>WNGK01000021.1_pt1 | contig 146296 bp, 132 predicted proteins | sample 5400601 | NCBI WGS metagenome assembly WNGK01 (sample SAMN13153376, study PRJNA577476) | soil metagenome | isolation source: 60 cm soil or saprolite under Garry oak tree replicate 1 | place: USA:California | collected 2016-06-15 | reverse complement strand
ATAGGCGTGCTGGCCGCGTTCCTGCTGTACCTGCGGCGCTTCTTCGACCCGATGCAGGAGCTGAGCCAGTTCTACAACTCGCTGCAGTCCGGCGGCGCAGCGGTCGAGAAACTCGCCGGCGTCCTCGAGGAGGCGCCGTCGGTGCCGGAGCCCGAGCGGCCGGTCGCCCTGGAAGCGCCCGCCGGGACGGTCCGCTTCAGCGGGGTTCGCTTCGGCTACCGGCGCGACCGGCCGGTCCTTCCCCGCCTCGACCTGGAGATCCCGGCGGGGCAGACGGTCGCGCTGGTCGGCGCGACCGGCGCCGGCAAGACCACCATCGCGCGGCTGGTGGCACGCTTCTACGACCCGGTGGAGGGCACGATCACGCTCGACGGCGTCGACCTTCGCCGCCTGGCGGAGCACGACCTGCGCCGCGCGGTGGTGATCGTGACCCAGGAGAGTTTCCTCTTCAGCGGGACCGTAGCCGACAACGTGGCTTTCGGCCGGCCGGGCGCGGGCCCGGCGGAGATCGAGCGGGCCGCGCGCGCGATCGGCGCGCACGAGTTCATCGCCGCGCTGCCCGACGGCTACGACACCGACGTGCGCAAGCGCGGCGGCCGGCTGTCGGCCGGACAGCGGCAGCTGGTGGCGTTCGCGAGGGCGTTCCTGGCCGATCCGGCCGTGCTGGTCCTGGACGAGGCCACCTCCTCGCTGGACGTGCCGAGCGAACGGCAGGTCCAGCGAGCCCTGCGCACGATCCTCGCGGAGCGCACGGCGATGATCATCGCCCACCGGCTGTCGACCGTGGAGATCGCCGACCGCGTGCTCGTGCTCGACCAGGGCCGGATCGTCGAGGACGGCCCGCCCGGCGAGCTGGTGCGCGGGACCGGCCGCTACGCCGACCTGCGCCAGGCCTGGCTCGACAGCCTCGTGTGACCAGGCCGCCGGAGGCCCGCCCGGCCCGGGGCCGGCCTGGTGCCACCCGGCCCCGGTGCCGCCCAACCGGGCGCCGGCCCCGCCCTCAGAGCCAGCGCTTGCGGCGGAAGTAGACCCACAGGCCGCTGGCGGCGCCAACCATGAGCCCGAGCGCGTAGCCGTAGCCGAAGCGCCAGCCGAGCTCCGGCATGTGCTGGAAGTTCATGCCGTAGATGCCGGTGATCAGGGTGATGGCCGCGAAGATGGCGGCGTAGGCGGTGAGGTCCTGGTAGTCCTCGACCTGCTCGACCACGCGGATCAGGTGGTCGTAGACGTCCTGGAGGTAGCGTTGCGCCTCGCGGGTGAACAGACCGAGGTCGCGCCGCAGCAGCACCACCATGGCGTCGCGCATCGGCCCGCCGACCCGCCGGATCGCGATCAGCTCCTTGCGCAGCTCGTAGATGTTCGAGGAGGCCTGGTTCGGCCGCTCCTCGAAGATCGCCTGCTCGAGGTTCTCGACCCGCCCGCCGATCGTGTCCAGCGCCGGGAAGAAGGTGTCCACCAGCTCGTCGAGGATCACGTACAGCGTGGAGCTTGGCGCGGCCGGTCCTCTCGTTGACCTTCGCGCCGTAGGCCACCAGGAGCACCTGGCCGGGGTAGTCCTCCAGCTTCGGGCGCCGGTGCGAGTGCGAGAGGTCCTCCAGGGCGAGCTCGTGGATCCCGAACTCCTCGCCCATCTGGGCCAGCTCCCGCTCGGTCGGGGAGATGAGGTCGACCCATACCAGCGTCCCTTTCTCGGTGCGCACCTCGGAGAGGGTGTCGATCTCGATGTCGGTCACTTCCCGACCCTGGCGGAACACGTGGGCCCGGATCATCGCCGCTCCTGGTCGTCGGTCAGGGATGCCTCACTCGAAGGCCTCGTCGGCCCGGCTGGGCAGGCTCCGCGGGCGGCCCAGCTCGGCCACGAGCATGCCCGCAAGGATGCAGCATGCACCTGCCCAGCCGCGCGCCTCCAGCCGCTCGCCGGCCAGCAGGAAGCCGAACAGGCCGGCGAAGACGGGCTCCATGGTCAGGATCACCGCGGTCTTGGTGGGCGAGACCTCCCGCTGGGCGCGCGTCTGGACCAGGAAGCCGGCCGCCGAGGCGAGCACCGCGGTGACCGCCAGGGCGAGCCACACCTGCCCGCCCGACGGGGCCACCAGCTCGCCGTTCACCGCGGACCAGGCGAGCGCCAGCACGCCGACCGTGGCGAGCTGCACAACCGCGAGCTGGTAGCTGGAGTAGCGCGGCGCGAAGCGGCCGAGCAGCAGGATGTGCGCGGCGAAGGCGACCGCGCAGCCGAGCACCAGGGCGTCGCCGCGCCGGACCTCCAGGCGCTGCAGCGACAGCAATGCCAGCCCGGCGAAGGCCAGCGCCGCCCCCAGCGCCGGTCCCAGCCCCGGCCGCTCGCGCAGCAGCACGGCGCCCAGCAGCGGGGTGAGCACCACCGCCAGGCCGGTGATGAAGCCGGCGTTGGAGGCGGTGGTGTACTGCAGCCCGACCGTCTGGAAGCCGTAGCCGGCGAACAGCGCCAGCCCGGTCACCACCCCGGCGGCGGCCACGCCCGGCTGCGGGCGGGCCAGCGCCCGGGGCCGCAGGGCGGCCAGCAGCGCGGCGGCCGCCAGGAACCGGTAGGCGATGAAGGTGAACGGCGGGATCGCGGCGACCGCGTCGCGGACCATCACGAAGGTGGCGCCCCATACGGCCGTGACGCCGACCAGCGCGAGTACCCAGCGGTAGTTGGCCAGGCGCGCTGCCGCGGCTCCGGTGGCACCGTGCAGCGGCCGCGCCGGCTCGGTGGATCGCATGGCCCCAGCATGCCATGCCACCTGCCCGGGCTCCTCGGCGGTCACCCGGCTGCGGGCGCGGTCACCCGTGGGAGGGCGCGGGGGTGGGGGCGGTCACGCCCCGCGCGGGGCGGGCGAGCAGGCCCTCGGCGCGCAGGGCGGCCAGGGCCACGCGGGGCAGGTCCTCCATGGCCTCGCACGCCAGGTATCTCGGCTCCCAGCGCGGCCGGAACTTCTTGTTGAAGTGGTACAGCGACTCGATCTGGAACGGCCCGGACAGCCGCCGCAACAGGCGGCAGCCGAGCCGCGGTGCCAGCGGGGCCTTCGCGACGGCGCCGGCCTCCAGCACCGCTCGCAGGAACGAGAAGTTGAGCGACATCCGCCGCACGCCCAGGGCGCGCAGGCGCATGGCCGCCTCGGCGATCAGGAAGTCGTTCAGGATCGCCGGTGCGCCCGGCTCCCGGCGCATCACGTCCAGACTGGCCCCATCGGGCCCCCACGGCACCAGGTGCAGGAAGCCGAGGGCGCGGCCGTCGGCGGCGCGCCCGGCGACCACGATGGCGGCGCCGTCGCGCGGGTCGAACAGGCGGCCCAGCGCCATCGAGAAGCCGCGCTCGGCGGTCCCGCCCCGCCAGCGGGCGGAGATGGCGGCCAGCTCGGAGCGGGTGGCGGCGTCCAGCTCGCCGGAGCGCGCAATCTGGCAGCTGAGCCCCGCGCGCTTCGCCCGGTTCCAGCTCTGGCGCACGATCCGCATGGGACGCCCGTCCAGGCTGAAGGCGTCCAGGTCGATGACCGCCTCGTCGCCGAGGTACAGGCTGCGCAGGCCGGCGTCGGCGTAGCGGGCGGCCGCCTCGGCGCCGCAGCCGATCGCGGCGGCGACCCGGCCCTGCCGCACCGCCTCGGCGCGGAAGGCGGCAATGGCGACCGGCCAGTCCTGGTGGGGGCCGAGCGGGTCGCCGGCGGCCAGCGCCACGGTGCCGACCCCGCGGTAGGACACCAGCGCCTCCCCGGCGGCCACGGTGGCGCGGTCCCCCCGCAGCGCGAAGTAGGCCAGCGAGTCGTCGGATGCGGCGGCCAGCGCGGCCAGCCCGGGCTCCTCGGCCTCTGGGCCCCCGGACGCGGAGGGGGACCCCGAGCCCCGGGGACGTGCGCCGCCGGGTCGGGATGCCGGCGCCAGCAGCCGCGCGAGCAGGAACGCCATGCCGGTGAACAGCACGGCCGCGACCGACGCCGGGAAGGCCCGCCCGAAGCGGCCGTGCAGCGGCACCGAGGCGCCGAGCCCCAGCGCCATGCGCGCGGCCTGCTCCAGCAGCGCCCGCGGGCCCAGGTCGGTGGCGACGTCGCCCTGGTTGACCAGCAGCCCCAGCATGCCGTAGCCGACCGTGGCGACCGGCACCGCCAGCGCCGGCAACAGCAGCGGGGCGCGCTCCCCAGGGCCGAGCCGGGCGGTGAAGTCCTCGCCGCGGGCCACCAGGATCCCGGCCAGGAACGCCTCCAGCAGGGCCGCGCCCAGGTCGAGGCCCTTGATCAGGTGCAGCACCGCGCTGCAGCCCAACAGGGCGAGCGTGGCCAGGTAGGCCGAGCGGCGGTGGCGGCGCAGGCCGCCCGACAGCAGCACCAGCCCGATGCCGGAGGCCGCGGTCAGGGCGGTGGCGCCCTCTGAGATCGCTCCCGGCACGAGGGCGTCGAGCAGCTCCAGCAGCGGCCGCCCACGCGGGACCAGCACCGATGCCAGGTTGAGCAGGCCGGCGAGCAGCATCAACGCCGCGGCGACCCTGGCGGTGCGATCCGTCCGGGCCGCCGCGGCTCCGGGAACGGGCCGGGTGGCGGCGGAGAGGCCATCCGGCCCGCCCAGACCGGACTCGTCGACGTGATGGGCGGCGAGCAGAGCCACGTCGAACTACCTTGGGAGGGAATCTTCGAATGGCATGTAACAGGCGCCGAGTGAGACCGGGATGAGGCCCGCGCCACACCGACCTCTCACGACACTCTCATGGCCGGGGAGCTTGAGTGGGTTTGCAATGGGCCGAGGAGGAGGTGGGCGGTGCGCGTGCTGATCGTCGAGGACGAAGTCAAGATGGCCCGCGCGCTGCGGCGGGGGCTCGAGCAGGAGGGTTACGCTGTCGACACCGCCGGCGACGGCGAGGATGGCCTCTTCCAGGGCACGGAGAACCCCTATGACGTCATCGTGCTGGACGTGATGCTGCCGAAGCTGGACGGCTTCGAGGTCTGCAGGCGCCTCCGCGAGTCTGGCCGCTGGGCGCCGGTGCTGATGCTGACGGCCCGCGACGGGGTCGGCGACCGGATCACCGGGCTGGACGTGGGCGCGGACGACTACCTGGTCAAGCCGTTCTCGTTCGGCGAGCTGCTGGCCCGGCTGCGGGCGCTGCTGCGCCGCAGCCCGGTCGAGCGCCCGCCGGTACTGGTCGCCGGTGACGTGGTGCTCGACCCGGCGACCCACTCGGTGACCAGGGCCGGCCAGCGAGTCGAACTGTCGGTGCGGGAGTTCGGCCTGCTCGAGTACCTGATGCGCCGTCCCGGCCAGGTGATCAGCCGCACCAGCATCCTGGAGCACTGCTGGGACGTGAACTACGACGGTTTCTCCAACGTGGTCGACGTGTACGTCGGCTACCTGCGCAAGAAGCTCGAGCAGCCGTTCGGGCGGCCGCTGATCCGGACCGTGCGGGGCGTCGGCTACGTGCTCGAGCCGCTCGACGCCGACGGTCAGGGCGTGGGCGGCCAGGCGGGCGCGGAGGCCGCGGAGACCGGTGGTCGATGAACCTCCCGATCAGGGCCCGCCTCACGCTCTGGTACGTCGGGTTGCTGGCGGTGATCCTGATCGTGGTCGGCGCCTTCCTGCTGGTGCGCCTGCAGACCGGCCTGCTCGACGGGGTGGACCAGAACCTCGACGACCGCGCCAGCGAGGTGGCCATCGACCTGCAGGGCGGCGACCGCAGCTTCGAGAGCCTCAACGCCAGCTCGCTGCGCGCCCTCTCGCGGGGCGCCTTCGCCGCGCAGGTGGAGTCCATGAGCGGTCGGGTGCTGCTGTCCACCGACGACCCGACCGGCCGCCAGCCGATGATCGACCCGGCGGTCCGGGCACAGGTGCTGCGCGGCGGGCCGGTGCGCCTCACCAGCCGGCTCGGCCCCGAGCGGGCGCGTTTCCGGGTGCTGGCGGTGCCGTACCCGCATCGCGGCTCCACTGACGTGCTGGTGGTGGCCCGCTCGCTGGTGGACGTCGACGAGTCCGCGCGCCGGCTGCGGCTGCTGCTGATCCTGGCCGTGCCGGTGGCGGTGGCGGTGGCCGGGGCGGGCGGCTGGATGCTGGCCCGCAAGGCGCTGCTGCCGGTCGGCCGCATGACCAGCAAGGCCGGGCTCATCAGCGCCGACCGGCTGCAGGAGCGGCTGGCGGTGCCGCGCTCCCGCGACGAGCTCGGCCGCCTGGCCGCCACGCTCAACGGCATGCTGGACCGCATCGAGCGGGGCGTGCAGGAGCAGCAGCGGCTGGTGGCCGACGCCTCCCACGAGCTGCGCACGCCGCTGGCGGTGATGCGCTCCGAGATCGACGTGTGGCTGCGCGCCCCCGCGCTGCCCACCCAGGCGCGGGAAGCGCTGGAGAGCGTCGGCGAGGAGGTCGAGCGGATGAGCCGCATCCTCGACAACCTGCTGACGCTGGCTCGCATCGACGAGGGACGCCTGGACCTGCTGTGCGCGCCGCAGCGGCTGGACGAGCTGGTCAGCGAGGTGGTCGGCAAGCTGCGGCCGATCGCCCAGGCCAAGGGCATCGCGCTGGAGGTCGGCGGCGAGGACGCGGAGGTGCTGGCCGACGGACCACGGTTCGAGCTGGTGATCACCAATCTGGTGGACAACGCCATCAAGTACACCGGCCCGGGCGGCAAGGTTCGGGTGCTGCTGTGGCGCGACCGCCGCGAGGCCGGGGTCACCGTCAGCGACACCGGTCCGGGCATCCGCGAGGACGCGCTGCCACACCTGTTCGACCGCTTCTACCGCGCCGACGCGGCCCGCTCGCGCGCCGGCGGCGGCAGCGGGCTCGGCCTGGCCATCTGCAGGGAGATCGTCACCGCGCACGGCGGGCGCCTGTGGGCCGCCAGCGAGCTCGGCGCCGGCAGCTCCTTCTCCCTGGCGATGCCGCTGGCCGGCAACACCCGCCCGGTGGCCCCGGCGGGGGGCTGACCGGCGCGGTGCGCGCCCGGCTGGCCTTCCTGCGCGACTACCGGGCGCCCTACCGGCTGGCCGCGCGACGGGTGGGAAGGTGGCGCGCGGCGCCGGCGAGCTGGAGCTTCCTGGCCCTCACCCTGCTGGTCAGCCTGGCCTGGCGCCTGCCGGGCGGCCACCGGGCGGTGGCGGCCTGCTGCGCCTATCGCGCCAGCGACCTGCACGGCTGGCCGCGTGCCGCCAGGGTCGCCGGCAGCCCGTTCCTGGCGGTACGGCCGATCGAGGTTGCCTGGGCGGTGGTGGCCACCTGGCTGCTGCTGGTGCCATTGGAGGCGACCATCGGCACGCGCCGGATGCTGCTGGTGGGCACGCTCGGCAACCTGCTGCCCACGGTGTCGATCGGGCTGGCCTTCCTCGCCGCCCATCCCGGAGCGCCGGCGTCGCTGGACGTCGGCACCTCCGCCGTGGTGGTCGCGGCCGGCGCGGCGCTGGTGGTCTGGACCCGCTCGCTGGCGATCGCCGTGCTGTACCTGCTCGGCGTGACCGTCGACGTGCTGGTCTCGCCCGACCTGGCCACCGCCGAGCACCTGCTGGCGCTGGCGACCGGTGCGGCCGTCGCGCTTGCCCTGCGCCGCTGCTGACCTTCGACGGCGCGGCACTGGCCTCCGGCCAGACGCTGACGGTGCAGTACGTCAGGCCGGTCACCAGCCGATCGGCATCCCTGCGGGACCTCGAGAACCTGCAGACGGCCAGCTTCGGCCCGGTCACGGTGCCGGTCGTGTAACACCCGAGCCAGCGCCCCCCAGTGCGGCCGCCGGCATCGCTCGCAGACGGGCGATGTCGGCGGCTCGCTCGCTCTTGGTGCCGGGCGTCTCGATCACCACCGGCAGGTCGGCCAGCCCCGGGTGGCCGAGGATCGCGGCGAAGCCGGCCATGCCGATCTGGCCGGCGCCGATGGAGGCGTGGTGGTCCCGGCGCGCGCCCAGCGGCTCGGCGCAGTCGTTGGCGTGCACCAGCGCCACCCGGTCGCCGAGCACGCCGAACAGGTCGTCGAGCACGGCCGTCGCGGTCTTGGGACCGGACAGGTCGTAGCCGGCGGCGTGGGCGTGGCAGGTGTCGAAGCACACCTTGACCCTCGGGTGGTGCTCCAGCGCCTCCAGCAGCTCGGCCATCTCCTCGAAGCGGGCGGCCACCGCGTCGCCGGCGCCGGCGGTCAGCTCCACCAGGAGGTCCGGCCCGCCGGCGCGCTCCAGCATCGGCAGGACCGTGGCCCGGGTGCGGTCGATCCCGGCCGCGCGGCCGGCGCCCATCGCCGAGCCCGAGTGGACCACCACCCCCGCCGCGCCAAGGACGGCGCCGCGCTCCAGCGTGGCCGCGACCAGCTCGCCGGAGCGCACCAGGAACTGGTCGCTCCTGGAGGCGAAGTTCACCAGGTAGGGCGCGTGGATGAACAGCGGGTGCAGGTCGGCCGCGGCCGCCAGCTCGCGGAACCGCTCGTCCCCGGCCGGGTCGACCGGCGGCGGCGCCCAGCCCCGCGGGTTGGAGACGAACACCTGGATGGTCTCGCAGCCGAGCTGGACACCGGCGTCGACGGCGCCGGCCATGCCACCCGTGGCCGAGACGTGTGCGCCGATCCGCAAGCTCGCCGCGTCCCTAGAACAGCGAGACGGAGAGGCCGACGACGGTGCCACGCGGGACCCGGCCGCCCGGCTCGGGGTTCTGGTTGGCGACCACGTCGCCGAACCCGAAGGAGTAGTGCCAGCGCAGGCCGCGCATGCGCAGGGCCTCCTCGGCCTGGTGCTTGGGCAGGTTGCGAACGTCGGGTACCTCGACCAGGTCGGGGCCCTTGCTGACGTAGATCTGCACGGTCGAGCCCCAGGTCGCCTGGACCCCGGCGGGAGGGCTGGTGTTGACCACCTGGCCCGCCGGCCTGAAGGTGTCGAACACCTGGACCGTGCTGGTCTTGAAGCCAGCCCGCCGCAGCTCGGCCACGGCGCCGTCAAGCTCGTCGCCCCGCACGCTTGGCACCTCGACCTGCGGCCTGCCGATGCTCACGCTCACCTCGACCTGCTGACCGGCGCCGATGGTCGCGCCGGCCGCCGGCCGGGTGCCGGCCACCAGCCCCGCTCGCACGCTGGCGCTCGGCCGGGGCTGCTCCTTCCAGTGGAGCCCCAGGTTGGACAGGGCCGCCTCGGCCCTGTGGGGGTCCTGCCCCTTCAGGTCGGGGAGCAGGATCCCGCTGGACGGCGCGATACGGATGGTCGTCCAGCGCCGGACCCCCCGGCCCGGCCCGGGCGACTGGTCGGCCACCAGGCCTTCGGCGACGGTCTTGGAGGGGGTCGCGGCGGCGACCGCGATGCGCAGGTGCTGGCGGGCCAGCGCAGCGCGCGCCTCGCCGATGCGCGCGCCGACCAGGTTGGGCACCACGATCGACGGGGCCAGCACCAGGTCCCAGGTGAGGGTTCCGCCGGCCAGCAGGATCGCCAGCCCCAGCACCACAGCGATCCAGCGGCGGCCGCGGCGCCTCCTGCCGCCCTCGGCGCGGGAGGGGTGCTCCTTGGGCACGTGCCCGGTGCTCGGCCGCAGCAGCCGCGTGCCCGAGGCGCCGTTGGCCGAGGGGGCGCCGGGTGCCGGGGGAGGGGTGAAGACCGGCGGCGCCGGCCTGGGGCCCGCGGCCGCCCCGCGCCCCTGCACCACCGGGCCGACCACCGTGGTCGCCAGCGTCGATGGCGGCGGGGCGGTGGCGCTGGGCGGCGGGGCCTTGTCGAAGGAGCGGCGGCGCTGGGCGCCCATGGCGGCGGCGACCTCGGAGGCGCGGGTCAAGCGCCGTGCCGGGTCAGGCTCGGTCGCGCGCCACACCGCCGCGTCGAACGCCTCGCCGAGGCCTGGCACCCAGCGCGAGGGGGGTGGCACGCGACCGTGCAGCACCTGCCAGGCGACGCGGTCGGGCTCGCCGGACCCGAACGGCACCCGGCCGGTCAGGCACTCGTAGGCGACCACGCCGAGCGAGTACACGTCGGCGCGACCGTCGACCACGCCGCCGCGCAGCACCTCGGGCGCGCAGTACTGGGCGGTACCGGCCAGCGCGTGGTCCCGGGCGCCGTGGGCCGCCCGCACCAGCCCGAAGTCCGCGACCTTGACCGAGTCGCTGGTCAGCAGGACGTTCTCGGGCTTGACGTCGAGATGGGCGATGCCGTGCCGGTGGGCGTGGTCGAGCGCGTCGCCGATCTCGCCGAGCAGCGCCGCGGTGGTCTCGGGGTCGAGCCGCCCGCGCGCCTCCAGCATCGCCCGCAGGGTCTGGCCGTCGACCAGCTCCATGACGATGAAGGGCAGGCCGCGCTCCTCACCGGAGTCGTGGACCGCCACGACGTTGGGGTGGGCGAGCCGCGCCGCGGCGCGGGCCTCGCGGTGGAACTGCTCGCAGAAGTCGCCGTCGCGGGCGAACTCGGGGCGGGGGACCTTGAGCGCGACGACCCGGTCGAGCTGCCGGTCGTGCGCCCGGTAGACGGTCGCCATCCCGCCCTGCGCGATGAGCGCGACCACCTCGTAGCGCCGTCGGCCGAGGCTGCGGCCGACGAGGTGGTCGATGTCGGTGGAGTGCTTGGCCACGAAAGGTACCGAACCTTGGCTTTGGGCGGGACAACGCCGGACAGCAGCCGATTCTACGCTGTGCCCGGGTCAATCCTGTCGGGCCGGTGACACCTTCCCGGCCCGGGAGTGCTTCACTGGCGTGCGACGGTGACCTCAACGCCCAAGGAGAGCGGCCCTCGCGATGGCCTTCGACGACGACCTCAGGCTGGTGGGTTTCAAGCTGAACCAGGAGAAGCGGGACGGCGCCCGGGCTTTTACGCTGTCGCGCAACCGGTACCTCACGTATTGGCTGCACGTGCCGGCCTACGCGGACGAGCCGGCGCTGTTCACCTGGGAGTTCGCCATCGGCGAGTACATGGACGAGTACGGCCTGCAGGTCGGCTCGAACGAGCCGCTGAACCAGTACCTGTTCCCCCAGACCGATACCGAGGTGGGGCAGGACGTCGCCGACGTGGTCAAGGCGATCGAGCGGGTCGAGACCATGTTCGCCGGCATGGACTTCGGCCACCGCGAGATGTGAGCCGCGCCGGCGGCGGCCGGCCGGGCGGTTGGCCCCGGCCGCCCGCCGCTTGGAGCCTCACTCGTGCTGGTCGAGGCGGTGCAGGCGCTTGCGGACCTGCTCGGCGATGCCGACGGCGTCTAGGCCGAGCCCGGCGAGCAGGGCCTCGCGCTTGCCGTGCTGGAGGAACTGGTCGGGCACGCCCAGCCGCAGCAGCTGCGTGCCGATCTCCTCGTCGGCCAGCACCTCGGCGACGGCCGCGCCGAACCCGCCGGCCAGCACGTTGTCCTCGACCGTCACCACCAGCCGGTGCGAGCCCGCCACCGAGGCCAGCCGCGGGTCGAGCGGCTTGACCCAGCGGGGGTCGACCAGGGTGACGCTGATGCCCTCCTGCTTGAGCAGCCGCGCCGCCTCCTCGCTGGCCCCGTGCAGGCTGCCGAGCCCCAGCAGCAGGACGTCCGAGCCGCGCGAGCGCATCTCCCAATTGCCGATCTTGAGCTTGCGCAGCGGCTGGGAGAAGTCGACCTTCGGGGCGGTCCCCGTGGGCCAGCGGATCGCGAACGGCCCGGCGGTGTGCGCCATGGCCGTGGCCAGCATACGGCGCAGTTCGGTGCCGTCGCGCGGCGCCGCCACCACCATCCCTGGGATCTGCCGCAGGTAGGTCAGGTCGAAGACGCCGTGGTGCGAGGGCCCGTCCGGCCCGGTGATGCCGGCCCGGTCCAGCGCGAACACTACCGGCAGCCGGTGCAGCGCCACGTCCATGACTACCTGGTCGAAGGCGCGCTGCAGGAAGGTCGAGTAGATGGCGCACACCGGCCGCAGCCCGCGCATGGCCATGCCGGCGGCCATGGTGACCCCCACCTGCTCCGCGATGCCGACGTCGTAGACCCGGTCGGGGAACTCCCGCTCCATCACCGTCAGATAGGTCGGCCCGACCATCGCCGCGGAGATGGCCACCAGCTCCTGGTGGCGGCGCGCCTGCTCCAGCAGCGCCTCGCCGAAGACCTTGCTCAACGGGACCTCGTCGCCGGCCTTGGCCAGCGCCTTGCCGGTGGCCGGATCGAACGGCTTGACGGAGTGGTGCTTGTCCTCCTCGTGCTGCTCCGAGGGGGCGTAGCCGCGGCCCTTCTCGGTGAACACGTGCAGCAGGACCGGCCCGTTCACGCGCTTGACGTGGTCCAGGGCCGTCAGCAGCGCGCCCAGGTCGTGGCCGTCCACCGGCCCGGCGTACTGCCAGCCCAGGTCCTCGAAGACCACCCGCGGGGTCACCATCGCCTTGGCGCCCTCCTTGACCCGCTTGGCAGCCTCCAGCATGCCGTCGCCGACCAGCGGCACCCGGCCGAGGGTGTCCTCCACGCCCTTCTTGAACGCCTCGTAGCCCGGATGCAGTCGCAGCGGCGCCAGATGCGTCTCCAGGCCGCCGACGGTGGGCTGGTAGGAGCGCCCGTTGTCGTTGAGGATCACCAGCAGGTTGGGCTTGCGGCTGCCGGCCAGGTTGAGCGCTTCCAGCGCGACCCCGCCGGTGAGCGAGCCGTCGCCCACCACCGCGATCACGCGCCCCTTGGCGGCGCCGAGGCGGCGGGCCTCGGCGTGGCCGAGCGCGTAGCCGAGCGCGGTGGAGGCGTGGGAGTTCTCGATGACGTCGTGCGGGCTCTCGGTGCGGGAGGGATAGCCCGACAGCCCCCCGAGCGTGCGCAGGTTCTCGAAGTCGGCCTGCCGCCCGGTGAGCAGCTTGTGGACGTAGGCCTGATGGCCGGTGTCCCAGACGATCCGGTCGGTCGGGGAGTTGAACGAGCGGTGCAGGGCGATGGTGAGCTCGACGACGCCGAGGTTCGGCCCCAGGTGCCCGCCGGTCGCGGCGACCGCTCGGACGAGGAACTCCCGGATCTCGCCGGCCAGCTCGACGAGCTGGTCCTGGCGGAGCTTGCGCAGATCGCTGGGCTGTCTGATGGCTTCGAGCATGGCCAATCCTCTTGGGCTCCTTTCGCCATCGGTGTCGCCTGCTGGCCTATCAACGACACGATTCTGGCGCCAACCTGGCAACTGGGGAAGCACCCTGGAACAGCCGGGGCTCCTCCGCCGCATGGCACTCTACGCCTTCCCTACATCCCTCGGGTTTACCATCGATTGTCATGGCAGACCTCTCGATCCGGTTACGGCGGGCCACACCCGGCCTGCTCAGCCTGCCGTGGCTGGATCCCCTGGCGGAGTGGTCCCCGGAGGCGGCCGAGTTCCGCGAGCTGCCGGTCGGGCCGAGCCGCCACATCGTGCGCTTCGTGGTCGCCGACGGCGTGCTGTACGCGCTCAAGGAGCTGCCGACCAGGGTGGCCCGCAAGGAGTACCAGGTGCTCCGCGACCTGGAGGCGCGGATACTGCCGGCGGTCGAGGTGGTCGGGCTGGTGGAGCAGCCGACCGGCGGGAACGCCGTCCTGGTCACCGAGTACCTGCGCAACTCGTGGCAGTACCGGCGCCTGTTCCAGCGGCTGCCGCGGCTGGCCAAGCACCGCGAGCGGCTGCTGGACGCGATGGCGATCCTGCTGGTGGACCTGCACCGCGCCGGGGTGTTCTGGGGTGACTGCTCGCTGGCCAACACCCTGTTCCGCCGGGACGGCCAGGCGCTGCAGGCGTTCCTGGTCGACGCCGAGACCAGCGAGGTCCATCCGAGCCTGACGGACGGGCAGCGCCGGCTCGACCTGGAGATCCTGGTCGACAACATCACCGGCGACCTGCTCGACCTGGCCGTGTCGCTCGGCGGGGACGGCCAGGAGATCGACGAGCATCTGGCCGCGGCCTCCAGCGTCGCCACCCGCTACCAGCAGCTCTGGGACGAGCTGACCGGCCGCGAGGTGTTCGGCCTCGACGAGCGCTACAAGGTCGCCGGCCGGGTCCGGCGCCTGAACGAGCTCGGCTTCGCCGTGGACGAGCTGGAGCTGCAGCCGGTCGGCGACGACGCCTGCTACCTGCGGCTCCGGGTGGCGGTGGCGAACCGCCGCTTCCACGTCGAGCAGCTTCGGCGGCTGACCGGGCTGGAGGTGGGGGAGGGGCAGGCCACCGTGCTCCTGAACGACCTGCGCGCCTTCCAGGCGCGGCTGGAGCGGCAGGACCCGGCCCTGGCCGGCGACGCCGTGATCGGCGAGCGCTGGCTGGCGGAGTGCCTGCGCCCCGGAGCCGCCAGGGCCGCGGCCGCGCTCGGCGGCCAGGCCGACCCCATCCAGGCCTACTGCGACCTGCTCGAGGTCCGCTGGCTGCTGTCGGAGCGCGCCGGCCGCGACGTCGGCGACCAGGCCGCGCTGGAGGCGCTCGCCTCCATGCAGGCGCCACCGGAGTCGGCCGCCGCCATGGCCGTGGTCGAGGCGCCGACCGGCAGCTTCCAGCGCCTCGGCGCCGACGGCGACGGCGGCGACGGCGGCGCCTGAGCGCGCCGCGGCTCAGGTGAGGCCGAGGTCGCCCGTCAGGTAGCGCTGGAGGGTGGGGCCGATCGCGGCGACCACCACCGGCGCCGGCGCGGAGGCGATCGGCTCGACCCGCACGATGTAGCGGGCCAGCAGCAGGCCCATGATCTGGGTGGCGGCCAGGCTGGCGCGCAGCGGCGCGCCGGGGGCCTCCAGCGCCTCGGCCAGCCGCACGAACAGCTCGCTGGCCAGGAACTCCCGCAGCATCCTCGCGGCGTCCTCGTCGGTCACCGCCGAGCGAACCAGCGCGACCAGCGGGCTGCGGTCCACCTGGCTGTCCCACACCGACAGCACCAGGGCGATGACGCGCTCGCCGACCTGCTCGCGGTCCCCCTGGACGATCGTGGAGATCACGGTCGCGACGTCCAGCGGCAGCTCGATGGCCGCGCTGAACAGCTCGTGCTTGCCGCGGAAGTAGTGGTGGACCAGGGCGGGGTCGACGCCGGCGCGGCGCGCGATGTCCCGGATCGAGGCTTTGTCGTAGCCGCTGGCGGTGAACGACTCGCGGGCGGCGGCCAGGATGGCCTCGCGCGTGCCGCTGCGGCCAGGACGCCGCCCGGTTCTCGCCATCAGGCCGCGGCCCGTCCCGCCAGCAGCACGAACGCCTCCTCCAGGGTCGCTCTGGTCAGGGTAACCTCGGCGCGCACGCCGGCGGCGAGCAGGGCCTCCCGCACCCGGCCGGGCTGGGCCGCCGGCACGCGCAGCTCCGTGCCGACCAGCGCCACCGGCAGGCCCGCCGCCTCGCAGGCGGCGAACGCATCCTCCCAGCGTGGGGCCCGGACCGCGACCGTGCTGGCGTCCCCGATGATCCCGTCGGCGGTGCCGCTGGCCACCACCCGACCCGCCGCCATCACCACCAGCCGGTCGCACTGCTCCGCCTCACCCATGGAGTGGGTGGTGACCAGCACCCCGGCGCCGGCCTCCCGATTCACCGGGGCACCTCCTGGGGGTTCCCCGGACCCCTCCGCCGCGGACCGGATGGCGTCCCAGAGGCGGGCGCGGCCCAGCGCGTCGACCCCGGAGGTTGGCTCGTCCAGCACCAGCAGCTCCGGCCGGTGGCCGAGCGCCGCGGCGAAGGCCAGGCGCCGGCGCAGGCCCAGCGGCAGATCGGCGACCAGCTCGCCGCGCACCGCCTCCAGCTCGGGATCGGGCAGGGGGCCCTCGAGGCGGCCGCCGAACGCCTCGGCGGTGAAGGCCAGGTTCTCGGCGACGGTGAGGTCCTCGTACAGGCCCAGACCCTGCGGCAGGTAGCCGAGGCGGGCACGGGTGCGGCGCGAGGGCGGCTCGCCGAGCAGCCGCACCTCGCCGGCGCTGGGGCGCAGCAGGCCGAGCAGCATGCGGATCAGGGTGGTCTTGCCGGCGCCGTTGGCGCCAAGCAGCCCGACCACCTCGCCGGCGCGGACCTCCAGGTCGACCCCCTCGACCGCCAGCAGCGAGCCGAACCGGCGGGTGGCGCCGGTCGCCGACAGCAGCGGGGCGCTCACGCGGCGGCCTCCCCCAGCTCCCGGGGGCGCCGGCGCGCCAGCGAGGCGACGATCACCGCGTCCTCCAGGTCCGGCGCGACCGGCTCGGCGCCCGCGCCCGGGGCCGAGCGGTCCGGTGACCAGAGCCTCCAGCGCGAGCCCCGCCGCCAGGACGCCCAGCCTTGGGCGGCGGCGCCGTCCGGTCGCGCGGGCGCGTCCAGCAGGGTCCCCGGAGTGCGGGCGACCAGCTCGCCCGGTGGGCCCTGCAGCAGCGTGCGCCCCTCGTCGAGCACCAGCACGCCGGCGGCGCGCGTCGCCTCGTCCAGGTACACGGTGGCCAGCACCACGGCGGCGCCGGCGGCGGCCGCCTGCGCCAGCAGGCGCCACAGCTCGGTGCGGCTCACTGGGTCGACCCCGGTGGTGGGCTCGTCCAGCACCAGCAGGTCGGGCTCGTGCAGCAGCGCCATGGCCAGCGCCAGCTTCTGGCGCATGCCGCCGGAGAGCTGGCCGCCCAGGCGCCCGCGCGCGGCCAGGAGACCGGTGCGCTCCAGCAGCCCGGCGGCGCGCCGGGAGAGGCGCTCGCCGCCCAGGCCGTAGGCGCCGCCGCTGAAGGCCAGGTTCTCGTCCACGGTCAGGTCACGGTAGACGGCGGGCCCGGCCGAGACGTAGCCGACGCGGGCGGCGTGCGGGCGCCGCACGCCGCCGCCGGCCGGCCGCACCGCTCCGGCCAGCGCGCGCAGCAGGGTGGTCTTGCCGGCGCCGTCACCGCCCACCACCGCCGTAATCCTGCCGTCGGGGACCTCCAGCTCCACCCGGTCCAGCGCCAGCCTGGCGCCGTAGCGCACGGTGAGGTCGTCGGCCCCCCAGCGCGCGGCCCGATGGACCTGGGCATCCCCCTGCGGGTCCCCCGACCCCGCGGCGATCATCGCGCACCCGCCCCGGCCCGGGCCTCCGCCGGGCGCGCCGGCCGGCGGGGGGCGCGGGGCTCGCCCGCCGGGGCGAGGTCGCGCCGGAAGCGCAGCACCGACAGGCCGAACACCACCAGGCCGAGCAGCGCCAGCGCGCCCAGCGGTACGGCCAGGGACGAAAGCGAGGCGCCGCGGATCATCACCCCCCGGCTGATCTGGTTGAAGTAGGTGAGCGGCAGCAGGTAGGCGATCCAGCGCACCCCGCGCGCCATCGCGCTCAGCGGGAAGATCATCCCCGACAGCAGGATCTGCGGGAGCATGGTCATCATCGCGAGCTGGATGGCCTGGCCCTGGTTCTGCGACACGGTCGAGATCAGCACGCCGAGGCCGAGCGTGACGAACAGGAACTCGACCGCGCCGAGCACCAGCACCCATGGGGAGCCGCGGAACGGCACGCCGAACAGGCCGATGCCGACGGCGGTGATGATCGCCATGTCGATCGCGGCGATCCCGAAGTACGGCAGCACCTTGCCGACGAACACGTCGCGCGGGCGCAGCGGCATCACCGCGAGCTGCTCGAGCGTGCCGCTCTGGCGCTCCCGCACCACCCCCAGGCTGGTGGCCACGGTCCCGACGAACACCAGGATCAGGCCGATCAGCGCCGGCACCATCATCACCGAGGTCTTCAGCCCCGGATTGAACAGCACCTCGGCGGCGGGCAGGCCGCCGGGCCGCCGGGCGAACGCCTGCTGCGCCGCGCGTGCCGCGAACAGGTCGGACCCGTCGACCAGCACCGCCGTCCGGTGCCCGGTGACGATGGCGACCTGGGCCCCGCCGTCCCGCAGGCGCCGCACCGCGTCGGCCCGGCCCTCGCCGGGATAGGAGGCGACCACCTCGAGCCGCTCTGGCACCGCCGCGCTGACCTGGCCCGAGCCCGGGCCGACCACGATCGTCCGGAGCGTGTCGACGTCGAAGCTGGCCGCGTAGCCGAACACCACCAGCAGCACGACCGGAAGCCCCACCATCAGCGCCACCGTCCGGCGGTCGCGGCGGAGCTGGCGCAGCTCTTTGAGCGCCATCGCCAACATGCGAACCTCACATCCTCCGGGTTGCCCGTCGAGAAAGTCATCTGCCGTTGAATTCTACTCGCGCTGAAATCTTTGACAAGGGGTGGGAGGGCGAACCGAACCCGACGGGCCACCCGGGCGTGTCTGGCATGAGTCGCGCGACGTCGACGGAGGCCTGGTGACACCCGAGGACGATTTCGATGCCTTCTACCTGGGGAGCTACGGACGGCTCGTGGCCGAGCTGCACGGCGTGGTCGGGCTGGCCGACGCTGAGGACGCCGTGCAGGAGGCGTTCGCGCGGGCGTCGGTGCGCTGGGAGCGGATCCGCGACTTCGACCACCCGGACGCCTGGGTCCGGCGGGTCGCCTACAACCTGGCGGTCAGCTCATTGCGCAGCGCCCGCCGCAAGCTGGCCGCGTACGGCCGGGTGGGTCCGCCCCAGCCGGCGCCGCCGCCGTCGGAGGAGGCGGTGATGCTCGGCCAGGCCCTCGAGCGCCTGCGGCGCCGCCACCGCGAGGTGCTGGTGCTGCACTACCTGGCCGACCTGCCAGTCGAGGAGATCGCACGCGTGCTGAAGATCCCGGTGGGCACCGTCAAGGGCCGCCTGTTCCGAGCCAGGGCCGCGCTGGAGCGCGAGCTTGGCGAGGCGCTCCCCAGGGAGGTCCGCCATGCGTGACGAGGAGCTGCGACAGATGTTCCGGTCCTTCGCCGAGCCGGTGGCCGGCGGCGCCTCCCCGCCAGACCCGCGGCGCATCCGCGCCCGGGGCCGGCGCCGGCGCCGCCACCTGGTCGGCGGCACGCTGCTGGCCGCGGCGGCCGTGATCGCTGGAGCGGTCGGCGTGCGCGCCGGGCTGCTCTCAGATTCGACACCCAGCGTCGGCCAGGTCGCGCCGCCGGCCACCCACGCCGGGCCCCTGCCGAGGCAGCCGTCGGTCGGGCCGCCCACCACCGCCCCGGCGCCGGGCCTGGGCGGCCCCGGCCCGGTGTCGCCGGGGACCACCCTGCCGCTCGGCAGGATCGCCAGCTTGAACGCGGTGCAGGTCAGCGGCCCGGGCAGCGCCGTGGCCGTTGGCAGGGACACCATCCTGGTGACCCACGACGGCGGCCAGCGCTGGCGGCGGGTCTGGCGGGGCAGCGGCGACCTGCGCGACGTGAATTTCTCCAGCGCCTCGACCGGCTGGGCGCTCGGCGAGGGCACGGTGCTGGCCACGGTCGACGGCGGACAGCACTGGGCGGCGCTCGCCGAGCCCGGCCAGGGGACGCTGCGCCGCGTCCACTTCGTCAGCGCCACCGAGGGCTGGGGGGTGGCCGGCGGCGGCGACCGGGGCGGTGACGGGCCGATGGCGCCGACCGGAGCCACCCGCCTGGTGCACACGGCCGACGGCGGCCGCACGTGGTCGGCGCTGGCCGCGCCGGCGGCGCCGCAGTCGGTCTGCTTCACCTCACCGGCCGACGGTTGGCTGGCCAGCGGCACGCGGGTCTGGCGCTCGACCGACGGCGGCCGGAGCTGGGGGCGCGCGCCCGCCTTCGCCCTGCCGGTCTCCGGCGGCGGGCCGCCGTTCCAGGCCGAGCTGCAGTGTGCGGCGCCCAACGCCGCGTGGGTGCTCTTCAGCGGCGGAGGAGCGGCCGCCGGGCACTCGCCCTACGCCCTCTATGCCACGCCTGACGGTGGCGGCCACTGGCGGGGCGTGCTCGCCGAGGGCAACACGCTCGCCACGGTCCTGCGCCTGCCAGCGGGGCCAGGGTCCTATCCGGGGCCGTTCTCGGTGATCGACCCGACGCGAGCCTTCCTGCTCAGCCCCACGCCGGCCGCCGGCTCGGTCGGCGGCGTGCTGGCCGGCGGCGGTCAGCACGCCGGAGTGCCGGACATCCCGGACAGCAGCCTGCTGGCGCCTGCCTCGGTCAGTTTCGCCAGCGCGACCCAGGGCTGGGTGGTCGGCAAGGACGCGGCCGGCCGGGCGGTGATCCTGGCCACCCGGGACGGCGGCCGCCACTGGTCCCGCCAGCTCCGCTCCTGAGGGCGCGAACGGGGCGCGAACGGGCGAACAGGGTGACGAACAGCGCGTGAACGGGGCGAACAGCGCGCCGGCCCGGCTGCCCGGGCCCCCCTCGGTCCCGGACAGCCGGGCCACCTCCACGCCAGCGCCTGTTCGACGCAGCCAGGGCAGTCAACGCCAATTTGCCTGAGAGCCCGGTGAGGAATTCCTCGGTCAGCAGCCGCTCTGGCACGGAGGGACGCGCCGGCCGGCCTCGGCGAGGGCGGCGCGCACGGTCGCCGCCGGCGAGCGGTCGCCGCCGGCGCGCCAGGAATCCAGGAACGGCCAGGGGTAGACCATCCCGCGCCGCACCCACCAGATCCCGTCCCGCGTCGGCCAGGAGATGCCGAAGTGCAGGTGGGTGGCGGTGAACCGCGCGTCGCCCGAGTTGTCGATCAGGCCCAGGAGCTGGCCGGCCCGCACCCGCGTGCCGGGGCCGACGGCGTCGTCCACCCGCAGCAGGTGCGACCCGTAATAGCGCACCCCGTCGTCGCCCATCATCGCCACCGAGCGACCACCCCGGACCGCGCCCAGGTCGGTGGCGGGGTCCCAGCGGTCGGTGCGGCTCACCTCGGTGACCACGCCGTCGGTCGGCGCCACGAAGCGGCAGCCCTTCTTCGAGAAGATGTCGGTCGCCGGGTAGTCGTGGTGGAAATGCCCGTAGTGGACGTTGCAGCTCGCCACCGGCTGCACCGGGAACACGTAGTGCGCCGGCTGCCGTGCCGTGGCCGAGGTGGCCGGCGCCCCCGAGGTCGTGGGCGCGTCCGAGGAAGCCGTGGTCCGGTCGCTGGAGGCGGTCGTCCCCCCGGCCGGGCCGCTTCCGGACGCCGACGCGCCACCGGACCCCTGCGAACCCGTGCAGGCCGCCAGCGCCAGCCCGAGCGCCACCGCCAGCAGCGCCAGCGGCGCCCGACCCGGCCGCGCGGGCGGACGGCGCCTGGGGGGACGTGACATCGGACGGGCACCTCCGGGGGATCGCTATTGGGCCACTGGCCCGGCATGCTACCCGGTTCCAGGGCAGGGCACTGCTTGACCCGAACGCGCGTTCAGCGACACAGTGACCGCATGGGGGAGGGGGACGGGCAGGACCGGCTGCCGGCGTCGCGGCGCCCACGACCGGAGGGCAAGCGCGTCCAGCGGCGGGGCCCGACCGGCGAGGTCGTGGTGGGCGGGCACCCGCTGGGCGACGGCGACGACGCGGGCCTGGGCGTGCTGCACGCCGACCTCGACGCCTTCTACGCAAGCGTCGAGGTGCAGAAGGACCCGAAACTGCGGGGCCGCCCGCTGCTGGTCGGCGGGACCGGCAGCCGCGGGGTGGTGAGCTCGGCCTCCTACGAGGCACGCGCCTTCGGCTGCCGCAACGCCATGCCGATGGGGCAGGCCAGGCGGCTGTGCCCGGCGGCGGTGGCGATCCCGCCGGATTTCGCCAGCTACCGGGCGTACTCCAAGCGGGTGATGACGCTCTTCCAGAGCGTGACGCCGCTGATCGAGCCGCTGGCGCTGGACGAGGCCTTCCTGGACGTCCGCGGCGCCCGCCGGCTGCTCGGCGGCGCCCTCCAGATCGCCAGGCTGCTGCGCGCCCGGGTCCTGGAGGAGACCGGCCTGACCCTGACCATCGGCGTGGCCGGCAACAAGTTCCTCGCCAAGCTGGCCTCCACCAGAGGCAAGCCCGACGGGCTGTTCGTGGTCCCGCCGAGCCGCTCGCTCGACTTCCTCCACCCGCTGCCGGCCGAGGCGCTGTGGGGCGTGGGCCCGGCCACCATCGCCAGCCTGGCCCGCTACGGCCTCGGTACGGTCGGCGACGTGGCCCGCACCCCGCGTGAGACGCTGGAGCGCGTGCTCGGGCCGGCCGTGGGCGCCCAGCTCGCCGAGCTCGCCTGGGGCCGCGACGACCGCCCGGTGGTGCCGTTCGAGGCCGCCAAGTCGGTCGGCTCCGAGGAGACCTTCGCCAGCGACATCGACGACCCCGAGCGGATCGCCCGCGAGGTGCTGCGCTGCGCGGTCCGCGTCGGCCAGCGGCTGCGCGAGGCCGGGCTCACCGGCCGGACCGTCACCCTAAAGCTGCGCTTCGCCGACTTCCGCACGATCACCCGCTCGCGTACCCTTCCCGCCGCCAGCGACAACGACAACCAGCTGTTCATCGTGGCCCGCGAGCTGCTGCACAAGCTGCGGCTCGGCCGGACCCCGATCCGCCTGGTCGGCGTGAGCGTGTCCAACCTGGCGGGCGAGGGCGCGCCGGTCCAGCTCGAGCTGCGGAACGACGGCGCCGCGTGGGCGGCCGCGGTGCGCGCCGCCGATGCGGTCCGCGCGCGCTTCGGCGACGGCGCTCTGGACCGCGCCTCGCTGGCGGCCGACCGCCCCGAGGAGGCGTTCGAGGAGGCCCGCCAGGCCCCGCGGCCGCGGCGCGAGCGGCTCGTCAATCCCGATGAGCGATAACCTCGGGCGCCACGTTCTCCCCCAGCCAACCCGATCCGAGGAGCCCGAGACGATGCCCTCTCCAGTGCGCTACGAGGTCGACGGGCAGCTGCAGGTGGCCACGATCACGCTGGCGCGGCCAGAAAAGCTGAACGCCATGGACCGCCAGACCTTCGCCGAGCTGGGGTCGGCGGCGGCCACGGCGGCCGCCGACGCCCGCGTGCGGGCGGTGCTGGTGACCGGCGAGGGCAGGGCGTTCTCCTCAGGCCTGGACGTGGCCGAGTTCAGTCGCAGGGCCGACCTCGACGAGGCCGAGGCGGTCGTGGGGGAGCTGCAGCGGGCGATCTCGGCGCTGGAGCGTCTGCCCAAGCCGGTGGTGGCGGCCGTCAACGGCCTGGCGGTGGGCGGCGGCCTGCAGCTGGCGATCGCTTGCGACCTGCGGATCGCCAGCGAGGACGCGCAGTTCGCGGCCATGGAGATGCGCTGGGCGATCGTGCCGGACCTGGGCGGCACCGAGCGGCTGCCGAGGCTGATCGGGCTCGGCAGGGCCAAGGAGCTGATCCTCACCGGCCGGCCGGTGCGCGCCGCCGAGGCCGAGCGGATCGGGCTGGTCACCAGGGTGGTGCCGGCGGAGCGGCTGGCCACCGAGGCGGTCGACCTGGCCGCCGGCCTGGCGGCCGGCCCGACGCTGGCCCTGGGACTGGCCAAGCAGGCGCTCAACGAGGCGTTCGACCGCTCCACCGCCGACGGCATGGCCGCCGCCAGGCGGATGCAGCGGCAGACATTCGCCTCGGCCGACCACGCCGAGGCGCGCGCCGCCTTCGCCGAGCGCCGCCCGCCGCGCTTCAGCGGCCAGTGAGGAGCATGGGGGACCGATCGTCCAAATTTGGCTGCTGGCCTGTTGTTGGGGAGGGAAGGGCCCGGGTACACTCGCGTAGCCACCATCAGCACGTCCGGGCGGAGCCCTCCTATTATGCCCCTGTCCGAGCACGAGCAGCGCATCCTGGCCGAGATCGAGCGGCGACTGCTCGAAGAAGACCCGAAGTTTGCACAGCAGGTCGGGTCCTCGTTCCAGGCCCATCTGGCCAGGCGGCTCAAGCTCGCCGGCCTGGGCTTCGTGCTGGGCCTGGTCATCCTCGTGGTCGGCTTCATCCAGAACGTCGGTCTGGGTGTCGCGGGCTTCGTGGTGATGCTCATCTCCATCTTCGAGGTGGTCCGCACGCTCCGCCGCCGCGCCGCCATCAACCGGCCCTCCGAGCGCGGGGGCCAGGCGTCGCCGGCGGCCCGGAGGCAGCAGCGTCCCGCCGGCAAGTCGAGCCTCGAAGCCTGGTGGGGGAGGATGACCGAGCGGTGGCGGCAGCGCTGGGAGGAACGCGGCGGCGGCGGCCCCCCGCCCTGACCGCGGCGGCCCCAGCCCTGGGGGCAGCCCCGCGCCTGAGGGCGGCGGCCCCCGCCCTGACGCCCCGGCTCGGGCGCGCCGTGGCTACCTGCTTCCCACGCGCTCCCGCTGTGGCGGGATGAGGCTGCGTGGGCTGAGGACCGCGCCGACACGGCGGCGCCAGCCCAGTCGCCCGGCCAGCCTGCCCCGAGCCGTCCGCGCCAGCTTCCGCGCCTCCACCGCCTCGCCGCCCGAGGGCTCCCTGGGCGCGTACTCCGCGGTCACGTAGAGCTCGGTGAGGTCGCCCAGCGGGCCGGCGTCCTCCTGGAACTCGCCCGCCATCCGCCGCGCGTATGCCGCCGGCGTCTCGGCCCCGCGACGGCCGATGCCGGCGTCGCCGGCCCAGCCGGTCAGCTCGCCGTAGGCCTCGGCGACCGCGTCCCGCGGGCGCCGGCCGGCGCGCCGCCTGGCCAGCACCGTCCTCACCAGCTTGGTGGCCGGCACCAGCGCCACCAGCGCCAGCAGCACGATCAGCGCGAGGATGCCGCGCCGCGCCGCCTTCTGGCGGCCGCTCTCCTGGGTGCCGAGCTGCGTGCCGGTGTCGGTGTTCTCCGCCTCCAGCTTGGCGTTGCCGCCGCCCTGGGTGGTCCCGGTGGGGTTGCCGGCGCCGGGCGCGGTGGTCACGGTGGTGCTGGGGCTGAGCTGGCGGCCGGCCGGGGTGGTGTAGGTGGGCACGTCGACCTGGCCGTCCCCGCGGGGGGTCGGCTCGAACCGCACCCAGCCGACGCCGGGGAAGTACAGCTCCGGCCAGGCATGCGCGTCCTTGGAGCCGACCTCCCAGTGGTCGCCGTCGGGGACGCCGGAGGTGAAGCCGACGGCGACCCGCGAGGGGATGCCCACCGCCCTGGCCATCGCGGCCATGGCCGCGGCGAACTGCTCGCAGTAGCCCTCGCGGACCTCCAGGAGGAAGCGGCGGAGCTGGTTGCCGCCCCGCGACAGCCCCGGCACGTCCAGGTTGTACTTGAAGGCCGGGCTGCGCAGGTAGTCCTGGATCGCCAGGGCTTTGGCGAACGGGTCGGCCTTGTCCTTGGCGATGCTCTGCGCCAGGCTCTGCACCCGCGGGTCGATGTTGGCGGCGTCCAGGTACGGCCGCATCTGCGGGATGGAATCGTAGGATTTGGGGCCGGACAGGTTGGCGGCGGTCGGCGCGGGCACGAGCGAGGTGACCGTGTAGGTCAGCCCGGAGCGCAGCGGGCGCCGCAGTGTCAGGTCCCGGTTGGTGGGACTCTGGTAGACGCGGTTGCGGCCCGCGCGGATGCTCACCGGCGCCTGCGCCGCCGGCAGGTAGCCGGAGGGGCCCGCCAGCTGCCGGATGGTGATCCGTTGGGTCACCTGGGTGGTCGGCGCGCCGCCGTCCAGGTCCAGGCTGGTGTCGCCGCTGAACTCGACCAGCTGCCCGGGGCTGGACGGGGTGAAGGTGACGCCGTCGAAGCGGTCCAGGGTGATCAGCCGGTAATAGGACGGCTGCGCCGTCCGCACGTCGAAGACCGGGATGTTCTCGTCGGAGTTCAGGCGCGTGCGCAGCGACACGAACGGGTTGATGGCGATGGCGGCGTTGGCGTTCGGCCCGCCGCGGTAGTCCAGCAGCGGCCGCTGGCCGTAGCCCGGCAGCAGCCAGGCCAGGCTGAGCGCCAGCAGCGTGGCCGCCGCCAGCATCCAGCGGCCGATCGAATTGGCCCGGGTGAGCGGCAGGCGCCAGCCCGACGCCGGTCGCGCTCGCGGGCTCGACACCCAGCGGCCCCAGGTCGCCAGGCGCGCGCGGCTCTCGAACAGCAGCAGGCCGGCGCCGCCGAGCAGGAACCAGGCCGCGTACCAGGCGGGGCTGGTGTCGCGGATCAGCGCGGGGAAGACGAACAGGCCGAGCACCGGCACCAGCGCCAGCAGCGGCTGCCTGGCGCGGAAAGCCAGCCCGTCGGCGGCGGTGGTGACCGCCCACGCCCCGGCGCAGGTCAGGAACAGGAACTCCCTGGTCACCCTGACCGGCGCGGCCTGGTCGCTCACCCCGCGCAACGCGTCGCCGGTGGCCTGCGCCATCGACGCGAAGGTCTCGCGGGTGGGGATCACCACCAGCAGGGTCTCGGGGAACAGCAGCACCCCGGTCACCACGATGAAGCCGGCCACCATGGCCACCAGCGACAGGAGCTGGCCGACCCCGAGCCGGCGCAGCAGCGCCGCCAGCCCAAGGGCGCACGCCATGGAGAGCCACACCGCTGGCACCCAGCCCGCCCCGACGTACAGCCGGCTCAGCGAGAGCGAAGCTCCCGCCAGCAGGCCGGCAAGCGTCAGCGCCTGTGCGTAATCGGTGTTGCGCGCCCCGACGGAGCTGTCAATCGTCGCCACGGCTCATCCAGTCGGTCGTTTCGGGTGATGGTCGCGGTCCTCCAGCCGGCCCGGTCCAGCAGGGTGCCGATGCCGGCGGCGTGCGCCTCCGAGGCGGCGACCTCGCGGCCGGCCAGGCCGACCCAGCTGTCGGCGCGGACCAGCAGGCCGAGCGAGCCGGCGAAGCCGAGCCGGCAGCGGGCCAGCGCCGCCGCCTCCTCGGCGCTGGGCACCGTGAGCACGCCGACCAGCAGCCCCTCGCCGGTCATGCGCGCCAGCCGGTCGGCCAGCGGCACCAGCGAGGTGGACCGGGTCGTCTCCACGCTGGCGAGGAAATCGAGCATGGCGGTGGCCTGGTCCGCGGAGTTGATGGGCCGCACCTGCTGGCCCTCGTCGGTGATCAGCCCCAGCTCGTAGCCGCTGGCGCCCAGCCGCACCGCGATCGAGGCGGCGATCGACACCATCCGCTCGAAGGACGCCTGCCCGCCCTGGCCGCGGTGCGCCCCACGGCGAAGGTCCAGGGCCAGCAGGGCGCGGGCCTGCCAGGGCCGCTCCTCCTGGCGGATCATCAGCTGGCCGCGCTTGGCCGAGGACCGCCAGTGGACCTTGCGCAGGTCGTCGCCGTCCCGGTAGTCGCGGGTGGTGTAGAACTCATCGCCCTGGCTGAACAGGTGCCGGACCTTGGTGGAGGCGGCGCTGGCCAGCTCGCCGCCGAGCGACGGCGGGGCCAGCGACTCGACCTTGGGGTGCACGACCACCTCGGAGGTGCCCGCCAGCTCGGAAGTCACCTGCGCCAGGCCGAAGGGGTCGGACAGGCGCACCACCAGCGGGCCGACCGTGTAGCGGCCGCGCGCGCCGGCGTTGATCTCGTAGTTCAGCAGCTCGCGGTCGTCACCGGCGATGCCGGGGACCACGAACCGGGCCGGGGGGCCGAGCTGGTAGGGCAGGCGGTCCTCCAGCAGCAGCACGCCGGTCTCCAGCCTGCCGAGGTTGCGCAGCCGCACGGTGACCGAGATGCGGCCGCCGACCGCGGTGCGGACCGGCCGCAGCGAGCGGGTGCAGCCGAGCCGGTAGGTCCCCCAGCGGACGATCAGGAAGCCGGCCAGCGGCAGCAGCAGCGCGGCGACGGCGAGCATGTACAGCTCGGAGGCGCCGGTGAGGCGGCCGGCAAGGTACAGCGCCACCCCGGCGCCCGCGAAGCCGAGCGCCCTCGGGGTGAAGATGCGCGATTTCAAGCCTGGCCCCGGCCGCGGATCGGGATGGGCACGAATTCCACGATGTCGGACAGGATGTCGGCGGCCGTGCGGCCGATCATCTGCGCCTCGGGGGAGGGGATGAGCCGGTGGGCGAGCACCGGGGAGATCAGGTCCTTGATGTCGTCGGGCACCACGTAGTCGCGCCCGCCGGAGGCGGCGGCCGCGCGGGCGGCGCGCAGCATCGACAGGGCGGCGCGGGGGCTGGCGCCCAGTGCCAGGTCGGCGTGGTCGCGGGTGGCCCTGACCAGGTCGACGATGTAGTTCTTGAGGCTGTCGGCCACGTGCACCAGCTTTGCGCTGTCGATCATCTTGGCGACCGTCGGCGCGTCGGCTACGGGGGAGATGTCGATCAGCCGGGAGTTCTGGCCATGGGTGTTCAGGATGTCGACCTCGGCCTCCCGGGTGGGGTAGCCGATGGCCAGCTCCAGCATGAAGCGGTCCCGCTGCGCCTCCGGCAGGGGATAGGTGCCCTCGTGCTCGATCGGGTTCTGGGTGGCGATGACCATGAACGGCACGCCGAGCTGGTAGGTGATGCCGTCCATGGTGACCTGGCGCTCCTCCATGGATTCCAGCAGGGCGGCCTGGGTTTTGGGGGAGGCCCGGTTGATCTCGTCGCCGACCACGATGTTGGCGAAGATCGCCCCGGGCTTGAACTCGAAGTCGCCGCGTTCCTGGCTGTAGACGCTGACCCCGGTCACGTCCGATGGCAGCAGGTCCGGCGTGAACTGGATGCGCCGCACCGAGCAGTCGATCGAGCGGGCCAGCGCCTTGGCCAGCATCGTCTTGCCGACCCCGGGGACGTCCTCGATCAGCACGTGCCCCTCGGCGAGCAGCGCGATCAGGGCCAGCCGCACCACCTCGGGTTTGCCCTCGATGACACGCTGGATATTGGCCCGGATCTTGTCGAAGTTGGCGGCCAGATCGTCCATACCGCCGATATCGGGCCGGGTGGTGGCCACCGGACGGGCTCCTTTCCTGAATACTTCTTCGCCTTCGATTCTAGAAGGGTCCGCGAAGATTTTCGCTCTCCCGCTCGGCTAAGCTCTGCCGATGGCGCAAGCCTCGGAGACGAGAGCCAAGCTGCTCGCCGCGGCGCGGCGGGTCTTTGCCGAGCTGGGCTATGCGAGAGCGCGGGTCGAGGACGTCGTCAACCGCGCCGGGGTGGGGCACGGGACCTTCTACGCCTACTTCCCCAACAAGCAGGCGGCACTGGAGGCGCTGGTGCGCGAGCACGCCGGCACGCTGGAGGAGCTGGCGATGAAGCCGTGGCGTGCCGGCGACGTGCGCGCCAGCCTCGCCGAGGTGCTCGCCGGCCTCGCCGACCTGTACGAGCGCGACGCCGACATGCTGCTGCTGTGGACCGACGCCGCCGCCAACGACCCCGAGCTGGCCGCGATCCTGGACGAGGTGCGCCACCAGTTCGTGGAGCGGATCGCCCGCAACGTCGAGCGTGCCGCCAAGCAGGGCCTGGCGCGGCCGGTCGACCCCTTCACCGCCGCGACCGCGCTGGCGGCGATGGGCGAGCGGACGCTGTTCCTGCTCGCCACGCGCAAGGAGCCGCTGGACCGTGACCAGACGGTCGAGGTGCTCGCCGACCTCTGGTACCACGCCCTCTATAGAGGAGACTGAGGCATGAGGTGACCGACGTTCGGACCGGCGGCCGGCGGCTCGCCCGCTGCGGGCCGGCCGAGGTCTGGCTGTGGCGTGGCGACATCACCGACCTCGAGGTCGAGGCGATCGTGAACGCCGCCAACAACCAGGGCTGGCTTGGATCCGGAGTGGCGGGGGCGATCCGCGGCGCCGCCGGCGACGAGGTCGAGGCCGAGGCGGTGGCCCAGGGGCCCTGGGAGGTCGGCGGAGCGGTCCGCACGGGTCCTGGCCGGCTCGGCGAGCGCGGCGTCAGAGCGGTCCTGCACGCCGCCGCCATGGGCGCCGGGGTGCGGGCCAGCGCGGAGTCGGTCGCCGCGGCCACCGCCGCCGCGCTGGACCTGGCGGCGGCCGAGGGGCTGTCCAGCATCGCCCTGCCCGCGCTGGGGACGGGTGTCGGCGGGCTCGCCTACCCGGCCTGCGCGGCCGCCATGGCCGGGGCGCTCCGGCGCCATTGCGCCGGCCCCACCTCGCTGCGGCTGGTCGCCTTCGCCCTCTACGACGCGGCCGCTGTTGAGGAGTTCGGCCCCGTCCTGGTCCGTGAGCTCGACGGCGGCGTCGACCAGCAGGCACCGGCGTGAGACCGCGGCAACCGCGCCTGCCGGCCTTGAGTCAGGACGTCCCGTTATACTGCCAGCACGTCTCGTGATCGTTGCAGCGGGAGCCTTTGGTGGAGCGAGCACTGGTCCTGAACGCGTCGTACCAGCCGATCTGTGTCGTGCCGGTCCGTCGGGCCGTGGTGCTGGTCCTCAAGGAGAAGGCCGACGTGCTGGTGCCCGGCGCCACCCCGGTCCGGGGAGCCAACCTCGTCCTGCAGGCGCCCAGCGTCATCCGCCTCCGGTACTTTGTGAAGGTCCCCTTCAGGGCGCGCGCGGGGTTGTCCAGGCGAGCGGTGTTCGTCCGCGACGACCACGTCTGCCAGTACTGCGGAGAACGAGCAGAGAACGTCGACCACGTCGTCCCCCGTTCACGGGGTGGCCGCCATGTCTGGGAGAACGTGGTCGCCGCCTGCCGTCGATGCAACAGCCACAAAGAGGACCGGCTTCCCCACGAAGTCGGCCTGCGGCTGCGTCGTGAGCCTCGGGCACCCAAGGAGACGTTGTGGATCGTGATCGCCGTCGGCCGTATCGAGCCTGGCTGGGCGCCGTACCTCGGCCTCGAGCCGGACGCCGTCCCGGCCTGAGGCGCCCGGGCCCGACGCTCCACCGTCTCCCTCCCACCCTCCGTCGCCTGGGCCCGCCGCTCGGGCGCGCCTGGGACCGCGCCCGGCCATGGGCGCTGCCCATCCTGGCCGGCGTCGCCGGCGCGCTGCTGGCGATCACCCTGCTGGCGCGGCTGGACGCGCGCGTGGGCCCCGCCACCCTGCGGCTGTCGGCCCGGCCAGCGGTGGAGGGCACCAGCCGCCTGGCCGTGCCGCCGTTCGGCTCGGTCTCGGCCCACACCCACCACGGGCCGCTCGAGTTCAGCGCCACGCTGAACGACGTCGACGTCCAGGCGCTCGGCGGCCTGATCGACCGCAGCCCCTCCACCGGCCCGGTCAGCACCGCCGCCCTGGAGGGCACCCTACGGCCACTGGAGCAGCAGGCCCGGCACGCCGCCGTCGTCTTCCTACTGCGGATCGTGGGGCTCGGCCTGCTCGGCGGCGCCGTCGCGGTGGTGGTGTTCCCCAGGCGCTCGTGGGCGCGACTGGCGCGCTGCGTGGCCGGCGGGGCGCTGGCCGTGGTGGTGCTGGTGGTGCCGTCGGTGGCCACCTTCGACGTGAGCGCCTTCCGCGCCCCCCACTACCAAGGCGCGCTGGAGTACGCGCCCACCCTGATCGGCGACGTCCGCACCGGCCTGAAGCGGCTCCACACCTTGCGGGAGCAGATGGCGCTGATCAGCCAGAACCTGAACCGGGCGTACGCGGCGCTGAGCCAGCCCTCGCCCGACCTCGGCAACGGCACCATCCGCGTCCTGCACATCTCCGACGTGCACCTGAACCCCGCCGGCTTCGACCTGGCCGAGCGCCTGGCCAGGCAGTTCGAGGTCGCCGCCGTGGTCGACACCGGCGACATGGGCACCTGGGGGCTGGCCTTCGAGCCGGCCGTGGCGCAGCGGGTCAAGGACTTCCACCTGCCCTACGTGTTCGTCAAGGGCAACCACGACAGCCCCGACGTGGTCCGCGCGGTGGCCGCCAACCCCAACGCCAAGGTGCTGGTCAACTCCGCCGCCGAGGTCGCGGGCATCCGCTTCTTCGGCGCCGGCGACCCGACCTTCAGCCCGGGGGAGGGCTACCGCTACGACGACTTCGAACGGCTCAAGGAGCTGCGCAGCATCGAGGTCGCCCACGACCTCGACCTGCAGACGCCGCCGGCCGACGTGCTGCTGGTCCACGACCCGCGCCAGGCCACCTACGCGCTCGGCCATGTGCCGACCGTGCTCGACGGCCACCTGCACGCCTTCGGGACGCAGCTGACCAACGGCACGCGGCTGCTCACCACCGGGACCGTCGGCGGGGCCGGGCCGGACGGCCTGCGCCAGAAGCAGCCGGTGCCCTACAGCGCCGAGGTCCTCTACTTCGACCAGCAGACGCGCCGGCCCATCGGCGTGGACCGGATCACGGTGCACTCGCTGGAGTCGTCCTTCTCGGTCGACCGCGAGCTGCTGCCGGAGGGCCAGATGCCCTTCCAGTCCAACCCCATGCCGGTGCCGACCACCACCACCGCCGCCACCCTGGCGCCCGACGGCTCCCGGAGCCCTCAGGTCCTGCCCACCCAGCCGGGCAACGACCGCCCCGGCCTCGGCCTGCGCGGTGGCCGGCCGACCACCACCACCACCACCCCTACGACGACCCGCCCGTAACGGGGGTCGCCCACCCCACGCGCGCGCCTCCACCGGCGCCCGGGAGCCGTTCGCACGGGCCCAGCCTTCCGCCGCCGCGCTGCTCCCGGGCCCTTTCGCCCGTAACGGGCGCGTGGAGCGCAGTGGTGCCTCACCACCCTCCGTGGTGGAGGCAGGTGGAGGCGAAACCCATTCGATAAAATTCTTCCGGTATGTGAAATACATTAATGTGTTTTCGCAGCTCAGAAGGTTGAAGCAATTCATGCACGGTGCTCCTAAGTGCGTTGACGGTGGATACTCGGTGGAGTAAAGTGGCGCGCAGTGGAGGGAACCGCTTCACAGTGCCACAAGCCGGGGCGCACGTCTCGCCCAGCCGGACCGCGGTAGGGGGAGCCTTGCGGGGAGGGGCCGGGGCCATGTTCATTGGCACCTACGACCACTCCCTGGATCCCAAGGGGCGCGTGATCCTCCCGCGCAAATTCCGCGACGACCTGGGGCAGGACATGGTCTTTACCAAGGGCATCGAGCGGTGCCTCTACCTGTTCCCGTTGGCCGAATTCGCGGCCTTCGCGGACAAGCTCCGCAGCCTGCCCCTGACCGAGCGCCCGAGCCGCGACTTCGTCCGCGTGTTCGTGGCCGGGGCCAGCCAGGAGACCGCCGACAGCCAGGGCCGGGTCGTGATTCCCCAAACGCTGCGCGACTACGCCGGACTCACCAGGGACGTGATGGTGGTTGGGCAGCTCTCGCGGATCGAGCTCTGGGACAAGGGCGAGTGGGACCGCTACATGCCCGCCGCCCAGGCCGCCTACTCCGACTCCTCCAACGCCAGCCACCTTGCCGATCTAGGGATCTGATCGTGTTGACCGCCGCGCGCCACCTCCCGGTCATGGCCGACCGGTGCGTCGAGCTGCTCCGGCCAAGGCCGGATGGCGTCTACCTCGACGCCACGATGGGGCTCGGCGGCCACGCCGAGCGGATCCTGGAGGCCAGCGCCCCCGGCGGCCGCGTGATCGGCCTGGACCGCGACCCCGCGGCCCTGGCGCTGGCGCGCGAGCGCCTGGCGTGGGCGGGGGAGCGCCTGGTGACGGTGGCCGCATCCTTCGCCGACCTGGCCCAGGTCGCCGCCGACCTCGGCCTGGAGCGGGTGGACGGCGTGCTCTACGACCTGGGCGTCTCCTCCCTGCAGCTCGACCAGCCGGAGCGCGGCTTCAGCTACCGCGTGGACGCGCCGCTCGACATGCGCATGGACACCACCGGCGGGATCACCGCCGCCGAGGTGCTGGCCACCTACCCCCGGGCCGAGCTGACCCGCGTGTTCCGCGTCTACGGCGAGGAGCGCTTCGCCTCCAGGATCGCCCGCTTCGTCGACGACGCGCGCCGCCGCGGCCCAGTCCGCACCACCGGCGAGCTGGTCGACCTGGTCAAGGCGGCCATCCCCGCCGCCGCGCGCCGCACCGGGCCGCACCCCGCCCGCCGCGTCTTCCAGGCATTACGCATCGAGGTCAACGGCGAGCTGAGCGCACTGGCCGACTCCCTGCCGCAGGCGATCGACCTGCTGTCGCCGGGCGGCCGGGTGGTGGTGCTGTCGTACCACTCGCTGGAGGACCGCATCGTCAAGCGCACCTTCGTGGCCGCCGCCACCGGGCGCGAGGAGACCTTCCCTGTCCTCGCGCCCCCCGTTCCCGCGGGGGGCCGGGCCGCCATCGCCCCCCGGGTCGCCATCCTCACCCGCCGCCCGGAAACACCCGGCCCGGACGAGATGGCCGCCAACCCTCGCGCGGAAAGCGCCAAGCTCCGCGCCGCCGAGAAGCTACCGCCGAGCGATCCCGCAGGGGGGCAACCATGAGCACGGCCGCTGGTCCCGCGTACCGCCCGCGCCCGAGCCACGATCCCCGCCCCGACCCGCGGCGGCTGCGCGCGGTCGGCCAGGCTCAGCGGGTCCGCAGGCTGCCCTTCATCATCCTGGCCGCGCTGATCGTGGTGGCCGGCGTCCTGGGGCTGCTCTCGCTCAACGTCAACGTCAACCAGCAGGCCTTCGCCATTGCCGAGCTCGAGCGTGCCAACCGCGACGCCGAGAACCGCTACGCCACCCTCCAGGCGGACATCGACCGGCTCAAGGCGCCCGACCGCATCGCCCTCCAGGCCGCCAGGCAGCACCTGGTCCCCGCCGGCCGGCCGCGGGTGAGCACCTGGCCCGGCTCGAAGCCCGGCGGGGCAACCTCCCCGGGGGCGGCGACTTCCCCCGCCGCCCCCGGGGCCGGGTCCGCCGGCGACCCCAACTGGGCTTCGCGGGACTCCTCCGGGTCCCCCGACGACCAGGCGTGGCCGCAGGACCCGTTCCCACTCAAGCAGTACCTGGCCGAACCGTAATCCGCACACCTCCCCCAGACGTGCGCGGGCCCACAGGCCCGGATCACGGAGCGAAGTTGACCTTGGGGTGTGGGAGCCGCCCCAGGCCCCGACCACGGGGCGATCCCACGGGATCACGGAGCGAAGTTGACCTTGGGGGGTGTGGGGGGAGCGAGCTCCCCCACATGGACAGGGGGAGCGCAGCGCATGCAGCAGGGGCAGCAGCACAGGGCGCCCACCAGGCGCGCGGGCGGCCCGGCTTCGGCCCGCCGGTCCAGCTCCGCCGCCGCGCCCCGCGGGGTCCCGACCCGGCGACCGGTGCGCCGGCCCCGGCGCGGCGACAGCAAGACGCGCCTGCTGTTCCTCCTGGCGCTCACCATGGTCGCCTTTCTGGCGATCTCCAGCCGCCTGATCGTCCTGCAGGTGCTCGACGCCACCTCGCTGGATGAGGCCGCGGCAAAGCAGCGGCTGCGCACCATCGAGCTGCCGGGCGAGCGCGGCCGCATCTTCGACCGCGACGGCGGGGACCTGGCCCTGTCGGTGCCCGCCCGCACCGTCTACGCCCAGCCCCGCCTGATCGGCGACCCGGCCGGCACCGCCCGCAGGCTCGCGCCGCTGCTCCACCAGCCGGCCAGAACGATCCTCGGGCGCCTGCGCTCCGGCTCCGCCTGGACCTACCTGGCCCGCGGGATCCCGGTCGCCAACGGGCAGGCGGTCGCCAAGCTCGAGCTGCCCGGCATCGGCGTGCTGAGCGACACCATGCGGCGCTATCCCTCCGGGCGGCTCGCCGCCCAGGTGCTCGGGTTCGTCGGCACCGACGGCACCGGGCTCGCCGGCGTGGAGCAGCGCTACCAGGGCCTGCTGGCCGGCCACTCCGGCCAGATGCTGCTGGAGCAGGACCCCAGCGGCCGTCCCATCCCGCAGGGCCAGCGCTCCATCGAACCGGCGCGGCCGGGCTCCGACCTCGTGCTCACCATCGACCCGAACATCCAGTACGTGGCCGAGCGCGCCCTGACGGCGGCGGTCAAGCAGTACCAGGCCGAGTCCGGCTCGGTGGTGGTGATGGCGCCGCGCACCGGTGAGCTGCTGGCGGTGGCCAACGTGCCAACCTTCGACCCCAACCGCTTCGGCTCCAGCAGCGACGAGGCGCGCAAGAACCGGGCGGTCACCAACGTGTACGAGCCGGGCTCGACCAACAAGGTGATCACCGCGGCGGCCGCCCTGGACGCCGGGGTGGTGCGGCCGAGCACCAAGGTCACGGTCCCGCCGGTGCTGCCGCTGTGCCCGGGGGTGCACCCCTTCCACGACTCGCACCAGCACGGCACCGAGCGGCTGAGCTTCGCGGACGTGGTGGCGCAGTCGTCCAACATCGGCACCATCAGGGTGGCCACCAAGCTCGGCGCCGAGCGGCTGGCAAAGGCGGAGCTGGACTTCGGCTACGGCCAGCGCACCGGGGTCGACCTGCCTGGCGAGACGCCGGGGATCGTGCGGCCGCAGAGCGGCTGGACCTGCCCGGACCTCGGCACCAACGCGATCGGGCAGGGTGTGGCCGTGAGCGTGCTGCAGATGGCCAGGGTCTACGCCGCGGTGGCCAACGGCGGCCTGCTGGTGCAGCCCACCCTGCTGGGCGGCACCGTGGACGAGCGCGGGGACTTCCACGCGTCCGAGCGCCCCAAGCCCAAGCGCGTGCTGGCGGTGCGGACCGCTCAGACGCTCACCAGCATTCTGGAGGGGGTCGTCAGGGAGGGCGGCACGGGCACGCGGGCCGCCCTGGACGACTGGACCGTCGCCGGCAAGACCGGCACCGCCCAGGTGCCCGACCCCGGCGGGGGCGGCTACCTGCCGGGCGCCTACGTGGCCTCGTTCATGGGCTACGCCCCGGCGGAGGACCCGCGGGTGGTGGTGGCGGTGGTGCTGGACCGGCCCGCCAAGGGCATCTACGGCGGCACCGTCGCCGCGCCGGTGTTCCGCGAGGTGGCCGGCTACGCGCTGCGGCACATGGAGGTGCCGCCGTCGCTCGGCGGCGGCGACACTGCCAGCGGCGCGGCGACGGGGACTCCCTCGGCGCCCGACGGCGACGTCAGCGGGTCGGCTCCCGCCGATGCACCGGGGCCCGACCCACTCGGGCCCGACCCGCCGGGGCACCCCCGCGGGGTTCCCCGGGCCCCTCCGGCCACCTCCGGAGCGGTCCCGTGACCGAAACTTCGCCGGGTCGAGAGCGCCACGAGCCCGGCGCCGCGGATGCTAGGCTTGCGCCGCACAACCGGGCCCGGCGCTCCCGCCGCCGTGGGCCCGGGCCGTCGACGCGGGAGATCCTACGTTCATGACCCTGACGCCCAGGCGCGTCCCGCTCGATTTCCTCGCAGCCCCGGTTGGCGGCGAAATCCGAGGCGACGGCGAGACGGCCGTCTCGGACGTCGTATTCGACACCCGCCGCGTTCGAGCCGGCGCGCTCTTCTGCTGCGTGCCCGGCCAGCGCGTCGACGGCCACGACCTGGCCGGCGAGGCGCTGCAGGCCGGGGCCGCAGCGCTGCTGGTGCAGCGCCCGCTGGCGCTGGACGCCCCGCAGCTGCTGGTGGGCTCGGTGCGCGCCGCGCTGGCGCCGCTGGCCGACGCGTTCTACGGGAGCCCCTCCCGGCGCATGGACCTGGTCGGGGTGACCGGCACCAACGGCAAGACCACGACGACCTTCATGCTCGAGGCGGTCTTCCGCGCGGCCGGGCTGGTGCCCGGCCTGATCGGGACGGTCGAGGTGCACGTCGGCGACAGCGTCCTGCCGGTGGCCCACACCACCCCGGAGGCCCCCGACCTGCAGCGCCTCCTGGCGGAGATGGCCGACAGCGGGGTCCAGGCCGCCGCCATGGAGGTCTCCTCCCACGGGCTGGCCCTCGGCCGGGTCGACGCCACCCGCTTCCGCGTCGCGGTCTTCACCAACCTCACCCAGGACCACCTCGACTTCCACCGCGACCTGGAGGACTACTACCAGGCCAAGCGCCGCCTGCTCACACCGGCGTTCACCGGGCTGGGCATCGTCAACCTCGACGATCCCTTCGGCCGCCGGCTGGCCGTGGAAGCCGCGGAGGCCGGCATCGAGGTGGTCACCACCGGCACCGCGCCGGGCGCCGCCTGGCGCGCGGTCGACCTGCAGGCCGCGCTGGACGGCACCCGCTTCCGGGTGGAGGGGCCGGCCGGCTCACGGGAGCTGCGCCTCCGCCTGGCGGGGCACTTCAACGTGGCCAACGCGCTCGGCGCGCTGGCGGCCGCGGCGGCGCTCGGAATCGACCTGGATACCTCGGTCGCGGGGCTGGAAGGCCTGGCGGGGGTCCCCGGGCGTTTCGAGCGTGTGGACGAGGGACAACCGTTCACCGTGCTGGTCGACTACGCGCACACGCCCGACTCGCTGGAGAACGTCCTGCGGGCCGCGCGAGCCGTGACCGAGGGCCGGGTGCTGGTGGTGTTCGGCTGCGGCGGCGACCGCGACCGCGCCAAGCGCCCGCTGATGGGCGAGATCGCCGGCAAGCTCGCCGACCTTGCGGTGGTGACCTCGGACAACCCGCGCTCGGAGCCACCCGGTTCGATCGTGGCCCAGATCCTCGAGGGCGTGCGCCGCAGCGCCGGGCCGGACCGCTACCACGTCGAGGTCGACCGCCGCGCCGCCATCCGCCACACGCTGCGCCTGGCGCGGCCGGGCGACGCCGTGCTGATCGCCGGCAAGGGCCACGAGCAGGGCCAGGAGTTCGAGGGCGGCCGCAAGATCCCCTTCGACGACCGCGTGGTCGCCGCCGAGGAGCTACGGGCCCTGGGACCCGAGGGCGGTGCCCGGTGATCCCGCTGACGCTGGCCGAGGCGGCGGCCGCCACCGGCGGCAGGCTGCTGGAGGCCGACGGTGCCGTGGCGGCCGCCTCGCTGGAGGTCGACTCGCGCGCGGTCCGGCCGGGAGACCTGTTCGTCGCCCTGCCGGGCAGCCGCACCGACGGCAGCCGCTTCGCCGCCCAGGCGCTGGAGGCTGGGGCGGTGGCGGTGCTGGCGCGGGCCGGCGCGGTCGCCGCCGGTCCGCGCATCGAGGTGGACGACCCGCTGGAGGCGCTCGGCGCGCTGGGGGCGGCAGTGCGGGCGCGGTCGCTGGCGCGCGTCGTCGGCGTCACCGGTTCCACCGGCAAGACGACCACCAAGGACCTGCTGGCGGCCGTGCTGGCCACCAAGCTGTCCACGGTCGCCAACACCGCCTCCTTCAACAACGAGGTCGGCCTGCCGCTGACCCTGGCCCGGCTGGAGCCGGGCACCCAGGCGCTGGTGGTCGAGATGGGCGCCCGTGGCCCCGGCCACATCACCGCGCTGGCGCGGCTGGCGCGGCCCGAGGTCGGGGTGGTGCTCAACGTCGGCGTCGCCCACCTGGGCATGTTCGGGTCCCAGGCGGCCATCGCCGCGGCCAAGGGCGAGCTGGTCGAGGCCCTGCCGTCGCATGGCACCGCCGTGCTCAACGCCGACGACCCGCTGGTGGCGGCGATGGCGGAGCGAACCTCGGCGCGGGTGCTCCGCTTCGGGCTCGGCCCGGGCGCCGAGGTCCGCGCCGAGGGGATCTCCCTGGACGGCGACGGCCACGCGCACTTCAAGCTGCGCACGCCGGGCGGCGGCGCGGAGGCCCGGTTGCCGGCCCCTGGCGAGCACCTGGTGCAGGACGCGCTGGCCGCCGCCGGCGCCGCCCACACGCTCGGCCTGGAGCCGGAGGGGATCGCCGCCGGCCTGCTCGGGGCCGCCCTGTCGCCCATGCGCATGCAGGTGCAGCGCCGCGCCGACGGGCTCACGGTCATCAACGACGCCTACAACGCCAACCCCACCTCGATGGCGGCGGCGCTGAAGGCATTGGTGGCCGCGCGCGGTGGGCTCGCTGGCGGATCGAGGCCCGGGCGGGCGGTGGCGGTATTGGGAGAGATGGCGGAGCTGGGCGGGCACGCCGCCGGCGAGCACGACCGCCTCGGCCGGCTGGCGACCCGGCTCGGCGTCGACCGGCTGGTCGGCGTCGGCGAGCTCGGCGAGGCGGTGGTGCGGGCGGCGCGCATGGAGGGGATGTCGCCGGAGGAGGCGGTCGCGGTGCCGGACGCCGGCGCCGCCGTGGCCGCCCTGGAGCCATGGCTCCGGCCGGCCGACGTGGTGCTGGTGAAGGCGAGCCGGGTGGTGGCGCTGGACCAGGTCGCCGAGCGGCTCCTCGGCGGAGCGGACCAGGCGCCGCCCGGGCCTTCCCCCGAGCCGGACGAGCGGGGCAGTTGAGTGGTCGGCGTCCTGATCGCCGGCGCTGTCGCGCTGTTCTGCGTCCTGGTCGGGACGCCGCTGGCGATCCGCGTCTTCCGCAGGCAGGGCCTCGGCCAGCTCATCCAGATGGACCTGCCCGACTCGCACCAGACCAAGCGCGGGACCCCGACCATGGGCGGGGTGGTGATCGTCCTGGGCGCGGTGGTCGCCTACCTGGTGGTCCACATGGTCAGCGGGGATCGCCTGCGCTTCACGGGCGCCGGGCTGCTGGTGGTGATCACCATGGTGGCGACCGGGCTGGTCGGCTTCATCGACGACTTCCTGAAGATCCGCAACCAGCGCAGCCTGGGGCTCACCGTCACCGCCAAGTTCGCCGGCCAGGGGGTGTGCGCAGTGGTGCTGGCGCTGGGCGCCTGGTACTGGGCCGACGCCTTCCGTGGCATCTCCTTCATCCGGCCGCTCGGCGGGACGCAGCTCCCGCTGATCATCTTCCTGGTGTGGGTGTTCATCCTGCTGTCGGGGACCACCAACGGCGTCAACCTCACCGACGGCATGGACGGGCTGGCCTCCGGCAGCACCGTGCTGGTCGCCAGCGCCTACGTGGTGATCGCCTTCTGGGAGTTCCGCCACTTGTGCTCCACGCCGCCGGCCAACTCGCCAGGCTGCTACACCTTCCCGTCGGGGGAGTCCCCGCAGGACCTGGCGATCATCGCGGCGGCCACCATGGGGGCGGTGGCAGGCTTCCTGTGGTGGAACGCACCGCCGGCGCGCATCTTCATGGGCGACACGGGCTCGCTGGGGCTCGGCGGGACGCTCGCCGCGCTGGCGCTGTTCACCAACACCCAGCTCCTGCTGCTCGTGCTCGGCGGCCTGTACGTGGTCGAGACGCTGTCGGTGATCCTCCAGGTCGCCTCGTTCCGCTACCTGCACCGGCGGGTGTTCCGGATGGCCCCGATCCACCTGCACTTCGAGCTGTCCGAGTGGCCGGAGTTCACCGTGATCGTCCGCTTCTGGATCCTGGCCGGGCTTGCGGTGGCCTTCGGTCTGGGGCTGTTCTATGCGGAATTCCTCGCGCAGGGTGGTGGCAGTGGCTGAGCAGATAGCCTCCCGGTGGCCGGCCAGCCTGGAGCCGGCCTCGCTGGCCGGCACCCCGGTGCTGGTGGCCGGGCTGGGCCACTCGGGCCGGTCGGCGGCGCTGCATCTGGCCGGCTTCGGTGCCGACGTGGTGGCCTGCGACGACGGCCAGCCCGAGCGCGGCGAGCTGGAGCGCGCCGGCGTCGAGGTCCACACCGGTGGCACCCCGGTGGAGCTGCTGGAGGGCCGCAAGCTGCTGGTGGTGGCGCCCGGGCTGGCCGAGCACCACCCGCTGGTCCGCGCGGCGCTGGACGGCGGCGTGGAGGTCTGGAGCGAGGTGGAGCTGGCCGCCCGCCTCACCGCTGTGCCGATGGTCGGGGTGACCGGCACCAACGGCAAGACCACCACCGCGGAGCTGGCCGCCGCCATGGTGGCCGCCAGCGGCCGGCGCGCGGTGGCGGCCGGCAACGTCGGCCTGCCGCTGATCGACGCGGTGCTGGCAAGGCAGCCGCCGGACGCGCTGGTGGTGGAGCTGTCCAGCTTCCAGCTCCGCTTCACCTCGACCCTGCGGCTGGTTGCCGGCGCCTGGCTGAACCTGGCCCCCGACCACCTGGACTGGCACGGCAGCCTGGCCGCCTACGCGACCGCCAAGGCGCGCGTGTGGGCCAACCAGGGGCCGCGCGACTGGTCGCTGTACGCGGCCGACGACCCGGTGGTGGCCTCGCACGCCGCCCACGCCTCCGGCATGCCGGTGCCGTTCGGGGTCGGCAGGGTGCCGGTCGGCGGCCTGGGGGTCGAGGCCGGCATCGCGCTGTCGCGCGTCGAGGGCCACGAGGGCCCGCTGTGGCGCGCCGCGGCCCTGCGCCTGCCCGGCCGCCACAACCTCGCCAACGCGCTGGCCGCCTCCGGCATGGCGATGGCGCTTGGCGCCCACCCGGCCGCGATGACCAGGGCGGTCTCGGCCTTCCGCGCCGGTCCGCACCGCCTGGCCGAGGTCGCCACCATCCGCGGGGTCCGCTTCGTCGACGACTCCAAGGCCACCAACCCGCACGCCGCCGGGCACGCGCTGGCCGCCTTCCCGCGCGTGGTCTGGATCGCCGGCGGCCGCAACAAGGGCCTGGCCTTCGACGAGCTGGCCGCCGAGGCGCGCGCCCGGCTGGTCGGCGTGGTGCTGATCGGCGAGGCCGCCGGGGACCTGGCGGCGGCGCTCGGCCGCGCCGGCTACCAGGGCCCGCTGGTGCGGGCCGCCTCCATCGGCGAGGCGGTCACCGTCGGGTTCAGCCTCGCCGAGGCCGGCGACACCGTGCTGCTGGCCCCGGCCTGCGCCAGCTTCGACATGTTCTCCAGCTACGCCGAGCGCGGGGACGCCTTCACCGCCAGCGTGGCGTGCCTGGCCGAGCGCTACCCGGGCGGCGGGACGGTCCCCTGCGAGGGAGGTGGTCGAGCTGCCCAGCCGTGAGACGGCCGCCAGCCGGACGACCGCGGCCGCGGGCATGCCGAGGGTCAGGCGCGGCGGCGACAGCGCCCGCCGCGGGCTGGCCGCATGGTCCAACTACTACCTGCTGCTCGCGGTGGTCGGCACGCTGCTTGCCTTCGGCGTGATCATGGTGCTGTCCGCTTCCTCGCCGACCTCCTACGCCAGCACCGGTGACTCGTACAGCGTGTTCAAGCGGCAGGTCGTCTGGGTGGTCGTGGGGCTGGTGGTGATGGTGGTGTGCAGCCGCATCGACTACCGCCGCTGGCGGCGGCTCGGGGTGCCGCTGCTGGCCCTGTCCTTCCTGGGGCTGATCTACGTGGCCGTGCACCCCGCCGCGGTCAGCGCCAATGGCTCGACCCGCTGGATCCCGATCACCGCCGGGATCTCCATCCAGCCGAGCGAGTTCGCCAAGCTGGGGCTGCTGCTGTTCGCCGCCGACGTGCTCACCCGCAAGCACCGCCTGCTGGGCGACGTCCGCCACCTGCTGGTGCCGGTGCTGCCGGTGACCGTCCTGCTGGCGGGGCTGGTCATGGCCCAGCCCGACCTCGGCACGACCCTCCTGGTGTGCTCGATCGCCTTCGGCCTGCTGTTCATCGCCGGCACCCCGCTGCCGCTGCTGACCCTCATGGGCACCATCGGGCTGGTCGGCGGCCTCGGCCTGATCATGAGCGCCGACTACCGCCGGCGGCGGCTGTTCTCGTTCCTGGACCCGGCCGCCGACCCGCAGCACAACGGCTGGCAGATCATCCAGGGCCGCTTCGCGCTCGGGTCCGGCGGGCTGCTGGGCGTCGGGCTCGGCGCCAGCAGGCAGAAGTGGTCCTACGTGCCCAACGCCCACACCGATTTCATCTTCGCCATCATCGGCGAGGAGCTCGGCCTGGTCGGCACACTGGCGATCCTGGTGCTGTTCGCGGCGATCGCCTACGCCGGCATCCGCGCCGCCCGCAATGCGCCCGACCGCTTCGGCCGCTACCTGGCCGGCGGCATCACCGTCTGGATCGTGGTCCAGGCGCTGGTCAACATCGGCGCGGTGGTGGGCGTGCTGCCGATCACCGGCGTGCCGCTGCCGCTGGTCTCGGCCGGCGGCTCCAGCATGCTGGTGCTGCTCGCCGCTGTCGGCATGCTGCTGAACGTAGCCAAGCGAGAGGTCTGGCGCCCCCTGGCGCCGGTCAGGGCGACCATGGCCCCGGCGGACCGCCGCGGCCGCCGGCGCCTCGCCCCCGCCGCCCGTCCCCCGCGGGCGGTCACCCGTACCCCTGACGGCCGCCCGCGCGAGGAGGCCGGCCTGTCCGGAGCCCGCGCGCAGCGCGCGGCGGCCGGCCAGCGCACGCCCGCGCCGCCGAAGCATCCCCCTGGAGGACTGAGGAACCGATGACCGCCGATCCGATCCGCCCACCCGAGGCCGCCGGCGCCGAGCGCGGCCCGCGAGTGCTCATCGCCGCCGGCGGCACCGGCGGCCACGTGTTCCCCGGCCTGGCGCTGGCACGCGCCCTCAAGGAGCTGGAGCCGGGCTCGAGCGTGCGCTTCGCCGGGACCAGCCGCGGCATCGAGAACCAGGCCGTGCCGGCCGCCGGCTTCCCCCTCGACCTGCTGCCCATCCTGCCGCTGTCCCGCCGCCTGACGGTGGAGACCGTGCTGTCGCCGCTGGCGGCGGTGGCCGGCACCGCGGCGGCGCTGCGGCTGCTGCGCCGCCACCGCATCGAGGCGGTCGCCGGCATGGGCGGCTACGTGACCCTGCCGGTCGCGGTCGCCGCCAGGCTGGCCGGCGTGCCGGTGGTGCTGCACGAGCAGAACGCCATCCCTGGCATCGCCAACCGCCTGGCCGCGCGGCTCGCCCGCAAGGTGGCGGTGGGCGTGGAGGCGGCCGCCGGGGCGTTCCCCGCCGGGAAGACCATCACCGTCGGCAACCCGGTGCGCCCGGAGCTTGCCCGCCTGGACCGCAACCGCCTGCGCGAGCTCGGCCAGAAAGAGCTCGGGCTGGACCCCGACCGGGCCACCCTGCTGGTGTTCGGCGGCAGCCAGGGCGCCCGCCACATCAACCAGGCGCTGATCGCGGCCACGCCCCACTGGCCGAGGCCGGAGCGGATCCAGATCGTGCACGCCTGCGGGCGGCGCGACGAAGCCGACGTCCGCGAGGCCTGGCGAGCGGCCAACCCGGAGGCCCGCGGGCTCCAGGTCCGCATCGAGCCCTTCATCGAGCGCATGGACCTGGCCTACGCCGCCTGCGACCTGGCGATCACCCGCGCCGGGGCGCTGACCGTCGCCGAGCTGACCGCCACCGGCGTGCCCGCCATCATGGTGCCGCTGCCACACGCCACCGCCGACCACCAGGCCGGCAACGCCCGCGCGGTCGCGGCCGCCGGCGGCGGGCTGGTGGTCCGCGACGACGACCTGACCGGCGAGCGCCTGGCGGCCACCGCGGCGCCGCTGCTGGAGGACCCGGAGCGGCTGGCGAGGATGTCGGCATCGATGGCCTCACTGGCCTTTCCCGCCGCCGCGCAGGAGATGGCCGCGCTGGTGCTGGAGGCGGCGGGCCGCGGCTCGCGCGAGTCGTTCCTGGCCGCCCCGGCCCATGGCGTGGACCGGGAGGGCACCGGCTGGTTCGAGGCGGTCCGCACGCCGATGGGCCCGCAGGTGAGCAAGCGCGTCGACCGCCGCTCGCGGCGCCTGGAGGCCTACCCGCCGATCGAGCAGCGCCACGAGCCCGGCGACGTCGCCGCCGACCTCGAGCGCCCGCCGCCCCGCGGGCCGGGCGGCCAGGCCGGTGGCCCGCCGCCCGGGCCGCCCGCCTCGCCCGGCGAGGACCCCGGGGGTGCGCGGTGAGCGGCCGGCGGGAGAGGCGGGGCGCCCCGGCACGCGGCCGGCGCGTCCACCTGGTGGGCATCGGCGGCACCGGCATGAGTGCGCTGGGCCGCCTGCTGCTGGAGAGCGGCTACCAGGTCACCGGCTCCGACCACAAGGAGACGCCGGTGCTGGCGACGCTGCGAGGCCTGGGCGCGGAGATCTGGCTCGGCCAGCGCGACGGCGGGCGCATGGGCCATCCCGATCTGGTGGCCATCTCCAGCGCCATCCGCCCGGGCAACCCAGAGCTGGTGGCGGCCAGGGAGCGCGGCATCCCCGTGCTCGGCCGCGCCGAGATGCTGGCACAGGCGATGGCCGGCAAGGCGACCGTGGCCGTGGCCGGCACCGCCGGCAAGACCACCACCACCGGGATGGTCGTCGCCATCCTGGAGGAGGCCGCCCTGGACCCCTCGTTCGCCATCGGCGGCGACTTCATGTCGAGCGGCGTCAATGCCGGCGCGGGCGGCGGCCCCCACTTCGTGGTCGAGGCCGACGAGTCCGACGGCACCTTCCTGGAATTCCGCCCGACCGTGGCGGTGGTCACCAACGTCGAGGCGGACCACCTGGACTACTACGCCGACCTGGAGGCGGTGCGGGAGGCGTTCCGCGCGTTCGTGGCGCTGCTGCCGGCGCACGGCACCGCCGTGCTCTGCGCCGACGACCGCGGCGCCAGCTCGCTGGCCGGCCAGGCGCCCTGCCGCGTGGTCACCTACGGGCTCGGCGCCGGCGCGGAGCTGCGCGCGGTCGAGCTGCTCACCGGCGCGACCGGCTCCCGCTTCCAGGTGGAGCGCGCCGGCGAGGCCGTCGGCGAGGTCGAGCTGGTCATCCCCGGCCGGCACAACGTGGCCAACGCCCTGGCGGCGATCGCCGCCACCGCAGCGCTCGGCGTGGACTTCCAGGACGCCGCCGCCGCGCTCGGCCGCTACACCGGCATGGCCAGGCGCTTCGAGCTGCGCGCCAAGCGTGGCGGGGTCACCGTGGTGGACGACTACGCCCACCACCCGACCAAGGTCGCCGCCACCCTGGTGGCCGCCCGGCTGGGCGCCTGGTCGCGGGTGATCGCGGTCTTCCAGCCGCACCGGTACTCGCGCACCAAGGCGCTGGCCACCGAGCTGGGGGAGGCGCTGACCACCGCGGACGTGGCGGTGGTGACCGACGTCTACTCGGCGGGCGAGGACGCGGAGCCGGGCGTGGACGGCACCCTGGTCGCGGCCGCCGCCACCGCCGCCCGCCCGGACCTGGACCTGGTCTACGTGGCCGACCGGGGCGAGCTGGCCAAACAGGTCGCCGCGCTGGTGCGCCCCGGCGACCTGGTACTGACGCTCGGCGCCGGCGACATCACCAACCTGGCCGACGAGCTGGCGGCGCTGCTGCCGGAGGTCGACCGCGAGGGCGAGGGCGCCCGCTGCGCCCCCCGGGAGGAGTCGGGGTGACCGGCGGCCGGCCCAGCCAGGCCCCAGCGCACGCGTGGCCGCCCCCCCCGCCGCCGGTCGGCCCCGTGGAGGCCGCCGCGGTGGAGGCCGCCGCCGCGGAGCTGCGGGCCCGCTGCCCGGGCCGGCTCGGCGAGCACGTCCCGCTCGCCCCACTGACCACCTTCCGCCTCGGCGGCCCCGCGCGCCTGTTCCTGCGCGCCGAGTCGACCGAGGACCTGGTCGCCCTCGGCGAGGTGCTGGCCGCCACCGGCCTGCCCCTGCTGGTGCTGGGCCGCGGCTCCAACATGCTGGTGGCCGACGCCGGCTGGCCCGGCGTGGTACTCAACCTCGGCCAGCGGATGCGCTCCATCGCGGTCGACGGCACCGAGGTCGAGGCCGGCGGCGGCGCCCCGCTGCCGAGCCTGGCCGCCCGCTCGGCCGCCGCCTCGCTCGGCGGGCTCGCCTTCGCGGTGGCGATCCCCGGCAGCGTCGGCGGGGGCGTGCGCATGAACGCCGGCGCGCACGGCAGCGAGCTCGGCGACCGGCTGGTGTGGGCCGAGGTCGTCGACCTGGCCGCCGGCGCCGCCGCCGAGCCCGTCCGGCGCAAGCCCGAGGAGCTCGGTCTCTCCTACCGCCGCTCGGGGCTGCGGCGGACCGCGGTGGTCACCGCCGCCCGCTTCGCCTGCCAGCCCGCCCCGGAGGAGGAGGTCCGCGCCGAGATCGCCGAGGCGCGCCGCTGGCGGCACGACAACCAGCCCGTCAACCAGCCCAACTGCGGTAGCGTGTTCGCCAACCCGCTGCCGCTGGCCGCCGGCCAGGTGGTCGAGCGGCTCGGCATGAAGGGGGAGCGCTGCGGCGGCGCGCGCATCAGCGAGGTGCACGCCAACTTCATCGTCGCCGCCGACGGCGCGCGCTCCGCCGACGTGCTGGAGCTGATCCGCCGCGCCATGCGCCGCGCGCGCGACGAGCTGGGCGTGGAGCTGCGCACCGAGGTCCAGCTCGTCGGCGACTTCCGCGCGGAGGAGCCGGGGCGATGAGCCCGTCCAGCGCCAAGGCGCCGGCCGGGTCGCGGCGGCTGCTGACCGACCGCAGGATCATGGAGCGCCGCCGCGCGATCATCGCCGAGCGCGTGCGGCGACGGCGCCGCCAGCTGATGACCGGGCTGGTCCTGCTGGTGGTGGCCGTCGGCCTGTACCAGCTCGCGCGCTCGCCGCTGTTCGGCCTGTCGGCCGTGCGCGTGCAGGGCGCCAGCGCCGCCACCCGCGCCGCCGTGCTGGCCGCCGCCGGCCTGCGCCCGGGAGAGCCGTACCTGGCCATCCACCCCGACCGGGTCCGGCGGCGCGTGGAGGCCCTGCCCACCGTGGCGGCGGCCAGGGTGACCCGCGCCTACCCCTCCAGCCTGCGCATAGCCATCACCGAGCGGCGGCCGACCGCGGTGGTGTCGTCCACCGACGGCCGCTGGCTGGTGGCCGCCGACGGGACCGTGCTGGGGCAGGTCTCCGGCCCGAAGGCCGGGCTGCCGTTCGTGGCGGGCGTGCCGCTGCCGCCGGGCGCGCGGCCCGGCACCCGCCTGCCGCCCGGCAACTCGCTCGCCAACGCGCTGACCGCGCTCGGCGGCATGGACCCGGCGTTGCGCCGCCAGGTCACCGGCGTCACCGCGCGCTCGATCGACAGTCTCCAGTTCCAGCTTCGCGGCGGGGCGCTGGTCCTGTACGGGCTCGCGGAGCGGCAGGCGGCAAAGGACGCCGCCGTGCTGCTGGTCCAGAAACAGTTGCGATCCGAGGGAAAGCAGGTGATGCGAATCGACGTACGAAGTCCATCGACACCGACAGTGGTGGCGGGAATGCGAGGAAATGCCTGACGGCAGTTGACCGACCCCCGAGGCGCCGGTAGAGTCACGCGGATCCTGAGGTTTACATAATGATGTACCTCAGGTAAAGGCTGAGGGTTTATCGGTACGGGCGCCCTGCGTGTCCGGTCGGAGCGCAGGTCGTGGAGTTGGCCCGGGGTCCTCGGCGACTTCCCCCGTTTCCTTGCCCCTGAATGGTTCGCGTGCGGTCGTGGGGGGCAGGCTGCGCGGACCCGGCGGAACTTTCCGGCGGCTCGATTGCGCACGACGACGGCGTCCGTGGGAACGGGCGAAGGAGGTTGCTTGGATGATGGCGGCGCCCCAGAATTACCTGGCCGTGATCAAGGTGGTCGGGATTGGCGGCGGTGGCGTCAATGCCGTCAACCGGATGATCGAAGCCGGCCTGAAGGGCGTCGAGTTCATCGCGGTCAATACCGACGCGCAGGCGTTGCTGGCGTCGGACGCCGACGTGAAACTGGACGTCGGTCGTGAGCTGACTCGCGGGCTCGGCGCGGGCTCGAATCCGGATGTTGGCAGGCAGGCGGCTGAGGACCACGCGGAAGAGCTCGAAGAGGTGCTCAAGGGCGCCGACATGGTCTTCGTCACCGCCGGCGAGGGCGGCGGCACCGGCACCGGCGGCGCGCCGGTGGTGGCGCGCATCGCCAAGGGCCAGGGAGCGCTCACCATCGGCGTGGTGACACGGCCGTTCGCCTTCGAGGGGCGGCGCCGCTCGCACCAGGCCGACGAGGGGATCGACTTCCTGAAGGCCGAGGTCGACACCCTGATCATCATCCCCAACGACCGGCTGCTGCAGGTGGCCGAGCGGACCACATCGATGCTGGACGCCTTCAAGCTGGCCGACCAGGTCCTGCTCCAGGGCGTGCAGGGGATCACCGACCTGATCACCATCCCCGGCCTGATCAACCTGGACTTCGCCGACGTGCGCGCCACCATGCGCGAGGCCGGCACCGCGCTGATGGGCATCGGCCAGGCGCGCGGCGAGGACCGCGCGGTGGCTGCGGCCAAGCAGGCGATCTCCTCGCCGTTGCTGGAGGCCTCGGTGGACGGCGCACGCGGCGTGCTGCTCAACATCTCCGGCGGCTCCGACCTCGGCCTGTTCGAGGTCAACGAGGCCGCCGAGGTGATCGCCTCCGCCGCCCACCCGGACGCCAACATCATCTTCGGTGCGGTGATCGACGACACCCTCGGCGACGAGGTCCGTGTCACCGTGATCGCGGCGGGTTTCGACCGCACCGAGCAGCAGGCCGTGGAGGCGGCGGTCGCCGAGCCAGGAGCCGCCGCGACAGTGGCGGTGGAGCGGGCCGACGAGCCGGTGTGGCCGCCCGCCGCCCGATCCGGCGGCGAACGGGCCCAGCAGGCCGACGGGGCCGCCGCGGAGTTCGACCAGCGCCCGGCCCGGCACTCCACCTACCACGGCGATGACGATCTGGACCTCCCCTCCTTCCTCAAGCGCTGACCGCGTGACGGAGGGCCTGGCCTGGCGGCCCGCCCCGCCCGGCGCCGCCGGCGCGGCGCCCGCCTCGGGCGGGCCGGGCCCGCCTGCCCCGGGCGGCGCCGCCGCGCCGGGCCGCGCGACGGGTGCGGTGGGCTGGCCGCCGGTGCTGGTCGCCGAGGACCTGCTGGCCCGCGGCGTGGTCGCTGCCTTCTCCAGCCGCGCCGGCGGCTTCAGCACCGCGCCGTACGACTCGCTCAACCTCGGGCTGCGGGTCGGGGACGACCTGCGCACGGTCCTGCGAAACCGGCGCCGGCTGGCGACGGTGCTGTCGGTCGCCGGGCTGCCGTGGGCCACCCTGCGGCAGGTCCACGGCGCCACGGTGGTCCGGGCGCGCCGCGAGCTCCTCGGCCAGGGACCGCCGGAAGCCAGGCTGCCGCTGGCCGAGGCCGACGGCCTCGTCACCGGCGAGCCGGGCCTGGTGCTGGCGGTGTTCACGGCCGACTGCGTGCCGGTGCTGCTCGCCGATCCCGCCGCCGGGGTGGTCGCCGCGGTCCACGCCGGCTGGCGCGGCCTGGCCGCCGGCGTGCTCGAGGCCGGCGTGGCGGCCTTCGCCGCCGCCGGCGCCGACCTGGGCGCCTCGGTCGCGGTCGTCGGCCCGGCGATCGGCCCCTGCTGCTACGAGGTCGGCCCCGAGGTCGCCGAGGCGGTGGGGGAGCGCTACCCGGCGGCCGCCGCGACCACCCTCCAGGGCACCCCCGCGATCGACACCACCGCCGCTGCCGGCCAGGCGCTGGAGCGCGCCGGCCTCGGCGCCGTCCGCGCGGCCCGCGAATGCACCGCGCACCAGCCGGAGCGGTTCTTCTCCCACCGCCGCGACGGCGTGACCGGCCGCCAGGCCGGCGTCATCGCCCTGCTGGAGCGGGGGCCGGCGTGAACGGCAACCCGGCCGCGGACGTCGCCGGGATCGCCGGCCGGGTCGTTTCGGTCCGCGAGCGGATCGCCGCAGCGGCCGAGCGGGCCGGCCGCGACCCCGCGGAGGTGACCCTGGTGGCCGCCGCGAAGCTCCAGCCGGTCGCGGCGGTGCGCGCCGCCGTGGCCGCCGGCGTGCCCGACATCGGCGAGAACTACGCGCAGGAGCTGGCCGCCAGGGCCGCGGAGGTCCAGGGGGCCCGCTGGCACTTCATCGGCCGCCTGCAGCGCAACAAGGCGCGCCTGCTGGTGGCGGCCGGCGCGCTGGTGCACTCGCTCGACTCGCTGGCCAACGCCAGGGCGCTCGGCCGGCGGGCCGTCGACGCCGGGACGGTCGCCCGCGCGCTGGTGCAGGTCGAGCTGGACGAGCGCGCCGCGGCACACGGGGTGCCAGCCGCCGGCCTGGAGGACTTCGTGGCCGCCTGCCGCCAGACGGAGGGACTGGAGCTGATCGGCCTGATGCTGATGCCGCCACCCGCCCCGTCGGCCGAGGCGACCCGCCCGCTGTTCCGCCGGCTCGCCGAGCTGGCCCGCCGCCTGGGCGGCGACCTTCGCGCGCTGTCGATGGGCATGACCGCCGACTTCGAGGTCGCCGTAGAGGAGGGCGCCACGCTGGTGCGCGTCGGAACGGCCATTTTCGGCCCACGTCCGGTGGAAAAGGTCGCCCGATCGGGAGCCGGCTGAACATGACGAAGCAGCCTCGTCGCCGAATGCCGCCGCAGACGACAGCAAAAGCGCTATCGGGGGGTGTATTGATGATTTCTGCTTAGCCGGAGGGCGGATCCATGCCGGGTCCCCCGCCTGGGGGGCACGACCAATGGGCGATTCGTGGCTGACGACGTAGGATGACGAGCGTACGAAGGTAGGTGAGGTGCATGGCCGGGACGTTCAAGAAGAGCCTCGTCTGGCTGGGATTGGTCGAGCCGCCTGACGAGGAGGAGGAGCTGGGCGACGTGGCGGAGCCGAGCAGGGCGGTCGGCGGTGGCGCCGCGCCGGTGCGGCGGGTCCGCAGTGACGACTACGGGGACGTCCGTCGGCGCGACGGGCACCTCGACGAGCCCACGGAGGCGGTGATCCATCCGATCCCGTCGGTCCCGACCAGGCAGGTCCACGTCATCGAGCCGTCAGGCTTCAACGACGCCGAGGAGATCGGCGACAAGTTCAAGGCCGACATCCCCGTGATCGTGAACCTGCAGGCCATGGAGCCGGAGACGGCGAAGCGTCTGATCGACTTCGCCGCCGGCCTCACGTTCGGCCTCGATGGCAGCATCAAACCCGTGGCGAAGAAGGTGTTTCTGTTGACCCCAAGAAACGTCGAAGTCTCGGCCGAGGAGCGCCGTCGGCTCCAGGAACGCGGCTTCTTCAACCAGGCGTGACCGATGTCTACAGTTTTAGTCATCCTCTCGATCCTGCTGACCCTCTACTGGCTCGTCCTCCTTGGGCGAATCATCCTGGACCTGCTGCTCTCGATGACGGGCGGTCGGGGGCTTTCCGGTTTGGCAATCGTCTACGGTATCCTGTATGACTTGACGGAACCTGTCCTCCGACCCATCCGGCGACTCCTTCCCCCCTTGCGCGTCGGTGCTGTTGCCCTCGATCTGTCCCCCATCCTGGTATTCATGCTGATCGTCCTGTTGAAGCAGGTGGTGAGTTGAACAGGCAGTAAGAGACGATCGAGTGGTGCCCGGGTACAATGACCGACCACTTGCAGTAAGGAGCGCAAATGCCGCCATTGACCCCGCTGGACATTCAACATAAAGAGTTCACCAAGGCCATGCGCGGTTACGCCATGCACGAGGTGGACACCTTCCTCGACCAGATCACCGAGGAGTTCACCCGCCTGCAGGACGAGATCGCGCGGCTCCGGGAGCAGGCGGCCAACACGCAGGTTGGCGCCCCAGCCGTGGTCATGCCCACCCCCCAGGCTCCGCCGCCCCCACCGCCGCAGCACCAGCCGGCACCCCAGGCCGGCTCCGGCGGCGGCGAGGAGGCGATCGCCCGTGCGCTGGTGATGGCGCAGCGGATGGCCGACCAGACGGTCGAGGAGGCCAAGGTCAAGGCCAAGTCGATGGTCGCCGAGAGCGAGGCCCGCGCCAAGAGCCTGACCGAGCAGTCGCAGATGCGCGCCAGGGAGATCACCGAGGCGGCGCAGATGCGTGCCCGCGAGCTCACCGAGGCGGCGCAGATGCGTGCCCGCGAGGTCACCGAGGCGGCCCAGGCCCGCGCCCGCGAGCTGACCGAGGGGCTCGAGACCCGCTACAAGGAGCGCATCCAGTCCGCCGAGGCGCGCGCCCGCGTCGCCGAGGAGCAGTCGCGGATGCAGATCGCGCAGGTCACCGAGCAGGTCGCCCGCCGCAGGCAGGAGCTGGAGAGCTCCATCGAGGCGCTGCGTGCCTTCGAGCGCGACTACCGCGCCCGCCTGCGCGGCTTCGTCGAGGGCCAGCTCAAGGCGCTCGAGGACGCGGCGCCGTCGGGCCCGGTCGCCCCGCCGCAGCCGCCCGGCCTCGGCGCCGGCAACTCGCGGCCGCTGCCCGGCTCCGATGACCTGCCGGCCCTGTCGACCGGCGGCCGCCAGGTCAACAACTCCTACTCGGCGCTCCGCGACCCCACCACCGACCAGCTCGGCAACGGTCGCGACCGGGTGGACCGCCTGCGCCACGACGACTGAGGGCAGGGGTCGCTGACCCGTGGTCGCAGGCGCCTTGCTGGCGCTGGTCGCCGCCGTCGGCCTGCTCGCGGCGTCGGTCTTCTCGGTCGAGGGCCTGCTGCTGGCCTGGCTGTCGGTCGGGGCGGACGCGCTCGCCGCGCTGCTGCTGGTCGGCGCGCTACGCCGCCGCCGTCCCGATCACCCGCCGTTCGGCTGACCTGGGGTGCGTAGGTGACCTGGAGCGCTCATCCCGCCTCCTGACGCGCCGCCCGCCTGGCCGGGCGGTCCGCGAGCCGCACCACGAAGCGCAGCGCCGTCCAGACCTGGTCGATGGCACAGATCTTGTTGTCCACCAGACCGGTCTCCAAGCCGAGCCGCTGCACCCGGTCGAAGTCCAGGTCGGTCGGCACCTTCGACGACTTCTTCGGCCAGGCCACCCACAGCCCACCGTCGGTGTCCAGCGCCTCCACCACCTGGCCGAACCGGCCCTCCAGCGCCACCCGCCTGGCGGCGAACAGCACGATCACGTCCAGCCGCCCCTGCGCCCGGCGCCGCAGCGTGACCCCGTCCGGCAGCGGCGCCAGCAGCTCCTGGATCCCAGGCGGCGCGGCCAGCAGCCCGACCACGGCATCCGGTCTGATCCCGAGCTTGCGCGCCAGCGGCGTCCCCGAGTACCCGGCGGTGGCGCTCATGCCGCGCGTCCCTCGGGGCCTCCGGATCGGTCGAGCACCCGCAGTGCGAAGCGCTCGGCGGCCCGCTCGAACGGGTTGCGCCGGTAGCCGGCCAGGCTGGTGAGCAGGTAGGCGGGGTAGAACAGCGGGCCCCAGCGCTCGTGCTGGGCGACGTGCCCCAGCTCGTGGGCCAGCAGGTGGTCGTCCAGCGGCTGGTTGGCGACGATCACGTGCCCCAGCGTGATCGCCGTGAACCCGCGCCAGGCCAGGAAGCGCGCCAGCCCCAGGCGGCTTCCCTCGATCAGCAGCACCCCACGGCAGCGGACCGGCCTGCTCGCCGTGGTCAGCGCCCCGGCCAGCCCGACCAGGCTGTTGGGCGCCGCCCACAGGTAGCCCCACAGCGGCCGCCTGGACGGCAGCAGCTCGCCGAGACCGTCAACCCGCATCGACGGGCCGCAGCCACAGCCGCACCGGGGTGCCGTCCAGCTCGAAGGAGGCCTCGAAGCCGTCGCCCTGGGGCGCGCGGTGCAGCGCCACCGCCAGCGTCTCGCCCCGCAGGTAGTCGCCGTGTGCCCGCACCGCCTCGGCCACCTCGCCGTCCGCATCGATCGCCAGCTCGATGCGGTCGGAGACCTTGAGCCCCGCCTCCTTGCGGAGGTCCTGCACGGCGCGCACCAGCTCGCGGGCCAGCCCCTCCAGCCGCAGCTCCGGGGTGATGGTGAGGTCGAGCGCCACGCTGGCGCCGCCCTCGCGGACCACCCGCCAGCCGGTCACCGGCTCCTCGACCACGCCGACCTCCTGGGGGCCGAGCTCGACGCGCCCGAGCCCGGGCACGTCCAGGTCGACCCGCTCGCCACGCTGCAGGCGCGGCGCCAGCTCGCCGGCGTCGGCCTCCCGGACCGCGGCCGCCACCGCCGGCGCCTGCCTGCCGAAGCGCGGGCCGAGCGCCCGGAAATTGGGGACCAGCCGGTAGGCGACCAGCCCGTCCTCGCCCGCGGCGAAGCCCACCTGCTTGACGTTCAGCTCGGCGGCGACCAGGTCGAGCAGGCCGGCGACGGCGTCGCGCCGCTCGGCCGGCACGGTCACCAGCGCCCTGGCCAGCGGCTGGCGCACCTTGACCCTGGCCTCGGTGCGGGCCTGCCGGCCGAGCCCGACCAGCCGGCGCACCTCCGCCATGGCGGCGCGCAGCTCCTCGTCGGCGGCGGCCGGGTCGGCCACCGGCCAGTCGGCCAGATGCACCGAGTCCGGCGCCCGCGGGTCGACCGCCACCGCGAGCCCCTGCCACATCCGCTCGGCCAGGAACGGGATGTAGGGGGCCAGCAGCAACGTCAGCGTCCGCAGGCACGTCCACAGCGTCCTGAAGGCGGCCTCGGAGTCCTCGCCGGCGCCGCGCCAGAAGCGGCGCCGCGACAGCCGCACGTACCAGTTGGACAGGTCCTCCACGAAGGTGGTCAGGCGCCGGCCGGAGACCGCGGGGTCGTAGGCGTCCAGACGCTCGGTCACCTCCCGCACCGTGTCGGCCAGCTCCGCCAGCGCCCAGCGGTCCAGCGCCGTCGGCTTCGCGGCTGTGGCCGGGGCGGTGGGGTCGAACCCGGCCAGCCCGGCGTAGAGCGTGAAGAACCCGTAGGTGTTCCACAGCGTCAGGAAGAACGAACGGGTGATCTCCTCGAGCACCTCTGGTGAGAGGCGGCGCGACACCCATGGCGAGCCGCTGGCCAGCATGAACCAGCGCAGCGGGTCGGCGCCGTAGCGGTCGAGCAGCTCGAACGGGTCGGGCGCGTTGCCGAGGCTCTTGGACATCTTGCGGCCGTCGCGGTCGACGATGTGCCCAAGGCACACCACGTTGCGGTAGGGCGACCGGTCGAACAGCAGCGTGTTGGCCGCCAGCAGCGAGTAGAACCAGCCGCGGGTCTGGTCGATCGCCTCGGAGATGAAGTCGGCGGGGAAGGCCCGCTGGAACTCCTCCCTGCCCTGGTGCGGGTAGCCCCACTGCGCGAACGGCATCGAGCCGGAGTCGAACCAGGCGTCGAGCACGTCGGGCACGCGGCGCGCCTCGGCGCCGCAGTCCGGGCACGCGAACGCCACGTCGTCGACGTAGGGGCGGTGCGGGTCCAGCCCTGACAGGTCCCGGCCCACCCGCCCGGACAGGTCGGCGAGGCTGGAGACGGCGGTCACGTGGCCCTGCGGGCAGCGCCACAGCGGCAGCGGAGTGCCCCAGTAGCGCGCCCGCGACAGCGCCCAGTCGACGTTGTGGGCGAGCCAGTCGCCGAAACGCCCGTCGCGGATGTGCTCGGGGTGCCAGCCGATCTTGGCGTTCTCCTCGAGCATCCGCTGCTTGACCGCGGTGGTGCGCGCGTACCAGGAGGTCAGCGCGTAGTAGAGCAGGCCGGTGCCGCACCGCCAGCAGTGCGGGTACGAGTGGCGCTGCGGCTCGGCGCGCCACAGCAGGCCGCGGCGGCGCAGGTCCTCGACGATCTCGGCGTCCGCCTCCTTCACGAACTTGCCGGCCAGCCAGCCGGTCTGGGGACCGAAGCTGCCGTCCGCCTGGACCGGGTGCAGGATCGGCGTGCCGTGCCGCTGGCCGACCGCGAGGTCCTCGGCGCCATAGGCGGGTGAGGTCTGCACCAGCCCGGAGCCGTCGGTGGTGGTCACGTAGTCGTCGGCCACCACCCGCCAGCCGCGCGCCGCCTCCTCCCCGGTGACCGGGACCATGTCGAAGGCGCGCTGGTAGCGCGTGCCGACCAGCTCCTGGAGCGGCACCGGGCGCAGCCCCCGGGCGTCGGGGCCGACGGCCTGGGAGACCAGGTCCCTGGCCACCACCAGCTTGCGGGTGACGCCGTCCCGCTCCGCCTCGACCAGGACGTAGGGGATCCGCGGGCCGACCACGACCGAGACGTTGGGCACCAGCGTCCACGGCTGGGTCGTCCACACCAGCAGCTCGGCGCCCTCTTCGGCGAGCGTCCCGGAGGTCGCCGGCAGCGCCACATATGCGGTGAGGTCCTCGATCTCCTGGTAGCCCATGGCCACCTCGGCGTCCGAGAGCGCGGTCTCGCAGCGAGGGCAGTAGGGCACCACTTTGTAGTCCTCGACCAGCAGGCCGCGCCGGTGCAGCTCGGCGAGCGCCCACCACACCGACTCCACGTAGGTGGTGTCCATCGTCCGGTATGCCTGGCTGGTGTCGATCCAGAAGCCGATCCGCTCGGTCAGTGCCTCGAACGCGTCGACGTACCGCTCGACCGACACCCGGCAGCGGGCGTTGAACCGCTCGATGCCGTAGGCCTCGATCTCCCGCTTGTTCGCCAGGCCCAGTTCCTTCTCGACCTCCAGCTCGACCGGGAGGCCGTGGCAGTCCCAGCCGCCCTTGCGGTCGACCCGGTAGCCGCGCATGGTCTTGAAGCGGGGGAACAGGTCCTTGAACACGCGTGCCTCGACGTGGTGCACGCCGGGCGCGCCGTTGGCGGTCGGGGGGCCCTCGTAGAACACGAACGGCTCGGCGCCGATCCGCTGCTCCAGCGAGCGCTCGAACACCTTGTGCTCGCGCCAGAGCTCGAGGACCTTCCGATCGACGGCTGGGAGGTCGAGGTCGGGATCGACCTCCGGGAACTGCGCCATCTCGCCTGTCTCCTTCGCGTGTCAACCCGCTGCCGCTTGCGAAGGGACGAGGCCGGCGGCCCCGCGGTACCACCCTCCTTGCCGGCCCCTTGCGGAGGCCGGCCACTCACGGCCACCTGGCCCGGTGTGGGCCGCCGATGGCCTGCCGCTGTCGCGGGCGGGCCCGGCTGCGTCTACTGAGCTGGAGGTCGCTGACCAGGGTACCTGGTCCGCGCACGGCAGCCGTTCGGGCAGCGGCTCGGGGAGGATCTTCGGGGTGGTCGTACCCGCCGGGCTTCCACCGTCCCCGGCTCGCTGGCGGCCGTGCCGCCCCTACTCGTTCCCGTCGTCGCCTTTCGCCTCGAGTTTACCTTGCCCCCGCGCCCAGCCAAAAGCCAAAAGTCGCGCTGTCACCGACCGCCGGTACAATGCACGACCAGCATGCAACCCAGCGCCGTGGCAAGACGGATGGCGGATGCGCCTCGCCCCGCCCGGTCCGTCCGGTTTGTCGCGACCCGGTCCACCGTCCGCTGGGTCGATGGACGCGGAGGACTGCCGATGGCAACAAAGAAAACTCAAGGCGCCCGAGCTTCGCATTCCAGGTCGTCCGCCCGGACCGGCCCTGGCGCCGGCAAGCGGATCACCGCCCGCGACCTGAGGAGCTTCCGCAGGCGGCTCGAGGACGAGCTGACCGTGCTCACGGGCCGCCACGCCGGCCTGGAGGCGGCCAGCACGGCCATCCCCGAGGGGGCTGGCGCGGGCAGCTACGGCGAGGAGGCCTCGGACGCCGGCTCCTTCACCTCGGAGCGCGAGCGGGATCTGTCGCTGGTCGGCAACCTGCGCGACCTGATCGACAAGATCCAGGGCGCGCTCGGGCGCATCGACGACGGCAGCTACGGCCGCTGCGAGGTCTGCGGCCAGCCGATCGAGCCGGAGCGCCTGGACGCGCTTCCCTACACCACGCTCTGCCTGGCAGACGCCCGCCGCCGCGCGCGGGTCCGCTGACGATGCGCCCGTCGGCCCTGCGCCTGCTGGTGCTGTACGGCACCGCCGCGCTGGTGATCGCCACCGACCAGCTCATCAAATACCTGGTCGTGCGGCACCTCGCCGGCAGGCCCCCGGTCCGGCTGATCGGCGACTTCCTCCAGTTCCGCTACGCCACCAACTCCGGCGGCGCGTTCTCGCTGCTCACCGGGGCGCCGGTGTTCTTCGCGCTGATGGCCATCGTGGTGATCGGCGGCATCCTGTACGCCAGCGGCCGGGCTCGCGGCCTGCCGATCGCGGTCGCGCTCGGCCTGCTGCTCGGCGGCGCCGTCGGCAACCTGCTGGACCGCCTGCTTCGTGGCGACCATCCGCTGCGCGGCGAGGTCGTGGACTTCATCAAGGTGGGCCCGTGGCCGGTCTTCAACCTGGCCGATTCCTGCATCGTGGTGGGCGGCATCCTGCTGGCACTGCTGCTCGGCCGGCCCGAGCGGAGCGATGGCGCCCGCGCCGAACGGCCCTCGCCGCCCGCCGGGGCGCAGGGTGAGCGGCCTTCGCCGCCCGGCGGCGCGCGAGCCGAGCACCCCGAGCCCCCGGCCGGTGCCCAGGGTGCGCGCCCCGGGCCGCCCGGCGGCGACGGCCAGTCCGCGCCGGCCGCCGACGCCGAGCGGGGCAGCGGCCCGCAGCCACGCTCGCGGCAGATTTGAGCCAACCCGGCGAGGCGCTGGTGCCGGCCGAAGGTGGCGGCCAGCGCCTTGACCAGGTGGTCGCCGAGCTGGCGGGCGTTTCCCGCGCGGCGGCCACACGCTGGATCGAGGCCGGACGGGTGCTGGTCGACGGCCGCGTCCGCCCCAAGTCCCACCGCCTGGAAGGCGGCGAGCGCCTCCGGTGGGAGCCCATCGAGTCGCCGCGGTCGCCGGCGCTGGTGCCGGAGCGGCGGCCCCTGGAGATCCGCTTCGAGGACGAGCACCTGCTGGTGGTGGCCAAGCCCGCCGGCCTGGTGGTGCACCCGGCCGCCGGCCACCCCACCGGGACCCTGGTGAACGCCCTGCTCGGCAGGGACGACCCGAGGCTGTCGGCCGCCGGCGGCCCGGTCCGGCCCGGGATCGTCCACCGGCTGGACAAGGACACCTCCGGCCTGCTGCTGGTCGCCAAGGACGACCTGGCGCACGCGGCCCTGGCCAGGGACCTGGCCGCCCGCCGCATCGAGCGGCGCTACCTGGCGCTGGTCCAAGGGCACCTGGAGCCGGACGGCACCGTCGACGCGCCGATCGGCCGGCACCCGCACGACCGCAAGCGCATGGCGGTCGTCCCGGGCGGCCGCCGCGCGGTCACCCACTGGCACGTGCTGGAGCGCCCGGACGGAGTCGACCTGGTGGAGGTCCGCCTGGAGACCGGCCGCACCCATCAGATCCGCGTGCACCTGTCGTCCATCGGCCACCCCGTGGCCGGGGACCGCGCCTACGGCGCCGACCCCAGGCTGGCCCAGCGCCTCGGCCTCGATCGCCCGTTCCTCCACGCCTGGCGCCTGGCCTTCCCCCACCCCGTCTCCGGAGAGCGCGTGGAGATCGAGGAGCAGCCGCCGCCGGAGCTTCAGGCCGCCCTCGAACGCGCCAGGTCGTAGGGCGGGGGCTTGCCCTACCCCCCTGCCTTGGTGAACTCGTCGGGGGAGCGGCTCCCCAGGGCCGCCAGCACCCCGTCGAGGACGATGCTGGCCCGCCGCAGCTCGGCCTCTCCGACGGTCGTGCCCAGTGCGTCGGACCACGCACGCTGGGCCGTCTGGATGGCGCGCAGGGCGGTGTGGCCACAGGCCGTGACCCGCAGCAGCTTGGCGCGACGGTGGGCGGGGTTCTCCTCGTAGACCGCGTCGCCGCCCCGCACCAGCACGTCCGCCACGCGCTGCACGCTCTGCCGGGCCAGGCCCAGCCTCCGGGCGATCTCCGCCACCGTCGCCGGCTCCTGCTGGATGGTCTCGAGCACCAGCCATCGCGCGAGCGTCTGGCCGGCGGGCTTGGCGAGCGCCTCCCCGGCGGCGGTGAAGTCGTGGAGGAGCCGGATGACCTGCGTGAGCACCGTGGTGAAGGCTTCCCCCGCCGGCGTCCAAGGCAGCGGCTCGGACGCAGATTCGACAGCATGCTGTCGTTTTGGTAGGCTCGAAGACATGACAGCATTCTGTCAAATCCATTGCTCGCTCGCCACCAGCCCGCCAGGGGAGGAGCCGTCCCGATGACCACCACCGACCGTGCCGGCGCGGAGGTCCAGCCGTTCCGTATCGACATCCCCGACGCCGCTCTCGAGGACCTTCGCGACCGCCTGGCCCGCACCCGCTGGCCCGACGAGCTGCCCGGCGCCGGCTGGGCGTACGGGGTGCCGCTCGGCTACCTCCGGGAGCTGGCGGAGTACTGGCGCGCCGGCTACGACTGGCGCGCCCAGGAGGCCCGGCTGAACCAGTTCCCCCAGTTCATCACCACCATCGACGGCGCCCGAGTCCACTTCCTGCACGTCCGGTCGCCGGAGCCCCAGGCCCTGCCGGTGGTCATCACCCACGGCTGGCCAGGCTCCGTCGCCGAGTTCCTCGACGTCATCGGGCCGCTCACCGATCCGGGCGCGCACGGTGGCGACCCGGCCGACGCCTTCCACCTGGTGATCCCTTCGATTCCCGGTTACGGATTCTCGGGGCCGACCGACGGCACCGGGTGGACCACCGCACGCGTCGCCAAGGCCTGGACCGAGCTGATGCGCCGGCTCGGCTACCAGCGCTACGGGGCGCAGGGCGGCGACTGGGGCGCGTTCGTCTCCCCCGAGGTGGGCCGCGCCGACCCCGACCACGTCGTCGGCGTGCACGTCAACGCCGCCACCTTCGGGTTCATCCCCTTCGGGGACGTGGGCCCCGAAGAGCTGGCGACTTTCACCGACGCCGAGAAGGCGCGCCTGCAACGCCTCAAGTGGTTCCTGTCCGACGGGAACGCCTACTTTCAGATCCAGGCCACCCGTCCGCAGACGCTGGCCTACGGCCTCACCGACTCGCCGGTCGGCCAGCTCGCCTGGAACGTGGAGAAGTTCAAGGAGTGGACGCATCCGGCGGAGGATCCGCCCGAGCGTGCGGTCGACCGGGATCAGCTGCTGACCAACGTGATGCTCTACTGGCTCACCGGCACCGCCGGGTCGGCGGCGCGCCTGTACTACGAGAACATGCACGCCGCCTCCTGGGGCCAGCCGCCCGCCACGACCCCCACCGGCGTCGCGGTCTTCGCCGAGGACGTCGCGATCCGCCGCTACGCAGAGCGCGCCAACAACATCGTCCACTGGTCGGAGTTCGACCGCGGCGGCCACTTCGCCGCCATGGAAGCCCCCGACCTCTTCGTCCAGGACGTCCGCGCCTGCTTCCGCCCCCTCCGCTGAGGCCGAATCGAGTGCTGCCACCACGCAGACTGCGGGATCAGCGGGGCTGGCGACGGCCGTTCGGGACGAGTGGGCGGGCGGGAGCGGCTGTGGGGACTCACGCCTCCGATCTGGAGGGCTGGCGTCCGACGTCCGCGGCGTCCGGATCTGCCCGCTTGTTGAGCTGGGGATTCCGGCTGGATCCGTTGGGGCGCAAGGGATCCAGGGGGCGCACGTGGGCGCGCGATCCTCGTTGATCGGCTCGGCGATCAGGGCTACCCTACAGGCGACTTACACGGGTGTAATTCTGTCCACAGCCTGTGGAAACATGATCCACAGCCTGTGGATCCTCGCGGCTCCGCGGGCGGCAGCGCGCGGCGGAACTTCGAAGGACCGAGCGGACGGGGGACGGCGTGCCGGACAGCTTCGTACATCTCCACGTCCACACCGAGTACTCGATGCTGGACGGGGCCGCGCGCGTCGACGACCTGTTCGCCGAGGCGGCCCGCATGGGGATGCCGGCGCTGGCCATGACCGACCACGGCTACCTGTTCGGCGCGGTCGACTTCTACCAGGCCGGTAAGAAGCACGGGGTCAAATCTATCTTTGGGATTGAGGCCTACCTGGCCCCCGGCTCCAGGTACGAGAAGCAGCGCCGCGACATCGCCGAGCCCTACAGCCACCTCACCCTGCTCGCCGAGAACCAGACCGGCTACGCCAACCTCCTCAAGCTGGTCTCGCTGGCCTCGATCGAGGGCTACTTCTACAAGCCCCGCATGGACCGCGAGCTGTTCGAGCGCTACCACGAGGGGATCATCGCCACCACCGGCTGCCTCGGCGGCGAGGTGAACCAGGCGATCCTCAAGGACGACCTGGAGCGGGCCAGGAAGGTCGCCGCGGAGCTGCGCGACCTGTTCGGCCCCGAGAACTACTTCGTCGAGCTGCACGACCACGGCATCAAGGAGCAGCAGCGCGCCAACCAGGAGCTGGTCCCGCTCGCCAGGGAGCTCGGCATCCCCCTGCTGGCCGCCAACGACCTGCACTACACGCACAAGCGGGACGCCCGCGCCCACGAGGTGCTGCTGTGCATCCAGACCGGCGCGACCCTGGCGGACCCCAGGCGCTTGAAATTCGAAGCCGACGAGTACTACCTCAAGTCCCCGGCGGAGATGCGTGCCCTGTTCCCGCGCGACGAGTTCCCCGATGCCTGCGACAACACCCTGTTGGTGGCCGAGCGCTGCAACGTCGAGCTCGAGTTCGGCAACAACAAGCTGCCGCGCTTCGACGTGCCGCAGGGCCATGACCTCGAGTCCTGGCTGCGGCACGAGGTCTACCGGGGCGCCGCCGAGCGCTACGGCGACCCGCTCCCCGACGACGCGCGCCAGCGCATCGACTACGAGCTGTCGGTGATCAACCAGCTCGGCTTCGCCGGCTACTTCCTGATCGTGTCCGACCTGTGCCGGCATGCCCGCGAGCACGGCATCCGGGTGGGCCCGGGCCGGGGCAGCGCCGCCGGGTCGTGCGTGTCCTACTGCCTGCGGATCACCGACCTCGACCCGATCGCCTACGGGCTGATGTTCGAGCGCTTCCTGAACCCCGAGCGCCGCGAGATGCCCGACATCGACATGGACTTCGACGAGCGCCGGCGCGGTGACATGATCCGCTACGCCACCGAGAAGTACGGCGAGGACCACGTCGCCCAGATCGTCACCTTCTCGACCATCAAGGCCAAGCAGGCGATCCGCGACTCCGCCAGGGTGCTCGGCTTCCCCTACAAGCTCGGCGACGACCTGGCCAAGATGATGCCGCCGCCGGTGCTCGGCAAGGAGTTCCCGCTGGCCGAGGCCTACAAGCTCTCGGCCGAGCTGCACTCCAGCCGCCAGGACGACTCCGACGCCGGCCGCGTGCTGTCCACGGCCGAGGGGCTGGAGGGCCTGCGCAGGCAGTGGGGCGTGCACGCCGCCGCGGTGGTGATCTCCCGCGACCCGCTGATCGACCACGTCCCGATCATGAAGCGCGAGGCCGACGGGGCGATCATCACCCAGTACGAGATGAACGGCGTCGCCAAGCTCGGGCTCCTCAAGATGGACTTCCTGGGCCTCCGCAACCTCACCGTGCTCGACGACACCGTCCGGCACCTGGCCGCCCGGGGCATCGAGCTGGACCTCGCCGAGCTGCCGACCGACGACGCCGAGACCTTCAGGATGCTCTGCGCCGGGGACTCCGACGGCGTCTTCCAGATGGAGTCCGAGGGCGTGCGCCGCATCCTGCGCCAGCTCCGGCCGGACCGCTTCGAGGACATCGTGGCCGTGATCGCGCTGTACCGGCCGGGCCCGATGGAGCAGATCCCCACCTACATCAGGGGCAAGCAGGACCGCGGCAGCATCACCTACCTGCACCCGCTGATGGAGGAGATCACCGCCGACACCTACGGGGTGATGGTCTACCAGGAGCAGATCATCACCCTGCTCCAGAAGGTCGCCGGCTACTCGCCCGGCGAGGCCGACATCGTCCGCAAGGCGATCGGCAAGAAGATCGACGCGCTGATGAAGAAGGAGGAGCCCCGCTTCCTGGCCGGCTGCAAGCAGCGTGGGCTCACCGACGGCCAGGCGAAGGAGCTGTGGCGGCTGATCCAGCCGTTCGCCGGCTACTCCTTCAACCGCGCCCACGCCGCCGGCTACGGGCTGGTCACCTGGCAGACGGCCTACCTTCGGGCGCACTACCCGGTCGAGTACATGGCCGCGCTGCTCACCAGCGTCAAGGACGACAAGGACGCGCGCCCCAAGTACCTGGGGAGCTGCCGGCGGATGGGCATCACCGTGCTGCCGCCGGACGTCAACGACTCCGATTCCGACTTCACCCCGGTCCCCGCGGCCGAGGGCGAGCCCGGGGACGGCCGGCCACGGGCGATCCGCTACGGCCTGTCGGCCGTGCGCAACGTCGGCGAGCAGGTGGTCGAGGGGATCGTGGCCGCCCGCCAGGCCAAGGGCCGTTTCACCGACTTCTTCGACTTCTGCGACAAGGTGGATGCCGGCGTGCTGAACAAGCGGGTGGTCGAGTCGCTGATCAAGGCCGGCGCCTTCGACTCCTTCGGCCACTCGCGCAAGGGTCTGATGGAGATCCACGAGAAGCACATCGACGTCGTGCTGGCCCGAAAGCGGGCGGAGGCGCTCGGCCAGTCCACGCTGTGGGGCGGCTTCGGCGACGACGCGACCGTCGGGGTGGAGGAGCCCCTGCCGGCGGTCGGCGGCGAGGACTGGGACAAGCCGCAGCGGCTGGCCTTCGAGAAGGAAATGCTCGGCCAGTACGTCTCCGACCACCCCCTGCTCGGCCTGGAGCACGTCCTGGAGCGCGAGGCGGACACATCGCTGTCGACGCTGGCCGACCGCTCCGACGGGGCGATGGTCACAGTCGCCGGGATCCTCGCCAAACTGGTCAAGAAGTTCACCAAGCGGGGCGAGACCTACGTGGTGGCCGACCTGGAGGACCTGGACGGGGCGGCGGAATGCATCTTCTTCCCGCAGGTCTACCAGCAGTACCTGACGCTGCTGGCGCAGGACGCGGTGGTGGTCGTGCGCGCCAGGGTCGACGGCCGCGACGAGACGCCCAAGCTGATGGCCATGGAGGCGCGCGCCCCCAACCTCGACGACCCGGGGACGATGCCGATCATCGTCGAGCTGGAGGCGCGCTCCTGCACCGACGTGACCGTGAACCAGCTCAAGCGCATCCTCGGGTCGCACCGGGGCCGCTCGCCCGTCAACCTCCAGATCCGCGGCGCCCACTCCACCATGGTGGTGCGCCTCGGCGACGACTTCCGGGTCGACCCCCGCAACGGCCTCTACGCGGAGATCAAGGCCGAGTTCGGCCCCGACGCCCTGCGCACCTAACGCTCACAGGCCCTCGACCACGCGGCAGAGGGCGTCCAGCTCGTCCTGCGTGTTGTAGTAGTGCACCGAGGCGCGGACCAGCTCCGGCAGGCCGCGGGCCTCGAAGTCGTGGCGCGCGGCCTCCGGCCACGACTGGTTCACGTTGATCCGTCGCCGCGCCAGCGCGGCGACGACCTCGCCCGCCTCGTGGGCGGCGAGCGAGAAGGTGACGATGCCGCACTGGCGCTCGCCGCGGTCGTGCACCCAGACGCCGGGGATCGCGCGCAGGCGCCGGCGGAGGTCGGCGGCAAGGCGGGTGACGCGCTCCTCGATCGCCTCCAGGCCGACCCCGAGCGCGTAGTCGACGGCAACGCCCAGCCCGATCCTGCACGCCAGCGAGCTTTCCCAGCTCTCGAAGCGGCGGGCGTCCGGGCGGATCTCGAACTCGCCGGGGGCAGTCCAGGTAGCGGCGAACATGTCCAGGAACGGCGGCTCGAGCCGCTCTAGGAGCCGCTCGGAGACGAACAGGAAGCCGGTGCCGCGCGGGCCGCGCAGGAACTTGCGGCCGGTGGCCGACAGCAGGTCGCAGCCGATCTCTGCCACGTCGACCGGCATCTGGCCGACCGACTGGCAGGCGTCCAGCAGGTAGGGGACGCCGGCCTGGAGCGCGACCTTGCCGATCTCGGCCGCGGGGTTGACCAGGCCGTTGTGGGTCGGCACGTGGTTGACCGCGATCAGCTTGACGCGCTCGTCGAGCATGCTTCGCAGCGCCTCGACGTCCAGCTGGCCGCCGGGGTCGTCCGGCACGACCTCCACGCGCACGCCCCGGCGGCGCGCGAGCTGCAGGAAGGCGATCACGTTGCTGGCGTACTCGGAGGTGGCGGTAAGGATGCGGTCGCCCGGCCCCAGCGGCAGCGCGTAGAAGGCCATGTCCCAGGCGCGGGTGGCGTTCTCCACCAGCGCGATCTCCTCGCGGCGCGCGCCCAGCAGCTCGGCGACCGCGTCGTAGGCGTGCTCGACCCGGTCCAGCCGGGCGGCGGCCGCCTCGTAGCCGCCGATGGACGCCTCCAGACGCAGGTGGTCGATGACCGCGTCCAGCACCGGCTGGGGCGGCAGCGACGCGCCCGCGTTGTTGAGGTGCGTCACGTTCCGGCAGCCGGGCGTCTCCGCGCGTGCCCGTTCGACGTCGAGCGGCAAGGCAAGCTCCTCCTCCGGACGCGATGTCGGCCCGTTTGCCATGCTATGCGTCATCACCGTCGTCGAGGGAGCAGCCATGGCGCAACGGGTTCGTGGAGTCGTGTCGAGGTCCAAGGGCGCACCCGTGGAGGTGACCACTATCGTGGTGCCCGACCCGGGCCCCGGCGAGGCGCTGGTCGAGGTGAAGGCCTGCGGCGTCTGCCACAGCGACCTGCACTACCGCGAGGGTGCCATCGCGCCGGATTTCCCGTTCCTTCTGGGCCACGAGGCGGCGGGCGTGGTGGAGGCGGTCGGGGCGGGCGTGGGCGGCCTGGAGCCGGGGGACTCGGTGGTGCTGGCGTGGCGGGCGCCTTGCGGGCGGTGCCGCTCGTGCGCGCGGGGGCGGCCCTGGTACTGCTTCGACTCCCGCAACGCCGCCCAGAAGATGACTCTGGAGGACGGCACCGAGCTGTCGGCGGCGATCGGGATCGGCGCGCTCTCCGAGGCCTGCCTGGTCGACGCCGGCCAGGCCGTCAAGGTCGACCCGGCCGCCCGGCCCGAGGCGGCGGGGCTGATCGGCTGTGGGGTCATGACCGGCTTCGGCGCGGCGGTGCACACCGGCAACGTCCAGCGTGGCGACACGGTGGCGGTGTTCGGCTGCGGTGGGGTGGGGGACGCGGCCATCGCCGGCGCGGCGCTGGCCGGAGCGCGGCGGATCATCGCGGTGGACGTGAATGCCCGCAAGCTGGAGTGGGCCCGCCAGTTCGGCGCCACCGACGTGATCGACTCCAGCGCCACCGACCCGGTGAAGCGGATCAGGGAGCTGACCGGCGGCCACGGTGCGGACGTGACCATCGAGGCGGTGGGCCGCCCGGAGGTGTTCAAGCAGGCGTTCCACGCTCGCGACCACGCGGGAACGCTGGTCCAGATCGGGGTGCCCGACCAGCAGATGCGCATCGACGTGCGCATGCTGGACTTCTTCGGCCGGGGCGGGGCGCTCAAGCCGTCGTGGTACGGCGACTGCCTGCCGAGCCGGGACTTCCCGGTGCTGATCGACCTGTACCTGCGGGGCAAGCTGGACCTGGACCGGTTCGTCTCCGAGACGATCACCCTGGACCAGGTCGAGGACGCCTTCGCCAAGATGCAACGCGGCGAGGTCCTGCGCTCGGTGGTGGTGATGGAGGCCTGACGCACGCCGGCGTCGAGGTCGCGGTCGGGCTACCGCCGAATGACTTCGTAGAGGGACGGGTGCGCGTGGCCCGGGAACTCCGCCGTGACCTTGAGGAATCCGGAGTCGTCGATGGCCGCCTGGAACGCCTCCTCGCTCGGCCAGGCGGCGATGTTCACGAATCGGAACTCCGCGTCCGGGGCCAGGCTGCGGTGCAGCCTGGTGCCGAGGTAGCCGGGCCGGGCGCGCATGAACTGCCGGGCCTGCTCCCAGGAGGACAGGAAGTCCTGGTCGTCGGGCGGCGGGACCTCGAAGAGATTGATCAGCAGCACCGCGCCGTCCGGCTCCAGTCCCTCCGGGGCCGATCCCGCCGGGTCGGGCCCGGCCGGGGCGTCGTCCTCGGCGATCACCTGGTAGAGGGAGGGGTGGGACGCGTACGGGATCTGCCGGCCGGGGAAGCGGGGCGCGGCGATGGCCGCCTGGAAGTCCACCGGCGACCGCCAGCGCGCCACGTTGACGAACCGGAACTCGGCGTCCGGGGCGGTGCTGCGGTGCAGGGCCGTGTCCACGTAGCCGTCCCGCCGCTCGAGGAAGTCCCTGGCCCGCTCCCAGCGGCTCACGAAATCGCGGTCGCGGTCGGATGGCACCTCGAACGCGTTGACGAGCACCACGTTGGCGTTGGTGGACATCGTCGTCTCCTCCGGGGACGTCCTGGGTCAGTTGAGCGAGAAGGACACGGTCAGGCGGGCCGGCCCGGCGATGCCGAGCCGCTCCAGCAGCGACAGCTCGCGGCGCAGCAGCGCCACCTCGGCGCGCAGCCGCTCGGAGGCCGAGGGCACCGCCAGCAGGTTCTGCTTGTCGGGTAGGTCGATCTGGAGGCCGGCCGCGACCAGGTACGAGGCGACCACCGGGTCGTCGGGCAGGTCGACCTGCTCGATCTCGTCCTCACCGGCCATCTCCAGCAGGTCGGTGACGTAGCGGTTGAACAGGCGGGCCACCGGGACGATCCGCTCCGAGGCCCGCTCGCCGGTGGTCTCGCCCAGCGTGGCCACGTCGGCGATGATGTAGGGCGCCGCCTGGGTCACGCCCTCGATCCGGAAGCGGCGCTCGCCCCTGGCCACCACGTCGAGCCGCCCGTCGGGATGGCGGCGCACGTCGCGGACCTCGGCGACGCAGCCGATCGGGTGGTAGACGGCGGAGCCGCCGACCTCGTGGCCGTGGACGATGGCGACCACCCCGAAGCGCCGCTCGCCGTCGAGCACCCGTCCGAACATCTCCCGGTAGCGGTCCTCGAAGACGTGCAGCGGGATCGGCAGCCCCGGGTACAGAACGGTCGACAGCGGGAACAGCGGGAGCTCCACGGCACCCCCTGGCCATTAGCGGTCGTGCAGCCTCGATGGCCGCTTGCGCGGCCATGGTACGGCCACGGCCGGCGGCGCCCAACCACCCGGCGCCACGAGCCGGAGGCGTGGCTGGTCAGCGGGCTTCCGGCAGGGCGGTCGGAGGGCTGTGGATTTCCCTTCGCCGCGGTCGTGGCGCTGCGGTAGGGTGAGGTTCCCGACCTGCCCGACCCTCGCGTCCAAGGCGACTGCTGCGAACCCATGGAGCGTGCCCGTGCTGCCCGTCATCGACCTCCGAGGCTCGGCCCGAGATCCGGCCGAGGTGCTGCCGCGAGCGCCAGCCGACGATCTGGCCGCCGCCCGGGCCAGCGTCCGCGCGCTGGTCGCGGACGTGGCCGAGCGGGGCGACCACGCGGTGGCCGAGGCGGCCCGGCGCTTCGACGGGGTCGACGCCCCGCCGGCGGCCTGGCGCGCCACCCCGGCCGAGCTGGCGGCCGCCGAGGCGGCGCTCGACCCGGCGCTGCGCGCGGCGCTGCTCGACGCGATCGAGCGCGTCCGCGCCTTCCACCTGGCGCAGCGCCCCGCCGACCTCGTCTGGGAGGGGCGGCCGGGCGTGCGTCTGGTGCAGCGGTTCGTGCCGCTGGAGCGTGTCGGGGTGTACGTGCCCGGCGGGCTCGGCGCCTACCCGTCCAGCGTGGTCATGAACGTGGTCCCCGCTCAGGCGGCCGGCGTGCCGAGCATCGCCCTGGCGACGCCGCCCGGTCCGGGCGCTCGCGGGCACCCCGCGGTCCTGGGGGCTGCCGCCCTGCTGGGCGTGGAAGAGGTCTGGCTGCTCGGCGGCGCCCAGGCCGTGGCCGCGCTCGCCTGCGGCACGGCCACGGTGCCGCCGGTCGACTCGGTCACCGGCCCGGGCAACCTCTACGTGGCGCTGGCCAAGCGCGAGGTCGCCGACAGGGTGCGCACCGACGGCTTCCCGGGGCCGACCGAGGTGGCGATCATGGCCGACGGCGCGGCCGACCCCAGGCTGGTGGCGCTGGACCTGGTCGCTCAGGCGGAGCACGACCCGCTGGCCGCCTGCCTGCTGGTGACCGACGAGCCCGCCCTCTGGAAGGCGGTCGAGCCGATCCTCGGCGACGAGGTCGCCGCCGCCGCCCACCGGGACCGGGTCGAGCGCGCCTTCGCCGGCCAGTCCGCGGTGGTCCTGTGCGACGACCTCGGGATGATGCTGCGCGTCTGCGAGGCGTTCGCGCCGGAGCACCTGGAGCTGCTGGTCCGCGACGCCGCCGCGGTGGCGGGCAGGGTGCGGCGCGCCGGGGCGGTGTTCGTCGGGCCGTGGACGCCGGTGGCCCTGGGGGACTACGCCGCCGGCACCAACCACGTGTTGCCGACCGCCGGCACGGCCCGCTTCGCCGCCGGCCTGTCCACCTACGACTTCCTGCGCTCGCTGCAGGTCGCCGAGTTCGACCGCTCGGCCCTGGCCGCGGCGGCCCCGACCGTCGCCGCGCTCTCCAGCGCGGAGGAGCTTCCGGGTCACGGCAGGGCGGTCGCCGCCCGGGTGACCCGACCCGAGGAGGGGGGGCGATGACGCCGCCCGGTACCGAGCGCCGCACGGAGCGGGTGTCGGTGCGCGAGGACCTGGCGGACCTGGTCCCCTACGGCGCGCCGCAGCTCGACGTCCCGGTGCGGCTCAACAACAACGAGACGCCCTACCCGGTGCCGCGGGAGGTGCTCGACGACATGGCCGACGCCGTGCGCGGCCTGCAGCTCCAGCGCTACCCGGACCGCGAGGCCATCGAGCTGCGCGAGGCGCTGGCGCTCCACGCCGGCCACGGGTTCGAGGGCACCTGGGCCGCCAACGGCTCCAACGAGGTCCTCCAGCAGCTGCTGATGGCGTTCGCCGGTCCGGGCCGCTCGGCGCTGGTGGTCGAGCCGACCTACGCGATGCACTCGCTGATCGCGCGCGCCACCGGCACGCGGCTGGTCACCCGCGTGCAGCCGCGCGACCTGCCGATCACCGCCGAGGTCGCCGCCGAGCTGGTGGCCGACGCCGCCGCCGACCTCACCTTCTGGTGCTCGCCCAACAACCCGACCGGCGAGGCCAGTGGCCCCCAGACGCTGGCCGCGGTGTGCCGCGCCGCCCCCGGCCTGGTGGTCGTCGACGAGGCCTACGGCGAGTTCGGACGCTCGCACGCGTCCGAACTGCTCGGCGACCACGGCAACCTGGTGGTCGCCCGCACCTTCTCCAAGGCCTTCCGCATGGCCGGGCTGCGGCTCGGCTACCTGCTCGCCGACCCGTTCGTGGTCGACGGCCTGCGGCTGGTGCGCCTGCCGTACCACCTGTCGTCGGTCACCCAGGCGCTGGCGCTGCGGGCGCTGGCCCACGTCGGCCAGGTGATGGACCACGTCGTCGTGATCGAGCGCGAGCGGGAGCGGGTGGCCGCCGCGATGGCGGCGCTCCCCGGGGTCGAGGTGCTGCCGAGCGACGCCAACTTCCTGTGCTTTTCCACCGGGGTCGAGCCCACGCGGTTGTGGCGCGGGCTGCTGGACCGCGGCGTGCTGGTGCGCGACGTCTCCGGCTACCCCACGCTGGACCGCCACCTGCGGGTCACCATCGGCACCCCGGAGGAGAACGACGCCTTCCTGCGGGCCATCGCCGAGGAGCTGGGCTGATGGCCGGACCGCGCAGCGCCCGGGTGGAACGGCGCACCGCCGAGGTCGAGGTGGTGGTCGAGCTGGACCTCGACGGCGAGGGCAAGGCGACCGCCGACACCGGCGTGCCCTTCCTGGACCACATGCTCCGCCAGCTCGGCAGGCACGCCCGCTTCGACCTGGCGGTGCGGGCCGAGGGCGACCTCCAGATCGACGCGCACCACACCGTCGAGGACACCGGCATCGCGCTGGGGCAGGCGCTGGGCGAGGCGCTCGGGGACAAGGCAGGCGTGCGCCGCTTCGGCGACGCCACCGTGCCGCTGGACGAAGCCAGGGCACGCGTCGCCGTCGACCTGTCCGGCCGCCCCTACCTCGTCTGGAGGGTCGGCGTGCGCACAGGGCCCGGCGAGCTCGGCGGCTTCGATCCCCGCCAGGCCCGCCACTTCCTCGAGGGCCTGGTCGCCAACGCCCGCTGCACCCTCCACGTGATCCTCGAAGAGGGCGACCTGCCCCACCACGCCCTCGAGGCCTGCTTCAAGGCGCTCGCCCGAGCCCTCGGCGACGCCTGCACCCCCGACCCCCGCGTCGGCACCGGCAGCACCAAAGGAACCCTCGCATGAGCGCCCCACCGGTCGACCCGCAGACCCGCTCGCCGCGAAGGGAGAGCCACGTGGCGGCGGCGCCGGGCCTCGGGGCGGTGGTGGCGCCGCGCCGTGTGGCGGTGCCTGCGTCGGGCCATGTGGCCGTGGCTGCAACGCCGGGCCGCGCGCCGGTGGCGGCTCTCCGCCGCCCGCCGGTCGCGCTGCTGGACTATGGGGTCGGGAACCTCCACTCGGCCGCCAAGGCGCTGGACCGGGCGGGGGCGGACGTCCACGTGGTCCCCACGGTGGAGGCGGCGGCGGGGAGCGCCGCGCTGGTCGTGCCCGGCGTCGGCGCCTACGGCGCCTGCCTGGCGGGACTCGGCCGCGCCGGGGGAGCCGAGGCGGTCGCAGCCTGGATCAAGGGGGGCCAGCCGGTGCTCGGCATCTGCGTCGGCATGCAACTGCTCTTCGAGGGAAGCGAGGAGGGCCCCGTCCCGGAGGGGATCGGCGCCGTCGCCGGCACCGTCCGGCGGCTACCCAGCACCGTCAAGGTGCCCCACATCGGCTGGAACCACATCCGAATCCGCCCCGGCAGCCGCCTGCTCGCCGGCCTGCCGGAGGACGTCCGCTTCTACTTCGTGCACTCCTACGCCCCCGGGACCGGCGACCCAGCGGTTGCCGCCGTCTGCGACTACGGCATGCCCTTCGCCGCCGCGGTCGAGCGCGACAACCTCTTCGGCACCCAGTTCCACCCTGAAAAGTCCGGGTCCGGCGGGCTCGCCCTGCTCGCCAACTTCGTCGACGAGGCACGGCGCGCATGACGCTCACGCTGCTTCCCGCGCTCGACCTGCTCGACGGCCAGGCCGCCCGCCTGGAGCAGGGCGCCATGGGGACCGAGACCGCCTACGGCGACCCGGTCCGGGCCGCCTGCGCCTTCGCCGAGCAGGGCGCCGCCTGGCTGCACGTCGTCGACCTGGACGCCGCCTTCGGCCGAGGCCCCCGCAACCGCGAGCAGCTCGCCCGCGTGGTCCGGGCCGTGGCGCCCGTCCGCGTGGAGGCGTCCGGCGGCGTCCGAACGCCCGCCGACCTGGCCGCCCTCCTGGACCTCGGCGCCGCCAGGGTGGTCATCGGCACCGCGGCGCTCGAGGACCCGCAGTGGGTCCTGGAAGCCTGCCAGGAGCACGCCGACGCGGTCGCGGTCGGCCTGGACGCCCGCGGCCGGGTGCTGCAGGCACGCGGCTGGACCTCCAGCGGCGGCGACCTCTTCGAGACCCTGGCCCGGCTCGACGCCGCCGGCTGCCGCCGCTTCGTCTTCACCGAGATCGCCAGGGACGGCATGCTGAATGGCCCCGCGCTGGCGAGCCTCGGTGAGGTGCTGGCCGCCACCGACCGTCCCTTGATCGCCTCGGGAGGGGTCTCCAGCCTCGATGACCTGCGCGCCCTCGCCCCGCTCGCCGCGGACGGCCTGGAGGGCGTCATCGTCGGCAAAGCCCTGTACGCGGGCCGTTTCACCGTCGCCGAGGCGCTGGCGACGCTGCGCATGAGCGGGGCGGCCTCGTGACACTCGCGCGGCGCGTGGTCCCCTGCCTGGACGTGACCGCGGGCCGGGTGGTCAAGGGCGTGTCCTTCGTCAACCTGGTCGACGCCGGCGACCCCGTCGAGCTGGCCGCCGTCTACGACGCCGAGGGCGCCGACGAGCTGGTGTTCCTGGACATCACCGCCACGGTGGAGGCACGCGCGACCCTCTACGACGTCGTCAGCCGCACCGCCGAGCAGGTGTTCATCCCGCTGACCGTCGGGGGAGGGGTGCGTGTCCCTCAGGACGTCGGGCGGCTGCTCCGAGCCGGGGCGGACAAGGTGTCGGTGAACTCCGCCGCGGTTCGAGACCCGGAGCTGCTGTCGGCCGGGGCCGATACCTACGGGGTCCAGTGCATGGTCCTGGCCATCGACGCCCGCCGCCGCGCCGACGGCGGAGGGTGGGAGGTGGTCGTCGACGGCGGTCGCACGCCCACCGGACGCGACGCGCTGGCCTGGGCCGAGGAAGGCGCCAGCCGCGGCGCCGGCGAGCTGCTGGTCACCAGCATGGACGCCGACGGCCAGAAGACCGGCTACGACCTGGAGTTGGTCGCCGCCATGACCCGCGCCGTCGACGTCCCCGTGATCGCCAGCGGCGGCGCCGGCACCGTCGACCATTTCGTCGCCGCCTGCCAGGCCGGTGCCGACGCCGTCCTCGCCGCCAGCGTCTTCCACTTCGGCCAGCTCTCCATCGCCGAGGTCAAGCAGGCCCTCGCCACCGCCGGCCTCCCCACCCGCACCTGAACCAGCACCGCAGGAGCCGGTGGATCCGCCCGGCGCCGCGTGGCAAGGCGCGGGCGTGGCCTGCCCGCGGATCCGTGCTGACCGGCGCCGGTGGACGCGCCGTGGGGCCATGGCCCATGCGGGCGCGCTGGCCCGACGTGGCCGGGCCGCGACCGGGGTCGGGCGGGTCAGCGGTTCTCGTGGCGTGGGCGGTCGAGGTCGCCGGGGAGGCCGCGGACGCGGTGGAGCAGCTCGCGGACGGGGCGCTCCGGGAAGCGGTGCTGCCCTCCCGGTGTCCGGATGGTCGGCAGCAGCCCCCGCCTGGCCCATTCCCGGACCGTCCTCGAACTCACACTGAACAGCTCCGCCACCTCCGAGGTTCGCAGCAACCGCTCCGCCCACTCGCCGTCGTGCCGGCCCCGTGAGCGGGTCTGGCTGTTGCGGCGAGCGTGCTCATCCCGCTCGGTCATCCCGATCGCCCCCTGGCCGGCGACACGCGTACGCAACATGATGGGTCCCCCTTCGGCCACTTGATCGCATTGCTTTCTCGATCAGCGACCCGTTTCGCCGCTGTAGCGGCGCTCTAGCGGTCAGTCTCGATCGACGGCTGTGAGTTGTTCATGCCACAAGATGTACTCTTGTCAGGTAAAGTGGTCCAGCGAACGCAATGTTCGTTCTAAACAGGAAAACACCTTCGGCGCATGCGGCCAAGAGAAAGCGATGCTTCCGGTCAGCAGCATTGGAGGTGAGCGAGGGGTGGCGCACCGTTGGGAGCTTCGCTCCATCGACCCGACCAGTTCCGCGGTCCGGCAGCTCGGTGACACGCTCTACAACCTTCGGATCAGAGCGGGCCTCACGCAGCAGCAGCTCGCGGTACTGACCGGCGGCCGCTGGTCCCGCTCGCACATCGGTCGGGTCGAGAACGGGGACGTCACCCCGTCACCTGACTTCGTCGAGGCCATGGACAGCCTGCTCAACGGCGGTGGCACCCTCGTCGGGTGCCTCCCCACGCTGCTGCTGGAGACCGCCAGGCAACGCAGCAAACGCCAGTCGCAGCGCCGCGAGCCCTCGACGGCGCCGTCGCCTGCTGACCAGGAAGAAGAGGAACTCGACCAATCCCCCCTTTACACTCCACGTGGTACAGCACCGCAGCATCTGGCCCCGACAGTTTCCCGTCCCGAGGTCACCGCCCCCGAGCCGCCCGGCCCATTCCCATCCAGCCCGCTGCCACTCGGCCTATTCCCCTCCAGTCCGCCGAACGGGCCATTTCGGCCCAGCCGGCCGGCGTCGAGCCCGCATCCACCCAGCCCGCCGGCGCCCAGCCCGCCATCGCCCGACCCTCCCCGGTTCAGCCGGCCTCCGTCCGGCCGACCGTCCAGCCGGTCCCCGTTGGCCCCGGCACCGTTCGACCGTGAGCTAGGCGAGCAGGCACGGATCGAACCGGAACCCAAGGATCAGGAATCGAGGTCAACCGCGAACCGGTCGAAGTTCCTCTGCATGACCCTGTGGACAGGGCTTGGCGCGGTGCTCGAGTCCGTGCGACTCACCCTGCGCGTGGAGGGTCCAGCGGGCGGGCCGGGCACCCATGAGCAGCTCGAGCTGGCGGTCACCCAGTACGCCCGCGCGTACTGGGTGACCCCGGCCGGCGTGCTCTTCGAGCAGGTCCGGGAGTGCCGCCAGTTGGTCGACGGCATGCTCGACCAGCGCCAGTCGACCAGCCGGCGGCGCCATCTGCACCTGGTCGCCGGATGGCTGTCCGCGCTGCTCGGCAACCTCTCTTTCCACCTGAGCGACTACAGCTCGTCGAGGATGCACCTCGGCACCGCCTGGTGGCTGGGTCAGGCGGCCGGCCACAACGGCCTGGTCGCCTGGGTCCGAGGCGCGCAGAGCATGGTCGAGCTCTACGACGACCGCCCGGAGGAGGCGCTGCGCATGGCCAGGGAGGGACAGGCGCTCGCCCCCAACCACCTGGTCCGCGCGCAGCTCGCGAGCTGGGGCGAGGCCCGGGCGCTGGCGCGGATGGGCGACCGGCGCGGCGTGCTGGAGGCGATCGCCCGCGGCAGCCGGGCGATCGAGTCCTCCGAGGACGACTGGTCGCCCGGCGGGGTGTTCTCCTTCAGCGTCGGCGAGTTCGAGCAGTATTGCGGCACCGCCTGTCTGTGGCTGGACCTGCCCGAAGAGGCCAAGCGGCACGCCGACCACGCCTACGAGCTGCGCGACACCGTCGCCGCCAAGGCACTCGCGCGCCTGGACGTCGCCGCCGCGGAGAACCAGCTCGGCCGGCCCGCCGAGGCCAGCCAGATCGGTGCCGAAGTGCTGCAGATGCCTGCCGACTACCTGATCGACCCGATCGTGCGGCGGGCCACCGAGCTGGCCGACTCGCTGGAACCGCACCGCTCGATGGCGGAGGTTCGGGACTTCAACGAGCGGCTTGCCTCGCTGCTCCCTTCACCTGGCGAGCCGAGGGCTGCAAGCTCCGCCGCGGAGCGGTAGCGTCCGGGCGTGATGCCCGACGATCCCCTGGCGGTACCGGCACCCGGCGCCGCCGACCCCACGGCCGCCGCGGCCCGCGGCGACGCCACGGGCGATCCGGACGGCGGCGGCAGGGACCCCTACGCGTGGGAGGCGGACCTGTACGACGTCACCACCACGGGAGTGAGCGAGCAGGACGTGCTGTTCTACACGGCGCTGGCGGCCGACGCAGGCGGGCCGGTGCTGGAGCTGGGCTGCGGCACGGGCCGCGTGCTCGCGCCCTGCGCCGCGGCGGCGGGCGGTGGCGTGGGCGTGGATTCCTCGCCCGCCATGCTGGAGCGGGCGCGCCGCCGGCTGGCGGCGGCTGGCCTCGCCGACCGGGTGGAGCTGCACCTGGGCGACATGCGCACGGTTCGCCTCGGCCGGCGTTTCCCGCTGGTGACCATCCCCTTCCGCTCGATGTTCCACCTCCCCGGCGACGACGAATGGCTGGCGGCGCTCGCCACGGTCCGGGCGCACCTGGGGCCGGGCGGCCGCTTTGCCGGCGACGTCTTCGTGCCCGACCCCGAGGTCCTGACCTCCCGCAACGACCATCACGGCTTCGCCGGTGAGGTCCGCCACCCCGACACCGGCCAGCGCATGGCGCTGTGGGAGCACAACAGCTTCGACCCGGTCGCCCAGGTGGCCCACAAGCGGCGGGTGACCGAGATCCTCGACGACGACGGTCTGGTGCTCGAGCGGCGTCATCGCCTGCTGGATGTCCACTTCCGCCACCCCAACGAAGTGCTGCGCCTGCTCGCCGCCGCCGGCCTCACCGTCGAGCAGGTCTTCGGCGGCTTCGACGGCCGCCCGCTCGACAGCGGCGCCGAGGACCTGATCTGGATCGCCCGCGCCGCCTGACCGCTCGGCGGCGACCAGTGACCCCTCGGAGGTCAGGCGGCGCCGCGTGTCTGCGCCAGGTTGCGGATCTCCCGCAGGGAAACCGAGAGCATGGCGACGTCGACCGCGTCGGCCTGTTTGAGGTCCTCCAGCATGGCCTCGCAGCGGTGTACCGCCGCGCGGTTGTCCGACACCCAGGCCTCGATCATCGCCTGCGCGTCGGGTCCGACAGCCTCGTGCCGCAGGACCTGCGCTGTCAGCTGACGCTGCTCGGACGAAAGGTCGTCGCGCAGGGCCCCCTTGGCGAGCGTCTGCCAGTGGGACTCGGCAGGCAGCCGGCTGATCTGGTCGCGCAGCCAGTGCAGGTCGAGGCGGGCGCCGAGCGCGAAGTACACCGCGGCGACAGCCTCGACGGTCTCCTCGTTGGCGCTGGCCACCTCGATGATGTCCAGACCGGAATAGAGCGCGTCGAGACTGGCCGCGCGTGTGGCCAGGTCGGCCGGGACGCCCTGGGCGGCGAAGCGGTCACAGGTGCGGCCGAGTGCCTCGGCGTCCTGGGGCGCCAGCAGCTTCGGCAGCTCCTGGCTCAGCGCGGCGATGCCGGGACCGAAGTGCGAGACCTCGACCGCGATGTCGAGCGGCTGGTGACGGTTGCGCAGCAGCCAGCGGGTGGCCCGTTCCACGACCCGCCGGCCCTCGGCGATCAGGGCGGTCTGCACCTCGGCCGGCACGAGGTCGTCGAGATCGCTGATGTCCTTCCAGAGCCGGCGGGCCTCGAAGACCTCCCGCGCGACCGTGTAGGCGCGGGCGATGTCGGGCGCGGCGGCGCCCGTCTCCTCGCCGAGACGGTGCACGAAGGTGCTGCCGACGCGGTTGACCATGCTGTTGGTCACGTGGGTGGCGATGATCTCGCGGCGCAGCGGGTGGCTCCGGACCTGCTCCCGGAACGGCTCCCGCAGCTTGGCCGGCAGGTAGCGCTCCAGGTCGTCGGACAGGTACGGGTCCTCTGGCACGTCGGAGTCCAGCAGCGCGTCCTGGGTCATCACCTTGCTGTAGGCCAGCAACACCGCGAGCTCGGGCCGGGTCAGGCCGTGGCCGGCCGCGCTGCGCTCGGCGAGGTCCTGGTCGCTCGGCAGGAACTCCAGCTTGCGATCGAGGTGCCGCCCGCGCTCCAGAGCCTTGATCAGGCGCACGTGCTCCTCCACGACGTCCGCCGCGTGGGACTCGGTGACGCTGAGCGCCTGCGCCTGACGGTAGTTGTCCAGCAGCACCGCCTCGACGACGTCGTCGGCCATCTCCGCGAGCAGCCGGTCGCGCTGCTTGCGGGTCAGGTCGCCGCTCGCCACCACCGAGTTCAGCAGGATCTTGATGTTCACCTCGTGGTCGGAGCAGTCGACGCCCCCCGAGTTGTCGATGAAATCGGTGTTGATGCGGCCGCCCGCGAGCGCGTACTGGATGCGGCCGAGCTGCGTGAAGCCGAGATTGCCGCCCTCAACCACCACGCGGCAGCGCAGCTCCGGCGCCTCGACCCGGACGGCGTCGTTGGCGCGGTCGCCGACGTCGACGTCCCGCTCGCGGCTGGACCGCACGTAGGTGCCGATGCCGCCGTTCCACAGCAGGTCGACCGGCGCCCGCAGCAGCGCGCTGACGAGCTCGTTTGGCGTCATCGCCTCCGCAGCGACGCCCAGGACGCTCCGGGCCTGCGGCGACAACGGGATCGACTTGGCCGACCTTGGCCACACGCCGCCGCCCCGCGAAATGGCCGTACGGTCGTAGTCGCCCCAGGACGATCCGGGCAGGTTGAAGAGGCGCTCACGCTCCCTGAAGCTGGACTCCGGGTCGGGATCGGGATCCAGGAGCACGTGCTGATGGTTGAACGCGCCGATCAGCTTGAGATGGCGTGACAGCAGCATGCCGTTGCCGAACACGTCGCCAGACATGTCGCCGATGCCGACCACCGTGAACTCCGACGTCCGGGCGTCCAGGCCCAGCTCCCGGAAGTGGCGCTTGAGCGATTCCCACGCGCCGCGCGCGGTGATCGCCATCCGCTTGTGGTCGTAGCCGGTGGAGCCCCCAGAGGCGAAGGCGTCTCCCAGCCAGAAGCCGTACTCGTCGGCGATGGAGTTGGCCAGGTCGGAGAAGCTGGCGGTGCCCTTGTCGGCGGCCACGACCAGGTAGGGGTCGTGACCGTCGTACCGGACGACCTCCGGCGGCGGCACGCCCTCGCCGCCGACCAGGTTGTCGGTGAGGTCCAGCAGTCCGCGCATGAAGGTCTGGTAGCAGGCGGACACCTCGGCCGCCATCGCCTGCCGGTCGTTGCCCGCCGGCGGCCGCTTCACCACGAAGCCACCCTTGGCCCCGGTCGGCACGATGACCGCGTTCTTGACCATCTGCGCCTTCATCAGGCCGAGGATCTCGGTGCGGAAGTCCTCGCGCCGGTCCGACCAGCGGATGCCGCCGCGCGCCACCCTGCCACCGCGCAGGTGCAGCGCCTCGGTGCGCGGCGAGTACACGAAGATCTCGAACATCGGGCGGGGCCGCGGAAGGTACGGCACCTGGCTGGGGTCGAGCTTGAACGCCAGGTACGGCTTGGCGTCGCCGTCGGCCGCGGCCTGGAAGAAGTTCGTCCTGGTCATCGCGCACACCAGGTCCAGGAACGCGCGCAGGATCCGGTCCTGGTCCAGATTGGCGACCGCGTCCACCGCGCCGCCGATCGCGGCCGCCATCCCGGCCACGCGCTCGGCCCTGTCCCCCTGCTCAGCGGGGTCGAAGCGGGCGCGGAACAGCTCCACCAGCTTGCGGGCGATCGCCGGGTTGGCGGCCAGCGCCTCCTCCATGTAGCTCTGGCTGAAGGTGAGCTTGGTCTGCCGCAGGTACTTGCAGCATGCCCGGAGCACGACGATCTCTCGCCAGGTGAGCCCGGCGGCCAGCACCAGCTGGTTGAAGCCGTCGCTCTCGGTGTCGCCGCGCAGCGCCCGCGTGAACGCCTCCTGGAAGCGCCCGCGCACCTCGTGAAGGTCCAGCTCGTCGTCATCGTGGTTGACGTAGGAGAGGCCGAAGTCGTGGATCCAGGCCGGCGGGGTCCCGAGCGGATGGACCCCGTAGGGACGCTCCTCGACCACTCGCACGCCCATCGCCTCCAGCATCGGGACCGCCTCCGACAGCGGCAGGGGCTGGTCCGATGAGAGCAGCTTGAAGCGCAGCGTGCCCTTGGGCGCCTCCAGCGGCCGGTACAGGCTCATGCTGGAGTCGCCGCCGGCGATCAGCTCCTCGAGCCGCTGGATGTCGTAGATGGCGCTGAGCGCGGGGAAGTCCTCGCGGTAGGCCGCCGGGAAGGCCTCGGCGTAGCGGCCGAAGAGCAGGTTGCCCTGTTCCTCGCCGAAGTAGTCGAGCAGGCAGTCGTGGAGCTGGTCGCTCCACGACCGGGTCGCCTCGGCGAGCCTGCCCTCCAGCTCGGCGGCGTCGACCTCCAGGCCATGGCCCTCCCGGGTGCGGATGATGAAGTACAGGCGCGCCAGCACCGACTCGGTCAGCCGCACCGAAAAGTCGAGGCTCTCACCGTCCAGCGCCTGGGTGAGCGCCTCCTCGATGCGGCGGCGCACGGCCGTGGTGTAGCGGTCACGCGGCACGTAGACCAGGCAGGAGACGAAGCGGGCGTAGCGGTCGTGCCACATGAACAGCCGGACCCGGCGCCGCTCTTCGAGGCGGAGGATGCCCATGGCCACGTCGAAGAGCTGGTCTTCGGAGACCTGGAACAGCTCCTCGCGGGGGAACGTCTCCAGGATGTTCTGCAGCGCCTTCCAGTCGTGCCCACCGGGAGGCAGGCCCGCGCGCTCCAGCACGCGGGTGACCTTTCGCCGCAGCACCGGGATATCGCGCGGGTTCCGGTTGTAGGCGGCCGAGGTGTAGAGACCGAGGAAGCGCCACTCGCCGATGACGGCGCCCTCGGCGTCGAAGCGCTTGATGCCGATGTAGTCCAGGTAGGACGGCCGGTGCACGGTTGCCTTGGAGTTGGCCTTGGTCAGCACCAGCAGGTGCGGCTCGCGGGCCAGGCGGCGCACCTCCGGCGGTAGTTTGGCGAAGCTGGGGGACAGCGGGCGGTCGGCCGTCTCGCGCAGGATGCCCAGACCCGTTCCCGGGACAGGCCGCAGCACGTCGTCGCCGTCCCTGGTGTCGAGGTCGTAGACGCGATAGCCGAGAAAGGTGAAGTTGCCCTGGTCGATCCATTCCAGCAGTGACCTGGCTTCGCCCAGTTCGTCCAGGTCGACCTTGGGCGGCTCGTCGGCCAGGTGGGTGAGGATCTGGCGCACGCGCTCGCGCATCGGTCCCCAATCCTCGAACGCGACCCTGACGTCGGCGAGGACCCGCTCGATCCCCTGGTGGATCCGCTCCAATACCTCGGGCTCGGTCTGCCGGTCCACCTCGATGTGGATGACCGACTCGCGGAGCCCTTCGCCGGGACCGGCGTCGTCCGGGACGATCTCGCGCAACTCGCCGTCGTCGTCGCGACGGACCGTGAGCACCGGGTGGATCGGCAGGTGAATGACCAGACCCTGCCGGTTCAGCTCCATCGACACCGAATCCACCAGGAACGGCATGTCGTCGGTGACGATCTCGACCACCGAGTGGACCGACCGCCAGCCGTGCTCCTCGAAGCGCGGGCTGTAGACCCGCACCTTGGCGACCCCGGGCGCCCGCTGGCGGGCGAAGCTCCACTGCGCCAAGGCCGCGCCGTACAGGTCGGGGACCGTGCGCTGGAGCAGGTCCGCCGGGTCCACCCGCCGGTAGAACTGGCGCATGAACGACTCGACCTTGGCGGCCTTCTCGGAGGGGACCCGCTCGTGGATCATCGCGGCGATCCGGTCCAGGACCTCGGATCTCGCCTGCTCCGGCTGGGTCGGCATCGCTGGTTCCCCTCTTCGTCTCCCCGGGGGCAGCGTCGCTCTGGTGGAGCGCCCGCCCCCGTTGGTTGGCGCTCTCCGCAACACCCAAGATGGCAGATCCCCGCGCGCTGGGGTAGGAAACCTCGGATTCTGTGGAAACCCCGGACGGCGGTTGCGCCCCCGCGGGACCACGGCAGCGTCCCAGGCCTGTCAGGGCGATCGACTAGACTGCTGCAGGTCGGGTTGGTACGGCCGCTGTCGAGGTGACACCACGTCCAGGTTCCACGGCGGCGCGCGGGACGCCCTCGACGTCCAGCTCGCCGGAACGATCTTCCTCGACCTGGTGTTCTCAGGGCTCACGGGGCAGCCGCGGCTGGGCACCGAGATCCGCACGGCCGGACTGGGCTCCTCCCCCGGCGGCGTGGCCAACCTCGCGGTGGCGCTGGCCCGGCTGGATCTGCGGGTGGGCCTTGCGGCCGCGTTCTCCACCGACCTGTACGGCGGCTATCTCTGGCGGACGCTCGGTGAGCAGGAGGGCGTCGACCTCTCCGCGTCCAGGCGGGTGGTCGGTTGGGCCACCCCGGTGACCGTGTCGCTGGCCTACGAGCGCGAGCGCAGCATGATCACCTACGAGGAGCCGCCGCCCCTGCCGGTCGGCCAGCTCCTCTCCAGCTCGCGGCGGGCGCGCTCGTTCTTCACCCACGTCGACGACGGCCAGATGCCCTGGCTGGGGCGCGTCCGCGAGGCCGGCACGACGGTGTTCGCCGACGTCGGCTGGGACACCAGCGAGCGGTGGTCGGCGGGGGTGCTCGACAACCTCGCCGCGGTTGACGTCTTCCTGCCGAACGCGGTCGAGGCCATGGCCTACACCCGGACCCAGGACCCGGAGGCGGCGCTGGAGGTGCTGGCTCGGCTGGTGCCGACCGCGATCGTCAAGTGCGGCCGCGATGGAGCGCTGGCCTGTTCGCTGGCGACCGGCGAGCGGGTCCACGAGCCGGCGATTCCCATCGAGGCGCTGGACCCCACAGGCGCCGGTGACGTGTTCGGCGCGGCTATCGTCGTCGGCACCCTGGAGGGCTGGCCGCTCGCCGAGCGGCTCCGCTTCGCGAATCTGTGCGCCGGCCTGTCCTGCCGGTTCTTCGGTGGCTCGCTGGCGGCGCCGTGCTGGAACGAGGTCGCGTCCTGGTGCCGTGAGCTCGAGGCGGACCCGGACGTCCCGGCCCACACCAGGCGCGGCTACCGGTTCCTGCAGCCCTACTACGACCGGCACGTCCGCTCCGTGAAGTGCCGCCGCCCCCGGCCGACGATCATCGCGGGCTGAGCTTGCCGGCGCGTCGCATCGCCATCGTCGGGGCGGGCAGCGCCTACATGCCCGGCGTGATCCGCGGTGTGCTGGCACGCGCCGGCGACCTGGCCGGCTCCGAGCTGGTGCTCCACGACCTGGACGCGGGCCGGCTGGACCTGATGGGCAGGTTGGCGACGCGGATGATCGCCGCTGCCGGCGCCGACCTGCGGATCCGGGCCGAGCCGGCGCTGCGGCCCGCGCTCGACGGCGTGGATTTCGTGTTCACCACCTTCCGGCCCGGCGGGTTGCGAGCGCGCCACCTGGACGAATCGATCCCGCTGCGGCACGGCGTCGTCGGTCAGGAGACCGCCGGCCCAGGAGGGTTCCTGATGGCGTGCCGTTCGGTGCCGGTGCTGCTCGAGATCGCGGGGATCGTCCGGGAGTCCGCGCCGCACGCCTGGATCGTCAACTACACCAATCCGACCAACATCGTGACCGACGCCGTGCTGCGCAACGGCGGCGGCCGGATCATCGGTCTGTGCGACCAGCACGCCGGCGACCTGGAGCTCTGGGCGGGCCTGCTGGGATGGCCGGCCGGAGGGGTGGAGGCGGATTGGTTGGGGCTGAACCACGCGACCTGGGCGGAGCGGGTGCGCGTCGACGGTGCCGAGCTGGGCGGCCAGCTTCCCGAGCGGCTGGAGCGCCTGGAGCCCAGCGGCGGCGACCCGGCGACGCGGCAGCTCGTGGAGCTGGCCAAGGCGCTTGGCCTGCTGCCGAACTCCTACGCCCGCTACTACTACTTCCACGACGACGTCCTCGCCGAGCTGCGGGGCCGGCCGACCACCCGCGCTCAGGACGTCATGGCCCGCATGCCGGCGCTCTACGGAGACTACGAGGCGGCCGCGCGCCAGCGGTCGCCCGAGCCGTCGCGCGAGCGTGGTGGCGGCGGGCACGGGGAGTTCGCGATCGAGGTGATCTGCGCGGTCGCCGGTGACGAGCGTCGCCGGCTGATCGTCAACACCCGCAACGGCGCCGCCATCGAGGGCCTCGAGTCCCAGGCCGTTGTGGAAGTGCCCTCGCTGGTCGGGGCCGGCGGCCCCGTCCCGCTGGCCATGGGGCCGCTGCCACGGCAGGTCCGGGGCCTGACCATGGCGATCCACGAGTACGAGTGGCTCGCGGCGGAAGCCGCCACCACCGGCGACCGCCACCTCGCGCTCCAGGCCCTGATGGCGCACCCGTTCGTCAAGCGCAAGGCCGCCGCGGAGGCGATCCTGGAGGAGGGCCTGGCGGCCCATCGCGACCACCTGCCGCAGTTCTTCCGGTCGTCCTGAGGGCCTGTGGAAAACGTTCGTGGGCCGTCGGGCGGAGGGACTAGCATGGGCGCTCGAAACGGACACCTCGTAAGGAGCCCCAGTGCCCGCCTCCGTTCCATCCGATCCAGCCAGCGCCCCGCGGGCGGCCGAGCCCGCAGGCGCCGATCTGGCCGAGCTGGTCGCCAGCCTGAAATTCGACGCCCAGGGCCTGGTGACCGCGGTGATCCAGGAGCATGCCGACGCCACCGTGCTGATGGTCGGCTGGATGGACGCCGAGGCCGTGCGCCGTACGCTGACGACCGGGCGGACCTGGTTCTGGAGCCGCTCCCGCGGCGAGTACTGGCAGAAGGGCGAGACCTCCGGGCATCGGCAGTACGTGCGATCGGTCCACGCCGACTGTGACCGGGACACGCTGCTCGTCCGGGTCGAGCAGATCGGTGGCGCCTGCCACACGGGCGCGCGGAGCTGCTTCGAGGAGGTCCTGCCGGCGGTCACGGGCTCCTCGGCGGACGGCGCGGCCATGGATGCCACGGCCCCCGGGCCCTCGCCCCTTGGGTCTGCGCCCCCCGGGTTCGCGGCCCCCGGGCCCGCGGCCCGGGCCGGGGCCGCGGGCGGGCAGGCCGGACGATGAGCGCATCGAGTCCGGGTGGGCTGCGGCCATCGTTGGAGGAGTTCGTCCTGCTGGCCAAGGAGTACTCCGTGGTGCCGGTCTGGCGGGAGCTGCTCGGTGACCTCGAGACTCCGGTGAGCGCCTTCCGCAAGCTCGGCGGCGCCGAGGGCTCGGTCCTGCTCGAGAGCGTCGAGCACGGCGAGCGGTGGGGCCGGTTCTCGTTCATCGGCACCGACCCGTTCGCCACCTTCCAGGCCCGCGACGGGCGAGTCACCTGGACAGGCGACCCGCCGGAGGGGCTGCCCTCCGGTCCTCCGATGACCGTGCTGCGCGCCGCTCTGGAGCGCCTGCGCTCGCCGGCCATCCCCGAGCTGGCGCCCCTGCACGCCGGCGCGGTCGGCTACCTCGCCTACGACGTCGTCCGCGAGCTGGAGCGCCTGCCCGACCAGACCGAGGACGACCTGCAGCTTCCCGACGCCCTGCTGATCCTGCCGCGCTCGGTGGTGGTGTTCGACCACCTCGGCCAGCGCATCGCCCTGGTGGCCAACGTGCTGGTGAACCAGGACACCGACCTCGACCGCGCCTATCGGGCGGCCGCCGGCCGGCTGGACGCGCTCGCCGAACGGCTGGCCGTGGCCGCGCCGAGCCCGCCCACGCCGCTGCCCGCCGCCGGCCCCGCCGCCAAGGCCACCAGCGACCTGGAACCGGGCCGCTACCAGCGCATGGTCGAGACCGCCAAGGAGCACATCCGGGCGGGCGACATCTTCCAGGTGGTGCCGTCGCAGCGCTTTTCGGTCCGCACCAGCGCCGACCCGTTCGACGTGTACCGGGTCCTGCGGGTCGTCAACCCATCGCCGTACATGTACTTCCTGCGCCTGCCGGGCGTCACGCTGGCGGGTTCGTCGCCGGAGGTGCTGGTCACCGTGCAGGGTCGCGCGGCGACCATGCGGCCGATCGCCGGCACACGCCCGCGTGGCGCCGACCAGGCCTCCGACCTGTCGCTGGAGCGGGAGCTGAAGGACGACGAGAAGGAGCGCGCCGAGCACGTCATGCTGGTCGACCTGGCACGCAACGACCTCGGTCGCGTCTGCCGCCCCGGCACCGTCAAGGTCGACGACTTCATGCGGGTCGAGCGGTACTCCCACGTGATGCACCTGGTCTCGGACGTGACCGGCGAGCTGGCCGATGGCGTGACCTCGTTCGACGTGCTGGCGGCCTCGTTCCCGGCCGGGACGGTGTCGGGTTCGCCCAAGGTGCGGGCGATGGAGATCATCGACGACCTGGAACGCCATCGCCGCGGCCCGTACGCGGGCTGCGTCGGCTACTTCGACTTCTCCGGCAACCTGGACACGTGCATCACCATCCGCACCTGTGTGTTCGTGGACGACGTGGCCTACTGCCAGGCCGGCGCGGGGGTGGTGGCCGACTCGGTTCCCGAGCGCGAGGAGCGCGAGACGGAGGCGAAGGCCCGGGCGCTGCTCGCCGCGGTCGCCGCCGCCGAGGCCCTGCCAGGCGCCCGCGGGGCGGAACCCGGTTCCCCGGACAGGGCCGCCGAGGCCGGTTCCCCGGGCAGCGCCGACAGGCACGCCGAGGTGGAGCATGCGCGCCCCTGAAGGACCAGCTTCCGGCCCGGCGCAGGCCCGGGCGGGGGGGCGGCAGCCTGAAGGGCCCGGGGAACGGCCGCCGGGCGCCGCGGGCCGGGCCGACCGCGCGCCACAGCCGGCCGACCGCACCGCGGAGCGGCTGGACGGTCGCCGGTCGCTGCGCGTGACCCTGCTGGTGCTGCTGGTCGGCGTGCTGCTGGTGGTCCTCGGCGCCGGCAGGTCGTGGGCCGGGCTCCAGGCGGCTGTCTCGGTGCCCAGCCTCGGCACCACCAGAGTGGGTTCCACGAACCTGACCGGCAACGACCTCGCCCCGCTGTCCGGGCTGGCACTGCTCGCCCTGGTTCTGGTGGTGGGGATCGCCGTCACCCGCGGCCGCGGCCGCTGGCTGGTCGGCCTGGCGCTGCTGGTCCTGGGGGTCACGCTGCTGGTGCAGACATCGGCGGCCACGGCCGGGGCGCGCTCCGAAGCCGAGCGGCGTGCTCGGCAGGGCGAGGTGGTCGGCGTGCCGGCCGGTGGTGACCTGCGGGTCAGCAGCCCGCGCTCGGGACCGCTGCTGGCGCTGGCGGGCGGTGCGCTCCTGGTCCTGGCGGGCGCGGAGACACTCCGCCGGGGATCGAGCTGGCCGACCCTGGGCTCGGCCTTCCGGGCGCCGCAGGACCGGCCGGCCCCGTCCAGCTCCGAGGGTGGCGAGCCGCCCTGGGAAGGCGACTGAGCGATCCCGCTGCCGTGCTGGCCGCCGTTTGGGGGGCGAGCGTCCGTCGCGGCGCGATGAGGCCGGCGGTGCCGTTGGCGATGGCGGCACTGCTGACCGCCGGCTGCGGCGACCCCGGCGAGCCGGCGCGGCCATCGCCGAGCCCGACCTCGGCATCGCCTCCGACCTCCACGCCGGTCCCGGCCGGGCTCGCCTGGCGGCAGCTGACGCCGGCGCCGACGGAGCGGACCGAAGTGACCGCCGCCGCCGTCGGGTCGGACGTCTACCTCGTGGGCGGCTACCAGCGCGACGGCGCCACGGTCCCCACTGTCGAGGTCTACGACACCCGCCGGGACCGCTGGCGCACGGGGCCCGGGCTGCCGCTGGCGGTCAACCACGCCATGGCCGCCACGATCGGCGGTGCGGTGCACGTCTTCGGCGGCTACACGGCCGACGGGAAGCCGAGCCCCAGCGCGTTCCGGCTCGACCGTGGCCGCTGGCGACGCCTGGCGGACCTGCCGGCCGGGCGCGCCGCGGGGACCGCCATGGTGGTCGGCGACAACGTCTACCTTGCCGGCGGCATCGGGCCGGACGGCCTGGCCCGCACGATGCTCGTCTTCGACGCCGCCGCCAACCGGTGGTCGGTCGCGCCCGGGCCGCCGACCCCCCGTGAGCACCTGGGCGGCGCCGCCGTGGACGGGAAGGTCTACACCATCGGCGGTCGGGTCAGCGGTCGCGGCGACCTCGACGCCGTGGAGGTCTTCGACCCGGCGACCGCTGGCTGGACCGCGCTGGCGCCGCTGCCGGTACGGCGTGGCGGCCTTGGCGCCACGGCGACCACCAACGGGTTCGTGGCGGCCGTTGGCGGCGAGCCGTCCAGCGAGCGGAGGACGACCTTCGCGGAGGCGGACGCGTTCGACGTCCGCACCGGTGCCTGGCGGTCGCTGCCACCGATGCCGAGCCCGCGGCACGGGCTCGGGGTCGCGGCAATCGGCACCGTCGTCTACACCTTGGCCGGCGGCCCGCGGCCGGGCCTGCACGTCTCCGCGACGGTCGAGGCGATCGACCTCGCCTCGCTCAGCCCCTGAACGTTCGGGCGGTCGGCAGCGCCCACCGGGCCTCCGGGACCTGCGGGTCGCCTGGGTCCGGTGGGTCCGCTTCATCCGGCTCGAACCTGCGCCGGTCGCCTTCCGAACGTAAGCGCGGGATGCTACCAATGGCCGTGGCTATGGAGGTGGCACCTGGCGGGAAAGGGCACGTCGTGAGCGTCGAGCATCCTGGGATGGGCGACAAGGGGACCATCCTCGTCGTCGAGGACGAGGAGTCGATCGCCGACCTCATCCGGCTCTACCTGGAGCGGGACGGCTTCCGCGTGGTCTGGCGCAGCGACGGCCGCTCGGGACTCGCGTCGGTCGCCACCGACCGGCCGCGCCTGGTGGTGCTGGACCTGATGCTGCCCGGCATGGACGGCTTCGAGGTGACCAGGGCCCTGCGCGACAACGGCGGGCACATCCCGATCATCGTGGTGACCGCGCGCGAGGAGGAGGCCGACCGGGTACTCGGCCTGGAACTGGGCGCCGACGACTACGTGACCAAGCCGTTCTCGCCGCGTGAGCTGGTCGCCCGGGTCAAGGCGGTCCTGCGGCGGTCGGAGCCGGAGCCGGAGGAGGCGCAGGAGCCGGCGATGCACCTCGGCAGCCTCACGGTCGATCCCGCGCGCCGTGAGGTGATCTTCGACGGGCGTGCCGTCGAGCTGACCGCCCGGGAGTTCGACCTGCTCAGCTACCTGGTCCGCAACCGGGGGCTGGTGCTGACCCGCGATCAGATCCTGGAGCGCGTCTGGGGCTACGCCTTCCCGGCCGACACGCGGACCGTCGACGTGCACATCCGCCAGCTGCGCGCCAAGCTGGGCGACCGCGCTCCGATCCGGACCATCCGCGGTGTCGGCTACAAGGCGGACGATCGAGGGTAGGCGTCGATGGACCGGGAGACGGGATCTGGCGGGAGCCATCGCGATCGGCGGCCAGCCGGCGACGGGGGCGCGCCCGACCGGCTCGGCGAGCTCCGCGGCCGTCTGGCCGGGCGGGCCGCGCGGTTGCGCGATCGAGCGCGCCAGCGGTGGCGGGAGCGGACGGAGCCCGGTCCGCTGGGAGATCCACCGCCCGCCGTCTGGGAGGGCGCGACGCCGCCCGGGGATTCGCCGGCGACCGGCGGGCACCCGCGGCAGGGATCGCTGCGGAGCCGCCTGCTGTGGTCGTTCGTCGGCGTCGCGGCGCTGGCCGCGCTGATCGTCGGAATCGTCACGCTCTCGCTGGTGCGGCTCGCCAGCGTCAACGGCCTCGAGCAGCAGCTCCGCGACCAGGCGGCGGCGGCCTCGACCATCGGCGGCGGGCCGGCACCCTGCACGATCCTGGTCGCGCTGCGTGCGGTGCAGACCGAGCTGTACCTGGTCGCCTCCGACGGCTCCCCGCAGGCGGTGACCTGCCAGCGGTTCCGCGGGCGGCTGGCCGGCCCGGTCGCTCCCGCGCCCGACGTCGACCTGCGGGCGGACCTCAACGAGGGCGCGGTGAAGACCGGCAGCCGCGGCAGCATCGTCTACGCCGTCGCCCCGCTGCAGCAGCCGGTCCAGGACCTGCGGGGCGTGCGCTACGACGGGGTGCTGCTGACCCACTCCCTTGGAGGCCTCGGGATCGGTCTGGTCAGCGGCGTGGCGTGGCGGCTGCTGCTGGCGACCACGCTGGCCATGGCGATCGCCGCGCTGGTCGCCTGGCTGCTGGCCGGTCGGCTGACCGCGCCGCTGCGCCGGCTGGCGGGGGCCGCCCGGCAGCTCGGAGCCGGGCAGATGTCGACCAGGGTGCAGGTGGAAGGCGACGACGAGGTGGCAGAGGTCGGCGCCGCCTTCAACGAGATGGCCGCCGACATCGAGCACAGCCAGGGCGAGCAGCGCGCCTTCCTGGCCAGCGTGAGCCACGAGCTGAAGACGCCGCTCACCGCCGTCCAGGGCTACACCGAAGCGCTGCTGGACGGGACCATCTCCGACCCGCCCGACCGCCAGCGCACGCTGGAGCGCATCCACGGCGAGACGCTCCGGCTCGCCCGCCTCGTGCAGGACCTCATCGACCTGGCCAGGCTCGGCCGCGGGCAGTTCGCGGTCAGCCCCGTCGACGCCGACGTGACCGCGGTGCTGCGCGAGGCGGTCCCCGCGGCGGCCGAGCGGGCGGCCGCGCAGGGCGTGAGCGTGGAGCAGCAGGTCCCGGACGGCCCGCTGCTGGCCCGCGTCGACCCCGGCCGGCTCCGTCAGGTGCTGGACAACCTGCTCGACAACGCCACCCGGTCGAGCCCGGCCGGCTACCCGGTGCTGGTGGCTGCCCGGCTGCTGCCCGGCGGCTGGGTCGAGGTCGCGGTCGTGGACCGCGGGCCCGGCATCGCCACCGAGGACCTGCCCCGTGCCTTCGACCGCGGCTACCTCTGGTCGCGGTACCGCGGCACCCGCACGGTCGGCTCGGGCCTCGGGCTGGCGATCGTGAAGGCGCTGTGCGACGCCATGGGCGTCACCGTCCGCGCTGAGTCCGGACGCGAGTACGGCCGCGGCGGCACCGCCTTCCGGCTGGCCCTGCCGCCGGCGCGGTCGAGCCCCGCGTCGTGGGCCGCGTCGGGCCACGGATTGCCGACGCCGCGATAGGCCCGTCCAGCCACACGATCCGGTTGTCCACAGATTCCGAGCAGGCCTCCAGCGCCCACGGCGAGGCCGATAGAATCGGCGCGTGTCCACTCCATCGAGCTTCCTTGACCGCGCCAGCGCCGACGCCCGGCTGGCCGCCGAGCGCCGCGCCGCGCGCCTGCCCCTGGCCGAGCTCCGGCGGGCGGTCGCCGCCGCCCCGCCAGCTCGCGGCTTCCACGCCGCGGTGGCCGGAGGCGGCGCGCGGGGCGGGCACGATCGACCACCGGGCCACCCTGGAGGCCTGGCGCCCCAGCACCTTCCGGACGCCTCCGGCACCAGGGCGAATGGCCACCAGATCGCGCTGATCGCCGAGGTGAAGCGACGCTCGCCGTCAAAGGGCGACCTGCGGCCCGATCTCGACCCGGCCGCGCTCGCCACCGCGTACCGGGGCGGCGGCGCCAGCGCCGTGAGCGTCCTCACCGAGCCGGTCCACTTCGCGGGCAGCCCCGAGGACCTCCAGAAGGTCCGCGCCGCGGTCGACCTGCCGGTGCTGCGCAAGGACTTCGTCACCACCCCGTACCAGGTCTGGGAGGCGCGCGCGTGGGGAGCGGACGCGGTGCTGCTGATCGTGGCCGCGCTCGACCCGCCGCTGCTCGCCGGCCTGCTCGCCGAGGCGAGCGCCGCCGGCCTGGACGCGCTCGTCGAGGTCCACACCCGCGACGAGGCGGCCACCGCCGCGGCGGCCGGGGCCAGCCTGATCGGCGTCAACGCGCGGGACCTCGCCACCCTCAGCGTCGACCCAGGGCGCTTCGCCACGGTCCGCGAAGTGCTGCCACCCAGCGCCACCCTGGTGGCCGAGAGCGGCATCCGAACCCGCGCCGACGTCGAGGCGGTGGCGGCGGCCGGCGCTCGTGCCGTGCTCGTCGGCGAGGCCCTGATACTGGCACCCGACCCCGAGGCCGCCGCCGCCGGGCTCCTCGGGCGCACCCGATGGACCGCGGCCGGCAGCGGAGACCCTGCGACAAAGGACGGATGACATGGCCGAGCCAAGGAAAATCCTGTTGGGCGAGGACGAGCTGCCGACGGCCTGGTTCAACATCGCCCCGTCGCTGCCCAGCGCGCCCGCACCCTACCTGCATCCGCAGACCAGGGAGCCGGTCGGGCCGGACGCGCTCGCCCCGCTGTTCCCGATGGCCCTGATCCAGCAGGAGGTCAGCACGGAGCCGTGGATCGACATCCCCGGACCGGTGCTCGACGCCTACCGCATCTGGAGGCCGACGCCGCTGGTGCGCGCGCTCGACCTCGAACGGGCGCTGGGCACGCCGGCCCGCATCTACTACAAGTACGAGGGCGGGTCACCCGCGGGCTCCCACAAGCCGAACACCGCCATCCCGCAGGCCTACTACAACTCGGCCGAGGGCGTCCGCCGGCTGACGACGGAGACCGGCGCCGGCCAGTGGGGCAGCGCGCTCGCCTTCGCCTGCTCCCGCTTCGACATGGAGTGCACCGTCTACATGGTGCGCACCTCCTACGACAGCAAGCCCTACCGGCGCTCGCTGATGGAGACCTGGGGGGCACGGGTTGTCCCCTCGCCCTCGCAGGAGACCAACGCGGGCCGCGCCGTCCTGGCCACCGACCCTGACTCGCCGGGCTCGCTGGGCATCGCCATCTCCGAGGCGGTGGAGGTGGCGGCCACCTCGCCGGACACGCACTACTCGCTCGGCAGCGTGCTCAACCACGTGCTGCTCCACCAGACGGTCATCGGCCTGGAGCTGAAGGCGCAGCTCGACAAGGCCGGGGTCCAGCCCGACGTGATGATCGGCTGCGTCGGTGGAGGCTCGAACTTCGCCGGCTTCAGCTTCCCGCTGCTCGCCGACAAGATCGCCGGCAAGGTCGCCACGCGCTTCCTCGCCGTCGAGCCGACCGCCGCACCCACCCTCACCAAGGGCCGCTTCGACTACGACGTCGGCGACCAGGCGGGGATGACGCCGCTGATGCAGATGTACACGCTCGGCGCCGACTTCGTGCCAGCTCCCATCCACGCCGGCGGGCTGCGGTACCACGGCGACTCGCCGCTGGTGTCGCTGCTCGTCAAGGAGGGGCTGATGGACGCGGTGGCCTACCCGCAGTCCAAGGTCTTCGAGGCGGCGGTGCAGTTCGCCCGCACCGAAGGGGTGCTGCCGGCACCCGAGCCCGCCCACGCGATCCGCGCGGTGATCGACGAGGCGCTGCGCTGTAAGGAAGAGGGCGCGCAGGAGACGATCGTGTTCAACCTCTGCGGGCACGGGCACTTCGACCTCAAGGCATACGACGACTACCTCTCAGGGAACCTGCTCGATGTCTGAACCAGAAAACGACCGGGCCGCGGTGCTCGAGGCGTCGGCTCCGACCGAGGCGTCGGGGCGGAGCGCCGCGGTCCCGACACCGACGGCCGGGACCGCGGTCCCGCCCCCGACCGTGCCGCACCGACCCGACCCGCTCGGTCACTTCGGCGTCTGGGGCGGCCGCTTCGTCCCTGAGGTCCTGATGCCAGCGGTCGACGAGCTGGCCAGCGCCTTCGACGACGCCGTCGCCGACCAGGCGTTCCTGGCGGAGCTGGACGACCTGCGCCGATCCTACGCGGGCCGCCCCACCCCGCTGACCCTGGCCAGGCGGCTCTCGGCCGAGCTCGGCCTGGAGGTCTGGCTGAAGCGCGAGGACCTGCTCCACACCGGCGCGCACAAGCTCAACAACGCCCTCGGGCAGCAGTTGCTGGCCAGGCGGATGGGCAAGCAGCGGGTCATCGCCGAAACCGGCGCCGGCCAGCACGGTGTGGCCACCGCCACCGTGGCCGCGCTGCTCGGGCAGGAATGCGTGGTCTACATGGGGGAGGAGGACACCCGCCGCCAGCATCTCAACGTCGTCCGCATGCGGCTGCTCGGCACCGAGGTCCGCTCGGTCGCGACCGGCACCGCGACCCTCAAGGACGCCATCAGCGAGGCGCTGCGCGACTGGGTCGAGTCGGTCCGCACCACCCATTACGTGATCGGCTCGGTGGTCGGGCCGCATCCCTTCCCGCTGATGGTCCGCGAGTTCCAGCGGGTCATCGGCGAGGAGGCCAGGACGCAGATCCGCGAGGCCACCGGCGGGCTGCCGGAGCTGGTGGTCGCCTGCGTCGGCGGCGGCTCCAACGCCGCCGGGATGTTCGCGCCCTTCGTCGACGACGACGTCCCCCTGGTCGGTGTCGAGGCGGGCGGCCGTGGCCCGGGCCCAGGGGACAACGCGGCCTCCAACAGCTTCGGCGAACCTGGCGTGCTCCACGGCGCGCGCTCCTACGTGCTCCAGGATCCCGACGGCCAGGTGCTGCCGACCCACTCGGTCTCGGCCGGCCTCGATTACCCGGGGACCGGGCCGGAGCACGCCTTCTGGAAGGACAGCGGCCGCATCCGCTACACCGAGGTCCCCGACGACCTGGCCCTGGAGGGCTTCAAGCTGCTGGCCCGCACCGAGGGCATCCTGCCGGCACTGGAGCCGAGCCACGCCATCGCCTGGCTCGCCAGAGCCGCGCGCGAGGGGGAGGTCCAACGGGGCGCCCGCGTGCTGCTGTGCCTGTCGGGCCGAGGCGACAAGGACGTCGAGACCGTCGCCCGGGCGCTCGGCGAGGAGGTGGGCCGGTGACCGCATCACCGGCGCCGGCGGAGCGGCTGGACGCCAGGCTGGCCGAGGCCCGCGGGCAGGGCCGCGCCGCGCTGGTGACCTACGGCGTGGCCGGCTACCCCGATCGGGACACGGCGCTGGCGGCCTTTCGCGCGATGGCGGCGGCGGGCGCGGACGTGATCGAGGTCGGGCCGCCGTACTCCGACCCGCTCATCGACGGGCCCGTGATCCAGCAGGCCGTGCAGGCCGCGCTGGACCGCGGTTCCCGCCTCGACGACGTGCTGGCAATGGTCGGCGAGCTGACAGCGGACCCGGCCGTGCCGCCGGTGCTGCTGCTGCTCTACTACAACCTGATCGCCCACCGCGGTCCGCAGCGGTTCGCCACCGACCTGGCCGCCGCGGGTGCCTGCGGTGCGGTCGTGCCCGACCTGCCGCCCGAGGAGGCGGGGGAGTGGCTCGCCGCGGCCGGGCGGGTCGGGATCGCGCCGGTGTTCCTGGCCGCCCCGACCTCGACCGAGGCACGGCTCGACGCGGTGGCGCGTGCCGGCCGCGGGTTCATCTACGCGCAGGCGACCATGGGCGTGACCGGCCTGCGCGCCTCGCTGTCGGCGGGCGTCGAGGAGCTGGTTGGCCGGGTCCGGAAGCATACCGACCTGCCGGTGTGCGTGGGCATCGGCGTCTCCAACCCCGAGCAGGCCGCCACCGTGGCCCGGTTCGCCGACGGCGTGATCGTCGGCACCGCCCTGGTCCGCCGCCTCGGCGAAGGCGGCGTCGAAGGCGTCAGGGCGCTCACCGCCGAGCTGTCCAGCGCCATCCGCGCCACCCGCACCACACCCCCCTGAGGCCCCAGCCACCCGGGCCGAGGGCTGGTGCCGGGGGCTGGCTCAGCACCCAGGGCCGGCCGGCGCCACAGGGCGAGGGGCTGCCACCGCGGGCCCTCGCTGGTGGGGTGCCGCGCCAGCCGCGGGCGGGCGCGCTACGCGCTACGGGGAGGTGGCCGCCAGCCCGGGCTCGGTCACGGGGAGGTCGAGCTGGTCGGCGATGAAGGCGAGCACGTCGGCCTGGAGCTCGACCATGCGGGCGACCGAGCGGGCGCCGTGGCCGACCTCGCGCTCGGCGCGCAGCAGGATCGGCCGCCCGGAGGTGGTCGCCCACTGCAGGGCCGCGCAGAGCTTGCGCGCGTGGAGCGGGTCCACGCGGCTGTCGGACTCGAACACGGTGAACAGCACCGCCGGGTAGTCTGTGCCCTCGACCACATGGTGATAGGGCGAGTACGCGTACAGCCAGCCGAACTCGACCGGGTCGTCGGCCCGGCCATACTCGTCGTTCCAGGTGACGCCGAGCCCGAAGCGCTCGTAGCGGACCATGTCGAGCAGCGGCGCGCTGCACACCACCGCGCGGAACAGCTCGGGCCGCTGCGTCAGCGCCGCGCCGACCAGCAGCCCGCCATTGGACCCGCCGGAGATCGCCAGCCGGTCAGGACGCGTGTAGCCGGCCTGGATCAGGTGCTCGGCGGCGGCGGCGAAGTCGTCGAACACGTTCTGCTTGTGCTCGCGCATCCCCGCCCGGTGCCACGCCTCCCCTTCCTCACTGCCCCCGCGAAGGCCGGCGATCGCGTACACCCCGCCCTGCTCGACCCAGGCGCCGATGGTGGCGCTGTAGGAAGGGCTGAGCGCGATGTTGAAGCCGCCGTAGCCGTAGAGGACGGTCGGCTGCGCGCCGTCCGGCTCCAGCCCGCGGCGGTGGAGCACGAACATCCGAACCTGGGTGCCGTCCTTGGAGCGGTACGACTCCTGGGTCGCGACGATCTCCGGGAGGTCCACCGTCCCCGGCGCGTCCATCCAGGCCCCCAGCTCCCCGCTCGACACCTGGTAGCGGAACACCATCGGCGGGGTGGTGAAGTCGCTGTAGCCGATCCAGACCTCGTCGCCGCCCTCCGGGCGGGCCGTCATGCCGACCACCGAACCCGGACCCGGCAGGGGCACCTCGACGCGCCGCGCGCCGGTCGACCGGTCGTGGACCTGGATGCCACCCACGGCATGGAGCGTCCGAGCGACCACCACGGCGTCGTCGGTGAGCACGAAGCCGTCGAGCACCCCGTCCGACTCCGCGACCACCTCGCGCCAGCGGCTCGGCGCAGGATCGGCCGGATCGGCGACCACCACGCGGAAGCGCGGGGCGCCCACGCTGGTCCGCAGCCACAACCGGCCGTCGCGCTCGACCCCGCCCCAGGTCTCGGCGTCGACGCCTTCCTGGACCGGCCGCAGCACCCCGTCACCCTCCAGGTCGGCGACGTAGAGGTCGTTGCGCGGCGCGGTGCCCTCTGAGGCGCCGACCACCAGCCAGCGGCCGTCGTCGGAGACGTTGATGGCGTGGTATTCGGTTTTCTCGCGGCCCTCCCCGAACACCAGGACGTCGCTGTCGGTCGGCTGCCCCACGCGGTGGCGCCAGACGCGCCGGTGGAACCGGTCCTCACCCTCGGGCACCTGCTCCGGCTCCAGGCGACGCCCGTAGAAGTACTCCTCGCCTCCGGGGAGCCAGGCCACCACGCAGTAGCGGGTCCGCTCGATCGGCCCCTCGACCACCTCGCCGGTGGCCACGTCGAGCACCCGCAGCAACGGCTCCTCGTCGCCGCCCGTGGAGAGCTGGTAGGCGACCCGGTCGCCCTCCAACGAAACGAACCAGCCGTCCAGCGTCACGGTGCCGTCCTCGGACAGCGCATCAGGATCGATCAGCGCGCGCTCCGACCCGTCGGCCTCGCGCACCAGCAGGACCGGGTGCTCCTGGTCACCACGGCGCCGCTCGAAGAACCAGCGCCCGCCGCGCACCACGGGCGCGCTCACCAGCCCGGCCGACAGCAGGCCGCCCACGCGGTCACGCAGCACCTGGCGCCCGGGCCGGCCGGCCATCCACTCGTCGAACAGCTCGGCCTGTGCCTGATTCCAGGCGATCGTCTCGGGAGCCGCAGGATCCTCGAGCCAGCGATACGGATCCGCGACCTGGACTCCGTGCAGGGTCTCGACCAGGTCGAGACGGGAAGTGGGGGGATAGCGCATGGAAAGCAGCCTAGCCGACGACCTGGGACCGGGCCACCTGCGCCGACACCGCCCGGAACGCCCCCTCCAGGATCGGCCGGCGCCCCTCCAGATGGCGCGGACGCGTCATTTCGCCGGCAGGGTGCTCACGAACTGGATCGCGCGGTCGATCCACCTCGCCAGCTCGCCTCGGCTGCTCACAACCCCCTTGCCGACCAGGATCCAGCTCCTGCTCGACCGGCCGGCCATGACCATCGGACGCGCGCCCGGCTCCGCGACGTAGCGGCCGAACTCCGTCTTGGCGACGCGGACCAGCAGGTCCTCGCCCATAACCCCGCAGAGCAGGTTGCCGCGCAGCGTGAAGCCGATGCCGCCGACGATCGGCTTCTCGACGATCTCGTCGACCTCGCTGAGCCGCGCGCGCACCTGCTCTCGTAGCGCCTCGTCGATTGGCATCCCTGGATCACCCAGACCGCAAGTGGAAGGTCACCAGATTGACCTCGCCGTGCTCGAAGTGGGCGACCGACCCGAAGCCGCCACTGCACTCTGGCATCCCGACCATAGGCAGCGACACTATCGTCCGACGACCCGGTAACTGAGGTGGGTTACACCTGGGGAATCGACCACGCCGATTGTCTCCAGTCGAACCGGTCCGCCGATGTGGTCGAACAGGCGAACCCCACCGCCGAGCAGCAAGGGCACCACGGCAACCCAGATCTCGTCGAGCAGGCCCGCCCGCAGGCATTGCTGGGCGGCCTGCGAGCCCGCGAGTGCCACGTACTTGTCGCCCGCGGCCGCCTTTGCCTGCTGGATCGCGCTCTCGATGCCGTCGGTGACGAACGTGTACGGCACCGACGTCGCGGGCACCTCGGCCGGAACGTTGTGCGTGAGCACGAACAACGGCCGGCCGGGGACGGGACCGTCGCCGCCCCAGGCCCCCGCGATGTCGTACGTACGCCTGCCCGTGACGACCGCGCCACAGGAGTCGATCCCGGCGTCGAAGACCTCCGCGCTGCTCTTCGAAAGCTTGAACCGATCGTAGTGCCTGCTGGGAGTGTCGCCATTGAAGTACCACTCGAACAGCGCAGCGCCACCCTCGCCCAGGGGCAGCTCGCTGCCGTCGTTCGGCCCGGCGATGTAGCCGTCCAGCGACACCGTCAGAGCCACCGCAACCTTCGCCATGATCGCTCCCTCATCCTCCGCCCTCGATGGACAGACTCACCAGTTCAGACGAGCGGCAGCGCGAAAACTCATCGGTGCGTCCGGCAGGTGTCGTCCCCGGCCGAGTGCCCACACGGGAGTTATCCACAGAGTTGCGTTTGGTCCGAACATCCGTTCGAACGAGCTGTACGGTAGTGCCCGAGGCGGGATTCGAACCCGCAAGCCCTTTCGGACAATGGCTTTTGAGGCCATCGAGTTTGCCGGTTTCTCCACTCGGGCGAGAGATGCTGTTAGGAGCGTAGCGGAGATGCGGACGAGACAGGAAGTCGAGCGGGTGCTCGCCTTGCACGCTGCGGGATTGAACGGGTGTGAGATCGCTCGGCGCACTGCAATCCCGCGCGGCACGGTCAAGGGATGGCTCACTGGTCACGCGCCTGACTTCGACCGACCGATCAAACCTGCGGCTCGCGGTGGTGGCCTTCTTCTTCGCGCTGCCGTCGATGAAGCTGCCGCTGTTGAACACGCCGCAGTCGGACTTCGCCACCGTGCTGTTCTTCCCGGTCGGCATCTACGTGCTGCTGGCGATGGGGCTCAACGTGGTGGTCGGCCAGGCGGGCCTGCTGGACTTTGGCTACGTGGCGTTCTTCGCCATCGGCGCGTACTCGATGGCAATACTGGGGACCGACATCGGGCCGGGATGGAGCTTTCCGGAGATCCTGCCGGTCGCCATCGCGATCGCGATGGTCGCCGGCGTCATCCTCGGCACGCCGACGCTGCGGCTGCGCGGCGACTACCTGGCGATCGTGACACTCGGGTTCGGCGAGATCGTGTGCATCACCGCCGTCAACACCGATGCGATCGGCGGGCCGCGCGGCATCTCCGGCATCCCGCACCCGCCCAACGTCGCCGGCATCCGCTTCGGGCTGCTGGACCCCAAGCCGTACTACTGGCTGCTGCTCACGCTGATCATCGTGGCGATCCTGGTGCTGCGCCGTCTAGAGATCGCGCGCGCCCTGGCGACCCGCCCGCGGCTGCTGTTGCTCGACGAGCCGTCGATGGGGCTGGCGCCCAAGCTGGTGGCGCAGATCTTCTCGATCATCAGCGAGATCAACCAGCTCGGCACGACCATCCTGCTGGTCGAGCAGAACGCGGCGATGGCGCTGCAGCGTGCCCACCGAGCCTACGTGCTGGAGACCGGCTCCATCGTGCGAAGCGACGAGGCCGGCAGGCTGCTGGACGACGACTCCGTGCGTGCCGCCTACCTCGGCGGAGCGGTGAGCGGGTAGCTTCCCCGGCCAGGACCCCCACGGGGCCACGTCGCGCGGATCGCTTCGGCGCAAGAAGCGCGACGGGGTCGAGTCGTTCGTCGCGAAGATCCTGATAGCGGCGGAGGGAGAACTCATGCACAGGAGTCCGGGCGGGGGAACCGAAGAGCCTTTGGCTCCGTTCGCACCTTCCCCGAGTGCGCTCGTTCTCTACTCGGTCCTTCGGACCCCCGCACCGGACGGACCAGCGGAACCCGCTGCGGGGCCCCGAGGGCGGCAAGCTAGCAGCCACCCGGGCTCGGGTCAACTTCCTGGGTTCGTTGCGCCGCAACGGATTGGCGTATCGGCGCAGGTGCGACCTGCGGCGATGGAAGTCGACTTCTTCGCTTCGGGACATGCCGCGATCCCGCCGGGCCGGGCGATATCCGGCGTGCCAGGACGGCTTCGGCGCGGCTGTCCACAAGCTGCCGCGCACCGCGGCTGACGGTTGGGTCGCGCTGTTAGACTCGCCGATGTGGCAACGACATCTCCTTCTTCCCAATCGAGCGCGGCCAGGCAGGGCGCGGCGACCCGTCGCGCGCCGGGCGCCGGCGCCAAGGGCGCCGCGGCGGCCAAGGGCGGCCAGGCAGGCCAGGCAGGCCAGGCGGCGCGCCCGCTGGTGCTGCTGGACGGCCACAGCCTCGCCTTCCGCGCGTTCTTCGCGCTGCCCAGCGATCTGGCGACCACCACGGGGCAGCAGACCAACGCCGTCTACGGCTTCACCTCCATGCTGGTGAAGCTGTTCGGCGAGCTGGCCCCGGACCGCATCGCGGTCTGCTTCGACGTCGGCCGCCCCGCCTACCGCTACGAGGTCTACACCGAGTACAAGGCGAACCGGAAGACGACCCCCGACGAGTTCAACTCGCAGATGCCGCTGATCCGTGAGGTGCTCGACACCTTGCATATCCCCATCGTCGAGGTGCCGGGCTACGAGGCCGACGACCTGATCGCGACCCTGGTGCGCGAGGCGACCGAGCGGGGCGTGCCGGTGATGATCGTCACCGGCGACCGCGACACGCTCCAGCTCGTCGACGACCAGGCCGGCGTCAAGGTGATGATGACCTCCCGCGGGATCACCGACACGCGCGTCTACGACGCGGCCGCCGTACTCGAGCGTTACGGTGTGCCGCCGGAGCGCTACGTCGACATCGCCGCGCTGCGCGGCGACCCCTCCGACAACCTGCCTGGCGTGCCAGGGGTGGGGGACAAGACCGCCACCAGGCTGGTGCAGGCCTACGGCACCGCCGAGGGCGTGGTCGAGCACGCCGGCGAGCAGCGCGGCAAGCTGCGCGACAACCTGCTCGCCTACGGCGACGTCGTGCTGCGCAACAAGCAGCTCGCCATCCTGCGGCGCGACGTGCCCCTGCCGGTCGACGTCGACGACCTTCGCATCGGCCCCTGGCAGCGCATGGAGGTCCAGCGGCTGTTCGACACCCTGGAGTTCCAGAGCCTGCGGGAGCGCCTGTTCGAGTCGATCGCCGAGCCGGCGCCCTCCGACGTCGGCTTCGAGGTGGACGCCACGGTGCTGCCGGAGGGCGGCCTGCAGGTGTGGCTCGACTCGGTGCCCGCCGGCGCGCCGATCGCGATCGCCTCCCGCCTGGACACGGGGCCCGGCCGTGCCGAGCTCCTCGGGATGGGGCTGTGGGCCGAGCGGCGGGGTGCCGTGTGGCTCGACGTCACCGCCGCCGGCGAGACCGACCTGCGGGCGCTGGAGGCGTTGCTGGCGGACCCGGACCGGCCGAAGCTGGCGCACGACGCCAAGATGCTGTTCCTGGCCGTCTGGGAGCTCGGCTGGCGGCTGGAGGGTCTGGCCATGGACACCGCCGTCGCCGCCTATCTGGCCGCGCCGGAGCAGCGCAACTACGACCTGTCGGAGCTGTCCTTGCGCTACCTGCGCAAGGAGCTGCGGCCAGAGGCGGCCGGGGGAGCGGGCGTGCCCGCCGGCGAGGGCACGCAGCTGGCCTTCGAGACCCCGGCGGAGCAGGAGCAGGTCTGGCAGGACTGGTGCCTGCGCGCCCAGGCGGTCGGCGAGCTGGGGGCGCGGCTGGGCGTCGAGCTGGACGCGCTCGGGATCGAGCGGCTGGACCGCGAGGTCGAGCTGCCGCTGGTGCCGATCCTGGCGAAGCTGGAGCGCACCGGTATCGCCATCGACCTGTCGGTGCTCGGCGAGATCGGCGACCGGCTGGAGGCGCGCATGCTCGACCACGAGGCGCGCGTCTACGAGCTGGCCGGCGAGAAGTTCAACATCGGCTCCAACCCGCAGCTCCAGATGATCCTGTTCGACAAGCTGCAGCTGCCCAAGACGCGGCGGATCAAGACCGGCTACACCACCGACGCCGCCTCCCTGGCGCAGATCGCCGGCACGCACCCGATCATCGAGGAGCTGCTCGGCTACCGCGAGGTGGCCAAGCTCAAGAACACCTACGTCGACGCGCTGCCCAAGCTGGTGAGCCCGGCCACGGGCCGTATCCACGCGCAGTTCAACCAGCTCGTGGCGGCGACCGGACGGCTCTCCAGCCAGAACCCCAACGTGCAGAACATCCCGATCCGAACAGAGCTGGGCCGCGAGATCCGGCGGGCGTTCGTGACCGGGCCGGGCACCGAGGGGCTGCTGGTCGCCGACTACGCACAGATCGAGTTCCGGGTGCTGGCCCACCTGGCGGGCGACGACGCGCTGGTGGCGGCGTTCCTGTCCGGTGAGGACGTGCACGCGACCGTCGCCGGGATGGTGTGGGGGCTGGCGCCCGACCAGGTCGACCGGGACCTGCGCAGCCGCGTCAAGATGGTGACCTACGGCCTGGCCTACGGTCTGTCGGCGTTCGGCCTGGCGCAGGGGCTGGGCATCGCGCCGGACGAGGCGAAGGCGTTGATGGACGCCTACTTCTCGCGCTTTGGAAAGGTCAAGGCCTACCTGGACAGCGTGGTGACACAGGCCCGGCGGGAGGGGTACACGCAGACGATCCTCGGCCGCCGCCGCTACCTGCCCGACCTGGCCTCCGACAACCGGCAGCGGCGGCAGATGGCCGACCGGATGGCGCTGAACGCGCCCATCCAGGGGTCGGCGGCCGACATCATCAAGATGGCGATGGTCGCGGTGGACCGGGCGCTGGGCGCCGAGGGCCTCCGGTCGCGGATGGTCCTCCAGGTCCACGACGAGCTGGTGTTCGAGGTCGTGCCGGGCGAGCGCGAGCGCCTGGAGGAGCTGGTGCGGCGCGAGATGGCCGGCGTGGTGCAGCTCCGCGTGCCCCTGGAGGTCTCCACGGCCTTCGGCCGCTCCTGGGCCGAAGCCCAGCACTGAATCGAGGGGGGAGCTGCGCTCCCCCCTTGGCCGGTTGGGAGCGTCGGCGCCCACCGCGGCTGCGGCGGGACCTGGGGAGCGGTCAGCGCGAGGTGGGCGCGGGGGCCGGGTCGAGGGCGATGCGGAGGCGCTTGTTGCCCTTGCCCTTGGACTCGTGGCCGACGACGTGGACCTCGCCGACCTCGCCGGTGCGGGCGACATGCGTGCCGCCGTCGGCCTGCCGGTCCAGCCCCTCGATGTCGATCACCCGCACGACCTCCAGCCCCGGCGGCAGCAGGTTGGTCTTGGTGCGGATCAGCTCCGGCCTGGCCGTGAATTCGTCCGGCGAGAGGAAGGACACGTGCACCGGCAGGTCGGCCTCGACCTCGCGGCGCAGCGCCGTCTCGACTGCCGAGGCAAAGTCCGCGCTCATACCCGGCAGCTCGAAATCCATCCGGGCCCGCAGCGGCTCCATATTGCCGCCGGTCACCAGCGCGCCGTGGTCGCGGCCGATCACCCCGGCGAGCATGTGCAGCGCGGTATGGGTCCGCATCAGCGAGTAGCGGCGCTCCCAGTCGACCCGCCCGCTGATTTTGGCTCCAATTGCCGGCGGCTGCCCGCCCTCGACCAGCAGCACCAGCTCGCCGTCGCGGCGGGCGGTCCCGGTGACCATCAGCTCGGCTCCCTGGTGCTCGATCGTGCCGGTGTCGGCCGGCTGCCCCCCGCCGCCGGGGAAGAACGCGCTGCGGTCCAGCACCACCCCGTCGGGATGCAGGCCGGCCACCTCCGCGTCGAAGCTCGCCAGGTACGCGTCACGCTGGTAGAGGGGCTCGGTCACCGCTGGCACCTTTCGTCTGCAGCCGGCTGAAGTGGGCCTATCCTGGCACGAGCCGGGCCGCGCCCGGGGACCGCCGCGGAAATCGCCGTAAAGCCGCAGGTCATGCATGCCCAAAACGTTGACGTGGTGGTTGGGCGGCGGCTACCATCTGCCGAACCACGTGTGGGCTTTTCTGCCAGTGTGCTCAGACGCTCGTCGCGTCGCCTCACCACAAGGAAACGTCCCTCTTGGGAGATCTCTGTCCGACAGTCTAGGAGACGAGCAGTTGACCGAGTCCACCGACCGACCCACCCCATCCGAGCCGTCCGAGGCCACCATGCCGGGCGTGACCACCCAGGTGACCCAGAACGACATCGGCTCGGCCGAAGAGCTAGCCGCCGCCTACGAGGAGACCCTCAAGGACTTCAACGAGGGCGATATCGTCGACGGCTACGTGGTGAAGGTCGACCACGACGAGGTGCTGCTCGACATCGGCTACAAGTCCGAGGGCGTCATCCCCTCGAGGGAGCTCTCGATCAAGCACGACGTGGACCCGAACGAGGTCGTCTCGCTGGGTGACCACATCGAAGCTCTGGTCATGCAGAAGGAAGACAAGGACGGCCGGCTGATCCTGTCGAAGAAGCGGGCGCAGTACGAGCGCGCCTGGGGCACGATCGAGAAGAAGAAGGAGAACGACGAGATCGTCGAGGGCACCGTCATCGAGGTCGTCAAGGGCGGCCTGATCCTCGACATCGGTCTGCGCGGGTTCCTTCCGGCCTCCCTGGTCGAGATGCGGCGCGTCCGCGACCTGCACCCCTACGTCGGGCGCCAGCTCGAGGCCAAGATCATCGAGCTGGACAAGAACCGCAACAACGTGGTGCTCTCCCGCCGCGCCTGGCTCGAGGAGACGCAGTCCGCCACCCGCCGCGCCTTCCTGCACACGCTGCGCAAGGGCGAGATCCGCAAGGGCGTGGTCTCCAGCATCGTCAACTTCGGCGCCTTCGTCGACCTCGGCGGCGTCGACGGCCTGGTCCACGTGTCGGAGCTGTCCTGGAAGCACATCGACCACCCCTCCGAGGTGGTCGAGGTCGGCCAGGAGGTCGAGGTCGAGGTGCTGGACGTCGACCTGGAGCGGGAGCGCGTGTCGCTGTCGCTCAAGGCCACCCAGGAGGACCCCTGGCGGCAATTCGCCCGCTCGCACCAGATCGGCGAGCTCATCCCGGGCCGGGTCACCAAGCTGGTGCCCTTCGGCGCGTTCGTCCGCGTCGACGACGGCATCGAGGGCCTGGTGCACATCTCGGAGCTGGCAGAGCGCCACGTCGACATCCCCGAGCAGGTCGTCAGCGTCGGCGAGGAGATCAACGTCAAGGTGATCGACATCGACCTGGACCGGCGCCGGATCTCGCTCTCGCTCAAGCAGGCGCTCCAGGACCAGCAGCAGGTCACCCCGAGCGAGGAGGAGCTTGCGCTCGAGGAGGGCGGCTACGAGGGGTACGAGGGCGGCTACGAGGGCTACGGCGAGGGCGACTACGCCCAGGGCTACTACGACGAGCAGGGCAACCTGATCGGCGTGGTGCCGGGGACCGCCATGGCCGAGGCCTTCCAGGAGGCGGGCTTCTACGACGGCTCCTACAGCGAAGAGGGCGAGGAGCAGGCCGCAACGGACCAGCAGGCGGCCGAGGGCTCCGACGACCAGGGCGCCGGCGGCGACCAGGGCGCCCAGGGCCAGCAGACCCAGGGCGACCAGGCCCAGGGCGAGCGGGCCGAAGGCGGGCAGGCCCAGAACGAGCAGGACACCCTCGAGGACATCGTCGAGGACCTGAAGCGCAAGAACTCCAACGAGTGAGCTGACCTCCCGGCCGGGAACTCGGCCGGGAGGCAGGTTCGGCGACGCCCGCGCCAGCGCAGGGCGGGGGCCCGACCCGTAAACAGGGGGCGGCCGTGCTGCTGGTCGGCCTGACCGGAGGGATCGGCTCTGGTAAGAGCACGGTCTCCGGGATGCTCGCCGAGCGTGGGGCCGAGATCATCGACGCCGACCGCATCGCGCGAGAGGTGGTCATGCCCTGCACGCCCGCCTGGTGCAAGATCCGCGACCACTTCGGCCCCGGCGTGCTGTACCCCGACGGTTCCATCGACCGGCAGGCGCTGGCCGACATCGTCTTCGGCGACCCGGGCAAGCTGGCGCTGCTCAACGAGATCACCCACCCGGCCATCTTCCAGCGCATCGCCGAGCGGCTGGAGGCGGCCCACGACCGCGACGTGATCGTGGTCCTGGACGCCGCGCTGCTGATCGAGACCGGGCTCGCGCAGCGGGTCGACGTGCTGCTGGTGACCCATTCGCCCAAAGAGGTCCAGGTGGAGCGGCTGGCCGCCAAGGGCATGCGCAGCTCGCAGGCCAAGGCGCGCATCGCGGCCCAGCTCGCGCCGGAGGAGCGGCTGGCCCGCGCCGACTTCGTGATCGACAACACCGGCTCCGTGGAGGACCTGGGCAGGCAGGTGGACGACGTGTGGAGGGAGCTCGAGCGCCGGCTCGCGGAGCAACGCGGTCGGGCGGGCTGATAGCCTGCCGCCCATGAGCAACCCAACCGTGATCCCACGCCCGCTCGAGTGCGTGTTCCTGGATGCGGGCAACACCCTGCTCTCCCCCTGGCCCAGCTTCGAGGGCCGCCTCGTACGGGTCGCTTCGCAGCACGGCGTCAGCTTCGAGGAGGCCGAGGTCGAGGCCGCCGTCCTGGCCGCGGACCGGGAGGCGATCTGGCCGACCGACTGGACCGACCCCGCCACCCAGCGCGAGTTCTGGTACGGCTTCTACGTCGGCGTGCTGGAGCGCCTTGGGCACGGCGGCGACCCCCAGGAGCTGGCGGAAGCGCTCTACCGGACCTTCACCGACCCCGCGTCCTACCGGCTGTTCGACGACAGCCGGCCGGCGCTGGAGGCGCTGGCCGCGCGCGGGCTGAAGCTGGGGATCATCTCCAATTTCGAGCCGTGGCTGGAGGAGGTGCTGCGGCTGGAGGGCGTGCTGGAGCTGTTCTCGGCGCTGGCGATCTCAGGGGTGCTCGGCGTGGCCAAGCCGGAGCCGGCCATCTTCCACGCCGCGCTGGACAAGGCTGGGGTCGCCCCCGGCGCCGCCATCCACGTCGGCGACCATCCCGACGTCGACGCGGCGGCGGCCAGGGCGGTCGGGATCACGCCGGTGCTGATCGACCGCTTCAGGCGGTTGCCCCCGGGGGCGGGGCCACGTATCCGGTCGCTCACCGAACTGGTCGAGCTGGTCGACGCGGAGGCGTAGCAGGGGTGGACCGGACCTTCTGGCGCGTCATCGCCAACGACGAGAACGCCCTCCCGCAGGGCGAGTGGGTCGCCGAGCTGGCGCCGGAGCTGCTGTCCTGGCTCGGCTCGACCGACGCCGAGCTGCGCGACGAGTTCGCCTACCGGATCCTGGCGGCCTGGGTCGAGCGCGAGCAGTTCCAGCCGGACCAGCTCCGCGACATGGCGCGACAGATGCTCGACAACCTCCACATCGGGCTGGGGGAGCGCGACACCGACTCGGTGTTCCTGCGGTCCTACTCGACCCTGGTGCTGATGGAGATCGTGGCCCACGACAACGCCCATCCGTTCCTGCGGCCGGGCGAGGCTGCCAGCCTGCTGGGGCAGGTCCTGGAGTACCTGCGCAAAGAGCGTGACCTGCGTGCCTGGGTGGACGGCCCCGGCTGGGCGCACGCGGTCGCCCACAGCGCGGACCTGCTGATGATGCTGGCCCGCAACCTCCAGCTCGGGCCTGTCGAGCTGGAGCTTTTGCTGGACGGCATCGCCGACCGCCTGCTGGAGCCCTCCGGCGTGGTGTTCGTGCAGCACGAGGACGAGCGGCTGGCCTACGCGGCCCTGAACGTGCTGCGCCGCGGCCTGGTCGGCCACACGGCCAGGGACCGCTGGCTCGAGCGCTTCGTGCGCCCCTCCGGGCACGAGTCGTGGCGGGCCGTCTACGAGAGCGGCATCGCCAGCGCCATCCGCGCCAACGTCACCAGCTTCCTCCGCAGCCTCTACTTCCAGCTCCTGCTGACCGACAACCCTCCGCCGGACGGCGACGAGCACCTCGCCGCCCTGCTCGCGACCCTCCAGAGCATGGACATCGGCTTCTACAGCCTGGCCTGAGCCGTCGCCGCACGTTGCGGCCCGGTCCCGCCCGCGTCCGCCTTGACGCCCAGCGGCGACACCCGGACGATGGCAGCGCTGACACAGTGCCGGTCGTGAAGGTGGGAGCATGCTGCGGCACCGCATCGGCGCGCTGCTGGCGCTCGCCCTCATCCTGGGCGCCTGCTCGGCGCGTGGGCCCAACGCGTCGCCGGCGGCGACGACCCCGGCCACCACGCAGGGCTCGCTGGACGGCTGCGCCCGGGACGGGCAGGGCACGAGCCTGGTGGACCTGGGCGGCGGCCACCAGGCGGCGGTGCTCGGCAGCGGGACCAGCGGCGTGGTGCTGTCGAACCAGAGCGACCAGAACCTCTGCGGCTGGCTGCCGTTCGGCAAGGTCCTCGCCGAACGCGGCTTCCGCGTGCTGCTCTACGACTACGGCCTCAGCGCCGAACCCGCCGCCGACGTCGCGCTGGCGGCGGCCAAGCTGCGGTCGCTGGGCGCCGGCACGGTCCAGCTCGTCGGCGCCTCCGAAGGCGCGAAGGCGTCGCTGCTCGCCGCGACCACGCTCCAGCCGCCGCCGGCCGCGGTGGTGAGCCTGTCGGCCGAGCGCACCCTGCGCGGGACCGACGTGCTGCCGGCGGCGGCCAAGCTGCGCGTTCCGGTCCTGTTCGTGACCGCGCGCGACGACAGCCTCGTCGGCGACGCGACCGGCCAGCTCTACCGGGCGGCCACCAGGTCCGCCTCCAGGCGCCTGGAGGTGGTGGCCGGCGACGCGCACGGCACCGCGCTGCTCAGCGGCACGGGCGGCGCCAAGCTCCAGGGTGAGCTGCTCGGCTTCCTGGGCAGCCACGGCGGGGCCGGCACGACCACGACCACCGCCGGGGCGGCCTCGGCGGTGAGCGCCCGCTGCGGACCGCCGGACGCCGCCGCCAGCCTGGTCCACTTCCGCGCCGCCGACGGCACCAGGCTCGACGGCGCGCTGGTGGGCTCCGGCCGCGCCGGGGTGGTGCTGCTCCACGAGTACCCCCGCAACCTCTGCGGCTTCTGGCCCTACGCGGTGTACCTGGCCGGCAAGGGGCTGCGGGTGTTCGACATCGACCTCCGCTGCTTCGGGGAGTCGTCGTGCCCCGGCGACGCCAGGGGCACGGTGGTGGACGACGTCGCCGGCGCCGTGGCCGAGCTGAAGCGGCGCGGTGCCAGCAGCGTCGCCCTGGTGGGCGCCTCCGCGGGGGCCAGCACGGCGCTGATCGCCGGCGCCAGGCTCGGGTCGAGGGTGTCGTCGGTTGTGAGCCTGTCGGGGGAGCGCGACCTCACCCTGGTGATGGGCGTCTCCGGGCCGCCCGACGCCGTGCCGCTGATCAGGCGGCTCACCAGCCCGACGCTGCTGGTGGTGGCCACCCACGACCGCGTCACCACCGTCGACGAGACGCGCGCGATGTACGCGGCCATCGCGGCGCGGGACAAGCACCTCGAGGTTCTCCAGGGGCCCTACGACGGCCGGCACGGCTGGGACCTGCTCACCGAGGCCACCGGCGGGCAGGCCTGGTCGCCCCTGGCCGCCGAGGTCGCCACCTTCGTCCAGGCGCACGCCCGCGGGTAGGGCGGCGGCGCCAGGGCCCGGGCCGCGGGGACCAAAACCAGCCGCCCTCAGATCCGCTCGATGCTCGCGCCGAGCTGCCGCAGCCGTTCGTCGATGCGCTCGTAGCCCCGGTCGATCTGGCCGACGTTGCCCATCACGGACTCGCCGTCGGCGGCCAGGGCGGCCAGCAGCAGCGCCATGCCCGCACGGATGTCGGGCGACTCCATCCGGTCGCCGTACAGGCGCGAGGGCCCGGACACGACCGCCCGGTGCGGGTCGCAGAGAATGATGCGCGCGCCCATCCCGACCAGCTTGTCCACGAAGAACAGCCGGTTCTCGTACATCTTCTCGAAGATCATCACGGTGCCGCGAGCCTGGGTCGCGATCGCCAGGGCGATGGAGGTGAGGTCGGCCGGGAACGCCGGCCACGGCCCGTCGTCGACCTTGGGGATGGCGGCGCCGAGGTCGTCCTGGACCACCAGCTCCTGGTCGCGGGGCACGCGCAGGGTCGACCCGTCCAGCTCCCAGCGCACGCCGAGGCGGGAGAAGCCCACCTGGATCGGCCGCAGGTCGTCGGGGATCACGTCCTCGATCAGCAGCTCGCCGCCGGTCATCACCGCCAGGCCGATGAAGCTGCCGACCTCGGTGTGGTCGGGGCCGATGGTGTACTCGCCGCCGCGCAGCCGCTCGACCCCGGTGATCTGCAGCCGGTTGGAGCCGACCCCGGTGATCTGGGCGCCGAGCGCGTTCAGGAAGCGGCAGAGGTCCTGCACGTGCGGCTCGCAGGCGGCGTTGCCGATGATCGTCTCACCGTCCGCCAGGGACGCGGCGATGATGGTGTTCTCCGTGGCGGTCACCGACGCCTCGTCGAGGAACATCTCGTCGCCGTGCAGCCGCTCCGCCTCCAGCTCCAGCGCGCCTCGCTCGAAACTGGCGCGGACGCCGAGCCGCTTGAACGCCAGCAGGTGGGTGTCGAGGCGCCGCCGGCCGATGCCGTCGCCGCCCGGCGAGGGCATCACGCAGCGTCCGGTGCGCGCCAGCAGCGGCCCGGCCAGCAGCACCGACCCGCGGATCAGCGAGCACAGCACCGGGTCCAGCGCGGTCCGGTGGACGTTTCGGGGGTCGATGCGCACGGTGTTGGGCGCCACCTCGGTCACCTCGGCGCCGGTGGAGGCGACGAGCTGCAGCATGGTGTCCACGTCGCGGATGTGGGGGACGTTTCGGAGGAGGACTGGCTCATCGGCGAGCAGCGAAGCGGCAACGATCGGAAGGGCGCCGTTCTTGTTGCCCGCCGGGCGGATCATGCCGCTGAGCGGCTGTCCACCTTTGATGAGGAAACTTTCCATTCCACTCCCAGGGATCGGAACGGTCGCACGGCGGATCACTGTACCGCGCAGTGGGGGGACCGGGCGGCTGTCGGGGGCGGCTCGTAGACTGGAGTCGAGAATTTCTTCTGGAGATCCTTCCACAGATGGGGAGCAGTCAAGCACGAATGGGCACCTTTCGCCTGAATCCAGAGATGCCGCCACCCGCAGGCGACCAGCCGCAGGCCATTGACGAGCTGGTCGAGGGCATCGAGGGCGGCGAGCTGGCGCTGAGCCTGCTGGGCGTGACCGGCTCGGGCAAGACCCGGTCCATGGCCGGCGTGATCGAGCGCCTCGGCCGGCCAGCGCTGGTCATGGCACCCAACAAGACGCTGGCGGCACAGCTCGCCAACGAGTTCAAGGAGCTATTCCCCGATACGGCGGTCGAGTACTTCGTCTCGTACTATGACTATTACCAGCCCGAGGCGTACATCCCCCAGTCCGACACCTACATCGAGAAGGACTCCTCGATGAACGAGGAGATCGACCGGCTGCGCCACTCGGCCACCAGCGCGCTGCTGACCAGGCGCGACGTGATCATCGTCGCGTCGGTGTCGGCCATCTACGGCCTCGGCTCGCCGGAGGAGTACCGCGAGCAGATGCTCTTCCTCGAGGTCGGCGGGGAGTACGACCGCGACGGGATCCTCCGCAAGCTGGTCGACATCCACTACGACCGCAACGACCTGAACTTCGTGCGCGGCAAGTTCCGGGTGCGCGGCGACACCCTCGAGGTCTTCCCCGCCTACGAGGAGCGGGCCATGCGCATCGAGCTGTTCGGCGACCAGATCGAGCGCATCCTGGTGATGGACCCGGTCACCGGCGAGATCGTCGGCGAGCGCGACGAGCTGCTGGTGTTCCCCGCCTCGCACTACGTGGCCGGTACGGCACGGATGGAGCGGGCGATCGTGGGGATCGAGGCCGAGCTGGCCGAGCGGCTCGCCGAGCTGGAGCGCGAGGGCAAGCTGCTGGAGGCGCAGCGGCTGCGCATGCGTACCACCTACGACCTCGAGATGCTGCGCGAGGTGGGCGTCTGCAACGGCATCGAGAACTACTCGCGGCACATCGACGGCCGCGCGCCGGGCAGCCCGCCGTCCACCCTGCTGAATTACTTCCCCGACGACTTCGTGCTGTTCGTCGACGAGTCGCACGTCACCGTGCCGCAGATCGGCGGCATGTACGAGGGCGACCGGAGCCGCAAGGTGACCCTGGTCGAGCACGGCTTCCGGCTGCCGTCGGCGATCGACAACCGGCCGCTGCGCTTCGACGAGTTCCTCGACCGCATCGGCCAGCGGGTCTTCGTCTCGGCCACCCCCGGTCCCTACGAGCTGCGCGAGTCGACCCGGGTGGTGCAGCAGATCATCCGCCCGACCGGCCTGGTCGACCCCGAGGTGGTGGTGCGGCCCACCAAGGGCCAGGTGGACGACCTGATCCACGAGATCAAGCTCCGCGCCGACCGGGAGCAGCGCATCCTGGTCACCACCCTGACCAAGAAGATGGCCGAGGACCTGACCGACTATTTGCTCGAGATGGGCCTGCGCGTGCGCTACCTGCACTCCGAGATCGACACGGTGCAGCGCATCGAGATCCTGCGCGACCTGCGGCTCGGCGAGTTCGACGCGCTGATCGGCATCAACCTGCTGCGCGAGGGCCTGGACCTTCCAGAGGTCACCCTGGTGGCGATCCTGGACGCCGACAAGGAGGGCTTCCTGCGCTCCGAGACCTCGCTGGTGCAGACTATCGGCCGCGCGGCGCGCAACGTCGACGGCCAGGTGATCATGTACGCCGACGAGGTCACCCCCTCGATGCGGCGCGCCATCGACGAGACCAACCGGCGCCGCAAGCTGCAGATCGAGAACAACGAGGCCAACGGCATCGACCCCCAGACGGTCCGCAAGCGGGTCACCGACATCATCCAGGCGCTGCGCGGCGAGCAGGAGGGCACTGCCGCCGGTGGCCGCACCCGCAAGGGCAGGGCGCCGACACCCGCCCGCGGCCGCGCCGGTCGGCGCGGGGGAGAGCCCGCGGTCGCCGGGATGCCAAAGGACGACCTGGTGCGCCTCATCGCCTCGCTCGAGGAGGAGATGCACGAGGCCGCCAAGGACCTGCGCTTCGAGTACGCGGCGCGGCTGCGGGACGAGGTCGCCGACCTGCGCCGCGAGCTGCGGGTCATGACCGAGGTTGGCGTGGGCTGAGACCTGGCCCGGCCCAGGCCGGTGAGCGGCGTTCGCGTCCCGCTTGTGACGTGACCGCGCGCCCGTGGTGACCTGGCCGGGTAACGCTCACTGGCGGTCGTCTGCGTCTCTTGCGTATAAACGTGACGGCTGCGGCGGATCGGAGGTTCCCTGTGCGGCGGTCATGGATCATCGCTCTCGTCATCGCGCTGGTGCTGGTCGCGGCCGGCGGCACCGGCGCGGCCCTGGTGGTGCCCGGCCTGCGCGCCAAGCCCGACCCCGTCGCCAGGGACTTCCTGGACGCCTGGTCGCGCAACGACTACCCGGCCATGCGCGAGCTGGTGAGCCTGCCCCCGGACGACTTCGCCGAGCAGTACCAGCGCATGCGCAGCGACCTGCAGATCAGCAGGTCGCGCCTGCAGCTCGGTCAGGTCAGCAGCCGCGGCGGCACCTCGGCCACCGCGCCGTTCACGGCCACCTTCAGCCTGCGCGGCTTCGGCAACTGGTCGTACCAGGGCACTCTGCAGCTCTCCAAGCCCGGCCGCTTCGGCCGTGACTGGCGGATCGACTGGTCGCCCGCCGCCATCCACCCGGACCTGCGGCAGGGCGAGCGCTTCCAGCGGGAGCGCCGCTGGCCGGAGCGGGGATCGGTGCTGGCGGGGGACGGCAGCGTCCTGGCCGGACCCCAGGTCGGCGCTGCCGGCCCGGCGTCGCTGACCTCCCTGGTGGGGTCGGTGAGGGACATCACCGCCGAGGCCCTCAAGCGGCTCGGGTCTCCGTACCAGGGCGGCGACCAGGCCGGGTGGTCGGGGATCGAGCGGACCTTCGAGCGGCGCCTGGCCGGCGACCCCACCGGCGAGGTCCAGCTCGTCGACGAGGACGGCGCCAAGGTCAAGGTCCTGCGCCGCTTCGGCGGCAGGCCCGGCGCCTCGGTGCGCACCAGCCTGGACGTCTCGATGCAGTCGGCCGCCGAGAGCGCCCTGCAGGCCGGCGCCCACGGCCACGAGTCGGCGCTGGTGGTGGTGCAGCCGTCCACCGGGGCGATCAAGGCGCTGGTGAGCCTGCCGAACGGCGGCTTCCCCCGTGCGACGCTCGGCACCTACCCGCCCGGCTCGACCTTCAAGGTCATCACCACCGCGGCACTGCTGGCCAAGGGCGAGCAGCCGGGCGACAAGGTGACCTGCCCCAAAGAGATCAAGCTCGGCGGCATCACCATCCATAATTTCGAGCAGGAGCAGCTCGGCTCGATCCCCTTCAACGTGGCCTTCGCGAAGTCCTGCAACACCGCGTTCGTGCAGCTCGCGACCCAGCGGCTGAGCGGCGCCGAGCTGGCGCAGGCCGCCTCGCGCTTCGGCTTCGGCGTGGGCCTCGCCCCCGGGCTGTCGGCCGCCACCAGCAGGTTCCCGGTCCCGCAGAGCTCCTCGGAGCTGGCCATGGCCGCCTTCGGCCAGGCCCGCGTCACCGCCAGCCCGCTGCAGATGGCCGCGGTGGCCGCGGCGGTGCAGTCGGGGACCTGGCGGGCGCCGAAGGTGGTCGACGACGAGTCCCTGGCCAGCCTCGAGGTGAAGCAGCCCGCCGCCAGGACGCTGGACCCGGCGGTCGCTGGCACGCTCCGCGACCTGATGCGCCAGGTGGTGACCTCCGGCACGGCCGCTGGGGCCGGCCTGCCGGCCGGCGTCTCCGGCAAGACCGGAACCGCCGAGTTCGGCAGCGGCGACAAGCCGCCGACCCACGCCTGGTTCATCGGCTTCCGCGGCGACCTGGCCGTCGCCGTGGTGGTCGAGGGCGGCGGCGTCGGCGGCGAGGTCGCCGCCCCGGTCGCCGCGAGGTTCTTCAAGTCAGTCGGCGGCTGAGGGCCCGTCCCCAGCGTCGCCCTCCGCCCCTCTCGGCGTCCCCGGGGCCCGCACGCCGCGCCTCCGCTCGCTGTGTCCCCGCCGCTCGTTTGCTGCCCCTCAGCTCCCACTCTTCCGCCCGATAATCATGAACTTATCTTGCAGGTGGATGCCGACGTGGGACCGCCGGAACGGGACGGACGCGGCCGGGCCTGACGGCTGCCCGGTCAGCCGGTGTTGATGAGCTGGTCCAGCGGGACGTTGCAGGCGCTGGCCAGGCGCGTGGCCGCCTGGGTGACGTCGCGGACGGCCCGGTCGCGCTGGGCGGGGGTGCTGTTGGCGGCGGTGTCGGAGAGCCGCTGGAGCCGGTTGGCGAGGGTTTCCGCGGCGTCCCTGACGTCTGCCTGGTCGATGTTGCGTGCCCGCTCGTCGAGCTTGCGGGCGGCGTCGTCGGCCTTGCCGGCGGCGCGGCCGACCGATCCTGGGCTGAGATCGAGGTTGACGCCCGCAAGGTCCGCCACCAGCGTGGCGCACTGGCGAGCTTTGTCCACGCCCCGACCGGCGTCCTGCGCCTGCTGCACCGCGTCGCAGCCCGCCAGCGCGGCCACCATCGCGACCGCCGAAACCACGAGCCGCAGCCTCGTACCGTGCTTGCCTACCATCCGCGTGCCTTCCATTCGTCGAGGTGCGGGGCCTCGATCCCGACCGAGGTATCGTCGCCGTGGCCCGGCGAGATCCGGGTGTCGTCGCCCAGCGACAGCACGTGCAGCTCGGCCGAGACGATCGCCTGGTCGAACGCCTCCCTGCCGCTGGTCTTGCCGACCCCGCCCGGGAACACCGCGTCCCCGGTGAGCACGTGCTCCGACGGCAGCTTGAAGGAGATGCTGCCCTCGGTGTGGCCGGGGGTGTGCAGCACGCCGACCTCGAAGCGCCCGACCGTGAGCGTGTCGCCGTGCTCCAGCGGCCGGTCGGGCCGCACCCCGACCTGCCTGGCGATCTCGCCGGCGTCCGCCGGGTGGGCGCCGTTCCAGACGTCGTGCGCCCGCAGCACCGCCGGCAGCGCCTGGATGTGGTCGGGGTGGCGGTGGGTGGTCACGATGCCGGCCAACTCGACCCCGCGCAGCAACTCGAGCAGGCGCTCCTCCTCGCTGGCCGCGTCCACCAGCAGCGCCTGGCGGGTCTCGGAATCGACCAGCAGGTAGGCGTTGTTGTCGTAGGGGCCGACAGACAGCTTGGTCACCAGCAGCGGCCCGTCCGGGTAGCGGTGCGGGGGACCGCCCCGCTCGACGTGGGCGGGGTCGAAGTCGGCCATGTCCTGCCTCCAAGGAGTCTCGGGTTGCGTGCCAGGTGGGCGCGTGGAACGTCGGTCACGTGCCCACGGTGCGCGCCGTCGCCGTCTCCTGTCGGTGCAGGCGATCCAGGCGCGGCGCCGACGCATGACCAGCGTTCCGGCCCAATTGTGCCCCGTCCTGATGCCCTTCGCGGGAGCGGCGCCACCAGCGGGAACAATCGTTGTCGGGTCGCCGCTTACAATGACCGGGGCCGATTCGAACTTCCCCCTTGACGTAGAGGTAGGGACACCCTGAGCGCCACCGATCGCCTCGTCGTCCGAGGCGCCCGAGAGCACAATCTGAAGAATGTCCATCTTGACCTACCCCGGAATGCCCTGATCGTCTTCACTGGGCTGTCGGGGTCGGGCAAGTCCTCGCTTGCCTTCGACACCATCTACGCCGAGGGCCAGCGCCGCTACGTGGAGTCGCTGTCGGCTTATGCCCGCCAGTTCCTGGGCCTGATGGAGAAGCCCGACGTCGACTTCATCGAGGGGCTCTCGCCGGCCATCTCGATCGACCAGAAGTCCACCTCCAAGAACCCCCGGTCGACCGTCGGGACCATCACCGAGATCTACGACTACCTGCGGCTGCTGTACGCGCGCATCGGCCAGCCCCACTGCCCGGAATGCGGGCGGCCGATCTCGCGGCAGACCCCGGACCAGATCGTGGACCAGATCCTGGGCCTGCCGGCCGGGACCAGGTTCCAGTTGCTCGCCCCGGTGGTGCGCGGCCGCAAGGGCGAGTACGAGGCGCTGCTGCGCAGCTACTCTGGCAAGGGCTTCGCCCGGGCCAGGGTCGACGGCGAGATCCGCGACCTGTCCGAGCCGATCCGGCTGGCCAAGACCTACAAGCACGACATCGAGATCGTGGTCGACCGGCTGGTCGCCAAGGGCCCAGAGGCCGACGAGAAGTCCCGCCGCCGGCTGGCGGACTCGGTCGAGACGGCCGTCGGCCTGGCCGAGGGCCTGGTGCTGATCGACCTTGTCGACTCCAAGCGCGAGCTGCAGTTCTCGACCCACCTGGCGTGCCTGTACGACAACCTGTCGTTCGAGGACCCGGCACCGCGCAACTTCTCCTTCAACGCGCCCTACGGTGCCTGCCCGGACTGCACGGGCCTCGGCGTCAAGCGCGAGGTCGACCCCGAGCTGGTGGTGCCGAACCCGTCGCTGTCGCTCGGTGAGGGCGCGGTCGCGCCGTACCAGTGGGGCCGCGGCGCCAGCGACTACTTCGACCGGCTGCTGGCGGCGGTCGCCGAGGGCTACGGCTTCACGCTGGCAACCCCCTGGAGCGAGCTGACCGACGAGCAGCGCAAGGTGGTCCTGTTCGGCGCGGGCGAGCCGGTGTACGTGCGCTACAAGAACCGGTACGGCCGGCAGCGCGCCTACCACACCGGCTACGAGGGCGTGGTGACCTATCTCAACCGCCGCTACAGCGAGGCCGAGTCCGACAGCGTCCGGGAGCGGGTCGAGTCGTACATGCGCGAGGTGCCCTGCCCGACCTGCAAGGGCGCCCGGCTGCGGCCCGAGAGCCTGGCGGTGACCGTCGCCGACCGCAACATCGCCCAGATCGCGGCGCTGTCGGTGGGCGAGACGGCCAGGTTCTTCGCCGGCCTGGAGCTGTCCGACCGCGACCGCTACATCGCCGCCCGGGTCCTCAAGGAAATCAACGCCCGGCTCGGCTTCCTGCTGGACGTCGGCCTGGACTACCTGACGCTCGACCGGGCGTCGGCGACCCTGGCCGGCGGCGAGGCGCAGCGCATCAGGCTGGCCACACAGATCGGCTCGGGGCTCACCGGGGTGCTGTACGTGCTGGACGAGCCGTCCATCGGCCTGCATCAGCGCGACAACCACCGCCTGATCGAGACGCTCCTGCGCCTGCGGGACCTCGGCAACACCCTGATCGTGGTGGAGCACGACGAGGCCACCATCCGCGCGGCCAACTATCTGGTCGACATCGGCCCCGGGGCCGGGGAGCACGGCGGCGAAATCGTCGCCGAGGGCAGCCTGGCCGACGTCGAGGCGGCGGAGCGCTCGCTGACCGGCCAGTACATGGCGGGCAGGCGCAGCATCCCGGTGCCGGCGCGCCGCCGCAAGCCGGGTGAGCGCTGGATCGAGCTGACCGGCGTGCGCGAGCACAACCTGAAGAACATCACCACCCGCCTGCCGCTCGGGGTGTTCACCTGCGTCACCGGGGTCTCCGGGTCGGGCAAGTCGTCGCTGATCAACGACGTGCTGCTGCGAGCGCTCATGCAGGCGATCTACCGGTCGCGGACCGCGCCGGGCCGCTTCACCAGCCTGTCCGGCCAGGAACATCTCGACAAGGTCATCGACGTCGACCAGTCGCCGATCGGCCGCACGCCGCGATCCAACCCGGCCACCTACACCGGGGTCTTCGACCACATCCGCCGGCTGTTCGCGCAGACACCCGAGGCCAAGGTGCGTGGCTACCAGCCCGGGCGGTTCTCGTTCAACGTCAAGGGCGGCCGCTGCGAGGCATGCCAGGGCGACGGGACTATCAAGATCGACATGCAGTTCCTGCCCGACATCTACGTCCCCTGCGAGGTCTGCAAGGGCAGCCGCTACAACCGCGAGACCCTCGAGGTCCACTACAAGGGCCAGACCATCGCCGACGTGCTGGACATGTCGGTGGAGGAGGGGCTGGGCCTGTTCGGCAGCATCCCGCCGATCGCCAGGCACCTGCAGACCCTGACCGACGTCGGTCTCGGCTACATCAAGCTCGGCCAGCCGGCGCCGACGCTCTCCGGCGGCGAGGCGCAGCGGGTCAAGCTGGCCAGCGAGCTGGCCAAGCGGGCCACCGGCCGGACCCTGTACGTGCTGGACGAGCCGACCACCGGGCTGCACTTCGAGGACGTCAGCAAGCTGCTCGAGGTGCTGCACCGGCTGGTGGACGCCGGCAACTCTGTGATCGTGATCGAGCACAACCTGGACGTCATCAAGACCGCCGACTGGATCCTTGACCTCGGACCGGAGGGCGGCGACCGCGGCGGCGAGGTCATCGCCCAGGGGCCGCCGGAGCGCGTGGCCAAGGCGCCCGGGTCCTACACCGGCCACTTCCTCGCCGGGTCCCTCGGCCTGGAGGCGGAGCGAGACGAGGGAGCGGACGGCGGAGCGGTCGAGGCCGCCACGACCAGCGGGGGCAAGCCCAACGAGGCCGCACCCAGGGCCGGGAGCGCCCGAGCGACCAAGGGCACCAGGGTCGCCAAGGGGCCGGCGGCCGCCGGCTGACCGGGGCTCAGGTGATGCCGCCGCCGATCGTCTCCCGCTCGATCCACGCCAGGTAGTCAGGATTGCCCTGGCTGATCGGCGTGGCGGTGATCTCCGGGGTGTCGTAGCTGTGCTCAGCCAGGATGTGGCGGGCCAGCGACTCGTACTCCGACGCCGGCGTCTTCAGCAGGCACATCCACTCGCCAGCCGTCTCGATCGAGCCCTGCCACCAGTAGGTGCTGACGACCGGCCCGATCACCTGGGCGCACGCCGCCAGCCGCCGCTCGACCGAGGTGCGGGCGATCTGCCTGGCCTCCTCCTGGGTCGCCGTGGTAGTCGTGACCTGCACGTACCAGGCCGGGACGGCGGCGTCGCCGCCGGGTTCGCCGATGCTCACCGTGCGTCCCACTCCCCTCGGTGTCGATGCGCGGACCACGCGGCCGGCCGGAGCCCGCGCGGCGGACCGGCGCCCGCCAGCCTCGCCGAAAAGATAACCCTCCCACCCGCGCAATCCCACGTGCCGGCGGAAAGCGGTGTGCGGCGGCCGACTAGAATCGTGGTATGAGCATCACCACCTCGCCCCGGCCCAAGCCAGAGGCGATTCCCGACCATCCAGGCGTCTACCAGTTCAAGGACGCGGCTGGACGGGTGATCTACGTCGGCAAGGCGATCTCGCTGCGCAAGCGCCTGGCGAGCTATTTCCAGCCGCTGCGCAACCTGCACCCGCGCACCGCGGCGATGGTGGAGTCCTCGGACACGCTCGAATGGGTGCTGGTCCGCAGCGAGGTGGAGGCGCTCCAGCTCGAGTACAACCTGATCAAGCAGCACCGGCCCAGGTACAACGTGCGCTACCGCGACGACAAGTCGTACCCGTGGCTGGCGGTGACGGTCAGCGAGGAGATCCCCCGCCCCCGCGTCGAGCGGGGGGCCAAGCGCAAGGGCACGCGCTATTTCGGCCCCTACGCGCACGCCTACGCCATCCGCGAGACGCTCGACCTGCTGCTGCGCACCTTCCCCATGCGCACCTGCTCGCAGGGCGTGTTCGACCGCCAGCGCCGGCTCGGCCGGCCCTGCATCCTGTACGACATCAACAAATGCTCGGGCCCGTGCGTCGGCCACGTCACGCCGGAGGCCCACCGCGAGATCGTCGACGAGTTCATCTCCTTCATGGAGGGCCGCACGCGGCCCGTGCTGCGGCGCTTGGAGGAGGAGATGCGGGAGGCGGCGGAGCAGCTCAACTTCGAGACCGCCGCCCGGCTGCGCGACCAGCTCGCCAGCGTGCGCAAGGCCCTCGAGCGCCAGCAGATGGTCTCGTCCGCCCCCGAGGACTTCGACATCGCCGCCTTCGCCGAGGACGACCTGGAGGCCGCCGTCCAGGTCTTCTTCGTCCGCCGCGGCCGGGTCGTCGGCCAGCGCGGCTTCGTGGTCGACAAGGTCGAGGAGCTCGACACCGCGTCGCTGGCCGCCACCTTCGTCCAGCAGCTCTACGGGGAGCGGCTGGACGAGGTGCCTCGCGAGGTGCTGCTGCCGGTCCTGCCGGAGGGGGCGGACGCGCTGCGCCAGTGGCTCGCGGGCGTGCGGGGCGGGCCGGTCGACTTCCGCGTGCCGCAGCGGGGCGAGAAGCGGGCGCTGCTGGAGACCGTCACCGCCAACGCGCGCGACTCGTTCCTCACCCACAAGCTCAAGCGCGCCTCCGATTTCGACGCCCGTGCCAGGGCGCTCAAGGAGTTGCAGGAACAGCTCGATCTTCCGGTCGCTCCCCTGCGCATCGAGTGCTACGACATCTCCAACCTGCAAGGCAACCAGGTGGTCGGGTCGATGGTGGTGTTCGAGGATGGCCTGCCCCGTAAGTCCGAGTACCGCCGTTTCGAGGTGCGGACCGTCGACGGGCAGGACGACTTCGCCTCGATGCGCGAGGTGCTCTCGCGCCGGCTCGCCCGTCTGGCGAGCGAGCAGGGCGACGCGCCGGCCGAGCCGGTGGCGGGTGCCCCGGCGGAGGTGGAGCCGGATGGCCTCCACGAGCCGGCGGCGGGCGTCCCGGGCGCCGGGCCGGCGGAGCCCAAGGCCGGCGCCCGCAAGTTCGCCTATCCTCCGAGCCTGATCGTGGTCGACGGCGGGCGGCCGCAGCTCGGCGCCGCCATGGAGGCGCTGGAGCAGGCCGGGCGCACCGACCTCGCGGTGATCGGCCTGGCCAAGCGGATGGAGGAGGTCTACCTGCCCGGCTCGCCCGACCCGGTGGTGCTGCCGCGCGCCAGCGAGGCGCTGTACCTGCTGCAACGGGTCCGCGACGAGGCGCACCGCTTCGCCATCGCCTACCACCGCAAGCTGCGCGCCAGGTCGATGACCCGCAGCGCGCTCGACGGCATTCCCGGCGTCGGCGAGGCAAGGCGCAAGGACCTGGTGCGCCACTTCGGCTCCCCGCGGAAGGTCGCGCAGGCCAGCGTCGACGAGATCGCCGCCCTGCCCGGCTTCGGCCCGCGCCTGGCCCAGACTGTCTGGGACCACCTCCACGGAGCGTCATCTTGACCCAGGAGCTGCACACCGAGGACCGGCTGCGGGCGTCCACGGTCGACTTCGTGGTGATCACCGGCCTGTCCGGCGCTGGCCGTTCCGAGGCCGCCAAGGTGCTCGAGGACCTCGGCTACTTCGTGATCGACAACCTGCCGCCGCCGCTGATCGGGCGGGTCGCCGAGCTGGCCCTGGTCGGCCGCGACCGGTCGCGCGTGGCGCTGGTGGTCGACGCCCGTGGCGGCGCCTTCGCCGAGGACGTCTCCGAGCTGCAGCGGGCGCTGGAGCCGCTGCGCGCCCTGACGATCACCCTGCGGGTGCTGTTCCTGGAGGCGTCCGACGAGGTGCTGGTGCGCCGCTTCGAGCAGACCAGGCGGCGCCATCCGGTGGCGGGGGAGCGGGTGGTCGAGGCGATCGCGCTGGAGCGCGAGCTGCTGCGCGACCTCCGCGCCAGCGCGGACCTGGTGATCGACACCAGCGACCTCAACGTGCACGAGCTGCGCACCAGGATCCTGGCGGCGTTCACCGACGAGGCGGCCGGGCTGCTGGTGACCGTGGCGTCCTTCGGCTTCAAGTACGGGCTGCCGCTGGACGCTGACATGGTCCTGGACGTCCGCTTCCTGCCCAACCCGCACTGGGTGCCGGCGCTGCGCCCCAAGACGGGGCAGGACACGGCGGTCCGGGAGTACGTGCTCCAGCAGGAAGGCACCAAGGCGTTCATGGACCGCGTCGAGGCGTTGCTGGAGATCGCCCTGCCCGGCTACGTGCGCGAGGGCAAGCACTACCTGACCGTGGCGATCGGCTGCACCGGCGGCCGGCACCGCAGCGTGGTGCTCGCGGAGGAGCTGGGCCGCTGGCTCGCCGAGCGGCGCTTCCGCGTGAACGTGACGCATCGCGATATGGAGCGTGAGTGATTCGAGCGGGAGCGCCCCGGTGAAGCGACCCGTGGCACTGGGCGGCGGGCACGGCCTGTCGGTCAGCCTCGGCGCACTGCGTCAGCTCGGCGTCGAGCCGGCCGCCGTGGTCACCATGGCCGACGACGGCGGCTCGTCGGGCCGGCTCCGCCGCGACCTCGGCCTGCCGCCGCCGGGCGACCTGCGCATGGCCCTGCTCGCCCTGGCCGACCCGACCGCCGAGATCCGCGAGCTGTTCGGCTACCGGTTCGAGCGCGGCGACCTGGCCGGGCACAACCTCGGCAACCTGATCCTGGCGAGCCTCACCGATCTTCGCGGCGGGTTCCTGGAGGCGCTGGAGACCGCCTCTCGCTGGCTGCGGATTCGGGGCAGGGTGCTGCCGTCCACGCTGGTGCCGGTCCGGCTGTTCGGCAGCGTCGAGGGCCAGGTGGCGGAGGGGCAGGTCGCGATCCGGGACGCGTGGGGCCGGATCGACCGGGTCTGGCTGGAGCCGCGGGCCGCGGAGGCGCTGCCCGACGCGGTCTCGGCGGTGCGCGAGGCGGACCTGGTGCTGCTCGGCCCGGGCTCGATCTTCACCTCGGTGATCCCCAACCTGCTCGTGCCCGAGCTGGGAGAAGCCGTCGCCGTGGCCTCCGACCGGGTCGTCTACCTCTGCAACCTGGAGCCGCAGCCGGGGGAGACCAGCGGCTTCTCGCCGGAGGCCCACCTGGCCGCGCTGCTGGACCACTGCCCTGGGCTGCGCGTGCCGCTGGTACTCTGCCAGCGGCCCGGCAGCGCCGCCGCCATGGCCCGCGAGGCGGCCGCCTTCGCCGATCTCGGCGCCCGGGTCCTGCACACCGATCTCGCCGACCCGGCCTCCCCCGGCCGCCACGACCCGGCGCGGCTGGCGGCCGCGCTGGAGGAGCTGGGCTGAGCCGTGCCCGCCGCGCGGGGCCAGTTCACCGTCCGGGTCAAGGAGGAGCTGGCCGCCCTGCGGCCCGAGGGGGGCCCGGAGCGCCGCGCCCTGCTCGCCGGCCTGCTGCGCTTCGCCGCCACCCTCCACATCGGCCGCCCGATCGGGGAGCCGGCCACGGGCGGCGGCCGGCGGTTCACGCTGGTGCTGGCCAGCCGCTCGGGCGGGGTCGCCAGGCTCGGGTTCTGGCTGCTGCACGCCGGTTACGGCGTCAGGGCGGACTTCCGGGTGCGCAGCCGCGGTGCGCTGGCGCCCGCGGCCCGCTACGAGGTCGTCCTCGCCGAGCAGGTCGAGCGGGTGCTGGCCGAGGCCGGCATCCTCGACGCCGCCGGCCGGCTCACCCACGGCATCCCCGGCGCGCTGGTGCGCGGCCGCGAGCCGGCGTCCTGCTACCTGCGTGGCGCCTTCCTCGGCCGCGGCTCGGTCTCGGCGCCGAACCGCGAGCCGCACCTGGAGATCGGCGCGCCCGACGAGCGTACCGCCGCCGGCATGGCCGCCCTGCTGGGCCGGCTCGGCCTGCCAGCCACCGTCGGCGTGCGCGCCGACCAGGACCAGTACCGGGTCCTGCTCAAGGGCCGCGAGTCGATCGGGCGGGCGCTGGCGACCATGGGCGCCAGCAGTGCCTACCTCGCCTGGGAGGACGGCCGCATCCGCCGCGAGGTCCGCGGCGAGGCCGTGCGGCTCGCCAACGCCGACCAGGCCAACCTCCGCCGCAGCGTGGCGGCTGCGATGGCGCAGGTGGCGATGGTCGAGGCGGCCGTCGCCGAGCTCGGCTGGGAGGGGCTCCCCGCCGAGGTCGCCGAGGTCGCCGCCCTGCGGCTGGCCAATCCCGAGGCGACCCTGGCGGAGCTGGGCGCCCTGCTGGACCCGCCGCGCTCCAAAGGCGCGGTCCTGGCCCGGCTCCGCCGGCTGGAGGAGCTGCGCGAGGGCGCCGAGGACAAGGGATAGGCCGGGAGTCCCGCGCGGGGGGGTGTGGACGACCGCGTGCGACCGGCGGCACCGTGGGGAACAATGACCGTGACCTTCGCCGGTCCCGGCGTGGGGGTCCGAACCTCGCAAGCCCGAATATCGCCAGCAACGGGAGGACGTATGACCGTCCGAGTAGGCATCAACGGCTTCGGTCGCATCGGCCGCAACTTCTTCCGAGCCGCGCGCGACGGCGCCGGCGGCGGCAAGGGGGACGTCGAGGTCGTGGCCGTCAACGACCTGACCGACAACCGCACCCTCGCCCACCTGCTCAAGTACGACTCGACCTTCGGCAGGCTGGACGGCGAGGTGACCTACGACGAGTCCTCGATCAGCGTGGACGGCAAGCCGATCCGCGCCTCCGCGGAGCGCGACCCCTCGCAGCTCCACTGGGGGGACGTCGGCGCCGACATCGTGATCGAGGCGACCGGCCGCTTCACCGACCGCGACAGCGCCGCCCTGCACCTCAAGTCCGGCGCCCGCAAGGTGATCATCTCCGCCCCGGCCAAGGGCGAGGACGTCACCATCGTCATGGGGGTCAACGACTCCAAATACGACCCCGCCAGTCACGACATCATCTCCAACGCCTCCTGCACCACCAACTCGGTGGTGCCGATGGCCAAGGTGCTGCTGGACGCCTTCGGCATCGAGCGGGGCTTCATGACCACCGTGCACGCCTACACCAACGACCAGGTCATCCTCGACTTCCCGCACAAGGACCTGCGCCGCGCCCGCTCGGCAGCGGTCAACATCATCCCCACCACGACCGGCGCCGCACGCGCCGCCGCGCTGGCGATCCCCGAGCTCAAGGGGCGGCTGGACGGCATCTCGCTGCGCGTCCCGGTCGAGGACGGCTCGCTCACCGACCTGGCCGTGGTGCTCAGCCGCGAGGTCACCGTCGACGAGGTCAACGACGCCTTCAAGCGGGCGGCCGAGGGCCCGCTGGAGGGGATCATCAGCTACTGCACCGACCCGATCGTCTCCTCGGACATCGTCGGCGACCCGCACTCGTGCATCTTCGACTCGCTCTCGACACAGGCCAACGGCGACCTGGTCAAGACGTTCGGCTGGTACGACAACGAGTGGGGCTACTCGAACCGGCTGGTCGACCTCGCCGCGCTCGTCGGCAGCCAGCTCCGGTAGGCCAGAGATGCCGGTGAGGCTGCGGACGGTCGACGCGGCTCAGGTCGAGGGGCGCCGGGTGCTGGTCCGCAACGACTTCAACGTGCCGCTCGACGACCAGGGCCGGGTCACCGACGACCTGCGCGTGCGGGCCTCGCTGCCGACCCTGCGGCACCTGGTCGAGCGGCGCGCGAAGGTGGTCTGCTGCTCGCACCTCGGCCGGCCCAAGGGCAAGCGGGTCGACAAGTACTCGCTGGAGCCGGTCGCCGGCGTGCTCGGCGACCGGCTCGGGCTGCGGGTCGCCTTCGTCGACGACGTGGCCGGCGAGCAGGCCGCGCGGGCCGCCGCGGAGCTGGCGCCCGGCCAGGTCCTGCTGCTGCAGAACCTGCGCTTCGAGCCGGGGGAGGAGGCCAACGACCCCGCCTTCGCCGAGCGCCTGGCCGCCCTGGCCGAGCTGTACGTCGACGACGCCTTCGGCGCGGCCCACCGCGCCCACGCCTCGGTCGTCGGCGTCGCCGAGCGACTGCCCGCCTACGCCGGCTTCCTGCTGGCCGCCGAGGTCAAGGAGCTGTCCCGGCTGCTGGAGGGGCCCGACTCGCCGTTCGTGGCCGTGCTGGGCGGCAGCAAGGTCTCCGACAAGCTGGCGGTGCTCTCCAACCTGCTCGGCCGCGTCGACACGCTGGTCATCGGCGGCGGCATGTGCTTCACCTTCCTGGCGGCACAGGGCCACGGCGTCGGCGACTCGCTGTTCGAGCCCGGCAAGGTCGACGCCGTCCGTGAGCTGCTGGCCAGGGCCGAGCGCGAGGGCAAGGGCATCCTGCTGCCGACCGACGTGGTGGTCGCCGACGACTTCGCCGAGAACGCCCGGCACCGCATCGTGCCGGCCTCGGGGATCGAGAACGGCTGGCGCGGCCTCGACATCGGCCCCGAGACCGCGGCTGCCTTCGCGGCCGCCGTCCGCGACGCCAGGACGGTCTTCTGGAACGGCCCGATGGGTGTGTTCGAATGGCCGGCCTTCGCCGCCGGGACCAGGGCGGTCGCCGAGGCGGTCGCCTCCACCGACGCCTACACGGTCGTCGGCGGCGGCGACTCGGCCGCCGCGCTGGCCCAGTTCGGCCTCGCCGAGAAGGTCGACCACCTGTCCACCGGCGGCGGCGCCAGCCTCGAGCTGCTCGAAGGCAAGACCCTCCCCGGGGTCGCCGTCCTGGCCGACTCCGCGGCCGCGGGCCAGTAGCATGCCTTCCGCCACCGTCCACCATGACGCCAAGGAGCTGACCCCGTGGGCAACTGGAAGATGCACAAGAACCACCTGGAGGCCGTCCAGCTCACCCAGAAGACGGCCTGGGGGCTGACCAGCGACGACACCGAGGCGGTCGAGGTGGTGGTGTGCCCGCCGTTCACCGCGCTGCGCAGCGTCGGCACCCTGATCGAAGGCGACCGGCTGGCCTTCCGGCTCGGCGCCCAGAACTGCCACCCCGAACCCGAGGGCGCCTACACCGGCGAGGTCTCCGCGCCGATGCTCGCCAAGCTCGCCTGCGGCTACGTCATCGTCGGTCACTCCGAGCGACGCCAGTACTTCGGCGAGACCGACGAGCTGGTCAGCCGCAAGGCCAGGGCGGTGCTGGCCAGCGGCATGACCCCGATCGTCTGCGTCGGCGAGTCGCTGGAGCAGCGCGACTCCGGGCAGACCACCGAGGTCGTCCAGGGGCAGGTGCGTGGCTCGCTGGCCGGGCTCAGCGCCGAGCAGGTCGGCGGCATCGTGGTCGCCTACGAGCCCGTCTGGGCGATCGGCACCGGCCGCGCCGCCACTCCCGGGGACGCTCAGGAGACCATCGCCCTGATCCGCCAGACCATCGCCGAGCTGGTCGGCCCGCCCGCCGCCGAGACCATCCGCATCCAGTACGGCGGCAGCGTCAAGGCCGCCAACATCGAGGACCTGATGGCCCAGCCGGACGTCGACGGCGCCCTGGTCGGCGGCGCCAGCCTCGACGCCGACGAATTCGCCCTGATCGTCAAGGGAGCCGGCCGCCGCCGCACCCGCTGACGTGGGCGCCGCCTGGACCGGCTCCGGCTGCTAGACTGCGACAGTCAATTCCCACCCGTCCAAGGATCTCGGCCGATGACTGCCCTGGTGATCGTCCTCCACGTGATCGCGTCGCTGACGCTGGTCCTTTTCATCCTGCTCCACGCCGGCCGGGGCGGCGGGCTGTCCGACATGTTCGGCGGCGGGATGAGCACCTCGCTCGGCGGCTCCACCGTCGTGGAGCGCAACCTCGACAGGTTGACCGTCGCCGCGGCCACGACCTTCGGGATCACCAGCGTGCTGCTGGCGCTCTTGCTCGCTCCCAACGGGTAGCGGTCGATGCCCCGGGGTGGGCGAGCGCGGCCGCGCCGCGCTCGCGCCCGCCTCCTCGCGTTCGTCCTGTGTTGCGCCCTGCCGGTGGCCGGCTGCACCCACCGGTCGGGCCGCTCCGGCGAGCCGGGGAGCGCGTCCGCCGCGCCCCGCCGCGGCGGGACCCTGCGGATCGCCCTGGTGACGCCCGGCTCGCTCGACCCCGCCCAGGCCACCGGTCCCGAGCAGCGGCTGCTGGTCGGCAACCTCTTCGACAGCCTGACCACCCTCGACGCCGCCGGCGCCGTCCGCCCCGCCGCCGCGGCCTCCTGGTCGAGCGACCAGACCATGCGCCACTGGAGGTTCCAGCTACGGCCCGGCGCCACGTACGCCGACGGCCGGCCCGTCCAGGCGGCGGACTTCAAGGCTGCATGGGAGCGCCTGGCCAGCCCCAGGACCCGCCCGCGTCCCGCCTCTCCCGCGGCCCTGCTCGGCCTCGTCGAGGGCTACCAGGCCGTTGCCACCGGCGGCTCCCGCACGATCAGCGGCATCACTGCGCCTGACCCGACCACCCTCGTCATCGACCTCAGTCAGCCGTTCGCCGACTTCCCCACGCTGGTCGCCGATCCCCGGCTGTCACCCATCCCACCCAGAGCGCCGGCCGGCGGGACCGCCTCCTTGGCCGCCAGGTCGCTCGGCAACGGTCCCTTCATGCTGGCCAGATCCTCCAGCGCCCAGACCTTGCAGCTGGTGCGCAACCCGCACTACGCCGGCCGCGCGGCCTACCTCGATCGCGTGCAAGTGCAGGTGGTCCCCGACCAGCAGACCGCCTGGCTCGCCTTCCAGCACGGGCAGGTCAGCTTCGCGCCCGTCCCGCCCGACCAGGTCGCAGCCGCCAGAGTCGTCGCCGGCCCCTCCGCCGACGGCCGCGGCCGGCCAGGCCTCCTGCAGGGGCCCGAGCTCGGCACCTGGTCGATCGGCTTCGACCTCGACAGCACCCAGGGCGGCGACCCCCGCTGGCGGCGCGCCGTGTCGCTGGCTCTCGACCGCTCCCGCATCGCCGCCGCCTTCCAGGGCACCGCCGCCCCCACCGCCGGCATCGTCCCCAGCGGAGTCCCCGGCGCCCGCCGGAGCGCCTGCTCGTTCTGCGTGCACGATCCCGGCCAGGCCGCCGCCCTGCTCGATCTCATTGGCGGCGGCGCCCGCAAGCCCGTCGTCATGGCCGTCCCGGCGACCCCCTTCGACCGGCAGGTCGCCGCCCTGGTCAAGACACAGCTCGCCCAGGTCGCCGTCCCCGTCAAGGTCAAGGAGGTCGCCCCCTCCAGCCTGCTCGGCGATGACACCAGGGCGGACGCCCAGCTCTACGGGTTCGGCTGGGCCGCCGACTCCCCGCGCATGGACCCGTTCCTCGCCGGCGACCCCATCGCCTCCCAGGATGACGGCGCCCAGCGGCTCATCGCCGAGGCCCGGTCCACCGCCGACCAGGCCGCCCGCACGCGGTTGTACCAGCAGGCCGAGCAGGCCATGCTCGACGGGGCCGACGTCGCCCCCGTGCTCGAATACCGGCACAGCGCCGTCCTCGCCCCCGGGGTCGACGGCTTCGATCTCACCCCGTGGGGCGCCGTCGACCTCGCTGCCTGCAGCCTCGCAAACTAGCCCAAGTACCCCCTCCGGCCTCTGCTACAATCCCGCAGCGCCCAGTGATGGCGCTCACGTCGGAGTGGCGGAATAGGCAGACGCGCTAGGTTGAGGGCCTAGTGTCCGCAAGGACGTGGGGGTTCAAGTCCCCCCTCCGACACAGAGGGTCTGACCAGCAGAAACGCCCCCTTCCTCGGGGCGTTTCTGCGTCTCTCGGGTGCCGCCGTATGGCCCGGGATCTCTCCTTCGTCTAACGAGCGTCCTCGACGGCGCTCCGCGCGTCTCTGTTGGCGCGCTGCACTTCGACCATTGCCGGGTCATCGGCCGGCGCGTGGTGCGGGCAGAAGTGGCTGCCGATCAGGGGGTGATGCCTACAAGGTTCCTGCTTTCGATTCAGCCCCTCGCACCGCCGATTGCCGTCCAGGTGGATGTAAACCACTCCCCATCGCATCGTTACTGGCGGGCCAGAGTGGTTGGTCATCGAGGGGCACCTCCGAGGATCAGGCCGGCAACGGTGGCGGCCGCCGCGGCGTCCATCGCGGGCAGCACATGCTGGTACAGGTCGCTGGTGATGGCGGTGTTGGCGTGGCCGAGGCGCTCGCTCATGACCTTCACCGGCACGCCGGCGGCCAGGCCGGCGGTCGCGTAGGAGTGCCGCAGGCCGTGCAGCGTGAGCGTCGGGAGGCCGGCGCTGGCGGCGAGCCGGGCGAACGCTCTGGACACGTACGCCGGCCGGAGCGGCGTCCCGTCCTCCCGGGTGAACACCAGGCCGTGATCCTGCCACGCCTCACCCCAGGCCAGCCGCTCCTCGAGCTGACGGCGCTTGTGCGCCCGGAGCGCGGCGACGGTCGCCGGGTCGAGCGAGATCCGCCGCGCCGACTTCGGCGTCTTCGTGCCGAGCCGGATCTCCGGCTTGCCGTCGACCATAATGAGCCGCTGGACGACCGCCAGGTCGCCAGCGTCCAGGTTCACCGCGGACCAGGGCAGGCCGAGCAGCTCGCCGCGGCGCAGACCGGTCGTCGCGTCGAGCTGCCACAGCGCGGCGAGCCGGTCGGCCGCCATCGCATCCAGGAACACGCGGAGACTGCCCGGCTCCCACACGCGCCGCTCGATCCGGGGGACCTTCGCCGGCCGTGCAGCCTTCAGGGCGGCGACGTTGCGCGTCAGGATGCCCTGCTCGACCGCGCTCGCCAGCATCCCGTAGATCACGCCGTGGACGTGCTTGACGGTCTTCGGCGCGAGGCCGGCCTTGCCGCCCGCTGGGCCGTCCTTGACGGGATGGCGCCGGCCGGTCTCCGCCAGACGGTTGTAGAACGCCTTCAGCGCGCCGGCGGTCAGGTCCTGGAGCTTCACCGTGCCGAGCGCCGGGGTGATGTAGGCGCGGGTGAAGTGCCGGTACGTCTCCAGCGTGTTGTCCTCGACGTTGCCGCGCAGCGCCTCCAGGTGCTCGTCGAGCTGCTGCGCGACGGTCCGGTCAGTCGGGGGGACGTAGGCGCCCTGGTCGAGCGCGCCGAGGATCCTGGTGAGCTCCCGCTCGGCAGCCCGCTTGCTCGTGTGGTAGGGGTGCCATTTCTGCTGACGCTTGCTGGTGATGGGGTCGCGGGGGAGTTCGACGACGGGGTAGTAGCGCACGCCCTGGCTGGTCTGCTTCCGGGCGACGTGGCCGCGGCGGCGGGTCAACGGTCGCCGCCGCCCGTCTGCTCGGCAAGCCACCGGTCAAGGACCGAGCGGCGGTAGCGCCACTGCCGGCCAAGACGGGTAGCAGGCGGGCCCGTCCTCTCCTTCCGCCAGCGCAGCAGCGTGTTGCGGTGGACCTTCAGGTACCTGGCAGCCTCGGCTGGGGTCAGCAGCTCGTCAGGGTCGGGCGGGGTTGCCCTCACGTCTTCGGTCATGAGCTGCACTCTACTGCACCACCTGTCCTCATAGGGGCTCGTCTTCATGCGGCTTGCACCATACTGCACAACAGTATATCATGAGGCCACAGGAAGCAGTAGTGCCCCCGCAGCGAGGACAAGTCGCCCGGGGGCCGGCACAGGAGGGATCAGCTCCCATGCACCAGGCATCATCTCGCGCGCCCGAGCGCGCCACCAACCCCACCGACCGCCTCGCGGAGTTCCACGCGATCGCTGGCCACCCGGGCCCCGCCGACGGGTGCCAGGACTGCCGGGCGCAGCAGCAGCGCCAGCGGCAGGCCGCCAGCGCGCTCCGCGCCCACCAGCGCCACGCCCGCCAGCAGGTCGACGCCGTGATCGACGAGGACCCAGGCGACGAGCAGGCGCAGCAGCGCCGCGACGAGGAGCTAGACGACCTCGGCCCCGAGGAGCCGTTCCAGCGGTGGGAGCGGTGGGGGTGGTGACAACGACCCAGAACGGCCGCTCCCAGCGCCGCCAGGTCCCCGGCGCCAGCGCCAACTACACGATGATCGTGGGCGGCATGGTCGCCTGCCAGCGCTGCGCCTGCCTGCTCCAGGACACGAAGCCGGCGCGCGACCAGCACGACAACCACCATGCCGCCCTGCGGGCGATGTACGAGCGGATCGGAGGCCGGACATGACCCCGGCCGAGCGGGCCGCATGGGCCGCTGCGGTCGCTCAGGTCGAACGGTGCCGCTGCGGTGTCCTGGTGCTCCGCTGGTGGCCGAAGCTGCACGTCTGCGCCTCCCCGGGCGCTTCCCCTGGTGGTGAGCGGCCGTGACCGCCGAGCAGCGCCTCGCCGAGGCGGAAACCCGACTCGAAACGGTGGAGGCCGACTGTCAGCGGCTGCGCGACCTCGCCCGCCACCTGGTCGCCACCGTCGAGCTGCTCGCCGAGGCCGCCGGCGCCAAACCGTACCGTTTGGCGGAGCCGGCTCGCCCGCAGCTCCGTGTCCTCCCCGGTGGCGCGTCGTGAGCGCCGAGACCGCCCCCGCCATGGGCTCGCGCGTGCATGTCCAGGTGTTCGCCGGCGACCTGCTCGCCCACCAGGGGCTCATCCGCCTGGAGTCCTACCCGAGCAGCGGCTACGTGTCGGTGCTGCTCGACGATGGCGCCGGCGTCCGGGTCGCGGTGACCGGCGACCGGTCCAGTGTCCGCATGATCCTGTCGGCCGCGCTAGCGCAGCTCGGCCCCGAGGTCGAGCCCGGCGAGGAGTAGTCATGGGCACGGTCTACCTGCTGCACTTCCTCGCCCCGATCGGCAATCCCGCCAACCGGCGGGCGATGGCGCGCCACTACATCGGCTGGAGCGCGTCGCCGGCGGAACGGATCGCGAAGCACACCGCGGGCGCCGGCGCGGCGATCATGCGGGCCGTGCAGGCCCGGGGGATCGGTTTCGAGGTCGCCGCGACCTGGCCGGGCGGGCGCGACCTGGAACGCCGCTTGAAGCGCCGTAAACACGCGTCACGGTTCTGCCCACTGTGCAATGCCAACCTGAATAGCTACGGATTGACCGTGAATAGCTACGAATTAACTCGAAATGAATAAATTGCCCATCTGACCTACATGGATTATGCTGGACTTGCTCAAGACTTATCGGGATCGAGGCACCTGGAGGGCAAGTTGCCCAGAATCACGGAGATCCCTGACCCGGCCTTACGGCCGACCATTCCCGTCCGGGAGGCGTTCGCCCTCCTCGGCACCAGCGCCCCCACCGGATACGAGCAGATCCGCCAGGGCAACTTCCCGGTGCCGGTCCTACGGCTCGGCCGGTCGCTCAAGGTCCCGACCGCGCCGCTACTGGAGCTGCTCGGCCTGCGGCCCGGCATCAGCGCCCGCCGCCCCGACGACCAGTCGGAGCCGGCCACGCAGCCCGAATCCGGTGAGACAAGGGAGAGATCGCCGCCTATCGCCGCAGGTCAGGACACCTTCCCTAGGTCAGCAGCCTAGTTCCAGCCCGTCGCGAGCGGCCGCTCCGAGGCCCGCCGGCTCGCGATCCAACATCGATGGAGCCTCGAATGCCCCCAGACAAGCAGAACGGCCGGGCGCCGACACCCGACCGCTCCATGACCCCAGACGCCCTGAGTCTACAGCGCGCCTGCGTCGTGGTCGACCTTGGCGCCTGGCGTCGCCGGCGGCTGCTGCGCGACCTGCACCTCGGGCCGACCGTGCCGGTGCCGTGCGGCCCCGGCCCCTGCCGCTGCTATGGCGGCCGAGCAGGGTGGCCGGCGTGAGCGAGCGCACCCCGCCGAGCAACGTCAAGGCGGAAGAGGCGCTGCTCGGCGCAATCCTGCTCGCCAAGCGCCTGCCCGTGGAGATCGCCGCCAAGGTCGAGGAAGCCGACTTCTGGCGGCCGGCGCACCGCACCGTCTGGCGGGCCATCAACGCCCTGGCCGATGCCGGCGACCTCATCACCCCCGTCACCCTGCTCGGCCGCCTCCAGGCCGCCGGCGAGCTGGAGGACATCGGCGGTGCGTCGTTCATCCACGACCTCGCCGCGGCGGCCGGCACCACCGCCGAGGCCCGCCGCTACGCCGAGATCGTCGCCGAGACATCCAAGATCCGGCAGCTCATCGACACGGGCAACCGGATCGCGCAGCTCGGCTACGACGCGCGAGACGCCGGAGCTGCGATCGCCGAAGCCGAGAAGCTCCTGGGCAGAGTCGCGGCGGCCGGCAGCGGCGCTGGCGCCGAGCACACCGCCTCACTCATCCCCGGCGGGTCCTTCATCCTCGACGGCCCCAAGGGCGTCGACGCGGTCTGGGGCGACGGCGACCAGGTCGCCTGGTCAGAAGGCGAGCCGTTCCTGCTCGTCGGCCCGCAAGGGGTCGGCAAGACGACGCTGGCCGGCCAGCTCGTCCTCGCACGCCTGGGGCTGCGCTCCACGGTGCTCGGCATGCCCGTTCAGACGGGCAGGCGCCGCGTCCTGTACCTGGCCTGCGACCGGCCCGCGCAGGTCAAGCGATCCTTCGAGCGGATGGTCACCGAGGCAGACCGGGCCACCCTCGACGCGCGCCTCGACTTCCGCAAGGGCCCCCCGCCGGCCGACTTCGCCAAGCATCCGCGGACCCTGGTCGACCTCTGCCGCGCCGCCGACGCCGACACCGTGGTGATCGACTCGCTCAAGGACGTGGCGCTCGAGCTATCGAAGGATGACGCCGGCGCCGGCCTCAACAGCGCCCACCAGCACGCCGTCGCTGCCGGCATCCAGGTCCTCGGCCTCCACCACCAGCGCAAGAACAGCGCCAGCGGCGGCAAACCGAACAGCCTCGCCGACGTGTACGGCTCAACCTGGATCACCGCCGGCTGCGGCTCCGTCCTTCTCCTGTGGGGCGATGCCGGCGACCCTGTCGTCGAGCTGACCCACCTCAAGCAGCCCGCCGAGCCGATCGGGCCGCTCCAGGTCGCCCACGATCACCAGACAGGCACGTCGACCGTGTTCGAGGCCGTCGACCTGGTCGACCTCGCCCGCCGAAATCCGCACGGTCTCACCGCCGGCAGCGTCGCGGGGATCCTGTTCGACGAGCAGGACCCGAGCAAGGTCCAGGTCGCGAAGGCCCGCCGCAAGCTCGACGGGCTCGTCCGCAAGGGGCTTCTGCACCGCCAGGAGGCGGGCCGGGACAGCCAGGGCCGCCAGGAGCCTGTCCGGTACTTCGCGGTGGCGCTCATCCACAAGGCCGCATCGTGACCGGTTTGGCCGGTACGCGGCCGGTACGGTGGCCCCTTTGCCAGATGCCGGCACGGACCCCGGTACGCCCGGTACGCCCCAGGCCATTCGTGCAGGTCACAGCCGGTACGGCACCCGGTACGCCCTGTACGCCCCCCCATCCGGTACGCCCCCCTCTCTCCTTAAGGAGAGGGGGCGGACCGGGGGGTCGCCCGGAAACGCCTCGAAAGGAAGCCCGATGACCGACCAGCCCGACACCCACGACGGCGAGCGCCAGGACCTGCGCCCCGCTGACCTCCTCCAGGCGATCCGTGACGAACACGCCGCCAGAGCCGCCTCCTGGGCGCCGTGGCAGCTCGACGCTAAGGACCGCAGCCTCTGCGAGCCTGACGGGTACTACGTCGACCTGGAGGACTGCACCACCAGCGCCCACCTCCTGGACTGGATCTTCCAGGTGGCCCGCAAGAGCTGGGCGGACGACCGGGCCATCGCCGGCCTGGTCCGCGCGCTCGACGACGTGCTCCACCCCCAGGCGCACCTCTGCTCGTCCGGTGTCAGCTTGACGCTCAGCCGGGCGGAGATCCGCGCCCTCGTACGGAAGGCCGCCCCATGAGCGTCCGCGAGTCGCTTCGGGAGAAGGCCGTACGGCTGCTGGCCGAAGGCCGTGTCCAGGTCACCTGGGTCGACGACGAGCGCATCGAGGCGCACGTCCGCGGCAGCGACGCCGAGCATGTCGTCACCTACGAGCGGGGCGGCTGGCGCTGCTCCTGCGAAGCCGCCCGCTTCAACCAGCGCTGCAGCCACCTCGCCGCAGCCCAGCTCGTGACCCGCCGGCCGGAGCGGCAGACCGCCGGCCTGACCGCAGCGAGGATGCGCGCCGCACAGGACGAGGCGACCGCCACCAGAAACGGCGCCTCGCGGAGGCGGTCGGCGTGACCCAAAGGGGCAAGCTAGAGCGGGGCAAGATGGCCTCCGGTGACGTGCGAGTCACCGCCCGCCAGCGGGAAGCCAGAGCGCTCCAGCTCCGCCAGGCCGGCCTGACGTACGCCCAGATCGGCAGGCACCTCGGCGTGTGCGAGTCCCGCGCGTGGCGGATCGTCCAGCGCGCTCTCCGCCGCGTCGTCGCCGACCCCCTCGGCGAGCTCCGCCAGCTCGAAAACCTCCGCCTGGACAGCCTGCTCATGGCCGTGTGGCCCAAGGCGATGGCCGGCCAGCTCGAAGCGGTCGACCGGGTCCTCTCGATCATGGCCCGCCGCGCCCGCCTCCTCGGCCTCGACGCGCCCACCCAGCACCAAGTGTTGTCCATCGACGCGATCGACGCGGAGATCGTCCGGCTGGAGGCCGAGCTGCGGGGGCTGGAGGCGGACGGGTGACCCCGGGAGAGCGGGTCGACGCCGATCCGGTCTTGCGCGCCGGTCTCCTCGGGATGGTCGAGAAGGAGATTCGGCAGGCCCGCCACAACTACGCTCCGGTGCCCTCGCGCTACGTGGCGTTCGTCGAGTCCTGCCGACAGGACCCGCCATTGGCTATGGCCGCGTGCGGCCATCAGGTCGACGCGGCCCCCGCGGCGGTCCAACCATCGGCCCATGATGACTGGCTCACCGTCGAGCAGGCAGCGGAGCGGCTAGACCGGAGCGAGCGGACCGTGCGGCGCTGGTGCGCCGAAGGCGTGGTCGAAGCTCAGAGGCTCCCTGGTGGTCGGGACTGGCTGCTGAGGGCGGGCACGGTCGAACAGCAGTCGAACGGGAAGGAGCAGGATGGCAGCCACGGACACCGCCCAGGCGGAGCAGGAGCAGGCGCCGGCGGTGGAGCTGGACGCCCTGGACGAGACCAGGACCGGGACGTTCGCGGGGTGGGGGGCGACGGTGGCGGTGTTCACTGGCGACCTGCTCTCGCATCTGGAGTACCCGCCAGCGCCGACCACGCGCCGCTACCAGGTCGACCCGGTGACGGGCCTGATCGTCGGCAGGATCGCGTGACCGCCACGGCCGTCGAGGTCACGTCGCCTGAGCCGGCCGTCGCCTCCCCGGACGAGGTCCTGCTGATCCCCTGGGACGGCGAGGTGGAGACCAAGGTCCGCCGGCTGGCCAGCCAGTCGATGGTGGCGCTTGCCGACGTGGTCGCCTCCTGGCTGGCCGCCGGCGAGCAGGACGCGCCCGTCCCTGCCGAGGTCGCCGGCGCCGTCAACGTCCTGCTGCCCGTCGAGGTGCTCGCGAGCGTTCGCGCCGAGGCGAAGCGCCGCGGGCTCCAGGTCGGCCAGGTCGCCAGCGCCAGGCTCCAGAGCGTGGCCGAGAGGGGCTGACCGTGTCGTTCGTGAGCATCCTGTTCCCCGACACCGGCGATTTCTTGACCGTGGCCGACCCGAAGACCGAGGCCGGCCAGGCCGCCTGGGAGCGCGCGACCGCCGAGGCCATCGAGTTCAGCCGGAACCCCGGCCAGGCGGCCATGGCCAAGCTGGTGGCGCTCGTCGGCCGGCGCAGCTCGCTCGGCGACCCGACCGACCCCGGCTTCATCGAGAACCTGTCCTCCAGCCACCGCGTCGTCGCAATGGAGCAGGTCGCGCAGGTCGCGGCCACGGCGCATCACCTGGCGGGCCGCAACGCCGACGGCACCCGCAACCCGCCTATCGACGGTGTGGTCACGATGACGCCGCAGGGTGAGGCCATCATCAGCCGGCCGGTCACCAAGGCTTCAACCGCAGACGCCCTGCGCGTGGCCGCCACCCAGGCCGGCCCGCAGCATGCCGACTTTGCGGTCAGGGCCGCCGTCGCCGAGCGGGAGACCGCGCTCCGGGGCAAGGCCGCCGCGCCAGCCAGGCAGCCCACCACGACCGCCGACCTGGTGCCCGCGCAGGATCTGATGCTGTTCAAGGCCGCCCGCTCGGGTCGGCGCGCCGCGGAGGCCGACGGGCTGCGCGCCCGGGCCGCCGAATACCGAGCGCTCGCCAGCGTGCCCGGGATGCCCCCGCCCGACACGCGCACGCTGTTGCAGGCCGCCGACGAGCTCGAACAGCAGGCAGCGGGGTAGCCGCCGTGGCCCGCCTGGTGGTGACCACCGCGGTGGAGCAGGCGACCGGCGTGGAGGGCTGATCGGTGCCCGGCGAAGGCTGGCTTCCCCCGGTTGTGGGGTTGCTTCGGCTCGATAACGCCCAATTCCTCGCGGCGACCCGCGAGAGCACCGCCGCCATGAAGACGACGCAGGCCGAAGGGAAAGGCGCCTACGCCACCCTCGGCGCTGGGGCGGAGAAGGCACTCAAAGCGATCAGCGTGGCGAGCGGGATCGCGGCGGTCGCCTCGATCGCGCTGGCGACCAAGTTCGACTCGGCAATGGAGCGGGTCCATACCCAGGCCGGCGCCGCGCAGGCCGAGGTGGAGAAGATGGGGCCGGCCCTGCTCGACCTGGCCCCGAAGGTCGCCACCGGCCCGGAAGCGCTGGCTGAAAGCCTGTTCCACATCGAGAGCGTGGGACTGCGGGGCGCGAAGGCGCTCGACACCGTGGCTGCCTCGGCGAAGCTCGCGAAGGTCGGCAACGCGGACCTGGAGCAGACCACCAACGCCGTCGCCGCGGCGATGGTCACCCAGATGAAGGACGCCCGCTCCCTCGACCAGATCATCGGCCTGCTCAACGCCACGGTTGGTCAAGGGAACATGAAGATGAACGACCTGACCGCCGCGATCTCCACCGGCATCCTCCCGGTCGCGAAGAACTTCGGGTTGGGCCTGGCCGACGTGGGCGGCGCGCTCGCCGTGATGACGGACCGCGGGATGCACGCCGACGAGGCCGCGACCCGCCTCAAGATGACCATGACGATGATGGAGGCGCCGACCAACAAGGCATCGAAGGCGCTCCACTCGGTCGGCCTGTCCAGCACCCAGCTCGCGGAGGACATGCACAAGCCGGAAGGCCTGGTCACCGCCTTGTCGGACCTGAAGGACCACATGGACAAGGCCGGGTTGTCCGCGATCCAGCAGGCGCAGGTCATCTCCAGCGTGTTCGGCGGTGGCCGCTCCTCGGCGGGTGTGCAGACGCTGATGAACAACCTGACGGTGCTTGAGCAGAAGACCAAGGGGGTGACCGCGGGGGTCGGCAAGTTCGGGGACGCGTGGAGCAAGACGACCGAGACGGCGTCGTTCAAGCTGCACCAGACGACCGCGGCGCTCCAGTCCGCCGGGGTGAAGCTCGGCAATGACCTCCTCCCCGCCGTGACCCGGATCGCCGGGGCGGTCGGCAAGATCGCCGACGCGTTCGCGAAGCTGCCGAGCGGGGCGCAGACCGCGATCCTTGGGATCGGGCTGACCGTCGGCCCGCTGGCGAAGATGGCCACGCTGACCCTGAAGGCACGGGACGCGTGGATCGCGCTGCGGACCGCCAAGCTCGCCCAGGTCGGCGTGGACGCCACCGTCGGCGCCGCCGAGACCGGCCTGGCCGCCAAGACCGCCGCCGAAGGCGCCGCCGCGGCTGGCGCGTCGCGGGCGCTCGGCACCAGCAGCGCCACCGGGATGGCCGGCGCGCTCGGGCGGGTCGGCATGATCGGGCTTGCCGTGGCCCCCGTCGTCTACGCGCTGACCACCAAGACGCAGGACTTCCACAAGGTCACCCAGGACCAGACCGCCGCGGTGCAGCGGTACGGGTTGACGCTCGGGGTCGGGCTGACGGCGCTGAACGGTGCCAAGAGCGGCGCGGACAGGATGCGGGACTCGTTCCAGGCCGCGAACGCGACCATGGTCGACGGCCGCCACAAGGCGCTGGCCTACCACGACGCGCTCCGCGCGCTGAACATGACGGTGCACACGACCGTGCTGACGACCTACGCGGGCAAGCCGGCGCCGGGCACCAGCCCGCCGGGACCGCAGCGTCGCCTGGCCGGCGGTGGGATCCTCGACGAGCCGGTCGTGGGCGTCGGTCTGCGTACCGGCACCACGTTCCATCTGGCGGAGAAGGGCGACGAGGCGGTCGTCCCGCTCGGCGGGCACGGCAGCGGCCGCGGCGGTAGTGGTGGCGGCGGCGGGATGACCGTCAACGTGTACGTCAGCGCCGGGGGGATCCTGCTCGGCACCCCCCAGGAGGTCGCCCGGAAACTCGTCCAGCCGCTCCGCCAGGAGCTCGCGCAGACCGGGCTGCGCAACTCGAGCGTGCTGACCGGCGGCAAGGTCAAGGCCTGAGCGTGGCCGGCGACAGCCCCGACGCGGAGCGGCTCCTCGGCGAGCTGGGCGACCCGGCGGACGAGCTGCTCGCCGTCAGCGTGGCCGTCCAGGAGGTCGAGCAGGTTTGCGCGGGCCTGGAGCGCGTGGTCGCCGACTACCTCCAGGCGCGGCTGCCGGGCGCCAAGGCGGTGCTGGTCCGCGAGCTGGTCGACCCGGTGCATGTGCTGCGGGTTGGGCTGGCCGCGTGGTTCCGCAGCTTCGCCGACGAGCTGGAGCGGGACCAGGACGGCGGCTAGCGGCGCCGGCGCTACCGAAGGCGATCAGATCTCATAGACAGACGGGGGTGCCTGTGCCTCGAACTGGCGGACGATCGTCCAGCGCTGCCGGAAGATCTTCCAGCGCTGCCGCCCCTGCCAGCAGGTGAACTCCACACGGACGATCCCGCCAATCTCGGGTTGCACCTGCCGGAAGTACAGCGGGCGCCGCTCTTCTCGCGCCAGCGGGCCGAACTCACCCTTGGCCCCCCAATTCCAATCGTCGGGATGCTCTGGGGCGGCGAGGGCGTCGACGGCTGGGATGGGCATCGGCAGCAGCCGGTACCGGACGCGGGTGTAGTCGAGCGGCCCGTGGCTCTCCACCCAGATGGTCTCGAAGTCTTGCTCGGCGAAGTCGATGCGTGGGGCGAGCTTGTCGTGCCGCTCGGCGCGCGCCACCGTAGCGAGCCGGTGATTGCTCAGTGCGCTCCACACAGCGATGAGCGCGGCGGCCGCCGCGCCGATCAGGCTTGGCGCGTTGAGGTCCCAGGTCCAGTGAAGGTGCATCGGAAGGTGCATCGGGCTAGCGGAGCCAGCGGTAGATGGCCCGCCGTGCCATCCTGCGGGCGCTGTAGGCGCCCAGCGCGCTGGGGCCACGCCAAGCAGCGCGGGCGGCGTACACGGCGCCCACGAGGCTCCAGAAGGCGCTGCGGCGGCGGTAGGTCATAGCCTCTACCCGGGGTCTTTCTCGAGGATCTGCTGGACGCGGCCGTGACTGATCCCGACCGCGTCGGCGATCTGCCGGAACGACCAGCCATGCCGGTCCCGTAGCTGGCGGATCAGCGCCGCACGCTCGGAAGCCTTGGGCTCAAGCGTCTCCAGGTGACGGGCGATCTCGGTGTCGATCTCGCTGTTCAACTCGCGGATGCGCTCCACCAGTTCCTCCGCCGGCTGCCAAGCATCGCTCATGCGCTGGACTCTACAGTGCCACGCGTTGACCCTCTCGGGTAGGTACCTATACGCTAGCTCGGCTAGGTACCTATACACCAGTCCGGGAGGCCGCCATGAGGAGATGGCTCGTCGTGTTCCTCGCCGCCGCGGCGGCAGTCTTATCGTTCGACGCGCTCCGGGCGCAGGCGCTGGCCTCGGGCGCCGTCCACCACCAGGCGCTCGCGGCCGTGTGGGCCGCGACGGTGGACGGCATGGCCGCCGCCGGCGTGCTCGGCGTCCGCACCGACCGGCGCGACCTCCGCGCCTGGGCGATGCTGCTCCTCGCCTTCGGGGCGTCGATCACCTTCCAGATCACGACCCCGCCGGTGTGGCTGGCGCGGGCGGTGCCGCCGGTGGCGCTGCTGCTGGCGATCGTGGTGCTGGAGCTGCCACGCCCGCGCCGGGAAGCCAGCATGCCGGCTTCCGCGCACGCGCGGGATTCCGAGGTGGGGGAGGGTGGCGCGCTGCCCGGCGCGCTCCCCGCGATCGCGGCCGCGTGGACGCCGAGCATGAGCGGCGCCGAGCTGGCCCGCGCACTCACCCAGCGGGGCGTACAGACCACCGACCGGGACGCGCGGCGCCTGCTCACGCTCCTGCGCGCCGACCCCGCGCCGACCAGCAACGGTCACGCCACCATCCAGGGAGGTCCCGCCGCATGAGCACCGAGCACGACGCCGAAGTGATCGACCTTGCCGTCTCCCGGCCCGCCACCGCGCCGACGGCCGCGCCGCTGGTCGACCACAACCAGGACAACGACGGACCCCGGGTGCTGGTCGACAGTCCCGACGCGCAGCGTCGCGACCGCCCCGACCCGCGCACCGCGCAGCGCCGGCCGGTCCTGGCCGCGTGGCTGCGCTCCCGCGCCGAGCTGCGCGTCACGCTGGGGTGGGCGCTGCGCTACGCCGCCCACGTTGCCGCGTTCCACGCGGTGCGGGCGCCGACCATCTACCTCGGCCGGCTGGCGCTGCGGTCGCCCCGGGGCGCCTGGCGGATCGCCCGGGCCACCTTCCGGTGGGTCACCGACTGGGAGGGGCATCCGGTGCGCCTGGCCGCGGTCGAGCAGGTCGACGCGGCCGCCTACCTTCGCCTGTCGAGGCAGCGCAACGAGCGGGTCAAGGCCCGCGCGTGGATGGCGCTGCTGGCCGCGCTGCCGCTGGGTGCTGCCGCCGTGGCGGTGGCGCTGCTGGCCGGCCCGGTGACCCGCGTGCTGGCGGTGGCCGCCGCGGTGGCGGTGCTGGGCGCGTTCGGCCGCCGGCCTGACCGGCCGCTGCTGGACACCGCCGTGACCGTCCACAAGGTCCCCAAGCTCACCTCGGAGATCGTCCGCCGCGCCCTGGCGGTGGCGGTGCCCGAGATCCGCGCGGCGCTCGCCAAGGACCCGGGTGCGGTGGAGTTCGTCGACCCGATCCAGCGGGACGGGCAGGGCTACCGCGCCCCGGTGAACCTGCCGTATGGGGTCACGGTCGGCGACGTGATGGGCGCCCGGGCCCGGCTCGCCTCGGGGCTCCGCCGGCAGCTCGGCTGCGTGTGGCCGGCGGGCGACCCCGGCCAGCACGAGGGCCGCCTGGTCCTGTGGGTGGGCGACCGGGACCTGGCCGAGCTGCGGGGCCGCAAGGGCCTGCCGTGGGCGCTGGCCCAGGCCGGCCGCCACGACATCTTTCACCCGGTTCCCTTCGGCGCCGACCCGCGCGGCCGGCCGGTGGCGGTGCCGCTGTTCCAGCACAACGTCCTGATCGGCTCCATCCCGGGGCAGGGCAAGACCGGCTCGCTCACCGTGCTGGCGTGCGGCTGCGCGCTCGACCCGCTCGCCGAGCTCCAGGTCCACGAGCTGAAAGGCTCCGGCGACCTGGACGGCCTGGAGCAGGTCGCCCACCGGTTCGTGTCCGGCATCGACGACGACTCGATCGCCTACGCCGCCGACTCCCTGACGCTGCTCAGGTCGGAGGTGGTGCGCCGCACGGGCGCGCTGAAGAAGCTGCCCCGCGACCTGTGCCCCGACAAGCGCGTCACCCGCCAGATCGCCGAGCGGCGATCCCTCGGCCTGCACCCGGTCGCCTGCGTGATCGACGAGGCGCAGAACCTGTTCGCGCACCCCGTCTACGGCGCCCAGGCCGCCGCCGATGCCGAGTTCATCATCCGCATCGGCCGGGCGTTCGGCGTGATCCTGATCCTGGCCACCCAGCGGCCCGACCGGGACGCGCTGCCGGCCGGGGTGAAGGGCAACGTCTCCATCCGGCTGTGCCACTACGTCCCCGACCAAGTCGCCAACGACCTCATCCTTGGGACCGGCGCCTACAAGCGCGGCGTCAACGCGGCCATGCTCCGCCCCGAGATCGACGCAGGCATCGGCTACCTGGTCGGCGTCGGCCCCGCCCCGATCGTGGCGTGCGCCGCCCGCATCGACGGCCACGCGCTCGAGCGGATCGCCCGCCGCGCCCGCGTGCTGCGGGAGCGGGCCGGTCGGCTCCTAGGGCGGCTCCTAGACCTAGGACCAGCCGGCCTAGCCGGCGTCCTCCGGCACGGTCGGCGTGCGGGTGCGGGCGGCGTGGGCCTGGGCGGCCTGGAGGCGCGTGAAGCCCTGGCGGTTGGCGCCCTGCCCGCTGGCCGGGTCGGTCCCCCACACCTGCCCGACGGCCACGCCGTGCGGCTTGAGGGCGGCGGTGAGGTGCTCGGCCTTCCAGCCGCCGTACAGCTCCGGGCGCAGCTCGGCGAGGCGGGCGACGGCGGTCTGGTTCCAGACCTTCTCCTCTCTGGGTCCGACGACGGCGAGCACGTCGGCGAGTAGGCTGGCGGTGACCCTGGG
>WNGK01000435.1_pt2 | contig 149504 bp, 130 predicted proteins | sample 5400601 | NCBI WGS metagenome assembly WNGK01 (sample SAMN13153376, study PRJNA577476) | soil metagenome | isolation source: 60 cm soil or saprolite under Garry oak tree replicate 1 | place: USA:California | collected 2016-06-15 | reverse complement strand
TTTAACCATAACGTTCACCACCGCAGCTTTTGGCTGAAGCAGCTTATGGCAGTTTGAAGCCTCTCCCTACAGAGCGACTCCGAAGGGCCCACCTTCATCTTTCGTACAGCAGGACGATTTCTCGTCTTCTTGACACAACCCGCTCATCGAACCGGACTGGCAGATTTCCCGCATCCGGCTCTTGGAAAAGAATCACGCTTGCGCGCCCGGAAGGCTCGCGGTCCGGTGTGGTAACTGGACCAAGCCAAACACAGAGAGAAGAGACGCTTCCGGAAAGCCTTTGTATGCCGGCCGCGGCTCTTTGTGTTTGTCGCATAACCACCGACGCGGCCTGGTGCTGGCATGCATATGGACCGCACTGTAGGCTTTGCTGACTGGCCCCAGACAGAAGTAGTTGGCCCAGCCGATCAACATCCGATTGAGCTTTTCCACGATTGCCTTCGAATCCTGCCAGACGGTGTCTCGCCCGGTTTCGTCGCTGATAGCTCGACAGATGCGCTGTACCCGTTTCTTGGATGGTACCGTGCCCAAATAGATTCGGCCCCTCCTCATCGAGTAGCATCGCCCGAACGTGTATCCCAGAAAGTCAAACTTCTCTTCCGGCAGATAGCAGACCCGCGTCTTGTTCTCGTTCACCGTCAGCTTCAGCTTCGACATCATCGTCCGCATCTCGGCCAGAGCGCCCCGACTCGACAGCATATGACGAGGTCATCGGCATAGTTCACGATGTACGCTTTCCAACGCTCCTCGTGCCCGAGTTTCTTCCACCCCAGCACGAACCGTCGCATGTACAGATTGCTGAGCAAAGGACTGAGCACGCCCCTTACACAAAAGGAATTTCAAAGAGCCAAACGAGAATTTATTCTCTGCCTCCAGTCCGGCCCATCAGGACCAGACTCATATTTGCGGTATTCAATGCTTGCGGCAGCAAGTCGCAAATTGGGCGAACATTCCGAAGCCAGGTCTTATGAGGAAAGGGCGAAGTCGCTGAGACGGTAACTACCGGTTTGCACTAGCCTGTTTTCGCCAGGTTCGCGTCAATCCGTGAAATCGCCGCCTGCCCCTCTAATTACCTTTGTGCCTCCCCTTCTCTACACCCACTCCGCTAATATTGATTCATCATGGCCAAATATCTAATCACCGGCATCGCCGGCTTCATCGGCTCGTCCATCGCTCGCGCCGTCTTAGCGCAGGGCGATGAAGTCCGCGGTATCGATAATTTCTCCACCGGCAAACGCGAAAACCTCACCGAAATCCTAGGTCAGATTGACCTCCGCGAAGCCGACCTGCTCAACCTCGACGCCGTTCACCACGCCTGTCGCGGCGTGGATTACATTTTTCACGAAGCCGCCATCCCTTCGGTCCCCAAGTCGGTGCTCGATCCCCTCGGCAGCAACCGCGCCAATGTGGACGGTACCGTCCATCTGCTGGTCGCCGCCAAAGACGCCAAGGTAAAGCGCGTGGTCTATGCCGCGTCGTCCTCCGCGTACGGCGACACACCCACCCTGCCCAAGCACGAAGCCATGATTCCGAATCCCATTTCTCCCTACGCCGTCGCCAAGTTGGCCAGCGAGTACTACATGACTTCGTTCTATCGCTGCTACGGACTCGAAACCATCTGTCTGCGCTACTTCAACATTTTCGGTCCCCGCCAGGACCCAACCTCTCCCTACTCCGGCGTGCTGGCCAAGTTCATCACCCAGATGCTCGCCGGTGAGCAGCCCACAATTTTCGGTGACGGCACCCAGAGCCGCGACTTCACCTACATCGACAACACCGTCGAAGCCAACCTGCTGGCGGCAAAAGCTTCCGCCTCACAGGCCGCAGGCCAGGTTTTCAACGTCGCCACCGGCCAGCGCGCTGACCTCAATGAAACTTTCCAGTTGTTGAAAGAAATCATCGGCTACCACGGTGAAGTGAACTACGCCCCAGCCCGCGCCGGAGACGTAAAGCACTCGCTGGCAGATTTGTCCTGCACTGAGAAACATCTCGGCTACAAACCCAAAGTGAATTTTGAAGAAGGCCTTCGCCGCACCGTAGATTGGTACCGCGGACAGCAGAAAGCCGCAAAGGCTTAGGGCGACGAGGCTGTATCAGCGCGGAAACACAGAGGCTGTATCACAAGGGAAACAACGAAACGCGACACGCACCAATGGTCCAGCCGCGAAGCGGCGGCATAGGAATGCCCGGCACGGCAGTGCCGGGAAGCTGCAATGCAATGAACCGAGTCTCTTTAGGGAGGGCACAGCGCGCGGATGCGAAACCGTCCCGCCAAGCTTACCGGAACCGCTGCGCGTACTCTTCAAGGCCCGCTGGCTTCGACGTCAATCCCGCCAGTCGTCTTCCCGGTGTCGCTCCGCACAACCAATCCGAAAACAGCACCTGATAAACCGCCACAAAGATTGTCGCAGTCGTAAGCAGCAGCGCCGCCCACCGCCGCGATTGAGCTGATCGCAAACACCAGAACCGCACAAAGCAAGACCAAAGCATCGACGAAGATTGAAAAATTGCGCGCCGAAAACGAGAACAGTCCCCACTCCACGCGAGGCGATTCCGCGACCGGAGCCTCGACCACAATCGCGGCCCTCGCCGGCGCCGAGAGCATCAGATCCATCTCCCCCGCCGAAAACATCGAGTCGCGCCCCGATACCGCGGCCGCAGAAAGCATCTGGATCAGCAGCCAGTCCCGCAAGGCATGCTGCACGCGAGGTGTTATCCCGAGAAACTGTATCCCGCCTTGCCCACTTGAATCCGCCCATGCCACGCGCCCTCGCGCATCCACCCGCACCCGCGGCGAGATCAGTTCGAAGCGAAGGTCCACTTCCTGTCCCGGCTGTAGGCGCCCCACGGCCTGAATCGCCATCCCCGACTCCGTCAGGTCTCGAATAATTCCGCCGTTGCCCTGCTCAAGCTTCACATAAGCCAGCGACCGAAGCCCATGGCGTGGGTAATTCCGCCGCCGCGGATGCGCCTGCAGCTCAAGCTCAACAGCTTCCGGACAAGACGCCATTGCCAAATCTTAGCGAGCGGGAGGGGTGATGTCGCAGTAACGTTTGTGGTTCAGGGAGGAACAGCTACTAGCAGCCAGCTTCCAGCTGCCAGCTAAATCAGCCAGGTTTGCTAGAAGCTAGCGGCTGAAGCTGTGCTTTTCTCACGCCGGCCGCCGTCGCTTCTCGCTCTCAGGCCTTCCGATGTCCTGGGAAATCAGGCGGTTCAAATCGTAGCTGTACGGGCCGTAGGCGCGAAAAGCCTTCTCGTCGAATAGCCGCTTAATTCCGCAGCCCAGGCACACTTGATAGGAATGTTGCTGATAGCGGACCGGCCAACTCATCTTGCTGTGCCAGCACCCCCGCCATACCAGAACCGCAGCGCCAGCCACTCCAGTTGCAACCAACCCTAAAGGCACTTTCCAGCGAGACTTCTTGTCTTTCTCTTGCGACATCTTCTCTTGCGACATCTTATGATCACCACCCAACAGGACCCGATATCGTCATTCTAGCAGCCTCACCTTCCGCAGGCTGGTTAAAGAAGAACACCAAGGTCGCACCTGTAGCTGAGGATATAAAGAGAATTATTGCGGTCGAGGGGTAAACCACGGTAACGTACAACTTAGCAATACTCCGGCTGGGCCAGCCGCCGGAAAATTAGAATTGTTTCTTAGGCGAGAACTGTGACTCGGCTTCGCTGACGAAGGGACGGTTTCGCGTTTGCAATGAGTGCGACTCCGAATAATGCTGGAGCGGGATGGGGCGGTCCTCCGGTCGAGGTGCCTCCTGCAGGCCTGGACTCGGCTCACGATGGCGGACGCAACGCCCTGCAGGCTCTGCTGGCCTTTGCTTGCATCCATCAGCAGGCCGCAAACCGTCGTGCCCTGAAGGTTTCCAGCGCTTCTCCGGAACCTTCCCCATCATTCCAAACAGACGAATTCGCTCTGGACGAGGTTCTCCAGTTAGTGGCGGCACGCACCATCTCGATCACTGGCGCCGATGGCGTCGCGATTGCCTTGGCCGAAGAAAACGCTATCGTCTGCCGCGCTTCCGCCGGACGCATCGCCCCTGATCCGGGAATCAAGCTTGATCCCAACTCCGGGTTTTCCGGGGCCTGTCTGCGCAGCGGCCAGACCGTCCGCTGTGATGATTCCGACACCGACTCACGGGTGAATGCCCAAGCCTGCCGTGCGCTGGGAACCCGCTCCATGATCGCCGTACCGCTCTCCGCCAAGCAGCGCGTTGTCGGACTGATCGAAGCCTTCTCTACAGAACCTTTCGGCTTCAATGACAGCGACGTGCGCAGCCTGAATCTTCTTGGCGAACTGATTCTTGCCGCCATCCGTCCCGAAGAAGAAGACCGTCTGGCAGAACTGGCCAAGCATATCGTCGCTCCCCAGCCCGCCCCAGCGCAGGGGTCGCGCACCCGCGAAGTGCCCGAGGTGACGCCGCACGGGCCGGCGAAAATCATTGCTGACGAGAAATTTGTCCCGCCCGCCATCGTCCCGCCCCTCATAGTCCCGCCTGTCCCGCCCGTCACGTTCCCCGTCACTTTCAAAGAAAGCAAAGTCGCAGAGCCTGCCCTCGATGCTCGACCGTTTTCCGCGCCCCGGCTGAACCCCAAGCCGGCGCCGATAGAAGCGCCCGGATCGCAGCCTAAAGAAGGACGCTCCCTTTCCAACATCCTGCTTTCCGCCGCTCTCGTCCTCATCGTCATCGGCCTCGGGTGGGCGGTGGTCTGGAAAGCAAGGCACGCGGAGCAGGCGATTAGCGCGAACACCCGGTCTCCCATCGGCACCAAAACGGATTTGAATGCGAACCAGCCGCTGCCTTCGCCTCTAAAAGCCGGAGCTGTTCCAGAAGTCACCGGCGTTCGCCACTGGTCTTCCGACAATGCCAGCACGGTTGTGGTTGACCTCCAGGATCAGGTGCAATACGAAGAGCACACCTTGGACAACCCGTCCAGGATCTACTTCGACCTGCACGACACCAAAATGGCCGCGGGTCTGGTTAACCAAAGCATTGATGTGAACGATTCGTTTTTGAAACGCGTGCGAATGGCGCAACCCGCCGCGGGCGTGACCCGCATCGTACTCGAAACCAAACAGGATGCCAAGCCCTACGTCAGTCTCGATCCGAATCCCTATCGGCTCACCATCGAAGTGCGCAAGCCTGGAATTAATGCGGCAGCCAGCGTCGGAGTAAACACAGCTCCTGCGCCTCTGCCCAAACCGTCTCCGGTTGTCGTCACAACTCCGAAGAAGAAAACCAATGAGTCCAAAGTAAACGAGTCGAGCTTAAACCCTGCCGGCTTCCAGATCGTACTCGACGCCGGTCACGGCGGCTGGGACCTCGGCACCGTCGGAAGGAAAGGACTGCTGGAAAAAGATCTGGTGCTCGACATCGTGCAGCGCCTCGGGAAACTAGTCGAGACCAAGCTCGGCGCCCAAGTCATCTACACCCGCCAGGACGATTCCTATCTTCCTCTCGAGATGCGCGCAGAGATTGCAAATGTGGCGAAGGCGGATTTGTTCCTCTCCGTACACGCGAATTACAGCGATCTGGCCACCGCGCGCGGAGTCGAGACCTACTACACCACCACCTACTCCTCCATCAAAGCCCGTACCGAAGACGATCGTCCTTCGCTGAAAGACGTGAACTGGACCGGCGTTGATATCCGCGAAAAGGTGACCGATTCGCACCGTCTTGCAGCCGCCGTGCAGCAAGCCCTTTACGGCGGACTGGCCGTCCGCAACCCCGACATCCGCAACCGCGGCGTCAAAGAAGCGCAGTACGTAGTCCTGACCGGAACTCAGATGCCGGCCGTCCTGGCGGAAGTTTCATTCGTCAGCAGCCCCGCCGACGAAGATCAATTGCAAAGCTCCGCCTACCGCCAGCAAATTGCAGATGCCCTTTACAAAGGCGTAGCCAAGTATCGCGAAGACATCAACCACACCAAACTGGCCAGCGCCAGAAAACCCCACGCTGAAAGAACGTTCCACTTAATGGCGAGAAGACCCGTCACCCAATCTCCACCAATTTCCCCCGCCGCCCCGGCACAAACGGCCGATCCGCAATCTGCCCCTCAAACTTCTCCGCCCATCGGCCCGGCACCGCACTTCCGCAATCCGGACAACACCCATCCGCCGTCAGCCGGTACTCCTCAATAAAGTATCCATACCGCTGAATGAGCAAGCCTCTGCAATTCCAGCAGCGAGTATTCTCCAGATCTCCGACTCTCCCCGGCAAATTGCCTGCGTAAATGTAGCGCAGCCCTGCATTGCTCCCGATCTCCGCCGCGCGCATCAGGTCCTCGGCCCGGGTGTCGTCAGGATCAGACATCTTGTAATCCTTGTGAAATGCCGTCACGTGCCACGGAATGTCGGGTGAAACGCTCACCAGAAACTCCGCCAGCCTGCGCAACTCATCATCCGAGTCGTTAAATCCCGGAATCAACAGCGTCACAATCTCCAGCCAAATCCCCATATCCTGCAAACGGCGAATGGTGTCGAGGATCGGTCCAATGCGGCCGCCGAGCTCGTGATAGTGGCGGTCATCAAAACTCTTCAGGTCAACTTTATAGAAATCGACCCACGGACGAAGATATTCGAGCACCTGCGGCGTGCCATTCCCATTCGAAACAAATGCAGTCTTCAGCCCCGCCGCTTTCGCGTCTTTGAAAATTTCGACTGCCCATTCGGCTGTGATCAGCGGTTCGTTGTAAGTACTGACCAGCAACTTCGCGCCCTGCCGCAGTGCGTCCCGCACCAGCAACTCCGGCGAGGCCTCGAGCGGCGGCGATACCGCATGCGGATCCCGCAACGCCTGCGACGTCACCCAGTTCTGGCAGTACCCACAATGCAGGTCGCATCCCAGCATGCCGAAGCTGTACGCCAGCGCGCCCGGATAAGCATGGAAAAACGGCTTCTTCTCAATCGGATCGCATTGCACTCCGCCCACGTAGCCCCAGGGAACGTAGAGCTTTCCACCGAGGTTGTAGCGCACTTTGCATACACCCGGCTGCCCCTCGGGAATCGGACAGCAGTGCCCGCAGGCAAAGCACCGCACTCGATTGCGATCAATTTTCTCGTACAGATCGCCTTCGCGGACCTGCTGATTGAGGATTTCGCGCAGGGACGACATGGCGGCACCTCTACTTCTATTTTAGAACAGGATCTTCTTTTAAGAGAGGCCCTACCGTGAGGATTCTGACGACGCTTGCCCGATGTGATGGGCGTGTAGCCAGTTCTCGGCTTGCATGTGCTCCGCATTGATCTGAGCCGGACTCAGGTAAGGAGCGCTCTGGGCGATGAAAAAACTAGCCTCGTTATCCCCTCCAGCTTTGGCCAGTAACGCCCAAAAATATGCTTTGCTATAGTCCTGGGGAACGCCTCTTCCCGCCAGGAAAAACGCTGCCGCTCTGGCCTGAGCCCTGGCGCTGCCCCTGTCCGCCGCAGGCAAGAACCAGCGCATCGCCTCGCGGTAGTCCTGCTTGACGCCGTCGCCTGTTGCGTAGCGCTTCCCCAGTGCGTACTGCGCGTCCGCGTTCCCCGCAGCAGCAAACTTTTTCAGGTCTTTGAGACCAGTCCCAATGTAACTCTCGTGCGGAATCTTCGTCTCAACCGGAGACGCCGACGCCACAGTCGAAGTTGTGGAGTCCAGGTCCGCTATCCAGGTCGCCATCGAGGGAGCAATCAGCCAGATCACTGCTGTGATACACACGATTGCGGTGAACAGCAAAAATATTTTGCGGCTCAACGGCAGCGGTGGCCGGATAAGTTGCTGGTCCCCGAATGAGGCCGACGTCGCGCCCGTCGAGTTCGGCACTGAGTCACCCGACAGGGGAAACGCCAGCACGTCTGCGCGCGCGTGCTCGGCCTGGCGAACCGCGCGTTCAATTACGAGTGTCAGCCGCTCCAGAATAGTGATGTCGTTTTCCCAAAAGGCCGTCGGCTCCGGAGAAAACACCTCCAGAATCCCAATCACTTCATGTTTGCGTTTCACTGGACAGGCGACAATCGACCGGATTCCCAGCCCGCGGCAGCTCTGGCGGTCCACCCGCGAATCGTATTCCGAATCGTCACACTTCAGCGTCACAGCACTGCGAACGCATTGTCCCGAGAAACCAGAACCGGTTTCCAGGCGCGTCGCCATTTCCGGGGAATCCGTTCCCGCCCGCGCCCGGCAAATCATTTCTGCCGGGTTCAGCTTATTGATCAGGGCGATCGCCGTGCCGCTGGCCCACGTTAGTGTCAGCGCCCGTTGCGCGATCAGATGCAGCGCCGGCTCCAGGTCCGGCCCGCACAGATCCACTTCCTTCTCAATCTCAGCCCACTCGCTAATCAACGAAGAGTATCCGGCAGCAGACGTCGGCTTGGCCTGCACTGGCCTTGATGCGGTGTTATCTCCCTGGTTCCGAGTCGCCGCACCCTCCAGACTTGCCGCCGATCCAGCGTGCGCATTGGCAACTAGCCACTGCTGCAGTTGCATCCGCGAGACTTCCGCCATCTCCGGAAAGCGAATGCCAGTCTTTCCCGATGACTCTGACCAAACCACGTGTCCTACCGTGCGGATCTGAGCTCCCGTCTCCGAGAGATCAATGCCCAGCGGCAGCAGGCGGTTTGTCTTCATCGGGGCGGAAGCCTGAATACACATGCCACCCTCGTTAATGTTGAGGACTTCGCTAAGTTCCAGGATCGCGCCTTGAGAACTTCCGCTCAGATTCGCGTAGGCAGGGATGAACACCTTGTGCCGCCGGGCGCGGCGCCGCTCGCGGGAAATGCTGGGACTTTCCGGGGTGATGTCCACCAGGCCTGCTCCGGGACTTTCCATACTGAAATTGCTTACATCTTACCCCAGCCGCCCAGCTTCATCACCGATTAAAGCACACTCCCGAAAGGTAATAGTTACCATGGGACAGGTAGCGATCCAAGGCGAGGAATCCGGGCGATGGCCGCAACCATCATGCTGGAAAGCAGTTGCAGGGTAGCAGCATCCTGATGATTGAAGGCATTCGGCGCCTCCGACAGCAGCCGCACTCCCAAGTCCGGCGCCGTACGTCCCGCGCGGGCCCGGCAAATCACTTCATTCCCCTTCCGCAACGCGATCGCCGCTCCCGTAGCCCCGGTCAGCGCCTGCGCCCGCTCAGTAATCACCCCAAGCGCTGGCTCCAGATTAATTTGTTGAATTGAAACATGGCCGTCGTACCACTCTCCAGATTCCGCCGGACCACGCACGTGATGACGGGAAGGACGACGCGACCAGACTGAAGCTTCCTCGTACTCCGCTTCCGGAGCAGGCACCGTATGTAGCAGCTCGCGCACCAGCCGGTTCAGCTCCACATCTTCAATAACTCGCGCAGATGGCTGCGCCCGCAAAGACCCGCCCAGGACACGCGACAGACCAAGAACGGCCTTACTTCCACAAGCCAGACAGCACGGAGTAGAGTTGGCGCTGATGAGTTCGCATTGCACGCAAAAGATAGCAGTCTGCAACGAAAGAAAGTGGACCTGAGACCCCGATACTCGAGCGGACATCCGGCAAATTACCTCCGAACCAAAACGGACGACTCAAGGTAAAGTACGGAGCGGCTGTGCAGAAAGTATCGCGGCTGGTTCGGAGTGTACTTGAGATTAAAATCTATCTTATAAACATTTGTTCAGGGACTCGATGACTAGTGCAAACTCTGATTACGCGATGACGGATTGCTTCCAGATTACCCGTAATCCACATGCAACCTAATAAACGCTTGGCCACGAGTCATTACGGACGCAAACCCAATGCAATTATTATTTCTTAGGTTGGAACTCCGGCACGCCGAATTGCCACAGCAGGAAGCTCCATTCGTCGGCAAGCTGCTCGTCGGCTTGTTCTCTTGTTGCACCCATAGCGCCATGACCTCCCGCGTAATCCACGCGTAGTAACACCGGCTTGCCGCTACTGCTAGCTGCCTGCAAGCGCGCCGTCATTTTGGCCATCTGCCACGGATCAACGCGGGGATCGTTCATGCCGGTCTCGAGCAGGACCGCTGGATAAGCCGTTCCGTCTTTGACGTGGTCATACGCACTCATGTCATAGAGCGCCTTGAAGCCCGCCTCGGTCTTGACGCTGCCAAATTCAGGGATGTTCGTTTCACCGTTCTGTGTCTGTTCAGATCGCAACGTGTCCGACATGCCCACTTTGTCGATAGCGGCGGCAAAGAGCTCCGGCTGTGACGTAATCGTCCGGCCGATGAGGATGCCCCCGGCGCTAACCCCTTCGCCAGCGAGGCGCGTCGGCGAGGCATACTTGTTGTCGATGAGATACTGCGCACAGGCGATGAAGTCCCGCCAGGTATTGGACTTCGTGCTACCCTTGCCCGCCAGGTGCCACCCCTCGCCATATTCCCCGCCGCCACGCACATGGCAGACCGCGTAAACGCCGCCTTTTTCGTGCCAGGCGAGGCGCGTAGGTTCATAGTTGGGAGGAAATGAAATGCCGTACGCGCCGTAGCCTTCGAGGAGGGTGGGATTCGAACCATCGCGCTTTAAGTTCCTCGGGCCGGAGATAGAGAGGGGAATCAGTGTGCCATCGTAGCTAGCGACTTTCACCTCGATTGACCCAATATTAGTGGGATCATCAAAGGGACCGGTGGGCTGAAGTTGAGTGTTGGTCGCATGCTTCGTCTGAGGATCATACGCGTAAATCTTGAAGGCGTTGGTCCAGGAGGTCATGTACAGCAATGCACCGGGCAGGCGGGGATCGGTGCCGACAAAAGCGGAACCCGCGAAGGGCAGAACGACTGGTTGAACCTGGGGACGGGGACCATAAGGAACGCGCAGCACGCGACTGACGCCACCGTCCAGCACTTGCACGTAGAGTGCATCTTGGGCTGGATTCATGCCGGTTACGACGGCTTGGCCCGGGGCTACAACCACTTCCGCAGAGTCCAGATCGGGCCGGATAGCATCGGTGCGGAGCACTTGGTAGCGCGGCGCATTCTTGTAAGTCAGCAAGTAAAGATCATCATTGTGCAGGGCAATGTCTGTGACACCGTCCGAAAAATCCGCCACCTTTCGCCACGCAGTATTGGTCTTGCCGAGGTCGGTGACAGGTTCGATGTAATAGGCGCTATTGGGCGTGGTGCTGCCGTTGAGGATGCCCAGCACCCAGCGCGAATCCGGTTGGGTGCGAACGGACGCAATGAGACTTGGGTCGACGTTGATAGACGGCACCACGCCGTAACCAAAAACCGGTTGATCCTTGCCGGGGTCCGTCCCGAGGACGTGCAGGTAGGACCTGAACTTCTGCCTCACTTCCGCGGCGGGAGCCCCGGGCGGCAGTGTTTGAAGCCGGCCGTAGACAAATGAGCGATCATCCAGCAACCAGTAGGGCATCCAAGCCTCAGCTCCCACTTGCGTAATAACGTCGCCGGACTCTCGCCCCGTGACGACGTCAATTACGTGTAGCTCTCCGTGTAGTTCGTCTCCGCCGGGCTCGATACCCAGCGCAACATATCCGCCATTATTTGAAACCGCGAGACCATCGATGACATTCGTTCCCTTGCCCTGGTCTGCCGGGGCTAGCGTGATCTTTTCAGGATCGACCAGAAGTCTGTCCTGCCCGTTGAGTCCACGACGCAGGTAAAGTTTCCGCGTGTTCTCGCCCGGCAGCATCTTCAGAAGGAGGTACAGGTCGCCGGGCAGCCGCCCCGCTTGCACCTGCGGCACCGACTGGTCTAGCTCCCGGATGCGCGTCAGTAGTTGCTCTCGACCGGAGATCGCGGCTAGTGCGGCGCGCGTGTAGTCATTCTGGCCCTTCATCCACGACTGTACCTCCGGGTCGTTCAGACTCTCGAGGTAGCGGTACGGGTCCGCGACCTTTGTTCCGAAGTAATCGTCAGTTACCGGACTCACCGGCGTCCGCTGTGGTGCAGACGTGGTTCCGGATTGGGAACTGGTACTTACAGATTGCGACCAGGCATCCACAAACCCTGCGATTTCAAAGACCGCGAACGAAGCGAATACACACATAAGAAGCCGGGTTGCTCTCACGGTTCGTTCCTCCGACAAGTTTCAAGAGAGTACGGCGCGACCATAAGCAAGTCAACCTATTTCAGTCGACGAATCGATTCGAACTCCTTTCCATGTCGCAAGCCGACTTGATGTTGATGAACAGCCTATTGCGGAGGAAACCGGAACGGTCATTTGGCTAGGAGTCGCAAACCGGAACTTATGCGATTGCGGTTGAAAAAGCGGTGAACAAGCTCCGCCTGAAGCGCAAGCCTTGTATTCTCGTGAGAGTTGTTTTTACCAGCATTGCCACGGACTATAGCCAGTAAATCGCTTGGTAAAAGTCGCCATGTCACCAGCAACCGCTGGATATCCGATTTATGAGAATTGCTTCTAGCCGGCCTGTGCCGCGAGCAGTCCCGCATTCTGCGCCGCAGGAATGAACTCAACATTCTGCACCGCAGTGCGCTGCACTGCGTCCGCCAAGGTCGAGGCAAACGCCGAGGTAAGCAGGTTGACATCCAGTCGCAAATCCCGGCTGCTATAGCAACGGTAGATGGTCAGTTTTCCGCAATGCCGGCTCCCCGCGCTGATCAGGTCCAGACTCAGGCTCCAGGCATTTCCGGATTCCAATCCGGCGAAGCTGCCCGGCTTGCTCCAGCGCATCTGCGGTAAATCCTCCGCTTCCACCAGATGAAATCCGCGATCAGCAACCTCAGCGCGCAATTCAAATCCATCGAAATCATTGGCATCGAAGGCGGCGGTAAGAATGCGGCACACTTGCTGAAACGTCTCCGCCACTCTCAGTTCTTCGGTCGCCCGCCGGATCGCGATGTTGTTTACGAAGATGTGCCGTTGTTCCATGGTCCGCAGCGCCACCCGTCGGATTTCCCCGAATTCCAGATACCCCAGATGCTGCACCCCAATCCATATCCCGGTCCCAAGTACCGCCAGCACCAGTCCCAGCGTGCTGCCCGTCGGCCACAGCAGAAAGAGGCTGAGCAATGCGAACAGCGCCGAGACGCCGTAGAGAACAATCACCACTTGCCGGTGCGACATACCCAGTTGCAGCAGTTTGTGATGAATATGCTCGCGATCAGCCGTAAACACCGGCCTGCCGCTGATGAATCTTCGCACCACAGAGAGCGAGGTCTCAAGAATGGGCAGCCCGAACGAAACTAACGGGATGGCGACCGCAATAATCGTTGGCGCCTTCTGCGCCCCATTAATCGCCAGCGCGCTCAGCATGAACCCAATGAACAAGCTTCCGCAATCGCCCAGGAAAATTGTCGCCGGGTTGAAGTTGTAGCGCAGGAAGCCAAGGATCGCGCCCGCCAGCGCCAAAGTGATCAGCGAAATCAGCGACAGATTGCCCATCACAGCAATGACGAACATGACCAAGGTCGAGAACAGCGCTGACCCGGCCGCCAGTCCATCCAGTCCATCAATCAAATTGAAAGCGTTGGTGATGGCCATCACCCAAAGAATGGTCAGCGGAAGCCCCGTCATCCACGAAAACTGGTGTGCCCCAAACAGCAACGGCAAATCCAGAATTCGCAACCCTCCAGCAAACAGCATCGCTCCCGCAATCGCCTGCACGAAAAATTTCAGATAGGGACCAGCGGTAAGAACGTCGTCATAAACACCCAGCGCAAAAATCAAAATCGCCGGCGGAAGAATAGTGAGCAGCGGATGCATCGAAAACGTCGCCCCCGGCCGAACGAGAAATCGATCGACCAGCAGCGCGATGCCGGTAGCGACGAGGAATGAAAATACAATGGCGATGCCTCCCAACCTGGGTAACGCCTTGCTGTGCAGGTGGCGTTCGTGCGCCGGGGCCGCCACCCATCCCTTGCGCACCGCAACGTCCCGCACCAGTTTGGTGGCCACGAATGACAGCAGCAGAGATCCGGCGAAGGTCGCCAGATAAAGAGTCGTCAAGTCAGTTCCCCCGGGTCCGATCGCAACAGGATCCAACTGACTCGCAAGCGTTCAACTCCCACTTTGAGAATGCTCTGCATTCAGACTATAAGTCGCATGCCCTCGCAGAACCATTCTCTTAGTAGATACCCTTACCAAGTGTGTCGCGGATGTTTCCGACTTATGTACGCCATCCAAAACCCGGCCCTCATCCACAACTCAATGTGCTAGGCTCCGTACCAAATGCGAATCTCCTGTTACCGCACCTCCAGAACATTAACTCTTGGACTGTGCTGCCTGCTGTGCGCGGCGTTGAGTCTGGCGCAGCCATCACCTCAGGCAGCCGCGCTGAACCCTGGCACATTGCCTAATGCCAACGCTGCCAGCACCGCCGCAAACACTACTCCGGCCCAGCTTCCAGGCGGCGACTCTTCCGTACGCCTCGGCGCCGGAGATCTGGTTGAACTCAACGTCTATGACGTTCCCGAGATGAACACTAAAACCCGTGTCAGCAGCACGGGCGACATTAACCTTCCTCTGGTCGACTATGTGCACGTGGATGGTTTGACGGTGGATGAAGCCGAGAGCGTGATCGAGAAACGGCTCGAGCAGGGCGGATACGTCAAGAGTCCGCATGTTCAACTCTTCGTGCACGAATACGCTTCCGCTGGTGCCAACGTGATGGGAGAAGTCAACCGGCCGGGAGTTTATCCCGTACTTGGCGGCCAGACCCTGTTCAGTGTGATCTCGGCCGCCGGCGGCTTTACTGATCGTGCTGGCAAAAGCATCGCGATCACCCACCGCGACCAGCCCGCCGCACCCATCACCATCCCGCTCTCACTCAATCCGCAGGATCATCCCGAAAGCAATGTGCAGGTTTACCCGGGCGACACCGTCATGGTCCGCCGCGCCGACATCATCTTCGTAGTCGGCGAGGTCGTTCGTCCTAGCGGCTTGTTGATGGGGGACGGAGGACGTTTAAGCGTTCTGCAGGCCGTCGCTCTCGCCGGCGGAACTACCCAGACCGCAAAACTGAGCGGAGCCCGCATCATTCGCAAAAGACCCTCCGGGCTGACGGAACTGCCGGTGCCTCTAAAAAACCTGCTGAAGGCGAAGGCTGAGGACATCCCGCTCGAAGCTAACGATATCCTCTTCGTGCCCAGCGGACGGAACCTCGGTCACACCGCAACCACTGCCCTGCAGATGGCCGCTTCTGCGACTCTGCTGGTGGCTCGTCCCTGACTCCCCATCCTTGCGCGGCGACCCGTAACTTACAGGCAGTTTCACTCCGCGGCTGCGGTCTGCTTCACTGCGGTTCCTAGCAGACCACGCAGTGTCTCCAAATACTCGGCGCCAGTTCGCTCGCGCGACAGGTTCTCGACAATGTACCTCCGGCCGTTGCGTCCCAGGGACTGGCAAAGCTCCGGCTGCTGGTGCAGCCTCATGATGGCATCGCACAACGCCGCAACATTCCCCGGTTCAATGCAGATCCCGCCCCCGCTTCGTTCCAAAACCTCTTTCGCTTGCCCGCCAACTCCAAGTATCACCGGGCGCCCGCAGGACATGAATTCCAGCATTTTCGTCGGAATGACTGTCTCGAACACTTCCGATTTCCGCAACACTACCAAACATGCGTCTGACGCCGAGATGTAAGCTGGAATCCTTTCCCGCGGTTGCTGCGGCACAAAGCAAACATTTTTCAGATTCTTCGCTGCCGCCATCCTGACGATACGTTCCCGGTCCGCGCCTTCCCCGAGCAGCATCAGCATGACGTCCGGCGCGACGCTCCCCAGTCGTTCAGCCGCAGCGATCACTGTTTCTAGGCCGTGGGCCAATCCCAGCGTCCCGATGAAGGAAACTACAAACCTATCTTCAACGTTAAGCCACCTTCTCACTTCCGGATCGCTGTTCCGCGGACTGAACAGCCCTGTCTCCACTCCGTTTTGAACCACTGAAATTTTCGCCAGCGGAACTTTCCAGTGCCGCCCCAGATGTTCGCGAAAAGCAGGAGTCACAACCACGATGTGTGCCGCCTTGCGATAAAGGAATCCCGCAATTCTTCCCAGCCCGCGATGCAAAGCAGAATTCGCATTCCCCACGCCGACTGCCGCCAGCGACTCCGGCCATAAATCGCGCACTTCCAACACCAACGGCACGCCTTTGACCCTTGCCGCCCACCACCCTGAAAGCCCCACCAGCAGTTGCGGCGACGTCGCGATCACAACGTCAGGACGATCAAGAAACGAAACCGTAACCGCTGCCGAAACGCAGAACGAACTATAGTTCAGCATCCGCTCGTAGGACTTGCGATTCGGAAACGGCAGCAGCCACGTCCGCACTACGTGGACTCCATCCACCGTCTCGCGGCACACTATGCGGCGAAAGCGTTTGCGATACTCCGGCCGCACCACGCCATCAGGATGATTGGGGAATCCGGTCAGCACCGTCACTTCATGCCCCGCCCGTGCCCAGTGCCGCGCCAATTCCGACACCCGCGCCGACGGCGCACCCATTTCCGGCGGATAGTACTGCGAGATGTACAGGATCTTCAGTCCGACCTCTCAGCGCCGCCTCAGTAGTAGCAAAGCTTGAAAGCGCTCTTGTAGCACAGCGCGCGCGTGCGTTTCGACCGGCTGCGCGCGTACTTTTCCCAACGCTGCGCATAATGCGCAAACACGTCGTCCCCAGTCATCGCGCCCATCACGCGCAGTTGCGTAACATGCAGCCGGTGATAGAAGGGGCTGGCGATCATCGGCAACCGGGTTCCAGAGATCTCATAGCGCGACCAGAATCCCAAATCGTAGCCATCAAGATTCCCGCGCAATGTTTTGATTGCGCTGGTAAACAGGCTTCGGGCTTCGCTGTCTCCCGTCGCCAGCCAATAGTCATAGACTCCCCACGCCGCCCACATGAAGCCGTTCAAGATGTGCGTGGGTGGCGAGAGAATGTACTCCTCAAACCAAAGGTCTCCCGCTTCGTCCTGAAACGTGACTCCGCCCGAATCCGTATCCGCGAAAAAACTGCGGAAAGCAAGCGCCGCCGCCTTTTGGTACTTCGCATCGCCCGTCTCCGCATGTGCCCGCACCAGCAGCGAAATCCCCTGCCCTTGCGCCAGTCCCGAATACCACGGAGCCCGAAGCATCTTGCGATACTCCCAGTCGAAGTAATGGTTCCAGACGTAAACGCCGTTCGCATTCGGCTCCAGCCGCTGGCAGAGCCAGTCACTCGCCAGGAGAAATTTTCTTCGCGCCTCAGGATCGCCGCTTCCGCGCAACCGATTGAGGTTTCCCAGTCCCCACTGCGCCACTGCAATCGGGTTGTATTGCACGGCAATCTGCCCGTGATAGTTGAGCAGTGGGACGCCGCTCTCGTCCTTCGCCCCCGCATACTCAGCCTTCTCGGCAAAGGTCATATAGTATTCGCCGAGCGTAAGCATGCTGGCGTTCGCATTCAGCTCCGCCGAGTCATGCCAAAAACTAAGCTGGCTGGCGCGGGGTGAGAGGTAGGCGCGAAAAATCCGGCGGTAGTAATGCAGCCTTTGTGGACTCAGCATTGCGGACGGCAACTGGCCCGACTATAGCATCGAAGATTGAGAATACCGGGACGCTGAACCTGATTCATAACCCGCAACTTCACAGATTCATTTTCCCAACGCCTGCACAGTTTCCTGAAACAACACGCGAAGTGATGCCCCACTGACGTTCATCCGCCACCGAAGTTCATCCACCACCGAAGTTCTGCGCCACCGTGGAAGAGTGGCGCTTCAGCGCCACGTTGGCGGTCTCAAATCACTGAGGGGCTTCAGCCCCTGGTTTATTCATCGGATAATCGTTCTCCAGATCGACGTCTGAAGATCAGCGCCCTCGACCGCAATCGTGCTCACCGCCAGCAAATCTGTATTGTTCTCGCCGTCGGGAAGAACCGCATTCCCGTACTGAAAGAATTTCATGGACAAGCGGTCCTTCGGCCAGCTGGCCAGCGACTGCCATTCCGCTCCATCGCCGCTGCCAAACAAGCCCACGCGCCGGCTAGGATTGACCTCGCTCGGCTCCACCATAGTCGAGAAAAACATTCCTCCACGGTTCTTGCACCCGTAGATCGAAGAACTCGGCATCCCGCCGAGCCTCAGCACCCTTCCCCGCCGGCCCAGGTAGTAAATGTAGTTCTGCTCCAAAGGCGTATCGGATGCGAAGTACAATCCATCTTCACTTACTAAGGCAGCGACCGCCCGGGTCTGCTGGCTACCGGCAGCCACTTCGTCCACGCTCTTGAAGTCTAACGACGCCCGCAATATCCGGCACTCCGCCCCATAATCTCCAGTAAATATCCAAAGGCAGTTTTGCCATCGGTCATAAAGCACGTTATGAACGTGGCGGATCGACCCTTTGCCGAACGTATAAGCCACCTCCCACGTCAGTCCTTGATCGGGCGACGCATAGATGTAAACTTCGTCACGCTGAGGATTGTCGAAGTACTCTCCCCAAAATACGCGGCCATCCGGCGTTGCCGCGATGTGCAGCGGCCGGGTACCGCGGTACAGGCGATGAGTGGTCTGAAAGACCGATTCGCCAGCGCACAGGGTTGCGATTGCCCCCGGAACCGCCGCCACCATGTTTCCCCGCGGAAGAGCTGCTAATGCGTGAAATCCGTCCCGAACCAGTCGGAAGCTCAGCCGGTTGTAGCAAGTCATGTTTCGCCACCATTCCGGACGATACCCGCCCACCGTCCGCCACTTCATTCCTTCTGCGTCCGCCCGCGCTGACAATAACTCGTAACCTCGCGACGCGTAGAGCACATCTCCATCCCACGCCAGCGCTCGCAGATTGGGAACCTCCGCCACCAGATCCACCTTCAGAGCGCCGCGTGCTGCTGTCGCCAAAGCTGGTTGCGTCGCCATATCAGTTCGTCGCCATATCAGTTTTCTGATTTCAGTGCCACGAACGGCCCGATTGCAATTGCGTCCATCTTCGTCCGCTGAAAGCATCCAATGGCTTCTGCCGGATCGCAAACAATCGGTTCATTCTCATTGAAGCTGGTATTCAAAATCACTTGAATCCCGCTCTTGCGCTCAAACGCGCGAATCAAATCGTAGTACAGCGGATTCTCTTCGCTACTGACGGTCTGCAGCCTTCCCGTGTCATCCACGTGATTTACCGCGCAAAGCTGCTCGCGTTTTTCCGGCCGTATCTTATAAACATGCAGCATGAACGGAGACGGATGATCGTGCTCAAAATATTCCGCCTGCCGCTCTTCCAGAATCGAAGGCGCAAACGGACGAAACCATTCCCGCCGCTTGATGCGCGCATTCAGCACGTCCTTCATATTCGGCAGCCCCGGATGCGCAACGATCGACCGGTTCCCCAAGGCCCGTGGCCCCCACTCCATTCGCCCCTGAAACCATCCCACAATGTCGCCCTCGGCGATCCTTCCCGCGACCGTATCCAGCAGTGGTCCGCGTTCGAGTTTCTGATATTTCACGCCCATGCTCTTCAGCGCAGATTCAATCCGCGCATCCGAAAACTCCGGCCCCAAATAAGAATTCTTCATTACATAATCCCGCGGATTCTTCAGCACGGAATGGTGCGTATGCAAGGCCGCTCCAATCGCCAAGCCTTCGTCCCCCGCCGCCGGCTGTATCCACGTATGCCGAAAAGGCGTCCGCGCAAAGAGTTTCCCATTGGCGACGCTGTTCAAAGCACACCCACCCGCCATCGCCAGATTCTCCATCGGAACTTTCTTGTGCAATTCGTTCAGCAGATGAAAGAAAACTTCCTCGAAGCAATGCTGCAGGGCATACGCCAGATCCATCTCCCGCTGCGTGATTTCCGTATCCAGCTCCCGCGGCGGCCCAAACATCTTGACCATGCGGCTGGAGAAATGCCGCGCCAGCGCCACCGTCCCGTCCGCCTTGATCTGCATCCCTTCGTTGCTCCCCAGCGGCTTAAAAAAATCCAGGTCCAGCTCAAACCCAGAGGCGACGGTCATCAGCAACTCGCGGATCTGCTCACAATAAGTATCCTTGCCGTAGGGTGCCAGACCCATGACCTTGCCTTCGTCCCCATATTTGCTGTAGCCGATGAACTCGCAAATCATGGTGTAGAAGCTTCCGAGCGAGTGCGGCAGAAAAACGCGATCAAGCACTTCAATCTCGCCCCCCCGGCACCGCGCCATCATGGTGGAAACAAAATCCCCCGACCCGTCATAACTGAATCCCGCAGCCTGCTCCCATGGCGAACAGTAGTAAGCGCTGGCAATATGCGCGATGTGATGCTCAAGACGATGTTCCGTAAAGCGCAGCAGGTCCGGATCGCAATCGAGCGACCTCGCAATCAGCGTGCGCACGTCCCGCATTTCCTGTTTGCGCTGCCGCAGCCGGATAAAATTCAGCAGCTTCGCCGGATTCGCAATTGCATATCGGACCTTTTCCGCCAGATTCGCATCGCTGTCCTGCCCCACCGCCACATGATCAACATCACTGATCTTCGCGCCCCCCGCCGCCAGGCATGCTTGAATCGCCAGTGCGGGAAAACCCGCGTAGTGCTTCACCCGGTTCAGCCGCTCTTCAGCAATCGCAAATAGCACTTTGCCATCCTGCACAAGGGCCGCCGAAGCGTCGGCGTGGAACATGTTCAGACCCAGAATCAACATAAAGCGCGTTTCCTTTTAGAGTGACCAGGAACGAGTAATCATGAAACCAGTGGCGTGCTGATCGTACTCAGTCGGCCCTGCAATACTTTCTCTTCGTGGCCAGAACGAAGCGAATCCACAATGCGAATCGTAGCCCGGGTTGACGCAGCAATTTCTTCAAACGAAATTGGCAACGGCTGACCGGACTGAATGCACTCGCAGAACGCCTTCCATTCCGCAACGTGACCCTTGTCTTGTTTCAGCCACGACCGGGACGAACTCTTTCGCCCATACCGCACAAGTTCCAGCCGGCGAAAATCGTCCAGCACCGCAACCGAGCCTCCGCCAAATACTTCTACTCGCTCTTTGGAAAATGCCCGATCGCCACTGCATAGATAAGAAATCGTGCCCTGCGACCCGTCCCCGAATTCCAGTGCTACGATCACATCCTGCCCGCCCGGCGAGTTCAGGCTGCGCGCGCTCACCGTCGTCGGTGCCGCCCCGCACAAGAACGAGAGGAAGTCCACAAAATGGCACACTTCACCCAAAATCCGCCCGCCGCCCTGCTCCGGATCCTCGATCCAATGATCTTTCGGCAGCGAACCCGCATTCACGCGATAGTGCATCGAAAAAGGCCCACCGGCCGGCGCAAGAAAATCTTTCATCCTCCGCGCCATCGCTGCGAACCGCCGATTGAATCCCACCATCAGACGAAGCTCGCCGCTACATCGCGAGTAGGCGTGCTCGATCTCTTCAAGCTCCTCCTCATTCAGACACAGCGGCTTCTCACAAAAAACATGCTTCCCCCATTCCAGCGCCCGCTGCACTTGCGCCGCGTGAAGGTGATGCCTCGTAGCGATCGCAATGGTGTTAATCGAGGGATCGGAAAAAATCTCTTCTTCATCGGTCGTGCAAAATGCAAACCCGAATTTCCCAGCAGACGAGCGCGAGCGAGCGCCGCTCGAAGCGCACAATCCCACGAGTTCCACTCCCGGCGCCGCCTTGATCGCTGGAATTAGAACGCCCTGCGCAAAATTCCCCGCCCCCAGCACTCCCGCCCTGACCTGACTTAGCGGAGACATCCCCCCTCGCGGCGGAATCAATTCCAACCTTCGCGCCCCCACGCTGGGTGCCCCATCTCTCGCGTCCTTCGCGAGAAGTGGGGCCTCTCCATTCGAATACCGAATCACCACCCCGAGGTGAGGTTCCTGCGTCTTCCCCGTGATCAACTCATACGCAGCGCCAGCGTTCTCAATTGCGAACGAATGTGTGATCAGCGGCTTCACATCCACCTTGCCATCCGCGAGCAGTTGCAGAAACGCCTCCATATTCCGCGTTTCGCTCCAACGAACGTACCCAATCGGATAATCCCGCCCTTTCTGCTCAAACGCAGCGTCATATCTCCCCGGCCCGTACGAGCGTGAGACGCGGAAATCCAATTCCTTCTCGTAATAAAGCCTCCGCTGCAACTCCATTCCAACCGTCCCCACGGCAACCACCACGCCGCGGTCACGCGCAACTTCCGATGCCAAGTTCACCGGTCCGCTGCTCGCCGTTTCCGCCGCAATCAAAACCGAGTCCGCACCGTTGCCTCCGGAATGCCGCAGACACAAATCGCGGAATTCCGCTTCTGACGTAGTCACCGCCAGCGCCCCCAGCTTCGCCGCAAGTTGCGCCCGCTCCTGAACCGGATCTATCCCGATCACGCGGCAGCCCGCGGCGCCAAGTATCTGGACCGCAAGTTGTCCCAGCAGCCCCAATCCGACGACCGCTACAACCTCTCCGAGTTTCGCCTCCGCCGTACGCACTCCGTGGATTGCCACTGCGCCAACCGTAGTGAACGCCGCGCTCTCAAAGTCCACTTCCGCCGACGGAATTCTCGCCGTCAGCAGTCGCGGCACACATGCAAATTCCGCATGGACTGCAAAGCCCGCTCCCGCACAGGCAACCCGGTCGCCTGGCCTCAGGTCCGCGACTCCCTCGCTCACCTCCATCACCGTCCCCGCGCTGCTGTAACCTAGCGCCGCGGGTTGATCCAGCCGGTTGCGAACCGCCGACGCCGCCGACAGCAATCCATCGCGCCGGATTTTATTCAGAACCTCGCGCACCAGATCCGGCCGCGATCGCGCCTTCTGCAAAAAACTCTTCGAAGCAAAGTCAGAAGAAGCCCGCTCCGTCCCCGCCGACACCAGCGACGCCGCAATCCGCACCAGAATGCATCCCGGCAGAACTCGCGGAGCCGGGACTTCCGCCACTTCGATCATCCCCGTCCGCGCGCTTTGCAGAACTTGCTTCACGCAATCGCCGCCTGCCTCGACTCGCGACCCATCCAGCCGCCCGCCGAATTAGCAATCGCGCCGCCCTGCGAATTCGAAGACCGGTCTAGAAAATTCTGCATCCACAACTCCAGCGTCAAGAATTGCCAAATCTGCATAGACCAGTCCTGCCTCCCGCTGCGGTGTTCCGCGATCAGTTTTCGAATCCCTTCCGGACGAAACAGCCCCCGCCCTCGCAGCCTCGACTCCGACAACAGATCATCCGTCATTTCCCTGAGGTCATCCGCCAGCCAGTAATCGGTCGGCGCCGCAAATCCAGCCTTCGGCTGACGCAGAACTTCCGCAGGAAGAACTCCCTTCATGGCCCTACGGAAAATGTGCTTCGTGGTTGGCGAGAAGAAACCCTTCAGCTTCATGCGCGGCGGAACATTCCATGCCACAAATTCAGCCAACTCGCGATCCAGAAACGGAACCCGCACCTCGACCGAACACGCCATGCTCATCTTGTCGTTGTACGTAAGGTTCAGGCTGGTCATGAAAATCTTGGTGTCGAGATACAGCATCTGGTTCAGGAAATCCCCATGTCGGACTTTCTCAAACGCGGCGTGATGTTGGCCCTCCGAATCCCAGCCCGCGACCTCACTCCGCACCTCGCCCGCATAAAGGCCCGCCCGTTGCAACGAATCGAGGTAGGTGCCGTTCCGGATGAAGCGCTCTTGCGCCGGCAGTGCCGCGCTGCGCAGCATTTTTTTCGTAAGCCGTAAAGGTCCTTTTAAAGTGCTCCCGCGCAGGCTGGGCACATGCGCGATCGCCCACTCCGCGCCTCTCCGCACCACTCCCGGCAGATTTCCATACATCTGCGCCCAGTAATGCGCCGCATATTTGCGATAGCCCGCAAAGAGCTCATCGCCGCCAACCCCCGATAGCAACACCGTGACGTCCCGGCTAGCCTCGCGGCACACCAAATATGCAATGATCAGCGCCGGATCAGCCGTCGGATCGTCCATGTGCCAGCACAACTTCGGCAGCAGGTCAGCAACGTCCGGCTCAACCACAATCTGCCGGTTCTCGCATCCCAGCTTCTGAGCTAGCCGTGCCGGCACCGCCGGATCGTCCAGCGTGTTCTCCCCTTTTCGATATTTCTCCGGAAACGTGACCGTGTAAGTTCTGAGCGGCGCTTTCGCCGTCTTCGCCATCGCCATCATTGCCAAAATGCTTGATGAGTCCAGCCCCGCGCTCAGAAACGCTCCCAGTGGCACGTCGCTCACCATCTGCTGCTCCACCGAATGCCGGAACCGCTCCTGAATCTCACGCGCCAAATGCTCTTCCGGCAGCCGAAACTCGTAGCCTGCCGCCGGAAAACTCAAATCCCAGTACTGCGAAATCTCCAGCCTGCCATCGCGAAACATTGCCCGATGCCCCGCCGGCAGCTTCCGGATTCCCTCAAATAGCGTCTTCGGATCCGGCACCCACAAAAATGTCAGATACTGATCCAGCGCCTGCAAATCGATCCGCGCCTCGACGCCCGGCACCTCCAGCAGCGCCTTCGCCTCCGAAGCAAACGCCAGCCGCCCTCCGCGAAACGCATAATAAAAAGGTTTTATGCCGAAGTGATCGCGCGCCATAAACAAGCGCGGCGTGCTCTCGCACAGATCACAAATCGCGAATGCAAACATCCCGTTCAGCCGCGTAACACATTCCTGCCCCATCTCTTCATAGAGGTGGAGCACAACTTCCGTGTCCGTGTTCGATACAAAGCGATGCCCTTTGCCTTCCATCTCCCGCCGCAGATCCGCAAAGTTATAGATTTCCCCGTTGTAGGTAATCCAGACGGTTCCATCCTCATTAGACATTGGCATATGCCCGCCGGCCGAAAGGTCGAGAATCGAAAGCCGCCGGCTCCCCAGCCCGATGTACGATCCATCCGGCGAGCGATGGTCCCAAAGTCCGCTGTCGTTCGGCCCGCGATGTGACTGCACCGCGGTCATCCGCGCCAGCGTCTCCCGGTCACCCCAATTCGCCAGTCCGCTAATGCCGCACATAATTAAGAAACCGTGTTAAAGACCCGCGACCCGCTGTTCGTAAATCTTCGCTTTCGTATGAAACATCTGCACCGCCTGAAACGCGCAGTAAATCAATCCCGGCACGCCATCGAGAAATCCAAGAGAAAACAAGTAACGATAAAAAAACAGCAACACCGGCGACCCCGGCGCTCTAAAAAGCAGTCTCTTCAGCCACCGTCGCCGTTGCGCTTGGTTACCGAACAGTCGCGGCTTCAGTTCCAAACCGTTTTCTCCCCCCGCCAGCACCCTCGACTCCCAATTCGAATACTGATCATGTTTCTGAATGTAGCGTGACAACGAGTCAACATTGTGATGGATCACCGGATTTCGCAGCTTCCCCACTCGTCCATCCACCACGACGTGCTCGTGAACCTCCATATCGCACATCGAGTCATCCTGCGACCTTAGCCGGCACTCGAACCGTCCCTTGGCGCGCCGAAACAGCGACAGCTTGTAGAACCTCGCCCCACAATGTCGCAGCTCACGCCCCAGGAAATACATCTGCAGCTTGAGGCAGTAGCCGTCGAATCGCGCGTCATTCAGCGCTCCCCGAATCTCGCGTTCCAAATCAGGAGTAAGACACTCATCCGCGTCCAGCAACAGAACCCATTGATACGCCAGCGGCAGCGTATCCAGCGCCCACTGGCGTTTTTTCGGCCAGCCTCCCCGGTAATGGAACTGAACAACGTCCGCGCCATAGGCCCGCCCAATCTCCGCCGTGCGGTCGGTGCTGTACGAATCCACCACGTAAACTTCTCCCGCCGACGCCAACGACTCCAGGCAGCGCGCAAGATTACGCTCCTCGTTGCGCACCGCAACCACCACGCTCACCGGTAGCCGCGCGCTGTCCCGCTCCTGCGCCGAGACATCCGGCCTGGATAAAGCCTGAGTTGCCACTTTGAGGAATCTTAGCTGGAAAATCCCAGCCAGACGGTGACCGACAAAGCACCCTCCCTGTGGAAAGTTGCATGAGAATCACACATCCCCGCGGACCACTTCAACCAAACCCAGAACCCTCCCTTGTCCTGAATCCCCCGCGAGTGTAGCTTCACTGCCAGTCCTCGATGCCGTACCTTGAGAAATCCCATACCCCACCCATCTAGCACATCCGCCTCGCACGATCCGCTGCTGCGTCCGCAAATGCCGGAACTCGATACTCTTCGCGGAATTGCGGTTGCTCTCGTTGTCTGTTTCCACAGCGTCGGTTTTCTCTACGGAGTGCGGGGGCTTTCGGGCATACCCAGGTTCCTGTGCAGGAATTGCCCCACGCGTTCGCAGCGCTGACCAGTATCACGGCAGCAAACAGGTCGAGTTCGTATTCGCGGTTGCGATTGAGACATCGGGCATACAATCGCTTCCAGACCTGGCCCGAACTATGATCGCCGTCGCCAACATGGAAAACCCAAATCCCGCCACCGTTGCGCCTGCATCCGACATCTGGACCGCCTCGCCAACCTTTCGTGAGGTCATTCTGCTTACCTCCCTCACGGGCCTGCTATTCGTGGCGACCATTCTGCCAGTTCAGAATTACCGTTTCACGGTCGACGAGTTCGGCGACAGCTCAGCCTATATGTCCGTAGCATCGGCCATTCGCCATTGGGATTTCCGCGGCCTTCAAATCAAACAGTTCTGGGGATACCCCTACGCCATCGCGCTTCTTTCCGCGCTCACCCATCTTCCAGAACGGTATTCGCTTCTCGTGGTCTCCTGCGTCTCATCATTTCTCAGCATCGGTTTAGCCTATTGGCTCTGGGGCGGATGGGTGGCCGCCTTTTTCGCCGTCCTGAACTTCGATTGGATGCAGCGCTCATTTCTCGGCGGCGCAGAGCCCCTGGCAGTCGCTCTTATTTTCGGGGCCTTCCTGGCATTCCGGCGAGACCGTTATCTTTTGGCCGCCGTCCTGGCTTCTCTCGGCACCGTCGTACGTCCGCTCGGGATTTTCTGTCTGGTTGGAATCGCTGCTGTACTGTTCTTTCGGCGCGAATTCAAACAATTTGCTCTGGCAGTGCTGGTCGGTGTTTTGATCGGCGGACTCTACGTTTTACCTTTCGCCACTCACCTCGGCGATCCCCTTGCCACCGTCCACAGTTATCAAGGCGGAGAATATTCGCTCTTTGGATTGCCCTTCTTAGCAATTATCCGCGGAACCATCCTCTTGTACTCCCCGTGGACAAACCTGGCCCTTAGCTTCGGCTGGATTCTGCTGGTGCTTGCTGGCGTCGCAATGATGTTCCGAGATTCCGCTTTCCGGGAATACGCCCGGAAAAATCCCGCTGAGGCCATATTCGCTGCGCTCTACCTGCTGATGGTTTTCTGCTACAACTATCCTGCCTTCGCCCGCTCGAACTTCGCCAGATTCGCAATTCCCGTTCTTCCCATCGTTTTCTTTGCCCTCTCAAGGTGGATGCCAAACGATCGCAGAGTTCTATGGCTGCTCGGCTGTGTAACTCCGGTTCTTGCAGCTACCTCCGCGCTCGGTATTCGAAACGTAATTCGAGTCCTCCACGCCTCTCTGTAAATCGCCACCGACAACTGTAGGCCAGGAATCATCCGTTCTACTTCACAAGCATTACCGCCCTGATTACATTGACTCTCATGTTGGATAAGGGTCTTCTGGATCTGATAGTTTGCCCGCGCGACAAGTTTCCCCTGTCTCACCGGGCTGATCAGTTGAGATGTGATCAAGGACACGTTTATTCCATTGTCGACGGAGTTCCCATTCTGCTTGTCCGGGAAATGCTCCAAACCCACATCGAGGGCGAACGATCGCTCGCCGTTGCCGATGCCGGGCCGGGAGCAGAATTGCCAAGGTTTGAGGTACACAGCGGCCAGATCGATCCATTTGTAAACCGCGCAATTGGCGCTACCAACGGTTCTTTGTACCAGCACCTTGTCGGGAACTTGAGGGAGTATCCGATTCCAGAACTAAGGCTGCCTCCCGGTCAAGGCAGGTCGTTCGTGGAAATTGGTTGCAGCTGGGGACGGTGGTGCATTGCTGCGACACGACTCGGATACCGCGTCGTCGGAATTGATCCCTCTCTGAAGAGTATTCGCGCAGCCAAACGCGTTGCCCAGCAACTGGGCATCACTGCTCACTATGCGGTCGCGGACGGCCGCTGCATGCCGTTTCCTGACCGATCATTCGATCAGGCGTTCTCCTACAGCGTCCTGCAACATCTTTCCCGCGAGAACGTGCGCACCGTTTTGAGCGAGGTTCGGCGAGTATTGCATCCCAACGGAGGCTACCGGTTGCAAATGCCGAACGCTTTTGGTATCCGTTGTATTTATCACCAGGCGCGACGCCACTTCCGCAACGCACAGGATTTTGAGGTACGGTATTGGACCCCACGTGAATTGGCGTCTGTTTTCTCGACCGCCCTAGGGTCCGCGCAACTTTCTGTGGACGGGTTTTTCTCATTGAATGCACAAATCAGCGATATTCGGTTTTTGCCCAGCAAATATCGCGCCCTGGTAAAAGTGTCCGACCGCTTGCGCAAGTTGAGTCAGATCTTTCCCCCATTGCTCTATGCAGCCGACAGCCTGTACGTTACCGCAGCCTAGAACCCATTTAACTCGCAACAGCATGGCGAACAGCAACTGTGCGGGGCCCAGTTAAGTCTGCTGCGACGGAAATAATCTGCCGAACATGATCGCTCCAGGAAAACCGCTCGCATCGGCTCAAGCCATTACCTGGAGTATGGCCGGCGAAGTTTTGCGCAGCGTCCACCTGCAGAATGCGGTCGGCCAGTTCTTGCGCTGAAAAACGTGGAAAATACAGCGCCGAATCCCCACAGACTTCGTGATGCACAGGCAAATCGGAGGCAATAATGGGCAATCCACAGGCCATCGCCTCAACCAACGGATGCGCGAAGGTCTCGGTGTAAGCCGGGGTGACGTATAGGTCACTACTGCGATACACCCAATGCAAGAGCCGGTACGGAATCGCCCCCAGTTCCACTACCTCCTCCCGAATTCCAAGTTGCTGAATTAGCTCGGCGGCAACGTTCGTTTTATAGGTGCCGGGGTTTTCTTTGTTTTGCAACCTGCAGGTAAGAAATAGTCGCACCTTCCGCCCGCTTCTCCGCAACAGCGCAACTGCGCGAAACAGAGTTTCGAAGTTGCGGTAGTAGTTGTAATGACTCACAAACAGCAGCCGCAGGCAATCCTTCGCGCCGTCTAGCTTTGCTTGCACCTCCAACGGTAGTGGCAACTGGTCCCCAAAAAATACTTCGCGATCGAATCCGTGGTGAATCGCAACCACATTCTTGCCCGTCCAGCTCCGCAATTCCTCCGCGAACGCTGCGCTGGGAGCTACGGTGCAGTCCGCCCAGCGCACCGAGTTTTTAGCTAAAACGCTTTTCAGGAGAGTATCCAGCCACATTCCATAGGCGCCCCGGGACCTCAGGTCGCGATAAAAATCGGTTGAAGTGTACAGCGAATTCCCACTCAGCAGGATCTGCGGCACCGGCGATTTTCGCAGGGCGAAATTTCCCGCCGATAGCACCACATCCGCTCCGCTTCTTCGAATGATGGCCGGCAGTTCGCACTGCTCGAAAAAAAAACGTCTGGCCGTACCCGTCGGCACCCCGGCGTCGGCCAAAGTGACACTAGCAAAATTGCTGAATTCATCCCGCAGATGCGGCTGCACCGCCAAAGTGGTGTGTATATTCGGTTGGCTGGAGAGACAAGGAACAACATTGTACAAATACGTCAGGCCGGCGCCTGCGCTGGCCCCCAGTGCGTTTACGAAAAGATGCATCATTGCCCCGAAGCCACGGCGCTGTATTGCGGCGTTAGCACAGGGATAACTGTTTCTGGCGAACAGGCCGCTGCGGTGCGTGGGACCAGATCCACCAGAATGAAAGCCAGTACCCAAAAAAATACGCACAGATAGTACCCAATCGCAAACATCCAGTCTTCAAACGTCGCGTGTACCAGACCCGCCGCCACTACCGCCGCAGCCGGAACCGCAGGCGAAAACACATCGCCGCTCTGGCGCAGCACCAAAAATACTTTGCGAACATTTAGCGCCATCAGCGCAACAAGAAAATAGAACGGAACAACTCCCAACAGCCCTACCCATTCCGCAATCGCCAAGTAGCTATTTCCATGTTCCCGAGCGATCCTGGAATCAAAGTGCGAGTGCATCAGAGTTAACCGCGTCAGATCATCCCCGGTCACACTGGTCCCGAAACCGCTGCCAAACCACGGATGATCTTTTATTACCGACCAGGTGCGGTTCCACGGGCCTTGCCTGGAACCCAGAAGCCCCTGTTCCTGGTTCCCCTTGTAAAGAAACATGGATGTGATCGTTACCGAGCCGTCCCACCTTGGAGCATCGTCCGGTAACGGAACGAACATGACAATCGCGACAGCCAGCACAACTGCTGCTGCAATTCCCTTCACCATCAGCCGGTATTGCCGCAGCGCGATACACACCAGCAGGCATGACACTGTCGCCCCAGCCATTCCCGCCCGGGCGAAGCTGCTCAGCAGCAGCAACATGGCCAGCATTAGTTCAAATCCCAGGCGTCGTTGCGTGACTCCCTGAGAAGTCAGGAAACCCCAGAGCAGGAGCGGAATAACGGCCACCCCCATGATCGCTCCCAGCGAGTTAGGATTGCCCCACACTTCCCAGCGAAACAACCAATAGGAAATTGCGCTGAGGTAGGTGACAACTTCACAGCCCACCAGCAATCCTCGGAAGAACACTACGGGACGCTGCGCCGAAACCGCGGTTCGCCCTCCCGTGGCTCCATAGATGAACACCAGCGCCAGGCTCAAAACCTTCAGCACTGCTTCTTCTGGGTAGGCCGAAACCGAAGCCGAAACCATTGCCGCAAGGACGCAGAAAAACGCAACTAAATGGAACGTGCTGAAATGATGATCCCGGTCTTTCATGTAAACTGCCAGCCCCGCTACCGCCCCCACCGTCAGCACAAGCCAGCGTCCCCGGAGCCACGCCGCGTGGTACGGTATGCCCGAACCCGCCCACAGGAATACCGCCACCAGTATGGGAAAGAACGACCGCCGATATTTGCAAACCGCCGCCAGAACTATTTCCGCGACAATAACCACTCCCAGGGTCGATGCACTCGAAAGGTAGCCAGGCCGCGCAAGCAAGAGGCAGGCCAGCAGCAGCGAACCGGCCAGCAGGATGAACACCGTTTTCAATACCCCCTCAGACATTCAGCAGCACCTCCGCCGCCGTTGCTAGCGCGATTCCCCTCGCACACAATTCCGGTGAATAATTCTGGATCAGGTTCGTGCTCTCTCTCGACATAGATCTGCGCAGATCCGGATCGCCCGCAATCTCCCGCATCGTCTCTGCCAGTTGCTGCGCATTCCCCGGTTCAACCAGCCGGCCGTTGCTCTTGACCAACTCTGCTGCGCAGCCCGCAACGTCAGTGCAGATCACCGGCAATCCGCACGCCATTGCCTCGTTGACTACCATTCCCCAAGTGTCGCTGTGCGTAGGCAGCACCATGCACTCGGCAAGACCGTAATAGCTCGCCAGTTCGTCGCGGTGGATAAAACCCGGAAAATGCACCACGCCCGGAAATACCTCCCGCGCCAGCGCCTCGAGTCCAGCGCGTTCCGGTCCATCGCCAGCAAATACCAATCCGACTTCTGACCGCAGCTCCGGAGCCAGACGGCTGTAGGCATCCAGCAGATCAAACACTCCTTTCGCCTTCACCAGCCGGCCCACAAAAAGAAAATATCGCGAGGGCAGCCCGAGTTCCTGACGCACCCGACTCCCCTTCTCTCCAGCCTTCCTTTCACTCGTCGCGAACAAACTAATGTCCACGGCATTGGGAGCCACAAATACTCTTCCCACTGGCGCGCCCATCCGCTGCAAATATTCCTGCGCCGATCTTCCGGGAACCACGAAGCCGTCACAGCCGCGTACGAAGCTCTCTTTCAAGGACTCCACCAGCGTGTGCGCGCCCCGCCGGTCCCTTGCCGTGCTCTCGCACCATAAAAGAAATTGCACCTGGTTCCGCCTCGCCCACCGCAGCGCCTGCCACGAGGCCAAATAGTTGTAGCCGCCGCACACAATCACTTCCGGCCGCGCCCGCAGCAACGCACGCACCACGCTGTGGTTCAATAAGATGTTGTACTTTCCCACTCTCCCTCTCCACGACGGCACCACTTCATACGAAAATCGGATCTCATCTGCATACACTCGCCACTGCCGCATGGAATTGTCGGTTTCCGCTAAGAAGATGACGTGAAGATCTACCTCCTCGCGTTCTGCCAGGGCGTTGAAAACCGGAATCCTGTACGGCGCGATAATCTCCGTCAGCACCACCAGGCGACGCTTCATCGGGCGCATCCACGGTAAACTTTTATCAGTTGCCGGGCCTGATGGCTGATCATGTACCGCTGCAGTACTGTGCTGCGCGCGCTCGTCCCCACACGGTACCGGAGGTCCTCATTCTGCAGAAACATCCCCAAACCATCGCTCAACTCGGTCTCGCTGCCCGGAGAAATCAGAAATCCGTTCTTGCCGTGCTCAATAACTTCTTCGATTCCCTGGCCCCGGCAACCGATCACCGCCTTCCCCGACGCCATCGCTTCCAGATAAACGCACCCCAGCCCCTCGTAACTGCTGGGCAGGGCAAACACCGCGCAACGCCGCATCGCCTCCGTAATCTTTTCTCTGCTCTGTCTGCCTTGGAAACGCACCCGACCGCTGATTCCGAGCTCTTGCGCCAGCCGGACCAGGTTGCGGCGCTCCGGACCATCTCCGAAAATTTCCAGCGAACATTCAGAAACTAACTCGCTCACCCGCGCGAACGCTCGCAGCAGCAATGCATGGCCTTTGATGGGTATAAGATTGCCCACGCTCAGCACCGTCGACGGCGATTGCAATTCCGCTCCCGTCCGGAACATCTCCACATCCACGCCGTTGTAAATGACCTCTGCTTTCCCGCACAGATCTCTTCCTAGCCGTTCGCGCACCTTCTCGCTGATGCAAATCACCGAACGGGCGGAACCATAAACTCTTTTCGAAACCCGCCTGCACCAACCCGACGCTGCACGCCCCGCCTGGGTCTCCGAAAATGCATCCGAAAACACATCCAGCCCATGCACCGACACCACGAATGGGATGCCCAGCCGCTCGCTGATCAACCTGGCGACGTCTCCGCAAGGCAACGCCCCGTGCGCATGGACCAAATCAAACGATCCCATCCGGTTCATCTTGTGTACAGTTCTCATTAGGCTGGCCGCCAGGAACGCCCCAGCCGTAGGCAATCCAAAATTTCCGGGCACGGAAAAATATGTCTCCCATCTCGACCGCTCTCCAGAATCTGCCGGGTGCTGGCGCTCCCGATAGAAAGGTTGCACCGCGATCACATGGTTTTCAATTTCCTCTGGTTCCATCCAACTCAGCGGTTCGGCAACAAACCCACCCTGGCTGCCATCTTCCGCTGACGGGTAGAAAGGAGTAAGCGTAAGCACGCGTAGACGCCGGGTTCCCGCCGCCCGCTCCGCCGCTGGCGCGATTGATCCCGAAACCCGCATTGGCGCGCTACTCAGGATGCTTTCCTCAATTCAGCTTTTCCCGCGACCCGCTGAAACGTTTCTTCCCATTGGGCCGCAATCAGGTCCCAGTCGTATCGCCGGCTATGCAGTCTGCCCGCGTGCCCCATTTTTCTCCTCAGCCCCGGATCCGCGAGCAACTGATTCAACGACGCAAGCAACTCGTCATCCGATCCCGCCTGAAACCCAGTGACCCCATGGACCACGGTCTCCGCCGAGTAGTTGTTGCGCGCGATCACCGGTAGCCCGCACGCCGCAGCCTCTAGAATCACCTTGGGCGACCCTTCCCACGCCGACGGAAACAGAAATACGTCCGCCCGCTGATATTCCTCTTTCAATCTTTCCATCCCCAGCGGTCCCAGCAGCGCCACATTCCCCAGCCTTTCACCCGCGATCCGGTCCGCCAGTTCCGCTCCCATCGGTCCCTGCCCCGCAATCCTGAAGTCCGCTTCCGGAAACCGCGCCGCCGCAGTAAGCAGGAACTGTGGCTGCTTGAAGGCGCGTAACGATCCGGCAAACAATACCCGCGCCCGCTCGTTCTGTGGACGTTCCCACTCCGGCGTAAAGAATCGGATGTCCACCCCAGTTGGAATGATCTGGCTGCTCAACCCGTACTCACGTTCCAGGCTGCGCTGCACGCAAGTTGAATTGCTGAATAGGTAGTCGCAACGCAACACGCTCCGCTCCCACAGCCGGATGCTCTCGGCCGCAACCGTGGGTTCGTTCCTCGCGTCCGACTGTGATTCGATGGTCGCGATAGTGGTCCGCCCGTCCCGCCACTTCCGGCGCAGACCCGAGTACCACCGGCTGGCCGGCGACGCTTTCATGTAAAACAGAAGTTCATGTGTCCCCAGCAAAAACTCGGAGAGTATTCGCGCCGTCTGCCGGCGCGGAGGAAGTTGGATCAAGCGGGTATTCCGGCGCCGGGCAATCCGTGGGTCAGGTTCCCCCAAACAAAACATGCTCACATGAAAACGCCCAGGATCGAGCCGGCAAACAATTTCCCGTGCGTTTCCCATCTGAGCATTGGGCAGGCCCGCATCGGCAAAGCTGTCCACGAGAATCCGAATGGGCGTCATCCCTGCATCCCCGCGCCGGAAAGCCATGCCTTCCAGGTCTAATTGAGACTGTTGCTGGTTGAATGCGCCCATTCTAGTCGAAGCTCGCGCAGTTGAGTCCCCAGACGCCTGTCGAAATCCCGTGACTTATGTGATTCCGCCACATGCTTCCGCGCGCACTCCAGCAATGCCCGGCGAATCGGTTTCGCCATGTCCGACGGCAGAGGAGCGTTTTCACCAGGATCTGATTTCAAATCGAATAGTTGCTCTTCGCCCGACCCAAAATCGACCACCAGCTTGTGACTTCCTTTCCGTACCGCCAGAAGTCTCGGTCCCGCTCGATCCTCCCGCCGGAACGGATTGGTGCACCCACGAACGCATTCCGTGAATGCAGGTCTGCCCCAGTCACGGTTTTCGGTCAACTGGCTCCAACAACTGTGGCCTCGGAAATCCGCAGGTGACGGTACCTCCAGGATGTCCAACAACGTTGGCGCCAGGTCAATCAAGCTCAGCGGCTGCTCGACGTTGCCGCCCTGCTCAAACTCTGGCACCCGCAACAGCAACGGCACGTGCACTATCTCTTCACTGAGCCGCATCGGAGGATGGAACCGCCCGCCATGGTCCAGAAACTCTTCTCCGTGGTCGGCAGTGACCGCGAGCGCGCATTTATCCCACAGATTGAGGTCCACCAGCGTTTCTGTAAGCCTGCGGATCTGCTCATCCACCCAGCGGATCCCGGCATCGTATAGCGCCACTAATTCGTCACGTTTCTTCTGCAGGCGTTTCTCCGGTAAATCTCCCCGGCTCCAATACGAATTCAGATATCTTGCGTGGCCAGCCCTCACTTGCCCGCTACCCATTAACTCCACCGCTTCCTGCTTGGGATAATAAGGAGAATGTGGATCCATCAAGTGCAACCAAAGAAAAAACGGCCCGCTGGAGTTCTCCTTCAGCCATCCCATCGCATGATCAACAATCACGTCCGCCGCAGGAAATCTCCGGAGCCCATCCAGCGTCTCCCTCTCTCCACCCCCAACCCTCTGGCAATACTGAAAGTAGAGTTCATCGTAAGCCGCGCCGAGCGGGGGCGCGACATGGCACGCCCTTGACAAAAGCTGGTTCGCTCGACCGCGCATTCTCGATTCCGGTTGCCCCCCCTGCTCGCCCGCGAACTCCAGCGTCCCGCTGTCTAGGAAATCCCGGAATATACGGAACCCGCGGTCATAGCCGAACCTAGCCGACAGATACGGATTGGCTGCGGAAAATGCCGCCGTGGCGAATCCGCATTCATCGAGTACCGAAGCAATCGTGCTCTCCTCGGGCGCGAGTCCCAACAAGTCACGCCCCAGAGCCAGCGGATACCTGGATGCGAGAATCGCTGGTAACGAGTAGTAGGTCGGCGTGCCTGCGGCCACCGCATTCTGGAACACAAAACTCCGGCCCGCAAGAGAATCGAGAAAAGGCGTTGCCCGCCGCCCGTATCCCAGAAATCCGGCATGGTCAGCGCGCCAGCAATCAATGGTCACCAGGATCAGCGACCGCGCCGGCACCATCAAACTGCTCCCTGGTGGACAAAACGCGAATTCCAGTCTCCCTGACTGACGCTGACGCTCACTCGTACTTTCCCGCGCGAGAATGCACCCTGGGTCACGATTCCATACAAATCTTCATCATGCACATAAAGCAGTTCCGGGTATTTGGACTCCAACCCGGTCAGGAGCGAGTCAAGGGCCGCAACCGAGGGCGTGCGAAAGTCTTTGATCGAGGAGTGGAAGTTGATCGAGTGCACAGAAATGATCAGTGGCAGCCCCAGCGAGAAACAATTGCCGGCAACTTGCAGATATTTCTCCACCTCCAACTCCTGCTGGCTGGGCTCGAAGTCAATCGTCCGGTAAAGATGCAAAATCCCGAATTGATCCACGTGCGGAGCTCGCAAACCGCTGCCGCTGCCGTTCTCCGCTACCCGGATTCCGGCTTCCGACCACGCCCGATGGGTATCGCGGTTCGCCCGGCATCCCGGGGCGCAGGCTGAGACTGGCTGCATTCCGAATAGCCCCGAAAAATTCTCGCAAGCTTCCCAAATCAACTTCCGCTGCCGCTCCACAGCGAGAAACCCAGCCCGCGGCTTCTGCGGGTTCCAGTATTCATAGCCAATCCACGGCATCCGCCAGTAGATGTATGGCGTCTCGGCCTCCCAAAGTAATCGCAGAAATTCTGCCCGGCTTCCGCCCTCTGCCAGCGCGTTCTCCGCCGCCGCCGGACAGAAGTGCGTGCTGCCATGCAATGCCGGATAAAAAACTCCTTGCTCAATCCCCAAGCGATAGGCTTCGAACAGTCCCGGACGTGACCACTTCCCCGGCAATCCTTGCGCCAGCGGAAGAATTTCCGCGCTTCTGAATCCCCCCTCCCGCATTTTCTTGAAATCCAGGTTCGCCGTACAAACATTCATTACTAGACACGGAGGCCGTCCGGTCGAATCCCGATGCCGCCCCAACAGCGATGCCACCGCCGTCACATCCTCGGCGGTTTCCAGACTGTAGAGATCGTAAGCCCGCTCCCCCAATCTGACCCCGCGCGAACGCAGCCAGTCGTAGCCTTCGCGATCGCGCACTCCCACGCGACCCCAGTCATCGCTCTGCAGGACCACCAGCGGACGCGAGAAAGCGAGCCCCGGCAATTCCGCACGTCGGCGAAACAGATTAAGTGCCCCTTTAAGCAATTGCCCCCCGAGCGCCTTCCTGGCTAGCAGTCTAGCCAAATCCCAACGGTTCTAAGTTAACCGCTAAGGTGCCAGTCCAGTTCCAGCGCTCCTTCCCTTTCTCGCTTGAACGCTGTAATTCACGGTGAAGGAACCATCCTTGGCTCCAAACCTATCCAATGCCGAACCCAAAAGATTCAGCAATGGAACCAAAGAACAACTCACCATAGATCGTACTGCCTGATATCTCGCCGACATGTGTACGAATACCGCCAGCGTGCGCATCATTCCAGCAGCGCTCCCGCATTCTGGAATGATCTGCACCTCGGAAAAACCGCCCAGTAATTGGCTCAGGGCCGCCGGGAACAGCCTCCACCGGTCTTGTTCCGAGTCCCTTGGAAAGATGCTGGGTGCGCTCAGAAACAACACCCCCCGCGGCCGCAGAACCCGATGAATCTCTCGCATAACCGCCGCCGGATCAGGGGCATACTCGATCACCTGCGTACACAGCACCAGGTCGAACGAGTTGTCCGCGAACGGCAGCCTTTCTGCATTTGCCACCGCGCTCACCAAAACCGTCGGACGCAAATCAATTGCCCAGTACTGACAGGGCAAAGGTATCAACTCGCGGTAAGGCTGAATTCTGCCACCCACATCCAGCACTTTCGGACCTCGAAGTTCCAGCTGCTGCAACCATCCCAGAAATATCTCACGCCTCCGTCGAAGAATCAGCCAGTTGGGATTTGTCATCCTCGGCCGCAACCGCTCTCGGCCTGTTTTCACCAGCCAGTTCCGGCTTTCATTCTGCGGCGGCATAGAACGGATTTCCCTCAGATGTACCCCAACCCCTTCAATCTGTCTTCAATAATCTGCTGCTCTTTCTCATCCATTTTCAGCGCATCCTCGCGCACCAATTCCCGTAGCGTTGCCGTCAAGAGATCCTCGATCCCGCCGAAGCGGTGCCCATACTTCTGCTCCGCCGCGCTGCAAAGCACTTCCGGCAAAACCACCGCTCGTTGTCCATCCATCAGACGTTCCTCCCATTCCCTCGTGGGTTCTGTGTGATTCTTTTCCACACCGTTCTCGCGATTTGTCGGTCTTCGGCGTCCAACCCAAACCCCAGCATCGGCCCCAGAAAAGACGCATAAGCACACCCCAGCCCCAGGGCAGCAACTCTCCACGGAGAATGCCCGCCCGCCCAAACGTGATTCACGATCAGGAGAATCGCTCCGCACAGCAGAGTCGGCGGCGCCAGCTTGAGATAACCGGCATCATACGGAGACAACTTCAACCTCCGTCGCACGGCCGCCAGCGACCATAAATTCGCAGTTGCCACGGTGATCGCGGAAGCCAACGCCGCCCCTGTTACTCCCAGCCGCGGCACCAGAAAAAGGCTCAGCACAATCATGAGAACGGCGTTCGCGCCCTGAATCTTAATTATTTCCATCTGGTGGCCGGACATCATTAGCAGGAATCCAACCGACCCCACCGCGCAATTGATAAGTTGTCCGGTCGCGCCAATGGCCAACACCGCCGCCCCGGACTGGAAGCCTCCCCCAAAAATCCCCATGAGTGGCCGGGCAAAAATCACAATCGTCAGAGCCAGTGGAATCGTCAAAATCATGATCCACTTAGTCAGCGTCGCATAAAGCTTTTGCAGCAGAAGCCGGTTGCCGTCCGCGTGCAGTTCAGCGATGATCGGTGAAAAGATCTGGTTTACCGACTGCAAAGCAATCGGTACAAAACCCACAAGCGCCATGGCCACTGCATAAATGCCAACCTGTTTCGGCGCCAGATAATGGCCGAGAACAATCTTGTCGGTTTGCGACAGCGCGAAGTCAACTCCCGCAATGCCAAATGCGGCTGCGGAAAAACTCACGACCTTCCGGTCTAGCGGCGCAAATGCTGCCAGCCGCGCTTCGACCGGCGTCATCCGCCACACCGAAATTGCCAGCAGCCCCAGCACCAGCATCGCGCTCCCCACCTGCGCAACCATGTACCCGCGCAGCCCGAAGCCCAAACTGATCAGCAGCACCGCAACCACAATGTTCACCGGAGTACCGATGAAATGCGTGATGATCGTCCGCCGCGCCACATCCCGGTACCCGGCCATGACCTGTCCCAGAAAACCGGTCAGCACCCCAAACAGCATGACCAGTGCAAAAGCCCAAAAATACGAACTTAGCGCCGGGGCGTGATAAAAATGCACCGCCACCCACGGCCCAGCTAACAGCACCACCGCTCCCAGAAACAGATTGCTCACCGAGAGCAGCGCCAGTCCGCCGCGCAAGAACGCGCCGAGTCGCCCAAATTCCCTGCGCGTGGAATATTCGGCCACAAACCGCGCCGCCGCCGCGGGAAGCCCGACCGCATTGAACAGCCCAAGAAACCCCACAATGCTCATTCCCAGGGCATAAAGGCCCAGAGCGTCCGCCCCCAGTCTGCGCGCGAGATAGATTTTGAAAAAATATCCCGCTGCGGCGGTGAGAATGGTTCCCGCAAAGTACACCGAAGATTGGCGCGAGATGCTTCCAATCCTGCGACGGAATTCCGCGCCCTCCAGCGTCGGCACCAGTACCGGCGTGGTTTCCTGCACTCCCGGAATGTTGGTCGCAGTCGCCATCGAACTCCTAGGCCGCAGGATACAGATCCATAATGTTTCGGCTGCTATCTGTGAATTCCAACTGCCCCGTGCGGCTGAAGAACAGCTTCTTCCTTCGCACCAAGGAAAACCGCGGTACAAACCCGGCCCGCTCCAGCCTTGATGTCGAATGCGGAGCCGCGCTGAAGATCCACGGACGCTTCCCGTTCTCCACCATGAGTCCGGCAACCATGGGCGCGCATCGCGCATAGTGCCCACGACCTCGCTGCGAAGCAGGCGTCCAGTCATCGAATATTAGAACGGATCCCGCCGACGGTTCCTTAAGCCCCTGGCCCAGTTCCGGCATCTTGAAACCCTCGAAGGGCGCGACCCAGCAAAAGTGCACCGCCGTTCCCTCGCCCGTCACCAGCGCAAATCCTTCCGATTCGCTAGATTGCAGTCGTTTCGCAGACCATAATAAATATTGAAGTGTGTCGTCCTCGTTTTCGTACCTGACGGCCGCGCCTGCCAGCAACTTCACCGAAACTGGCTGCACTCGCAGATCTTCAGTCGCAGGCATCCCCCCCGGCCCTGCCCACTCCAGAAACGAAATCCCCGCCCCACCGGAAAAGCCACGCTCCATCCGCAATCCAGCGTTGCGCAAGTGACCCAAGATTCCGCCCGCGCGCAAAGCAGAAATACCCGCAACACAATTCCTGGCCACTTTCTCAAGACCAGGAGATCTTTTCACCCACGACGCGGCTCTGTACCGGCACACCTCCCAACCCAACCGCGCTTTCGAGCGGCTGGCCGTGATGTACAACGTTTGGCGTCCGGACTTCGCATACTGCTGCTTGTAGCCTTCATCCCCCAAGCCCAGGTCCACGCTGCTGGTTTCGGAATTTACCGAAGCGTCTTGAAGAATCCTGCACAGCAAATACGATCCCGCGGACAACCGACGCGCTTCCACATCAAACGTCGGTTGGTAGTAAAACCATTTCCCCGCGAACCTGAAACCATAGTTCCAGGCGATGGACCGTCCATCAATTTTCAGAGTGCTCACGGCGAGCCACCCCTGGGCCGAAAGCAGCCTGGCCAATTCGATCAGAAAAGCACGCCGCTCCTGCCGGACCAGATTGCTGATTTCACCGGTACTCAAGAATCTTCCCACGTGCGACACCGCAAACTCCGGAAACTCTGCGCTGAACTCGTCCCAGGTATTTCTGTGGTCCACAATTGCTGTCCGCAGTTCGCCCGCCGCCTTCGTCATCCGTTTCAGCTTGTGGCTTGCGGCCTGGCTCAACTGCGCGCGGTCTTCGGATGAATTCAATGCCACCTGCGCGCAGAAGTAAGCAGGCCTCGCAAATACGGAGTACCCCCATCTCCGGATTGATGTCCGCGCCACAATCCGCAACACGGGTGCGGAGGCCGAATCCGCGGGCAGATTCGCCAGCCGAAGCTCCGCAATTCCCATCCCCCGCAGCTCCCGCATCACCAGCCCAATCATTTCTTCGCGATCGGCGGGCGTAGAAACAAAATCGCAGTAGTCAGCAGTTAAAGCGTTCAGGAAAGAGACCTCGCCGCTCGTATCCACAGCCAGAGCTGCGATTCCCGCCAGTCTTTCCTCCCGATAAACGGCAAACAACAGAGGCTGCAGCGAGGCTCCATACACACCGGAAACCGCCCGCGCCCATTCCCAGGTGTAGAACACTTCGGGACGCTCCATCGAGTAAACGAGACGGTCCCATTGCTCACGGAAATCCTCGCCTTCAGGAATAGCGTTATGGGCAACCAGGCGCATTCCGGTTTCAATCACGCCGAAACCTTGTGGAAATGAACGTACTTCTCGCGAATGGAGTTGGAGAATCCCGACACATGCGCCTCGAATTCCGCCCCATTCATCCCAGCGGAGACATGCACACGCGGAAAAGAGAAATGATCGGCCGGACTCCCATTTTCCACGTTCACAAAGGCGCACTTAAAACCCGCGCGCTTTGCTAATTTCGGCTCCCGAGCGCTCACCGCCTCGGAATTTCCGAATGGAAATGCCAAGGCCCAAACCTCTGTTCCCAGCGCCTCCTGCAAATGCAACCGGCTTTGCGCAATCTCCTCAAAAGCAGCTCCCGCGGGCATTTGCGAGAGCATGGGATGCGAAATCGTGTGCGCTCCGATGCTCACGCCTGCTTCCACTAACTTTCGAAGCTCTTGCAAATTCAGCATCAAGAACCTGCGCCGCAGCGGCTCATTGTGAGAATATTCCGACTCCCAGTTTTCAGATATGCCGATCTGGGTTCGCAGTTCCTTCAGATACTGGAGCCGCGAGGGGACATCGAATCCGGAGAGTTTTCGGATCAATTCTCTCCACAGCAAACGTTTCTGCGTGCGCCCCTGTGAGAGATACGGCTCTGCTTGCCACGGTACTCGCAGCGCAATCTTCCCGCCGTCCCTAAACAACCAAAGGTAAAGCTGCTCGTACCACAGCATCGCGGAGTGCTCTAAGACCGAGGCGCCGGTCACGAAGAAAAGAAACGGCAACTTCATGCTCTGTATGATAGGCAGCATGTCAGTGATGGTGTTCAGCAAGCCGTCATCACAAGTCAGCAGGACTGCACGTGGCGGGAGCTCCACCCTGCCATCGCACCAGAGGGCAAAGTCAGCGGGAGAAATCAAGGTATATTTCGACTGCAACAGCCGTACCTCACTACGAAAGGTCTCGGCGCTTACCAAATGCCCATCGAGCGCCGCATCGCCGGCCTTATATCCTGCGGGCAAAAGGCCGTGGTAAGTAATTACTGTCGGCCCCTCCCGCGCAGACCTGCGCAGATAGCCTGATCGGCTCAACCCCGGATAAACAATGTGTTTAAGCAGTGGACTGATCACTCTCATTGGTAGTTCACAGATGTCTGCGGAGGAAGCGCGGCCCGCTCGCCGCTTTCATCGCCAACCTTGGAGAAGGCGTAGCAGTACCAGTCGGCGCGGCAGATGGATCTTTCTTGGGGATACTCGTGGCCCCAGACTTCCAAGCAGCGAAATCCGAGACTCTGTAGTTCGGATATTGCTTTCTACGGAGCCCAATAGTGATTGAGCAATCCCGGATGGGCGGGATCAAACATGTAGCCCTCGCCAAGCCGAAATGCTTTCCAGGAAATTTTTCGCGGCAAAGCCGAACCATCTCCGGCGAGTAGTCAACCCCGAGGTATCGCCCCGCTCTTGCCAGCAAATAGGGCGTCGTCCGCCCTTCTCCCACGCCTAGATCGAGCACCGCAGCCCCTGGCGCTACATAGGTTCCAACCAGCAAGCGCTCGCATGGAGTGAGGTAGTCCAGTTGGGCATATTCGCGCGCGATCGCCGGATCGTGGCACAGATTGGCGTCACCGTCCTTATCGGCGTCCCGGACTTCCGCCGTTGCTTCACTCGTCATTCTTTCACCAGATCCCACGAGAGCGGAGTCCCACGCTCTAGGTCACGGGTGCAAATTCTGCCGAGCACTTGCCCCAGATGCCGCGTGTGCAGACCATCCGATGGTCTTATCGAGCGCACATTCCGCTTGGTAAAAGTTTCCCCGCTCTTCATGTCTTCCACCACAAACAGCGAGCGGCGAAATACCCGGCTCGCTTCTTCCTTCGCCACCGGACCAATCTCCGCCCATCCCAGCGCCTTTCCCGCTACCCTTACCGCCTCCACCATCGCCTTGAACTCTTCCGGCTCAAGAGAAAACCCGCTGTCCAGCCCCTTGTCCCCGCGCGAAAGTGTGAGATGCTTTTCCACGATGCAAGCCCCCAGCGCAACCGCCGCCACCGGTACCGCAATGCCTGCGCTGTGGTCTGAAAGCCCCACCGGAACGCCAAACTGTCTCGCCAGTTCTGGAATCGCGCGCAGGTTCATCTCCTCCGGCGGCGACGGATACGCGCTGGCGCACTTGAGCAAAGCAATTTCTTTGGCGCCCGCTCCGCGGGCAGTTTCCACCGCTTCCCGAATCTCTTCCCGGGTCGCCATGCCCGTGGACATGATCAGCGGCTTCTCGGTACGCGCCGCTTTTTCAATCAGCGGCAGGTCAACCAGTTCCGGCGACGCAATCTTGTAGGCCGGCACCTCCAGCGTCTCCAGAAAATCCACCGCTGACTCATCAAACGGGGACGAAAAAAAATCCAGACCCAATTCATCCGCAACCTTCTGCAGCCTCGGATGCCATTCCCACGGCGTGCTCGCTTCCCCATACAAATCATGCAGCGTCCGCCCATCCCACAGCGTTCCTCCCTTGATCCGAAAACACTCCCGTTCACTGCGGACAGTGATCGTATCCGGCGTATACGTTTGCAGCTTGATGGCATCCGCCCCCGCCGCCTTGGCAGCATGCACAATCCGCACCGCCCGCTCAAAATCCTGATTGTGATTCGCAGAAAGCTCGGCGATGACGTAAACGCGCATTCCCGCCCCGATCTGGTGAACGCCTATCTGCAACGCTCTATCTCCGTCGCTTTATCCGGGACATGGCAGGCTTTGCCCGGCCCCATCTCCCGCTCTCGCACATAGTGCAGAGCATCATTGCCTCTCACCTGGGTCGCCCCCACCAGGAAGAAACCCGCGTTCGCAAATGATTTCGCCGAAACCCGATTTTCGGTTCTGACAAAGGCGTGTACACGCTCCAGCGGGCCGTGCTCAAACACGTACTCTACGGCCTTACTGAGCAGATGCGGCGCAAACCCCTGACCACGAAAGTCCGGCGCAATGGTCACGCTGATCTCCGCATCTCTGCCGGACTTGGAGTGAAATCTGGCCGTGCCCGCCGGAGTCGAATCATCGTCTTCAAACAGCAACAAAATGCTCGACGGGTCCCCCAGCTTCTGCGCAAACCAACGACTATGCTCTTCCCATGAGATCGGCGAGGAGTCAAACGATACTTGCCGTACGGCCGCCTCGTTCGCCCACTCCCAGAGCACCCGGCAGTCGCCCCCATGCGCCCGCCGCATCCCGCCCGTCCACCACTTCCGTTGCCCGCTGCGACATGCGTGACCGCAACTGACTGGATGCGATCAGGAATTCGATCTTCTCCGCGAGCTGCGGAACCGTAGCCTGGGACAGCGGCAAGTGCACCGCTAAACCCTCCCGGTCCAACTCATGCGCAAGCGGCACTTGGTTCGGCGCAATATCAAGCACGATCGCGGGCAGCCCAAGCATGCACATTTCCCAGCAGGTTGACCCTGCCCCTGAAACCGCAATGTCCGCCCATGCCATCAGCTCGGGCATGTTGACCGCGTCCACCAACAACCGCAACCGGCCGCTCGATTTCTCCACCAGTGTCCGTAAGCGCGGAGTATGCGGATTACTGCCGCCCGCTACGACGGTGATTTCCAGTTGTGACTTGCTAATCAGCTGAATCGCTCGAATTGCCCGCTGGCTCAGATTCAGCGGATCGCTTCCGCCCAGCGTTACCAGCACGCGCTGTACTTCAGAGCGAGGCTCTCGCCGCCAGCCTCGCCACGTCTTGAATTCCCGCCGCAGCAATGCGTACTTCGGACCAAGCAACAGCCGCGTTCCCGGCTCGCGTTCCCGGTAGGGCGAATCGCGAGCATGAAGGTTTTGATTCAACACGACATCCGCGCAGAACTTGCCAGCCTCCGCGCCATCGTCCACATACAACAGTTTGAAACCAGCGTTCTTGATTTCGTAGTGATAGCCATGGCCGAACGAATAGCCATCGGCGACAATCCAACCGGCCAGGTTCGTCCGCGCGATTTCCATGGTCCGGCACGCGTCTTCAGTTGTGCCCGCGGTCGGGTTCACCGAACATACCTGGAATCCGCTCAACCGCTCAAGAATTGCCGGGGTCGACTCAGCCATGGCAAACACGGCAGCCCCACCCGAATCCTGCCATGCTTGCGCCAGTGCCAGACATCGCATTACGTGCCCGGTGCCAATCTTCACACTGGCATCGACGCGAATCAGAATTGTTCCCAGCGTCATACCTGCTCTATCTCACTTCAGACTGCCGCCGCAATTCTCGCGACTTCACGCTGCGAAAGTAGCTCGTCGAAACGCTCAGGATTGATCGCCTCCCACAAATCGGCGGTGCTCTTTCGCGGAAAGTTTTCGAGCATGGCCGGAATTTGCCGTATCTCCTCCGGTGAGCCTAACTCGACACCCGCTCCAAATTCGGCAAACTGTTCTAAGTATCGCCAATTTGAATACTCCAGCCACCTACACAGGAAAACCGGAACCCCGCGCAGCGCGCAATCCACCGCCGTCGTCGAAAGCACCGTCACTGCAAACCAGGTCTGCCGCAGCAACGCTTCATTCAATCCACCCGCAACCATGCGGACGACTTCCCGCTGCCTGGCAGTCAGCACTGCCCTTACAAAACCAAGGCGCTCGCGCAAGCTCTCCTGCGGATGCAGCTTGATCACCAGTTCGCATTTGCGCGCAGCTGCAATTTCAGCCAACCCCGGCAGCACTTCGCGATAAAATTCCATACCCCGCCCACCAGCGACTTCATACGGCTCTGAGAAGAAAACGATCGCGGTTTCCTGCCGGAGCGAGGGCGGAAATTTCTCCCGCGGCGGAGCGCCAACTTCGACCTCTTCTTCCGCAACCCCGCAAACGTTGACCAGATAATCCTTTTCCATCCGCCCTTTGGCCAGAATCACATCCGCATGGTTCCTCTTGATCAAATGCCGACCGTCAAGCGCCCCATGATGGCAAGCAATCGCCGGCATCCCTCGCTCCCGCGCAATCAACAGCGGCAGCCGGGTGTAAGTATTGCTGTCATCGGCGCACAGCACTGCAGTCACCGGCTCGCGTTCAAACACCTGCAACCACGCATCGCGGACAGCCAGTCCATCCCGTAGCATGGAGGGTACACATTCAAACGCGCCCAGTTCGCTCAGAACACTCAGCTCACGCCGATCGCGAAATTCCACCTGCAACTCGCGCCAGCATCCCAACAAATACTCATACTCATCTCTCAGGCACTTCCCCGGCGCATAGGAGGCAAGTCGCGATGCCGTCACATTCTTCGGCGGATCCGCGACCCACCCGCTTTGCCTGGTCGCCACCAAGAGGAAATCGCGCTCCGGCAATGCCTCCGCGTAAGCCAGCCCAGTTCGCGACACATTCACATACGCAGTCGGCAAAAGCACAACCGGCCCCTTACACCCTCTCTCGCTCCGGCTGGCGAAACGTCGGATTCTGTAACTCGCGTCGTACTTGTCCCCCAAAATTTGCCGCATCTGCCCGAAGCCCAGCTTCGCGGCGGTGCCAACTTTCCGCCGTGCCCGGCTAAGCGCGGAGTCAGCCTGGAAAAACCCGCGCACCGCGCACCCCCACAGAAGCTCCATCACTTGCCGATCAAATCCGTCCCCGCTCGCAAAGACTTCATCCCCAGCGCCAATCTGCTCGACCAACTTTTCCAGACTGAGAATCCGCTCCACCCGCTCGTGGTACTCGATTGAAATCAGTTCCCACCAGCCAAAGCCATGCGCGTCCACCATGCGGCCAAACCCAGAAAAAAGTGTTTGCCGCGCCTGCCCTAAATCCTCAAGACCAAGCTTCGGCAGCCGCCCCACCGGACAACGAAGCAAATCTCCCCAACTTTCGTATGCGCCATGTCCTGAAATTCCCAAGTCAATTACCCGGTCCCACGACTGCCGTGCCCAGGGCCCCAAACCCGGGTCATCGTCGGAATGAAGGAGGAGGACCCTCATGCATTCAAAGTCTGCGCGTCTTCCCGGACGGGCTTCTGGGCAATGTGCGCGTTCATCTTCGCTAGTTGCGGCGAACCCTCCATCAAGCCGACCGCCTCGCGCCACCCGAAGCCATCGCCGCCCTTAAAGTGACTGTAGATTGCCCGAATCAGGCGCAGGTCTTCGGGCGTGTCCAAAGTCCAGCGATACCGGCTATAGTCCGGTTCGCCCCGGACAACCACAGACCGGAAAATGTCGGTTCGCTCGTAGAACAATGGCGTCACGTGCTCGCGCTGATGCGGCTGGTCCGAAATCTTCCACGCCTTCCTCAGCGCCTCTATAGTGAATACTTCGGCATCGAGACCTCGTGGATAAGTCCGTGGCATCACGTTGCAGGAAAAATCGGCATGCTTCTCAAAAAAACATTGAATAACTTCATCCACCAACCCGGGTTCAATCAGAGGGCAGTCCGAAGTGATTCTCACCACCGCGTCCGCTCCAAATTTTTCGGCAGCCCGAAGATATCTATCCAACACATCCTCTTCCGAGCCGCAAAAACATGGAACGCCCAGCCCGTAGCAGGCCTCGACAATCGCCGTGTCCTGAGGAGATCCAGTCGTGGCCACCACAATCTCGTGTAGCCGCGAAGCTCGTCGTAGGCGTCGCACCACGCGGCTCAATACCGTGTGGCCGCCCAGGTCCATCAGAACTTTGCCTGGAAGTCGAGTACTCGCCATTCGCGCCTGAATGATCGCCGTGACTTTCAATCGCCCACCTCAACCTCTCTTTCTCAGCAGGAACATCGTGTCAATGTTTTGATTCTCGAGATAAGGCAGGTACTGCTCGCGGACCAACTCCATATCTTTAAAGCGTTCCAAGTACTGCTTGGCGTAGTCCATCTTCCACAAAAGTTTCTCGTGGCCCCGGTAGTTCACCTGAGTGACATTTGGAGCGTAGTATTCCGCGCCCCAGATGTAGGTCCTTGCACAACGGTGGATCTCGTCCATTGCCTGGGTAAGGTCTTCCGGCGCGATGTGAATTAACACACCGGAAGTGAACACGACCTCAAATGAATCGTCATCATAAGGAAGAGCCAACGCGGAACCCCGCCGGACAGCGACATTTTTGACCCGGGATTTCGCGATTTCGACCGCATAGGACTGAATTTCAACCCCAGACAGGCTCGTATAGCCGGACTGCTGCAGTTGTAACAGTTGGTTTCCGACGTTACAGCCCACCTCCAGAAAACTCGCGTCCTTTGGAATACCCTGCAAGAAAACCTGGTTCATTTCTCGTCTAGTAATTCCATAGTTCCCGAACCACAAAGCATTCAGTTCTTCCACACCGAGCATATTGCGGTCGGTGTATGCACGCCCGAATTCACCTCGCCATACTTGTGCCTGATCTGTCTCTGCGATGTTGGGAACAACGCCATTCGCCGCTATGTGTTTACTCATGCAGGCCACCTCACGTAGTGTCCTAAGACTCTGCTCACCGCCCTCACCACATCCTCCACATCCCCATCACTCATCCCATGAAATATGGGCAAACTGATCAGGTTCTCGTAAGCCGCCTCCGCCACCGGAAATTCCCCTCCGCGGTATCCGAAGCGCTCCCTGTAATAAGGATGGAGATGGACCGGAATGTAATGCACATTCACTCCGATGTTCTCCGCCCGCAGCGCCCGGTAAATCTCAGCCCTTCCGGCCGCGAGCTTCGTCAAATCCAGCCGGATGGGATACAAGTGCCATGCCGGCGAGACTTCACTGCGCGCCGCGGGCACAATAATTCCCGACAAAGCCCGCAGGGCCCCAGCGTATTTCCCGGCAATCTCTCTTCGCCGCGCCAGATTCGCCTCTAGCTTCGCCAGTTGCTGCAACCCCAGCGCGCAGGCAATGTCCGTCAGTCGATAGTTAAATCCAAGCAGTACCATCTCATAGTGCCATTGCCCTTCCTGCTGACGGTCGCGAGCATTGCTGCTGATTCCATGATTGCGAAACTTCCTCAGAGTCTCGGCGAACTCAGCATTGTCCGTAGTAACCATTCCGCCTTCGCCCGTAGTCAAGTGCTTCACCGGATGAAAGCTGAAGATAGTCATATGCGAGATACTTCCCACGCGCCGTCCGCGATACTCTGCGCCCAGTGCGTGGCAAGCGTCTTCAATCACCGTCAGTCCATGCCGCTCAGCGATTTCGAGCATCGCCTCAAGCTCAGCCGGATGCCCCGCATAATCCACCGGCAGCAGCGCCTTGGTCCGAGACGTGACCAGGCGCGCAACTTGATCGGGATCAAGGTTCAGAGTAGCGGAAGTGATGTCCGCAAAAACCGGCTTTGCTCCCTGATAAAGAACGCAGTTCGCAGTAGCCGCAAACGTCAGCGGAGAAGTAATCGCCTCATCTCCCGCTTCCAGTCCCGCCGCGAATGCCGCCCCGTGCAGCGCCGCCGTCCCACTGCTGAAGCTGACGGCATGACGCGCCCCAACCCATGCGGCGAATGCCTCTTCAAACTCATTCACCTTGGGTCCCGTTGTCAGCCAGTCCGAGCGCAGCGTTTCCACCACTGCCCGGATGTCATCTTCGTCTATCGTCTGCCGCCCATAAGGAAGAAGAGTGCTTCGCACCGGCGTTCCTCCGTGCAGGGCCAGAGCCTCTCGAGTTGCCGCCGTTGCAGTCATCACACCTCAGGCGTTGGCGCGCAGTCTGGTTTCTCCGGGAACTAAACACAGCGTGGGCGCGCTGCTCTCGACCAATTCATAAAGATTTTCTGCCGTGAGCCACTTTGTATTCGTCTCGCTGGCATAGCGGAAACCCTCCGCCAGCGGCTGGGCATTCTTCCAGTTCTCCTTCGGCCACCAGGATTGTGCCGGCTGAATCACAAACATGTCTTCCGCCTCCACGCTGTTTCTGGCCTCATCTTCTGAGAGCAGCACTTCGTGCAGCTTTTCTCCCGGCCGGATCCCCACACACTCAATCTCGCAGTCCGGAGCGACGGCTTGCGCCATGTCGAGCAGCTTCATGCTGGGAATCTTCGGGACAAAAATCTCGCCACCGTGCATTTCTTCCAGGCAGCGGACCACAAACCTCACTCCCTGCTCCAGCGTGATCCAGAATCGCGTCATCCGCGGATCGGTGAGCGTGACCTTCCCCCGCTTGCGCTGCTCCATGAAGATCGGCACTACGCTGCCCCGGCTTCCCACCACATTCCCATAGCGCACGCAACTGAAGCGAGTATCCTGCGCCCCCGCGTAAGCATTGGCTTGCACAAACATTTTTTCCGCGCACAGCTTGGTCGCTCCATAAAGGTTGATGGGATTGACCGCCTTGTCCGTGCTCAGCGCCGCAACCCGCCGCACTCCGCGATTAATTGCCGCCTCAATCACATTCTTTCCGCCCATGATGTTGGTCTGGATGGCCTCAAACGGGTTGTACTCGCACGCCGGCACCTGCTTCAGCGCCGCCGCATGTACCACCACCGTGACCCCCGCGAGCGCCCGCTCCAGCCGCTGCTGGTCGCGCACATCGCCAATGAAGTACCGCAGGCTGGGATGATCCATCCCCGCTGCCCGCATCTCGTGCTGCTTCAGTTCATCGCGGCTGAAGATGATCAACTTGTGAGGCCGGTACTCGTTCAGCATGATTTCCACGAACTTCCTGCCGAACGACCCCGTTCCCCCAGTTACCAGCACCACTTGTTCCGCCCAATTCATCATCATCTGTTCTGGCTCCGCCTTCCCTGTCTCACGCGTTCGCTGTGTGGCGCGGACCTGCCCTGAGCGAAGTCAAATGGGGCCCTCGCCCGCGATCCTCGGCCAAAATCGGTCTGCCGATAACTTTGTCGAACGCGCAAGCCTCAAGCTCTCGCCTCAGCCAACCCGTTCAGCGCAAGTATATTCATTGTTCACACCCCGCCTCTGTGAATCTCTTTTCTTTCACAGCCTCGAACCAACTCTATCAAGGGGCTTTGCATATTTTCTCTGCCATACTGGGACTCGCCGTTCGTCTCGCCACGCTTTGTGTAGGCGATTTTTGCTGCACCCTAAGGGGACTGATGGAGCCAGCACCGGTTCTACAATCGAACACCTTGCGTGAGGTTGTTCCTGCGCCCATGCAAGTCAGCCGGAACCTGGCTACCATCCATCCCGCTATGGCCGCTCAGGATTCCGTCCTGCGCGAGTATCTCCGGGTTCTCATCAAACGCATCTGGGTAGTCGGCGGAACCCTTGCCCTGGTTTTCGGCGCCACTGTGGTCGCCACTCTACGCAGCACGCCCATCTATGACGCCGTCGGCAGCATCGCCATCAACAAACCCGACCCCATGCTGCAAAACCTTCGCGACAGCTCCAATTCCGGCGTCGATTACTTCGATCCCACTGATCTTGACACTGAGGTCCGCATTCTACGCAGCGACTTACTGGCTTTGCAGGTGATTAAACAGCTCAACCTCGACCGCTTGCCCGAATTTGGCGGACACGGCCAGTCCTCCCCATCCTCTCTGGAGCTGACCACCGACGCTCTTGAACCCGATTCCGCCCGCGCCAACGCGCTGCTGGGTAACTTCAAAGGAAGTCTGCGGGTCTTGCTCGAGCCCAACACCCGCATAATTGATATTCATTACAGCAGCCCCAACAAAGAGCTCGCGGCCCGCGTCGTCAACACCCTGGCCAATACCTACATCGAACAGAATTTCAAGACTCGCTTCGAATCCACCATGCAGGCTTCAGACTGGCTCTCTCGTCAATTGGTTGATTTGCAGATGAAGGTCGAAACCTCTGAAGAAAAACTGGTCAAATATCAAAAAGACCACCAGATCCTCGGCATCGACGAGAAGCAGAACATTACCACTGCCAAGCTCGACGAACTTAATAAGGAACTCACCGCCGCCGAATCCGAGCGCATGCAAAAAGAAGCTGTGTATCGCCTCTCCGAGGCTGGCGATACCGAATCCGCCTCAGCCGTCTCCGTCGGAGCCGCATGGCAGGGTAAGACTTCGGAACACACTTCTCCGTTGCTCGACAAACTGCAAGATTCGAAAGCCGATCTCAAAATCCAGATCGCTCAACTCGGGACACAGTTTGGTCCTGCATATCCCAAGATTGCCCAACTGAACAATCAACTCCAGGAAGTGGATGCCCAAATTCTCGCTGAGATGAAAAAGGTTGGCGGGCGTCTCCGCGGAGACTATCTGGCCTCGCTGCAACGCGAAAACATGCTGCGCGCCGCCCTCGAAGAGCAAAAACAGGAAGACAACAAGCTCAATGAGAGCGCCATCGAATACAGCCTGCTCAAGCGCGACTTCGAGACCAACCGTACTCTCTATGAAGGCCTGCTCCAGAAACTGAAGGAAGCCGGCGTGACTGCCGGCTTGCGCTCCAACAACATCCGCGAAGTGGATATCGCCCGCACCCCCGCCGCTCCCTCCGAGCCCAATATCCCCCGCAACCTGGGTTTCGGTTTTGTTCTCGGACTTACCAGCGGAATCGGCCTCGCGTTCTTATTGGAAGGCGTGGATAACACCGTCCGCACCCCCGAGCAGGCGCAAGCCATCTCTGGACTTCCCTCGCTGGGAATGATCCCTCTGGGTCCGAAGAGCACATCCGAGACCAATTCCAAGACCGGCCTCGCAGTCGCCTCTTCCAAAGAAGCCATTGAGATGATCACCCAATCGCGTCCGCTCTCCCAGATGGCCGAGTCCTACCGCGCGCTGCGCACTTCGCTGCTGCTCACCTCGGTGGGTGCTCCCCCGATAACTATCCTGATCACCAGCGCCTTGCCGCGCGAGGGCAAGTCCACCACCAGCATCAACACCGCCCTTGTTCTGGCGCAAAAAGGCACGCGCGTCCTGCTCATCGACGCCGACCTGCGCCGCCCCAGCATTCACAAGACGCTGGGAATGGGGCCGCGCATCGGGTTAAGCAACGTTCTCACCGGCGGCGCAACCCTGCCGCAGGCCACCGTCCGCTCCACCCTGTTGCCAAACCTCTTTATCCTGCCCGCAGGCACGCCGCCCCCGAATCCCTCCGAGTTGCTGGCTTCGGCGCGCATGTTTGACCTGCTGACTGAAGTTCGCGAGCAGTACGACCACATCGTGGTGGACACACCGCCAACCCTTTCCGTCACCGACGCCGTCGTGCTTTCCACCCGCGCCGATGCCGTCGTGTTGGTCATCCGTTCCGCGCAGACCACCAAGCCCGCTCTACGCCGCGCCCGCGACATCCTGGCCCAAGTCAATGCCCGGGTTGCCGGCGTGCTCATGAATGCCGTCAACTTGGATTCTCCGGACTATTACTACTATTACGAGTATCAGGGAAAATACGGACACCGCTACTACGACGAGGCCCTGACGGGTTCGTCCGAAGATGAAGCCCGCGCTACTTCCACCAGTGCGTAGTCGGCGTCCCTGGTCTTAACTGGATGCAACTGGAACTTCGGCAGCCCGCGAAGAAATTGGCCGTTGCCGCAGTGCTGTTTTTTCTGGCAGCCTGCTACCTCATTCTGACCACCGCCGCATGTCTTGCCGCCCATTTTTCAGCCGACCCTGATCCCATCCAGTTGAAGCGTGCCGCAAGGCTCGATCCTGGCAACGCCGAGTATCGTTATCGCCTGGGGCGATACGAACTGCTGGCCGCACAATCTCCTCAGGCCGCAATCCCCTGGCTGGAGGCCGCAACCTCCTTGAACCCCCACTCAGCCCGCTACTGGCTCGATCTTGCCATCGCCCGCCAGTCCCTCGGAGATATTGCCTCAGCACAGCCTGCTCTCGAGCATGCGCTGGCCGCCGGTCCCCGCACTCCTGATGTCGCCTGGCAGGCCGCCAACCTCTATCTCGCCCAGGGTTCGCTCGAGGACGCCATGCATGAATTCCGCGTGGTGTTGGAAAACGATCCCTCGCTCGCTCCTCAAGCCATTAGCCTGTGCTGGAAAATTCATCCCGATATCGACTTTCTGCTCAGCCGCGTGGTCCCGCCCAATGTTTACGATTCGTTTCTTGCATTGTTGCTTTCAAAGAATGAAACCGGCGCAGCCGCCAAAGTCTGGGAGAAAATGTTTCTCTCGCAGCACCCCTTGGACCGCTCCAATCTCTTCGCCTACATACGTTATCTGATCGCGCACCGGGAAGTTTCCCAGGCCACCCTGGTTTGGCAGCAAGGCTCCGCCTTGTCGGGCTTGGCAGCCTATCAGCCTTCCTCGGAAAATCTGCTGGTAAACGGCGACTTCAGCATGGAGGTACTCAATGGCGGCTTCGATTGGCTGCACCAGGCCCCTCTCGGCGTGTCCCTGGACCTCGATCCCAACGACGCGCACTCCAGTTCGCGATCGCTTCGCATCAACTTCGACGGTCCAGGCATCTCCGACGCCGGCATTCGGCAGTTAGTCCCCGTCGAGCCCAGTACCAGTTACGAATTTTCCGGATTCTATAAGGCGCAGGAAATGGATGGCGCTGGTGGTCCCAAGTTCGCCATTCAAGACCTTTATCGCGAAACTCCTTTCTACATGAGTGACGATTTGCGCGACTCTGATTTCTGGCGCAACACCGGCGGCACTTTCACCACCGGCCCCGACACCCGTCTCCTCGTCCTTCGCATCGCCCGAGTGCCCGCCGGAAGTCCGATTCGAGGCAAGTTGTGGATTGACGGCCTGCAACTCACCCGCATCGACACCCCACGTTCCTCTGCCGGAAAGGAGACGCCGGCACAATGAGCGCAGCTGTTGCTCTTCCCCAACTTCCCGACACCACCATTCAGCCGCAACCTGTCCGCTCGCACAGAAACGAGGTTGTTCTGTACGGCGTAACGACCTTGCTGTTGTTTTGCCCGCTTGCCTTTGGCGCGGTTGAACCGTGGGCGGTCTTCACTTTGCAGTTGGCATCAACCGCCCTCTTTGTAGTCTGGCTTCTTGCCCAGATGCGCTCCGCTCAACCAACTATCATTTGGACGCCCGTCTTCCCCTCTATGCTCGCCTTCCTGGCTCTGATTTGTTTTCAGTTGCTGACCGGAATCTCATCCTACCGGCACGCAACCTACTCGGGATTGTTGCTCTATATCGCCTACGGTCTCGCTTGCTTTCTGATCACCCAGACTCTTACCCGCACCACTCACATCCGCAGGCTCGCCACCGCGTTAATCATCTACGGTACCTGGATGGCGATGTTTGCCGTCCTGCAGAGCCTGAGTTCCACCAGCAAACTTTATTGGCTGAGGACACCGCGCTTTGGCGGCTGGATTTACGGCCCCTACGTAAACCATAACCACTACGCCGGCCTGATGGAAATGCTGGTCCCGGTGCCCCTGGTATTCGCCTTCAGCCGCTACGCCCGCGGACGCGAGCGCTGGGCCGCCGCTTCCGCCGCCGCCTTCATGGGCGCGACCATCTTCCTCTCCGGCTCCCGCGGAGGCATGGTCGCCTTCGCCCTGCAAGTTGCGATCTTTCTGTGGTTCCTCTTCCGCGAACGCACCGGCGGCAGAGCCGCGTTCCTGATGGCCGCGTTTCTAGTGGTTTCTCTGGCGTCTATTGCGTGGATCGGCGGCAGCGAGGTCACCGCGCGCCTTTCCACCATCAGCGCCAGCAAACACTCCGAGCTTGCCAACGACATCCGCCTCAAGATCAATCGCGATGCCCTGCACATGTTCGCCCAGCGCCCAATCCTCGGCTGGGGCTTGGGCACCTTCGAAACTGTCTATCCGCAATTCCGCAGCTTCTACACCGATCTCCTGGTGGACAAAGCCCACAACGACTACCTTCAGTTGCTCGTCGAAACCGGATTGCTGGGCTTTGCCATCATGATCTGGTTTCTGGTGTCCGCTCTCCGTCCCGCTTTGCCGAAGATTCGCAACTGGCCCTCTAACGTGAACGGAGCAGTCGCTCTCGCCGCACTCATCGGCATCAGCGGCATCTTGGTCCACAGCCTGGTGGATTTCAATCTCCAAATCCCCGCCAACGCTTTGCTGTTTTATGTCTTATGCGCCGTAGCCGCGATGGAACCCCGCTTCCGCAACTCTCGCCGCGATCGCAATGACAAAAACCGCACCGTCCCAGACGACCTGTTTGTCTGAGGAGTTCGTTTAGTGCTGCGCAGTGTCGGGCATGTCAGGGCGTCGCTTCAGCTCACGCCAGCGCTGCTCACCTACTGGGCCCGCCATCCGCCCCAGGTAAAACCTGAAAAACGTCTCCGCATCCGAGCTCAAACAAACCTGCACATTCGGCGCGCCCGCCTCCCGCACCGTCATGCCCTTGTCGTCCACCCGAATCCGCATCGCCTCGACCGGACACAACTTCGCATCCACAATGTACGCAATCGTCATCGGATCAAACAGCGTCGGTGTCTCCTGCCCCCACTGGTGATACAGCAGCGTCAGCGCATCCGTAAGCGGCGTTCCCTGTCGGAACAGAAACTCTCGCTTCACTTCATCCAGCTTCATTTGCGTCGAATCAAGCGGCATCATGTAAATCGGCACACCCGAGGCAAACAACTTCTGCGCCGACAGAATGTCGTTCACGATATTCCATTCCGGTTGCGGCGGTCGCGGTGCCGCGTACAGATCACCATACCCGCGCTCGATCGACCCGCCCATCATAACCACGCGCTTCAGCTTGCGAAATGTCTCCGCATCCCTATCAATGAGCGCGCCCACATTCACCAGCGGTCCAATCGCCACCAGAGTAATTTGCCCCGGACTTTCCCGAATCTGCCCGAGCATGAAACTCACCGCATCAGGATGCGAAGCCCGGGCAAACCGCCCACCCTCCGCATACCGCCGCTGAGTAAAGTTGGATTTAGTTTGTGTCGCCTTCCCCGCAGCCACCGGAATATCCGACCGCCCCGCTTCCCCGAGCATCCGGTCCACCAGCTTCGCCCGCGTCTCCGTATCTCCGAACCCAGTCGTGATCCCCAGAATCTGCACCTCCGGACTACGCAGCGCCAGCGCCACCGCAAACGCGTCGTCCACATCATCCCCAATGTCGGTATCGATAATGATTTTTTCGGGAGCCCTCGCGGGTGGCGATTGAGCCCAAGCGCCCGCAACAGAAACAACTGCCAAAAGCGGGCCTATGACAGCCATGATTCGCATGAAGTCAGTTTACACAGCGGAAGTTTCGGACCACTCGGGTGCCCGCCCTAGTCCCTCCGTCTCTTGAAGGGACCCGGCGGGGACTTGCTCCCGTGCGGCAACTGCTCCATGTACTAACTATTTTTGCGGTGTCTTGAACCTGATTCGACGTATGTCTAGACTCCTGTTGTTGGCTTCGCGGCGTGACTCACCGTTGTTCTCCGGGCCTCGCTGCACACCGATTTCGCGCTACCTTGTCACACTTCTACCGGAGGTTCTAGTGAAGACCTTGCTTTGCATATTTCTTATCCTTTTAGCTTCCGCATGCGGCGGCAATTTCTCCTCCCCAGCTCCCATGAGTCGGTTGTCAGTGCCCGGCCCGACTGCGACGACGGTGCCACTCAGCACCCACGTGTTTGTCGTTCTCGAGGAGAACCACAGCTACTCCAGTGTCATCGGAAGCTCTTCTATGCCATACCTGAATAGCCTGGCCTCCAAGTATGGTTTGGCCACGCAGTACTACGCCAACACTCATCCTTCGATCGGCAATTACTTCATGCTCACCACCGGCCAGACCATCACCAACAACGACAGTCTGTGCAGCACTCTTTCTCAGGACAACGTTGTCCGCCACTTGCTCACCGCAGGAAAAACCTTCAAGGCCTACGCCGAGAGCCTGCCTTCCTCCGGTTACACTGGATGCAGCCACTATCCCTACGTAAAGCGCCACAACCCGCTGGCCTATTTTTCCGATGTAGCCAACAGCGGCAGCGAAAAATACAATTTGGTGCCGTTCAGCAAGTTCTCCTCCGATCTCACCAACCATACATTGCCGAACTACTCATTCATCGTGCCCAATCTTCTCCATGATGCCCACGACGGCACTCTGAACCAGGCCGACGGATGGCTCAACACCAACATCCGCCCCCTGATTTACAGCACGACATTTCAAAAGGATGGCCTCCTGATCATTGTTTTCGACGAAAGCACCTCCAGTGACTCCCAACACGGCGGGGGCCACGTCGCAGCCGTCATCATCGGTCCAAAAGTGAAGCCGGGATATAAATCCACTACCCTATATCAACACCAGAGCACTCTGAAGACGTTGATGCAGGCGCTCGGCCTCACCAGCTTTCCCGGCGCGGCCAGCTCAGCGAAGCCCATGGCAGAGTTTTTCTGATTTCGTCACGTCGGTTTCATTAGCGTCGCAACATGACATCCGGGTGCCGGTCCTTGTCTCTCCGTACTTTGGAGACACAGAACATTGCCCTGAGTGCAGCCGAGAGGGCGGCGACTTTCTTGAAACTCTCCCACGCCCCCTTGCGCAATTCCCCCGCCGCCTTCCATACTGTCTACTCCCTTATGAAAACCAATCTCTCCCTATCCCCCGCCGCTGAACTTGAAACCGAATGTCTAGTCGCCGTCGTTCTCGATCGTGCTGAAAAAGATCGCGCTGAGAAAAACAAAGCTGACCCAGATAAAGCTGACCCAGATAAAGCTGACAAAGACAAACCCGAAGCCTACGTCTCCGCCGACAAAGCCACCGAGCAAGCCGCCGCCGACCTCCTCTTCTCCGGAGACCTCACCGGAAAGAATTTCGAGATCGCCTGGCTGCACAAGCCCGTCGGCCTCAAAGCCAAACGCCTGCTCCTGATCGGCGGCGGTAAGTCCAAAAAGTTTTCCGCATCCGACCTCCGCAAGCTCGCCGGAGCCGCCGTCCGCGCCCTCAAGCCCCGCACCCTGCGCAGCCTCGCCTTCGTTCTCCCCGACGGAATTCCTGCCGAAGAAGCCGTGAAGGCCGTAGTCGAAGGCGCCATCGTCGGCAACTTCGATCCCGACACTTACAAAAGCGATCGCAAAAATCAAAGCGTCGAATCCCTCACCGTAGTCGCCACCGGCGACCAAACTAAACTGAAACGCGCGCTCGACGAAGCCCTAATCCTTGCAGAATCGCAAAACCTCACCCGCGAGTTGGTGAACGAACCTTCGAACCGCATGACCCCCACCATCCTCGCCAAGCGCGCCCAGCAAATGTCGAAAGAAACCGGACTGAAGTGCGAAGTTTATGGCGCGGACAAAATCAAAGAATTAAAGATGGGCGCGTTCTGGGGCGTAGCTCAAGGTTCCGACGAGCCTCCCGCCTTGATCGTGATGCGCTACGAACCCGCCGGGGCTCCCGAGAAACCGGTGCTCGGCTTGGTCGGCAAAGGCGTCACCTTCGACACCGGAGGCATCTCCATCAAGCCCGCCGACAACATGGAAAAGATGAAATACGACATGGCCGGCGGCGCCACCATGATCGGCGCCATGCGCGCCATCGCGCTGCTCAAGCCGAAGATCAAAGTGATTGGCATCGTCTGCGCCACCGAAAACATGCCCTCCGGCAAAGCACAGAAACCGGGAGACATCCAGACCGCCATGTCCGGCAAGACCATCGAAATCATCAACACCGACGCCGAGGGCCGCCTCGTCCTCGCCGACGGCCTCTGCTACGCCCGCCAACTCGGCTGCACTCACCTGATCGACGCCGCCACCCTCACCGGCGCGGTTGTCGTCGCCCTCGGATACGCCAACGCCGGCATTTTCTCGAGCGACGACGCCATGTACCAGCGCTTCGCCGCCGCCCTCGACAAGGCCGGAGAAAAAATGTGGCGCCTCCCCCTTGACGACGAATACAAAGACCAGATCAAATCCAGCATCGCCGACATCATGAACACCGGCGGCCGCTGGGGCGGCGCCATAACCGCCGCCATGTTCCTAAAAGAATTCGCCGAAGACACCCCCTGGATCCACCTAGACATCGCCGGCACCGCCTGGATGGAAGACAACAAACCCTGGATCGCCAAAGGCCCGTCAGGAATTGCCGTAAGAAGCCTGGTAGAGTTCGCGCGGGAGTTCGCAGCCCCTAAGCCGCACGATTAAAAAAACTCTGTCATTCCGAGCCCAGCGAAGCGAGCGCAGTGGAGGAACCTGCTGTTTGTATGCAGCGAGTTGAAGACCCGCATCCCGCCCCGCGAATGCTCCATCCCTAAATCGCGCAATCTGAAAAACTCTGTCATTCCGACCGGAGCGAAGCGAAGCAAGCGCAGTGGAGGAACCTGCTGTTTGCCGGCAGCGAGGTGAGGACTCGACGGGCGAATACCCCGTAGCCGCGTTATACTGCTCGCGTCATTCAAGCGTGGAGGCATTCATGAAAGCTCTGTTCGCAGTAGGACTAGTCCTGTTAATCCTCGGCATCCTCTCCTTCTTCGTCCCCGTTCCCCACACCGAGCATCACGGCCTCGACGCCGGCGACGTCCACGTGGGTGTGGATACCAAGCACAGCGATCTCCTCCCGCCAGCCGCAAGCGTTGCCTTAGTAGTAGTCGGCGCCGGCATGATGATTGCGGGAGGCAGAAGGAAAACCTAGAAGCTGTCGTATGAATAAGGCCGATTAGGTGGGTGCTCGCAAAAAGCACAATGCACCAGCGGGGCATTCCGATATCTGGCCATCCACATGGATGAGCCTGCCCGGCAACGCGCACGCGAGTTGGTCAATACGCCAGAGTTCGCGAAGGCACAGCGGCAAAGAAAGAAGGTGGAAGCACTGTTCGCGGAACTCAAGAATCAGATCGGATTGCGTCGCCTGCGCCTGCGGAGATTAAAGTTTGTTCGTGAGCAGTTCTTTATGGCGGCGGCCGTCCAGAACATTAAGCGACTGGTCCGCTTCCTCAGCCAAGGGCCAAGACCAATGTCGGCCGTGACGACGTAGTGGTAATCCCGTTGCGAAGAAGAACTCGTGCCACTGCAGCACTCGCAGCCGCGGCAAGATCTCTTTCCGCTGCTCCTTTTTCAACGCCCACAGGCGATTTCACCACCTACAAAGAGCAGGCTACCCCCGCACCGCTCCCGTCGCCAGCAGCTAGGGAGTCGGCTTACGGTTTCTTGTCAGGTAGGAACTCAACTTTGATCGTGCGAGTGGCAGGCTTAAAATCGAAATCAGCCGTAACCAGCACAGCCTTCTCCCGAAGCGCAAGCGCTCCGGCAAAAGCATCCGCATACGGCACTTTGAAATCCTGCTTGAAGATGCCCGCCTCTTCCGCCCGGTCGGCATCCGCCGCCACAATCGTGAGCGGTAGAGCATGTAGTTTCAACGCCGTAGCTCTGGCCGCAGACAATCCATGCGCGCGGTACAAGACTGAGACCACCTCGCCCCAGTTTACCGCCGAAACCAAAAGCCCCGCACCGCCTCTAGCCGCCTGTTTCAGTAGGGCGGCAATTCGCTCAAAACCCGGCTCACGATCGAGATACCGCAGCAGCGCGCTGGCATCCAGCACATACTCGCTCATCGCTTCTCTCTTCTCTTATCTCTTATCGTCGCGATGCTGGCGTTCGCGGACCGCCCCGAGAGACGGCCCTTTCAGGCTGCCAGGGATCGAATCGATGAAATCTTCCGTGATCGGCTGGAGTAAAATCGCGTTGTCCTCAAGCTGCAGCGCCACTTTCGTTCCCGCCTTTAAGTCGAGAGCTTTCCGCAACTCAACCGGGATGACCATCTGCCCCTTAGTGGAGACTTGGGAATAGAGGATTGCCATGTAGGTAGATTATACGATTTGTAAAGCTATGTCAATATGGTAAGACACATTACGAATGTACCTACATCACCCGCGGCGCTTCAATCCCCATCACCCCCAGCGCCCGCACCAGCTCCCGCCGCACCACCCCCGCCGTAGCCAGCAGAAATGCTTTTCGCGACTCATCCTCCTCGCTCAATATCGGATACCGGTGATAAAACGTATTAAACAATTGCGCCAGTTGAAACACATGCTTCGCCAGATACGCCGGTTCCGTCGTCGCAATGCACTGATCGATCACATAAGCCGTCTTCGAAGCCGCCAGCCACAACCCCCACAACTCATCAGCCGACAAAAATCGCTTCAACTCCTCCGCCGATAAATCGGCCGCAAACCCATCCACATCCAGCCCGCCCTTGCGAAAAATGTTCGACGCCCGCACCACCGCATACTGCCCATACGGCCCCGTCTCCCCTTCAAAACTCAATGCTTCCTTGAAATCAAACGCAATCACCGACTGCTTGGTGTACTTCAGCATGAAGTATCGCAGCGCCCCAATCGCAATCTGCTCCGCAATCTCCCGCCTCTCGCCGTCCGCCAACTCCGCATGCCGCGAATCCACTTCCCCTTTCGCCGAGGCAATTAGCACATCCAGCAAATCATCCGCCTTCACCCCAAATCCCTTGCGCCCCGACACTTCGATATACGCGCGCGCCCTGTCCTCCTCCGACAACTCATACCCCAACTCCGCCGCGCACTGCGGAGTCAGCGCCACCATCTCATAAGAAAAATGCGTGTAGTGGTCCGCCGCGTCCCCGTGCCCCAGCCCGCGCAGCGCCTCAATCACCGTGCTCTGCGCCTCCGCCTGCCGCGCATCAATCACGTTGTAAATTTCCGCCACATCCCCAAAATGCGGATGCTCCCGCTCCCCCACTTCCGCCGAAATCCAGCACTGGTGCCGATTTGGATACAAATAAAATTTCTGATACCCAAAGTCCTTCCCCAACAACCCAAACTTCCACATGTGATAAGCAATGTCCTTCCCCACATATCCAACAGTCCCATTCGACCGCACAATCACTTTCTGATCTTCCTCCAAAATACTCTCAGAAATTTCTTCAGAAATATTTCCCTCGGCGCTCTCGGCATTCTCAGCGGTTAAAGCTTTTGAATTTGCCTTAGCAGTCCCCGCCCGCCGCATCACCCAGCACCCTTTATTCTTTCCCTCGCTCTCAAACGTCAGCACGCCCGCTTCCTTCAGCTTCCCAAACGCCGCATCCCAGAAATGCAGCCGCAGAATCTCGCTCTCCCGCGGCAAAAAGTCATACTCAATGTCCAGCCTATCCATCGTCTCCAGATGCCGCCGCAGCACTGCCAGCGAAATCAATTCCCCCACCGCCGCTGACTCCGTCCCCCCCTGCTCAATTTCATGCAGCGTCCTCAGCCGGATTTTCTTGTTCTCCGCGTCTGCCTCATACCACTGCGAAACCTTCGCGTACAAATCCCAGCAGTAGTAATCAAAACGTGGCGGCTGCTTGGCCAGTTGCTCAATCTCTGCTCGCGATTTTTTCTCCAGATGCAAAAATCCCACCACCACATCCGCGACCTGCACTCCCGTATTGTCGATGTAGTTCTGCACATCCACTTCGCGCCCCGCAAATTGCAGCAGCCGCACAAACGTGTCCCCCAAAATCGCATTCCGCAGATGCCCAATATGCGCCGCCTTATTCGGATTGATGCTCGAGTGCTCAACCAGAATCTTCCCCGCCGCAACTTCCACCGCGGGCCCCTCATCTCTCACCAGCGCCGCCGCCACGGAAGCCCGGTCCACCCGCGCGTTGATGTACCCCGCGCCCGCCACCTCGAACTTTTCGAATCCTTTGATCGCTCCAATCCCGCCAACGATTTCTTCCGCAATCTTTCGCGGCGCCTTCCTCAACTTCTTCGCCAGCTCAAACGCCAACGGCAGCGCATACTCCCCAAACTTCACCGACGGAGGCTGCTCAATCACAACCCTCTCCAGTTCCACCCCATAGCTCCGCCGCAGAAATTCCCGCATGTGCCCCGCCAGCCGCCGCTCTAAATGGCGATACAAGACTCCCCCTAAGTGATTGAAGAAAATAGTGATTCTAACAGACGCCCCGCAGCGTCCCGCGTTTGACCGTGCCCGATACGCACCCTATGATGAATTGCAAAGAGCATAACCACAGAGTCCACGGAGGATCACAGAGGATCACAGAGAACCAAAAATAAACTTAAGATAAAAAGAGAAGAGAAAAGAAATTCCTCCGTGATCCGGAGCCTGCCCTAAACGAAGTCGAAGGGTTCCCTCTGTGGTAAAGATTTTTGCTGATGCGCATCGCATATTTAGATTGTTTCTCCGGAATCAGCGGCAACATGTTCCTCGCCGCCCTGATCGACGCCGGAGTCTCGCCCAGGTTCTTCGAGGAAACAGTCGCCGCCCTGAACATCGGCGCGAAGTTAGAAATCTCGAAAGTAAATCGCAGCGGCATCACCGGCACCAAAGTTGACGTAATCGTGAACGGAGAAAAAGATTCACCCCGAGAAGTGAAAGCCTCCGCGCCGCACGATCAAACCCACGCTCACGACCATCACCACGACCTTCATCACCATGGATCTCATCATCACGAACCCCACACCCACGACCACCCTCATGGCCGGGGCCTAAAAGAAATCCGCGAAATCATCCGCCAATCCAAAATCAGCGTCCCGGCAAAAACCACCGCCATCGCCATCTTCGAAAAACTCGGCGCCGCCGAATCCAAAATCCACAACGTCCCCCTCGACCAAATCCACTTCCACGAAGTCGGCGCAGCCGACGCCCTGGTGGACATCATCTGCGCCGTCGTCGGCGCCGAAGCCCTGGCGGTTGACGAAATCATCTGCTCCCCATTGAACCTGGGCGGCGGCACCGTCCAATGCGCCCACGGGACATTTCCTGTACCGGCACCCGCCACGGTCGAACTCCTAAAAGGCGCTCCCGTCTATTCCTCCGGACTTCAAGCCGAGCTGGTCACCCCCACCGGCGCAGCCATCGTCGCCACCCTAGCCGCGGGCTTCTCCCAATTTCCAGAAATGAGAATAGAAAAGACCGGATACGGCGCTGGCACCCGTGACTTCCCCGCCCACGCCAACGTCCTCCGCATCACCATCGGCGAAGTGTGTGGCGCGGGCGCCCTCGCCCGCGTTGGCAGCGGACACGAATCATCCCAAGACACCATCTCCGTCCTAGAAGCCAATCTAGACGACCTGAATCCCCAAGTCTTCGGCTACGTAATGGATCGCCTCCTCGAAGCCGGCGCTCTCGACGTCTTCGCCACCCCAGTTCAAATGAAAAAAAATCGCCCCGCCTCCATGCTGACGATCCTCGCGAAACCCGAAGACGCCCCCAAGCTAACCGAAATCGTATTCGCGGAAACCACAACCCTAGGCGTCCGCCGCCGCGAAGAAAGCCGCCAAATCCTCTCCCGCCAATGGAACACCGTCTCTACCCGCTTCGGCGACGTCCGCATCAAAATCGCCAGCCTCAACGGCACCGTCACCAGTTATGCCCCCGAATACGAAGACTGCCGCCGCCTCGCCACCGAGCACCGTGTACCATTAAAATTGGTCATGCAGGAAGCCGTGCAACAGTACCTGCAATCCTCCAAGTAAAATAGATTTTCCGTAGTCGGCCGCAGGCCGAATGTCCTGGCCAACGACCAACGACGAACAACCAACGACCGCTTTCATGAAAAAGTTCTACATCACGACCCCCATCTACTACGTCAATGCCCGTCCCCACATCGGACACGCTTACACCACGCTCGCCTGCGACACCATCGCTCGCCGCCAGCGCATGATGGGCTTCGACACCCACTTCCTCACTGGTACCGACGAGCACGGCCAAAAAATCCAGCGCGCTGCCGAAGCCGCAGGCAAGCCTCCGCAGCAGCTCACCGACGAAGTTTCCGCCGAGTTCCGAGCCCTCTGGGACCGCATGGGCATCACCTACGACGATTACATCCGCACCACCAGCGACCGCCACAAGCGCGGCGTGCAGGAACTCTGGCGTCGTATCAAAGAACATGGGTACATCTACAAAGGCAGCTACACCGGCCAATACTGCGTCTTCGATGAGCTTTACGTGGACGCCATCGGCCCCGGCGAACCTTGTCCCGTCTGCGGACGCCCCACCGAAACCGTCAAAGAAGAAAATTATTTCTTCAAACTCTCCGCCTTCGCCGAACCTCTGATCGATCTCTACACTAAGCAGCCGGATTTCATCCGCCCCGAAACTCGTCGCAACGAAGTCATCGCCTTCGTGCGCTCCGGCCTGCGCGATCTTTCCATCAGCCGTTCCACTTTTTCCTGGGGCATCCCCGTTCCCGACGACCCCAAACACGTCATCTACGTCTGGCTGGACGCCCTAGCCAACTACATCACCGCCCTCGGCTACGGACAGGACCATGGCTCAGACAATGACTCGCAATACAAGAAATATTGGCCCGCCGACGTCCAGATGATCGGCAAAGAAATCGTTCGCTTCCACTGCGTCTATTGGCCCGCGTTTCTGATGGCGGCTCGCCTGCCGCTCCCCAAATCCATCGTCGCCCATGGCTGGCTTTTGTTTGAAGAGAGCAAGATGTCGAAGTCGCGTGGCAACATCGTCCGCACCGAAACCATTCTCGACGTCCTCGGCGCCGACGCCCTCCGCTATTTCCTGCTGCGCGAGGTCGTCTTCGGCCAGGATGGCTCCTTCTCTTTCGACGCCTTAGTGCAACGCTACAATTCCGACCTGGCCAACGGCCTCGGCAACTTCGCGAGCCGAACACTCACAATGATAAGTCGCTACTTCAATGGAGAGATTCCTTATCCCTCGCACACTCCACAGATCAATCCTGGATTCGCCGACGTCAGCGTGTTCGACAAGAGCTTTGCGGAGAAAGTGATTAAAGAGTGCTGCAACAAGCTCGACGTTTTCGACTTTTCAGGTGCACTCAGGGAGCTCTGGCTTCTCTTAGCTGCGGCTGATAGTTACATCACCGATAATGAGCCCTGGGCTTTGGCCGATAACAAAGATCCAGAGAGTCGAGCGCGACTGGGAACGGTCCTCTACAACGCAGCCGAAGCTTTGCGCGTCGTCACCGTCCTAGCTCACCCAGTCATGCCCGACGCCACGGCAAAAATCTGGACACAACTCGGCCTCGGAGACATCAGCAGATTTCCGCTCGCCGACCTGCGCTGGGGGCAACTTCACCTCGGCACCAAGCTGGGAAGGGTCGAACCCGTATTCCCCCGCGCCGACAAGAGCGCCATCGAAAGGATGCAGACGATGGAAGACCAGGAAAGAACTCCGGCGGCCGCGGGAGCAGCCACCCAAGAGAACGTGGAGCGCCGGGCGTTCTCGCCCGGCGATGCCGCGCCCATGCTCCAAACTCCAGCGCCACTCGCACCCGCGACTCCTCCGCCCGCACTCGCCGACAACAAGATCACCATCGACGATTTCGCCAAAGTCGAACTCCGCGTCGCCCTGGTCAAAGTCGCAGAAAAAGTAAAGGGTGCCGACAAACTCCTCCGCCTCGAAGTTGACCTAGGAACCGAAGTCCGCCAAATCGTAGCCGGTATCGCCGAAGCCTACGCCCCCGAAACCTTGGTCGGCCGCAAGGTCGTAATTGTCGCGAATCTAGCGCCGCGAAAGTTGCGCGGCCTCGATTCCAACGGGATGATCGTCGCCGCATCCCTCGAAGGCGGAAAGCCCGTGCTGGCAGCGTTCTTGGAGGATGTGCCCGTGGGTGCAAGGCTGAAGTAGCCGCTGAGAGAAAGTCACTTCTCAAACAGCGCATCGGCTGAAAACGGCTGCTTGAAATATTCGTTCCTCCACTGAGGATTAATCCGATCCAGCAAGAACCCCTCTGCCGCTCCGAACGAATAAACAACCTCTCAGATCGATCCGCCCTGGCTCTTCCAACGTTTCGCTTCGCGCCCTTGCCGCGTAAGCGGCAAACGATTCGAAGTCGGGGAGCGCCCCATACTCTGCGCTCGGCTGATACTCCGCCGCCGCTTCCGCAACCCTGATCTCTGTGTAACGAGCAATCCCTTCCTGCCAAAGTTGGAAGCTAAGGTACTTACGATCATCTGGCATGAGTTGCCCAAAGAATTTCTTTCGCTCTGTGACGTATTGTTTTGCAAGCTTCGCGAATTTGTCTCCATCGCGCTCACTCACCGCGCCGAGCAGCAGATCGCGCAGTCGCGCGAACCCCTGCACCAGCTCTTGTCTTTCATAGGGAAACGGGTAGTTCAGCATCCACATTCCCGTCTTGTCGCCATGGCTTAGCCTGAGGTCTTCGACGGCCTGGAAGTATCCCGGCTGGGCATTTTGCAATTGGTGAAAATGTTCAGGGTTATCAGCCACGGCGTGCTGGTCTCGCTGGTTGTGCTTGCCGGTTCACCAATGACGATCACAGACGGCGGCCCAAATGCCGGAAAGGTAGCCAGCAAGTCCGTAGAAAACTGACGCGCGCGAGCATACAAATCGTCGCCGATTTTCGTAAAGTCCTTCGGCGGCGCTGGATGATGCGTCAGAAATTCTGTACTCGTTGTTACCAACAGCAGCGGCGCCGGCGTTTGGCTCCATTGAGCCCAGATGTTGTCCTGAATCTGTGCTGCGAGACGATAGAATTCGTGGATGCGAACCGCGTCGTCCGCGGGAAGCGCTAGACTTTGCGCAAGCCCGATTGCTGAAAGCAGAAATATAGCAAAAGGTATTCGCATTTCAGAGTTGGACCGCCAAACGTTAATTTGGTTAGGATTCCGTTTCATGTTCATCGACTCCCACGCCCACCTCGACGGCCCCCGCTTCGACTCCGACCGCGACGAAGTCCTCACCCGTGCCCGTGAGGCCGGCATCGCTACCATCCTCGCCGTCGGCACCGGAGATGGCCCCGGCACCCTCGACTGCGCCGTCAAACTCGCCGCCCAATATGATTTCATCTACGCCACCATCGGCATCCATCCTCACGAAGCGAAACTCGCCACCGACGCCGACTTCCGCCAACTCGAAGCCCTTGCCCGCGCTCCCAAAGTAATCGCCTGGGGAGAAATCGGCCTCGACTACTACTACGGCCACTCCCCTCGCGACATTCAGCAGAACGTGTTTATCCGGCAAATGACACTCGCCCTCGCCGCCCATCTCCCAATCGTCATCCACTGCCGCCCCTCCGACAACAGCGACAACGCCTGGGAAGATTGCCTCGCCCTCATCGAACACCACTGGAAGCCAACCCGCCTCGGTGGAGTCCTTCATTGCTTCACCAGCATCTGGCCCCACGCCAAACGCGCCCTCGACATGGGATTCCTAATCTCCTTCGCCGGCAACATAACGTTCCCCAAAGCCCAGCAAATCCGCGATTCCGCAAAACAAGTCCCGCTCGACCGCATGTTGATCGAAACCGACTCGCCCTTCCTCGCGCCCGTTCCCCATCGCGGCCAACGCAACGAGCCCGCCTACGTAAAAGAAATCGCCCGCCAGATCGCCGAATTGCGCGGCCTCTCAACCGAAGAAGTCGGCGCCCAAACCTCCGAAAACTTCCGCCGCTTCTTTCCCCTTCCAGAATCAGCCCAAGCCATTTAGCCTGTAACTCGAGATTCACCGCCGAGACGCCGAGTACGTAGAGAAGGAAGAAATAAAAACCTCTGTGATCCGGAGCCTGCCCTGAGCGAAGTCGAAGGGTGCCCTCTGTGGTAAAGGTTTTCGCAGTTGTTTTCTCGGCGTTCTCGGCGTTCTCGGCGATGAAATGCTTTTTCCGTGGGCTGCCGGGAATCAAACCCGAAACTAAGCTAATCTATTAAGTCATGCCCGAGAACACTTTCGACATCGTCAGCAAAATCGACCTGCAGGAAGTCTCCAACGCCATCCAGCAGGCAATGAAAGAAGTCACCACCCGCTTCGACTTGAAAGACTCAAAATCGAGCATCGCCCTCGAAGGCAAAGACGCCCTCATCCTGCACTCCATTGACGAGTACAAAGTGAAAGCCATCAATGACATCCTGCAGGCAAAGCTGGTCAAGCGCGGCATTTCGCTCAAAGGACTCACCTACGCTCCCATCGAGTCTTCCTTGGGCGGCACCGCCAAACAGAAAATCACCATGCAGCAAGGCATCCCCATCGAGAAAGCCCGCGACATCGTCAAGCTGATCAAGAACTCAAAGAAAAAGGTGCAAGCGTCGATCCAGGGCGACTTGGTACGCATCAGCGGCAAAGACCGCGACACTCTGCAGGAGGTCATCGCGCTCCTTCGCCAGCAGGATTTTGGAATAGATATGCAGTTTACGAATTACAGATCAAACTAGAGGCATTTAACCGCCGAGACGCCGAGTTCGCAGAGAAAACAAGAGAACTGAAAATTGAGAATAATGATCGAATCTGAAGGTTCAAGAATGCCCCAAGCTTTTCTCGGCGTAATCGGCGATCTCTGCGGTGAATGGTTTCTGCCGTGAGCACATCAACCCTCACCAACGGACGCGAAGTCTTCGAACTCCTCCGCGATGACCTCGCCGCCATCGAGCGGGAGTTCGGTCGCGACACCGTTTCCGGCGTCACCGCCATCACCGAGATAGGTGAATATCTTCGCGGCGGCGGCGGCAAACGCCTCCGTCCGGCTCTCCTCCTGCTATCCGCGAAGCTCTTCAATTACGAAGGCCGCGGCGCTGTCAAACTCGGGGCGGTAGTTGAAATCATCCACACCGCAACCCTGGTTCACGACGACATCATCGACGAAGCCAAGACCCGTCGCGGTCGCCCCGCCGCCAACACTCAGTGGGGCAACTCGAAATGCGTCCTCGCTGGCGATTGGCTCTACATGCAGGCCTTCAAAGTCGCGCTGCAAGAGCGCAACTTTCGCATCCTCGACGCCCTCATTGATCTCACCCAGCAGATGGTCGAAGGCGAACTGCTACAAATGGAAAAACTCGGCAAGCTGATTTCGCTCGACGAGCATTTCGACCTCATCTATCGCAAAACCGCATGCCTGTTTTCCGTCTGCATGCGCATGGGCGCCATTCTCGGCGGCGCAACTCCCGAGCAGGAAGACCAGGTCGCCCGTTATGGACGCGACCTTGGCATGGCCTTCCAAATCGTTGACGACGTCCTCGACCTCACCGCCTCCGAAAGTGTCCTGGGAAAGCCCGTCGCCAGCGACCTCCGCGAAGGCAAAGTCACCATGGCGGTAATCCACGCCCTCGAGCGTTGCGCTCCCGACGAGCACGCCAGCATTGCCACCATCGTCGAGCAGCGCGCCTTCAACGGCGTAACTCATGCCCAGATTCTCGCTATCCTCGACGCCTATGGATCCCTCGACGCCGCCTCCGCCCTGGCGAATCAATACGCTGAGTCAGCCCGCAAAGCCATCTGCACCTTCCCCGATTCCGAGATCAAACGCGCCCTGCTCTGGGCTCCCGAGTTCGTCGTCGCCCGCGAAAAATAACCTTAGCCCCTGTGTCACTTTAATCCGCTTTCTGCATCCAAACTTCCGCCTGCTTCGTACTCAAGCGGGAGTCTCAATTTCGCAGAGCAATCCAACCAAGGAGAAAAGCACTATGAAGAAGCTGTTTATCGCTATCCTCGCGGTCTGCCTGATGTTCAGCCTGACCGCAGTTGCGCAAGACACCATGGCCAAGCCCGACGATATGGGCAAAGCGTCCGCCCCAGCACCGCTCAAAACCCTCAAAGGTACCGTGAAGGCCGATGGCGACAAGATCACCTTCGTCAGCGATGCCGACCAGAAGAGCTGGGACGTCATGAATCCCGAGGCCCTCAAGGGTCACGAAGGCCACCACGTTCAACTCAGCGCCCATGTTTACGCTGACAAAAACTCTATCCACGTGATGAGCGTGAAGATGCTGAAGGCAGAAAAATCCTCCATGTAGTGCTGGTTTGCCGCATATTCAAGAAGCAATCTTCAGGGGCGGCTGCGGCTGCCCTTTTTTTCATGTACTACCTGGTGACAACGTTTACTTTTCAAACCTGTCATTCCGACCGGAGCGAGCAAAGCGAGCGCAGCGGCGGAACCCGCTTTCTGCCGGCAGCGAATCAGCCTTCGCAAGTTCCCTCCCAATTTCAAAACCCGTGTCACTCCGATCCGCCGCAGGCGGAGAGGAACCTGCTCTTCGCCCGCAGCGAGTGAATCCTTGCAAGTTCCATCCACAATTTCACCCCCGTGTCATTCCGATTCGCAGGCGGAGAGGAACCTTCTTTTTTCCGCAGCGAATAACCTCGCAGGTTCATCTATGCTATAACCCATGAAGCATCTCCTCGCCGCCATCTCGCACCACACATTCTCAACCCCGCCGTGGTTTTGGCCGTGGCCCTCTGCGCCATGATGCTGGGCGACTCTCTTCTCTTTATCCTGGGCCGCTATACCGGATGGGCGCTGCTCGGCTTCCTGTGCCGTCTCTCCCTCAATCCTGAAACCTGCATCTTGCGTTCCGCAGAATCCTTTTACAAACGCGGACGTGTCACTCTGGTCTTCGCAAAATTTATTCCCGGCGTAAATACCATGGCCGCGCCGCTCGCCGGCAGCATGAAGATGAAGCCTTCACAATTCCTGCGGCTCGATTTCGCGGGCGCCTGTATCTACGTCCTTGCTTATTCCGGTGTCGGCTACCTCTTCCGCGATTTCCTCGTCAAGATCACCCACGGATTACAGATCGCTGGCCACGCGGTTACCGCAGTCGTGCTGGTCGCACTCGTCATCTTCGCCGTCTATCGCATCGTGCAGTACCGCCGCTACCGCATCTCAGGCGTGGTCCCCCGAATTGAGGTCGAGGAGTTGGCAAAGCTTCTGCTCACCGCCGAAAGGGACGTCGTTCTGGTGGACGTCCGCAGCCACGGCTACTACGATCCCGGCGCCGCCCGCATCGCCGGCTCCATCCGCCTCGAACCCAATCAACTCTCCGAAGAATTGAAAACCCTCCCCAAGGACAAAGACATCTACGTCTACTGCACTTGACAGCGCGAAGCGACCAGCGCCCGGGTGGCGCTGTTACTAAGGCAGCACGGATTCCGCTCCTTCGTCATCGTCGGAGGCCTCGCCGCCTGGCGTAAAGCCGGCCACCCCGTAGAACAAGTCCCCGCCACCGACTTGGTAAAACTCCCCACGTTCAGCTAAGCGTCCGGCATCCCGCCATTAAAAAATGAGGATGTCATTCCGAACCGCCGCAGGCGGAGAGGAACCTGGTTGCCGCCCGCGGCGAGTGAACACTAGCAAGTTTCCCCCGCGCCCTATCATCCCGACCGCGGCGAGCAAAGCAAGCGCAGTGGAGGGACCTTGCGGTTAACCGGCAGTGAATCAACGCTCGCTATACTGTTCCCATGGACGAAATCGAAATCAAATTCCGTGTCTCCGACCTCCACTCCCTAACCACCCGCCTGCGCGACCTGGGACTAAAGCAAATCACTCCCCGCACCCATGAGATGAACACTCTCTTCGATCTCTCCGGTCGCCCCCTCCGCGCCAAAGGCGACCTCCTCCGCCTGCGCAAATACGGCGATATCTGGTTGCTCACCCACAAAGCTAAAGGGGAAAACGACGCCGGCCCCCACAAGATTCGCGTCGAAACCGAAACCCGTGTCGACGACGGCGGCAAAATGGAAGCCATCCTCGTAGCCTTGCAATTCCAGCCCACCTTCCGCTACGAAAAATTCCGCGCCGAATGGCAGGGCGAACAAGGCCACGTCGTCATAGATGAAACTCCCATCGGCAGCTTCGCCGAAATCGAAGGCCCAGCCCCATGGATTGATTCTGTCGCCGGCGATCTCGATGTCTCCCCTGCCGACTACATCACCGAAACCTACGCCGCATTATTCTCAGCCTGGAAACGCCAAACCCAAAGCCCCGCCGAAGAAATGACCTTTCAAGCCGTGCGCTCTCGCTGACTTTTCTTGATACCTTCTTCTTGTCATTCCGAGCCGCGGCAGCGGGCGAGGAACCTGTTCTCTGCTCGGGCCACCGCGCTGGCAGGTTAAACCAACACACCAAACCTCGCTTTTTCCCATTTCGAAACTCACCCACCATTTCCTCGCTCACACCGATTCGAAAGTGATATATTTGTCCAATTCCGACCACTGATCTCTAGGAAAAAGATCTCTGGGAAAAGATCACTAACCTCTGACCACTGGCCACTGATTCAGGAGCTCTCTCATGGCAGGAAAAAGCGTCAACAAAGTCATTCTCCTCGGCAACCTCGGCAAAGATCCTGAGGTCAAGTACACCCCCAGCGGCACACCGGTCGCCAAGCTCACCTTGGCCACCAACGAGCGCTACAAAGACAAAGAAGGCCAGTGGCAGGACCGCACCGAGTGGCACAACGTGGTCTTGTGGCAGCGTCTTGCGGAAATCGCTGGCGAGTACCTGAAGAAGGGCGGCAAAGTTTACATCGAAGGCCGTCTTCAGACCCGCTCTTGGGAAGACAAGCAGACTAACCAAAAAAAATACATGACAGAAGTTGTGGCCAGCGACTTGGTTCTGCTCGGCGGCCGCGGCGAAGCCGGAGGTGGAGAATCTGCGTCACGCGGCGTCGCGGCCGGGGGAAACAATTTCGATCAGCGCACCCCCGAACCCGAACCCGCGTCCGTAACTTCGTCCCCCATCAGCGACGAAGATATTCCGTTCTAAGAAATGAAAAAAGGAGTGGAAATGCCCGTGTGGGTCGGACACTCTTGTCCGACACCGGCGCGCAAGCGCCGGGCTTGAGATGTTAGCCTGATCCCATGTCCCTCGAAGCCAAAACCTGTGTCCCCTGCCGCGGCGGAGTCCCTCCTCTCAAAGGCCAAGCCCTCGCCGAAATCCACAGCCAACTCCCCGATTCGGCCGACTGGAAAGTCGTCAACGAACACCACCTCACCCGCGCCTTTACTTTCCCTAACTTCAAGCAGACATTGGATTTTGTTAACCGCGTCGGTGCCCTAGCCGAAGAACAGGGCCATCACCCTGACATCCTGCTCACCTGGGGAAAAGCCGAAATCACCCTCTGGACGCATAAGATCGACGGCCTTACTGAAAGCGACTTCATTATGGCCGCCAAGATCGACCGCCTCTCCCGCTCCTGACGCGGGGTTCGTCGGTTTTGTCCCCTATTTGCTGAGCGTTTTGAACTATGCTGACACTTATGTGCAGGATTTTGCGGTTTCTCCGGCCCCACCCCCACGAAAGTGCCATGCTATTTCTCGTAAGCCTCTTGACAATCAGTTACTTAAGGAACTATCTTTTGCAAGCTTGGATGGCACTCATCGTGCCCTTGAGTAATGGTTATTCGAAGTAGATTTTGCCTCAGAAGGGGGATTTGTAATGAGAATTACCAGCCTTAAACTTTCAATTGTCGCCCTAGTCATGGTTGCAGCGCTTGCAATGGCGCCTGCGGCTTCTGCCGGTACGCTGAATATCGTTGTCGGCACTCAAACAGTGGGAACGATCACTCTAACTCAGGGCGGTACCTGCGGCGGAGCCGGGACAATCGCCAGCACGTCAGTATGCGTTGATGTCTCGATGTTCTCGGGCACCCAAGTCCGAGCCGGCGGACCCGTGATTGGGTTTTCAGGTAACCTGAACAGCGGCGGAACCACGGCGCTCGGTTTCGACAGCTCTGGCGTACTCTCCATAAAAACTAACGGTGCTTGCGGCGGTATCGGAAGCCCGACGATATGCCTTCAGGGCACCGCTAACGGCGGCTTAAGCACATCGTCACTGTTCTTGGTCCTTACTAACGCTGATATTTCCACGGGGATAACCGTTAATGGCGTGCACGTGATTGGTATCGTGTGTGGCGGCACTGTGAGCAATCCCGCGACCTGTTTCGCCACAACCGGCCCCGGCGGCCCTCCTCCGACAGTTCCAGAGCCTGGTACGCTGGGCTTGCTTGGGACCGGATTAGTCGGCATTGCCGGCCTAATCCGTCGCCGTTTCGTCTCCTAACTGATAACCGATCCCCCTTTCTGATAGCCCCGGGAGAAATCCCGGGGCTTCGCTTTTGCAGAAAAGTCTGACCCGCTTCATCGCTGGGGGAAAACAACCTTGGTTTTGGATTTGGACTTGGATTTTTGATTTTGGGTGGAGCAGCCTTCCAGCACTGCATTAAGATTAAGCATCCTGTTTTTCAGCCCGGCTTCAGCCGCTGAGGTATTTCTCCCTCCAACCTGGCTCCCCTCAAAGCCCGCATCCCAAGAGCCCGGAACTAAGAGCCCAAGAGCCGAATTTACCTATCCCAGCTTCTGCTTCAAGTCCGCCGCAATCTGCTGCCCGTGAAACCGCCCATTCTCAATAAAAATCTCATTCGTCCGCGACCCCGCCACAATTACTCCCGCCACATACACTCCCGGTACATTGCTCTCCAGCGTGAGCGGATCACACACCGGCCGGCATTGATCGGAGGAAAGCTCAATTCCCATCGCCCGCAAAAAATCATAATCCGGATGGTATCCCGTCAGCGCAAACACAAAATCATTCTTGATGCTGATCTCCCCCTCCGGCGTCTGCAGCACAACATGATCCGGCGCAATCTCCTGCACCGTGCTGTTGAAGTACGCCCTCATGTCCCCATTCTTGATCCGATTCTCAATGTCCGGCAGGATCCAGTACTTCACGTGCGCGTGCATCTTCGGCCCGCGATGCACCATCGTCACCCGCGCCCCATGCCGCCACAAATCCAGCGCCGAAATCGCCGCCGAATTTTTCCCTCCAATCACCAGCACATCATTGTCAAAATAAGGATGCGGCTCGCGATAGTAATGAAAAACTTTGGGCAGATCCTCACCCGGAATGCGCAGCATGTTTGCCCGGTCGTAATACCCGGTTGAAACAATCACCTTGCGGCAATTGTAGTCATAGACCTTCCCCAGCCGGTCACACGTAGTGATGTGAAATTCGTTGTCCTGCCCTGTAACCGTCTCCACTCTCTGGTATTGCCGCACATCCAACTCGTAGTGCTCCGTCACCTTGCGATAGTACTCCAGCGCTTCCAGCCGGTTCGGTTTCGGATTCGCCGTACTGAACGGGATGTCCCCAATCTCCAGCAGCTCCGGCGTAGTAAAAAAAATCATGTTGGCCGGATAATGAAAGAGTGAATTGACCAGACACCCCTTATCAATGCTGATGGCCTTCAGCCCCGCCTTCTGCGCCTCAATCACGCACGCCAGACCCGTCGGCCCCGCCCCAATCACAATCACATCGGCGCGCATATCCGGCCGCGATTCCAGCTGCGGCTTCGGTAAGGTGTGCGGAATCTGTTTTGTGGACAAAAGACTTCCTGAAAGAACGCAAGGCGCCCCTTGCAGGATTTTCGATTCTAGCATGCGGGGCCAAGTCCGCCACGGCACAACCCACGAAGAAGAAAAGAACAATATTGAGCCTGGAGAGCAAACCTCTCCTTCGTTCTTGCAGTCCAACAGGATGCTTCGCTAGCGCTTGGCTTTCGCGTGTGGCTTGGAGCCGGACAACGTTTTAGGAGCCACGTATGCGGCCTGCTCGGTATTGAAGTTCGTGCTGAAATAATCAATCAGGGCATCGCGATCGTTAGGATCAACCTCGGCGCCCCATCTGATCATCTTGTCCACTTCCTTCGTCCACGCAGCCTTTGACAGGCGCTGCTGCACGATGATGCGCGGTTCGTGGCAATTAGAACAAGCCGCTATGGCTTTTCCCCGCTCAGGGCCAGCAGGCAACTGCTCGTTCAGAGAGGACCCGGCGGCCGCAACCGTTGTCGCGGTGAACACGAAAAGAACTAAAGTTTTCGCATCAAGCCGCAACATACACCCTCACCCGATCGTATGCGTTGTAAAGGTACCCGCTGGGATTCCAGACCGCCGTATCCGGCTGCACCCGGCCTTGGCTGTCTGTCGCGCGAGAAAGAATTGAATAGTCGCCACTCTTTGCGGGTTTCCAATCGTAGCTCCATAAGCGCCATGCGTATTTGGCTTGCTCTTTGCCGAGGTGCGCCAGGTCCCACGAAGAACCGCTGTCAGTTGAAATTTCCACTTTAGTGATGTCAGCCTCGCCCGCCCAAGCCGCTCCCCTGATCAGTTGCGCCCCCGGCCTGAGCGTTGCTCCATCACTTGGCGCCGCGATCGCGGATTTCACAGTAAGCCCAGTGACTGAATGAGTGTCTTCCGGCTTCACCGTTTCCCCCGACTTCGCTGGCTGGTTCGGCAGACGGTAACCGGGATTCATGAAGTTTCCCTCCGCCGGCTTGTCGAGCACTGTGATCTCGGTAAGCCATTTGCAGGACGCGGCCCCGGCCCATCCCGGCGTGACGATCCGCGCGGGAAAACCGTGATGCTGGGTGAGCGGTACGCCGTTCATGTGGGTCGCGATCAGCGTGTCGCCGTCCATGGCCTTTTCGATCGGAATGCTGCGAATGAAGGGCGGAACCTTGAGCGGCGACTGGTCGAGCCCACGAAACGCAACGTGCCGAGCAGTGTCTTTCAGGCCGGCCTTTTCCAGCACACTCTTCAGGCTCGGCCCCAGGAACCTCGCGTTTCCTACCGCGCCCTTGCCCCACTGAATTCCCGGCACCTTGGGATTGTGCAACGCGCGTCCGTTGCCAGCGCACTCCATCGTGTTGACGACCGACCTCACGGGGGTCTTCTCCAGGTTGGCGAGAGTGAGCGCAAGCGGCTTCTCAACCTCGCCGCCGACCGTCAGCTTCCATGCTCTTGCATCCAACTTATCGGGTTCAAACATGTGATTGCGTACATAGAAGCGGTTGACCGGCGTTATCCAGTCAGTCATGAACTCGACCGGCATTTCAAGGTCAAGAAAACGGTAGGAACGGACAATCATGCCATCCTTGCCAGGAATGCTGATCCCCGTCTGGTCCGCGGCCCAGCTTAAGAGTGGACAAGTGGCGCTGGCCGCGATCGCTGCCACGGATCCAGTTCTTAGAAAATCACGACGCGATGTCATGCTCACGTCCTGACCGGCAGAACCATTACCTAAAGGCGTGTTGATTCTACCACGCGGAAAATCTAATACCATTGCATTGCTATAATTTCCCGTTCCCCCGGAGCCCTCATGCCCAGCACGCGCGAAGAAAAAGATTCCCTCGGCCCGAAAGAGATACCCGCACACGTCTATTACGGAATTCAGACCGCCCGTGCGGCCGAAAATTATCCCATTTCGGGAATGCGCGCGCACCCCACGCTCATTCGCGCCTTCGGCATGGTGAAGGAAGCTGCCGCCGAAGCCAACCGCGACCTCGGTCTGATAGATGAAAAAATCGCCAATGCGATTATTCAAGCCGCGCAGGATGTTCAGGGGGGCCAATGGAACATCGAGTTTATCGTTGACGTTTTCCAGGCTGGCGCCGGCGTCAGCTTCCACATGAATACCAACGAAGTCATCGCCAACCGCGCCATCGAAATTCTCGGCGGCACCCTCGGCGACTATTCCAAAGTCCATCCCAACGATCACGTGAATTACGGCCAGAGCACCAATGACGTATTTCCCACCGGCATGCGCCTGGCGACGCTGCTGGAATTAGAAAAACTCTATCCCCTTTTAGATTCGCTGACCGCCGCGCTGAACAAAAAAGGAAAAGAATTTCACGACATCCTGAAGTCCGGCCGCACCCACATGCAGGACGCAGTCCCCATGCGCCTCGGCCAGGAATTCGCTGCCTACGCCGGAGCCATTCAGCGCGCAGCAGCCGCCATCCACTCCAGCGCCGAATTGCTTCGCGAGCTCGGACTCGGAGGCTCCGCCGTCGGTACCGGCATCAACACCCATCCTGACTACCGCGAAAAAGCTATCAAGAATCTAGCCCGCATCTCCGGACAAAAACTCGTTCCCGTGGACGACATGCGCTACGCCATGCAATCGAACTTGGCGATGGCCGGCGTCTCCTCGGCGCTGCGCAACTTGTCGCTCGAAGTCATCCGCATCTCCAACGATCTGCGCCTGCTCGCCTCCGGCCCCAACACCGGATTCGCCGAAATCAATCTCCCCGCTCTCCAGCCCGGCTCCTCGATCATGCCCGGCAAAATCAATCCCGTCATCCCCGAGCTAGCAGCGATGGTGTCATTTCAAGTGATCGGCAACGATCTCGCCGTCGCTTTGGCCGTCCAAGCCGGACAGCTCGAGCTCAACGTGATGATGCCCACGATGTCTTACAGCGTGCTCCAATCCATCACCATCCTCACCAACATGCTGCGCCAGTTCACCGACAAATGCGTCGCCGGCATCACCGCCAACGACAAGCGCTGTAACTTCTACGTGCAGGCAACAGTCTCCCTCGCCACCGCCCTGAATCCGTACATCGGCTATGCGAAATCGGCGGAAGTCGTGAAAGAGTCAGTGGCCACGGGTAGGTCGATCATCGAAATTGTGCGCGAACAAGAGCTCCTAAGCGAAAAAGAAATCCAGGAGATTCTAGATCCCGCCCGCATGACCGAACCCGTCCGTCCCCTCGAATCCGCGATGAAGCGCGAACAGATCAAAGAAAAGTCCTAGCCGACCCCCTGTCATCTGAGCGCAGATAGAACATTCGCGAAGCGAATGATCTATCGGAGTCGAAGGCCCCCTTTACGTCGCGCACGATCGTGAACGCAACCGCGAATTCTCCCCGCAGTGCCTCCAGCGGCCCCTGAACCCTCATAAACAGGCCCGGCTTGCCTTACGTACAGCAATGCTGTACGCTTAACCACATGATCGAAACTACGTACACCAGCCTGCGCGAAAACTTGGCTTCCATGATGGATCGCGTCGTAAATGATCGCGAAGTGGTGATTGTTCGCCGCAAGGGCGACCAGCGAATTGCCATGATTCCCGCCGACGAACTCTCCGGCCTACTCGAGACTGCCCACTTGTTGCGTTCCCCCAAGAACGCAGAGCGGTTGATGAGAGCCCTGCAACGAGCGACTGCAACCAAGGGCAAGCCTCAGTCCCTGGACAAGCTGCGGCAGGAGATGGGACTTGCCAAGCCGCGTTAGCTACGAGGCCGTATTTCAACCCGAATTTCGCGAAGACCTACGCGCCTGGATTGAAACTGATCGACGAGTTGCGCTGCGGGTTATGGATCTGGTGGAAGCCGTACTCCGCGGTCCATTTACCGGAATCGGTAAACCTGAACCACTCAAATACCTAATGGCTGGTTGCTGGTCACGCCGGATTACACAGGAGCACCGTCTGGTCTATCGCGTGGCCGGTCACCGAATTGACTTCCTGCAAGCGAAATATCATTACTAACCCAACCTACTCGTACCGCAGCGCCTCAATCGGATCCAGCCTAGCCGCCTTAATGGCCGGCAGCATCCCGCTCACAATCCCCACAAAACTCAAAATCACGGTGGACCAAATCAGTATCGCCGCATCAATCCTCAGATGAATATCACCCTCGCTGGCATCATCCAGAAACGCGCTCCACAGCGGCAGCGCCCCCACCGTTGACGAAACCAGATACGCCAATCCAACCCCCAGTAGCCCGCCAATCGCGGTAATCGCCATCGCCTCCGCCAGAAATTGCAGCAGGATATGCCAGCGCCGCGCCCCCAGCGCTTTCTCCACCCCGATCTCCCGCGTCCGCTGGGTCACCGAAACCAGCATGATATTCATCAGCCCCACCCCGCCAATCCCCAGCGTCAGCAGCCCGATGAACCCCAGCAGCACTTTGATTCCCACCGTAATAATGTGCAGTTCCTGAAATCCCTCAATAGCATCGAAAACAAACACCGCCCGCTTGTCCTTCGGATCAAAGCCGTGGTGAAAAGCCATCGAGTCCGTCACCGCCTTCGCCACCTTGGCGTGTTCCCCTTCATATCCCATAACAATCGCATCCAGATAATACGTTCTCCGCAAATCCGCCATGGTGCTGAACGGGATGTACACCATCGCGTTCATGTTGTCGTCGCCATTCGATAACATCTTTCGCATGATCCCAATCACCTGATACGTAATGCCATCAATCCGAATATTTTCCCCAATCGCATTCTGCCCCGAGAACAACTTCTTCTTCACGTCGGCGCCGATCACTGCCACCCGCACATGCCCATAGTCCTGCTGATCGTCAAAAAAACTGCCTTCCCCAACCTCGATATGCCTCGCCTGCTGGTAACCGGGATACGTCCCGCGAATGTCGTAAGTCGAACTGCGCAGGCCATACGCCACCAAACCTTGCTTGTTCACCTCCGGCGACGAGCGCTTCAAAAACGGAACTTCCGCCCGTAGGTCATCCAGGTCTTTCAACGTAAGCCGCATTTCCGTTCCCGCCTTAGTTCCTCCCGCCTGCAATGACGTCCTGCCTGGAAACACTACCAGTAGATTCCCGCCGAATGTCGTGAACGCCGCCATCAGCCCGCGCTCAAACCCTGAGCCATAGGCCAACAGCAGCACCACCGTAGCAATGCCCCACGCCATCCCCAGCATGGTCAGCAGACTTCGCCGCCGATTATGCCGCAGCGCCCCGTATGCCTGTTTGCCAATGTCGTTCAGCATAAAGTCTTCATTCCTACCGCAAATAAAAAGTCGATGTCATTCCGAACCGCCGCAGGCGGAGCGAGCCTGCCCTGAGCGAAGTCGAAGGGAACCTGCTTCTAGCTTGCAGCGCCTACCTTCTCCCCCTCTTTTTCCCGCCCTCAAAGACTCCCTGTCATTCCGACCGGAGCGGAGCGAAGCGAGCGCAGTGGAGGAACCTGCTTGTTACCTGCAGCGCCCACCCGCTCACTGGAAAGCGATGCCCTCAAGCCTACTCCTGCCGCAGCGCTTCCACCGGTTGCAGCAGTGCCGCCTTGCGCGCCGGATACAACCCCGCCGCCACCCCCGCAACCGCCAATGAAAGTATCGCCGCCGCCGCCGATGCTGGCACAATCCGCGGCGTGTCAAATCCCTCCGGCGCCGGCAGCATCGCCAACAATGTCACCAACGTCGTCACCGCCAACAGTCCTAGCCCTCCGCTCAACATGGTCAAAAACGCACCTTCCACAAAAAATTGCGTCAGGATATTCCGGTGTGTCGCTCCCAACGCCTTGCGCAGCCCGATCTCCTTCGTGCGCTCCGTCACCGACACCAGCATGATATTGATGATCCCAATCGCTCCCAGCCCAAGCGTGACTACTCCTACGACTCCCAAAAACCAGTCCATGGCATCGAAGATTTTTGCCACCTTCTTCATATTGTCCACTGTGTCCCAATCTTCAAACGCGTCTTCCAGTTTGGGATCAAACCCGTGCCGCCGCGCGATAATCTCATGCACCTCATTTTTCGCCGCCAGATGTTCCTCTCGCGTCAGTGGCTGATAATTGATGAACGAAAGCGCGTCCTCCTGGCTGTCTTTTTTCAGCCGGAACAGCGTCCGCATGGTTTCAATAGGGACAAATATCCTGGCATTAGTCCCGTTGTTGGCCTCGCGTCCAACCTTGTCCACTATCCCGATCACATCAAAACTCACCCCATTCAGCAGAATCGTAGCCCCAATCGCAGCCCGCCCGGGAAAAATGTTCTTGACCAGTTCCCAACCCACCACTGCCACTCGCCGGCGGTCCTGATCATCCTGATCATTGAACCAGCGCCCCGTCCCTACCGGCACCGTCCGAATCTTGTTATAGTCCGGAGCCACTCCAAAAACTTGCCCGCTGGTGGACCCGTAATCGCTCACCGCCCGAATGTCTTCGCGGTTCAGCACCGGAGAAATGGCCCGCAAATGCTTGGCTTCATCGCGAATCGCAACATAATCGCCATAGGTAAAGTTCCACGTCCTTCCCGACTGCTGGCTGCCCGCAACCGCCGGAATGCGTCCCGGAAAAATGAATAGAATGTCCGACCCGAGTTGCTTCAGATTTCTTTCCTGCCCGCTGCGGAATCCTTCCCCTAGGCCCACCAGCAACAGCAGCGATCCCACTCCCCACGCAATCCCAAACATGGTGAGAAATGAGCGCAGCTTGTGCGCCCACAAGGTGGCCAGCGATTGCCGAACGATGTCCAGAAAAATCTGCATAGAAAATTTCCCCCTGCCGCCGGGGAGACAACAGGGGGCCGATTCCGGTGGGAGGTCTCAAGTTCCCTCCCGGCATCTCTCCTTACTACGCAATTCCAGGATGCGAAGTTCCCTAGGGAAGCGGGATTGCACTCCTAACTATTAGACTATATTGCCCCGCCAACGATAGCGATGCGGAGAGGCAGCGTCCGACGAAGTTTCCTGCGTTTACCTCATGTCCTCTGTGGTTGATGAAGTTCTTCTAAATGAAAAAGCCCCTGCCAACGCAGGGGCCGAACATCCCCAAGTCTTTCAGTTGCTCCCAGACATGCCTCCGCCCTCGCCTTCGTGCGTATCAATCGAAATCAGAAACGCGTTCCGGTCAGAGTAGGAGAACTTGTGTCCCTGTACATTGGCGCTGTGATCGAGAGAACGATACATTTCGAAGCCGTCATTGTTCTGCGCCCCGAAATATTTTACGTTCCTCAATACCACGCCCTTGCCATCCGCGCCCGGCTCGCGCTGCAGTTTCATGGAGGCCATTTGCCCGCCACCAAGCATGGCGCTGACCACGTCTCCGCTTCGACTGACCTCGATAGGCGCTTCCTGCACTTTCAATTCGCCCCATTCAAGCCCGTACGTCTTGAGAATCATGGGGGCTAGAGCATCCCGTTGTTCTTTTTTGGTGGATGGATCAAACGAGACCACCACCCACTCTCCTTTTTTGTTTGTACCCCACTCGTCGCCAAGATCCCCGGTCAGCCAGTACTTGGCCCCTGCCAGGTTGGTGTCGCCCGAGTACCCTTCGCGCACTTTCACCGCCATGTTGAATTCGCAATGCGGGTGCTCGGCGTGTTTATTGAAATAGCAGGGACAGAAAAGATGGCAACTGCAAGCTTCAACATAATCCGCTTTCATCTGCCATGCAGGCTTTCCGGGAGTCGAAGCCAGGAGAACTAACACACACAATGTGAGAAGGCTTATCTGTTTCCAGCTTCTCATATACACCTCCATCTAACGTTTTTGTATCCGAAGGGGCCTTGCCTGGCCCTAGTGAGCGAAAGAATTTTACAGCGGTTTGGCAAGTTTCGCCAGGGAAGTCTTTCGGTAGTGTCTCAGTTTCAACGAATAGACACGAAGCAAAAACTGCTGCACATTTTTTCCTTAGATCCGTCTTTCCGGACCGGCTTCAGCGGTGAGCCTGCTGTGATTTTGCGAGCCGCTGATCGAAATCAAACGCAATCGGTTCGCCGATAATCAATTTCTCAAATTCCGGATGCGCAGGATTGAGCAGGAAATTACTCTCTGCAGGTACCAGAGTGCTGGGGACCCGCAGCACCGGCGAAGCTCCGATTGCGATCCACTCGTCTCCGATTTTTCTCAGCCCAATCGGAGCAGGGTCAGCGCGCCAATTGCGCGGCAGATCCGCAAGTCCAACCTCACGAACCAAACTCTCTTCGAGTTCGACGCCCAGCAGGACGTAACGCTGAAGCAGCTCCGGCCCGTCCATGTGCACAAGCATCTCCAACACAGCCAAGGACTGGGTCTGAGCGCTGTAAACCACGGCACTCCCGGGACTGTTCCAGCGCCCTCCGTATTTCCGTGCCCCACTCCCGCTGAACGTCGTCTTCACATGCTTGCGCTTGGTGATGCGCCAAGCGGTAAAGCTCAAGAGAAAACTCCATGCTCCAATCGCCCGATCAGGTTCTCTACCTCACGCGCCCCCAACTCAGAGCGCGAGTAGGCGAGAGGCGTCTGGTTTTCCAAGGCCTTCTTTGTCGTGGTCAGCCACCGCCGCGCGTTGGCTTCATCGCCTTCAAACAGCTCAATCGCCTGCTCGAATACAGAAGAGAGCCGCAGCAGCTTCTCCGACTCGTCCGAAGTCAACCGGCCAGACGACTTGCGCCGCGCCAGCGTGCGCGGCGGTATCCCGATGATCGCAGCGATCTCGGTGAGCGAAATCCCAGAACGTGATTCGAACGCTAGCAGCAGGTGAAACGAAAATCCCCGCCCCACCTGCCGGATCAGTTCCCCTGAATTCTCAGCCTTCAAACCCAGCGTCCGTCCCGGAAGCTGGGAGTGCCCAACCATCGCTCTTTCAGCTCCGTGTCCCATGCCCACCTCTAATCAATATCTAAAACGTGATGTCATTCCGAATCGCCGCAGGCGGGAGCGGAGTCTGCTGTTAGCGTGCAGCGCTCATCCTCCCGCCCACCATCAGCATAGCCATTTTATGCCATATTGTCAATTTATTAATGCCACATGGCAGCGATGCCCGTGGCTCACTGGCCCACTGAATACTCGTAAACTCCCCGCCCGCTCTTCCTTCCCAGCCGCCCCGCCTTCACATACTGCACCAGCAGCGGCGCCGGACGATATTTCTCCCCCAGCGTCTTATGCAGATATTCCAGAATATGCAGCCGCGTATCCAGCCCCACCAGGTCCACTAACTCAAACGGCCCCATCGGATGATTCAATCCCAGCTTCAGCGCCTTATCAATGTCGGCCGCCGAAGCGATCCCCTCCTGCAGCATGTAAAACGCTTCATTCCCAATCATGGCATTCACGCGGCTGGTGATGAACCCTGGCGACTCTTTAATCACTACAACTTCTTTCCCCATCCGGCGCCCAACGTCCGCTACCGCCGCAATCGCTTCGTCATCCGTGTCCAGCGCCCGCACAATTTCAAGTAGCTTCATCTTGTGCACCGGATTAAAGAAGTGCATCCCCACGCATTTCTTCGCCCGATAAGTCACGCTGGCAATTTCTGTGACGCTCAAAGAAGAAGTATTGGAAGCAAGAATCGTCCCCGGCTGGCAGATCTTGTCGAGCAAAGTAAATATCTCGACCTTCGATTCCATCTCCTCCGGAACCGCCTCAATCACCAGGTCCGCCTCGCGCGCCGCCTGCTCCACGCTGCCCGCATATTCCAGCCGCCCCAGCGCAGTCTCGGCATCTCCTGCAGAGACTTTCCCCAGTCCAACCGCCTTATCGAGATTCGACCGAATCTCGCTCTCCGCCTTCCGTAGCGCCGCCGGGAGCAAATCCTCTAGTACCGTGCGATACCCACCGAGCGCCGCCACATGCGCGATCCCGCGACCCATGGTTCCGGCGCCAATGACAGCGATGGTCTCTATCTTTACCCCAATTTCAGCCACTACTTCTCCACTTGTTCCACCAGTTCGTTCAGCTTGGCGGCCGCGCCTCGCAAGTTCTCCGCCAGCTTCTTCCGTTCGTCGGCGTCGATCCCATACAACGACGCATGGATCCGCCGTAGCGTCGTGTTGATGTCATCTATGTAATTAATCAGACGTATCAGTTCTCCAGTAGCTGCCATGATGAGTCGCGCTCCTGATTGCCAGTCGGCAAGAAAGTCTAAAAAAAGGGCAAGTTCTTTATTTTCAACTGCCGCGCCTATTAAGTAAAGGCTCCATAAAGAATTGCGATGCCCGCTATTGATTGTTTTTACCGTCCTTTCACTCCCACCGTAATCTAATCAAGTACATGAATGACGTCTCACGCAAAGAATACATTTTCGCCAGCGACTTTGACCAGACTCTCACCTTCAACGACTCCGGCTATGTGCTAGCCGAACTGGTCGGCATTCCCACCGCTGAGTTCGAACGCAAATCCACCGGCATGGCTCGCCTCAACCTCGTCCAGCAAGGCGGAGAACTCGCCTATCTGCTGCTCCACGATCCCGAGTTCAAATCGCGCGTCCGCAAAGAACATCTCTACGAAGTCGGCAAGCGCATCCGCCTCAAAGAAAACATCGCCCTGCTCTATGAGATTCTCGACAGCGGAATCCCCGGCTTTCATTTCGATTTCTACGTCCTCTCAGCCGCCCCGGTTGAGGTCGTCCGATCTGCTCTCGAGGGCATCGTTCCCGCCAACCACATCTTCGGCACCGAATTTCTCTACACCAGCTCCGGCGAGATAGATACCATCACTCGCGCCAATGCCGGCTATGGCAAAGTCTTCGTCCTCGATCAACTGCAGTCGCGCGCGCAAATCGGCCCCGATCACATCGTCTATGTCGGCGACGGCAGCTCCGACGTCCACGTCATGCTCCACACCAACGTCCGCGACGGATACACCATCGCCGTCTCCGAAGCCAAACACGTCTCCCAGGTCGCCCGCCGGACCGTTCTCAGCACCAGCGCCCTCGCCGTTCTCGCTCCCATTCTCGAAGACATCGCCGGCTGGGAGCGCCTCCGCATCCGCGCCTTCTTCGAATCCTACGGGATCATGATCCAGGAATGGGACCGCGTCCGCACCGATTGGCTAACCCTGCGCCCTGTAAGCGTGGCCGAGTCCGAAGCCGCCGCCTCCGCCAAATAATCGCCTCCCAATAAATCCGTCCAAAAATCAAGCGGTGTCATTCCGAGCACGCCGCAGGCGGAGAGGAACCTGCTGTTGGCCGGTAGCGCCGACCCTCTCACCTTCCACAAACACTCTGTCATCCTGAGCACTTGACCCGCTTTGGGCGGGTTAAAAGGAAATGAACATGCGGCCTATAGGGGCGGTGCAGGCGAGGTGCGGCAGACTGCAAGCGGCATCGTACTTGTTCATTAGGAGCGAAGTAGCTGCTTTGCAACGCAAAGCAGCTACGCAGTCGAAGGACCCCGCGTTTCCCTCGCACTGAAATCGCAGCAACAGGGAATTCTCCCGATCTCTCCGCAAAAGGAACGACCCCCTCGGGCGGCTTCATTTGCTCTCGGAATTGGTACCATGGTACATTGGTACACATGAGCGAGACGCAAACCTACCCCGTCGAGCGCGTGCAAACCGGCGTCCGTATCGAAAAACGCCTGCTAAAAGTCCTCAAAGCATTCGCCGAATACCATGACCTCACCCTCGGCGATCTGCTGGAAGGAATCGTCCTTCATGCCTTTGACGGCAAGTGCCCCTTCAGCCCTGCTTCGCTCACCCGCATTAAGGAACTAAGGAAGTTTTACGGCCTCGACCTCGATTCCAGCGCCAGCCATCGTCTCAAAGAAACGAAGTCCGATCGGGAAAAGCGCGGGAGGACTCGTTGAAGGCTCAACCGGGCAAAATCATGACCGAGCAGGAGTTGATAACCCAATTTGAAAGCGGCTCCCTTTCGCCATCTGCGTTCCACCACACGGATCACGTCCGGATGGCGTTCGCCTACCTTCGTCAATATCCCGTGCTCGAAGCTTTAGAAAAGTTCTCCACCTCGCTGCAGCGTTTTGCCACCTCGCATGGCGAAACCAATCTCTACCACTTAACCGTCACCTGGGCATACATATTCCTGATCCATGAACGCATCGCACGTGCCGGACAGACCCAGACATGGGAGGAGTTCGCCCTGGCAAACCCCGACTTGCTGGCTTGGAAGAACGGCATTCTAACCAGGTACTACGCTGAAGAAACGCTCCGCTCAGACTTGGCAAGAAGAGCTTTCATTTTCCCAGACAAGTTTGACCTTCGCTGAGTGTCGCGTACCCTCAATCCAATAATTAAGCTTTGTCATTCCGAACCGCCGCAGGCGGAGAGGAACCCGCTGTTCGCTTGCAGCGCCTACCCTCTCGCCTTCCCGAAACACCCTGTCATCCGGAGCGAAGTAACTGCTTTGCAAAGCAAAGCAGTTACGCAGTCAAAGGACCCCGCGTTGGTATGCACGGAAATCGCCGCAACAGGGAATTCTTACGATACCGCCGCCGAGGGGCGCCGTATCGTGAATCCGATCATCCGCCTCCTTCATCTACCAGCCATGCTGGAACAATTCCTATCCTCAAGTTTGCCCGCAACCGAATCCAGTCTTCCGATCGAAGCTCCCCACTCCGACTCCTTCCTGCTCGACGCCTATTCCCGCGCCGTAGTCAGCGCAGCGGAAAAAGTCAGTCCCTCGGTCGCCAAAATCGAAGTCACACAAACCGCTGGCCGCGCCCGCAACGGCGAGCCTCGCGAGCGCCACGGTGGCGGCTCCGGCTTTGTCTTCACTCCTGATGGCCTCGTCCTCACCAACAGCCACGTCGTTCACGACGCGACCCGCATTCAAGTCTCGCTGCCCGACGGCCGCCATTGCCCCGCGCACCTCATCGGCGACGATCCCGCAACCGACCTCGCCGTCATCCGTCTTGATCGCATTGATGCCGACGCACCCAATCTCACCGCCGTCACCTTCGGCGATTCCCAAACTCTCCGCGTCGGACAAGTCGCCATCGCCATCGGCAATCCTTACGGATTCCAATACACCGTCACCGCCGGAGTCGTCAGCGCCCTAGGCCGCTCTCTCCGCTCCTACTCCGGACGCATGATTGACGACGTCATCCAAACCGACGCCTCGCTGAACCCAGGAAATTCCGGCGGCCCGCTGGTTTCTTCCGACGGCCACGTGATCGGCGTCAACACCGCCACCATCAACGGAGCCCAGGGCCTCTGCTTCGCCATCGGCATCAACACCGCCAAGTTCGTAGCCAGCCGCCTGCTGCAACAAGGCCGCATTCGCCGGGCGTACATCGGGGTAGAAGCGCAAACCGTTCCCCTACACCGCCGAATCGTCCGCTTCTATGATCTCTCCAAAGAAACCGGAGTCATCGTCCTAGCCGCCGAAACCGGCAGCCCCGCCCAGAAAACCGGCTTGCGCGAAGGCGACGTAATCGTAGCCTTCGGCGGACACCCCGTAGCTGGCGTGGACGATCTGCACCGCCTACTCACCGATACCCAAGTCGGCGTAAGCAGCCCCATCACAATCCTCCGCCGCACCGAAAAACTGAATCTGGAAATCATCCCTCAAGAATCACGAGAGTAATTCCCTGTCATCCTGACCGAAGCCACTGCTGCGCAACCGCGCGGCAGTCGCGGAGCCGAAGGATCCCTTGGATCTTCGTGCGCCGATGGACCCTAACGGGAGTTCTCCCCACACTGCCAACTGACACCGAGCAATATGGGCAGTTCCTTGGCGTACTTTGCGGTTAAAGGCTCTTTGATTTGATCGCAAAGTTTTCGCCAACCTCGCGCAGCAAATCCTGAAGCCCAACGCCCCACGCCTGAAGCCTTTCTCTTCATTGCAACTCCCTCCCCCCTATGTTAGTTTTTGAATCGGAAGGGGTTCTCTTGCTCGCGACCATCCCCGCCGGACTGGACCGCAAAGAAGCCGACATTTACCGGCAGCTCGATCCCGAACGGCTCCCACAACACATCGCCATCATCATGGACGGCAACGGCCGCTGGGCCCGCAAGCGCCATCTCCCCCGCATCGCCGGACATCGTGCCGGGGTCACTTCAGTCCGCTATACGGTTGAGTGCGCTTCCCGCATCGGCATCCCGGCGCTCACCCTCTACGCTTTTTCCGAAGAAAACTGGAAGCGCCGCCCCAAAGCCGAAGTTGCATTCCTCATGCAGCTTCTTTCGCGCTATTTGAAACAGGAGGTCCCAACGCTTCACAAGAACAACGTCCGCCTGCAATACATCGGACGCCTCCACGAACTCCCCGCCACCGTGCGGGAAAAAATGGAGTGGGCCCGCCAGGAGACTTCCCGCAACACGGGCATGATGCTCACCCTGGCCCTCAACTACAGCGCCCGCTCAGAATTGGTGGACGCCTTTCACTCCATGCTCTCCGCCGCCGCCAGCAACGGTGGAATCGAGCACCTCAAGATCTGCGAAGAAACCATCTCGCAGCATCTCTACACCCGACACTTGCCCGATCCCGACCTCGTAATCCGCACCAGCGGCGAAATGCGCCTCAGCAACTTCCTTCTCTGGCAACTGGCCTACGCCGAAATCTACGTCACGCCCACACTTTGGCCCGAGTTCCGCGGCACACACCTGCTCGAAGGCATCGCCGACTACCAAAAGCGCGACCGCCGCTACGGCGGACTGAACGAATCCCAATCCTCCCGCGCCGTGCGGAGCTGACTCCAATTGGAACTCCTCAAGCGGGTCCTCACCGCGCTCGTCCTCATCCCCATCGTCTTGCTGCTGGTTCTCCGCGCCCCCGTGCCGGTTCTCGCACTGGTGACCGCCGCCATTGCCCTACTCGCCATTCATGAACTGCTCAAGCTTTCCGAAGCCTACAGAATCCACCCGCAACGCTGGCCCACATACATTTTTTGCGGATTATTTTTCGCCATCATCGCCACTCCCAGCGCCACCCCACTCCTGTCAACTTCCGGCTTCGCATTTATCGCATTGTCCGCCGCAATTCTCGCACCTTTTCTATTTCTCTCAATTGGGATGCGTCGAGCCGAACTCGCCTCCGCCTTCCCCGCCGCCATGGTTTCCTCCTTCGCATTCGCATACATCGCCCTGCCCCTGGCTTGCCTGGTACAACTCCGCGAACAATGGCAAGGCAGCTTCTATCTCCTCTATCTGCTGCTTCTAGTCTGGGCCGGCGACGTCTTCGCCTATTTCATCGGCAAGCCCTTCGGCAGGCATCGCATGTCCCCACGCGTAAGCCCCAACAAAACCTGGGAGGGCGCCGTCGCCTCAGTACTCGCCAGCGTCGCCGTCGGCCTGCTGATGTTCCACTACTCCCTGCCCCTCAGCACCGCCCTACTCCACGCGCACCTGATCGATCTGCGCGACGGCATTTTCAATAACCAGCAACCTTCGTTGATTCCCATCATCGCGCTCTCCGTAATCCTAAACAGCGCCGCCCAACTCGGAGACCTGGTCGAATCTCTAATTAAGCGCGGCGCCAACGTAAAAGACTCTGGAGCCATCCTCCCCGGTCACGGCGGCATGTTCGACCGCATCGACGCCCTCCTCTTCGCCGCCCCAGTCCTATGGTGCTACGCCGCCTGGCGCGTAATGATGCAGTAAGGAGGGCACGGTCAGAGGGTGTGGTCCAGAAGTTTCGGCAGCAGCTTGGAACTTGAACGCGCACACCGGTGTCCTTGATAGAATGAATTGCGGAGGCTATCTTTTCCTGTCTTTCCTACTCTGGCTTATCCTTACTATAAGCCAAACTTCCACGCCGGCGACTGACTCACAGCCGCAAATCTCGGTTCGAATCTCGACAGCCAAAACCCACTTTCAACTCGGGGAAGATATCCCGCTGCGGGTCGAGATGTGGAACCAAGGCAAACAGGGCGTATTCATCAACAACGAGATCCAAGCCGATATCTACAATGCCCTCGCCTACATGGATCTAAGTCTCTATTATGGTACGCAGGCAGACAGACCAATGACAATGACAGCAGCGCATTGCTTCTGCAGCGAACGTTCAAGTTATCCGCCATTGGCACGCGAGTTGCCCAAATACTGGGTGGCCGTTGCGCCCCAACACTTCTACGGCGGAGAAGTGGTGATCAGTCCACTTTCGTTTAGGAAACTGAAAACTCCCGGGAAGTACCGCATACAAGGAAAGTACACGTCCCTCGGGTTTTTGGCTGAAAACATTAACAACCCGCTACACTACTGCACTATGCTGAGGAACTGAAACAGTTGCCCTATCAGGCCTGGGCAGGCGAGATTGAAACCAATTCGATCTGGATTGAAGTCACGGACGCCGGCGCAATTCCAGAACGACATAGAATTCAACATTGAACGCGAACTAGAGCTGCAAATCACGACATTCCCGATTCGAGCCGGACCTGAAGCCTAACGCCTGAAGCCCGGAGCCTGCTTCTAGTACCATATTCCTATCCATGAAGCGCATCGCGATCCTGGGCTCCACCGGAAGCATCGGCCGCAGCACCCTAAGCGTCGTCGAATCCTTTCCCGATCGCTTTCAGGTCGTCACCCTCGCCGCCGGACGCAATCTCGACCTCGCGTTCGAGCAAGCCCAGCGGTGGCGTCCCGAGATAATTTCCGTAGCCACCGAATCCGACGCCCAAATCCTAAAATCCAAACTGAAATCCGCTGCAATAACCGGCATCGAAGTCGTCTCCGGCCCTTCCGGCGCCGTCCGGGTCGCCACCCATCCCGACGCTGATTTCGTAGTCAGCGCCATCGTCGGTGTTGCCGGACTCGAAGCCACCTACGAAGCCGTCCACGCCGACAAAACCGTCGGCCTGGCCAACAAAGAATGCCTGGTCGCCGCCGGAGAGCTCATCACCGCCGAAGCCCGCCGCCAGGGCAAGCCGCTCCTCCCCATTGACAGCGAGCACAACGCCGTCCACCAATGCCTCCGCGGAGGCCGCATGCACGAAGTCCGCCGCATCTGGCTCACGGCTTCTGGCGGCCCATTCCTGAACACTCCCAAATCCAAATTTGCCGATATTACGGTCGAGCAGGCCTTAAACCATCCCACCTGGAAAATGGGCAACCGCATCACCATAGACTCCGCCACCCTCATGAACAAAGGCTTCGAAGTCATCGAAGCCTGCCGTTTGTTCAACTTGCCACCCGAGCAAATCAGCGTCATCGTCCATCCCCAGTCCACTATCCACTCCTTCGTCGAGTTCGTGGATGGCAGCATCCTCGCCCAACTCTCCGTCACCGACATGCGCCTCCCCATCCTCTATGCCCTGACTTATCCCGATCGCATCCCTTCCGACCTGAACTTTAGCCTGAGTGACTTAAGGCATCTCGATTTCTCCCCCCCAGACGTGGAAAAATTCCCTTGTCTGCGTCTCGCGTATGAAGCAGCCAGGGCCGGAGGCGGAAAAACCGTTGCCTTGAACGCCGCCGACGAAGTTGCAGTTTCGGCGTTCTTGGAAGGCAGCATCCGCTTTCAGGAAATCCCGGTAGTAATAGAAGAGGTCGTTTCTGAAACGTCGGTTGGCAAATTGGAATCTATTAACGAGGTGCTCGTTGTGGACCAGAACGCCCGAGCCAGCGCCCGCGAAAAAGTAGCCGGATTGGGCAGGATGAAAGAACGCAAATCCGCCTCGGTCGTAATGCACCAGAATTAATCGGAGTTTATGACACAAATCTTCTTCTACATCGTCCCCGTCGCCGTCATCCTCGGCTTCATGATTTTGATCCACGAATTCGGCCACTATGCCGTGGCCAAGCTTCTCGGCGTCCGCGTCGAGCAATTCGCCATCGGATTCGGCAAGCGCCTCATCGGTTTCCGCAAAGGCGAAACCGACTACCGCATCAACGCCATCCCGCTAGGCGGCTACGTAAAGATGAGCGGAGAAAATCCCATGGACGAGCACACCGGCGATCCCCGCGAGTTCATGTCCCATTCCCGCTGGCACCGTTTCCTCATCGCCATTGCCGGCCCCGCGATGAATATTCTTCTCGCAATCGTCCTTCTAACCATTGTTTACCGAGTGCACTACGAGTACCCCGCCTCCAAGGACTTGCCCGCGGTCGTGGGTTGGGTAGAACACGATTCTCCCGCCGCCAAAATCGGCGTGCAACGCGGCGACCGCCTTATTCAGATTGACGGAGTTCAAGATCCCACCTGGGGAGACGTCATGTCCAAAGGCATGCTCAGCCCCAACCAGCCTCTCAATGTCGTGATTCAACGCGGCGCCCAGCGACTTGAAAAACAGATCGTCCCTGAAGCCGTTACCGTCAACCAGGTTGGCTCCGCTGGCTGGCACCCCAATGAGCCGGTTGTCGTAGGCAGCCTCGAACATGGCATGCCCGCCCAAAAGGCAGGCATCAAAGCCGGCGACAAAATCATCGCCATGGACGGCCAGCCCATCATCTCCATCGAGTCCATGATCCAGAGCCTTCAGCAGACCAAAGACAAGGCCATCAGCTTCACCGTGGTGCGCGTCGGCCAGACCGCAAATTTCACTATCCAACCCGTGCTCGCCCCCACCGGGCCAGTGCCTCAGAACCGCCAGGACTGGTTCGACCGTCTGCTGCGCCGCCTCGGATTTGGCGGCGCCGACCACAAGGCCGAAGACCACTACCGCATCGGATTTACTTACTCGCCGGAAATGAAAGTCGGCAGCTTGCCGCTTCGGGAAGCTGCCGAGCGCTCCCTTTCCGACAACCGAACCAACTCTCTCATGCTGCTCGACCTGGTCGGTAAATTAGTTCAAGGAAAAGTCTCCCCCAAAACCATCTCTGGTCCCATTGGCATTGCCCAAGTGGCCGGCGAAGCCGCGCAGGAAAAAGGCTGGACTCCGCTGATCGAAATCACGTCCATGATCAGCCTCAACCTCGGCATCTTCAACCTGCTCCCCATCCCCATCATGGACGGCGGCGTGATACTGCTCCTCTTCATCGAAAGCCTGATGCGCCGCGACATCAGCCTGCAAATTAAAGAACGCATCTACCAGGCTGCCTTCGTTTTCCTCGTCCTCTTCGCCGCCATGGTCATCTACAACGACATCGCCAAGACCCTGGCCCAACGGCTCCCGTAGAGAGCTTCAGCCCGGCCTACGCCGCGATAAAAGGATTCACCACTCGCACAGTGCCATACATTTGCCCGTGCGATAGGTCTTCCGAGCACAAAACAGTGGCACCTGCCCGTTCCGCAGCTTGCAGAATTAGACCGTCCCAAAAGGAAATCTTGTACCGGGTTTCCATTGATATGGCCCGAATCACAGATTCTCGAGTGTTCACCACAATCTCCCAGGCGAAATAATCGCGGAGAACCTGCTCCGTTTCCGACGCCGACAATGGACTTGAGACTTTGTGTCGGAGTGCCATGTAAAACTCTTGCAGAACTTGGGTGCTGAGCACCCCGTTTCCAGAATCCCAAAGCGCTTGCGTCAACAGCAGCGCCTTGCGGCATTTCGTGCCAGCAGACTGGTCGTGAGCGTAAACAAGAATATTCGTGTCAACGAAGCACTTACCGTTCATAGAACTCGTCGCGAGACGCTGGAGGCTTGTAACCCAGGTTGTACCCACGCTTAAGTCGCGCAAGCGCCCGCCGCTTCGCCTGTTCATACCCTTCGCGTTCGCGGACGATTTTCTCCAATTGGCGTGCGAGCAACGCGCTCACAGAGGTATCTTCCTCCGCAGCCAAGACCTTCGCTTTCCGCAAGAGAGCGCCGTCCAGTTTCAAAGTAATATTCGTTTTCATAGCACACTTTCACGTGCAGCACTATTTTACGTGCTTAGGGAAGGGGAAGTCCATGCCGATCTTGACTGGATGCGATACAATGTATCTCATGAGAAACAGCGCAGCCACCGAGATGGTTCATGTACGTATCGATAGACGGGTTAAAGAGCGGGCCTCCAAAACCCTCGCAGCCATGGGCTTGTCTGTGTCCGACGCGGTCCGCGTTCTGCTGATCCGCGTAGCTGCGGAGAGAGCCCTGCCCTTCGAGGTAAGAGTTCCAAACGCCGCAACCGCCACCGCCATGCAGGAAGCGCGCAAAGGTGGTCTGCCCGCGTTCGACAACGTCTCCGACTTGATGGCCGACCTGAATGCGGACGATTGAGCGAGCGAGCGCCTTCCGCAGCGACTTCAAGCGCGAGAAGCGAGGTCAACATCGCCGCGATCTGGAAGCCATTGTTTCAGGCCAATGGCAACCCGTGAATGTCCCCTCATCATTCCAGCGGTGCGGCGGGATAGATGACGGCACGTTCGTCACTGTAGAACGTAACCTTCAAGTTCACCTTATCCTGAACTAGCGCCATATAGTGGTGTCCGTCGCCTGAAACGATCAGCCGCACATCGTACCCGGACGAATGCTGAACCTCTTCCGGGAGGGTTTTGGCTCGTGAAAAAATCATCAAGACAATTTTGGGTGATCTTTCTGATGATGTTCGCCGCAGGTTTTCTGATCTCCGGCTTCGTATTTGGCGCTGACAGCAAAGACACTGCAGCCACCGCAGTGGGTATAATGCGCACGATCAATACGGTAGAGGCTGCTCACCAGGGCCACTACGTGCCCCTAACGGCACTTCCTCGTTCACTTAGAACGATACCTAATTCTCTTCTTGCGGGCGAATTTTGACATTGATTACCCAAGTTGGTACACCCCTGGCGCAGCAAGGTGGGCATGGTTCGGCGCGATGTGACGGCCGATAGCTACAGCTAACGGCTGACGCCCCATCTGCTAAACTATCCTTTCCATGCCTCCCATCCTCCGCCGCAAATCCGTAACCTGCACCATTGGCGCCGTCCGCGTCGGCTCCGACGCCCCGGTCGTAGTGCAGTCTATGACCAACACCGACACCGCCGATGTCTCATCCACCGTCGAGCAGGTCGCCGCCCTCACCCGCGCCGGCTCCGAACTCGTTCGCGTCACCGTCAATAACGAAGACGCCGCTGCCGCGGTCCCCCACATCGTCGAAAAGCTAGCCAGGCAAAACGTTCACGTCCCCATCATCGGCGACTTCCACTACAACGGACATCTCCTCCTCAAGAAATATCCAGCCTGCGCCCAAGCTCTCGCCAAGTACCGCATCAATCCCGGCAACGTCAGCGTCGGCCGCAAAGACGATACCAACTTCGGCACCATGGTCCAGGTCGCCGTCGAAAATCAGAAACCCGTCCGCGTCGGCGTCAACTGGGGATCGCTCGACCAATCCCTGCTCACCCGCATGATGGACGAGAACTCACGTTCCTCTGACCCGAAAGACGCCCGTGAAGTCACCATGGAAGCCATGGTCGTCAGCGCCCTCAACTCCGCCGCCATCGCCGAAAAATACGGCCTGCGCCCCGACCAGATCCTCCTCAGCGCAAAAGTCAGCGGCGTTCAGGACTTGGTTGACGTTTACCGCTCCCTTGCCAGCCGTTGCAGCTACCCGCTGCATCTCGGACTAACCGAAGCCGGCATGGGCGCCAAAGGAATCGTCGCCTCCAGTGCAGGCCTTTCAATTCTTTTGCAGGAGGGCATCGGCGATACCATCCGCGTCTCGCTCACTCCCGCCCCCGGCGGCGACCGCGCCGAAGAAGTCCGCGTCGCCCAGCAAATTTTGCAATCCCTCGGAATCCGCAGCTTCACTCCGCAAGTCACCGCCTGCCCCGGCTGCGGACGCACCACCAGCACCTTCTTCCAGGAAATGGCCGAGCAGATCCAGTCCTATCTCCGCGAACAAATGCCGTCCTGGAAAGAGCGATACTCCGGCGTCGAAGAAATGAAAGTCGCGGTCATGGGATGCGTCGTCAACGGCCCCGGCGAATCCAAGCACGCCAATCTCGGCATCTCGCTGCCCGGCACCTTCGAAGAACCCAAAGCCCCCGTCTACATTGACGGCCGCCTGTTCACCACCCTCCGCGGAGGCAAAATCGTCCCCGAATTCATCACTATTCTCGACGAATACGTCGACTCTCACTACGCCAAGTCCGAAGCCCCAGTCCCCGTTTAATCTCCTATTCAAACAAAATCAGGATGTCATTCCGAATCGGCGCAGCCGAAGAGGAACCTGCTGTTCGCTGGCAGCAAGTCCCCCTCTAGAAGATTTCCTCCGTGTCCTTGGCGCCACTCCCATTTACGAAGCTTTAGCCCAACATGCGCCCCGACGCCGAGTCATTGCCCGCCGAAACCACTGTTCGCGAAGCCCTGGGTCAGTTTCGCACCAGTAAATTTAATACCTGGCTGGTACCTCCGCAAAAACGGTCCGCGAACTCGCGGACCACTGGCAAATCGCGGAAACATCCATCAGGGGTTGCTCACATAAATCACCGACTTCACCCACACGGATTTCGTATTGTCATACGTCTGCACCGCCACCCGATGTGTGCCTGGACCGGGAAGCGCGGATTTCCCCGCGGCAACCGGCAGACAATTTCCCCTCCCCCGCCACCCTGCGATACCATTAGCAACGGTCACTTTCAACCCCCGCACAGGAGACCCATGGCGACCGTCACCCAGACCAATCCCGCCCTTCCCCTCACTAAGAACGAACACCTCTTGCGCTGGGTCGAAAAAATGTCCGAACTCACCCGCCCTGCTCAAATTCATTGGGTGGACGGCTCGCAAGAGGAGTACGACCAGCTCTGTGAAGAAATGGTCGCCAGCCGGACCCTGATTCGTCTCAATCAAGAACTTTGGCCAGGATGTTTCTTAGCCCGTTCCCACAAAAGCGATGTCGCCCGCGTCGAAGACCGCACCTTTATCTGCTCTCTTTCGAAAGACAGCGCCGGGCCCACCAACAATTGGGAAAACCCCTACGAAATGCGCCGCAAGCTGCGCGCCCTCTTCCGCAATTCCATGAACGGACGCACCATGTACGTCCTCCCCTTCAGCATGGGCCCCATCGCCTCTTCCATGTCGCAGATCGGCGTGCAGCTCACCGACTCTCCCTACGTCGTCGCCAGCATGAGAATCATGGCCCGCATTGGCCTCCCCGTCTTCAAAGAAATTGACAAAGATTACAAACGCGTCGTCCCCTGCCTGCACAGCGTTGGCGCGCCCCTCAAGCCCGGACAAAAAGATGTCCCCTGGCCCTGCAATGACGAAAAATACATAGTCCATTTCCCCGAGGCCCGCGAGATCTGGTCTTACGGCTCCGGCTACGGCGGCAACGCTCTCCTCGGCAAGAAGTGTTTCGCCCTCCGCATCGCCTCCAACATGGCCCGCGACGATGGCTGGATGGCCGAGCACATGCTCATCGTCGGCGTTGAAGATCCCAACGGCGAAAAAACTTACGTCGCCGCTGCCTTCCCCAGCGCCTGCGGCAAAACCAATTTCGCCATGATGGTCCCTCCCGAGGAATTTAAATCCAAAGGCTGGAAAATCTGGACCGTCGGCGACGACATTGCCTGGATCACCCCCGACGCCCAAGGCCGCCTCCGCGCCATCAATCCCGAGGCCGGATTTTTCGGCGTCGCTCCCGGCACTTCCGTCAAGACCAATCCCAACGCCATGGCGGCGCTTTCCAAGAACAGCATCTTCACCAACGTCGGACTCACCCCCGAAGGCGGCGTCTGGTGGGAGGGCATGACCGACCAACCTCCCGCCGAATGCACCGACTGGCAAGGCAATCCCTGGACGCCAGAAATCGCCAAGAAAACCGGCGCCAAAGCCGCTCACCCCAACGCCCGCTTCACCGCTCCCGCGAAACAATGCCCCACCATCGACTCCGCCTGGGAAGACCCCACCGGCGTTCCCATCAGCGCCATCATCTTTGGAGGCCGCCGCGCCCACACCATTCCCCTCGTCTATCAGGCCTTCAACTGGAGCGCGGGAGTTTACGTCGGCGCCACCATGGGTTCAGAAATGACCGCCGCCGCGGCCGGCGAAATCGGCAAAGTCCGCCGCGATCCCATGGCCATGCTTCCCTTCTGCGGATACCACATGGGCGACTACTTCCGCCACTGGATCAAAATGCAGCGCTCGCTCAGCATGACCCCGCGCATCTTCCACGTGAACTGGTTCCGCAAAGATGAAAATGGAAAGTTCCTGTGGCCCGGCTACCGTGACAATTTCCGCGTCCTCAAATGGATTGTTGACCGCGTCCACGGCCGCACCCGCACTAAAGAAACCCCCATCGGCTGGACTCCGTTCTACGAAGATATGGACTGGACCGGCCTCAATTTCCCTAAAGAAACCTTCGACGAATTACAAACCATCGACCGCCCCGCCTGGAAACGCGAAGTCATAGACCACGAAGAGCTCTTCATCCTGCTCCACGCCCATCTCCCCCCGGAGTTAATTTACGAGCGCGAGCTCCTGATTTGCCGTCTGTAATTTCCTTTGCGTGCCGGATGGCCCCTGCCTCCCGCGAGAAACTGGATGTCATCGCCGCAGGCGAAGAGGAACCTGCTGTTCGTATCCAGCGCCCACCCTCTCGCCCGTCCTAGGAGGGACGTCCGCCGGGTGCCCCATTTCTCGCGTCCTTTAGCGAGAAGTGGGGATTTTTCATACGCCTCACCAAAATCTCCGGCTCTGTCATCCTGAGCGAAAGTTGTCGTCCGCGAAGCGAACGACAATGCAGTCGAAGGACCCCTTGCACGCCCGCGCCTCCAGCAGCTTGAAGAGGGGTCTCCACCACCGTTCCCGATTACTGCCTCACAAATAAGCCCTCCCCACCTTAATCTTCCCCGCCCGAATCGCCTTCCGAAACCCCTCACAATCCCTCGTCGTCTGTTCGGCATAACTCACCGAAAATTTCCCCAGCGCCTTATCAAAGCGATCATTCGCCCCCAGATATCCCGCCAGCACCGCCGGATCTCCCGACCGCGCATGCCCTCTCGCCAGCACTTCACCGCAAGTGGTTGCGTACTCGGTCAGCCCCGCGCTTCTCAAATCCGTGTCCTCGATCGAGCCTTTGTGATCATTCAATTGCCGCACCAGATAATCCCCTTTCGCCAGCGAAGTCCAGCCCAGCAAAATGTCCGGCTGCGCCTGCAACATTCTCTGTCCTCGCATCACGCGCTCGCCCTGATGTATCCCCGTCTCCGCCGACTGCACATACGGCGCATACGCCGACGCCACCGCCTCCTTCACTTGCAAGAACAATGGATCCGCCACTGCATCCCCAGCAAAATGCAGCGTCACATAATCGTGCAACCCTACGCTACCTGTTCCTACAATCTTGAACGCCACATCCAAGGGCCGGTAAAAGCTCAGCAGATGCTGCGCCGGCGGAGACAGCGTCTCCCGGTAACTCTTCAGAGCCTTCACCACTTCCCGCGCTCTCGACTTCGGCGGATGCGTCAGCACCGGTCTGATTTCTCTAAACACCCGCGGCTTCCCCCGCGCTACCGTCAATCTCGCCAGGCTGTGCGCCGGCGTCGCCCGCTCCGCCCGCTCCAGGACAGAAGCTCCAGGCTGTCCAAAAAATTGCCGGCGAATCCGGCACTTTGCTACTTCCAGGCAGGTCATCCAGCAGTACTCCGCCATTTTTCTGCGATACATTTGCGCGCATGCCAGCACCGCTTCATGGCATGCCCGATCGGAATTTTGAGCCTCCCGCCCCGCCAGCACCAGACTCGTTCCCAACCGCTTCAAGTCCCACTCCCACGGCGCCCGAATCGTCTCATCGAAATCATTGATATCGAAAACCAGCCGCCCATCCGTACCCGCAAACGCCCCCAAATTCCGCACATGCGCATCCCCGCAAATCTGGACGACAATTCCACTCGACCGCATCGTCCCCAGATCAGCCGCCATCACCGGAACATTCCCGCGAAAATACCCGAACGGAGAAGCCGCCATCCGCGCCATCTTGATCGGCACCAGTGCCGCAATCCGCTCCCGGTTCACCGCCATAAGAATTTCCACCGGATCGTGCTTCCGTTGCTTCGCGTCCCACTGCCCATGATCAGACCGCTTCAACTTCCGCCGCTGATTCCGCCCAAACTCGATCCGCTCCTGCGTCCCCGCACTAGGTCGCACCATCACTCCCCTCCCCAGCCCCCATCAAAAAACCACCCATCAAAAAAAACTGTCATCCCGAGCGGATCCGAATGATTCGCAACGCGAATCATTCGCCGCAGTCGAGGGACCTGCTGTTTGCCCGCAGCGCCTCCCCTTCCAAGGATCGTAAAGATTTGCTTGCGTCCTTTGCGGCCACTTCGCGAACTTTGCGGTTAAAGTCTTTAAAGCCCCGCGAACTAACTCTGTCTCCGCTGGTGGTTAACGATTTTGCTAACGGCTCATCGCCAACGCATGCACCGGAGCCGCCGCCCTCACCCCGGGAAACGCCTCATCTCCCTTTACAATCCGCCACAAAATCCCGTTGAACCGAGCATCGTCCACCCGGTCCGCCGCGCTAAAATCCAGCCCCTCACACATTCGCGCCCCCGCGCTCTCCGGTGCATTCATCTCGTTCAAGTCAACCTGCGGAGCCACGGCCGTCCACGGCGAAAGGTCCGGAGTCTCCGAAAAAACATCCGCCAGCGACCGGCTGAAGTAATCGTATTTCGACAGCCTATCCAGCCCCAGAATGTCCTCAATCGCCGCCACCACGTCCGTGGTATTGGCAAACCGGCGAATCGTTCCCGCACGGTTGTAAGCCGAAATTGCCAGAAATGGCGACCGATGCGAGTCCACATGGTCCGGGCCTGACTGCGAATCATCCTCCAGCACAAAAATGACGGTGTCGCGCCAAAACGGCGACTTGGACAAGCCTTCCACAATCCTTCCCAGCGCGAAATCGTTGTCCGCCATCAGAGCCTTGGGCGTCCGAAACCCTTTCCGGCCGCCGGCGGTATGGTCGTTCGGCAAGTGCATAATCTGTAGTTTGGGCATTTTCTTGTCCTGGACAAATTGCTTCAGATCCGCAAGCCAGACATCTGCCCGGGTCTGATCGGAAATGGCAAGATCGAACGGAGGGTACTCGGGATTGTAGTTCGACCCCAGATCACGCTGCGTCACTGGCCATCCGCCCTGCGGACTGTGGATCATCTCGCCGTAGTCGCGGAATGTGATCCCCTTTTTTCTTGCCAACGTCCACAAGAACCCGTTTCCCGGCTCATCACTTTCCTCGCCATCAATTTCAGCGCGCCGGTCCGAGTAAGCCGAGTGCACCGTCTTTTCGTCATAGTCGGTGACGTACGCCGCCGTCGACCACATATGTCCCTGTGAACTCACCTCCGCATTGGTGAAGAACCGGTCAAACAATCCGAAACGCAGCGCCAGCGAATGATGGTTCGGCGTTATCGTTTGCCCGAAGAACACCAACCTCGGGTCGCCGTCTCCTTCCTTCATGTCTCCAAACACCTGATCGTAAGTGCGATTCTCCTTGATGATGTAAATCACGTGCTTGAACGGAGGATAATTTCTGCTCGGCCGCGCCTCCTCCCAGCGGTTCGCTTCCGCAACTCGTCGCGAATATTCCGCGAGATGCGACAACGTCGCCTCCTCCGGACACGCTCGTAGGCTGCCGTTGAGTTGCCCCAAGTCGTATCCCATGCGGATCTTGAGCGCCTCACCCGGAATCGGCCCATCCGGATTCGCATGGCTCCCATGTCCTTTGCCGCTCAACACCAACAACTGTCCGCCCGACTCAACAACCGCCGTCGGATACCAGTCCGTTGGAATGCGCCCCTCCAGCCGCCCCTCCGCGAAACCCGATTCGCTGCCCGGCTTGTCGGTGTTCTCCGAAACACCAAATACCGCAATCGCATTATTGTCTGCTTCCGCCACCAACAGCTTCGATCCATCTTTCGACAACGCCAGCGCATTGGGAGTGCTCCCCTCCGCGGGCCCCGCGGGATTGGCGTCACTCAAATACCGCAACACCTTTCCTTCGCCGGTATCAAACACTGCGATTTGATCCGAACCTGCCAGCGCCACATACAACCGTGATCCGGAAGCATTCGCCACCAGCGCTGAGGGATGCCGCCCAATGGTCACTTTTCCTGCGTCCGTCAACTTTCCGTTGTCGCGCTGTACGAACACCGACACCGAGTCCGCTCCCCACGCGGAAACGTAAACCTTCCCGTCGGAAGCAACTTCCACCGCATACGGATAGTGATCAGTACGCAATCTCTGGACCACCCGCTGTTTGGTCAGATCCACAACCGCGATGTCGTCGCCGACGTTCTGCGCCACATACAAATCATTTCCGCGCAACGACACCGCCAGCCCCGCTGGATATCTCGACCCGGTCTTGTCTGCCTTCTGCCGGCCTAGCACAATCTTGCGCACGAATTTCGCCGTGCCATCTTCCCAGGCGTAGCAGAATATCGAGTCGTCATTCCCCCCGGATACGTACAGTTCCTTCCCATCCCGCGAAAATGCCACTCCCAGAAACGCCGCGCTCTGTTCCAGCGTCTGCGTCACCCGCCGCGACTTCAGGTCAACGATCTGCAATCCCTGTTCGCGCCACCCGCTGAGCACCACCGCAATTTTGTCCCCGCCCGGCGCCACCGCCATCCCCAGCGGCACGCTCCCCAACTCAACCACATCCCCCACCGCATCAAGACGCACTCCCGTCGGCAGCGGGTTCGTAAACCTGGAGCCCGCGTCATCAGCCCCAACCGCTGAACCCAACAAACTACCAAGGATCAAGAAAGCGAAGATGAGATGAGATAGGAGGGTGCGATCGAGCCGGCTTTGAAAAACGATGCTGTCCATCGCGTGATTATAAGTGCTGGGCGCGTCCAGCAGGGTGGAGCAGGCCTTCTAGGCCTGCATTAAAATGCCTACGAGTGGTTTCGGCTTTAAGCCGCTGAGGTAACGTTGCGTCGCGCGAAGCAGGCTCCCTTTGGTGATTCTCTGTGTGCCCTCTGTGGTTGATGCTCTTCGCTTTCACTACTTCACGCGAGAAAACAAAAGCGGGAGCTGTCGCTCCCACTCTAAGCCATCGCTTCAAGAATTAAGAACTGAAGAACTACTTTCCCCCAAACCCCGTAGCCTGCATCGCGTTCTTTGACATATCGCTGGTTGACGAGATGCCTTGCATGCGCAGCTTGAAGTCGTCCGCGTTCGATGCATTTTCTAGCGCCGTCTCGTAGTTGACCAGTCCCGCCTGAAAAAGGTCCCACAATGACTGATCGAATGTCTGCATCCCATACTGCGAAGTGCCCGCTGAAATCGCATCCCGCACCGCCCGCGTCTTTTCCGGCACCAGAATACACTCCCGGATGTACGCCGTATTGATCATCACTTCCACCGCCGGCACTCGCCCTTCGCCATCGCTGCGCTTCACCAGCCGCTGGCTCACCACCGCGCGCAGCACTGCCGCCAACTGCAAGCGAATCTGCTTCTGCTCCGGAGGCGGAAATACCGCAATAATTCGGTTGATGGTTTCCACCGCGTCCAGCGTGTGCAGGGTAGAGAACACCATGTGCCCCGTTTCCGCCGCATGCAGCGCCGTCCCAATCGTTTCCATGTCGCGCATTTCGCCCACCAGAATCACGTCCGGATCCTGCCGCAATGATGCCCGCAGCGCCGTCGAAAAACTCGGCGTATCCACTTCGATTTCCCGCTGGTTCACATACCCCTTCTTATCGCGATGCAGAAATTCGATCGGATCCTCAATCGTAATAATATGTTCCGCCCGCGTCGAGTTCACCCGGTCAATCATCGCCGCCAGGGTCGTCGACTTACCCGATCCCGTCACCCCCGTCACCAGCACCAGCCCGCGCGGCATTTCGCAAATCTGCTCAATCACCTTCGGCAGATACAACTCATCCAGCGCCCGAATCTTGGTCGGAATCACGCGCAGCACCAGCCCCACATTCCCTCGCTGCTGAAACACATTCACACGAAACCTACCCAACCCGGCCACCCCATACGCCATATCTATCTCGGAGGTTTCTTTGAATTTTTGTTTTTGGCGGGCGGACATCATGCTGAAGGCCATGGTCAGCATATCTTCGGCGGTGACGCGGGGTTGGTCGGTGAGAGGGACTAGGTCGCCGTCAATGCGGAGGTGGGGATAGTTTCCGACTTTCAAGTGCAAGTCGGAGGCCTTACGCTCCATGGCAGTTCGCAACAGATCATCTATTTGCATAGGAAAGCTTTCGGGAAAACCTGTCTGTATGATGAACCGAATTCGTACCCTGCCCAAGATGACCTAAGTAACGGTCGGCCCTGTCATCCGGCCATGCTCTGTGGGCGGGAGCTTCAGCGGCTGAAGCCCGCCAGACAAACAATCGCGGGCGTAATGCAGGGCTGAAAGCCCTGCTTCAGCCAAAATCTTTCGGCACGGCTGGTGGCTGTGGCTTCCCGGATGCGGAGCTTTGCTCCGCGGGCGGGCGAGGGCGCGCCCCTACACGATCGACCTCAAAAGCAAAGACAAGATCAAAGGCGTCGGACAGGGCGTCGAGGATGAAATCGTAGGGTTCGCTGTCGCAGTAGGGCTTGGCGGCGGCGAATCCGAGGGAAACGGCTTTGTGTAGGAATGCGATTTCGACCAATTCTCCATTGCGTTTGGCGTTGCGACGGTGCGTGCGAGGTTCCCGGGGCTCTGTTCCATAAAAAGAGGGCGGCACGAGTAGCGTGCGCCCTGGTTCTCCCTTTGGTTGAGATTTGGTCTAGAAATGCGAAAAGCGCGACTGCGCGGCCGCGCTTTGTGGTTATCTTATAGTTATAGTATATACACGCGCTTAGCTTTAGTGCTATTTTTTGAAATTTTATTTTCGCCTTAGGATCAGCGGGGTAGGGGGAATTGGGGATGCTGATGGGCTTGACAAGATTTTTGCAGAGTCTTGCTCGTGGCCGGGAAAAAGCAGGCTCCTGCGGCTGGCGCCGCTTCGGAATGACATCGTTCTATTTATGTGACTATTTCACTTGCCTCGGCATTGTGTAGAGGTTCAGTGTCGTGCCGACTTTTTCGAAGTCAGGGTCCGCGGTCACCAGCCATGCGCCGCGATCGATAGCCAACTCAGCGGCGAAGGCGTCGGCGTATCCCAGGCTGTGTTTCTGCTTGAGCGCGGCGGCGCGGGTAGCGCGTTCGCGGTCGGCGGCGATGATCGAAAGCGGCATCTGTTGGACATTGATTTCCGTCTGGCGGGCGCGGGGCTCGCCGTGGTGCTTCCAAACCAGGTAGAACACCTCGCCCCAGTTCATAGCGGACATCGACAAAGGGGAATCCAGCCGCAGGGCCTCGCCCAACATATGCCGGACTTTCTCCGCAATTCCGGGACGTCCTTCGAAGAAACCAAGCAGGGCGTTGGCATCGAGAACATAGCGACGAGGTCCGGTTCGGGTACGAGATGCGGAAGAAGCCCGGCTCACACTTTTTCCTGGCGGCGTTGGCGCTGGCGTTCGAGGAACGAGTCTTCGAACATGGAAGTGGCGCCGACCGGCTTCAGGCACCCCATGAGCTCATCGAGGCGCTGCGCGGTCATGGGAACCAAAACTAAGCGCCCATCTTCTTCGGTCCAGGCTGCAGGAGTGCCTTTGTCGAGTCCGAGGCGTTGGCGCAGTTCTATCGGGATTACGACCTGGCCCTTGGAGCTGACGATTGCTGGGTAAGACTTCATGGATGTAATCTTACCACAGTGTAAGTATCAAGCAAAGTCGCGGCGTCCCTGATGGGCGGGTTCAGCCGCGCTGCAGTCTTTAACGGCCAGTCAGTTGCTCCAGTCTTTCCGGATACCGCGCCCCTTCCACCTTCATTTTTGAAGAGGCGCTATTGATCTCACGGAAATCGTCGGGTGTGAGCTCGACAGAAACCGCTCCCAGGTTTTCTTTCAGGCGATGAAGCTTCGTTGTCCCTGGGATCGGAACAATCCATGGCTTTTGAGCAAGCAGCCAAGCGAGGGCTATCTGAGCAGGTGTCGCCTTCTTTCGTTCTGCGACCTTGCTCAGCAAATCAACCAACGCCTGATTCGCTTTTCGAGCTTCTGGGGTAAAGCGAGGGACAATGTTGCGGAAATCGGTACTATCGAACTTCGTATTTTCGTCGATCTTGCCCGTGAGGAAGCCCTTACCAAGCGGGCTAAATGGAACGAATCCAATCCCGAGTTCTTCGAGGGCTGGCAACACCTCCTCTTCAGGGCGCCTCCACCACAGCGAGTATTCGCTCTGAACGGCCATGACCGGCTGGACTCGGTGTGCGCGACGGATTGTCTGCACTCCTGGTTCAGAAAGGCCGAAGTGCTTCACCTTGCCTTGCTTGATAAGGTCCTTCACGGCTCCCGCGACGTCTTCGATCGGAACGTTCGGGTCAACGCGATGCTGATAGTACAGATCGATGACATCAGTCTTGAGTCGCTTGAGCGAGCCCTCGGCCGCTTCCTTGATGTGCTCTGGCCAGCTATTTAGGGCAGTCCACTTGCCCCCGTCTTCGGGATTCGGCGCGAAGCCGAACTTCGTTGCTATCACCACCTGATCGCGCAATGGAGCAAGCGCTTCGCCCACAAGTTCTTCATTTGTGAAAGGACCGTACACTTCAGCGGTGTCGAAGAATGTGACGCCGAGTTCGATTGCCGTCCGAATCAGCGAAATCATTTCCTTCTTGTCTGCGGGGGGACCGTAGCTAAAGCTCATTCCCATGCAGCCCAGCCCAAGGGCCGAGACTTCCAGATTGCTTTTTCCAAGTTTGCGTTTCTGCATTGTTTCTCCTTCGAGGTCCCATCACTGGCTCATGCAACTCGTGCGCGCCTGCTCTTCACTGTCTGGCCGGCCTCACCCAGCCATTGCTCGTAGAAGGCATCAAGCTTGGTGACTGCGGGTCCGACGAACTCATTGTAGGCCGCTCCCGGCAACCGGTGCGGGTTCGCTCTTTGAGATCTGGGGCGGTTTCAGCCGCGCCGCATCGGAGGTCGCCGCCCAGCCCAGCGTGCGCCTGGCCCTGCGTCGCATCGCGGAAGCGCGCGGCGGTCTTCGCTAAACCGGGCCGTCAGAGGAATCCGACAGTGGCTGCACAAGGTTCGTAGCCCCACCCTTGTAAAACCGTCAATAGTCGTTCTTAGTTGCACATTAAGTCATTCGCAGACAATAGGTTGCGGAGGTACCAATTGGCGGGCCAAGGGCATCTAAATATATAAAGCAACAAGCAAAGTAAGCCCACGAAAACAGAAAGGGGGAACTATGCGAACGCTTTGGAAAACACTAGCATCTGTGGTCATAGGCGGGGTGCTCCTGAGTTCGGTGCCAGCAGCATCTGCGCAGAAGCCAAGGTCGATGCCGACGCCACCACCTCCGGCGCCCATGGCACAACAGCCAGTGCAGCAGCAGGTCGTGGCTGTTGAGCCAATTCGAGTCTTCGACCCATTTTTCGCTTATCCGTATCCGTATGCGTATCCGCCCGATTACATGGCGGCAAACTTCGGATACATCAAGATCAAGACGGATCGCAAGGACGCATCAGTCTATGTAGATGGCGGCTTCGCGGATAAAGTCGAAAAGGTCAAGAAATTCGCGCTGCGAGTACACACGACATTCAGCTCCGCGATTCTGATGGTCGTACCCTGTACCAGGAACGGGTAGCGGTGCTGGTTGGTAAAACCACCGAACTGCACGCTGGCTGGACAGGAAAACGAATTTACTGAGCCTGTCGGCACAGACCACTGAAATCGGCTCGCCGTGGTGTTCATATGTTGGGCGTCACGGCGAGTCGCGCTCAATTTGCTGAGGGGAGAAGGTGGTCGTCGCGCCCAAAAAGAAAGGGAATTAGGGGTGCTAGTCTAGAGGGGAATGACAAATACGTTTCATGAGGAGTGGCCGAGGCGCGTCCCGGATGAACCCCTAATCCCTTCAATCACTTAGCTCCGCCCACTGCCAGTTTCTCCCGCTCAACCCCGATTTTTGCCCTTTCATTGTCATAACCGTGTCTTCTGGCTATGGGGCCAATAGGATAGAGAGGCTGAATCTCAGGTGAAGGTGTACCCAGGTTGACCTCTGTTCGTCCGATGTCACAGAGAGGTTGAGAATCCCCACTTTTGACCAAAACCGGGGAAAGATGGGGCACCTAGTCGTGAAGAAAGCGAGAAGACATGCACAAGCCAGTTAAGTACGTCGAGAAGGCAGTTACGCTGGGCGCGCGAGGCGCGTGGTTGGTGTTTGACCGGCTGAACCGGGTCAAGCAGAATCCGTCGCCGACGCCGAAGTGGTCGGACAAGCCGCTGCTGAAGTCGTATGAGAAGTCGAAGCCGCCGTTGGGATGGCCGCGCGCGACTGACTCGCTGTGTCCGAAGTGCGTGCCGGAAATCCGGCAGCAGATTCTGGATGGGCATCTTCCCTACGAAGTGCTGATGAACGAAAAGGTGGGCGAGATCAAGGCCACGATTGTGGAGCGCGACGGGAAGATTTTGATGGTGAAGGAGTGTCCGAAGCATGGGCGCTTTGAAGATTTGATGTCCATCGATACGGATTTTTCGAAGCATTTGGAAGATGTGTTTCCAGGCCGCGACATTCGCGCCCACAATGACGAGAAGCTGCACCATCACGGGTCTTCGACGGTGAAGTACGGACGCGGGTCGGTGCTGACGATTGATCTGACCAACCGCTGCAACATGATGTGCGATCCGTGCTTTATGGACGCGAACCAGGTGGGATTCGTCCACGAATTGCAGTGGGAAGAAATCAAGCAGATGCTCGACAACGCCATCACGATTAAGCCGCGGCGTCAGATGAGCGTGCAGTTCTCGGGCGGCGAGCCGACGTTGTCGCCGTATTTCTTGGACGCGGTGCGTTACGCAAGAAAAGTCGGGTATAACTCGGTGCAGGCGGCGACCAACGGAATCGAATTTGCGAAGAGCTTTGAGTTTGCGCAGCAAGCGGCTGAAGCGGGGATGCGCTATGCGTATCTGCAATTCGACGGCATCGGCAACGCGGCGAATGCGCACAGGAAAGTCGGCAACCTATTCGACGTGAAGTTGAAGGCGATCGACAATCTGCATCGCGCTGGCGTCGAAATCGTGCCGGTGGTGACGATCGTCAACGGCATCAACAACGAACAAGTAGGACGCATCATCCAGTTTGCGCTGGATAATCCGAAGAAGATCGGATTCTTGTCGTTCCAGCCGGTGAGTTTCACCGGGCGCGATGAGGCCATCACTGACGAACGCCGCCAAGCGCAGCGCTACACGCTGTCGCATCTGGCGCACGATGTGAAAAATCAAACTGGCTTGGGCGAACCTGCCCGCGACTGGTTCCCGATCAGCTTCATGAGCACGTTCAGCGATTGGGCCGACCTGATGCACGTCGAAGACAAAAACAACGACTGGGGCCAACTCAGTTGCGGTTGCCATCCGAATTGCGGGACCGGGATGGCTTTGATGATTGATAAGGAGACTAAGGAAGCGGTGCCGGTCACGGCGTTTTTGAAGGGGGACCAGCTTGCCAAGGACATTGCCAAAGTGAACGATGCGGCACGGGGGAAGTTTTTGACTGTGTTCGGAATGGCGCTGTGTCTGATGAAGAATTACGATCCGTTCCAGTCGCCGAAGCATTTTAAGCTGATGGATCTGCTGAAGAAGTTTGATAAGAACTTCAACGCGACGGGAAAGAATTACGGCAAGGTGGGGCCGGACCGGACGATTGATGACGTGATGAAGCGGCGTCAGGACCGATGGAACTTCCTGTTCATCGCGGGGATGTGGTTCCAGGACCTGTTCAACTACGATTTCCGGCGGACGGAGCAGTGCATTATTCCGTATGCGACGCAGGAAGGCGAGATTTCATTCTGCGCGTACAACACGGGGGTGGGCTGGAGAAACATTATCGAAAAGATGCACATGACGGCCACACTCACCAAGTGGTATGAGGAGCATGGGCGGCACGAGATTTTTGCCGGTGGCAAAAATGTGGGCATGGAAACGACGGAGCACGCGCTGTATCTGCGGGACGGGATTGTGACGCAGGAAGTGCAGCACGATCTCGACAAGCTGGGCATCGCGAAGAATGCCGGAGAAGAAAAGAAGCGGGCGCGGGACGCAAAACAGAAAGCGGCGGGCGAGGCGCGGGGGCCGCAGAAGAACGACGCGGCTTACGATGCGCGCATGTCGGCGTTGTATCGCGAAGTGGTGCTGAAGGAAAAGCCGGCGGTGGCCGAGAATGGGTTTATTCCGCTGGGGGCGCTGGGGAAGGCGAACGGGCATTCTGCGCCGGAGAGTAAGCCGGAGGTGGCGGAGCCGGTGGCGGGGGATTAGTTCTCAAATATCGGCTTTCTGCTGTCGGTAAAAGGGAATCATGGGCCGCCTAAAGACGGCCTTTTTTGATCCGGGGGATAGCGAGGCCTTGCCCGTGCGTGGTAGGGGATCGGGATAGCCTTAAGTTCGGGAAGGGCCCAAGAGGGATCCCGGGACTACGAGATTGGGCCTCAAAGGATATCGAGCTGGCCTCAAGGCCTCGAGGTGTTGCAGCAGGGATGGCTGAAGAACTTCATACGCTTTCTGCGGGATTTTCATGTATCTCCACGATGTCCCTGTCAGCGCAGTAGCGTTTTCACACCAATTCGCCGCCGCATTGTCTTTGTGGATCACGTCGGTCGCTTCCATGCCTTTGGTCTCGATCAACCAGTGGGTGCCGCCTTTGTCCACAGCCACGAAGTCGGGGTAATAAGCGCGCAGATTCATCCCGCCATCGGTGTATCAATTGAAAACCCAAACGGCTGTGGCAGCTTGGCAAAGGCACGCACATCTTCCGCCGAGTCCAGAAAGCGCGTGAATTCCTTCTCGAATTCGTTTTCACAGGGCACCATATTAAAAACGAATTTCGTCCCTTCATAAACCTTCCGCGACCACGGGAAAGGCTGGCATGTGGAAAGCATTCGCGGTGGCCCGAGTAGCTCGGGTTCTTGCTCGGCGATACTCATCCCCTTCAGCACTCGTTTGAATTCCTCCGTGCATACATACGAGGCCACTGGAGTAGCCATCGCCCTGACGTTACCAAATCGTTCAAATCCACCCAGCGACCGAATGCTTTCTCCTCGAAAAACTCCCGAACTTTCGGCGCGAGCACAGAGAACTGCGACGGCAGTTTGACTGCTTCGGCAATGCGCCGGGAATAGTATCCGATCAATTCTTGCGCCGTCTGCGGCTCAGGGACTTTGTTGTAAAAACAATTCGCCCCTCTTTGTAGAGTTGTTCCGGCAACATCGCCCAAACCCGCCCCGCCGGTGGATTGACCCCATGAAAGGTGTATTGCAGGCCCGGTCGTGGTCCCCTGGCCGTTGGATTGTCGAGCTGATACTGCCGCCCGTCGGGATCGCGAAGGGAGTAGTGAGATTCTATGTAACTTTGATCATAGGCCACATGCCTAATGTTGAACTTAGTCTCTGAAGACTTTCCGTAGTAGAACAAGGTGTCATGAATCGGCCCGTAGCGCTTTGGGTCGCTGTGAGCCGCTTGTCGTTTCCAGATAATTTCACTCTTGAAATTGTCACTGCCGATAATCTCGTCTAGGACAGCCTTCGCATAGTGACTAACGTGATAGTCAAGATGCACGTAGAGGCTTCCATCTTCGCCGAGCATCTCACGGAGTGATGTTTCACAGAACCACCGCACGTAGGAAATCCAATCCTCGTCCCCACGTGTCGCGGTAGGCTTTGTGCTCGAGAATGCTTGGTTCCTTTTTAAAGGTGAAAGAGTCCTCGTCCGGCGTGTTGGGTGGTCCGGCACGGTAGCCGTAAACGAAAAATCCGCGCCCGTATCAAACGGGGGATCAATGTAGATCAGATCAACCTTGCCGGCAAACTCGGGGAGGAGCGAGGGGAGGACGTACTTTTTGTCGCCCAGATGAGGCGGTTGCGCCACTCCGGGTCGTGGCCGGAGGCGGAGAGTTCGAGGGTGCGCTGGCCGGTCCTGGCGCTCTCGTTGACGGTCTCGACGGTTTGAAAGGGCAGTTCGATACGAACGGCGCACGTTTATTGCCGTGCTCGTCGTACTTACCGTCCCAGATAAGTTCGGCCATCGCGGGAAAATATGTTCCGGAAGAAGGTCATTTATAACACAGGCGTTGGGCTGAATATGCGCAGAGACGGCGGGCGAGGGGACGCCGACTGCGGTATGGCTCTCAATTGCTTTTTCAGTCATGTCTGGCTTTTACAGGGTGGTACCGGTATTTGCCAATTTCGGCAAGGGCATCCGTCTCGGTCAGATCGGAATGGATGGTAACAGCAGCCGCACCGCCGAGGTTCTGTTGCCAGGTCCGCCCAAGAAAGTCGCCTTGAATGCGTACAAAGAGATTCTAGAAATCTAGAACGATGAGCATACCGGGGGAGCGAGATGGCTTCGAACGCTTTCATATCAGCGAAAAGCGCGCGTGAGACCCGGGTCAAGGGTTGGGTCACCTGGTGATCGCGATCTCGCCCTGGGTTGCGGCAGGCAGATTCACAGTGACCGTACCAGACGCGGAATCAAACTGAAAGTCAGATACCTTTGTTCCATCCAGGGACAGGTCGCGTGGCTGGCCAGCGAATCCAAAAAAGACCATCTTCATTGCGCTCCACCAGGGTTTGTAGCTCGCGTGGCTGGTGGAAAAATTAAAGTGTAGAGAATCCGGGCGCGAATCGCAGGCAAACTGCATTCGCAAAAACTCGCCACGAGTATAAGCGAGCGTGTTGCCGTCATCCTGGTAAAGCGAGCCACGGCAAACGGGCCCTGGATATATCGATATTTGCAGCGGGCCCAGCGGGTGTTCGGCTGTATTCTGCACCACGGATTGTTCTGGGAGGATCGCTCCTCCGCGTACAAAAACGGGAAGCGTGCCCAGAGGAGGATCCACATTTTGGGCGGTAGCCTTCACGGCTTCCCCAGTCCAAAAGTCATACCAAATGCCTGCCGGCAGATGCACTTGGTAGGGGCCAACCTTTTCGTCAACCTTGGGAGCAACCAGAAGGTCGGGCCCGAACATGAACTCGCTGTCGATGGTTTGAAAGGCTTCGCGGTCGGGAAATTCCAGAAACATAGGGCGCATCAGTGGAATTCCGGTGCGTGAACTCTCCTCCATGCCGGTGTAAATGTAAGGCAGAAGCTGGTAACGAGTCTCAATGTAGCGTCGCCGGATGGCCTCATGCTCTGGGCCGTCCACCCAGGGTTCCCGGTCACGGCTCTCCTTGTTGGCATGATTGCGGTAAATGGGATTGAACGCTCCCAGCTCCATCCAACGGGTCAATAACTCCGGCGTGGGACTGCCTGCGAAACCGCCGATGTCGTCGCCGACGAAGGAATAGCCCGACAGCCCGAGATTGATCAACTGGGGAATGGACAGACGCATGTGGTTCCAGGTGCTGCTGTTGTCGCCGGTCCAGGTCGCCGCGTAACGCTGCGCGCCCGCGTAAGCCGCGCGGGTGAGTACAAATGGCCTTACGTCCGGCTGGAGTTGAAGCATTCCCTCGTAAGTTGCGCGCGCGTTCTGCATGCCGAAAACATTGTGGATCTCGCGATGATCCGTCTTGCGGCCTTCAACGCTGTGCACAGTGTCGAGCGGCATGGTCTTATCGGCGCGCTCGAACACCGAGGGCTCATTCATGTCATTCCAGAATCCGCGGATGCCCATCTTTACGAAATCGGTGTAAAGCGTGCCCCACCACTTGCGCACCGCCTGGCGCGTGAAATCGGGAAACACGCTGTCGCCGGGCCAGACTTTGCCGACGTAAACCGAGCCGTCTGGATTTTTCACCAAGTAGTCATCCCGGATCGCCTCGTCATACGGTTTGTAGCCCGGCAGTTTGGCCAGATGAAGGTCGGTAATGGCGACCACCTTGAAACCCTCATTCTTCAGATCGCTCACCATGTTCTCGAATGTGGGAAAACGTTCACGGTTAATAGTGAAGGGGCGGTTGTTTTGCTGATAATCGATATCGAGATAAAGAACATCGGCGGGAATCTTGCGCTCGCGAAATTCGCTCGCGACTTCGCGCACGCGGGCTTCCGGATAGTAGCTGTAGCGGCATTGCTGATATCCCAGGGCAAACAGCGGAGGCAGCGGGATCTTTCCCACTAGAGTCGTGAAATCCTCGATGACCTGCTTTGGATCGGGGCCGTAAAAGAAGTAGTAGTCGAGTTCACCCCCGTCGGAACTGAACGAATAGAAGTCGCGAGATTCTTTGCCGAAATCGAAATTGCTGCGGTAGGTGTTGTCGAGAAACATGCCGTAAGCCGCGCCTTTGCGCGTCGCCAGCCAAAACGGAATGCTCTTATATAAAGGATCCGTTGATTCCTGCCAGCCAAAGGCATCGGTGTTCCACATGGTGAAAGCGAGATTGCGGTGATCGAGCGGACCGGCCTTGTCTCCCAGCCCGAAATAATGCTCGTCTTCCGGCATCGCCTTCCACACGCGAAAAGCGGCCCCGTTGAACGACACCCGGTAACCGGGCTGATCCTCAGAGATGACTTTCCCGGCGGCATCCAGAAACATAAGCCGCAGCGGCGATTTTGAAATCTTAACTTCGACAACGCCCGTGCTGACGCTCACTTCATTTGCGGTTTGCTGCACCTGCACCTTCGGCGGTTGCGGAAAAACATTGGGCAGGACGGCAAACGAGTGATCCGCGGGAAAGTCCGCATTCGCGTAGCGCACCCTGATGACTTTCGACGACAGAGCGACCACGCGGACTCGCAGCGTTCCGGCAACGAGTTCGACGCCGTCGGGCAGCGATTTGACGGCGGACACGTTCCCGGCGCTCTGCCATGCAGAACTGGCCAGCAGCACCGGAGCCGCCAGCATCAAATACAAACCGATCACGCTTTTCAGAATGGGCATGTGGATTTGGCAACTCCTGAAGTGAGCTCCAACTTCACCGTCTTCTGGATTCTCGCTGTCATAGATTGCCATCATGATTTTCAAGTCGCGCAATCCTACTTCACCCGCCGTGAGCGGTTGCCTATCTAAACGAACTCACCGCCACTCAACCGTAGTGACTGAGTTACGGCTGAGAGAGAAAGTGGCGGCCTTGCTACCGAGCCTGACCGGGCAATTCCGGGATGGGCCGGGGTTGGTGAGAACCAGCACGCGCCTTCCGTCGAGATTCTCGAAAGCCACATGAGTGAGATCAGTCGCCAGGCTCTGGGAATCGACGCGGCGAGCACCCCGGCGAATAAAACGCGAGTAGTGATTGAACGCCCAGTACTGTCCGCTGTACGAAATCTCCTGGCTGGCCGAATTGATGGTCAACACTCCGCCACACGGGAAGGGTCCGATATTGGGACGTCCCTTTTCATCGAGCGCGAGGTTCCAGGCGGTGATGGAACGGCACCAATTTCGCAATGCGCCGGTAAACGTTGAGCTCCACTTCGACCAGTCTTTGGCGTAATTCGGATCGGTGTAATCGGGTCCGCCTTCGGTCCAATACATTTCGACATCGGGATAGGAGCTGTGTACTCGTTCGATCCACTCCGGCTTGCCCAAATAACCGTGCCAGGCGATGGCGTTGCTGTAGCGGCGGACATCAGGCGTCTCCAGTTCACCCATGGCCCGGCCCCACAGGTTGTAGTTGTGGTCGATTAACCAAATCTTCGTCTTGGCGCCGCTGCGCTCAAAGGCAGGGCCCAAATGAGTGCGGACGAAATCGGCTTCGTATTCCATAGGCCAGATGCAGGCTGGCATGCGGCCGTCCTGATCGGTGTCCACTTCGTTTTGAACAGTCACGGCCTGCACCGGAACACCCTCAGCTTCATATCCCTGCAAAAACTTGACGAAGTAGTTCGCGTAGGACGGCATGTATTGCCGGCGCATGCTCCCACCCAGCATGGAGCCGTTTGATTTCATCCATCCCGGCGGACTCCAGGGCGAGGAGAATAAGAAGAGGTCGGGATTTGCCTTGCGCGCTTCCCGCAACATGGGCAAAATGTACGTCCGATCGTGTTCGATGGAGAAGCGGCTCAGATCGGGATCGGCGTTACCGTCGTCGAAGCTGTACATCTTGGTGGAGTAGTCGCTGGATCCAATGCAGGTGCGGCAGACGCTCAGTCCCATTTCTGACGGATGAAAAAGTTGATGAAACACTTTCTCGCGCGCCGCCGGATCAAGCCGGTTGAAGATGTAGCAAGCCGCGTCGGTGAAGGCTCCGCCAAATCCGAGGACTTCCTGAAATTTATTACTGGGATCGAGGATGACAGCGTCGAGAGGGCCGGATCCAGAAACAGGCTTCCACGCGACCGACGGTGTTCGCTGCAACTGTTGCGTGTCATCCGTGACCCAAACCGACAAATCACCGGCTGGGTCAGCTGCATTTGCGGTCGCGAGTCGAGGTAGAGCAGCGGCCCCTGCCAATGCTGCAGTGCCCTTCGCAGATAGCTTCAGAAAATCCCGTCGTGAAGATTCGTTCGCCATCTCTGCTCCAAAACAAGAATCAGGATATTGTCCCATGAACTCTAACAAACGCCCCGCCGGCTCTGGCGAATTATTTTCCGGTGATAGCGCGAGGATCGGAAGAGTCGGACAGCACGAATTCTCTTGGACGCAGTTGAAGTGACGGTGCGGCGTATCTTATCGGTATCTGCGGATCAGGAGGTTGTGGCGGTCAGAGCGGTAAAGCCCCAGTACGTGCATTACCGGGCTTCCTTTTGTTGAGTAGATAACTTGGCGAATGCGAAGCAGCGGCTGGCCCAGCGGGATTGCCAATAGGCGTGCGGTACGGGGGTCGGCGGCGGTGGCGTCTACTTCTTCATCGGCATAGGCCAATTCCTGTCCATACTGACGCTCAATCGTACCGAAAAGCGAACCCTGTTGCGGAGGCTCATCGGTAAGGCCGCCGAACTCCTTGGCCGACAAGTAGCAGGTCTCCACATAGAACGGCTCCTCCGCTCCTAAGCGCACTCGCTCCAGTTTGACGAGCGGACTATCGGCGGGCAAAGAAAGCCGGGCTGCGATCTCGGGTTCTTTACTGACGATGGTGCAAGACAATACCTTGGACCGCGCCGACAGACTGCGAGCGGCCATTTGCTCACTGAAGCTGGTGAGCTTGTTGAAATGGATTTTCGGAGGTGCGACGAAGGTACCGCGGCCCGGTTTGCGCTCCACCCACCCATCCCGTTCGAGCACGGCCAGAGCATGGCGCGCGGTCATTAGGCTCACGCGATGAATCCCTGCCAGTTCACGCTCCGAGCCCACGGCGTCGCCCGGCTTCAGATGGGAATCCTCAATGCGCTTCAGGATGGCGGCTTGAATTCGTCTGTAGGCCGGCGTCCCATTTCGACCTGGCATGTTCTCTCCTGAGTGTGAGTCCATCTTGAAATGCCGTTGCCTCGCGCTATAGAGCGTGCTGAAACTTTCGGAAGCGCCGCAGCAACGCCTTTCGCGCTCGCCGCAGCTATATAGCTGTACCTCGCCGTTATCTTAGCATTTCAAACCACGCGAAATATCGCTAATCTTCTCAAAGCCCCCATAAAGTAGCACACTGTTGACAATCTTTTGCAAATTTCTCTACCAACATTCAGGGGGACACCCACGAGTACGGGCCGCCCAGAATCCTCTATATAGCAGGTTCAGACAAATTTTACATGGGAACTGCATTTTTGGCTTGACGACGATCTCTGTAATGCTATATAGCATTATCCTAGTTTGAGCAATGCCTTTTCGTGGGTCCTTTTTCAGACGAACTTCTCCCGGAGGTTTTGATATGCGACAGTGGATTAAGGCAAGCCTTTCGCTCCTTGCAATGGCTGGGTTGCTGGGCATTTGCACTCCAGTCTGGGCCCAGGAGGTAACCGCATCCATCGTGGGAACGGTCACCGACCCGAGCGGCGCGCCGATTAATGGCGCTGACGTTACCGCCACCGACACCGAGCGAGGCACCACCTCGTCGACGAAAACCAACGATGCCGGGGCTTATAGCATCCTTCGCGTACCGGTCGGCAGTTATTCGGTAAAAGTCAGCGCGGCTGGATTTCAAACTACAACGCATGCGCCCTTCACTCTGGTGCTGAATCAAACCGCGCACATCGATGTGCAAGTGAAGGTGGGCCAAACCTCGGAGGTGGTGGAAGTCACGGGTAGCGCTCCGGTACTGCAGACGGAGACCACCGAGGTCAGTACGCTGATTGATTCCAACACGCTGACCAGTTTGCCACTCGCCACGCGCAACTATGCTCAGTTGACGCTACTCAGCCCGGGCGCAGTCACTCCCAATCCGGGCGAATTCACCGGGGCCACGACCATGGATACCAATGGGCGTCCGTTCATCAATGGCAATCGCGAACAGGCGAACTTGTTCCTGGTGGATGGAATTGATAACAGCGAGGACAGCAACAACGAACTGGCGTACATGCCCAACCTGGATGCGATCCAGGAATTCAATCTGATCACGCAAAATGCCTCGGCCGAGTTTGGAAACTATCAGGGCGGTATTGTCAGCGCCACGGTGAAATCGGGCACCAACCACTTTCACGGCGATCTCTTTGAATTCCTGCGGAACGACAAGCTGAACGCCAATAGCTGGGCCAATGGCCTCAAGATCGGGCAAGCGCCGAACTCACAAACCGGAGCGAACGGCGTGCCCAACAAGACCAAGTTCCGCTGGAACCAGTTTGGCGGCACGGTTGGCGGCCCCATCATAAAGAACAAGCTGTTCTTCTTCGGCGATTATCAGGGACAGCGGTATGACTTCCCATCTTCGCCGGAAGGTCACTGGGTTTACACGAACGCGGAACGCGCCGGCAACTTTGCCGCCTTACTACCGACGATACAGTTGCAGGATCCAACAAATGGCAATCCAATCCCCAATAATGACCTTGCCGCTTACATTGCCAGCGGCGCGAACACAAATGGGCTGGCAGAGAGTCCCGTGGCATCTGCTCTGTTCGCATCATCGGCCTACCCGCAGGCGCAAAATCAGAGCGTCGGCGACGGGAACAGCACAAACCTGTTCGTACCCAGCGGCAATGCCTACAACAATGACCAGTATGACGTAAAAATCGACTTCAAGATGTCAGATAAAGACAGCCTGTTCGGGCGTTACTCGCACATGCATCTGAAGCAGAACCAGCATACCGGGTTCCAGTTAAATGGGAACGCGCCAGTGGATGAGCCCGGACGCGGGTTGTCGGTAAACTGGACCCACGTATTTTCTCCCACGCTGGTGAACGAGGCCCGGTTTGGTTTTAACGTCGTAGTCTTTAATCAACGGCCGGCAACCGCCTCGCTCGGCAATTTTGCGAGCCAGTTGGGCATCGCAGGTGGCAACACTTATGCCCCGGGAATGCCGCTGGTTAATTTCTCTGAGGCCGGAAATCCGGGTATCGGTACGGCCGCGCTGGTACAAATTTTTCACACCACGACCGGACAAATCAGCGACACCGTGATCAAGACCATGGGCCGGCAGACAGTCAAGGTTGGGTTCCAGTACTGGCGCTACCGCCTGGACGATCTCTATGCCTCGAACCAGGGGCTTTTGGGTTCGTTCAACGTGAGCGCGGCCACCGGGTCTGATCTGGCAGACTTCTGGCTGGGATCTGTCAGCCAGGCGATTCGCGGATCCAACCCTGATCAGGTGGGCCGTCGCGGAAACATGTATGCCGGGTTTGTTCAAGACGACTGGCGCGCCACCAACACCCTGACGCTGAATCTGGGTTTGCGGTTCGAGGATCATCAGCCGTTCCACGAAATTCACAACGCCGAGGTCAACTTCGGACTGTTCAGCGGAGCCATCGAGCTGGAGCAGAACCATAAACCGCTTTACAACAACTACCTGGGCATCGGTGACTGGCTGCCGCGCATTGGTTTGTCGTGGTCACCAGCGATGCTGCACGGCAAGACAGTGGTCCGCGCGGCCTACGGGATCTCGGAATATGGGGAGGGCAGCGGAGTCAACCAGCAGCTTACCCAGAACCGGCCGTTCTTTGGTGGGGGAACAGGAATTACGTATTCCAATTTCACCCAGAACAGCGTCGCTCTCGGGTTCGGCCCGGTCGCGCCAACCTGCACCGTTCCAATCGACAATAGCTGCTATTTAGGCCAGACCATCCACGTGTGGGACCCGAACTGGAGGCCGGCCCTCGCACAGCAGTGGAACCTGACCATTCAGCACCAGATCGGCAACACGCTGACGGCACAGGTGGGTTACGTGGGCCAGCATGGCACGCACCTGCTGAATTACATGCAGTACAGCCAAAATCAGTTGGTGACGCCTGCGCAATGGAATTCGGGAGTCCAGATCAGCCCGGCAGTGATTGTGCCGGGACCTTACTTTGCCGGGAATCCGGGTTTGAAAGTCGGGTTAGGCGCCGGCGGCGCTGAAGGTACCGCTTCCAACGGACGTCAACGTTACGACGCGCTACAAGCGGTGCTGCAGAAGAGAGCGGGCCATGGTCTCGAAGGCCAGGTCGCTTACACCTACTCGAAGTGCATGACGGATTCGGGCGGGTTCTTCGGCACCTGGGGAGGTCAAAGCTCAACCGGGCAGATTGGCTGGCAGAACGTATTTGATCCAGGAGCCGAGTGGGGCCCGTGCTATTTCGATCAAACGCATGTTCTCACCAGCTACGCTACCTATCAACTTCCCTTTGGTCGTGGCAAACAATACGGCCATGATCTACACCCCGTGGTTAACGCGGTCGTGGGTAACTGGCAGGTGGGCGCGCTGATCAACCTGCATACCGGGAACGCATTGTCCACGAACGCCGCGGGATGGGGAAACCCTGACCCGTCTGGAACGGGAGGCCCTGGACCGCTGTTCTTCTCCGAACGAGCGGATTGTTTCGGATCTCCTCATTACGTGCACCACGTGGGCTCGACAGGTCCGGGCCAGGGCTTCTACCAGTTATTCGATTCCACTAACATCGCACCCCCCAACAATGGAACCTTCGGAAGCTGCAGCAACGGCAACCTGCGTGGCCCGGGCCAGGCAACTGCCGACCTTAGTTTCCAGAAGGACTTTCCCATCACCGAAGGCAAGCGGCTCCAGTTCCGGTCAGATTTTGTGAACGCATTCAACCATCCAATTATGAATGCGCCAGCTTTGACCGTACCGGGGGGCAGCTTTGGTCAAATCACTAGCTCACAAGGAGAACGGAACATTCAGTTCGCGCTGAAGTTCTACTTCTGAGCGAATGATGTGCGGTATCATGGGGCAGACGCTGGGCGCCTGCCCCACTTTTATGTTCAAACAGATTTCTGCAGCCTTGGTGCGTGCGCTTGTCTGCGGCTTGCTTGCTGGAGTAGCGCTCTGCCAGGCTCCGTCCCCGAGAACTGGGTCTGGCGAAACTCCCGCCTTGTCTGTAGAGAAAGGCGTGGCGCAGGCCAAGAGCGGCCATTGCAATGAGGCCATCCCACTCTTAAAAAAGGGGATGGAAGGGGCCAAGGATAGAGAGCTCAAGCGAGAAGCAGGTTTCGCGGGCGTGCGCTGCGCCATGCGGCTCAATGCCAAAGATGCAGCGCTTTATTTTCTTCAGTTCCTAAACCACGAATTTCCTAATGACCCCGACGTCCTTTATGTGTCGGTGCACACTTTCTCCGACCTATCAACCAGCGCGTCGCTGGAGCTGGCGCGCAAAGCTCCGGCGTCCTACCAGGCCCACCAGCTGAACGGAGAAGCTCTCGAGGTGCAGGGCAAGTGGGACGAGGCGGCAAAAGAATACGAACTGGTTTTGGCGCAGAATCCGCACCTGGCTGGAATCCACTATCGGTTGGGGCGAGTTCTGCTCTCGAAGTCCAATTTCACGCCCCAGGACGCTCAGGACGCCAAGCTGCAGTTCCAACAGGAACTAGAAATCGATCCCTCCAACGCGGGTGCGGAGTTTGTGCTCGGGGTGCTGGCGCGACGCGACGAGCACTTGGGAGAGGCGATTGGCCACTTCTCCCGGGCCACGCAATTGGATGCTGGATTTGGCGATGCATTTCTTGAGCTTGGTTCGGCGCTAGTCGCGGCCAAGCAGTTTCAAGAGGCGATCCCACCGCTTGAAACGGCAGTTCGCCTGCAGCCCGAGAATCCTGCGACACACTACAATCTGGCGACCGCCTGCAGCCGGGTCGGACGAAAAGAGGAAGCGGACAAGGAGTTTGCCATACACCGGCAACTGATCGCGAAAACGGGTGGAGCGGAGGGCAGCAGCCCGGACAATCCATCACCATCCACTCCGCGATGAATTGCCGGGTACGTGGTGCCGAGCCTCGAAGTCCAAACACTAAATGACTTGCCCGGAAACAAAACCCCTGTTTTTCATTTCGCGGCGCCAGTTCTTGAGCGGAATCGCCAGCAGCTTTGCTGTGAGTGGAGTGCCCCGCCTAGCGCGCGCGCTTCCTGATTCTGTTTACCCGTTCGAGGAAGTCCCGGCTTCGGCGAGCGGAATTGCCTGGTCACATTCCAGCGGAAAATCGCCCGACCGCTACCTTCCTGAAACCAACGGCGCAGGCTGTGCATTCGTGGACTATGACAACGACGGGTGGATGGACATTTACCTGGTCAACGGCGGAAAGTGCGATTTCTTCACTCCCAACCCGCCGCTGCGAAACGCGCTGTATCACAACAATCGCGATGGCACCTTTACCGACGTGACGGGGAGAGCGGGGGTGGGTGGCGGGGGCTACGGACAGGGCGTCGCCGTCGGTGACTGTGACGGCGACGGCTTTCCTGATCTTTACGTTACGCAGTATGGAAGAAGCATTCTCTACCACAACAACGGAGATGGGACCTTTTCCGATGTAACCGAGAAAGCAGGAGTTGCCGCGCCCGGCTGGTCGTCCAGTGCGGCGTGGTTCGACTATGACAACGATGGGCGGTTGGATTTGTTTGTGTGCCGGTTCGTTGATTTCGACAAGTCGAAGAGTAAGCATTGCTCGGTAGGCGGTGCGGCCGGATATTGCGTGCCGCGGGTCTATGAACCGACCCCGAGCTGGCTGTTCCACAACAATGGCGACGGTACTTTTACCGACGTGAGCACGGATTCCGGCATTGCCAAATATACCGGCAAAGGATGGGGGGTGGTCGCGACCGATATCGACAATGACGGGCGTATGGATCTTTTTGTATCCAACGACACCATGCCCAATTTCCTTTTTGCCAATCGGGGCGGCGGCAAGTTCGAGGAGATCGGCCAACAGGCGGGCGTGGCCTACAGCGACATGGGACGGGCCCGCTCCGGCATGGGAGTGGATTCGGTTGACTTCAACCAAGACGGTTGGATGGACCTCTTCGTCAACAACATCAGCGGTGAAAAATTCGCGCTCTACCAAAGCAACCAGGACGGGACTTTCGACGACCGATCGGGGCCCGCGGGCCTAGGTCTCGCGACCCAGCCGTTGAGTGGATGGGGAGTCAAGTTCTTCGATTACGACAACGATGGTGACCTGGATCTATTCCTCGCCAACGGAGATCCCGGCGACCTCAATGAAGTGCACATGCAGGTCCCGATGGTTTTCAAGGGAACGAGCTACGGTTTTCAAAATGTCAGCGACAGGAGTGGTCCATTTTTTAAGAGGCCGCTGCACGCCCGCGGGTTAGCAATCGGCGATTTCCACAACGACGGGGCGGTGGATGTCCTGATCTCGGTAGTTGACAGCCCACCGGTGCTGCTCCGCAACCAGGCTGGAAGAGAGAACCACTGGCTGGGGATCAAACTGATCGGCAAGAAAGCCAACGTGGACGCTGTCGGGGCGCGGGTTGCCTATCAGGCCGGAGAACTGAAGCGAAGCCGGATGAAAGTCGGCGGCAGCAGTTTTCTTTCTTCGCATGATCCCCGAATGGTCCTAGGCATCGGACAGCGCACAAAAATGGATTGGATCGAGGTCAAGTGGCCTCTGCCGAGCGGTGTGGTGGAACGGTTTACGGATTTGCCGATTGATCGCTACATCACCATCGTGGAAGGCCAGGGGAAATGGAAGTAGCGGCCCCTCATCCCGAGCGCACAACCGCGAGCGCTTCGTAAGCCGCGCCCAGCACCGGCGCATCTTCGTTCAAGACGACATAAATGGGAATTTTTGCCAGCTGAGTGCTGAGCTTCTCCTTGTCGCTGAATGCGCGCACGAAGCTGCCCTGTTTGAGCTTGGGCAAAATCTTTAGTGCGATTCCGCCGGCGATGTAAACTCCGCCAAAGGGCAGAATGCGCAGCGCCATATTGCCGGCTTCGGCGCCGTAGGCTTCCATCCAGATTTGCAGCGTTTCGATGCACGCCGGACAGGATTCCGCGAGAGCCTCACGCGTAATTTGGGCGGCGGGGTCTACACCCGGCTCGTCGAAAAAGGCATGATGCACTCCGGGAAAGATAATCTGATGAATGGCACGAAAGCCGCGGCCAGAAACAATTTCTTCGGTGCAGACGCGCGGCATGCGTTGCCGCAACGATTGCAGCAGCAGAAGTTCGCGGTCGTTGCGAGGCGCAAAATCGGTGAGCGAAGCCTCCGAAGGCGACACTCGATAGCGCGAGCCATCCCAGAAAAGAAGGGCTTCTCCCAGACCGGTTCCAGCAGCGATCAAAGCTTTCGGAGCCCGCGGCTGCGAGGCGCCTTGGTTGAGAAGCAGCAAATCAGTCTCGCCAAGACGGTCAAGGCTCAGCGCGGAAGCGACCAGATCGTTCAGCAGCAAGAGACGGTTCGCGTCCAGGTGCAGACTTTCGGCCAGGGTCTTGGATTCAATGTTCCAGGGAAGATTGTTGGTGACCACGCCTCCGTCCACAACCGCGCCGGCGACACCGAAGGCTGCGGCGCCGAGACTGCTACTGTTCCACTGATGCCCGGCTTTGACCAGGGCAGCGCGAAAGGCATCAAGCAAGAACTCGAAGCTGGAATAGGCGCGGGTTGGGAGGCTGAGACGGAATAGCGGGTCGAGACCCAGCCCGTCTTCGGCCAGCCCAGCTTGGGCCTTGCGTGGCCTAGCTTCGGCAAACCAGATCAAGGTGCATTTGGTACCGCCAACGTCTCCAGCAAGTATCATGATCGTGGTGGATCAGCACGCTTAATATATTGGTAACGGGATGCTCTGGGCAATTTTCGCCGGCGGTATCAGAATGCTGTTACTTCAGGCCTTCCACCAGGTACAAGTCCGAGAGCATGCGATGATACCCGAAAACGCAGGTACTGGCGTCCGGGGTCATGAGGATAGGGCCAATGGTTTCCACGCCCGCCGGGTCTGAGGGCATAAGCTGTTTCCACAAAGTTCGCTAACTCGCCGGGCTGGTAGATGTAGAGGGAGCGGCCGTCAGCGCTCCAGGTGATCGGTTGCTCTCCCGGATTCAAACCTTTTATTGGACGCGGGTCGCCGCCGTTCACCGGATATAAAAACCCGTGCTGCTCGGGACCGATTCCCGCGACCCACTGTGAATCAGGAGAAACAAAAAATGATGTACCGTTCACGCCTTCTGGAGAAATGGGATGTACCTGTCGCGACGCGACATCAAACACGTACAGCTTGACCCCCTTGCCAGGTTCGTTGCCCGTCACCAGAATGCGTTTCCCGTCCGGAAACCAATGGGCCCAGGAGTAATTGATGGTGTCGTGAGTAAGTGCGGTGGCCTCGCCGGCGCCGGTAGTCAGGAGCCGGAGTTGGGAGGGTGAGTCCAGGGTCTGAGCGACAACCGATTTCCCGTCTGGAGAAAGGGCAACGGCGCCGCCTTCGCCCAACAGAACTGCAGGCGAGCCGTCAGTCTTGCGCACGTACACGGCATACGAGAATCCGCCGGACTTGGAATAGGCCAATGCGCCGCCGCCGCCTTCTTCGTCGAAGAGAAGTGTTTTTCCGTCCGCGGAGATGTCCGCGGGATAGGAGTAATCCAGCCACGACAGGTCGCGCTGCTTGTTGTCGCTGCCGTTCATGCCGATGAGTTCGCGCCGCCAACTGGCGCGCATGAACAGCACCCGACCATCTTTCCATATATCAAAGAGCATCAACGCTCCCGGTAAGCGAAGCACCATGCGCTCTTTCCCGTCCAGAGTGGTGGCATAGAGGGTACGGTCAACCCCGGTGCGGCTGGAGGTAAACCAAACTTCGCTTCCGTCGGGGGACCAAGCAAGTCCCTGCGCCGTGTACCACTCCTGGGAGAGAACCTTCCTCGTTCCATCCATCTCTACGACGACAATCCTACCGCGATCATCTCCCTGGACGGGGTGGTCAATGAAGGCGACGCGATCTCCTTTGGGCGAGACGCGAGGATGGCCGATCCAGCCGCCGGTTTCGTAGAGCGACTTGCCGATGGGGTATTCGAGACGGTTGCGTCCGCCGACGTCGCGCACCACCAGAAGATTGGAGCCATCCGGGGACCAGTCGGCCCATTGAACATGTTCCAGCACCTCGCGGGGCGCGCCTCCAATCAATGGGGCTCGGGCCAGCGTACCCATGTTCACCCACGTCCCAATGGCCTTGCTGTTCAGGAGAAGTGCCATTTCCGAGGCCGAAGAAACCGACGCCAGTTGGGTGTGACTGAGTCCCATGGCGCGAGCCTCGGGAGCTTCGGGACGCGCGGTAAAAACATCCACTGGGCCGCCCTGCCAAGCGGCGCTATATAAAATGGTCTGGCCGTCGGGCGCGAAGCGCGCGGAGCGGATGCTGCCTCGGCGGAAGGTAAGCTGGTGATAAACGGGCTGAGTCAGCACCGGATGGGAGTACAACATATTTCCCGCGAAGAGGCCGATGCCTAATGCCAGCAACGAGCACACTACAACGACTGCGGCCATGGGTATGCGGCTCTTGCTCGCCGTCGCAGTTTGGACCGGCAGCGTAAGCGTAGCGGGCTGGGTCGCATGTTCCTGCTGCTGCTCAGTTCGCACCGCGGTGCGCGAAGACTCCAGAGACCGCTTCAGGCGCTTCAACTCCGCGCGCATTTCTGCGGCGGTCTGGCAGCGCATGTCGGGATCTTTCTCCAGCGCGTTGCTGATAATCTCTTCCAGCTTGTCGGGAAGGTTCGGGTTCACCCGCGTGGGTGGCTGCGGTGCGCGATTGAGAATGGCCTCGGTGATCACCGCCGAGGTGTCGCCGCGAAATGGCAGGTTGCCGGTGGACATTTCGTAGAGCACGACCCCGAAGGAGAACAGATCAGTGCGGCCGTCGAGTTCTTTGCCGCGCAACTGCTCGGGAGACATATAGGCAATGGTGCCAACTGCGGTCCCGGGAGAAGTAAGGTCCAGCACATCCTCGCGGGTACGGGAATCGCCGGAAGTGCGGCGCGCGACTTTGGCCAGTCCGAAGTCAAGAATCTTGGCGTGCCCACGGTCGGTGACCAGAATGTTTGCAGGCTTGATATCGCGATGGACGATGCCTTTGGCATGCGCCGCTTCGAGCGCGTCCGCGATCTCGATGCCGAGGTTGAGAAGAGTTTCCAGCTCCAGCGGACGGCCCTCGATCAAATGCTTAAGGGTTTTACCAGCGAGGTACTCCATCACGATGAAAACCCGGCCATCGTGCTCCCCAACTTCGTAAATGGTGCAGATGTTCGAATGATTCAGCGCGGATGCAGCCCGGGCTTCCCGCCGGAAGCGCTCCAGGGCCTGGGGGTCCTGGGACAACTCCGGGGGTAGAAACTTGAGGGCTACGAACCTGCCCAGAGTGGTGTCCTCGGCTTTGTAGACCACACCCATGCCGCCGCCGCCCAGAAGTTCGACAACGCGATAGTGGGAAATGGTTTGTCCGAGCATGGCGACGCAGGGCGCGAGAGTGGTGCCATCTTACGAGGGAAAGTCACTGACCGTCAATGCCTTGCGGAGGCGCGCTTCCGCATTGCCCCGATCTTCCATTCCCGCGAGCTTCATTGCCTGGAGATTCACTGGGTTGGTATAGTCTTTACTTCCATGTATCGCGACTTCCAGGCTTCGGATCGCTGGACCAAGAAGCAGGTCCACTGCATCTACCAGGCCTTAATCGTTTCCGTGGCCACCCGCCATGCCGACGCTGTGGACATCAAGTTTCTGGTAGATGGCCGGCCCGTTTGGGTTGTGCTGCCGTTGCCCGCCTGGGAGGAATACAAGAAGCGCACAGGAAAAACGATTACCGATCCTCTGGCCATTCAAATTGCCGGGCGCTTTCTTAAGTATGCGCTCGAGTCAGGCGAGGGCGGAGGGCGGGAAATGTATTCGCTGACGGTGGACCAGACCCTGCAGCATCTCGAGGCCGTGGTTAACGAAGCGGAGCCTGCAGTGGCTGGGTGATGTGCGATCAGCTTCTGCATCGGCGGAAACAATTCCTGCGTCAATTGCTCAACGGACCGGCTTGCCCAATACCGCAACGGCTTGGCCAGGAGTGAGGCGCACCCTGAATGTATCCTGGTCTCCGCAACTGATTACTGTGTTTTGATCGCCATACTCCCTGACCCAGATGACCCGTTCGGGATTCACAAAAACTTCCAGGCCGTTCACGTCTTCAAACATGACAAATTCCACGTCACCTCCTAGTGATTGCTCATTTCCCTGGAACATACCGCGTTTGGAATGAGACCAAAATTCGTTGCTAGCGTAGCCTGCGAAGTCCGACCATCGCCATCATTCTTCCGGTCACTCCATGTTCGGCACGGTGCGAAAACAGCATGTCCGTTCGGCATGCAGTACACAGCGCGATCTCTGAGATATTTTTCTTGGGGACTCCGGCGTCGAGCAACTGGCGACGGTTCGCCTCCGCCAGATCGAGAAAGGTTTTCACCGGCAGTTGGCTGTGGCCGGGAGGTCGCGCGGTCAGAAACAGCAATGGATATTTTTCGTGAATCTCGTCGGTTTCTTTGGTTTCGTGGAAGAGAGAGCGCGCATAGCCGAACTGGGATTCGAACGCGTCGATGACTTCGCGTCCCACTTGATAACAGCAGCCTCGAATACCGGGGCCGATTGCAGCTTTCAGGTCTCCGGGGCGGCTGCCAAAGTACCGCCGCATTTCGCCGACGCCTTTCTCCACGATCCGGTTCACGGTGCCCCGCCATCCGGCATGAAATACGCCGATCGCTTGCCGTTTTGTATCCACGAGGATTACTGGAAGGCAGTCTGCGGTCAGGACCGCGAGCAGGATTCCGGTGCGGTTCGTAACTAAGCCGTCTCCAACCATGGGCTTTTCGGGAATTCCTGAGACGCAGTGGATGAGGTCGGAATGAATCTGGCGCAAGGTGACGGTTGGCCAGGGCGCCCGGCTTCTCGTCGTATGGCTCTCTGCCGAGAGCGCCGAAGCCAGCGCCTGCCGGTTGCGTTGCACTGCGGCCCGGGAGTCGTGAGGGGTGAAACCAAAGTTCAGGGCGCTTCCGCCGTATGGTTTGGAGAATCCTCCAGTTCTGGTGCTGAATCCATGCACCAGCCAGGAAATGGCGGCTAACGAATCGGCACGCAGGACGTCAATCTCTGGTTTGGTCCGTCTCTTAGGTTGGACCTTCACGGGTTGGACCTTCACGGGCTGGGCCTTCACGCACCTATCTTAGCAACACAGTTTTGACGGCGAGTCGTATAATCGCCAGTTTGTCAGATCCACAATAATCCCGGGAGAGAACATGCGCTCAAGGTTTGCAATTTTAGTGGTGTTAGCCCTGGCGACAGCAGCCGTTGCCCAGCAGCAAAATGAGAACCAGCAACCGGCAGCGCCGCCGCAGGCGCAGTCCCAGAAGAAGCAGCCGACGCCGCAACCCCCGCAGCAGAAACCGCAGGAGCCCGCGACGAAGATCTCCGAACCCATGCCCGCCCAGCCTGAGCCGAAATCCAGCGAAGATAAAGACAAGGACAAGAAAGAAGAGCACTACGACATGACCGAAGTTGCGCCGGTAGCGACGCATCACCAGATTGCGGTCGAGGGCAAGACGCTCAAATACACGGCGACAACAGGACGCCTTCCTATCAAGCGCGGTGACGGCAAGATTGAAGCTGAGGTGTTTTTCGTCGCTTACACCCTCGATGGCCAGGAGGCAGCCAAGCGCCCGGTGACATTCGCTTTCAACGGCGGCCCGGGATCGGCGTCCATCTGGCTGCACATGGGCGCGCTGGGTCCGCGCAGGGTTGCGCTGCCTGCTGACGGGTTCCTACCCCCCGCTCCTTACAAGATTGAGGACAACCCGCATACCTTGCTCGACAAGAGTGACCTAGTGCTGGTGGACGCCGTCGGCACCGGCTTCAGCCGCGGCGAAAACGTTGAGACCTCAAAGAAATTCTGGGGGGTGAAGGGCGACATCGAGGCGTTCAGCGAATTCATCCGCATGTATATCTCTCGATATGAGCGCTGGAGTTCGCCGCTTTTCCTGCTGGGAGAAAGCTATGGCACCACGCGTTCGGCCGGCATTGCCGGCCATCTTGCCGAAGAGGGCATCACCTTCAACGGAATCACTCTGCTCTCCATGGTGCTCAACTTTCAAACCCTCGAAGACACCAGGACCAACGATGAACCGTACATTTTCCTGATACCGTCGTTCACCATGATTGCCGGATACCACCACAAGCTGGCTTCCGATCTGCAGCAGGATGTGAACAAAGCGCGGCAGCAGGCTGAGCAGTGGGCTTCAGGGGAGTACGCGCAGGCGCTGGCCAAAGGGGATGCGATTACTACGGAGGAGCGCCAGAAAACCATCCAACAGATGTCGCACTACACCGGGCTGAGCAAGGAAATAATTGACCAGGCGAATCTGCGCCTGGATGTGCCTAAGTTCACCCACTATCTGTTGATTGACCAGAAGCTGCGGGTCGGTCGCCTGGATGGGCGCTACACCGGGCCTGATCCCAACGGCCTGCTGGATACGCCGTTCTACGATCCTACCGAAGCCAACATCATGGCGCCGTACAACGCGGTATTCAATAACTACGTGCGCGGTGAACTGGGCTACAAGACTGACATGCCCTATTACGTTTTTGCGCACGCAGCGGGGTTTGAGGACAAGTGGGACTGGGGATCGGCGGGCGAGGGCTTCCCGGACACGGCCAGCGCGCTGCGGCGAGCGCTGGTGCGAAACCCGTTTCTGAAGGTGTTGGTGATGGAAGGCTACTACGACTTGGCGTGTCCGTACTTTGCCGCGAATTTCACCATCGATCACCTGAATTTGCCGGAGAAATACCGCGCCCAGGTGTCGTATGCCACGTACAACTCGGGGCACATGGTCTATTTGCCGATCGAGAGCCTAAAGAAGATGAAGGCGGACCAGGCGACGTTTATGGATAAAGCCATGTCGGGGCAGTAAAGGCTCACGCTGGTACTCGCCGGCGGAGCAGTTTCGCTTGCGTCAAGGCTCGCTATAGGGTACAAACGGCGCAGTGCCTATGCTGCGCCGTTTTGTTTTCCTCACTCTGTTTTTTTCCACCGCGCTTCTCGCCCAAACGCCGACGACCCCGTCGCCATCGGTTCCACCGGTCCCGCCCAAGCCACCAGACCATTCGCAGGAGTCTTACGTCGTCGAGAAGCTGCGGACGTCTTATCGCTTCGAGAATGATGGCACGGGCCGGCGTGAAATCTACGCTCGCATCAAGGTCCAAAGCGAGGCCGGCGTGGAACAGTGGGGACAACTGGTTTGGGGTTATAACTCCGCCAATGAGCGAATCGAGGTTCCCTACGTCCGGGTTTTGAAGGCGGATGGCCCCAGCGTGGCCGCATCGCCGGATGCGATTCAAGACCTGAGCATTCCGCTGGAAAAAGAAGCTCCGGTATACACCGATTATCGCCAGAAGCACGTCACCGTCCCCGGCCTGCGGCCGGGAGAAGAACTGGAATACGACTTCGTAACCGTCACCCACACGGCGCTGGCTCCGGGACAGTTCTGGATGGAGCACGATTTCGCCCAGAGCGGCACGGTGCTGGATGAACAACTCGAGCTCGATGTTCCCAAGGACCGCGCGATCAAGCTGAAGACCAAGCCCGGGAGTGATCCGAAGATCAGCGAATCGAACGGCCGCCGCGTTTATACGTGGACTAGTTCGCACATCGAGCGTGAGGAAAGCGACAAGGAAAAGAAGGACAAGAAAAAGGAAAAGCCGAAGAAGGAACCCGACCCTCCGGCGGTGCAGATGACCACCTTCGCCAGTTGGGAAGAAATGGGACGCTGGTACGCGGGGCTGGAGAAAGACCGCCGCCAGCCCACGGCGGAAATTCGCGCCAAGGCTGCGGCCCTCACTGCCGGAAAGAACAGCGATCTGGACAAAGTCCAGGCGCTCTATGACTATGTGGCACCTAACTTCCGCTACATCAGCCTTTCTTTTGGGGTGGGCCGCTATCAGCCACACTCTGCAGAGGACGTGCTGCATAACGAATACGGCGACTGCAAAGACAAGCACACGCTTCTCGCATCGCTGCTCGAAGCCTCCGGTTACCACGCTTCTTCGGTGCTGATCAATTCCGGCCGCAAGATCGATCCGGACGTGCCCTCGCCGTCGCAGTTTGACCACGTGTTTACTCTGCTGCGGCTGGGCAAAGAAGAAATCTTTATGGACAGCACCACGGAGGTTGCTCCCTTCCGGCTGCTGGCCCCGGTACTGCGCAAGAAGCAAGCGCTCATCATTCCTCCGGTAGGCGGGCCTCCGGCTGGCGGGCCCCAGGACGGCACGGCGCACCTGGAGGAAACGCCAGCGGATCCTCCCATGATGAACCGCCAGTTCTCGGAAGTTGACGGCAAGGTGACCGAACTGGGCAAACTGGAGGCGCAGGTTCGATACGAGATGCGCGGCGACACCGAGCTCTACATGCGCATGCTTTTTCGCCACGTTCCGCGCAACAAGTGGACGGAATGGCTGAAAGGAATTACGGCCTATAGCGGCTTGAGCGGCGAGGTTTCCGATGTCAACGTAAGCGATCCGGCCGCCACCCATGAGCCGTTCAAGTTGGAATACAAGGTCAAGGTTGCGAACTTTTTCGACTGGTCCAAGAAGAAAGCGGACCTGATGTTGCCGCTGTCGCAAATCAGCATGGCCGAAGCCAACGACGATGACGATACCGACCCGGTGAAGATTGGCTCGCCGGTCGAATTTGTATATCGCCTGCGCCTTGAATTTCCTGCCAAGTACAGCGAGCGCTCCCCGCTTCCCTTCTCCATGAAGCGCGACTACGCGCATTACGAAGCCAGTTACAAGGTGGACGGCAATGTTTTCACCGCGGAGCGAAATCTGACCACCAGCATCAACGAACTGCCGGCCGCCCGGAACAGTGACTACACGGCCTTCCGCCGCGCCGTACTCGCAGATAGCACGCAACATTTTTCGATTGATAGCAGCGTCGCGCCCGCCCCAACCCTAGCCGCCGACCTTAAAGGGGACGAACTCTACGACGCCGCCAAAGCCGCCTCCGAGCGGGGCAACTACAAAGTTGCCATCGAATTGTTGCAGAAGGTGGTAGCGGCTGAGCCAAAGCATAAAACTGCGTGGATGGATCTGGGACGCAACTACATGGTCCTTCGTCAGACTGACGATGCGGTCAATGCATTCAAGAAGCAGGCAGAGCTGAATCCTTATGACGAGTATGCATTTGGCGCGCTAGGTTGGGCTTACACCACCGAGCGCAAGTACGATGACGCGGCGACCGCATTTAACAAAGCGATCGAGATCAATCCCCTGAGCGACTACGCCCATGGCGCTCTGGGGGCTATGTATCAGGAATCGCACCAGTACGATAAGGCGGCGCCGGAACTGGAGAAGGCAGCCTCGCTTAAAGCAGATGATGCCGGATTGCAGATCAACCTGGGCAACGCCTACCTCAACCTGGGCCAGGATGACAATGCGCTTGCCGCTTTCGATCGCGCCATCCAGATTTCTGCCACGCCCGAGGTGTGGAACGATATTGCCTATCAGCTTTCGCTGAAGCAGGTGCACCTGGACCGCGCGCAGCAGTATGCGGAGTCGGCGGTCACTGCCATCGCAAACGCGCTGCGCAACCTTACGCTCGATCAATTGTCGGACCGCGACCTGGCACTGGTTTCTGAACTCGATGCCAACTGGGACACGCTGGGCTGGGTCTATTTTGCGCGCGGCGACCTGGCAAAGGCAGAGAAGTACGTGAATGCCGCCTGGTTGCTGGGCGAGCACGGGGAAGTGGGCGATCATCTGGCGCAGATCTACGAAAAGCGCGGCCGCAAGGATGAAGCGATCAATACCTATGCGATGGCGCTTTCGGGAATCCGGCCCACGCTGGAGACGCGGGGACGCCTGGCGGCACTCGTGGGCGGAGAGGCCAAAGTGCCAGCGGCCATCGAACAGCATCGGGTGGCCCTGCAGTCAACGCGCACGCTGAAGCTGGGGAAGATCACCCAGGGAGGCGGGACGGCGGAGTTTTTTGTGGTTCTGACCTCTTCTTCCACGGGCACTAGAATCGAGGCGGCAAAATTTATCAATGGCGCCGAAAAACTGAAGCCGCTAAGCGAGAACTTGCGCCACGCGAAAATTGATTTTGCCTTCCCGGATGAAGTGCCGACCAAAATTCTCCGTCGCGGGATTCTTTCCTGTTCGAAAGATAACGGGGAATGCGAGTTTGTGATGATGCTGCCGGAGGACGTGCATTCTGTGGAGTAGGAAACCATTCACCACAAGAGTCGCAGAGTCACAGAGGAATCTACTGCTCTTTTTCTCTTTCATTCTTTCTTTCTTGCTTGTTCGTAGGCATGTGCCGCTCGCAGGACCTTCGCCTCGCCACCCGGCGGGCCGACAATCTGCAATCCGATGGGCAATCCTTGCTTTGTAAATCCGCAGGGCACAGAGATGGCCGGCAGTCCCCACACATTTACCGGGCGAGTGTTGCGCAGGAGGAGCAGTTCGGTTGGACGCAGCAGTGAAGGATTTTTCATCAGATCGGCGATTCGCGGGACTGGAACCGGAGTGGTGGGCATGACGAAGATGTCAACCTCCTTCAACTCTCCCGCGATTTGCCGCCGCGTTTGCTGAAGAGTTTGAAGCGCATGGCGGTACGCGCTAGCAGTTACGTGTTCTCCGCTGCGAATCCGGCGCAGCGTTTCCGGCTGGTAAAGCTCTGGCGAAGATGCGACCCGCTCGCGATGGTAAGCATAGGCTTCCGCGCTTTGCAGGGTGCGGTCGGCGTCGACTGGCAGGTCAAGTTCACGAATCGCGGAGGCCAGAGTTGTGAGCTGGGCGATCGCTTTCTCGACCGCCGCAGCGACTTCTAAGTCGAGGTCGTCGAAGAAATATTTCCGGGGGACTGCGATCACGAACTCTTCGACTCCTTGCTGCAAGACCTCGCGACACTTCGTCGAAGGCTCTGCAATCGCATCGAGCAGGATAGCCGCATCTTCCACCGTCCGCGCGATCGGGCCGGCATGGTCGAGCGAGACGGACAGTGGAAGAATCCCGACCGTGCTTACCAAGCCGTAGCTCGGCTTCAATCCGACCACTCCACAAAGCGCCGCTGGTTCGCGAACGGAACCGGCAGTGTCGGTAGCGATCGCGCCGTAACACATTCCTGAAGCCACCGCGGCCGCCGAGCCTCCGGAAGAGCCTCCGGTGATGAATTCAGGATTTACCGGGTTCCGCGGCGGGCCGAAGTGACTGATGAGAGAACTGCCACCGTAGGCGAACTCGTGCAGATTTTGTTTGCCGAGCAGGACCGCGCTTGCGGCCTTGAGCTTCTTGACAACATCAGCGTCCTCGGTCGGAATGCGGTCTTTGAAGATGGCGCTTCCGGCGGTGGTACGAATTCCGGCGGTGTCGATCAGGTCTTTCAAGCCAATCGGAATTCCATGCAGCGGGCCTCTCCAATTGCCGGCCGCAATTTCTCCTTCCGCGAGATGGGCGTCGTGAAGCGCCGAATCCGCGGTGATTGTAATGAAAGCGTTCAGCGCCGGATTGAGTCGGGCGATCGTCTCTAAACATTCCCTGGTTAACTCAACCGGAGAAACTTTGCCGGAGCGGACTAGTTCTGAGGCTTCGGCGATGGTGCGGAGAGGCATGGTGTTCTTGCGTGCTGCGGGAGACTCAACATTAAACCATTGCGGGTCCATCACCCCCTAAAGTGAGGTCATTCGGAATCGCGAATTTGAGGAATGACAGAGTGGTTAAGGTTTTTGCGCCGGAACTCGAAAGATGATTTCCAAATTCTACTGAACTGTTATAATTTCCAGTTTTATTAAATCAGTCAGAAATCATTCGTGAATATTCGTCCGGGTCGGATTAGGGTGTGGGAGATTTCCAGCCGTACTGAATCTCTAACCGAAGTTCTAACGAAAGCTCTAATAGATGCAGATTTTTCATCGCAGTTCTAACGTAATTGCCAGGGCTTCGATCTACGCCGGGATTTTTACTCTTGCCGGCGTACTGTGGGCTTGCATCCAGTTTCAGCGTTCACCGTATGTGACCTACGCAGGGATTGCCCGTCCACAGCCCGCGCCCTTCAGCCACGAGCATCACGTGGCGGCGATTGGTATTGACTGCCGTTATTGCCACACCTCGGTTGAAACTTCCAGCTTTGCCGGGATTCCGCCCACCAAGACCTGCATGAACTGCCATTCGCAAATCTGGACCAACGCGGCCTACCTGGAACCGGTGCGGGAGAGCTTCCGCAGCGGCAAGTCACTGGTGTGGAACCGGGTCAATGATCTGCCGAATTTTGTTTATTTTGACCACAGCATTCACGTCACGAAAGGCGTGGGCTGCAACACCTGCCACGGGCCGGTGGACCGCATGCCGCTGATGTACAACCAGGCCTCATTGCAGATGGAGTGGTGCATCAGTTGCCATCGCGCGCCGGAAAAGAATCTGCGTCCGCGGGAACAAGTTTTTAATATGCGCTATCAGCAACCGACCAGCGACTTGCCGGTGGTAGTGGATGGAAAGCCGTTTACGCACCAGATTGACCTGGGCAAATATCTGGTGCAGAAGTACAACGTGCGTTCGGTGATGGATATTACGAGTTGCTCGACGTGCCATCGGTAAGACAGCTCTTGGCTCTTTGGCTGATGGCTGTTGGGATGGCACGGGAGGTTGCAGCGAAGGGGTTCCAGCCCCGAGGGGGCGGAATGTGAATGCCCGGCACGGAAGTGCCGGGAACCGAAATGATCGCTCATGAATAACGAAGAGCAAAAGCCGCACCGCGAGGAAGTTTGCCCCGGCAAAAAGGGCAAACTCGACCTGGTACAGGTTCGCGCCGACATCGAAAAGAAAAACGGCCCGGAATTCTGGCGCAGCCTGGAAGAACTCGCTGGCACCACCGAGTTCCAGGAGATGATGCACCGCGAGTTTCCTAAAGGCGCGTCCGAATGGCTGGATGCGGTCTCGCGCCGCGGATTTCTGAAGCTGATGGGCGCATCCATGGCGCTGGCGGGCATGACTGCCTGCACCAAGCAGCCGCTGGAACCGATCGTGCCCTATGTTCGGCAGCCGGAAGAAGTCGTCCCCGGACGGCCGATGTTTTTTGCCAGCGCTTTCACTCTGGGTGGATACGGCTCGCCGGTCCTGGTCGAGAGCCACATGTACCGTCCGACCAAGATTGAAGGCAACAATCTACATCCGGCGAGCCAGGGCGGCACCGACGTCTATGCACAGGCTTCGGTTCTCGACCTGTACGATCCCGACCGCTCGCAGAACGTGATGTACATGGGCGACATCAGCACTTGGAGTGCGCTGTCAGGAGCGCTGCAAGGCCCGCTCAGTGCGCAGAAATCGGTAAACGGTGCGGGCATTCGCATTCTTTCGCGGTCGTTTTCGTCACCCACGCTTGCCGATCAGATGCAGCAAGTGCTCAAGCGCTTCCCCGAAGCCAAATGGCACTTCTACGAGCCAGTCAATCGCTACAATGTTTATGCGGGCGCGCAGATGGCATTCGGCCAGCCGGTTGAGACTCAGTACAAACTCGATGCGGCAGATGTGATCGTCTCGCTCGATGCGGATTTTCTCTCTGCTGGATTCCCCGGTACCACGCGCTATGCCAGAGACTTCGCCAAGCGCCGCGATCCCGATTCGGAGAAGATGAACCGGCTGTATGTAGTCGAGAGTACGCCGAGTGCGACGGGGGCGAAGGCGGACCATCGATTGCCGGTGCGGGCAGGTGACATTGAATCATTTGCTCACTTGTTGGGTAATCAGTTCGATAAAAAGCCTGCCCTTAGCAGAGAAGCTAGTCAGGAACAGCAGAACCTATTCTTATTGGCCGACGCTATTGGTACTGACCTTGCAAGGCACCAGGGCTCCAGCGTTGTCATTCCCGGCGACCACCAATCGCCAGTGGTTCATGCGCTGGCGCATGCGATGAACGCGAAGCTCGGCAACGTCGGGAAGACGGTTTTCTATACCGACCCGGTTCTTGCGAACACAGGCAGCCAGAACGATTCACTGAAAGAACTCGTCGGCGACATGCGCGCGGGCAAAGTGGATCTGCTCATCATCCTCGGCGGGAATCCGGCTTACGATGCTCCCGCTGATTTCGGCTTTGCTGATGCGCTCAAGAACACGAATATACCGATTCGCATTCATCTGGGACTGCACAACGACGAAACTGCTGAGATCTGCCAGTGGCACGTCAACGAAGCGCATTATCTGGAGGCATGGGGCGATACGCGCGCATACGACGGGACGGTCAGCATTGTGCAGCCGCTGATTGCGCCCTTGTATGGCGGGAAGAGCGCTTACGAGTTGGTCGCGCTGCTTGCTGGACAAACTACCGCCAGTGGACATGACATCGTCCAAAATTACTGGAAGTCGAAGCACACCGGCGCTGACTTTGACATCTGGTGGCGCAAATCGCTGCATGATGGCTGGATTGAAGGCACGGCATACACCACGAAGGGAACTCCTGGGAAGGGGCCGGGTTACCCGCAGACGACCGCTGTTGGAGATCCGAACGCCACCGAGCTGAACTTCCGCCGCGACCCTTCCATCTACGACGGCCAGTTCTCCAACAATGCCTGGCTGCAGGAATTGCCCAAGCCGATGAGCAAGATGACCTGGGACAATCCGCTGCTGATGGGGCCGAGGATGGCCGAAGGCATGGGCGTTAAGAGCGGCGACATGGTGCTGGTCGAGTTGAACGGAAACTCGATGAAGCTGCCGGTCTGGATTCAGGCTGGGCATCCGGATAAATCGGTTACGGTATTTCTTGGCTACGGCCGGCAGCGCGCGGGGCGGTCGGGCACCGGCGCGGGTTTTGATGTTTATCCGCTGCGCTACAGCGCGACTCCGTGGTTCACCTCATCTGGAGTCAAGGTCAGCAAGGCAGAAGGAACGTATGTCCTAGCCACGACCCAGGGCTATCAGACCATGGACGTAGGCGACGGCGAGCGTCCGCTGATTCGCGCGAAAACGCTTGCGGAATACCAGAAGGAAGCCAATCAGACTTTCGACGAAGAGAAGCCGCAGGAGAACGAGACGCTCTATCCGCCATACGACTACAAGTCGCAGCCGTATTCGTGGGGCATGGCGATTGACCTGAATTCGTGCATCGGCTGCAACAACTGCATTATCGCCTGCCAGTCAGAAAATAACATTGCGGTGGTTGGCAAGGAGCAAGTCAATAAGGGCCGGCACATGCACTGGCTGCGCGTGGACGCTTACTACCAGGGCGACCGCGATAATCCCAAAGCCTACTTCCAGCCTGTACCGTGCATGCAATGCGAAAATGCCCCGTGCGAGCTGGTATGCCCGGTGGGGGCGACGACGCACAGCACCGAAGGCCTGAACGACATGGTCTATAACCGCTGCGTGGGAACGCGCTATTGCTCGAACAACTGTCCTTACAAGGTGCGGCGGTTTAACTTCCTGCGCTTCCAGGAATTCGACGTGCCGCAGTTCAAGATGATGCACAATCCCGACGTGACGGTCCGCACTCGCGGCGTCATGGAAAAGTGCACGTACTGCGTGCAGCGCATTAATCATGCGCGCATTGATTCCGAGACGGCGTCGGTACGCGAAGGCAAAGATATCAAGATTAAAGACGGCGAATTGCAGACGGCGTGCCAGCAGTCGTGCCCGGCGAATGCGATTGTGTTTGGCAATATTAATGATCCAAACAGCCTGGTTTCGAAGTGGAAAGCGAAATCCCGCAACTATGGATTGCTGGATGATTTGAATACGCGTCCGCGGACAACGTATTTGGCGGAGATTAGGAACCCGAATCCGGAGCTCAGCCCCAGCACGGCAAAGGCGGCCGTGCCGGGAGCCCCGGAGCTAGGAGAAGGCTCTTAGCACTTGGCTGTTGGCTCTTTAAATCTTTGAGCCAAGGCCGTTTTTAAGAGCCGAGAGCCAAGCGCAGAAAGTAACAATGGCGAAACCAACCGAAGTCGAACCCGGCGAACAGAAAGCTCCGGTCATTCAGCCCGGGCATACGTTCGCTTCCATCACCGACAAAGTGGGCGGGATTGTGTTGCGCCGTCCCATCATGGGCGGCTGGCTTCTGGGTATGTTCATCTGTTTCATGATCCTGCAATGGTTTCTGTTCGCGGTGTGCTGGCTTTTCTACCGCGGCGTTGGAGTATGGGGCGTAAATATCCCGGTTGGGTGGGGATTCGCCATCGTCAACTTTGTTTGGTGGATTGGTATCGGCCATGCGGGCACGCTGATCTCCGCAATCTTGCTTCTGCTGCGCCAGTCGTGGCGGAATTCGATTAACCGCTTTGCGGAGGCGATGACGCTTTTCGCAGTCGCTTGCGCGGGCATGTTCCCGATCTTCCACCTGGGCCGGCCATGGTTGTTTTATTGGCTGTTTCCGTATCCCAACACCATGTCGTACTGGCCGAACTTCCGCAGTCCGCTAGTGTGGGACGTGTTCGCAGTCACCACATATCTGACGATTTCGCTGGTGTTCTGGTTTGTGGGACTGATTCCCGACCTTGCCAGCATGCGCGATCAGACAGAAAATTGCGGGCGCCATTTATTCCGGATTTGCCATGGTACTGGTGCTGGCGATTCCCATCCGCAAGTTCTACGAGATTGAAGACTTCATCACCGCGCGCCACATCGAGAACTCCGCGATGGTCATGCTGGCAACAGGATGGATTGTCGCCTACGGGTACCTTTTCGAAGCGTTCATGAACTGGTACGGCGGCGATCCTTATGAGAGTTTCTTGCGCTGGAACCGGCTGCACGGCCCTTACGCGCCGTTTTACTACACCCTGCTGGTTACAAACCTGATCATCCCGCAAGTTTTGTGGATAAAGAAAATTCGCACCAATCCGATCTGGCTGTTCCTGGTTTCGCTCGACGTGCTGGTGGGAATGTGGCTGGAGCGGTTCATTATTGTCATCGTCAGCCTGACTCGCGATTTCACCAACTCGGCGTTTGGCCAGTACTATCCCACACAATTTGACTGGGCCATCTTCTGCGGAACGCTGGGCTTCTTCGCGGCCTGCATGTTCCTGTTCCTGCGAGTGCTGCCGGCAGTTTCGATTTCAGAGTTGAAGACGCTGCTGCCAGAGGCGGAAGTGAAAGTAGCGCACGAGACCGAGGTGCATCAGTGAAAGATACCGGCACCTACGGCTTGATGGCGGAATTCGACAACGTGAATGACGCCGTCACTGCGGCCCGCCGCACTTACGGAGCGGGCTACCGAAAGATTGACGCCTATTCGCCATTTCCGGTCGAGGAACTTTCGGAGGCGATCGGCTTTCACAAAAACGGCGTCGCTCTGGTATGCCTGGTCGGGGGATTGCTGGGCGGCACCGGCGCTTTCACGCTTCAGTGGTGGATCAACACCGTCAGCTATCCGGTGAATATTGGCGGACGGCCGTTGAATTCTTGGCCGTCGTTCATCATCGTGACCTTTGAAATGACGATTCTGTTTTCCGGACTATCAGCGGTGTTTGGGATGCTGGCGCTGAATGGGTTGCCTATGCCCTACCATCCGGTGTTCAACGTGCCGCAGTTCGAATCGGTCACCAGAGACCATTTCTTCGTCATGATTTTCTCGTCCGACAAGAATTACGATGCAACGGACACACGACGGTTTTTGGAAGAACTGGGACCGATTTCGGTCTCGGAGGTTCCCAGCTGATGGCAAAGCTCCGCAAATTTTTGGGACTCGGGTTGCTGCTGGTTCTGGCGGGCTGCCGTCAGGAAATGTACGACCAGTCGCGGGTCAGACCGCTGGCGCAGAGCGATTTTTATTCCGACTTGCGGACGGCGCGGCCGCAGGTGGAAGGAACGGTGGCGCGCGGGCAGCTTCATGAGGATGAGTATTTCTACACCGGAAAAATTGGCGGGAATCCCGGCGATTACATGCCGTTTCCGGTGACCGAAGAAGTTTTGGCACGCGGGCACGAGCGCTTCAACATCTATTGCGCGCCCTGCCATTCGCGGCTGGGCGACGGCAATGGGATGGTGCCGCAGCGCGGATTCAAGCATCCGCCAACGTACCATCAGGATCGTCTGCGCAAAGTGCCGCTGGGATACTTCTTTGACGTAATGACCAACGGCTTCGGCGTGATGCCCGACTACACAACGCAGATTGCGCCGCGTGACCGGTGGTGCATTGTGGCCTACATTCGCGCGCTGCAGTTGAGCCAGAACGCGACCCCGGCCGATGTCGCCGCGGGAGAGAAGGTGCCGTCGCCGCCGCTCAAGTTCAAAGAGCCGGGATCCGGGGCCACTCCGGCGACGCCACTTCCCGAGTCAAGTTATACAGGAGACGAACAGAAATGACGGCGCGCACAAACAACAACGAATTTGCAGCGCCTGAGATTGTGAATACAATCTATCAGCGGTCGCTCGGTGTGGGAATGCTGTTTGGCGTAGCGGCGCTGATTGCGGCCGTGGTGAAGCCGACCCGCGAGCAGTTCTTTCATTCTTATCTTCTAGGTTTCATGCTGTGGCTGGGCGTGACGCTAGGCAGCATGGCGTTCCTGATGATCCAGCACCTGACCGGCGGCAAATGGGGGATGGTGATTCGCCGCCAGCTTGAGGCGGCGATGAAGACTCTGCCGCTGATGGCGGTGCTGTTTATCCCGATCATTGCGGGGATGAGACATCTTTATGTGTGGACAAATCCAGCCGCGGTCGCGAAAGACACGCAGTTGCAGCGGATCACGCAGTCGTATCTCACGTCCAATGGCTTTATCGGCCGGGCAGCGGGTTACTTTGCGATCTGGCTTGTGCTCGCCTTCATTCTGAATCGGTGGTCAAGAGAACAGGACTCACCTCCGGTGCAAAACCTGAGCCCGCGTTTTCGCAAAATCGCTGCCCCGGGGCTGATTCTGTATGCTTTCACCATTTCGTTCGCCGTGATTGACTGGGTCATGTCGCTTGATCCGCACTGGATTTCAACCATTTACGGTTTCATCTTCATTGTTGGTGAGTGCCTGTCGGCCATGTGCTTTATGGTCGTGGTGGAGAACATCCTGGCGCGCTACCAGCCCACTGCTTCCTTGTTGAAGGCGAAAGAAGTCCACGACCACGGCAAACTGATGCTTACGTTTGTGATGCTGTGGGCGTATTTCAGTTTCTCGCAGTTGCTCATCATTTGGGCGGGCAATTTGCCCAGCGAGATTACGTTCTTCACGCGGCGACTGAACGACGGCTGGCAGAGAGTAGGGCTGGCGCTGGTGCTGTTTCATTTTGCTATTCCGTTTCTGTTTCTGCTTTCGCGGGGCTTTAAGCGCGATCCAAGAAAACTGGTGTGGCTCGCGTGCTGGCTCATCTTTATGCGGTTCGTGGATTTGTACTGGTACATCGAGCCGAACTTTCATAAGGGACTCTATTTCAGCTCCCTAGCATTGCTGGATCTGGTGGTCCCCATCGCCATTGGCGGATTCTGGCTGGCGCTGTTCTTTCATAACCTGAGATCGCGGCCGCTGCTGCCGGTTTACGACTTGCATGCGCAGGAATTCCTGGAGTACGCCGGAGCAGCCCATGACTGAACACCTCAAACATCAGAATGGCGGCGGCTTCGAGCACGAAGATCTTGGCACCCGGCCCATGTTCGGTTTCCTGATTGGGCTGGTGGTCACGGGGGTGCTGGTTTATTACGTGATCTGGGGCATGTTCCATTTCATGGACGCGTACGAGCGCAAGCAGCAGCACACCAAGAGCCCGATGGTGCAGATGCAACCCGACACGAGAGAACCGGACACCATGAAGACCCACGAAAAGGTGCAGCAGGAATTTCCCCTACCGCGCCTGGAAGACGACGAGCGCACCGAGATCAACGATTTCCGTTATCAGCAGGATGAGACGCTGGGCAGTTACGGCTGGGTGGATCAGAGCGGGGGAGTGGTGCGCATTCCCATTGATCGCGCCATGCAGTTGATCGCGCAACGCGGATTGCCGACGATTTCGCAAGCAGGCGCCGTACCGGCATCGGCGGACAATTCGCAGAAAGCACCGGCGGCTAAGAACGCCGGAAAAGGAAAACCGCAGTGAGCAGCAAGAGTTTCCACAATTCGATGGTCTGGGCGCTTGCCGTTGTTGTGTTGAGCGCGACCGCATTGGGCCAGAATATGACTAACGGGATCATGTCGCCGCCTTCCAATGTGCGGCCGGCGGGTTTGCACGATGTCGACATCGTGCAACATCTTGATCAGCAGATTCCGGCGGAGCTGATTTTCCGCGATGAGAGCGGCAAGCAAGTACGGCTGGGAGACTACTTTGGCAAGAGGCCGATGATTTTGAATCTGGTCTATTATCGCTGCCCCATGCTGTGCAGCGAGGTGATGGCTGGGCTCTCGGGTTCGCTGAAAGCTCTGAAATTCGATGTGGGCAAGGAGTTTGACGTTATCACCGTCAGCTTCGATCCCAAGGACACTCCCGAGGCCGCGACCGCCAAGAAAGCGGATTACATCAAGCGTTATGGCCGGCCGGGGGCAGCCGATGGCTGGCATTTTCTGACTGGATCTCAGGAGTCTATCGCCGCACTCACCAAGGCCGTGGGATTTGGATATCAATACGACGCCAAGAGCGGACAGTTTTCACACGCGACCGCCATCATGATTCTGACGCCGCAGGGAAAACTGGCGCAGTACTACTACGGCGTGGAATATCCGCCGAAAGATTTGCGGCTGGGGCTGATTCAGGCTTCGCAGAACAAGATTGGAACGCTGGCCGATCAGGTGCTGCTGTATTGCTACCACTACGACCCGACAACGGGGAAGTATGGCGCCATCATCAGCCGGATTATTCAGCTCAGCGGGGGGGCGACGGTCCTTTCGCTTGGGCTTTTCTTAATTATATTGTTCCGTCGCGGTTCACATAACGACCCAAAGGAGCTGAACAGGTCTCGTCAATATGTTCGATAACTTTCCCTTGTGGCCGGTTGGCGCGTCGTCGCATTCGTTGGCGGTGGATTTGCTCTACATTTTTTTGGTAGCGCTCTCCGCAGCGACGACGCTGGCAATCTTTGCCGTGATCGCCGTCTTCAGCATGAAGTACCGGCGGCGCCACGGACGCGAAGCCACGCCCATTCATGGCTCGCTGCTATTGGAGATCGGATGGTCGGTTATTCCGCTGGGGATTTTCTTTGTTATTTTTGTCTGGGGTGCCGTGATTTTTTTTGACCTGCGCACTCCGCCGCAGGACGCAACCGAGATCTACGTGGTTGCGAAGCAGTGGATGTGGAAGCTGCAGCACGTGGAAGGTCAGCGCGAGCTGAATGAGTTGCATGTTCCGGTCGGCAAAGACATTAAACTGATTATGACTTCGCAGGACGTGATCCACAGCTTCTATGTTCCGGCGTTTCGCGTCAAGCAGGACGTTATTCCGGGTCGTTATACGACGATGTGGTTCCGGGCAACTAGGTCGGGCACTTATCATCTATTCTGCGCGCAGTATTGCGGCACCCAGCATTCGGACATGATCGGTGACGTAGTGGTCATGGAGACCGCCGAATATCAGACGTGGCTCTCCGGCGGAGTTCCCACCGGCTCGCTGGCGCAGAACGGGCAAGCTTTATTCCAGCAACTGGGATGCTCTACTTGCCACCGCTTTGACGTACAGGGCCGGGGGCCGAATTTGACCGGGGTCTTCGGCAAGCCGGTATTGCTCGAAGACGGACGGACGGTAGTCGCCGACGAGAATTACGTGCGCGAATCCATCCTGGTTCCGGCGGCGAAGGTCGTTTCCGGATTCAAGCCGGTCATGCCGTCGTTTCAAGGGCAGGTCAGCGAAGAGCAATTGACTTCGCTGGTGGAATACGTGAAATCATTAAGTCAAGCGCCGGCAGCACCGGCCGGCAACTCAGCTTCTTTGAAGCCGAAGGAATAGCAATGGCGACCCCAGCAGTAAGTACGGAAAAGAAAAATTACCTGAACGCGGAGTACGGCATCCGCTCGTGGCTGTTCACCACCGACCACAAGCGCATCGCCCTGCTTTACCTCATTTCGATCACGGCATTTTTCTTTATCGGTGGATTTTTTGCTTTGCTGATCCGGCTGGAACTGCTGACCCCGGCGGGCGACCTGATGTCGGCGGACATGTACAACAGAGCCTTCACCATGCACGGGCAGGTGATGGTTTTCTTCTTCCTGATTCCGTCGATCCCCGCCGTGCTGGGGAACTTCCTGGTCCCGATGATGATTGGGGCGAAAGACCTGGCGCTGCCGCGCATCAACCTGCTGAGCTGGTACATCTACATCGTCGCAGGAATTCTGTATCTGCACTGCATTGTGACCGGTGGCGTGGATACGGGTTGGACATTCTACACGCCTTTTTCCACGATGTTCAGCAACACGCGGGTGGTTGAGGC
>WNGK01000354.1_pt1 | contig 151898 bp, 130 predicted proteins | sample 5400601 | NCBI WGS metagenome assembly WNGK01 (sample SAMN13153376, study PRJNA577476) | soil metagenome | isolation source: 60 cm soil or saprolite under Garry oak tree replicate 1 | place: USA:California | collected 2016-06-15 | reverse complement strand
CCAACCCCACTCCTGCGCCCCTGCGTGTCAAGAACGCTGGAGGAACTGAGTATCGGTTTTGTTGGAACCTCTAAGACGACCGAGCAAGAAGAAAACAGAGCGGGAGGTTCTTCCTCCCCTTCTCTTTGTTGTCTCGCTTTTAGGAGACTTCGTCCTCCAGCCAGCGCTACAGCTCGGCAGCGTCCGGGTGGGTGTGGCGAGTGGGGAAACGGGTGTACAATGCCGGACGTTTTCGAGGGGAAACAAACTGCAGCCCAGAGGAGCGAACGGAGGCACCGGTAATGTCAACGGGGACGAGATCAGCACCTACTTATTGGACCATTGGGATAGCCGCCCTGGCCGCTCTTCTCCTGGTGGCCTGCAAGAAGGCCGCGCCTCCAGACGGAGTTTGCACCTATGAACAAATGTCCGCGGGCGCAGCGGTCCCTTCGGGCCAGGGCGGCATCCAAGTGCTGGCCTCCACCGACACCTACTTTATGGTGCGCGACACAACAGGCAAACAGATTGCAAGCGCGCACGTGAATGGGATGAACGCCCGTGCCGGCCGGAGACTATCAGGTGGTGGTTAACAACTCCATGCATGCAACCTCGGCCCAGTCGAAGATGCTTACCAAGTGCACGACGGGCGCGGTCCTCGTCGACGGCAAGACCGATGAGTATTATGCGGTGCTCGACAAAGCAGCCCAGCAACTGGCCTCGGCGCACTTGGCCTCGGCTCTCTCGCTGTTTCCTGGAAGTTATCAGGTTCGCCTGAACAACACCGACTCTGCTGCGAACCTGCAGGCGGGCTCGATGCTCGAATTGAAGCCTGGAACTGTCAACGTTGACGCCGGAACCGACGAATACTATGCGGTTCTGGACGCCGCGACCAGGCAGCTTGCATCGAGCCACGTGGGGCGCGCGCTGGGCTTGTTTGCAGGGAGTTACACCGTCCGCATCAACAACACCGACGCCAAGGCGGATGTCCGCGCCGGCGAATCCACAAATGTTCCCTCCGGCACGTTGGTCGTCCACGGCTCGACCGACGAATACTACGTCGTCGCGAACAGTGCGGGGGGCAACTCGCCTCCGCGCACCTGGAGAAGCCGCTCGCCTTCGTTCTCGGCACGTACAACGTAAAGGTGAATAACACGACCACGCCGGAGACCATTGCTTCCGGCGTCACCGCCGAGGTCACGACCGGCGCCGTGGTGCTGCAGGGTTCAACCGATGAGTACTATGCCATCGTCGATTCCGTGGGTGCGCAGCTGGCTTCCGCTCATCTGGGGCACCCGCTTTCGTTGGTGCCCGGGGCCTACCGAGCCAAGCTCAACAACGTCCCCATGTCTGTTCAGGTTGAGGCTGGTCGCAGTGGCGATTATCAGGCAGGATCCCTGACCGTGAAGGCTGCTGGCTCGGATTACTACGCTGTGCTCGACGCTTCCGGCACGCAGCTTGCGTCCAAACAGGTCAACCAGCCCGTCTCCTTGCCCGCGGGAAAATACACCGTGAAGGTCGGCAATAACACCCGCCCGGCTGCGGTCACGGCGGGGCAGACTATGGTGTTGAACTGGCGAACGCCCATTCCGGCGTTTTAAGTCGGTTTTACCGTGCAAGCCGCCGATACCTTTGAAAGATGCAGCTGGAGTCTGATATTCCCTCGTGCTCCGAGTGATCCTCATATACTCCCTTGTTCTCACACAGCATCACGCACTGGCCGTGCGCGACCTCATAAACCAGAGTAATTTGAGGACTGTTTTCGGGACTCGTTTGCGTTTGCTCTTCGCCATTGGAAGCGGCCTCCGCTGCCGCGGCGAAAAGCGTGATCCTGCCCCCGATCTCCTAACCAGTAGCGCGTTTCTCAGTATACAATCACGTGCGGACACAAGGCCGCCGTCTTGACCACTCGAAGCCTGCGCGCCTTTTCTCTTGACAGTATCGTCCTGGTTCTTTACACACTTGCCTGAAAGAGTGCTTCTCATTCTCTGGCGGAGGAATCCATGGGCGCTCGAATCTCACGGCGAGGCTTCTTGAGGGGTGCCGCCACGGCAATTCCACTGGTTGCTGTTGTTGAACCGGCAACCGGGAGACTTTCATTAGACAAGCTCTCCCCCAATGCCGTCACTCCCAGTGATCGCATTGTGGATATTCATCTCCACTTCGATGAAAACAACCCAAATTTCATTCGAGATCTAGTGACTCTGGCTGAGCGGATAAACCTTACCGCCTGCCTGCTTACGCCTTATGCTCATCGCGCGCAGGTGGCCGATGCGGCGAAGCAGTATCCAAAGCAGATTGTTCCGTTCGGCTTTGTTGATCTAGACGCCCCCGATGTTCTGACGCAGATCAAGGACTTTCACGCTCTGGGATATCGTGGACTGGGTGAACTTGAGTTCGTAAAAAAGCCATATACCGACGTTTCCTATCTGCCGGTGTATGAACTAGCGAGCGAATATAGTTGGATAGTCACGTTTCACACTGGCATTGTCCTGCGTCGTAGTTTTGATCAGCCGGAGGACGTCGCTTCTTACCGAATGCGGGCGTTTCATCTGGAGGAGATTGCCCGCCGCTTTCCGAGATTGACCGTCATCGGAGCTCACTGCGGCAATCCAGAATATGAGTGGGCTGCCGAGGTCGCTCGTTGGAATCCCAACGTCTTTTTCGATCTGAGCGGTTCCACGTTGACAAAGATGAGTGGGCGCCTCGCTGAATTCAAGAACTTCTTCTGGTGGTCCGGCCAGGGGGAATGGAAAACGCAGACGCCTGCCAATGACCCCAGCGCCTTCATTAAGCTGATGTTCGGATCTGACAGTGGCCTGGATGGGATCGCACAAGTAGTCAAGCAATATCGAGCGCTGTTCAACGCCTGTGATGTCCCAGCCAGCACGCAGCAGATGATCATGGGGGGAACACTGGCCAGCATACTTCGATTGTGAAGAAGTCAGAAACCCAAAACGGCTTCGGTTCAGCGCGATCTTCTAACATTGGGCATCCCTTAGTAGCTGACCAAGGTACTGCAAATGGTTGACAATGACCCAAAAAACGTGGTACAAGCACCCCGCCATACGATCTGCCTGACGCGCTCAACGTCCCTTCATTCTTTCACGTACGGCGCTCTGCGGCGAAAGGAGTTACCTGTGTTGAGAAAAGTCGAAATCGAGGCCCAAAAGTATCTGTTACATCTCCTGTTTCTGCTGTCGTATGTCTTGCTGATGGGAACCATCAGTTTGGGGCAGATCGGGACGGGCAGCGTGACCGGCCTGGTCTTCGATCCAAGCGGCGCCGTGGTCGCCGACGCTGAGGTGACCGTCACCAATGTCGATCGCAATACACCACGTACTACGCGCACAAATGCAACAGGCTCTTACGTAGTCACTGACCTACAGCCGGGGCGTTATTCGGTGACTGTAAAGCGCGCGGGGTTTCAAACTGCTGTAGTCTCCCCATTTGAGTTGCAGGTCGACCAGAAGGCCCGCGTTGATGTGAACCTGCGGGTGGGCCAGGTGAGCGACATCGTTACCACCGTCGCTGAGGCGCCGCTACTGGACACAGAATCCGCCACTGTAGGCCAGGTAATTGACACGAAGCGCGTCTCGGACCTGCCCTTAAACGGCCGCGACTTCCTGGACTTGGCCACCTTAGGGCCGGGAGCTACTTTCACCAAGGACGGTAACACCGCATTTCAGGAGGTCCGAGATGTGGGACGACGGGCTAGTGATCAGTACTCGCTGGGCGGCACGCGACCTCAGGATACCGATTTTCTCTTGAACGGCGCCACTAACACCTCGCCGGATTTCAACACATTTGGGTCGGTGCCTTCCATTGATGAAGTTGAAGAATTTAAGGTACAGACCAATTCCTATACGGCCGAATTCGGCCGTGGCGCCGCGCAGTTGAATGCAGTCACCAAGGGCGGCACAAATACTTTTCACGGTACCGCTTACGACTTCCTCAGGAATGATGTCCTGGATGCAAAGAATTTCTTCAACGACATCAATGCCGGCAAAGCTGGAGCGCCAAAGCCGCCTTTCCGGCGCAACCAGTTCGGCGGAACCGCGGGCGGGAAGATCGTGGCCGACAAGATGTTCTTCTTCGGCAGTTACGAAGGCCTGCGCGACCGTACCGGTGCCACTGAGATCGCTACTGTACCAACGAACAACGCCCGCAACGGTATCTTTACAGATTATGGCATCCCGATCTTCATGCCACATCCGACAGACCCGAGCGCCAACCCGAACTTTTTTCCCGGCAACACCCTGCCGGCTGGGTGCTTCAATTCCGACCCATCAACTGACGTCCCCTGGAACAATATGACCATCCCGCAGCAGTGCTGGAACGGGCCTGTCGCGAATTTTCTTTCCAGTTCTCAGTACGTGCCCGCGCCGAACCTGCCTGGAACGCTGGACAATCTCACCGGGGTTGTAAGTCTTCCCACAGACTTCGATCAAGTCGCGGGCCGGCTTGACTATGCTCTGACTCCTAACACTAATCTGTGGGGGAGGTATTCCTGGTCGCGGGAAGACAGTACTACCAACGATGTGCAACCAGTTAAGAAACTGGTGGAATCCGCGAAAACGCAGACCATTACTCTTCATTATTCCTGGACGATAAGCGGCACCAAAGTAAATGAGGCGAGAGTGAATTGGTTGCGTGTCAATTCCAGCCGAGTTGGTCCACTGGCGGGGACTACTAATGTGGCTGCGTCGCTCGGGATTCCTGGTGTTTCCAATGATCCGATTGATTTTGGCACGCCAAACTTCCTCGGCGAAGGCGACAGCCTTTCCTTAAATCTCGGCGAAGACGCTTTCGGCCATCCCCTTCGCAAACTACAAGCCACCTACGAATACGGGGATGATTTCTCCGTAGCCACCAGTCGCCATACCTTCAAGCTTGGGGCGGATATCCGCCATGAAAATCTGAATCTCCTGTCGCACAACATTGCCCGTGCCTCATTCGTGTCCCCTGCGATCGCTACCGGGGCATTGGATGGGAGTGGCGGATTGTCGTTGGCCTCCATGCTGCTGGGGATTAGCAACGATTCGGAAGTGGCCAGCGGCGATTCACATGTTCATCTGTTCCGCTGGGCGCAAGCGTACTATGCGCAGGACGACTTCAAGCTGAGGAACAATTTAACCCTGAATTTCGGCGTGCGCTATGATGTGGCGCCGTTCTGGCACGATCTTAATGACGCGATGGTGAACGTGGATTTCAGTGGGCCTATACCAGTCGTGGTACGGCCCGGAAGCGGCGATCCCTACGCCGGTTTTCCGCCAGTAACGTTTGATTCGGATCCCAATTCGCCGACCTATCTGCCTTACGTGCGGGACAATCGCCTGGGCCACAATCTTGTATTTACGGACCGCACCAATATAGCGCCACGGTTCGGATTCGCATGGTCGCCTGGTTTCGGCAAGGGCAAGACCGTGGTCCGCGGCGGCGCAGGAATTTTCTATTCGCCCATGAATGCCGACCCCTGGTTTGATTTTGCGCGCAATGCCCCACGCGCAGCGAAGTTCATTCGCAAGGCGGAATTGTCGGTGGTCGATCAGATCTTCAGCAACACCTCGCAAACGATCATCCAGCCGTCAATGTTCACGGTCAATCCGCACCTGAAGACTCCCCGCATTCAACAATGGAGTCTCGGTGTACAGCAGGAACTTGCAAAGAACACGGTTCTGGAAATCGGTTATGTAGGTTCAGCTTCCACTCACCTGCCGCACCTGCTTGATCTCAACCAGACCTACCCCGCAATGCAGGGTGATAAAGTTCTGCAACCGGTCACCTACCTGCCGCAGCGCTACCAATCGCTGACAAATTTTTACAACCTCTTCACCAACGAAACCTCGGCGAATTACAACGCGCTGCAAACGAAAGTGGAAAGGCGCTTCTCGGGAGGGTTCACATTACTGAGCTCTTTCACTTGGTCCAAGAGCCTAGACACGGCCTCAGGAACCCGCGACGGCGGCAATGGATTCTCTACTCCCCACATCTACGACTTCAAACTGGATTACGGCCCCTCTGCTTTCGATGCCAAGCTTAATTGGGTCAATAGCGCGCTCTACGAGCTTCCCTTCGGCAAAGGCCGGCATTGGGGCAGCGGTTGGTCCGGCCCGGTGGAAAAGCTAATTGGGGGATGGCAGATCGGCGGAATCAGTTTCGTCCGCACTGGTTTTTCCGCGTCCTGCCTCACAGCTAGCGATGCGGCAGTCAACAATGTTGGTTTTGAGCAGGACTACTGTGACCTCGTCGGCGATCCCAACAGCGCGCCAAAGTCATTCCTTAACTGGTGGAATCTTTCGGCCTTCGCCTTGCCGACTGATGGCGAGGTTTTCGGAAGCGCGCATCGCGGCGTTCTGCGTGGTCCCCGATTCGTGAGCGTGGATTTCAGCGCCATGAAGACCACAGCCATTACGGAGCGCCTGAACCTGCAGTTTCGGTTCGAAGCCTTTAACCTCTTGAACCACCCGCTTTTGTCCATGCCGAACCCGTTTGTGGACACTTATCCGCAATACGATCCTAGTGGGAGATTCCCTGTGGGGCCGCTCAACATCAACCAGATCGGCTCGTTCAACTCGATTAGCAGTACCGCAGCCGATAATCGGCAGCTCCAGTTTGCTCTGAAGTTAATTTGGTAGCTATACGCGCAGGCTGAGACTGCTTCGTAGACGGGACCACCTTGTGGAGAGATGTCAGCTCTCTGGCGGGTGGTCCTGAATCATTTCTGCAGCAGCATTCCAATATTGCTTCTTGCCCGACCAGTAAGCCTCTGTCGACATGATGCACGCTACGGAATGCGCAAAACCATTATCGACGGTGCAATGAGGCTGCTGGCGCGCTCGCATGCACTCGAACCAGTTGGCGGTATGTTCCAGCGTCAAATCACCCATGCCCATGGGCGGAAGCGTGGTTCCACCCGCCAGAAGAATATCCGTCGATGGCCTTAGCTTGTCGATATCCGGATTGTCTTCGTGGTTCCCCTTCTCCTCCACCACGCTATATCGCGGGCTGCCCTCGCCGCCGTGGTTAACGAGCGTCGCTTTTTTGCCCATATAGCGCGTGAACGAAGGGGCATCGTTTCCAAAGCTCGTCGAGTAACTTACCAGAAAGCCCTTTGGGTATTCCATCAGTGCCTGGAAGGTATCCGCATTCTCTCGGCCATCGGGCCACGCCAAGATGCCGCCATGGGCTACGACAGAGCGAGGAAAATTCGCATTCGTGAACCAATGCACCAGATCTGTGGCATGGCTCATCCACTGGTCAGGAATTCCGCTGGAAAACTCCCTATATAGTCGGAACTCGCAGTAGATCTGCGGGTCAAAGGGACGGTATGGTTTGGTCATCAGCCATTTGCGCCAATCGGTATCCTGCTCGCGCACTTTTTTTGATTCCGGTCGCCCGCGCCACCTGGGTCCGTGATAATTCCAAACAATTTCTACTTTGGTTACGTCTCCCAGAGCCCCAGTCTGCACCAAGTCATGAGCCGCGCGGGGGTAAGGCTCGCTGCGATGTTGTGTGCCCACCTGGACAATCCGATTGTGTTGCTTTACCGCGTCACGTGCCGCCTTGGCCTCAGCGACAACGTTTCCCATCGGCTTTTCAACATAAGCATCTTTGCCGGCTTCGGCAGCCATTTTCAGAATGGGCGAGTGCGAGTGCTCAGGGGTGGATATGACGACCGCATCAACGTCGGGAAGTGCGAGCACATCCTCCAGATACTGGAATGCGCGCGGCGCCCGGCCATAGTATTGAGAATTTTGTTTGACGGCCCGTTCGCGGTGGAGGTTCCACAAATCACAGACGGCCGTCATCTGTACATTGTGAGTGGTCTTATGCTGGGCAATTATCCAGTCCAGTTCCTGGCCTCGGTCCCCCGGGCCAATGTGGGCGAGCGAAATTCGATCGTTCGCACCTGGAATCCTAGCGTACGAAACCGCGTTAGAGACCACGGCAGCGCCAATCAGCGCCGCTGATCCAGTCAGGAAAGTCCTGCGATCAGTTTTTGTTTCTGATTTGTTCATTTTGTCTGTGCCTCTGCCGGCGATTATCCTACTCGCGCGTTTGAGAATGTCAACGCGGATGTCAAAAAATCCCGGGCTGACGGCCAGTTGACGGCGTGTTATTGTTGCAGTTCGTGAGCACCCCGCTTCGAGGCACCAGTCACGGAATCTACTCAAGCCTGCGCCGGTTTTCGAGGTGAACTTATGACGTATTTTGCTCAGCTGCAAAGGAGATGAAGATGAGATTCATGCTTGCTCTTTCAGTTTTATCTCTGGCCTGCGTGGTAGAGGCTCAGACAGGCAGCAAAAGCGCCAAGGCAGACGACTCAGATTTGAAGAGCACCGAACAGCAGTGGGTGGCTGCGTATTATGGCGGCGATGGGAAGACCCTTTACCATATGGAGGCCGATGATTTCACTGTTATTGCAAATGGCCAGAAGCCGCAGACGAAGGCGGAGCAGATCGCCGAGGTCGAGGGCCGCGGACCGGTCGGGGTTCCACAGCCCAGTGTGGAGGAGGAGGTCCGCCATTATGGAGATGTGGCTCTAATCACTGGCTTGAGTGGAGGCTCGAATGTGCGTTTCACAGCCGTTTGGGTAAAGATGAACGGCTCGTGGAAAGTCGTACATCTACACTACTCACGGGAGTGATCGCGAGTCACACCCGGGCGATCCCCAGATCGGGTTCCACTGCAGCCGAACCGCTGCGAGAACAGATGTCCCCATAGAAAAGTTGAATCCCTTGTTCGGTTACCAACCTCACTCCGGCCTCAAGGATTCTCGATGATCAACGAAGAGGCGGTCCTGAGCTTTGCGCAGAATTATGGCAACATCCTAGGCGTGCTGAAAACGCTCGAACGCGGAGAGGAATTGATCCATATTCCCGCGCGCAACGTAGCGATCAGTGCTCGCATCGACGAGCACATCGAACGCGTCCCCACAGAGCATGACGAGATGCAGTGGCGACTAATTCGCTTAGGTCAACTGGCCAGATAGTGAGGCATGCCGAGAGTGGCACCCGCCATCGAACTCAATCCCGTGATGAAGGCCACATTGGACCACTTGGCACGCTCGGCGTCTACTCCGCAAGCGTTGGCGTTGCGCAGTCGCATTGTCTTGGCCGCGGCTGCGGGACAGGCCAATCAGCAGATCGCCACCGCCCTGCAGGTTCCCGAAGTCACGGTAGGCAAATGGCGCCGCTGTTTTGCAAGCCAGGGTCTGGATGGTTTGCAGGATGCAGCTCGTTCCGGACGGCCACCGAAGCATAGTCAGGAAATCCTGCAGAAAGTGCAGAGCCGGGTGTGCCAGCCGCCGGAACATCACAGCCGCTGGAGCGTGCGCACGCTGGCCACAGACCTGGGGTTGCCTTCCAGCACGGTGCATCAGATGTTGGTTGCCTCGGGTCTGCAGCCCCATCGGATTCGCACCTTCCCCTTCAGTCCCGATCCCGATTTCGAGGCCAAACTGCTGGACATCGTCGGCCTCTACTTGAACCCGCCCGAGCACGCGCTGGTGCTCTGCGTCGATGAAAAGACCGGCATCCAGGCGCTAGACCGTACCCAGCCTCTGTTGCCATTGAGTGCCAAGAAGCCCCGGAGTTGGACCAACGAGTACGTCCGTCACGGCACCCAGACCCTGCTGGCTGCTCTGGAGGTTGCTAGCGGAGAGGTCGTGGCACACATCAAACAACGCCGCACGTCGGTGAACTTTCTGCGATTCATGAATGACGCGGTCGGCGCCTTTCCAAAACGGGAGTTGCACGTCGTCCTCGACAACCTCAACATTCACAAAAACGAAGCGGCCAAGCGCTGGCTGAGACGACATCCCCACGTGCACTTCCACTACACACCCACACCTGCCTCCTGGGTTAACATGATCGAATGCTTTTTCAGCATCCTTGGCAAACAGGGTCTGTCGCAAAGCGTGCACACTTCGAAACGCCAACTCAAGGAGTTCCTGTTGAATTACATCGTCCAGAACAACAAGAACCCCAAGCCGTTCGTGTGGACCAAGGGACCGGAGAAGCTCCAGCGCATCATCGAGGCCACCCAGGAATATCAGGCGGCTCACCCGCGCACCCTCAGGAAGCGGCGTCGCAAGGCGCATAGTATAAATAATTAACTGGACGATGTACTAGTTGGATCTTAGATTAGGCGCGTAACATTCTTTCTATTTCAGCCCATCTACGACGTACAAGTCAGAGAGGATTCGAAAATAGTCATACGCGTAGGATTTGCGATCGGAGCTGAAGCGAGCGCCTCCCACGGTCACGACGCCCGCTGGATCGGACGGCGAGAAAGTCTTCACCTCCTCAAGTTTTGACGAGTCGACATATGCTTGCAAAACCTTCGCCGGAACTCCCGGTCTCAGCACGAGAATAGTCTTCCCATCTTTCTCCCAGTCGATTACCTCGTCACCTGGCGCGAGCGTGATGGTAAAGGGCTGGCGATCGCCGCCGTCGAGCGGGTACAACCAGCGCTTTCTCTCCTGGTCTGCGACCAGAACGAACTTGCCATCGGGTGATACTAAGAGTCCAAGGATGCCTTCAGGGGTTACGGCCCGCGTTTTGCCGCTGTCCAAATCCATCAAGTACGTGCGCGCACGGTGATTTGCCTCGGAAGCGAAGAATACAATGCCGTGTCCGGATGGAAGCCAGTTGACCCGAGTGTGCTCCAGAGAATCGTTGGTGACGACCCTGGGTTGCCCAGCGCCGGTGGGCAGAAGTTCAATCTGTGCCGGAGAAGCAAGATTAATCGTAGCCACCCACTTTCCGTCGGGCGAGAGAGCGGGAAACGCTCCGCTGCCCAAACGTACTGCCGAACTTCCGTCCATCCCGCGCATGAACACGGAATAGTTGCTCCCTACGCCTTCTCCACTTTCAAAAAATACCAGGTTCTTGCCATCTGGCGAGACATTGGCGATCAAGCTCCAGTCGAACCAGGAGAGGTCTCGTTCATTTTTGTCGCCATCATGGAAGCCAAGAATGCCGAAATGATCGCTCTCGACGGTTAAGAGGGCCCGACCGCTGCTTGTAAGATCCTGCAACGTCAGCACCCCCGGGACGCGCAGCACCAGACGCTCCTTCCCGGAGAGATTCATTGCATACAGGGCACGCGAGGCGCCTTCCTTGGAAGCTGTGAACCAGACTTCCTTCCCGTCCGGGGACCAGGCCAGGCCTTGAACGGTAATAAAGAAGCTAGACGTGACCTTGATGTTGCCGTTGCGGTCGAGAATTACGACTCGACCATCATCGCCGTTCGGCACATGGTCTTCCATGGCAATTAAGTCGCCCCGAGGGGAGAAACGCACATGGCTTAGCCAGCCCCGAGGCTGGTAAATGATCTTTCCCACGGGGAACTCGAGGTTGATGCCACGACCGGCGACTTTGGCCACCGCGAGGTCGGAACCGTCGGGCGTCCAATCCGCCCAAGTAACTCCCTCCGCAATTTCCCGCGGCGCGCCGCCCGCGAGCGGGACTCGACCCATGGTCCCCGCAGCCGTAAATGGGGACAATTGACGCTGCTCCATGCTCACGGCGAGTTCGCCATTGGCTGACACGCTCAGCAGTTGCGTTTTGTCCAAGCCTAGAGAGCGGGAATCGGTGCTGTCGAAGCGAGTCGTGAACAATTCCGTCGGTCGGCCTTCGAGCGCGGCGCCATAGATGATAGTCTGACCATCTGGAGAAAACCGCGCCGAGAGAATTGTGCCACGCCGGAAAGTTAGACGATGAAAGTGGGGGATGGACGTGTTGGCCGAACGTTGACCGGCGAGGTAGACGACCGCCAATATCACGCAAAGCGCAATTACAGCGCCTACCGGCAGCAGCAATCCTCGTCGCTGAGGTACGGGTGCTAATCGCTGTGCGCGTGATGTGGTGGTGGACGAGATACCGGGGAGGACTTCCAGACCGAAGGCGACATCGCTGATGGAGTGAAAGCGCTGTGCGGGATTCTTTTCCAGGCAGTGCCGGACAATACGTTCCAGCGCTGGCGGAACATTGAGAGCAGTTTCGGCGAGTTCTGGTGGCTCCTCTTTGAGGATGGCGCTCATGGTGTCGGCTGCGGTTTCAGCATGAAATGCACGTTTCCCAGAGATCATCTCGTAAAGAATGGCGCCGAAGGAAAAGATGTCAGAGCGAGCATCTGCATCCTTGCCCCGGACTTGCTCGGGGGACATATAACCCACCGTGCCCATGACGACGCCCGGTTCCGTGACGGCCTGGATGGTGGGGGCATCGCCACTCTCTCGCGCTAACTCGGGGCGCGTCAGCTTTGCCAAACCAAAGTCCAGGATTTTTACCCTGCCGTCATTGGTGATGAAAAGGTTTTCAGGTTTCAGGTCGCGATGTACGATGCCCTTCTCGTGTGCGGCTGCCAATCCCCGCGCAACCTGCAATGCATAATCAATGGCTTTTCGGACTGATAGCGGGCCACGTTTCAGGCAGTCTCGTAGAGTCTCTCCCTCCAACAATTCGGAGACGACATAGGGCGCACCGCGGTTATCGCCGATATCGAAGATGGAAAGGATGTTGGGATGATTGAGCGCCGCCGCGGCGCGTGCCTCTTGCGCGAAGCGCTGCAGCCGATCGCGATCCGCTGAATACGAAACGGGCAAAATTTTGATTGCTACTGTGCGATCGAGCCGGGCGTCATGGGCGCAATAAACCTCGCCCATACCGCCTGCACCGACCAGCGACTGTATCTCATAGGGCCCGAGCTTGGTGCCTGGATTGAGAGCCATAGATTCGCTCGGATTATAGTTCAACCTTAAGGCGGGAAAAATTGTCTGAGGCTCAGAATGCGGGACTTGGCCATAAGTCCCGACGAACTAACCGGAAGCCATCTGCAACTGAGGCGAGAACGCGTCCAGGGCAAACTGCCATTCAGAACGCTGGCCACGAAGTTCGGGGTTTTCGGATCGAATGCTCCCTCAGAGCAATCTTGGGAGACTCAAGAAGCAAGCTGAGGATGAAAGAAAGCAATAGGAGTGCCCCGCGTCGTTGAGCAACACACCGCATTGTTCAAGGGCGTATGCACAGCCCTCCAGTAGATATTGAGCTGTCACAGACATTGGCCCAGTCTACGTCATCCAGATCCGTGGCTGATGGGTTCCGGATGATCAAAAAAAAGCCATCGGCAACGGGATATCTCTTCTGCGAAGGCAGCGTCCGAGCAAGAAGAAAGAGAGCGGGAGGTTCTTCCTCCCGCTCTCTTTTGCTATTTGCCTGCGCACTCAGCGCAGTTGCCGTCTACATCGAGCGGCAATTCGCTTCTGAACCCTTCTGCGCCGCAGTTGGAGCAATCGACCCAATTCTCCAGGTTCCCATTGTCATTCACCATCGCCACGCGGCAGTCCCCGTCCACCAGGAAGACGTTCCCGGAGTTCGGATTGAACTCCACTGCGATTTCGTGAGCCAGTTCGTCCTGGTTGCTCGCCCAGGAGCGATGCCCATCCGAATACTTGGTGAGTAACTCGGCGGCGATCCCGATTTCCCGAAGGCCGAACTTCGAGAGATCCCGTTGTTCTCGGTCATACTAATTATTTCTTTTTCCAGCTGTTGTTTGTTATTCGTGGCTCGTCCGCTGGCGACTCGCCACGCCTCAAGGGAAGCGAGTGGGGGTCCCCGCCCGGTCAAGGTGGACACCGTAGGCAGAAACAAACAGAACGAGCCGCCGGAGATGGCGGGCTTTTGAAAATTGCAGACCTTGACTGGGTGGGGTGCTGGCTACCCTGAGAAGAAGGCGAGGAGAGAAAGCAGTTTGATGGGGATTCTTATTCGTGGTGTCGAGGGGTCCCGAATTCTGCGGGGTTCGGTCCCGGATTTCTCATGAGGCCTGGGTCTCGGATTTTGCGGGGTCTGGAGGGGGAAAAGTTTGGGCGGGCTACATTCTCGCCCGCCCATTGTTTCCGGATGGTTCTTTTCAGGCGGCTTGTTTTGCGGTGACTTTGTGGGCGATGGACGTATGAACGTCAAATGTTCGAACGGTGGGTTCGGTCTGGAGGAGGTGCAGTAGCGTATCGTGGATCTTCGGATACTGTTTGCGCTGATATTCTTCGGCATCCTCCTTCTTGTTCCAAAAGCTGAGAGCCAAAACGCGATCGAGCTCGCCGGACGAAACGAGCACAACCTCGTCCACGAAGCCGCGTTGCTTTTTCAGGATCGGCACCGCTTTCTCATTGATGGTGTTGGCAAGCTCTTGCGATTTCCCTGATTTGCTGGTCATTTCCACTACGCGCGTGAACATGTCCTTGCTCCTTTCTAAGGTTGGAAGGTGAAAGGAACCCGCCGCCGGCGCGGCAGCGGAGAGGCTATTTGCCTTGGAAGGCACCACCTTACCCCTGCCAATCCTCCGAGTCAATTGCCCAGATTTGGTGCAGCCAGCGGCTCAGGCGCTCTTCTTCGACGTGATGGCGGAGAAGTCAGACCAGCCCTGCTCGACATTCTGGCTACGGCAGTGCGGGCAGACGATCTTTCCCTCCTCATGTTCGGCGATGGTCAAACTCTTCGAAAATTTTTTCCTGCAGGCGTGACAGAAGAACTCGTAGTGGGGCATTGGGGACCTCCAAAAGTTTTAGAAGGGTAGTGGAAGGATTGTAGACCCGGGAGACAGGGGATTCAACATGGCGACCGGTCACGAATTCTGCCGGTTAGGTCCCGGATTTCTCATGAGGCCTGGGTCTCGGATTTTGCGGGGTCTGGAGGGGAAAAAAGGCGCGGGGGAGCGCGCCTTTTGCTTGTTTGCTATGGCTATGCTGCTGTGGCGTCCTCATCCTCATCCTGGAGCATGGAGCGGATCTGCTCGCGCAGTTCAGACGTCTCTTGGTGGCCATGCACTGTCTTCGCATGCAGGACAGCGAGGTCCAGAACGTCGTCTTCTGTGCCTGAAATGACGATTGAGCAGGACTTCTCCGACGGGAAACGGCGGCAATCGATCACTCTGCGGTGTTCGGCCATTGTGCCTCCTTGGAAACGTCGAGATTATAGGCCCGTCCCAACGCGGGTTCAACCCATAGTTCGTTCGGCCTAGCAACTTGGCCCGAACGCTGGCAGAGCGTCAAAGAAGACTGCGGAATGAATGGACGGGCGGATTGTGCGCCCGGGATGGGTGGAAGTCAAGAGGTTCAACGCGGCGTTCAACGCGGCGGTTCAACGCGGCGGCTGGTGTTCCCTTTGTTGCCACCCTTTCGCAGTCGCAATCCCAGTCTCCCGAGAGTGCGAGCCAGGCGAAGCCAGCCCATCTTCGACCCAATCTGCGTTCTCGGCGAGCAAGGGAATCACAAATCGGAGCGCTTCGATCTCTCTCCGCACGCGCTCGATATCCATCTCTTTTTGACTCAGAACCTGGTACGGATCCTTCATGGTTAACTTCCAGCACCTCACTGTTGGACCCATGCATTCGAAAGGTCCAATAGGATGAAGCCATATTGGCGAACGGCGTTATCGTACTCCGTTTTTCAACGTGACGGATCAGTGCCGTGGGTTGCGGAAGCTCTCGCTGTACTCGGTCATTTCCTCGCCAACCGGAATCCTTGATAGGCCAAGTACGCCGCGATGGCAAGCCCTATCCAGCTGATCCAAATTGGCACGACGGCCCCGGCAATAGTGGCCTGCCATCCACGCAGGAGGCGAACGGCATGAAGGAGAGCTATCAGAAAGAAGAGCACTGCCGTGACTAGAGAAAAGATTCGTTGCGTCATGGTCTACCCCGTCGAGAAGATTCGCTCAGGTTACCTGTTTTACGGAAAGCTGCGACCGCCTCGTCGTTGTTCCCGTACACCCTGAATATCTTGGCTAGACTTGTGCGTCGAAGCAATTCCTTAATGCGCTGGGTGGGAGAGACCAGCTTGAGTTCGCCACCTTTGTTTCTCGCCGAGACCCAGAGTCCAACTAGGATACCAGTCCCCCGCTGTCGATGTAATCCACCTCATTTAGGTCAACGACAACTTTCGGTGTGCCTGCCAGTATGTTTCTGCCTCTTTCGCGCAAGGCAGCGCCTTCGTCGCCAAACACAATGCGAGCGGAACAGTGGAGGATGCACACATCACCAGCTATCTGTGTCTGTACCTTTAACGCCATTCAACCTGCTCCGAGTCGACCAGAGTCTGCTTTCACGGCAAGAGTGCCTCAACCAACCTGATGCTCCGGTGCGGCCGCAGAAAGACTGTCAAGCAGCGAGGAAGCGTCTGACGGTCGCTCCCCACTGTCCGGATGAGGCATCTTCGGCGAAGACTTCACCGGGCCAAGCAAGCGAAAGATAGGTTGGGGGGCCGACGAGAAAGACAACTTGCTCGCGGGGGCTGGCTTGCTTGATCTGCTCGTAGAATTCGAGCGCTTCCGCCGGGGAGTATCTGCGAACGTCGAGCATCACGAGATCGTAGACATCGGGTTGCCACAGAAATCGTGCGGCGGGGATCTCTTCAGCCTCATGCACCTCGACTCCGCTACTCCGCAGGACCGCACCGCCGCTTCGCGGGTTGCGTGGCAGCGGTCGATCAGGAGAACTTTCTTATCGGCAAGAGCCGGGCGGCCACGAAGTGGTGGGCGATACATGGGACACCCCCGGAAACGAGCGCGCCCTCTTCAGGAAGGTGGTTCGAGCAAAGTCTGCGCCGAGAGCGGAGGGGAGTCAACATAAATATGAAAAGCCCCGATGCCGGCATCGGGGCTTTTGTTTTCTTGCCATGATGTTGGGCTACTTGCGGCGGGTGTCCTGTCGTTATCCCCGCCGCAGATTCTTCATTGGCGCTTGGCGCCCTTGCCATGCACCAGTCGGGGCTGGAAGCTGCGTTCTTCCAGCCAGCGCATGACCTGGTGCTTGGAGAAGCGGACATTCGACTCGATCCGCATATACGGTATAAGTCCGCGCTGTACATACGCATAAATCGTCTTGCGGTCAATCTGCAGCACCGCTTCGAGGTCTTTGGCCGTCAGCATATCGGGCAAAGCCTCGAAGCTTGCGAGCATTGGCGCGCTATGGTCCATCAGGCGACTCCATGGTTTTGGTGTTGCACATCGTTGTCATCGCGATTCCTTTCCCTTCTCGAAACGGCGTTTTCCGTTTCGCATCCGCAGCAATGCGCTCATAACGCATCCGCCGCCGTTGATGGTTTCCGGCCAGGGCAATCGAACATCTTGCCGCGACCGACGGATTTTTCATTCTCCTAACTCCCAGTGAGCGATGCGCGCTCACTTATTCCGGGCATGGTCCAAATCTTGTCGAAAATCTTTGCGGGCTCCGCCAGCGGAAGCTCTTCTTCCGTGGTGAAAAAGAACATGCGCCCGTCTTTGCGGATGTCTGCATCTGCAGCCGCGGCCGCAATCAGGTTCTTGCAGCGCGCCGGGCTTGTCGTCACGGTCAGCACCCGAAAGTGCTTGATGCCGAATTTTTCCGTCTGTTTTCCTGCGCGCCCATAGGTGGCATAGGCCTGGAGCTTGCGCGTGAATCGTTCCAGCATCATGGAGCCCGGTCGGCTTCGACAAAGAAGTGGCGCCGCCTGCCTTGGGCATTCTGGATCGCAAAGAAGGCGGGGTCGAGTCAACAACTACCTTGTTTTCATATCATTGTGGCAGCCGGACCTGTAAGCCGAATTCTGTCCGCCGGATCGCTCCGGGCGGGACGGCCATTCCTCTGGGCCCGGCATCGCTGCGAGGCTCTAGCGACCTACCCGGAGGTTTGACGCGCCGAGCCGGCGCGTGCGCGGAACCGAAATTCCGCGCTCCCTCCCTATTTGGTCTTGCTCCGTGTGGGGTTTGCCCTTGCCCGCTGCATTACTGCAGCGGCGGTGCGCTCTTACCGCACCTTTTCACCCTTACTCCGGCGTTGCCGCCGAGGCGGTATATTTTCTGTGGCACTTTCCGTCAACCGGGCTTGAACCCGGCCTCCCGGACGTTATCCGGCACACTGCTCTGCGGAGTTCGGACTTTCCTCCCTCATCACTTGACGCGACAAGAGCGGCCGTCCGGTCCAGCTGCCCACTTAATCATTATATGCGATGTCCCGAATGACTGACCGCCGAGTAAAGGGACTTAAAATTGACAACGGAGCCAGATCCATCGTGGAGCTGATGGTCGCTGTTAGACTGAGAACTGCCGCCGGCGCCCCCGGGGCCCAGGGCTAAGAGCGGTCGGCCGAGTTTCTAACGTCCAGCGCCAGTCCATGAATAGCATCGAAGCCATCCGCATTGCGCTGCAATCGCTATGGGCGAACAAGCTTCGCTCGGTGCTCACGCTTCTCGGCGTGGTCATCGGCGTGGCTGCCGTAATCGCCGTCGTGACCTTCGTAGAGGGCATCAACACCTACGTTGCGGAAAAAATTTTTAATCTAGGAGCGGATGTGTTCATCATCTTCAAGGTCTCGCCCGCTCTAACCAATGTCGATCACTATCTGGAAGCCGAAAAACGCAAGGACTTGTTGATCGAAGACTACCAAACTGTGCGGGATGCCTGCCGCCACTGCGTTTATGTGGGAGCAGCGGTTCGCAACAACAGCGGGCACGTAAAGTACGCGGAGCAATCCATCACCGACACCACGGTGCAGGGGATCACGCCTTCCATGGCGCCGATTTACGACACCGACCTGACCGCCGGCCGCATGCTGAATGAGACCGATCTCAACAACAAGTCTCCGGTTATTGTTGTGGGAACTGATATTGTCGAGCACCTAATGACGGGCAGCGATCCGCTCGGCAAAGAAGTTCGCCTGGACGGCTGGACCTACCAGGTGATCGGAGTGGGCAAGAAGAAGGGCAAGACGATGGGGCAGAGCCAGGACAACTACGTCATGATCCCCATCACGGCATATCTGAAGCAGTACGGGGTACACAATCAGAACATTCGAATTTCCGGCAAGGCCGCCAGCGCGGGTCCTCCGCTCAACATAGCCCTAGACGAAGCCCGTGCCGCGCTGCGCGCAAGCCGCCACGACCGGCCGGAAGCCGACGACAGTTTTGACATCGAAACCAATGCCAGCCTGTTAGGTGTCTGGGCAGACTTCAGCAGCACATTCTTTATCGCCACGATCGGCATTGCCTGTATCTCGCTGGTTGTGGGCGGGATCGTCATTATGAACATCATGCTGGTAACCGTAACCGAGCGCACCCGCGAAATCGGCATACGAAAGGCGCTAGGCGCCCGCCGCGGAGACGTTCTGCTACAGTTCCTGATTGAGTCGGTGACGCTTGCGGTGATGGGTGGCGCGTTCGGAGTGTTGCTGGGGGTCACCATCGCCGAAACGATTACTTTGCTGATCGGCATGCCCTCCGCTATCAAATTGTGGGCAGTGGCAGCGGGATTGATTGTGGCGGCCAGTGTGGGAGTGTTCTTTGGAGTCTATCCCGCACGCAAAGCCGCAAAATTGGATCCGATTGTCGCCCTGCGCTTCGAGATGTAGAGAAGAATGAGCAATTGCGTAATTTGAAGGCCTGATGCCCTCGCGGAGGGCGGGTTTGAATTACACAACTACTCAATCCGTATGATTCGCAAAGATGAATTCGGCGAAATAGTCCAGATGGCAACGGACACGATCCGCAGCAACAAGCTGCGCTCGTCACTGACCGTGCTCGGAATCGTGATCGGCGTAGCCATGGTCATCGGCGTTTCTTCCATCGGACGCGGCCTCGACGACAATGTCCGCAACATGGTCGGCAGCATGGGCTCAAACATCATCTTTGCTTTTCACATTGAGCCTTTCACCTTCAGCCGTCCGACCGAAGAAATGCGCACCCGCAAGGAGCTGACGTACGAGGACTCTCTTGCCATAGCTCAGTTGCCCCACGTCAAAGCAGTCACTGCCGGGCTTCGCTATTTCCGGCCCGAGCTGGGTGTCGGCAGTTTCGCAGTGAAATATGGGGATCGGAAGGCAAAGAACACGATTCTGGAAGGCGATCAGGCCTCAGCCAAAGATGTGTTCGACTTGTTGATCGGCTCCGGACGCTGGTTCAGCGAAGTCGACGAACAGCATCACTCGCCCGTGGTTCTGCTGGGGTCCGACACCGCGGAGGAATTGTTTGGCAACACCGACCCTCTCCGGAAGGAAGTCAACATTGAGGGCGAGCTCTTCACCGTGATCGGCGTCGTCCAAGCTGTTAAATCAGTTTTTGGCGGCGGGAAGAATCCGGAAGACAATAAAGTGTTAATGCCGCTCACGACATTCAGGAAGCTGCATCCTGAAATGAAGCAACACTGGATCAGCGTCAAGGCCACTTCCCACGATGACATGCCGAAGGCGGTCGATGAGATCCGCGAATTGCTGCGCCGACGTCGCAAGGTGCCGCCTAATAAGGCGGATAACTTCGCCGTTTTCACCTCCGACTCGATCTCCGACGTGTGGAACCAACTGACCGGCATGCTCTTCATCGGAATGTTCGCTATTTCCAGCGTGGGCTTGATCGTAGGCGGCGTGGGCGTGATGAATATCATGCTCGTCAGTGTCACCGAGCGCACGCGCGAGATCGGCGTTCGGAAGGCAATTGGTGCGCGCAAGCGGGATATTCTGCTGCAGTTCACTCTGGAAGCAATCATCCTGACCGCGGTGGGCGGCGTCATCGGCGTGCTGCTGGGCGCAATGATCGTTCGGGGCATCCCGGCACTCTGGCCATCATTGCCTGCCCGCATGTCAATGTTCTGGACTGTCTTCGGCTTCAGCTCCGCTGCCGGAGTCGGACTCGTTTTCGGAATCTATCCGGCGTGGAAGGCGGCGAACCTCGATCCGATCGAGGCGCTGCGTTACGAATGAGCTTGCCTCACCGAGCATGATTCATTACGCAACTAGAATCATTCAGCTTGCTGCCCTTATCGGCGCGATCAGTAGTGCAATTTATTATCTGATTTGCTGGTGGAGTGCCTCTGTGTTTCTGCGCCGACAAACGGCGTCCAGATCTCGTCCCGCACTTACGGAAGCTACGCCGCCAATCTCCATCCTTAAGCCTCTGAAGGGCACCGACCCGGAAATCTACGAATGCCTTCGCAGTCACTGCCTGCAAGACTATCCAGAATATGAAATCATCTTTGGCGCGAGCGATCCGAATGATCCGGCGATTGCAACCGTGAAGAGACTACAAAGCGAGTTCCCTGCTAATAGAATCCAGCTGATCGTCTGCCCAAAGATCCTGGGCGCAAACATCAAGGTGAGCAACCTGGCGCAGATGTTGCCGTTCGCGCGCCACGATCATCTCATCGTCAATGACAGCGACATCCGAGTGGAGAGCAGCTACCTGCGGCGTGTGATCGCGCCACTCGCCGATCCGACTGTGGGGATGGTTACCTGTCTGTACCGTGGCGTCGCCGCTCCAAGCCTCGGTTCGCGATTGGAAGCGCTGGGCATCAGTACTGACTTCTGCGCGGGAGTCTTGGCGGCCCGTCAATTGGAAGGCGGCATGCGCTTTGGACTGGGGTCAACCCTGGCTTTCCGCCGCGGTGATGTGCAACTCATTGGCGGATTTGAATCGTTCGCAGACTATCTCGCTGACGACTACGAGTTGGGTCGGCGCATCGCGGACCTTGGCTTGAAGGTGGAGCTATCAGACGTCGTTGTGGAAACCGTTCTGCCGCCGTACAGCGTGCACAATTTTTTGCAACATCAATTGCGCTGGTCCCGCGCCATCAGAGATGCTCGCGTCCGCGGATACGTCGGTTTGATTTTTACATTCGGCCTCATGTGGTCGGTGGTGACTGTGATCTTGGCGAATGGCGCGCGCTGGAGCTGGGAATTGTTCGCCAGCGTCACCTTTCTGCGCCTGCTGGTGGCACTTGTGATTGGCAGAGTGGTCTTAGCGGACCGCCAGCTGTTGCGAAATCTGTGGCTCTTTCCACTGCGAGACCTCACCGCCGTAGCAGTTTGGATCACCAGCTTTGCCGGTCACACAGTTTCATGGCGAGGAGACAATTTCCACCTGAGGAACGGTAAGTTGAGCCGCGCCGCACCGCGCTGACTCGCGAGAGCAGCTAAGAACTGGCCGAGTGGTTTGAAAGGGCGCGGCTTCAGTCCAGAGCCAGTAAAGACGCGGGCGTTAGCCCCTGAGGCTCTAGCTAAGTACACGACAGGTTCTAGATGCTGAGCTATTCGCTGGACCTTGAAGAAGCAATCGGTTGGAAGCGGCCATCGGAATAAAGCCGGTAACGCCGACCGCGCCATGAAACGGTGTTGCCAAAAAATCCCGCCAGCCAGAAACAAAATCCGGCCAGATCTTCAACCGGCAATAGCAACCAGTTCAACGGTGCCTTCAGCACGCGCGCCGAAACGGTATATGCGGCCAAAGAACGTATCACAATCGCAATGACCGGCACCGGCCACCACCCCGGCTTGACAAAAAAGAGAAACAGCGCCAGCGGCAGCGGCATCGTGAATAACTGGCCCAGATATCCCATGGGACGCGACCGTCGCGTGCTGCGCACCCAGCGCAGCCGATGAACCACACTCTGCCCCAGCGTAACGCTGTCGATGTGGTGATCGATCACGTATGAGGAGAGGATCACGCCGTGACCAGCCTCGGCAGCGAACTTCCCCATCACGAAATCTTCCGCAAGATAGTCTTTGAGGCAGTCAAAGCCTCCAATTGATTCCAACACGCTGCGCCGCGCAACAATGGTTGGACCCACAGCAAATCGCACGCCCTCGACCATCCTTGCTACCAGCGCCGAGGCCCAGAAGTCCGCATTCATCCCGGTCGTTTCCAGACGCGACCAGAAGCTCGATCCAGGCAGCGCTCGATATGGGCAGGTGGCCACTCCGACATGCTGATCCTGAAACTCCGCCGCTACGGTGCGCAATAAGTCGGCCGTAACCTGAATATCGCTGTCGCTCATGACGACCAGATCATTCGCGGCTGCGGCGAGCATACGCTCAAGGCTGTACACCTTGGCATTCGGATATGGCGGTTCACCCGTCACGATCAGCCGTGTGGGAATGTTCGGATACTGCTTCTGAAGTTTGCTGACGACCGGGGCCGCCGGATCATCCCCGCTGCGAACCGCAAAAAGGATTTCGAAAGCCGAGTAGTCTTGCTCGAAAAAGGTGCGCAGATGAGATTCGAGATCCGGGTCCAGTCCCGCTAGCGGCTTAAGAACACTGATCGGCTCTATGGATTTCAGCGCAGGCGGGCGCGCAGCCAGATACCGCCATGCAGCTAGGATTGACAGGAGCGAATAAACCACGGCGCCAGCGACGACGAGTAGAAGTAGTGCACCAATCAAATTCCTTTATCCTCGGAGAAAAGCGAATCTGGAACTTATCGGAACCTGGAAACTATGCACACAGCCAGTCAGATGCGCACAAATCGCGCGATAACAAGGCAAGACGGCTCATTATACGCGGCACTAAAGAAGTTCAGATTGTCTGGAGTAAGCTAACCAGGCTGGGGCGGGCTTTCAGTCTCATCCTCAAACAGGACGAGGTCGTATTCATTGCGTCCCAGCGCGTCCTTCGGCCCTTGCAGCGAATTGACACGGTCCAGTTCCGCCCGAGGCGCGGCCTGACTTCTGCCCAGAATCTCCTACAAGGGAAAAATCTTCCTCTCGGCCGACCGGCAACACACGCGCTGCCGACGGGGAAAGTCTCTCGTGTGCGGTTGTAACCAAGGGGCTCCCTGTTTCTCCACCGGAAGAATTGGTAACCACGTGTCGGCACCGCTTGGACCAACGATTATCCCAGCCCCAAAGCGTTTCCCGAATCGGAGAACGATTCATCTTGGGAGAGACTGGCACTTTTGTCTTCCATCCGACCAGCGGCGAGGACTTTCTGCCAGGAACCGCGTCCGTTGGGATGAAATGTAGGGAACTGAAGCCCAACTCCCAGCGTATTGGTTTAAGCGCCCTTTAGGGTGTGCATGGGCGGGACGCCAGACCACCACTTGAGGCCGGTCACCTGTGATTTACTGTTAACCAACACAAGACTCGAACGTCTAATGCGACAAAGTCCCGAACACCGGACTGGAGATGCCCATCGGAGGTTTTCTATGATTCAACGGCAAAATGAAGGCCATCTCACGAGCGCGGAAAGCGCAAAGGGGCACGTGCACCAGGTCGTACGACAGGCTCACGAAGAACTGCGACAGCTGATCCAGCAGCGCGCCGAGGTAGTCAAGCGGATTGGCACGGTCAAGCAGACTATAGCGGGCCTCGCGAACCTGTTCGGCGATAGCGTCTTGAGCGATGAATTACTGGAACTGGTCGACCGTAAGAACAACGGCCGTCAGCCGGGCTTCACCAAGGCGTGCCGAATGATTCTCATGGAGACGAACCGTGCCCTGAGCGCCCGCGACATGTGCGAGCAGATCCAACAAAAGCTGCCGCCCATGCTGGCCCGCCACAAAGATCCCATGGCATCGGTAACCACAGTCTTGAATCGTCTGGTGGAGTACGGAGAAGCCCGCACCGTAATTCTTGAAAACGGTCGCCGCGCGTGGCAGTGGGTAGCCGAGCCGGACCCGCAATCATCGTCTCCGGATGCCACCGCGAAAATGCAGCCTCACGGCTGAGAGGGCTGCGGCTCCATTCACCATCCTCTATTCCGGCGACAGCAGCATACCCTTTTCCAGGTGCCGGGTCACATGCGCATAAGAAGCCGCGTGAGGATCATGCGTGACCATCACGATGGTCTTGTGAAAATCCTCGTTCAAACGCTTGAGGATCTCCAGAATCTCGGTCGCCGAATGGCTGTCCAGCTCGCCTGTGGGCTCGTCGGCAAGCAACAGTGTCGGATCGCTTACGATAGCTCGCGCGATGGCCACGCGCTGCTCTTGCCCGCCCGATAGTTGCTTAGGCAAGTGATGGACGCGCTCTTCGAGCACCACCAGCTTCAGCGCCGTCATAACGTGTTCGCGTCTCTGCTGCGGATTGAGCTTAGTGAGCAGCAAGGGTAACTCCACATTTTCAAATGCTGTGAGCACCGGGATCAGGTTGAAAGTCTGAAAGACGTAACCAATATGTTCGTTGCGCCAGCGAGCAGCTTGCGCATCGCCGAAACGAAAAACGTCTTGTCCCTGCACCAGCAGCTCGCCAGACGTCGGCCGGTCGATAGCCGCAATCATATTGAGCAGCGTAGTCTTGCCCGATCCAGAGGGTCCCATCAGGCCCAGGAATTCCCCGGCCGCAATGTCAATCGAAACATCGTCGAGCGCCGTCACCTCGAACGCGTCTCGCTTGAAGATCTTGCTGACGTTTCGGACGTGAACCACCTTCGCGCCAGTAGCAACTTCGTTTTCCACGACAGTACTCATGATTGCCCCTTAATCTTGATTTTGTCTCCATCTTTCAGATCCTGTGGCGCCGTGGTGATCACACTCTCGCCCCCCACCAGTCCGTCCACCAGGTATCCTTCGCTGCGCTGGCTCAGCACGCGAATTCGCCGTGCCAAGGCTTTGCCGCTGTAAGCGATCAACACAACTTTCTTGCCGTCTCGATCACGGACGGCAGCAGAGGGTACGAAGACGCCCGGTGGCTGGCTGGAACCTTTAACAGGTTCATTCGCGATAAACTTCACCGTCGCATTCATCTCCGGCCGCAAGTATTCGTCCGGATTCAATACTTGCACTTTGATCTGCACCGTAGCTTTCTGCCGGTTCGCCTCCGGAGAAATCTGTGCAATCTCGCCATCGTATTTGCGGTCCGGATAGGCATCCACCGTAACAATCCCTTTCTGTTTAGGACCAAGGCGGGCAAAGTCGGATTGCGCGATATCCAGCTCCACTTGCAGATCATTAAGATCAGCCAGCGATACGACCGATCCTTGCGGTCCACCAACAGCCGCGCTGGCAAACTGTGCGGTGATCAGTTCACCCTTCTCCGCAGTGCGGTCCAGAATAGTGCCAGTAACCGGGGCGCGGATCACTGTAGCGTCGAGCTGCGCCTTCGCGAAGTCAAGCTGCCCCTGGGCTTGGGCCATTAGTCCGCGCGCGCGCGCAATTTCTTCTTGTCGCGGCCCGATCTGCATCAGTTGGAACGCCTTCTGCAGAGAGTTCACCCTCTGCTGGTCGGCATCGAATTTTGCGGTGGCGTCGTCCAGCGCCTGCCGGGAGACAACCCCTCCGCCTGCCAGCTCCTTCGTGCGATCCAGAATCCGCTTATCGTTGGCGAGAGTGGCCTGGGCTTCGTCGAGATTGTGTTGCGCCTGCTGGATCTCTTCCGGGCGCGATCCGTTCCGCAACTCCGCAAGATAAGCCCGGGCATTGGCAGCGGCGCCTTTGGCCTGCTCATAACCAGCACGGAACTCCTGATCCTCCAGACGCACCAGCACCTGGCCCTCTTTAACCTTGTCGCCTTTTTCCACTCCAATCCAAGCCAGACGCCCTGTGACCTTCGAGTTCACGTTGATGGTATGGTGGGCCACGATGTACCCCGTGGCCGACAGTACCGTACCGCCAACATCACTGCTTTCTGCCGTGGCGCGCACAACTTCCACCTCAGGCACGGTGGCGGACAGCAAACGATAAGCCAGCGCAGACAAGCTCAGCAGAGCTACCAGAGCGATTCCAATAACAATGTAACGGCGCGCCCAAGCCGGAGGCTCACCCGCCGTATTGCCCGCTCCCCTCTGCGTGCGGTCAATGCGGAGGCTCTGCAAGTCTTCGTGTTTGGCGTCAATCGGCATAGGTATAAGTACGAAATACGATCCGATCTGGTTTCCGTTTTCCGGTTTCCGTTTCAACGACCCAGCGACACATTACCCGCGCAAGGCGTTGAGAATATTCTGTCGTGCTGCATGCCACGCCGGAGCGAAGCCGCCGATCAGTCCCATCGCCAGAGCAAAAATGATTGCGCTTCCAACGACGCCAGGAGTCATCTGCAAGCCGAAGACAACCTCGCTGAACGTGGTCTGATTTTGTGTTCCCGTCGTCATGCCGTTAAACGGCAACATCAGCACGATTCCGACCCCTGCGCCCAGTAAGGACAGCAGTACCGCTTCCAACACAAACGAGGTCAGAATGCTGGACCGCGAGAATCCAATCACGCGCAAAGTCGCAATCTCTCTGGAGCGGTACGCTGCCGCGGCGTACATGGTATTCATAGCCGCAAAGCTCGAGCCGATGGCCATGATCACCGCCACGATCCAGCCGATAGTCCTGATCACGGCCCCGGAACTGGTCTGCTTCGCGTAGTACTCAGTCTCCAGCATGCTGTCCAGCTTCAGCCTCTGATCGTCACTCACTCGGTTTTTGAGCGCTTCAGCCGACACGGCGTCGGTAGCCCGCAGGTAGGCAGAGCTATAAACACCCTGCCGATCAAAGTCAGACGTCATCTGGTTAACGTCACCCCACATTTCCGATTCGTAAGCCGTCCCGCCAGCATCGAACACACCCACCACTTGCCAGGAACCCTTGCCAAACTCCACTGAGTCTCCCACGTCGGCGTGCTGAAACCGTTTGTGGATGCTGTTGCTTACCACGATTTCGCGCTGGCCTGGAGCAAACCAGCGTCCCTGCGCCAACTTCACGGCGGGACGCAGCTCCAAACCGTCCTGCATCATTCCCCGAACTGTTACATTCACCTCGCCTGAGCCATCCCTGCGGGGTAGGACGATCACTACCGTGACTTCGCCGGAAACCAACGGGTCACCGTGGCTGTCTTTGGCGACTCCAGGGAGGGTCTTCAAAACCTGGAAGTTCTCCGCTGGGAACGGGCCGGTAAGTTCGCTGGTTGAACCTTTGCGCAGCACGAGGACATTCAAGGGATTGCCGCTAGTTACAAAGGCACGTTGCAGTCCGGCCAGCAAAGCCATAATAAAGATGGCGGTGGTCACGGTCAGCGCAATGCCTAGTGCGGTCATGATAGTCAGACCCTTGCGCAGCTTCATGTTGCGGATGTTGTAGCTTATAGGAATCGCCATAGATTTTTTGCTTAGCCAATGTGCCGCAGACCATCCACGATGTTCAGCCGCGATGCATTGTAGGAAGGGACCACCGCGCTGATGAACCCAACCAGCGCAGCCACAAACCAGGCGACCAGAATGGTCGGAAGACTTACCTGTAACGCGCCCATCATACCGCCCGCCTTGCCCGCACCTACTCCGATGAGGAAGGCCGCCACGGAGCCAACAACCCCGCCCACTAACGCCACAGCTATCGCCTCACCCACGAATAAACCAAGTATGGTACGGCGTGTGAAGCCGAGGGTCTTAAGAACGGCGACCTCACGGGTACGCTCGCGAATCGACATGGCCATGGTGTTGGCCGAAACCAACAGTATGGCGAAAACCACTGCTCCGCAGATGCTGAGGATGAAGGCCTTCACGTTGCCCAGCATAGCGAGAAAGCCGAGTTGAAACGCCCTTTCGGTCTCCGTCCTCGTGGGCTGAGGCGAGTTGCGGAACATGGCGTCGATCGCGGGACCAATCCGCGCAACCGACTCGGGTGAATCCGCCAAAATCGTGTAGAAACCCTGTTGTCCCTTCATATACGGCACGGCCTCTTCAACATATTTCTGGTTGTAATAGAGCGCCTGCGTGGGCTGTGGCGCGTTAAAAATCCCGCGGATGGTGAGCTCAAGATTTGTGGGGAAAATCGTGCCCGTGATGATAACCTTTTGCCCGACCTTCCAGCCAAATTCTTCGGCCTTCTTGCTGTCCACAACGGCTCCGGCGCGGTCGCGTTGCCAGGCCACGATCTGGTCCTCGGGAATCTCCCAGTCTTTGTAGACTTTGAAGAATTCCTCGGGGTCGGTCCCGAATTGCGCGAAGAAGTTGCGCGACTTATCGTCCTTATAAACGCCGCCGAACCAGTTCTGAGGAACGACCACGGCAACTCCCGGCAGCGCCCGAATTTTTTCCCGATAATAGCTGGGCATGGAAAATGTCAATGAAACCTTGTGCCTTGTGACTAGTCGAAGAGCCGATACTTCGCTGCCCTCTTTGAGGTAGAAGTTGCGCCAGATGGCCATCATGAGGGTGAGTAACAGGAGCGAAAACCCAATACTCAGCACCGTCAGGCTGCTTCGCCGCTTGTTTCGCAACGCGTTCTTAGTGACAAACCGAGTCAAAGTCATGATTTGAACTCTCTGGAACAAACACCTGGGCTGGACACGACGCCGCCTCTTGTCAGTGACAAGAGTAATTGAACCCACTTATCAACGGCAACCGCGTACCATTTGTTTCCGAATCCAGCTCCAGCAACCGACAGCATGCCCATGCTTTGCTTTCTGCCGCTGCCCCACCAGTGGGGATCGTCATCACGATTGCATGACAAATGTCACACGGATGCCCGCTATGAAACTTATAACGACCTTAGTCTGGCTGAAGTTACGGATTTGTGTCGGAAGCCGGAAATCGCGACGCTGTCCGACAACAGAGAAAGGACCGCGCTCTCTCCCCCACATTTCCCGAATTCCTGTACTCCTGAATTACTTTGGTAACTCGAAGTCCAATGCTTTCAACGATATCCTAGCGTTTGACTTGCTCCGAACTATTGCTCCGCGCGGCTCCGGTTCGAGCCGCGTTTGGACTTTTTTCGTAACGAGGCCAGGAAGAAATGCCCACGAAAATCGGCCCCTTCGAAATTCTTAGCGAGCTCGCGAAGTCTTCGACCAGCACGGTCTACAAGGCCAACGACCCTCAAAGCGGACAAACCATCGCATTGAAAGCGATTCAACTCAGCGCCTTCGGAGAGAAGGCGCGCGATCTCGAAAAGTCGCTGCTCGAAGAAACCGAGGGAAGCAAGGTCCTCAGCAGTTCGCACGTCACTCCCGTCTATGGCGCGGGCGAAATCGAAGGCAAGTTTTGTGCCGCCATGGAGTACGTCCAGGGCAACAGCATCGCCACCATGCTGGCCCGCAAGGAAGGATTTTCCATCTGGGACCTGCTCGACATCGGCCGCCAAGTCTGCAGCGGCCTGGATCACGCCCACGGACACAAAATCTTTCACTACAGCCTCGAGCCCTCCAAGATCATGTGCGGTTGGGACGGCACCGTAAAAATTCTCAGCTTCGGAGTTTCCAGCGTCGGCAACTTTGCTCCCCAAACAACGGACGGGGTCCCCTCTATCCTTTATTACATGTCGCCGGAGCAGGTTCGCGGTGAAGAAATTACCGCCCCATCGAATCTCTACAGCCTGGGCGCCATGTTTTATGAAATGGTGACTGATCGCAAAGCGTTTTCGGGCGCGACTGTCGACGCGGTGTGCCAGAGCATCTTGGAGACCATTCCCGACCTGCCGATACAGCTCAACCCAAAGATCCATCCCTGGCTCAGCGATCTGATCATGAAGGCCCTGGCCAAGGATCCCGCTCAGCGTTACGCAAACGGAAGGGCATTGCTCGAAGATCTGGAAAAGTGCAAAGACTCTCGCTCGCAAACCGCTGCCAAGCCCGCCGCACCTGCCAAAACCGTTGTTATTCCCGACAAAGTAAAGGCGGCAGCCGCGTCAAGATTTGTGGCGGGATCTCAACCAAAGCCAGCCGCGGCAGCCCCCGCTCGTCCGGTGGCGACTTCAGGCGTAAAACCGGCTACAGCGGGAGCGAATGCGCCACCTGCGCAGGCGATATCCGCGATTGCCAAGCCGGAATCCGGGCAAACTCCGAAAGCGGCCGCTGCAGGAGCTGGAGCTGACACGCCGGCGTTGCCTGCTCCAAAACAATCCCAGCTCGACGCCTCGAGCGCATTCAATGCATCCTCTGTCAATGCGACGATCGATGCGGCCGCCCCGCAGAAAGCGCCTATTTCCCCGGCCGTGGCCGACGAGCCGTCGATTGAAACGTTCGAGATGCAAGCCCCGAACGTTGCTTTCGATCCTTTAATCGCGGAGGGCGGACCGCCTCGCGCCGCGAGTGCCAGCTTCTCGGAAATTGATGAAATGCCTCCGCTAAAAGAAGTTTATATGGCGCCCCCGCCTCCCCCGGTGCAGCCGGAAATTTCGCTCGATCAAGTCACGCTCCGCGGACGGTCGCCCGAGAAGCCCAAGGCTCAGCCGCGCGAAGTCGCCCACAAGGCGCTTAAAGAGATTAAGGGCGTTCCTCCTCGCCTGCTCGGCTATTCGATCACGGGTGCGATTGCGCTTATCCTGCTCGTCGGCTTGGCGATAGCCCTCTACATTCATTTCCAAAACGCGGACGACGATAACGGAGCGGCACAGTCCCCATCGTCGGCCATCGCCTCCCAAACTTCGGCGAAAAAGTCAAGGCTGCAGAATCAACCAGCTCAACCAGCCGCTGAAACCGACGCAACTCAGCCGGCAAGCCAGTCCGTCGAGGACAACTCAGCCGCCCCGGCAGCTGCGCCAGCCAGGGGTCGCACCCCCAGGAAAAAAGCCGCCGTCGCACCCGTGGTTGTCCCCGGACGTGTGGCCGTAGATTCCACTCCGCAGGGCGCGCAGGTACAGATCGACGGCAAAAGCGATCCCGCCTGGGTTACGCCTTACACGACGGCGGGGCTTGCTCCCGGCCAGCACACAGTTGCAGTGGCGAAATCTGGCTACATCACCGACACGCGCACCATCGACGTCGCTTCCGGCAACAAGGCTCTAGTCGCCATCCGTCTCACGCCGTTGATGGCGACACTTTCCGTCAGCAGCAGTCCGGTGGGCGCCAACGTTTATGTGGACGGCAAAGACAGCGGCAAAGTGACTCCCGCGCAGTTGTCGCTCGACAAGGGAGCTCACACCATCCTGCTGCGCAAAGCCGGATACCTCGACGAAACCGCATCCTCGCAACTGGTGCAGGGAGAAATTGCCCGAGTCTCGTCCGCACTGCGTCCGCTCGGCAATGCCGATGACATCAGAACCACCGGCAAACTCAAGAAGATGTTCGGCGGCAAAGGTGGCGATGCGGGGATGGGAACCGTCAGCGTCAAAACCCAGCCCAAAGGCGCGCAGGTCGCAGTCAATCAACACCTGCTCGAGAAAACTACTCCAGTCGAGTTCCTGCTCGATCCCGGCAACTACATCATCGACATCACTCTAAGCGGCTACGCTCCCATCCACAAAGTCATCACAGTAGACAGGAGCGACAAAGTCGCAGTGGATGACTCCCTGCAACGCGAGTAAGCGGGATTAGTTCGCGTTTGGATCTTTGACCTCTGTTCTTGGCCTTAGCGGACAGCAGTGTCCGCTCCAAAAGGGCATTTTTGCGTTCCACCTCGGGAATACTTCTGCTAATCCTTGAATGGCCCCCTCCCCTTTGACGAGAAGGAACTTCAGCGCGGAAGGCTCGCCTCGAGGCGTGGCGGCCGTGAGAGACCGCATCCGGTCACGCCGAGAAATGCGGCTGGAGCCGCGCCGACGGTTAAGGTTGCTGCGCCGGCGCTGACGCTGGCGGCGCCTGTGGCAACTGCACAACCGGCGTCACATGTCGCAGTTGCCGCAGCGGCTTCTCCTGCGACTGCATCATCCGCAACTCCGGCATCCGCAGCGTCTCACGCGGGAACTCCGGAATCCGCGACGCAGCCCGAAGCGTCCGCCAGGAACAGTCAGCCCGAACGAAGTAAGTGCGGACAAAAGCAATCGCCGCAAAGTGAGTCAGGACCCAGTGAAGCGAGCCGGCGCGGGACATATAGACATGAATGATGTCCTCGTTAAGATTCGCAAGATCGTCCGCGAAGGTTTCAACCTCCCCGGAAGCTGGTGCTGTTCGCAATGCTTTCGGGAGGGTCATGGATGGTTTGGCAAGCGCTCGAATGGTTTTGGGTAGGGCACGGTTTCAGCCGTGCCGTTATCGGGCCGATAAGAATGCGGGCTTTTAGCCCTGAGGGACGGTTCTCTTTCTACCTAGCAGCAGAAATAGAATAGCCCCGGTGGTCGGTCGGGGCTTGGAACTTAGGTACTGAACGCCGCCTGCGAGGCAACTCCAGAATAACTCTGCCAGCGCCGTTGCCAAGAGATCTTGCGGCTATCCTACTTGGGCAGCTTGAAGTTGACTGTGATCTGCGTCTGAATTTCGACGGGCTCGCCGTTGAGGAGATAAGGTTTGTACTTCCACTGAAGGACGGCTTCCTTGGCCGCGCGAGCGAGCACGGTATCACCGGTTAGTGTTTTCACGGTGACAATGTTTCCGCTCTTGCCGATCGTAGCCTGGAGTTCAACCGCTCCCTCGACGTGCATGCGACGAGCGTTGGCAGGATAGACAGGTTGAACTTTCTGGATCAGTAGTCCGTGCGAGACTCCTTGAGAAATGTTCAAGGTCTGGAGCACGGGCTTGGGCACGTTGCCGCCATTGCCGAGAATGTTGGGAAGCGATCCGCCAGAAGTAGTAGTTGGCGAAATTTCGACCGGGCCGGGAGCGGGCACGTCGGCTACCGGCTTGCTTAGTTTCGCTCCGGATGCCGAATTGCGCACCACGATCGGGGCGTCCGCGGGCTTAGCCGTTGCCGCAGATTCGATGTCAGGTGACGACGTCAGAGCCGAAGACTTGGGCGACTTGCTCGCCGACGTTTTATTGCCGGAGGATTTGCTGTCGGAGGATTTGTTGTCGAAGTTTGCATAGTCGAAAGCATCCCTCTCGAAAGACTTCGGCTTGCTCTCCGCTGCTGAAGCCTTGGATTGCGGAGTTGTCGCGTTTGGAGCAGAAGTTGGTGTGGATTCGGTCATGCTGCCTTGAGCTTTGGAAGCAGCAGGCTCAAGGTGTGATGCTGGCTCGACCGCCGCCGCTGGTTGTTTGGCTTCTCCGAGTGAGAGGTCGGAATTTTTATGGAACTGTGTCCACGCATAGTAACTTCCGACAGCGGCTACAAAGAGGACTGCAACTGCCGCAAATATTTTCTTGCTCCCACCGCTACTCGTTTCCGCACTCGCGGTGAGGTCGCCAAATGTGAACAATGGCGCAGGCGGATGAGCCGCAATGTCGGCCAGAGGATTATCGGACAAAAGAGGATTTTGCCCGGAGTGAATCTCCCGACCAAACGCTACTCTAGTTGGCGTGGGAGCGCTGGCAGCATCATCCTGACGCCCGCGCGCGGGCGCACTCGCGGTGGCTGATGAGGAAGAATATGGGCGCGAAGCGGATGACGCCGGCGGATTTGCAGACAGCATGATCGTGCCGGGTGCCGGCTTTGACGGCTTGGCTTCAGCCGGTGCCGGGGTCGCGGCTTTCTTCGCCGCAGTTGCTGCCGGCGGAGCCGCGTTGAAAACGGGAGACTGCATAAAGCTTTCTGAGTCGTCACCCAGCACGTCGTTATCTGGGTCAACGGTGTCGCTTTTTGCGGTTGCCGAGAAAGAATTTGTGGAGATGGAAGCCTGACCCTGAGGCCGGGCGGGCGCGCTGGAAGCTGGAACTATCACGGGCGCTGTTGGCGCCATCGGACGCTGTATATCAATGCGAGGTGCCGCCTGGGACGCGGGTTTCACCGCTTCGCCCTTGCGCAGAAGTCCGCGGGCGACGCGCAGCGTGCCTTTCGCTTGTTCAACATTAATGGGCTTGGTCAAAACCAGGTTTGCGCCAATGCGAAATGCCTTGGCCACTCCGGCCTGCCCCTCGACGACGGCGACCGCAAGCGACGACTGATTCGAGGCTGAGGCATGGGCACTTTTGAAGAGTAACGTGGCGTTCTGCTCGTTATCGCAGTCCACCACGATGGCGTCGAAGTGCTGGGACATCAACTTCTTGACGGCAACAAAGGGTTCGGTGCAGGGCTCAACGGCGAAGTCCAGCTCGCTGAGAATCTGCGTAACCGTACGCGCAGTTTTTTCCTGGGGACAGAAGAGGAGTGCTTGGTAACCCATATAAAGCTCATCCTAGGTACGCATATAAGAACCATCAAGTTACTGTGGTAATTCGACGAAAGTTTGTCCTACTGTTTTCAAATACTTGGAGCTTGTATGCGGTATCGGTAGTGAAATTTCCGGTGTCGAGTTCGTGGAAACTTCGGCTCTGCCGCGATCATGACCGCTGGCCAGATACAATGGCGGTCCATGCGGGTGCCGCTGTGGCTAAGGTTGCTCTGGACCGCGTGGGTCATTGCCTGGGCGCCCTTCTACTTGCGGCAGTATGGACTGCAGAATTTTCTCTTCTTCTGCGACCTGGGGAATTTTTTTATCGCAGTGGGTCTGTGGATGGAGAGTCCGCTCATCGTGTCCTGGCAGGCGACCGGCTTGTTGCTATTTCAATCTCTCTACACCATCGACTTAGCAGGGGCCTTGATCACCGGCAGGCACATCATTGGCGGCACGGAATATATGGTCGATCCCGGCATTCCGCTGCTGGTGCGGCTGCTGAGTTTGTTTCACGTCGTGATGCCTCCACTTTTATTGTGGGCGATTTGGCGACTGGGCTACAATCCGCACGGATGGAAGCTTCAGACGCTGACCACGTGGATCGTGGTTCCGATCAACTATTGCTGGCGGCCTGAGCTCGATATTAACTGGGCTCGCGGTCCATTTTTTCGGGAACAGCACGTTGTTCCTGGGCCGATTTACTTGCTGGCATATTTGATTCTCGTTCCCGCCGTAGTTTACTTTCCCACACATGTTTTTCTGGCATGGTTGGCGCACAAATGGAACTCGCCCAATCAGCGCTTCGGTCCTGAATCGTGCTGATCGTTTCGTAAAACCGACTCCGACTGCGGGTAGTCGATCGATCCGCGCAGCGAGGAAATGTGTTCCGTTGAGAAATCGGGGAAGGGCAACTGCTTCCCATCACGCAATTCTGCGATCTTCTGCACTGCCTTATCGGCTTTTTCCGTCTCCACTCCGGAATCGCGCCCGACATACAGCGTTTGCGACGGACGAGCTAGATCGGTTCCGGATTCCTCAACAAGATCAATCATCCGCAGCAACAAATCTTCTCTCACCGCGGCAAATTCGTTGAAGTCCTGGGTGAGGATGTAACAGAATACTTCCACGGTGTGCGATCCCGACGTGATATCAACCAGCCGAACCCGCACGCTTTTTGTGTCCACCTTTGCGTGGCTGTATAACAGGCGGCGAATCTCCGCCAGCACGAAGCGCAAGTGGTCTGCCTTTGTTTCCAGCCGCAAGCCCAGGTTCGTCTTAAACAGGATCTGGTCGCGGCGGCTTAAGTTCTCTACGTTGATGGTTGCAACCGTTCCGTTGGGAATCGCCAGCAAGGTTCGCTCTTCCGTCCGAACGCGGGTCGAACGCAAGCCGATATCCTCTACCGTGCCAGCGCGGTCGCCGAAGCGGCAGACGTCGCCCACGCGAATCACTTCGTCGCCGAGCACGGAGACGCCACCGAATAAATTCTCGATTGTCTTTTGCGCGCCGAAGCCGACGGCCAAGCCTCCGATTCCGAGGCCGGCCAGCGCGGTCGTCATGTTGAATCCCAGAGTGCCGAGCACGAAAAACGCTGCTGCGACAAACACACCTGCTTTGGCGACCCGCTCTCCCAGCTGAAGGAGTGATCCGGTGCCGCCTCGCCCATGAGCCAGAGCGCGGTTGCGCACATTCCGCAGAAACCACTGAATCCCCCGCCATAGAATCCAATTGGTGCTGATGATTAGAGCGACGGAATTAACCTGGGCGTAGTAGTGCCGTTGCAGCAGTGGCATGCCCAGATAACTTGCAAGAACCTTATGGGCAACCGTGGCCGCAAAGAGCCAGGCAGGACCGAAGGCTAGCCGCCACTTGGCCACTTCCGGCTTGCCCCGACGTTGCCCCCACCATCGCACAGGGAAGTCGATTATCAGCAGGAAAAGGCCGCCGATCGCCGCCGCTACTGGAATTGCGATGAGCAGCGCCAGCCATTGCCATACTGGCATTCCCGCGAATTGGTGTTTGACGAGAAATTTTGGAAGGCGATTCTCGACCTGACGGGCCTCGACTTGATCGTAAAGTTCGGGGATCTTGGTCAGCGTGTCCGAGGAGATCAGCCAGATTTTCCCAGCCTTCGGGTCCGACACACGAACCAACTCCAAGTCGGTTTCGATATCGCCCGAGGACATGATTCCCAATTTTTGACGGTCCGGAGGAACACCTTCCTGCGGAGTGCCTTCGGGTTGCGTACTCACATCTTTGAGGCTGCCGGCAAGAGCTCGGTCCATGACGACTTTAAGCTTGGCCGCGAGCTGTTCGCCTTCGGTCTGTCTGCGGGCTGGACTTAGTTGCAAGTACTGGGCCGCCATACTGTAGTTGCCCGACTGTGCCGCTTGCAGAAATCCGAAGACCGTTCCAGCGGGCGTGCCGCGCCCTAAAGGATCAGCAGAAGTGTGGGTGGAAGAGTTCGCTGGCGCCGACGGCCGCGGTAGGATCTGGTCTAACGCGCCTTGCGCATGCATTGACGGGAATGCAATAAGCAGAAGAACCGGCAGGCCAACTTTTTTGCTAAAGGAGGACATGGTTTTCTCCCCGCCCGGTTTTGCGCTGCAGGCGCAGACTTGAAAATTGGGCGCGTTACCCGATTACACTTTATTGTAACGGCACAGAAAGTGAAATCCGGCAACCCACTTAGGGCAAAAGCAAAAACCTTAAATCGCTGAAAGGCAGAGAAAGGCCGCAGAGTTCGCGGAGGATCCCGGCAGCGTCTAGAGACAGACGGTTCTCGATCAGCTTCGTTTCGGCCGGTACACGTGTGTGCTGGTGCCAAACCATACCTCCGCCGATTCCATGAGCGTTTCCGAAAGCGTGGGGTGCGGATGGATGGTCAAGGCGACGTCCCGGGCGAGTGCTCCCATCTCCATGGCGAGGACACCTTCGGCGATCAGTTCTCCGGCTCCGGCTCCGACGATGCCTACCCCAAGTACGCGCTCACTTTTGGGATCGATGAGCAGCTTGGTCATTCCGTCCGGGCGGTCAAGCGTGACGGCGCGGCCGGAAGCCGCCCAAGGAAATTTGGCTACTTTGATTTCGCGATTCTCTTTTTGCACCTGTGTTTCGGTCAAACCGCACCAGGCAACTTCGGGATCGGTAAATACGACTGCGGGAATGGCGTTGGGTTCGAAGGCGACTTTGTGTCCGGCAATGGCCTCGACCGCGGTGCGGCCCTGATGCGAAGCTTTGTGCGCCAGCATGGGCTCACCCACGACGTCGCCGATGGCATAGATGGAAGGATCGGAGGTCTGCAGTTGCGGATTCACCTGGATGAAGCCCTTGGTCCCGACCTGTACTTGAGTTTTTTCCAGGCCGGGAATTTCTGAGTTCGGTTTGCGTCCGACGGAAACCAGCACGCGGTCGAAAACTCTTTCTCGTTCCTTGACGTCGGCTCCTTCGAAGGTCGCGTGGATTCCGTTGCTTTCACCTTTCACGGAGGCCACGGTTGTGTTGAGGAGAATCGCTTCGAACAGCTTATCGAGACGCTTGTGCAGCGGAAGCACCAGGTCGCGATCCGCGCCGGGAAGCAATCCGGGCAGCATTTCCACTACTGTAACTCGCGTGCCGAGCGCGGCGTAGACGGATCCTAGTTCGAGACCGATGTATCCGCCGCCCACCACCAGCAGGCTGCCGGGGACATCTTCCAAATTCAGAGCGCCGGTGGAATCCATCATGCGGGGCGAATCGAGCTTGAGACTGGGAACAATCGCAGGACGCGAGCCGGTAGCGAGAATGATGCGATCGAAGCTGACGGTTTGGTCCGCACCGTCTGCTTTGGATATGCGCAACGTGTTCGAGTTTTCAAACCCCGCGCGGCCCTGGATGTACTGCACCGACCGCTGCTTGGAAAGCTGGCCGAGTCCGCCCGTGAGCTTTTTGACCACGCTTTCTTTCCACGAACGTAATCTCGCCAAGTCGATCTTCGGTTCGGCGAAGTCGATTCCCCAATCCTTGGCTTGCTCCGACTCTTCGATCAGCTTGGCAACGTGGAGAAGGGCCTTCGAGGGAATGCAGCCGCGATACAAGCACACTCCGCCCGGATTTGTTTCGGGGTCGATCAGCGTAACCTTCATGCCCAGGTCGGCGGCGAGGAATGCGGCGGCGTAGCCTCCGGGGCCGCCGCCTACGACTGCGATGTGTAAGTTTGGAGTGTCGGTCATTTGGAATTGGGTCTTGGACGCCCGCGGTGACACCTCAGCGGCTAAAGCCGCGGTTGACGGATGGCTACGTATGGCGCGGCTGGAAGCCGCGCCCCTTCAAAGCAAGTTCCAAAAATCGAGCGCACCTTCAAAGCCAAAGCCCAAAACTCGAGTTCTTCAGAAGTCCGCGAACGCACAACCCCGAGTCCCTGCGGCTGCTTGCTATCCCTGCACCGACAGAAGAAACGGCTGCTCGAATGCTTCGGCGATCCAGCGCAGGAAGCGGGCGGCGTCCGCGCCGTCGATGAGGCGATGGTCGTAGGAGAGCGAGAGCGGCAGAATGAGCCGCGGCTCGAATTTTCCATCGATCCATTCCGGCTCGGTGCGCGAACGCGAGAGTCCAAGAATCGCCACTTCCGGATGGTTGACGATGGGCGTAAAGCCTACGCCGCCAATCCCACCCAGATTGGTGATGGTGAAGGTGCCGCCTTCCATCTCTGCCGGCGTGATCTTCTTCTCCCGCGCTTTCTTTGAAAGCTGCGACAATTCAACCGCCAGCTCAACAATGTTTTTTTTGTCGACGTCGCGGATCACGGGAACCAGCAATCCGCGGTCGGTGTCTGCCGCCACACCGATATGGATGTACTGCTTGTAGACAATTTCTTCTTTCTCCATGTCGATGCTGGCATTGAATTGGGGAAATACTTTGAGAGCCGCGGCGCAAACTTTCAACGCGATGGCCGTGACCGTCATCTTGCCGCCAGCTTCTTCGGCCTTGGGTGCGAAGCGGGCCCGCAGTAGCTCGAGTTCAGTAATGTCGGCGCGGTCGTGTTGCGTAACGTGGGGAATCGTGTTCCAGGACTCGGCGAGGTGCTCTGCCGTTTTGCGGCGCACACCGCGCATCGATACGCGCTCGATCTTGCCCCATTTCGCAAAATCCGGCAGCTTTGGCCCGATGAAGTGTCCCGCCCGCGGCGGCGCTTGGATGGCCGAGACGGCAGCGGTCAATACAACTTTCGCGTGAGCCTTGACGTCGTCTTGGTTGATACGTCCGCCGGGCCCCGAGCCTTTCACCTCATAGATGTCGAGGCCCAATTCGCGTGCCAGGCGGCGTACGTGCGGCGCGGCGGGGACGGGCTCGCGGGGTTCGGTCCCGGCAACCTTGCCCAACTGCGCAGGCATGGTGAAGGCCGGAGACTGTTCTCTCGGCTGATCGGGAGGCAGCGCCTGCTCTTCCGTTTTTCCCTCCGCCCGAATTGCCGCCTGGAATGCAAGGCGGGCTCCGTGCTGTCCGGAAACGTGTTCCACGGGCGGGGGTGCGGACGCAGGTTCGGTTGCCGACGCCCCTCCATCCTCAAGCGTGAACATCACCTGTCCGACTTTAACCTTCTCGCCTTCTTTAACTTTTACTTCCTTGACCACGCCCGTGACCGACGAGGGCACTTCGACGACGGCTATGTCGGTTTCGAGTTCCATCACGGGCTGGCCTTCCGCCACGTTTGTACCCGGGGCAATCATCAGCCGCACCAGGTCGCCCTGCGAGATGTTTTCACCGAGTTCGGGGAGCTTGAATTCGCGGGCGCCGGGGAAAGGCGAAATCTGGGTGGCTTGTGCTGGCGGCGCCGGAGTCGGAGTAGTTCCGGCCGGTTCGGCCGTACGGGGCTGCGGCGCAGCGGCCGCAGGGGCGGCTGTGGATGAACCGTCGGGTGGTTGGCGAGCAGGCTGCGTCGACGCCCCACTGCTCCCAGCGCCGTTGTCGACGGTGAAGATCACTTGTCCGACCTTGATCTTGTCGCCTTCTTTGACGCGGATATCCTTTACTGTGCCGCTGACCGACGAAGGGACTTCGACAACGGCTTTGTCGGTTTCCAATTCCATTACCGCCTGCCCTTCGCTCACGGTGGCGCCAGGCGCGATCATGAGGCGCACGAGATCGCCCTGTTCAATGTTTTCTCCGAGTTCGGGGAGTTTGAATTCGATCACTGAATGAGTTCCTCTTGCTTTTGCCTTTATCTTGGGATTAGCTTTGGCATCGACAATGCATGAGGTTCGAAGCTCTCAGGGCTGAAGTCCGTTTCGTTCTGGACGCTTTACTCGGCGCTGAAGCGCCGCTTTTACCCGGTGCTACGCGCCTTTGTGAATGTTCTGCGCCCGTGAAGCGACGCCCTTCTCCCTCTTGCAAACCTCTAGTTCTATCCCAACCCTGGTTCTTGAAAAATCAACTTAGCTAATCGCCGGATTTGCCTTTTCCGGGTTGATGCCCAGTTCCTGGACTGCCTTCTTCAAAACATCCGGGCCAATTTGTTTTTCGCGCGCGAGCGCGACCAGCGTTGCCAGGACAATGTGCTTGGCGTCTACCTCGAAAAAGTCTCGCAGGGAAGCTCGCCCTTCGCTGCGGCCGAAGCCATCGGTGCCGAGTGATACAAGTTGTCCTGGCACCCATTTTCCGAGGCTCTCGGGGAGCACTTTCATATAGTCCGAGGCCGCGATGAACGGTCCGGACGCACTCTGCAAAGTCTGGGTGACGTAGGGAACCTTCGCGGGATCGGTGGGATGCAGCATGTTCCAGCGCTCGCAATCGTTGGCGTCGCGATAGAGTTGCTTGTAACCGGTCACGCTCCAGACGTCGGCGGCGACGCCGTACTTCTCCTCGAGAATCTGCTGCGCCTTGAGAACTTCGAACATGATGGTTCCGCTGCCCAGCAGTTGAGCGTGCAATTTAGCGTCGGTCTGGCCTGAAGCCTTGAAACGGTATAGCCCTTTCAGTACGCCGTCGCGAATATTCTCGCCCTTCGGCATCTCAGGCATGGGCAAAGGTTCGTTGGTGACCGTGAGGTAATAGAAGATGGACTCTCCGTTCACGTACATGCGACGGATGCCGTCCTGAATAATGATGGCAATTTCGTAGGCGAACGCCGGATCGTACGCTAGCAGGTTGGGAACTGGTAGGGCCAGCACGTGGCTGTGTCCATCTTGATGCTGCAAGCCTTCGCCGGCCAGCGTGGTGCGACCGGCCGTGCCGCCGATGAGAAATCCGCGGCATCTTATGTCGGCAGCAGCCCAGATTAAATCGCCGATACGCTGGAAGCCGAACATGGAGTAATAAATAAAGAAGGGAATTGTGTTGATGCCGTGATTGGAATACGCGGTGCCGGCGGCGATGAAAGAACAGACGGAGCCAGCCTCGGTGATTCCTTCCTCGAGGATCTGCCCGTTCTTGGCCTCTTTGTAGTAGAGCAGAGTGTCCATGTCGACCGGCTCGTAGAGCTGTCCGACGTTCGAGTAAATGCCGACCTGACGGAAGAGCGCCTCCATGCCGAAGGTGCGAGCTTCGTCTGGGATGATGGGCACGATCAGTTTGCCTAGTTCCGGATCGCGCAACAATTTCGCGAGCAGGCGCACGAAGACCATGGTCGTGGAGACTTCGCGGCCGTCAGTGCCTTTGTGAAATTCTTCGAAGTGGGCGTCGGGAATGGACTTCAGCGCGGTGGCGCGAACTTTGCGCTCCGGCATATATCCGCCCAGTTGCTGGCGCCGTGCCTGCATGTACTTGATTTCGGCGCTGTCATCGGATGGACGATAGAAGGGGGCTTCGTGAAGCTCGGCGTCGGGAATGGGAATTCCGAAGCGCGAGCGGAAGAGGCGCAACTCATCGTCGTTTAATTTTTTTTGCTGGTGGGTGATGTTCTTGCCTTCGCCGGCTTCGCCCAGGCCGTAGCCCTTGATGGTCTTCGCCAGAATGATGGTGGGCTGGCCGGAGTGCTCGACCGCAGCTCTGTAGGCGGCATGCACCTTGATGGGGTCGTGGCCGCCTAAACGCATGCGCGCGAGTTGCTCGTCCGACAAGTGCTCAACCATTTTCAGCAAGCGCGGATCGCTGCCGAACAAGTTCTGACGGAAATAGGCTCCGCTTTCCACGAAATATTTCTGGTATTGTCCGTCACTCACTTCGCCCATACGCTTGACCAAGAGGCCGTCGCGATCATTCTCGATAAGGTTGTCCCAGTCGGTGCCCCAGATGACTTTGATCACGTTCCAGCCAGCGCCGCGGAAGATGGCTTCGAGTTCCTGGATGATTTTTCCGTTGCCGCGCACCGGTCCGTCAAGGCGCTGCAGGTTGCAGTTCACTACAAAAATCAGATTGTCGAGCTTTTCGCGCGAGGCCAGCGTAATCGAACCGAGGGACTCGGGTTCGTCCATTTCACCGTCGCCCAGGAAGGCCCAAACTTTTCCGCCAGTCGAAGGCTTCAGGCCACGATTTTCCAGGTACTTGATGAAGCGCGCGTGGTAGATGGCTTGGATCGGACCAAGGCCCATGGAAACGGTGGGGAATTCCCAGAAATCGGGCATCAGCCACGGGTGGGGGTATGAACTGAGGCCTCCACCTTTTTTCAGCTCGCGGCGGAAGTTTTGTAACTTCTCTTTGGGAATGCGGCCCTCGAGATATGCGCGGGCATAGATTCCGGGAGCCGCGTGGCCCTGGAAATAGACGACGTCGCGGTCGCCAGTTTCCGTTTTCGCACGAAGGAAATGATTGAAGGCCACTTCATAGAGAGTTGCTGCTGAGGCAAAAGTTGAGATGTGTCCGCCGATGCCTTCCTGAATCTTATTGGCCCGTACGACCATGGCGAGCGCGTTCCAGCGAACCAGGCTCTTGATGCGGCGTTCCATCTCCTGGCTGCCGGGGAAGGGTGGCTGCTGCGCAGGAGCTATGGTGTTCTGGTACGGAGTGGTTGCGGAGAAGGGAAGGTTTACGCCCGCCGCGGTTCGTGCGTGCAAAGCCAGTTGCTGCAGCAACCGCCCCGCACGGTTGGGGCCGCCGCGGGAGAGGACGTAATCCAGCGAATCGACCCATTCCCTAGTCTCCAGAACTTCTAAGCCATCGGTCTCAGTCTGCGCCACGTCTAAGGTCTCCGTCGTTTTTTGGTGAACATTCCATAATATTGAATTACGCGGAATTTTGCTGCACGAACGGACTATAACTATACCCACTGATTCCAGTCTGTTAGAACGTTGCTACGGCTTGGACTGCGCCTTTGCCGCAAGGCACGGTGTCGCGGGCCGGGGAAGGCTTTTATGATGCTGCGGATCATTCTCTTACTTCTGGTCGTGGCAGTGATTGTGCTGCTGGTTCCACGGCTTCTCTCGCGATCCTCCGCACCGGCTGAGGGAAGCGCTGCGCCCGGCTTCACTCTGCCGTCACAGGAAGGCTCATCGGTCGCGTTGAACGATTACCGCGGGAAATGGGTTGTGCTTTATTTCTATCCCAAGGATGAAACTCCCGGCTGCACTCGTGAAGCACACAACTTCCAGCGCGATCAAGCTCACTATGCACAGAACAATGCTGTGGTTCTTGGGGTTAGCGTTGACAGCGTGGATTCGCACAAAAAATTCTGCGCCAAAGAAGGACTGAACTTCAAACTCCTTGCCGACACCAGCGGCGAAGTCACGAAGGAATATGGATCCCTCACCAACATGGGAGTGGTGAAGTTCGCCGCCCGACATACGTTCGTGATCGATCCCGCCGGGAAGATTGCCAGGGTGTACACGAACGTGGATCCGGCGAGACATAGCGATGAGGTTCTCGCGGCGCTCGATCAACTGCAAAAGCGGCCCGCGCCTTCACAATAGCTCAGTTGCTGGACCGGACGGTCGCACGCAGGCGGACATCGAGGATGGTCAAAGCCAATGGACGAAGCATTGGAAAAGCCCGCCAGGAGCCTTTTTGACTCCCGAAGAGCCTCAAGCGCCGCGAAATACTGCTCCTCGGCGGAAGGTTCGCGTCCACTTCGTTCCATATGCGATCCTCCACCTCAAAATCTCGTAATGCATGGTTTCAGTTTTCATGCGGGTGCTGTTTTCCTGAGAAGCTCTCCGGTCCCGAGACGATCAGCGCCATGAATGACCACCTGATTCTCTGAACCGCTTCAGAAGGACATCCACCCGTTGACGGGTTACACCGATCAGGTTCGCCAATTCCTGCTGCGTGACCTTGGGCCAAGCCTGAGCGTCTTTGCGCGATTGCGCGATCGATGAGAGTGCACGAGCCAGCCTTTCTTCGCTGGAATACAAGAGCGTATTGGCGAAGGTCTCCTGCACTCTTACTCTGAGCTCGATCAACGAAGAAATAAAGGCATCACAGAGATCGACGTCTTTATGGAGCGTGTGCAGCATTGTGTCGTGGTTAATTCAAGCTGTTGAGAAGAGCATCAACACCAAGAGCTCCAGGCGTCGAAAGTGGCATCTTGCATCTCCGGTTGGTTTACGAATTGTCCTGATTCGCTCATACGCCGAGAGTTATTAAGACACCTGTCACGTCTTTGACTAAGTTTGTCTTGTTTTGCTCCATGGCAAGACTGGCGTCCGCTCGCGCGATTCGAAGTCATCGCGTTCGCTGCTTGACTCCGGCTCCGGGAGACTCCACGATCGTGCTCGCCTTCATTCCCCATCGCTGATGACGTGAGCAACCCGGACGAGATCAGCCGCACGGTCGGTGATGCATCTGTAGGATGACTTCCGTACGGACTTCCCGGTTGCTGTGCCAGAAGCGAGAAACGTCTCTAGCTGCCCGGCCGCATTACCGGCTGCACTTTACTGCCTTCCGCCACGCGGTCTCCTAAATTGCGAGCCACGCGGTCGCCCTCGGTTAGGCCGGTGAGCAGGCGGGCGCTTTCTCCGGTTTGATCGGCGACCACGACCTGGGTGAACTTCACGGTGTTGTCCGGGGTCACCACTGCCACCAGGGTCCGATCTCCATGCACGATGAGCGCATCGGAGGGCACTTCGACGCAGGGCGGCATCTGCACCTTCAGTTCTGCCTGAACAAAGCTGCCGGCCAGAATCCGATTGTGCGGATTGGCGACGTCAATTTCGACCAGGAGAGTTCGCGTTTTGGGATCAATCTCTCCGCTGGTGCGAGTGACCCGCCCCTCCACCTTGGTTCCCGGGTGGGCATGATCCAGAATCGTGACGGTATCGCCCAAACGAACAAACGCCGCTCGCGCCTGGTCCACGTAGACATAAATGCGAAGGCGCCCAGTCTCCGAAAGCTCTACCAGCGGCAGCGCGCTAGTCTGAGAGTTCTCTGCATTCTGAATGAGGGCCCCGGGATCTGCGTAGCGCGCCGTGACCGTTCCGCTGAATGGTGCGCGCAATTGCTCATAAGACTTCAGGGTCCCGATCTGTTCCAAATTTGCTTCGGAAACCGCGGCGTCGGCCTCAGCTTGATCGGCCTGCTGGAGTGAGATGATACCCTTCGACACCAGCGTCGCAGCACGGGTGGCGATTAGTTCTTTATTGTGTGCATCCGCCACCGCCGCTTGATACTGTTTGTCGGTTTCCGGAGATTCGATTACGGCCACCCTTTGATTGGCGCGTACCGCGTCTCCTTTATCTACACTGATATTTTTCAGATAGCCGCTAACCTTAGCGTAGAGAACCGCGGTCTGGAATGGATGAGCTTCTCCGATGAGCCGCAGAGTGTCAGAGCCTGCATTGCTGGGTCGAGGCCTGCACCTGCGCTCGCTGTCGGGCGAATAAGACAACCGCCATCACTGCAGCCGCCAGGACAAGGACGATGCCGCCCCCATACAACCAACCGGTTCCGCGGCGGGCCCCCTGGGGATCAGACATCAGCGTGCCTCCGTGGTAAAAACTTCACCTCTCGCTTCGGCCGCGAACTTTTCATCCAGTAGTTGACGGGTGGGAAAGTCCTTGCGCAACAGCGAGTAAACCACCGGCACTACAAACAGCGTCACCACCGTGGCCACCAGCAATCCGCCGATGACGGCGCGGCCCAGGGGCGCATTCTGTTCTCCCGCCTCACCTAAAGCCAGCGCCATCGGAACCATTCCGATGATCATCGCCAAGGCAGTCATCAGCACGGGACGCAGCCGTGTCTTGCCGGCTTCCAGCGCCGCTTCCAGCGGTGAGACGTTGTTTTCCACGCGTGCATCGTTGGCATAGCTGACCAGCAGAATCGAGTTCGATGTCGCAATTCCCACCGCCATGATCGCTCCCATGAGCGATTCCACGTTGATTGTCGTGCCCGTCAATGCCAGCATCCAGAGAATCCCGACCAGCGCTCCGGGTACCGCTATCATGATAATGAAAGGATCGAGCCACGATTGGAAGAGCACGACAATCAGCAAGTACACCAGCACGATGGCCAGGATCAGCCCCAACGCGAGACTGCGGAACGATTGATTCATCACTTCGTACTGGCCATGCACGGTAATTCGCATCCCGGTGGGCAGCTTACCGAAGGCGTCAATCTTCTTCTCGATGCCGCCGACTACCGAGCCGAGATCCCGGCCTTGCAGATTCGCGTTGATGTCGATGACGCGCTGCACGGTGTAATGGTTGACTTCCGCCGGCACCGATTCCGGGACGGCTGTAGATACGTTGGCCAGGGTTTCGTACTGCGGTTGCGGCACAGGCTGGGTTTGCGGCAAACTTGCGGGTTGCAGCGCCGCCGCCGAGCCCGGCAGGCTCAAGGGTGTGTTCATGAGCGTATTCACCGAGTCAAATCGCTCCGGCGGTATGCGAACCGCCACGATGTAGTTAACGTTGTTGACTGGGTTGAGGAAGTACGAGGGCGCAACAAGGGCACTCGAAGAAAGCGAGATCAACATGCTATTGGCCACGCTCTGCTCGGTCAGGCCGAGTTCCGCGGCCCGTTCCCGGTCCACATTAATGCGCAGTGCGGGATAGCGGATGGCCTGTTTGATATGAACATCCACCGCTCCCGGCACCTTGCTGATCTGTTCCTGCAGCTGGCGTGCGATGTCGTAGGACTGATCAAGGTTGGGACCTTCCACTTGGATGTCGACCGGCGACGGCACTCCGAAGTTGAGCACCTGGCTGACGATATCGGCGGACTGGAAGTAAAAGCCTGATCCAGGAAATTCACGCGGCAGCTCATCGCGAATGCGCTGCATATAGCCCGCAGTGGGATGATGTTGCGGCTTCAGCGCGATCAGAACCTCTGCGTCCATGTCTCCCACATTGTCGGTAGAGACAAAAGCCAGGTTGTATGACGTTGGCACTCCCTGCAAATCATTGATCGTATCGATCTCGCCCGCCGGAATAATCTCCCGGATGCGGGCTTCCACTCGCATCAACAGCTTTTCTGTGTCTTCGATCCGCGTCCCTATGGGAGCGCGAAAGTGCAGCTTCATCAATCCCACATCGACGCTAGGAAAAAAGTCAGTTCCGATAACCAAAACCAGTAGGCCGGTGAGACCGCAAACCAGCCCGAAGATGACCAGTGCAAATACTCTGTGGTGAAGCACTACTTCGAGGATGCCGCCGTAGAACGATTGCAGCCTTTCGAATGCGCGCTCGCGTCGCGCATTGAAGCGTGCGCCAATGCCCTGCGATCTTAGTGCTTCCGGACTCTTTGCCGCGGGGCCTGAAGCGTGATGTCCTTCAAACAGAAAGCGCGAAAGAGTTGGGACAAGGGTTCGCGAAAGCACATACGACGCCAGCATTGCCAACACGACCGCCAGAGCCATGGGAGTAAAAAGATATCGCGAGGCGCCTGACAGCAAGACCACCGGGAAGAAGACAATACAGATGGCTAACGTGGCGACGATCGCAGGCACTGCGATCTGGCTGGCACCATCCAGAATCGCCACAGTAATGGGTTTGCCCATATCGAAATTCCGGTTGATGTTTTCGATTTCAACCGTCGCGTCGTCCACCAACATCCCGATAGCCAGCGCGAGCCCTCCCAGCGTCATGATGTTAATGGTGTCGCCGCTCAAGTTGAGGCCCATGATCGAGGTGAAGATCGCCAAGGGAATCGACGTGCACACTATGATCACACTGCGCCAGCTACCCAGAAACACCAGAATCATCAACGAGACCAGGACGGAGGAGAGGATGGCCTCGCGCACCACTCCGAGGATTGCCGCTCTCACGAATACCGACTGATCAAAATCAATCTTCAAATCCATTCCCTGTGGGGCAGACGCCTTGATCACGGGCAAGGTGTCTTTGGTTGCTTCCACCACCGCTAACGTGGACGCGTCCGAGTGCTTAAGAATGGCCAGATAGGTCGCGCGCTTGCCGTTTACGTGAACAATGGCACGCTGCTCGGCGAAACTGTCGGAAACCTCAGCCACGTCGCCGAGCAGCACGGGCGCCGATCCCACGACTTTGATGGGGATGGAACGAAACTGCGCCACTGTGTCGGGACTGGAATTGAGTCGCACCACATAATCAGTGCTGCCGATGCGAGCGTCGCCGGCAGGGAGAATGACATTCGAGCTCTGCAGCGCTGCCACGGCATCTCCCGCGGACAGCCCCTTAGCGGCGAGCGCCTGGGGGTTAAGGTTGACGATGATCTGCCGCTCCTTGCCTCCAAACGGCGCAGGCGTAGAAAGTCCGGGAATGGTGAACAACCGCACCCGGATAAAGTTCAATCCATAGTCATAGAGTTGTTGTTCGGGAAGCGTCGCGCTGGAAACGGTGAGTTGAGCTACGGGGACGTTCGTGGCGCTGAATTGGATCACGCTGGGCGGAGTGATTCCTGGCGGGGCAATACGGAGAATGGTGCTCGATACTGAAGAAATCTGAGCGATCGCTCCTCCGATATCCGTTCCGGGCTGGAAGTAAACTTTCAGCAATCCGATTCCGCTGATCGACTGCGATTCAATCCGGGATATGCCATTCACCGTAGTGGAATATCCCCGCTCGCTGATGAGCACGACGCGGCGTTCCATGTCCTGCGCCGACAGCCCTGGATAATTCCACACCACGATCACCACGGGAATATTGATCACCGGAAAAATATCGACGGTCATGCGCGTGACCGACAATACGCCCAGCAGCATGATCAGGAAGCATGAGACGGCGATGGTATAAGGGCGCCGCAGCGCCAGACGCACTAGCCACATAAATTGGTTTGCGACTTAGACGGCTGAAATGAGACTTCTTCGGAAGGCAACATCATCGGTGTTGGATTCCGTACGGTGCCGGAAAGTCGAAATAAAATTTTCCAGAACTACTATGCTCCGAAAGCGGCTGATACGTCTAATACATAAAACATAGCCAGTGATATTGCTCCGGCATTACAATGGCTGGAGCATGGAACTGCGTCAATTGCGTTATTTCGTGGCTGTGGCCGAGGAATTGCACTTTGGACATGCCGCGCGCCGGTTGCGCATTGCCCAACCTGCCCTGAGCCGTCAGATCCAGGCCCTGGAACGTGAGCTCGAAGTGATGCTGTTGTTCCGCAACCGGCGCCGGGTTCAGGTCACGCCCGCCGGGCAAGTGTTCCTGGAACGTAGTCGCCTCCTGCTCTCCCGAGCCGAAGAGGCGATCGGGGCAGCGCAGAGAGTGAGCGAAGGGAGCAGCGGTTCGCTCAAGCTTGGATTTGTGGGCTCAGCGACCTATGATGCGATTCCATCGATCTTGCGGTGCTTCCACCAAAATGTGCCACGAGTCGAGTTAACTCTTTCTGAGATGACGGTTCACGTTCAGTTGGAGGCTTTGGCGGAAAAGCGGATCGACCTCGGGTTCCTCCGGCTCCCGGCGAGAACCGAAGGGTTAGTGTTTCGCACGGTTTCCCGGGAGGCTTTGCTCATTGCCTTGCCCAGTTCCCATGTCCTTGCTCAGATTCCTGTACTGCGTTTGTCTTCGCTGGCAGGGGAACCGTTCATTCTTTATCCTGACCATCCCCGGCCGAGTTGGGCGGAATTTATTGTTGGTCTGTGCCAGCAGGCTGGCTTTCGACCCACGATCGCGCAACGCACAGTGGAGATACAGACCACCCTCAGTTTGGTGGCCGCTGGCATGGGCGTCTCGATCGTGCCGGCCTGTGTAAGCAATATTCCACGCAAGGACGTCGTCTACCGCCGCCTCAGCGGAGTACGTGCGCGTACCCAACTGCTGGCAGCTTATCGCGCAGAGGACACTTCCCCAGTTTTGGGCAGCTTCTTGAGACTCATGTGGCAGATGCTCCGCATCGATCGTGCTCGCGCCGCACAGCGAATCAGCGAACGTATGGGCCATACTGGCTGTGAACATGGACGATCACCATCGGCTGCCTGACCGCCGCGCTCGGGTACGGGCCACCGCCGCCACATAAAGGCGTGACGATCCCATTATTTTTGTGCAGATGAGTGGAGGTACCTTTGCGCGAGGTGCGGTGCAACTCCAAATCTTGCACCCCCGTGGTTGGCAAGAGCATCCATAGGTAAGCGCCGTCGGGATGTGCTTCGCCGCTCCCGGCTTGACGAAGGGAGCAAGCCTGAGCTTAAATCTTGGGGTCAGCACGTCCAAGCGGAAATTCCAAACTGAATCACTAGAGGAGACTAACGTGTCCTTACGTATCAACGACACAGCCCCCAACTTTACCGCTGAAACCACGCAAGGCACGATCAACTTTCACGAGTGGATCGGCGACGGCTGGGCAATCTTGTTTTCCCATCCGAAAGATTTCACTCCCGTGTGCACCACTGAACTTGGTTACATGGCGGGACTCCAGCCTGAGTTCGCCAAGCGAAACACCAAGATCCTCGGGCTGAGCGTGGACCCGGTAACCAATCACAGTAAGTGGGCGGCGGACATTGAAGAGACTCAGGGTCACAAGGTCAGCTTTCCAATGATCGGCGACCCGGAGCTCAAGATCGCCAAGCTCTACGACATGTTACCGGCAGCGAGCGGAAACACGGCCGAGGGACGCACCGCAGCAGACAATGCTACCGTGCGCACGGTATTCGTGGTAGGTCCGGACAAGAAGATCAAGCTTCAACTCAGCTACCCAATGAGCACCGGCCGCAACTTCGATGAAGTGCTGCGCGTTCTCGACTCGATGCAGCTCACCGCAAAGCACAAAGTTGCGACGCCGGTAAATTGGAAGCAGGGTGAAGAGGTCATCATTCTGCCATCTGTATCCAATGACGAAGCGAAAGCCAAATATCCGAATGGCTGGAAATCGCCAAAGCCTTACCTGCGGATTGTGCCTCAGCCCAAGTAGCTCTCGGCGCCCTATTGATCGCAACTTGATCGCAACCCGGGGTTTAGGAAATGTGCATCTAAGAAGCGTGACTTTTGCCACACTTAGGAATGCGGTGGCGAACGCCTATCGCGACGTGCTCAAAAACCACACCTTTCAGGTGGCAGCCGCATTGTCCTATTACTTCGTTTTGGCGGTTTTCCCCGCACTAATTTTTTTATCCGCGGTTGTAGGATTCATCCCGCTTCCTGACCTTTTTGGTCACGTGCTGGTTTCAATGGGACGGGTTCTGCCGACGGACTCTATGCGGATGGTGTATTCCGTTTTGGCGGACGTGCTGGCCACAAATCGGGGTGCATGGCTTTCCTTTGGAATGTTGGGCACGCTGTGGGTAGTCTCGGCGGCGTTCGATGCAACGATTGAAGCGTTGGACATTGCCTACGAAGTGAAAGACGATCGTCCATTCTGGAAGTCCCGGCTCCTGGCGCTGGCCCTCGCGGCGATCAGCGGAGGGCTCTTGCTGGTGGCCCTGGCCGTACTGATTGTTGGTCCGCGCTTTGGAGCATGGCTGGCCAGCAGAATGGCGCTTTCGGGCGGGTTTGTTTTTCTGTGGCCCGCCATCCATTGGATCATCGCCACCACCTTTACCATAGTTGCGGTTGAAGTCATCTATTTCCTTGCTCCCAATGTGAAACAGCGATTTCTGGCGACCCTGCCCGGAGCGCTGCTGGCCGTGACGTCTTGGATTGGGCTGTCATACTTGCTCGGCATCTATTTCCGGCATTTTGCAAACTTCAACAGAACGTACGGGACCCTGGGCGGATTCATCGCATTCATGGTCTGGCTCTATTGGACGTCATTTTTCCTGTTGGTCGGCGGCGAACTCAACGCCGAACTGGCCAAGGAAAGTCGCAGAGGGCAGCTGCGCCAGAAGGATGCCGCTGGCCCTGCAGAACGTCTCGACGGTGCGGCGTAACATCCTGAATATCACGTTTTTGGCGAGGTGATTTGCCCTCCCAGGTCAAGGCCAGTCGTTAGAATCTCTTGTGAAATTTGCCATCCACCGATACCCCTCCCACCTGGTCGCGAGCCACGCTGACCGACCACCGTTTACTGATCTGGTAGTCGCCTTGGACGATCTGGCTGCCGGGCTGCGAGATGTCGGTGGAGAAGGTAAATAGGAAATTCTTCGTCACACGTTGCTGCAGAGCAATGCGAGCGGAAGGATTCTGATTGCTGCCGCCGAGCAGCGGATCGACCTGCAAGCTGGAGATACCCGCAAACTTCTGAACGCTGCTGGTAACCTGGCTGGCGGCTTGCGAAGCGATCATTGCATCCGTGCTCTGGCTGGCAGCAGCGGACTCCTGGGTGGTCTTTCCGCGAGCAATCAGGTTGATAATGTCGGCGGTCGCCAGCGGCGGATCTGAGGTATAGGAAGTGGAGAGCGTGTCGAACGGCCCGCGCAACGTGAGCGTCAGGTTGTACTGCTCAACGGTTGTGTTAACCGAAACGTTCAACACCGGTTCCGTTTGGTTGGGGTCGTCAAACGTGATGATGCCGCGCTGAAGCTGGTAGCGGACGTTCCTGTAGAAAAGCTCTCCGGAGGTCAGGTCGGTTCTGCCAGTGATCACCGGGTTCGCAGCGGTTCCAATGAGGCGCACGTTCACTCGCCCCTCCATGCTCACCTGCGAACTGGTTGCGCTCAGTTGGCCTTTGGACTGCACTCCAATGGAGAGTTTGACGTTATCAGCAAAGCCAGGTTGAGCGGGGACGCTGTTGCCGCTGAACTGATCGCTGAACTCGGCGAGATCGAAATCCGGCGTGAACGAGAGAGCATCGATGAGCACGCGGCCGTTCACCACCGATGATTCCGTCGTCCCGATGAACATAAGGTTGCCGTCCAGAACAGCTCTGAGCCCGTCGGGATAACGTAAGCGCACCGAGTTGCTTTGCAGGGAAACGTTAAATTGCAGGTTGGGGCGATAGGTGACCGATCCCCCCATGGTTACCAGACCTCCTCCAACCTGGCCGGTGAAGCTGGAGATCTGAACCCGGTTGTTGTTGATATCAAGGATTCCGTTTAATTTTTCCACGCCCAGCGGAGCGGTCGGAGTCGCTATGGCGACGTCGTTTAAGTGTACTTGCCCATGTACGGCAGGGCTTGTCGCCGATCCCGAGGCGCGAATATCGAGGGCAAGCGTTCCCGAACTCTGCACATCTGGCTGAATGAGGCGAAGAAGGCTAACGTCTACGGAGCCCTCCGCAGTCAAGTTGGGAGCGGTATTTCCTCCAAGTGGGATGCTGCCTTGCACGCGCAGAGAAGTTCCCGTCCCACGAATTTCCGCCGGCTGAAGCGTAACCACGGAACGAGCGTAATCCGCGCGGATCGGGCCAGCAGTGCCGATCTGCAATGATTGATAGCTCGCTTTAAGGACGGGGATTGTCAGGTGAGCCTCGACTTGAGACTTGTCCTTGAGCGGGCCTTTGAAGGTTGCATGGAATTCGGTCTCGCCTTTGAAACTCTCAGGCAAACTGGATACATACATGGCGAGCAGCGGATCGAGCGGCACGCTAGTCGTGTCAATTGCCGCCTCGGTGTAGTAGTCGTCTGTGAGATTCACGCGTCCCTGTGCCTGAACCGAAGATTGAGCAACCTGCGAACTAAGGTTCAAGTCTGCGCGCTGATTGGCAATGTGGAGTTCCGCTTTCATCTTCGAGATTGAATTCTGCCGAAATCGCAGCTCGGGCAGCTCCAAGCTGGCGATGAATTGAGGATTGTCCAGTGTTCCCTCGCCACTCGCAGTTGCTTTTAGCGTTGCCGTAAGCGGGACATTCTTGGCCTGCACCGTGTGCAGCTTTTGCAAAACCAGAGACGGCGCATTCAGGCTGACCGTGTATGCCTTGGTTTTCGGGGTGTAGGCGAGGCTCGCATTCGCCGATCCTGCGGGCAAACTCACGTCCAAGGTAGAGGCAAGCGAACCCTTGTCTGCGCGGAACTTTACTTGCAAATTCTGAACCGGCTCGTCGTAAGCGCGCGCATTCACGATCTTTGCAGACCCCCCTCCGACAGGATTGAGCTGTGAGCCGTGAACCGAAATTTCCGCAGACAAGTCACCCGAAACTGGGTATTGCAAGTTCGCCAGTTTTTGCAAATCTGTGACCGACATTCGTTGTACGGAAAGGTTAGCCGCAATCGGATCCGAAGGAATGTAGGACCAGTTACGCAATGCCACGTTGCCGCTGAATGATGCCGATCCCTGGTGAGCGTTTACCAGAGATCCTCTCTGCAGCATCATCCGCGAGGGGCTTGCCTCCACCGAAATTTTCGCGCTCGTCCACTGGCTGCCTTGCACCTGGAGATTCTGCGCGTTCACTTGCCCGGCAAAATGAGGGCTTTTCATCGAACCGTGCATAGTTGCGTTCAATGCCGCCGAACCGGAGATGTCCGTTGCGCCAGTTTGACCGGGCCGCAAAGCTGAAGCCAACAGCGCGAGCTGATGCAGGTCGTTGGCCGCAGCCTGAATTTGCAGGTTCGAATTGTTGCTGACTTCTCCTTCTACGCTGAGTGTCGTCGAGGGCATGTGGAGCGTGGTTTGCCGGAATGTTATGAGGGTCCGCGCCCCGTCGTATGACGCGTGAACCGATCCATCGATCGGAATCTTGGCTGAAGACGGTCCCGTACGGCTGTTCGCAGCCTGCAGACGCAAGTCAGCACGCGCGATGACGTTACTGACGCTTCCCTTCCAGGACGCGTCGGCTGTGCCGTCAAGCCTACCCATCAGACTTACAGTTTTGGCGTCTGGCTTGCGAATGGCCTGCTGCGTGGCTTCGAGCGAGATACCGACGAGGGACATTCGAACTCGAGAGACGGCGGTCGCATCCAGATTCTGAATAGTGAGATCAGCATTAACCCGGCCGCCTAGCAACTGGGCACCGATGTCACGGGCCTGCAGCGTACCGCTCGCGAGCTGATATCGTCCTTGAAGCTTGCGAAGATCCAGATGTCCTTGAGACGAAGAGGCGGCGATCGCTTCACTTGCCACTTGACCGTCGATCGTTAGGCAGCGCAGAAGAGGTTGCTGGGAACACCGGTAGTGAATCTTACCGCTTAGAGTCACATCACCCGCCGGAGTAACGGCCGGCGACATCTGTCGAAAATCTTGCGTGTGAATCCGAACATCGTATTCGCCCTCGACCGAGGGATTGCCGTAGTCCGTCATATCAGCGTGCAGCGACACCGTCGAAGCTCCAACTTTCATCTCAGCCGATTCAAGCGATAAACCAGAGCGCGTAGCATGGAATTTTGCATGCAAACTGTGGGCAAGCGGAGAGTAGTCGGCATAGCGCAGGTGGCCGTGATCGTATGAAATCGAACCTCGGTAACGCGCCGCCAACAAATCAAAGCGAATTTCGCTGCCAAGATTGAACAAGTCCGCATCGAGAGCGCTCTTCTTGTCGTTGTAATTGATCTGCCCGTTGCTCAGAAGCACATGTCGTATCGCCAGGTCGAAAACATCGGTATGGCTGTTGGTCTGGCTGGGTGGAGATTGAGGAATATTGCTCTTGCCTTCACGATCAACCCGCACATGCGCCACAGGATGATCGATACGAAGTTCGCTCAGAAAAACCTGGTGATCGAGGATAGATTGAATCTTGAGGCCTAGGGTCAGCTTATCGATCTGCAACAACGGCGCTTGGTCCGACGACTCACGGCCATGCACGGTGATGCTGTAGAGATGCGCGGTGAACGTGGAAAGCTGGAAATCGAGATTCCCAATTTCGGTTCGTCCGCCAGTTGCATCATTTGTGCGCTGTACGATTGTGCGGAGCGCGTATGCCTTGAAGCCGCTGCTCTTCAAGTAGAAATATCCTCCCACGACGGCGACGAGAATCAAACTCACCAGCGCCGCCGCCGTCCATCCAATAATTCGTTGCCACCGCATAGCTTCTCCTAAAAAGCCTGCCCCAACGTGATGTAGTACTGAGTTGCCTTAAGCCCGGGCACCGGATTAAGGTTGCGCCCCACATCGATTCGGAGCGGTCCTATGGGGGTCGAGTACCGGAGCCCAATTCCAACTGTGTTGCTGTAGTTATTGATGAAATTGTTGAAGTTGATGGCGCGGTAAACGTTGCCACCGTCATAGAAGACGACTCCCCCCAGGGCCTTCATAATCCCCAGCGGGAAGCGGACTTCCGAGTTGAGAATAAAGAGCTGTCTTCCACCCACAGGCACTGTTACGTTGACGCATCCCGACTGGTTTTTCAGAACGTTGCAGAAGGGAACCAGGCGTTGCGGTCCGGCTTCATCAATCGGGAAGCCACGCAGAGATGTTCCGCCACCGGAGAAATACAGTTGGCTGGTGGGAACAAAACTTCCGGCGAAGGCTCTGGCCATGCCCAGCCGAATGCTGCTGGCCAACACCATTGCACGCACCGGTTTGTAGTAGGCATATTGCCCGAAAAATCTGACGAAATTTGCGCTGGAGCCAAGCGCGACCGGAGTGATCCCGAGATTCACGGTGGAGTACACGCCACGGTGCGCGTCCAAGGGCTTATCGCGAGTGTCCCGAATAAGGGCGCCAGACATTGTGGAGAGGCGGACATTTCGGTCGCGCTCCATTACCAGTTCAGGAACGAGCAGGTGTGACAGGATAGTCTTGTTGAAGTCGTAGCGAATCTGGAGCCGTGTATTGGTCTTACGGCTCAGCAGCCGCTCGACCTGGAACGACGCGTCACCAAGTCCAGCCGCGAAAAGCGGATTCTCCGTTGTGCGCTCAACTGAGATGGTTGTGAGTGAACTCCACGCGGAGCCCATAAAATGAGGTTGAGCGTAGCTGGTTATCGCCCGACTATCCAGGCGAGAGAGCAGAATGGAAGCGCTGGCAGTCTCCCCCAATCCCCGCATATTCCGGCGGTTGAACTCGACTAACCCGCGCGGGCTGGCAAACGTCGACTCGCTGGGTGCGATCTGATTTTTACCAAGCCCAATGGTTGGAAGTCCCGGTACGGCGACTGTGCCCGTAGGCACGTTCCCCCCGCGCCGTGACACCTGGAATCCAAATCCATAAGTGATCTCATTACGTTTGGCTTCGTGTACTTTGACCACCGCTGCTTCCTCGTTTTGATCGGTAACAGGCTTTCGCGGCCCCACGCTGGACCAGTCGAATGTGTTCAGGTCATACAGACGACTCTCCGCTGCCAGTAAGTCAACTTTTCTCATAGGAGCTTCGGAGGAGACCTGCGCTGTTTTCTTGATGAGCGCGACCCGTGTGACCTTTTGTCCCAAATACATCACCTCGCTGACACGCACCATTTGGCGCTCGGTGACCGCGTAGGTCACGTCCACGCGGTGCGGATCATCCTGATGCCGACTTACGCTGGTCTTTACCTCGGCATTGAGATATCCGCGGTTTAAGTAGGTGGCGGCAATCCGGTTGCGATCTTCCGACAAACGTCGCGCGGAGAACGGCGCTCCCGACCGTATTTGGAAGCCAACAGGTGCGGTGAGTTGATTTTCCGGGACGCTGTTGTTTCCCGTTACTTGAACATTGTCGACGACGCTTTGCGGGCCTTCTTCAATTTGGAAAGCGACATCAATCTTAGGCTCGTGATCGATTACCGTGGGAGTAATCTTGACGGCTTGGTATCCCTTATCCTGGTAGAAGGCTTGAAGATTGTCCGCACTCTGCTTGAGCAGTTTTTGGCTGATGCTTCCATGCGTCAAGATGTGAGATTTCTTTATCGTGATCACCGGCAGTAAATCGGCTTCAGATATTTGATGGTTTCCCTGAAACGATATGCGATTGACCTCGTGCTTTTTCCCGCGATCAATTTCGTAGACGAGTACGATCCGGTTTGCTTGCTGCTGAAAATCAGCGTTCACTGTCGCATCAAAAAACCCCTTCTTCTGAAAATGGTCGACGAGATTCCTTCGCCCTTCTTCCACGAGGTCGTGATCAATGGTTCCCTCGGAATAGATAGGAATCAGTTTTTGCATTTGCCGCCCGGACAGGAAAGGAATGATGGAAAGTCTGGCACCAGTAGTGCGAATTGTCACCAGCGGGCCAACTTCCACTTTGAAAGACACATCGACGCGATTGGTCTCCGCGTGGTATTGCGGCGGGTTTTCCTGAACCGTGCTCGCCAGCCGGTGCTGTGTGGTCAGAGTTTTCTTGATCAGCGTCGTCGCTGCTTTAATCCGTTCGGGCGTGTAGGGTTTCCCCGGCTTAAGCAGGCCACCGCTGAATCGGGCACGAAGCGAGCGTACCCGCTGAAGCAGGCGGGCTTGCTCAGGATCAGCAGGTCCTTCGAACCCAACCTTCCCAATGCGGGCCTGCTTGCCGATCCGTACCACGAAGGTGACGTGCACCAGTTGCTCGGCGTCGTCGATCTGGGATTCGGAGTGAACCTGCGCCTGGAAGTAACCATTGCGTTCGAGGAACTGCAGCAACTGCGCCTCAGCTACCGGCATCCTGCCCTTGACGTATGGATATTCCTCCGGCATATCCACGACCTGCAAGAGACGGGTGAACGAAAAGTATTTGGCCAGGCCTTGAAAGTCGACAACACCAAGATAGTAGGCGGGCTCAAGAATGAAATTAAGCCGCAGTCCGGCGATGTCTGGGATCACGTTGACTGTGACTTTTTCGAACTGCCCAGTCTTTTGAAGGGCGTCAATGCTCGCTAGCACTTTTTCCTGGGAATAGGGCTGCCCTGGTTTCTGCACCACTAAGGCACGCAGTGGCTCCACATCTCGATGGGGATTCGCAATCAGGTCGACAGCGGTTACCGACTGGCCTTCATAGAGCGCTTGTGGACCCACCACCGTAGGAACTTGAGCCGCTGCGGCAGATGTGCTGAAGGCTAGAAAAAACAATAGTGAGATGCGCATAGGAAGCCGGCTGACCTGGTTGCAGCAAGTATGGGCCTTGCGGCCTGACCACAAGCGAAGTGCAGAGCTTGACAGCGAACCAACCCGCAAGCGGACCATCTGTGATGCGCTTGAATAGAAATGAGTTGGTCGGTCCGGGAGCGGACGGATCGGGACCTCGGCCAGAAACCGGACTTCAAAAAAAGATGTCAAGAAACAATCGTGACTATCTCGATTTCATCATTTTTATTTCCTGCATGGACGAGTACGCAACCAGCCCTTCGCTCCAGAAGAAGATCCGCGCTTGCGTCACCCAGCCTCAGGCCTCTAATGGTGAGTTGCGGAATGCCGTCAGGAAGGTGGGGATGATCGAAGACAATGCGTTTGTGCTCGGGTTGTATGGAAATGCCCAGGCATGCCTGGAGAACGAGGAATGGTGCCGCCGCTGACCACGCCTGGGGCGAGCAAGCCACAGGATAAAGGGTCGGGCCCTCGCCATTCCGGCGCTCCAGCCCGCAGAGCAGTTCCGGCAGACGATGAAGCTCGACCATGCTGCTCAAATCGAGTAATCCCAGCAGAATTTGCGCCGCCAAGTCCTTGAACCCATATCTCGCCAGGCCGCAGGCAATCAAAGAATTGTCATGGGGCCAGACTGAACCGTTGTGATAGGAAAGCGGATTGTAGCGGACTTCGTCGCAAGCCACGGTACGTATTCCCCAGCCCGTGAAAGAATTGGGATTCAACAATGTTTCTGCGACGCGGCGAGCTCGGTCGTGCGACGCAATACCCATATACAGGCAGTGGCCTGGATTCGAAGTCCGCACTCGGCAGGGTTGTTTGTCGCCGTCCAGAGCCAGGGCATAGGTGGAAAGTTCGTCACACCAAAAGTGTTCCTCAAATTTGACGCGAATGCTCTCCGCTTCCCGCTCGAGAACACGAGACCTTTCGGTTTCGCCGAGAATACGGTTCAAGCGGGCTCCCGCCAATTTGGCGGCGTAGACGTATCCCTGTACCTCACAAAGAGCAATCGGGGCCTTGGCCAAGGTTCCGTCCGCATGGAACACGGAGTCATTCGAGTCCTTCCAGCCCTGCTGCACTAAACCGTGGCTCGAGTGTCGTGCATACTCGACAAAGCCGTCCCCATCAAGATCTCCGAACTTATCAATCCACTCGAGCGCCAGTTCCACGTGGGGCCACAGGCGCCGTAGAAACTCTTGATCCGCAGTGCGGCCGTAATATGCGTCGGCAAGAACAATAAACAAAGGTGTCGCATCCACGCTGCCGTAATAGCAGCCGAAGGGAACTTCGCCCAGGGCAGCCATTTCTCCTTTGCGCGCCTCATGCAGTATCTTTCCCGGCTCAGCTTCAATCGACGGATTCAATTCCCGGGCCTGTGCCGACCGCAAAAAGTCCAAGACTCCTCTGGCGATTCCCGGGTTGAGCCACAGCGTTTGCAGCGCCGTGATGATTCCGTCTCGGCCGAAAACCGTGCTGAACCAAGGCACGCCCGCATAGGGATAACCCGGCTCGGGGTTGCCCACCATCATCATTTGCACGTCGGCAACGGAGCGCGCCATCCAATCGCTGAAGCGTGAATTAGAACTGTAAATTTGTGGGAAACCTTCGCGGACCGTTCTCAGTTCGTCGCGAGCAGCGGAAATAGCATGGGGAAAGCTTACGAAAGTCTCCGCGGAACAGGAATCGGAAGCAATCTCCAGCTGAAAAACTGCTTTCTGTTTGGGAAGCAGAGGGATTGCGAATTCAAGCTCTGAACCCGTGACGCGCGCCGGTGCAGGATTACACCGGACACAAGTCCGGCGGATAACGCTGTCCAACCCTTGATAGCGCAAGAGAACCGAGTTGTCCTGTACTTGGTCTGCCAGACGCTGGCCTCTTCTTGGTCTGCGAGTGCCGCGCACTTCAAAGATGTCCGCAAAGTCGGCATCGAAATTGATACGGAAGGGTACTAAAAGCTCCGACAGGCCATGATTCACGAACAGAAATTGTTCGTAACAAACGTCCCGCCAGAGGAATCTTGAGCGCAAGAGATGCAATGTGCCCCGAGGCTTGACCACGTTGCCCTCGAACGAAACGTCCAGATTGGCCAGATCGGCGGAAAATAGAAAATTGTCCGCCTCGACCGTCGAACTCAGCAGCAAAGGGCGGGCATTCCAAAGATAGATGCTAAGTTGCGAGAGGTGACGTGTCCCCTCAAAGTAAAGCCCCTGCTCGCAAAGGCCAGAAGTTTGGATGTCGCCAATGCGATCGAACACGAAAAACATTCGCCCGTATTTGAGAACCTGGGCGCGATCATCGGAAGGCGATGAGGTGGCCGCTATGTAGTAGTGCTGGATGACGCCAGATTCGACCAACTCAGAACTCCCTCGTCAATTCTAATAGCCGGGGGCTTCCCTCGACGCAGCCGTTTGTAAATATCCAGGTAGTTTTGAGCCATGCGCTCAGCAGTGAAATGCTGCTCGAAATGCTTCCGGCAATTTCGTCTGTCGATCTCGCCAATCCGTTCCACCGCATCTACGGCCGAATCAATATCGAGCGCGATGAAACCCGTAGTCCCATCCGCGACGATCTCTGGAACCGATCCGAACGGATGCGCGATTACGGGGGTTCCACAGGCCAGCGCCTCGATCATTACCAACCCAAACGGCTCCGGCCAATTAATGGGAAACAGCAGCGCGGCAGCATTTCCCAGGAAAGCATTTTTCTCCGCGGATCCGATTTCGCCAATGAACTGGACAAGAGGATGATCTAGCAACGGCTTAATGACTTTCTCGAAGTACTCCCGGTCCGCAGGATCGACCTTGGCGGCGATTTTTAACACTCTGCCCGACCGCTTGGCTATTTCAATCGCCTGGTCAACGCCCTTCTCTGGAGAAATCCGGCCAAGAAATGCCAAATATCCGCTCTTCCCCTCATCGAATGCAAAAGCACTCCGCGGCAGTCCGTGATGGACAGTTCCCTGCCAGTTCACCCAAGGAAAGGGTTGGCGCTGCCTGTCGGAAATTGACACCAGCGGGACTTCTCGAAAGTTTTCATAGATGGGTACGAGGTCGGGAAGATCGAGCCGTCCGTGGAGAGTACTGAGACACGGAGTCTGCTCACGCCTGGTCAATGGGAAATGCACATAGTCGGTATGGAAATGGATTAAATCGAAGTCCCTTGCCTGGCGAAAGACCTGCTCCAGCATGAGCACATGGTGGGGCAAAGGATCGATGCAATCGGAGTCGAGCCTTAGCGCCCGCTTGCAGACTGGCACCAGGCGCGCATTGGTTACGGAATCTCCACTGGCAAACAACGTTACGTCGTGGCCAAGGGAAACCAATTCTTCAGTCAGCCATGACACAACTCGTTCCGTTCCACCGTAAAGACGGGGGGGGACGCTCTCATAAAGCGGCGCTACTTGTGCGATCCTCATCGACTTTGCCGGTTTTTCCCCCTCGATCGGCGGAATCGTCCCGCGGGTCTTGGTATGTGTATGCAAGCCTTAACTCAACACTAGAAGGCCCTACGCTGTGCTTCCATCGGGTGCGCGCTGTAACCCACATGTAGATCGTGCCGTAGGTTGCTTCCTTTTTCGCGTGTTCGTTCTCAGCAAAACACAACGGGGAGGATCAATTCAAGCCATAGCTCGTAGCAATCAGCCTTTCGACTACTATTTGTCTCCACCATTTCCAACTGGGAGTGTCCCGCCCTTACGTTTTTTGCCAGCGCACAAATGCCGCCTACCTGGTGCCACGAGCTTTCCTTCTGGTACGCTGCATACGTTATGCGACCTCTCCGGACTCTGTTTTTTCTAGTCGCCCTAGCTGTTTCCGCTTTCGCCCAGAATCTCAAACCAGTCGCCGGCCGTCTCGCCGCCCAGAACGCCCTTTTCGACGAACAGTACGAGTCCGATCTGGGGAACTTTCCCGAGCGCGCCACCGCCTTCGGCGACTATCGATATAACGACAAGCTCGGCGACCGCTCACTCGATGCCATCGCCCAGTTCCACAAGATCGACGAGGCCTTCCTGACCCGGCTCGAACCTATCCCGACTACGGGGTTCTCCGACCAGGACCAGCTCTCTCACAACCTCCTTGTTCGTGTCCTCCAGCAGCGCATCGCCGACTACGACCTCAAAGAGTACGAGATGCCAATCAACCAGCAGAATGGCGTCCACACCAGCCTCGCCGACCTGCCGCTTTCGGTCCCACTCGACTCCCTCCAGCACTACCAGGACTACATTTCCCGTCTTCATCAGATCCCCCGAGTCCTCACCCAGACCACCGAAGTCCTTCGCGCCGGCATTCAAGACAAGCTCATGCCCGTCCGCTTCCTCATCGAGAAACTCTCCATCCAGTGTCAGGGCATCATCGACGCCGACCCTTTTCTGCTTCCGACAAAAAAGTTTCCGGCAGAGATCTCCGCCGAAGACCAGAAGCGCCTGACCCAGCAGATTACCGACGCCATCAACACCGAGGTCATCCCAGCCTATAAAACTTTCGCCGCCTTCCTCCGCACCGAATACGCGCCCCAGGGCCGCACCACATTGTCCGTCACCTCTCTGCCCAACGGCGTTAAGCGCTACCAAAACGACATCTACGCTCGCACCACCACCCACATGAGTCCGGACGAGATCCACCAACTCGGCTTGCGCGAGATCGACCGCATCCAGGCCGAAATGCTTGCCATCGCAAAAAAAGAAGGCTTCGCCGACCTCGCTTCATTTCGCGCCTCGTTCAAAACTAATACCAAATACATCCCGACCTCCGCCGAGCGGATCCTCGAGGACTTCCGCCACTACATCGCCCAGATGGAGCCCAAACTCCCGGAGCTCTTCACTCTGCTTCCGAAGTCGCCAGTCACCGTCGAAGCCATCCCCGTATACCAAGCCGCCGCAGCCACCCATTACGTCACCGGCACTCCCGACGGCAAGCGCCCCGGCCGCGTCGTCGTCGCCACCTCCAACTTCGCTGAGCGCTCGCTCATCAACGACGAGGCCATCGCCTATCACGAAGGCATCCCCGGACATCACATGCAGCTGTCCGTGCAGCAACAGCTCGCCGGATTGCCCAAGTTCCGCCTGCATGGTCTCGGCTTCAACGCCTACATCGAAGGCTGGGCCTTGTACGCCGAGCAACTCGGCAAAGAGGTCGGCTTCTACCAGGACCCCGTCTCCGACTACGGCCGCCTCTCCTCCGAACTTTTCCGTGCAGTGCGTCTAGTCATCGACACCGGAATCCACGCCAAAGGATGGACCCGCGACCAGGTCGTGGACTTCTTCCGCAAGTTCGAAGCCGTGGACGAGCCCACCGTTCAGTCCGAGACCGACCGCTACATCGCGTGGCCAGCACAAGCCCTCAGCTATAAGCTGGGCCAACTAAAGATCCGTGAACTCCGCGACCGCGCCCAAAAAGAATTAGGCCCCAAATTCGACATCCGCAAATTCCACGACGAAATGCTCGACGGCGGAACCCTCCCCCTCGATCTTTTGGAAGCCCGCACCGACAAATGGATCGCCCAGCAAAAAATGAAATAGCACTGGACAGATTCACGTGGGGACGGCCGCCCCCGGCTGTCCGGCCGAGCAAAGCTCGGCCACGCTTTTGTGAACGGCACGCATCGTGGAGAGCGGACACTCCTGTCCGCCGCCTTTGACTTTCCTCCCCAGCAGCTCTCCCAACCCATCCCCAGGTTCCGGCCATTCCTTATCATTTATGCATCAGGCCGCCTGCGCAAAGCGCACGCGGGTATTCCAGGGAGGAACGGATATGAGAGAGATGCTGATCTGCTGTTTGCCGGCGCTTCGGCCCAGTCAAAAAAGCCGAAGCCACAGGCCGGACCGCCGGCCAATCTACTCGTACACTCTCAAGGATTTCGACGCCAGGCCGGTTGACGCCAATGCTGCGCTAGTTGACTACATGGCCGATTACGGCGGAAAGTTCGCAGGAGAACTCCTGCAACAAAAAGCGCATACGGCGAGGTTTGGACGAGACAAGGCGACGAATGGAAACTCCTGTACGTTCCGGAAACAAAAGTGGAGTGAGGCTCTCGATCGTGGCGGCGATTTGACTCTCGATAAAAGGTAGTGTCCAGTTGGAGACAACCGCACCACCAAATAACGCATCCGCCGAACCTCCCAGGCAGAAGTGGCCTTCTGGGTAAAGCTCATTTCGACGTACAGTCCTCCCAGGCAGATATCTTGCGTCTATGCTCGCAACGGCACAGCAAGGGTTGCGCGGTGCAGTTCAACCGGAAGAACAGCCCGAACCCTTGGATACTGACGCGGCGTCCATTCCATGGCTTTCCTCCTTACTTCGGGGGAGGCAGTCGCACTCTAAGCTGCAGGTTCTCTGCCAAAACAACCCCTGTCCGAGATGGTTGATCCTGATCGTCTCTGCCTCCCAGGCCGATCAAATCGGGATGGCAAAATATGGCAACACAACAAATCCTGTCATGCGAGCCTGGTTTCGAACGAGGGAGAGGGGGCCGGGGGGCACCCATGCAAACCATGAAAATTCCCAATTGGATCGTGCGCCCAAGCACCTCAATTCGGCTCTTCCAAAGAATTATTTCAGGCAGAAAATTCACAGCCTCCCCGTGTGGCGCGGACACTCTTGTCCGCAAGCTGCGAAACTTGTCCCCGACACCCGCAAACCAGAACTTAGTAGTCAGTTACACGCAACTCAGTACCCCGCTCCTAGCCAAAAGCTGGAAGCCAGAAGCCAGAAGCTATGAGGTTTATAATTCCATAAGCAATGACTGAGCTCATTAAGAAGAAACTAAAGGAAGAGATCGACGCGCTCGAACACGAGCTGATCCACGAGTTGCCCAAGGAGATCAAGAAAGCCGCGGCCCTCGGAGACCTGAGCGAGAATGCCGAATATCACATGGCCAAGCAGCGCCAGGAATTCGTCAAGGCGCGCGTGCGCCAGCTCGGCAAACGGCTCGCCGAACTCTCCATGGTGAACATGAACAACATCCCCCGCGACAAAGTGGGATTGGGTTCAACCGTAAAGGTCTTCGACAATACCAAGAATCAGGAAGTCGAATACAAGCTGGTGACCAGCGAGGAGTCCGACGTCTCCGCCGGGAAGATTTCTACCACGTCTCCCATCGGCCGTGCCCTGCTCAACAAGAAAGTCGGAGAAACCGCCATCTTTGTGACTCCCAATGGCAAACGGGAGATGGAGATTCTGACCCTCCGCACCATTCACGACGATGCTGAGTTGAGCGGAACCGGACTGAACCGAGCGGGAGATGGCGAGGCCAAAGCCTGATGAACGCATCGTCTACCACGCCGTCAGTCAGGCGGTCGTCGGCCAGATCATGGACCAGCGCCTTTGGCCGCGCCTGCGGAGTATTGCTCGCCACCATCGTCCGCTGGCTGGCCCTCTCGCGCATTAATCCCAACGTGCTCACTTTCATGGGACTGGTGGTAAATACTTGGGCCGCAATCCTGTTTGGTTCTGCCACACCCGAAAATCAGAAGCGGATGTTTTTTTACGCCGGATTGGTCATCATCTTTTCCGGTTTTTTCGATCTGGTCGATGGCGAGGTCGCACGCGCCACCAATCGCGTTACCCGCTTCGGGGCATTTTTCGATTCTGTGGTCGACCGCTACAGCGATGCTTCTCAGTTCCTCGGCCTGCTGGTCTATTACGCCCGCAGCGACCGTTTCTTTTATGTCGTGCTCACTGCCTTCGTCATGGTAAGCGCCATCATGGTCAGTTACACCCGCGCCCGCGCCGAATCGCTGATCGGATCCTGCCGCGTAGGCTTCATGGAGCGGCCTGAACGCCTCGTGCTCGTGATCATTGGAGCACTGTTCAACCGCATGGCGCCTGTGCTTTGGTTGATCGCAGTACTGTCCACGATTACGGTAGTCCATCGCATGCGCTATACCTGGACCCGGACGCAGGACCCACCGGTTGCCGCGAAAGCCACCCACGCCGCGTAAAATTTCGTTTGACAATCTGTCCCCACGTGCCGTTATTCCGTTGTCGTAGCCGTGGTGCTAGACTATCCCGTCTTTTTGTCGGTTGTGAGGACGCTTCTTGCCTTCTGATCCCGTTCTAGTGATTCACGGCGGCGCGTGGGCTATGCCCGACGATATGCTCCACGCGCACATCAACGGCGTGCGCCATGCATTGGCTGCAGGTTGGCGCGTGCTCGAGCGCGGCGGCCCATCCGTGGACGCGGTCGAGGAAGCAGTTGTCATTATGGAAGATGACGAGACCTTCGACGCCGGCCGCGGCAGCTTCCTCAACCGCGACGGCAAAGTGCAACTCGACGCGCTCATCATGGATGGAGCCACTCTGCGCGCTGGAGGAGTTGGCTGCGTGGAACGGTTGCGAAATCCAGTGCGTGCAGCGCGCAAGATCCTGAGTGAGAGTCCGCACGTCTATTTCGTCGGAGAAGGCGCGGAGCGTTTCGCAGCCGAACACGGCGTCGCGCTGTGCAGGAACGAAGACCTGATTATCCCGCGTGAGGTTGAGCGTCTGCGGGCGTATCAGACGCAGAGTTCGATCGGAGGCGACGATCTGTTCGCACCGGCGATTTCTCACGACACCGTCGGAGCTGTTGCGCTCGATCGCGACGGCAATATCGCCGCGGCTACTTCAACCGGAGGCACACTCAACAAGGCTCCCGGACGACTGGGCGATTCATCGCTGATTGGCTGCGGCTGCTACGCGAATAACGAAAGCGCCGCCGCTTCGACAACGGGATGGGGAGAGCCCATCATGAAGTTGGTGCTGGCAAAATGGACCGCTGATCGCATTGCCGCTGGAAACCTGCCGGAGTGGGCAGCGCAGGAATCCATGAATTATTTGAAAGAGCGCGTGAATGGACATGGCGGGATCATCGTGCTCGACAAACACGGACACTTCGGCATCGCCCACAATACGCCGCGCATGGCATGGGCTTTGAAGACAAAGAACAAGGAAGAGGCTGGCATCGAGCGCCAATCCTAGCGAGAAAACCAGTTGATGGTGCCAGCAGAGGGAGCAAACTGACGGCGATGGAAACCCCCTCGGTGCGGGAATATGCGACGGAAGCAATCCGATATTGGGAGCCGCGCCGGGTAATCTATAACCTGGTCCTCGTGGCTGTGGTGGTAGCATATTTTGCGGCGGGATACCCGGCTTCGAAGCAAAACTTGACCACGGACTCCATTCTCGTTTTGTTTCTTTTGGCGGTTGTGGCCAACATCGCGTATTGCACGGCCTACTTTGTCGACATTTTTGCGCAGATCTCTGGCTTTCGCGAACTTTGGCGGTCGGCACGCTGTTTGTTTGCGGTCGGTGTTACTTTTGCAGCGATCCTAACGCGGTTTGTCTCTATCGGAATGTTCCATCTCCAATCCGGCTGACAAAAAATGCTACAGCCATCCTTTGATGCGGGCCATTCGCGCGGCTTCCACTCGATTTCCTGCTCCCATCATGCTGATGGCTTCGGAGAGATAATTTCTCACTGTACCTTCGGAGAGGCTTAATTCGGCAGCGATATCTCCGCTGGACATGCCCTCCACTCCGGTGGGCCACCGTATTCGATGACACGTTTGACCACGATCCTAGAAGCAACTCCCGAACAACGGACTCCGCTTCGCCGGAGTGAATCTCGACTGCCTTGCGATCCTCCCGCACTTCAACAACCCCTCGAATCTGACGCAGACTGGTCAAGCCGAGCCTGGCAATGCAGCGGATGCGCTTGCCGCTGGTCTTCGCCTTGATTTCCGCTGGCCTGCCTTCGGCGATGATCTCGCCACGGTTGATGACCGCGACGCGATCGGCCAGCGTCGGCCTCCTCAAGTAGTGTCGTGGTGAGCAAAACGATCTTGTCCCGCTCCACCATGGGCCGGATCTCGTCCCACAACATTCGCCGACTCTCTACGTCGAGACCGACCGTGGGCTCGTCTAGAAACAACAGATCGGGATCACCGCAGATCGCGAGCGCGAACAAGACACGCTGTCTCTGCCCGCCGGAAAGCTCTCCAAACTTACGATCCGCCAGCTTTTCGAGCCCGGCGGCGGCTAGGACTTCAGCGAGCGGCAGGGCTGGAGATAGTAGCTCGAGAACAAATCAATATGTTCACGCACGCGCAGCGTTTCCGGCACACGCCCCACCTGCAACATCGCGCCCACGCGCATGCGGTTCTGAGGATTGGTGGGATCTCCGCCGAAAACACGGACTCTGCCGGCACTGGGCTGCATTAGTCCGAGCAGCAATTTCACAACCGTGGTTTTGCCCGCGCCGTTAGGGCCAAGAGGAGTCACCAGTTCGCCGGCATGCACGGCAAAGTTCACACCCCGGAGCGCAGCCGCTTGGTCGTAGTTCTTGCTCACCCCCGCGAAAGCTAGCAATGTCGCGGGCTACAGTTGCGCTGGGTGTGCTCCTTATTTTTTCAAGGGTTGCGCTCGTTTTCTGTCCCGCTGCAGTCTGTCCTTGGAACTTGCTCCCACCCCGAGATCACATCATCATCGAAACCTCCGAACGCACCAGTGCGGATTATCATGCGGGCGGCCTGACAATTGTCATTTTCGGTGAGTCGTACGGACAGTTCCGTCGTCGTTCTGGCTGAGTGAAATTCCTAAGGCGGGAAGGCAACAGTCGGCGTGGCTATGAGAACCCGAACAAGAAGCGGAGAATTGAGTCCCCGGTGTCGCAGTTGCTTTTGCCGCTTTTGTTACGAATTCCGAACACCCACAGAAAATCAACAGCCCCAAGCCCGGCGCTGGCCTCAATTGCTTTTTTGGACGACATGCGAAGGTCACCTGACAGGGCAAGGGTAAAAGCAAGTTCGGAAATCGTAACAGGCATCCAGAATATTAACATTTGCACAAGCGCACACAACTACTGAAAGGCTTGATATGATGTCCCCCACTCTGTTGAGGAGGCACTTACCATGCTCCCGGCTGCCGGAAAGAACCTTCGTACGTTGCGAGAGAAGCTTGGGCTCACCATGCGTGACGTCGAAACTTCCAGCGCGCGCATCGCCGAGAAGTATCGCAATGAAGAGTTCTCCATTCCGCCCAGCCGTTTGTCTGATGTCGAGACTAAAGGAATTCTGCCCAGCATTTTTCGTCTTTATACCCTGTCGGTAATCTATCGCCGCGATCTGCGGGAACTATTGGCCTGGTACGGCGTTGACATGAATAACATGGCAGCCGATCTGGGTATGGTCACGCCGCCCAGGTCGCACATCTCGGACGTGCTTTCGGGGCTAGCCGCGGTGCAGGTGCCGACCCGCATGGATCCTGCCTTCGACGAACGGCGCACTACGAATCTCGGGCGCATGGTGGAGCAGTGGGGATTGGTTCCGTTGGCTTATCTGTCTCAGTTCGCGAACAGCGACTTTACATACGGCTACATTGGGAACCAGGATTTCACCATGTTTCCCTTGCTGCCGCCCGGCAGTTTTGTTCAGGTAGATGAAGCTAAGAACAAGGTTGTAGAAGGAGCGTGGCGGTCGGAATACGAACGGCCCATCTACTTCGTCGAAACTCGGGACGGCCACACCTGCTGCTGGTGCGGCATGCGGCGCGAGGACATCATCCTGCAGCCGCATCCCTTGTCGCCGGTTCCGGTCAGGATCTTAAAACATCCGCAAGAAGCGGAAGTCCTAGGGCAGGTCGTGGGAGTGGCTATGAAGTTGACCGAGTGGCGCGCTCTTGAGACTTCTCCAGCGACGAAAGCGCCACCAGCACTGAATTAAGATGACGGACGGAGGCCTCGTCCTGCTGGGCTGGCAGCAATTCATCCAACTGCCCGCGTATTCCCTGAACATATGTCCCCGAGGAGACTCCGCTCTCCTGGCTGGATTCCCGCAAATCTTCTACCAATGAACTTAGTGGAGTCCTAAGAACGCGGCTAAGCACCTCGCCATGTGCTGCTTTCAGAGCTCGATCCGAAGGCTCGGGCCCATGCACCAGCGACATACCCCAGTGCCGATAGCCGCCCTCGCGGTCCCGTAACGAAGCTAGATATGCCAATTTGGCCAGCAAGCCTGAAACAGCGGCCAGCGTGGTTTCCCGCAAATCCTGCAAAGCTGACTTAAGTGTCATTGGCCTGCGAACACCGGCGGCTGCGGACGCCATTTGTTACGAATTCCGAAATTTCGACGTTTCAGAAACTCTTCATCGCCGAAAGAGCGCTCATGAAAATATCACGCTCCAGTCTTTCCAACAAGGAGAAAAATACCGTGAAACGAATCCTACTCATCCTCGGCGCGGTCGTATTGTTTGTTAACACGCTTGTGATTCCGACCGTTGCAAATGCTGACACCCCAGGCAGCACCAGTTGCGGAGGCGCGGCTTGCAAGCCGTAAGTGCCGCGTAACCTTACGAAAACCGAACACGAACATAATCAACATTGCTGCGCGCGGCGGGCGGCGGTATAGTGCCGTGCTACGACTATGCTGCGGGCACACTCACTTTTTTGGCACTACCTTTGGATCGCACCGAATTTGCTTTTGGCAGTGCTCGCCGCACTGATGTGGCGGCGAGCATTGCATAAGCGTTTTCCTGTTTTCTGGATTTATGCGCTCTTCGAAGCCATTCAGTGGGCTATTCTATATCCCCTAGACCTTCTGCCGTCCGTAGCGCCAGAAAACTTCTGGAGAGCTTACTGGCTGAGCTTGCTCCTGGAGGCTCTGGTAACGTTTGCGCTGGTCTCCGAGATCTTCAATAATGTTTTCCGACCCTATCCCAGCCTGGCACGGCTGGCCAAGCTTCTAGTCAGCTGGATAGGGGTTTTGCTGGTTATCGTCGCCGCGGTGACTGCCGCATATGCACCAATTGACAATCCTCTTTGGCTCATTCCGGCTTGCCACATTCTTCAGCAGGCGGTTTATATGATTGAGTGTGGACTTGTCTTCTTTCTCTTCGTGTTTGCCGCCTACTTCAGACTAACCTGGAACCGAGCGGCGTTTGGGATTGCTCTCGGATTGGGTGTCTCATCGTGTATCCATCTTGCCACTTGGGCGGTAGCGGCCAATGGGGGGTTAGCTCAGCGGCGCTATCTTCTCGATTTCGTCAACATGGCCACTTTCCATGTCTGCGTCTTGATGTGGTTTTATTACCTTCTTCTCCCGGGAAAGGCTACCACTAAATCCGCGGTTCGGCTGCCTGAACACAACCTCGAAGCCTGGAACCGAGAACTGGAGCGCTTACTTCAACAATGACTCTCGCCATCTTTATCGTCATCGCCGCCGCCATCGCGCTGGCAATCATTCTGCAGATCGCCGTATCACGAAGCCTTCAGAGTTCGCGAACCGCCGGACTTGCCGCCCGCATCCAGCCCATCGACGTGCAAGCCTTTCGCAACCTCGTGGACCGCGCCGAAGACGACTACTTGCGGCTGCGCTTGCCGCCGACACAGTTTCGGCACGTCCGCCGGCAGCGATTGCTCGCTATGGCTGCTTACGTCAAAGCGGCCGGAAGAAATGCTGACATCCTGATGCGGATTGGTCATGCCGCTCTGGCCAGCTCCGATGCCCGCGCGGTACAGGCTGCGCAGCAACTGGTAAGTGAGGCAACCCTTCTGCGCCGCAACGCCGCCTTATCACTGGCGAAGATTTATGCGGCGATGGCTTGGCCGAACGCCGGTCTCGCCGCCACGCGCGTCGCCGACGGCTACGAACGTCTGAGCGGTTCCGCGATGCTTCTGGGCAGACTGCAGAATCCGGCGGTGCGCTTGTCGGCTGCTTTGCGGTGATGCAATCTGGCGCCCAAGCAAGTGTATTCGCTTCGGTGATAACCAACTCGTTTCCGTCCCCGATCCTTCTTGCCTTCGGCCGCCTGTTTGATATACAAACCTGCGGGACCTTTTCCTTCCAAAATTGCGCTTACTTCGACAGACCCGCCGTCGGAGTTGTTTCCGCTGCGAGCCCGTCGCATTGGCGTGCTTCATGGAGACTCTATGATCCGTATCGCGAAGGCGGTTTCTGTCTCATTCGCCCTGCTGCTCTCTGCGCTCGCCTTCGGGCAGGGTGGCTCGGCCACCGGCGACTTGCACGTGACCGTGAAAGATCCCAAAGGCAATCTGGTCACGAACGCGACTGTCACGGTCAAAGATCAAGCCAAAGGGCTTGAGCGTGGCAGTACCGGCGATGGCGTGGGTGGATACAGTGTGCGTCTGCTACCGCCGGGAACCTACACCGTTACTGTGGATGCGCCCGGCTTCGCTAGGACACAAACGACCGACCTCGGGGTTACGGTCGGCGAGATGGCGGAGCTGCCTGTGACGCTCTCGATAGCCGGCAGCAAGGAATTAGTGACGGTGAGCTCCGAGGCGGAATTGGTCGAGACCTCGCGGACTTCTACGACTGACACCATTGGCCAGCGCCGCATCGATAATCTGCCCATCAACGGGCGCAACTACATCAACTTCACGCTGACCGATTCGCAGGTGGTTCGCGATAACGCTCCCAACACGGGGGCGGCTCCCACCTCGGGCCTTACTATGAGCGGGCAGCGGGCACGCTCGAATCTGGTGAACGTCGACGGAGCCGACGCGACGGATAACTCAGTCAATGGCGTGCGCTCGACCGTCTCGCAAGAGGCGGTGCAGGAATTCCAGATCATCACCAACGGTTACGCTTCGGAATACGGCCGCGCCTCCGGCGGGGTCGTGAACATCATCACGCGGTCGGGGTCGAATGACTTTCACGGTGACATTTTTGGCTACTTGCGCAATAGGAATTTCCAGGCGGTGAACCCGTTTGCGGTTTGCCAAAAGCCGCCTTGTTCAAAACCCGCGTATACGCGTGTGCAAGGCGGTGTTGCCTTCGGCGGACCGATCAAAAAGGACAGGAGTTATTACTACTTTTCTTACGAGATTACGCGGCGGCATGAGACCGGGTTTTCCAGCATTGGGCAGAACAACTTCGGCCTGATTCCGTTCGATACGTCACAATTGGGGCAGCCTTTCGGAACGGTGCAACTGACTCCGGGCCAGATCGGTTTCCTGACAAACCCCGCAGTGTTAGCCACCGAAGGTGCAAGTCCAGCCTACGCCAACGAAGTAGGACAGTATGTTGTTCTGGCGGGAGCTTCCTCCGGGCAGGCAGTAAACGGAGTGTGGCCGACTGCGTTAGTGCAGGGCGCCTCGGGCGGGTTACTCTCAACGTGGGCAGGGTTCCCGACGAGCTGTCCTCCGGGCAGCGCATGCGCCCCTGTCCCGGCGTCGTATCAGACCCTGGCATCGCAAATTGGAAACTTCCCAGTGTTTGAGGGCACGAGTCTCTACTCGCTGCGCATCGACCACAACTTGAGCAATAACAACCGACTCATGTTCCGCGCCAATGTAAGCCCTAGTACGGTGACCGGCATTGAGGTCGGCGGCCAGGACCAGCCCTTTGGGCAGAATGCTTATTCGCGCACTTCGCAGCAAACCTATCGCGACGTGGCCGGAACCGCGCAAGACACTTGGACTATCGGAAACAATCGGGTAAATGAGTTTCGGTTTCAGTACGCCCGCCGCGGTCTTTCTTACTTCTACAACACGGCCATTCCGGGAGGATCCGACCCCGCTGTGAACATTCCCGGCTTCGCTTTCTTCGGACGCGAGCCCTATTCTTATATTCAGCGGGTCGAACAGCGTTACCAATTTACTGACAACTTCTCCTGGACCGTTGGCCGACATAACACCAAGTTCGGTGGAGACTTCAACTACCTTCCGATTACTGCCACTTTCACAGTTAACTACGGAGGGGTGTACGACTTCGGGGCCTTCGGCGCAGCCAGTTTGGGTTTCGTCAACCCCGATCCCAATCATCTTCCGAACTTCCCCAACCTGTCGCCGGTACAATCTTATGGAGCGGGATTACCCGGTGATTTCATCCAGGGCTTGGGAAGCCCCAGCGATTCGTTTACGAACAGACCAATCGGAATCTTCTGGCAAGACTCTTGGCGCATTCGTCCGAACTTCACTCTGAACTATGGCGTTCGTTACGACGTGGAGATCCCCCCGAAGTTCAAGCCGCCTACTGCACTGGCGCAAGCCGGATATAACTCTCTCGGGCTGCAAAAGGGCATCCAGACAGACAAGAACAACATTCAGCCGCGCCTGGGAGTGGCTTGGGATCCTAAAGGCGACGGCACGAACGTAGTCCGCGCCTCCTACGGTGTCTTCTACGATCACCCGCTGCTGGGACTGTATTTCCTCGGAGACGCGTCCGACGGTTCCACGAGCGGGCAATTGGCATTCGGCGGAACTGGGGTGTGCAAAAACCCGAATGCGATGTTCGGCCAGGGAAATCCAGCAAATCTCAACGCGATTCCGATCTTTCAGGGACTCCCCATCAATGACACGAACCTTTCCGATCCCTGCGTTGTTTCGAGCAGTCCCGCGACCGCGGCCGCGCTGGGATACCTGCCAACCAAGCAGCAGTTTCAGGCGTTGAACTTTCCCCAATCGGTGTTCCTCAATCAGAACTACCTGAATCCCGCTACGTTCCTTCCGCTCGCTTTTCAACCCTTCGGCTACCCACAGTCCAAGAATTTCGTATATGCCTACGCTCAACAGGCCAACCTGAGCGTGGAACACGACTTCGGCGGCGGACTCGCTCTAAGTCTTGCTTATAACTTCAATGGCGGGCGGCATCTGAATCGTCCCATCAACGCCAACACAATTCGCGGTGATTTCATGATGCGCAACCTTCGGGCCGCCATAGCAGACGGTGCGAGCCAGCCAACAGACAGTCCGTTTACGGTAACCGGATGCAACGTCGGCGTAGGCGGGCCCTACGTACCGGCAGCGCTCACAAACTTCTTCCGCCCCTCCGGAGTTAACCCTTCCATCGCGTTGGCATTGCTATCGAATCCCTTTACGGCACCCTGCGTTACGGCCGTATTGCCATTCGTTCAGCAGCAATACGGTCTGAATGCGAGCTGCGATCCCACGACGCTAAGCAATTGCGTTCCATTCGGCGATATGGACGCCAACTATTCAAACGGCAGTTCCGTCTATCACGGATTGAGCGCCAATTTGCGGAAGCGATTCAGTGGGCGTTACGAATTTCTAGCCTCTTACACTTGGTCGCACGCGATCGACGACTCGACGGATCTACAAGCTACGTTGACGCCGCAAGACAGCTACTATCCGTCGCTTGATCGTTCAACTTCGACGTTCGACCAGCGCCATCGCTTTGTTTTCAGCGGTGTCTATCGGACTGGCAAAATCGGGGGGAGTGGGTTTGCCGGCAAAATCTTCAGTGACTGGACCTTCTCTCCTTTGATCGAATTTGGATCGGGACGTCCGTTCAACATCATCACCGGCAATGGAGACAATCTTCAGCTGTCGTCTCTTACTGGGCGCCCCAACACCTTTGTGAATGCCGCGTGCACGGCGCAGGGAAACAACCCAGTCAATTCGAAAGCATCTCCCACCGGTGTCTTCCAGGAGCCTTGCATATCCGGCTTCAACGGCCGTTTGCTCTCGCTGGACGGCAATCTGGGCCGCAACGCCGGAGTCACCCCCTGGACGGTCTTCGACGATCTGCGCGTTGCCAAACGCATCTATTTTGGTGAGCGCTTCAACATGGATCTGATCGCGGACATGTTCAATATCGCCAACCGGTACAACGTCGCGGCCGTCAGTCCGTTGTTTACCAATGCCGGCCAAGCTACATCGTCTTATGATCCACGGCAGTTCCAGTTCGCGCTGAAGTTGAACTGGTAGGATGGCGTCCAACTATCGCCCTGGCTCTGGATTCTGCGTACACCGTGGATCCAGACGCCCTAACGAAATCTCGTCTTCCGCATTTCCGGAATCGCTGCAAAAAAGTTATTGCAACCTTGTCTCCCTTCCGCGGATCTCAGACTTATGGAGTCTTGCTATGGATCGAAGATCATTTCTTAAGAGCACAGCCGCTACCACCGTCATAACGTCACTGAACAAGAAATTCGCACACGCCGCTGATACCCCCATTCCGAGCCGTGCGCTTGGCCGTTCCGGCGAGAAAGTTTCCATTGTTGGCCTCGGCGGCTATCACATCGGCATGCAGTCCGATGAGCAGGAGAGCATTCGGATCATCCGCACGGCGCTCGATTCCGGCATCAACTTCCTCGACAACTGCTGGGACTACAACAATGGCCAGAGCGAGATTCGCATGGGCAAGGCGCTGCGCGACGGTTACCGCCAGAAGTCGTTCCTGATGACCAAGATCGATGGCCAGACTAAGACGGCCGCTGCCCAGCAGATGAATGAGTCCCTTCGCCGACTGCAAACCGACCGCATCGACCTGTTGCAATTTCACGAGGTAATTCGCGAAGGCGACCCTGAGCGTATCTTCGGAGCCGGAGGTGGAATGGAAGCTGTGCTGGAGGCCAAGAAGGCGGGCAAGATCCGCTACATCGGCTTCACCGGGCACAAGAGTCCGGACATTCACCTCAAAATGCTTGAGACCGGTTTTGCCCATCAGTTCACCTTTGACGCGGTGCAAATGCCCCTTAACGTGATGGACGCACACTACAACAGCTTTGAAAAGAAAGTCTTGCCGGTTCTGGTTAAGCATGGAATCGGAGTACTGGGGATGAAGCCAATGGGCGACAAGCAAATTCTAAACAGCAAGACGGCGTCCCCGATCGAGTGTCTGCATTACGCCATGAACCTGCCCACGAGCGTGGTGATTACTGGATGTGATTCGCTGAAGATCCTGCAGCAGGCTCTCGATGCTGCGCGCAGTTTCAAGCCGTTGCGCGAGACCGAAGTCACCACTTTGCTCGCGAAGACCGCCGCGGCGGCCGCCAAAGGTGAGTTCGAACGCTACAAGACAGCGCACGACTTCGATGGCACGTACCAGAATCCGCAGTGGCTGGGTTGAATCGGTTATGGTCCGAATCAGGCTGGGATCGGACAGTAAGTGTAGACCGTTCCCCCGCAGTGGCATCGGAAGCATAACGCCAAGCGCCTAATTCCCTGCTACACTTTTTATTCACCCATCCTTGGCGCTTGCCGGAGTCGTTCCCTAATGTCCCAAACCCGAATGCCCACACCGCGGACTCGTCTCGTCCGCGAAGCCGAGCGCGGCGTCTATGATCGCGAGACCGCGTATCGCATTCTCGACGAAGGTTTTCTGTGCCATGTGGGTTTCGTCGCCGACGGCCAGCCTTTTGTGATCCCCACCTCTTACGGACGCAAAGACGATCGCCTCTACATCCATGGTTCCGCGGCCAGCCGCATGTTGCGTCAGATGAAGGAAGGCGTGCCCGTCTGCGTCACCGTCACCCTGCTCGACGGACTCGTGCTCGCTCGCTCGATATTCAATCATTCCATGAATTACCGATCGGTCGTCATTTTGGGCAAGGCTACGCCGGTCGATGATCCTTTAGAAAAAGTTGAGGCGCTACGCCTGCTCTCCGAGCACATTCTTCCCGGCCGTTGGGCGGACGCTCGCCAGCCCAATGAGCGAGAACTCAAGGCCACGCTCGTGATGCGCGTCCCCATCGAAGAATTCTCTGCCAAGGTGCGTACCGGCCCGCCGATCGATGATGAAGATGATTACTCGTTTCCGACTTGGGCAGGCGTGGTACCGCTGGAAACGGTGTCGCGTCCGCCTATCAACGATCCGCGACTAGATCCCCAATACGAAGCCCCACCCTACGCAGCGCATTACGTGCGCGCTAACCAATCCGCTTAGGATCATTGATTCGAGGATCCCCGATCGTCGGTGCTCCGGTGATAATCGGGTGGATCTTGTACCAGGGACGGAAACCATTCGCTAGGGAATCAGCAGCAGCTTCCCAGTCGTCTTTCGCCCTTCCAGATCCCGATGCGCCTGCTGCGCTTGAGCCAGCGGATAGGTATGCTGAATGCGCAGCTTGAGGTTCCCGGCGGCAATCATTCCAAATACGGCGCGCGACCGCGCCAACAGCTCTTCACGTGTGGCAACGTAATTCACTAGCGTGGGACGCGTCATATACAGCGATCCTTTTTGCGACAAAACGATCAAGTCGAACGGTGGTACGGCGCCGCTCGATCCCCCAAACAGCACCATCATTCTGCGAGGCCGCAACACGTTGAGTCCTTTTTCAAATGTAGTTTTGCCAACCGAGTCGTAGACCACATCTACACCTTCGCCGCTGGTCAGGCGCTTGGTCTCGGCTTCAAAGTCAGACTGTGTGTAGAGCATGACCTCGTCGGCTCCTGCCGCACGCGCGAGCTGGGCTTTTTCCTCGGTCGAAACCGTTCCGATCACACGTGCTCCGATATTGTGGGCCATCTGCACCAACAGCAATCCCACACCGCCAGCCGCGGCGTGCACTAGCGCAGTCTCGCCGCGCTTCAACGGATACGTGTCGTGTGACAGATAGTGTGCCGTCATGCCTTGCAGCATGGCGGCAGCGGCTTGCTGCTCGGTCACTCCCTGCGGAATCGGCACCAACCGGTGGGCGGGCATGGCGGCATACTCGGCATAAGACCCGAGCAGGCCGGCCCAGGCCACGCGGTCGCCCGGCTTAACCGATTTCACTTCCGCCCCGACCGCGGTGACTACTCCCGCGCCCTCCTGACCCAAGACCAATGGTAACGGCGCTTTATAACGGCCTTCGCGAAAATAAACATCCACAAAATTGACGCCCGACGCCGCCAGCTTCACCACCGCCTGGTCCGGCTTGGGTTGAGGAATGGGCAGGTCGACCAACTCCATGGCCTCGGGGCCGCCGGCTTGCTTGACTTGAATGGCTTTCATGGTTCGTTTTGATTCGGCCAAATAGCTTGCCGGATTCTAAGCTGAGTTCGGCTTATTTTCCCGCCGCTCGCACTCCCAGCAACCACTCCCGCAACTTCGGTCCCCATATGTTCACTGTGCGGCCGAGCGCTCCGTGCCCATATTCCGCCTCTTGTTTTACTTCCAAGTACGTCGCGTTCTTCAGCCGAGCGATGACTTTCTCCGCGTGATGGAGTTCGACCGGCACCATGTTGTCGCCCGCCATATTGATGATCAGCACCGGACAGTGAATACGGTCGAGCTCAGACCAGGCGTCAAAGCCGTTGCTCAGTTCCATCATGTAGATGAAGTCATTCGCGTCTGGCCACCCGAACGAACCGCGCCCTTCCCCGACCCACTTCTCCGTGGCTTCGCGCGTGGGCAGCTGGTCCTGAAGCAGTGACGGGGTGCGCAGAAAGATTGAATAAGTCAGGTCAGCAAGCCGCGCACCGTCAGGATTCTTGTCATAGTTGCCGTCTTTCCATCCAGGATCGGCCTTGATGATGGCCTCCGGCAGGAAGTCAATCACGCCGCGCCGGCCAACATTCGGGAAAGGAGAAGAGATCATGGGCACCAGCGCATCCATGAATTCGGGATACTGCACGCCCCATTGCCAGGTCTGGCGTCCGCCCATGGAGGCGCCCAGCACCGCGATTAGGTGCTTCACGCCCACATGCTCTACGAGCAGGCGCTCAGCCGACACCATGTCTTCGAGGTTGTAGTGCGGGAACTTCATGCGCAACCCGTCACTGGGCCGCGACGACTTGCCCGAGCCGATGGTGTCGGGAGCGATGACGTAATATTCGCCGGTGTCGAGCGCACCGCCCGGGCCCAGCAGGGGGTGCAGGGTTGAACTCGACGTATAAGCGTGCCCCCAACTGATTCCATCTCCCAAAGTTCCATGCAACAGCAGCACGGCGTTTGTGATTTCTCCGGCGGGGTTGTGCCGGGGGGTGCCCCAGGCAACGTAGTGCAGACGCAGCTCGGGTAGCTTTTCGCCGGTGTGGAACTTGAAGTCGCGCACGACATAATCGCCCTGGACCGCCAGCTTCGTGTAGTCGCCCACCGCGGGTGCCTGCGCTGGAGCCAGGGCAGAGAGCAGCAACAGCAGCGTACTCCAACTCATTCGGCGCACGGAACCCACCTCGGCAGAGGATTATACGAATTTTGGAGCAAGTTGCCGGCGTCCGGATCCTGAACCGCGAACGATCCTCCGCTTCGACCGTACCGCCATCGACCGCCAGAGCTATTCTTGACCCGCTTTGTTACACTTGCTCGTCCCTGCAGGTCCACTTCGGAAATGGTCCACGGAGAGACTCGCGCAAAGGAGCCCGCATCATGGCTGAGAAGAAGCCGCAATCGTTTGCCAATCACGCCCGTTTCGATCCATTGTTTCACTTTTTTGCCATTCCCGTCTTCGGCATCTCTGTCATCGCCACTGTCGTTCACTTCACAATGCATCCCAGCCTGCGGGCGGGATGGATTTTCGTGGTCTCGGTTGCAGCGCTAGTCTCAGTATTCAAAATCCGCGTATACGCCTTGAGGAATCAGGATCGCATCATCCGGCTTGAAGAGCGTTTGCGACTGATGACGTTACTGACTGAACCCCTACGCTCGCGCATTCCGGAACTGACAGAGTCCCAGTTGATCGCCATCCGCTTTGCTTGTGACGCGGAGGTGCCGACCTGCGTTGAGAGCACGCTCGCCGGCAAATTGTCACGAGCGGACATTAAGAAAGCGATTCACAGCTGGCGTCCGGATTACTGGAGGATTTGAAGCTTGTGGAGGACTTTCAGTGCGCCCTCCCCGCGAGGTCATTTTTAAACCGCCAGTATGAATGTTTGACAGCTCGCGGTCATGCCTGAAACCGTGTTTCCAGCCCGCGGCGTTCTATCGCTGGCACCTATTCCGCTGGCTGCGAGTTCTTCCCAATTACTCCCGAACGCGGTCCTGTAAACCCTTTATGGAGTTCTGCCGTCTCACTTTCCGGTAACTGTTTCGTCCGATGTCGAAGGTAACCGCTCCTATCCGCTTTCTGCATTGACCGGGCTGGGGAAGGGCAGGTAGGATTTGGTAGCATTCAGCAGAGTTTGAGCGGGGGAGTCGCCGTATCCCATAGAGAAATATGCGATTTGCTAACCTCTATGTTCGGACCGTAGCTCTCGCCTCGCTGGCGCTAGCGGCCTGTTCCTGCCAGACTGCGCAAAAACCGGTAGCACTGCTGCCTCCGGGTGGTGCGCCGGCGCTGAAGACTTCGACACCCCCGCCGGCGACAGTGCCGAAGGCATCGACTCCTAAGTCGGCAGCTTCTCAGCCGGCTACCACGCCAAGCCCAACTTACAATCAGGCTTCAGCCCAGCAACCCGCTCCGAACGAAGCCGCCTCGCAACCCTCGCAACCTGCGCCAAGCGCTTCGCCAGATGCGGTCGCAGATGTGATCGACCGGGTGGAAAAGGAATATCTGGCCGGCGTGGCTAACTATCATGCGGGCCGCAACGAGGCCGCCAAGCAGAACTTCGATAACGCCTTCAATGCTTTGCTCGACAGCAAGCTCGACATGCGGTCCGATTCGCGCCTTGAAAAGGAGTTCGAGCGCATCTCCGACGGCGTTAACCATCTGGACTTGCCGGGTACGCAGCCCGGTGATGCGTCCGCCGAGCAGAAGTCCGAACCCGCTCCGATTGACGAGACTAATGAAGTCACCCCGGCCGTCGATCTTAATGTGAAAGCTAAGGCGCAGGCCGAGATCAAGTCCACCCACTCCGACCTGCCACTCATGATGACCGACCAGGTCGCCGGCTATATCAACTACTTCTCCAACCACGGCCGCGGTACTTTCCTGCGTGCCTTTGAGCGTTCCGGACGCTACCGCGAGATGATGCGCTCGATCCTGAAGGAAGAGGGCGTGCCGCAGGACTTGATTTATCTGGCGCAGGCGGAATCCGGTTTTCACCCGCTGGCGGTTTCTCGCGTAGGCGCTCGCGGCATCTGGCAATTTATGGGGAGCCGCGCCCGCGGGTACGGGCTGGAACGGAGCCTTTGGGTGGACGATCGCCAGGACCCTGAGAAATCCACGCGTGCTGCGGCTCGCCATTTGAAAGATCTCTATAACCAGTTTGGCGACTGGTATCTCGCCATGGCCGCGTATAACTCCGGTCCCGGTACAGTGCAGGCAGCGGTAAGGCGCACCGGTTTCGCCGATTTCTGGGAGCTCTATCGCCGCAACGTGCTTCCCAAAGAAACGCGCAACTATGTGCCGATCATCCTGGCGGTCACCATCATGACCAAGAATCCGTCGCAATATGGGCTGGACGACGCTGCCATGGATCATGCTACGAGATACGACACTGTGACCATCGACTACGCCGTAGATTTGAGGCTGGTGGCCGAGTGCGTGGACGCCAAGCCTGCCGAACTCCAGGACCTCAATCCCAGTCTGCTTCGCTCTACCACGCCGCAGGGCAAGAAGTTCGAGCTGCACTTGCCGGCCGGAACCAAAGAGCAATATCAGACTGCCATTGCCTCGATCCCGGCCAATATGCGTCTCTGGTGGCGTTATCACAAAGTTCAGCCGGGAGACACTCTGGCTTCCCTAGCCCGCACCTATCGCACCACGGCCAAGTCGATTACAGAAGCCAACCACCTCGAGGGTACGGAGCTTGATGTTGAAGGCAAGCTGGTTATCCCCGTCGCTGTCGGCAAGCATCCCCTGAGCGACACGGCCACTTATGCACGCCGCATCACCCGCTATAAGGTGCATCGCGGCGACACGGTCGAAACCGTGGCCGAGAATTTCAGCATTTCGCCACAAATGGTTCGGCGTTGGAATGGTTTACGCGGGGACAGTCTCCGCGGACGCAAGGTGCTGGCCCTTCACCTGCCTGTGACCCCAACCTCGGGGGACAGTGAGCTGGCCACGTCGAAGACGAGTAAGTCCTTAGGACACAGCAAGAAAGCTGTGCAAAAGCCCACCCAAAATGACGCTTCCTATATAACCGCGGATTCCAAAACGCAGGCAGCCATAGTTCGCCACAGAGTCAAGAGCGGGGAAACGCTGTACTCAATCGCGAACACTTACAGGACCACAGTAGCTGCTTTGAAGCACGACAACCGCGACGTTGCGGTCCTGCGTCCCGGCATGATTCTGATTGTCCAGCAAAGCCGTTGAGCCTGTCCCAACAAGTTTTTCATGTCACGATTCATAAGGCCGCTATTTCTCGCGATTCTTCTTTCCTTCGTGCTACACCATGTGATAACAGGATAGTCAGGCCGTGAAGGATGCTGCTTGCAGCCTGCATCAAACCCTGTGCTATAATCGCGCGCCGTTCCGGCAGCAGTTCCAGAGGTCTTTTAAATTTCTCGTGCCCGGCAGATCTGGCGAACTATTATTCCGCTGGACCGCCTGAAAGATCAGGAGGAGCAATGACTTTTTACGACCACACTCTCTATGGACGTGACGACGAAATGGACGAATTCGGCGACAGCGGCGCCTTCAGCGAATCGCTGGAAGAGGAATTGGAGGAAGAGGACGAAGAGGAAGAAGAAGCCCGTATCCCCGAGCCCGACTTAGGCAGACCGGAGCCGGCATCGGCTCCCGCTGCTCCCGCTCCGAGACCAGCCCCTGCGGGCGGAGGAGGCGGTGCCCGCAAGCCCGCCGCTAAGAAGAAAGCCGCCAAGAAAGCGAAGAAGAAAGCTCCCAAGAAAGCTGCCAGGAGGCCTGCTAAGAAGAAGGCGGCCAAGAAATCCGCCAAGAAAAAGGCGGCACGCAGGCCGGCGAGGAAAGCGAAGAAAAAAGCCAAGAAGGGCGGACGCCGGCGATAAGTCGCGGCTTTTGCGGCATCCATCAGGTAGTGAGCGAACTGGCCTCGGTCTCCGTTGGCCACGGCAGCGACCAGCCAGCGGCCGTCGTCGCTGGTGTGGAGTTGAATCTCGGCAATGCGGGGAAAATCCTTGCCGATGACATAGCTATCCTCTTTTGCATCCGCGCCAAGTTTGTGAAAGTACACTTGCTGGAAGAAGTTGGCGTCTTCCGGCGGACGCTCATTGCCTTGCGGATAGCGCGCGTAGTAGAAACCAGAGCCGTCAGCGTTCCAGTCGATGCTTCCGCCCGCGGTGGCGAAGTTGACGCGGTACAGCGTCGGTCAGTTCCTTGCCGGTGGCGACCTCGAAGACGTGGCCTGATGCATCCTCTGAGCCATTTTCCGAGAGAGCGGCGGCGACGTATTTTCCATCGAGCGACGGAACATAGAAGTCCACCGCGACGGATCCCTTGCTGCTGGCGGCGTTGGGATCGAACACAACCTTCTCGCTGGTGGTAAATCCGGCGGTTGTGCGTGGAAGGCGGTTGAACTTACCTCGGGAGATCTGCGGCATGTCACAAAATGTGAAGCCAATATTGTTTGGCCTACTGGAGGCAGGTAGGGGTGAAGCCCCGAGGGGCGTCCACGAAGGGACCGACTCGCCTCCTGGCGACGCACGATGCCGAACGCCCGGCTATTCACACCTAGCTCAACCCGCCGAACCGCTCTCTCCTTCCAGCTCCGCAGTTCGTTTCGGGCAGTTACGCGCCCGAGTCGACTTAGAATCGGGATAGGGGAGACAGTCACCCGTCCTCCCCTCCCTCACCACCGTACGTGCGGGTCCGCATACGGCCCGGACACTGGACTCAACTCACCCGCTCGACGACGGAATTGTCGCAGCGAAAGTGGGACCCGATGATTCTGTCTATCTTCTTTCGCGCAAAGACGCTCCGCGCGGGCAGATTCTGCGATTACCGCTATCCCAATTGGAATTCTCGAAGGCGAAGGTCTTCGTTGCCCAGAGTTCTGGCACCGGTGCTGACGAGAGCGGCCGCACGTCGATTGAAGACTTCGAACCCACTCCTGGCCGGCTGTACGTGATCGATATCATTGGCGGTCCGTCTCGCATTCGCGTGTTCGACGAGCGGGGCCGTTCGCTGCCGGGTCCGTCGTTGCCGCCCATCTCGGCCGTCGACCAGCTGGTCCCCGTCGGCCGTGGCGATGTGCTGTTTTACATTTCCACTTATCTCGAACCGTCCGCCTGGTACCGCGTCGATGCCGCCACGGGCAATTCGACGCGCACTGCACTGTTCGAAACTTCACCGACAAAATTCAACGACGCAGAAGTGGTGCGTAGCTTTGCGATCTCCAAAGACGGCACGCGAGTTCCGCTCAACATTATCCGCCGCAAAGGCGCCAGGCTCGATGGTACGAATCCGGTGCTGCTCACCGGTTACGGCGGCTACGGCATTAGCCTGAAACCCTCCTTCGCCGGATCGCAGACCCGCGTTTGGCTGGATCAGGGAGGCGTCTCAGCCACAGCGAACCTGCGTGGTGGCGGCGAATACGGCGAGGAATGGCACCAGCAAGGCAATCTAACTCGTAAGCAGTACGTCTTCGACGATTTTATTGCCTGCGCCCAATACCTAGTCGATCAGAAATATAGTTCGCCCGCCCACCTCGCCATCAGCGGGGGAGCAATGGCGGACTGTTGATGGGCGCTGCCTTCACCCAACGTCCTGAACTGTTCCGCGCCGTCGTCTCTTTCGTCGGAATCTATGACATGCTGCGCGTGGAGCTCGATCCCAATGGCGCGTTCAACGTGACCGAGTTCGGAACCGTAAAAGATCCCGAGCAGTTTAAGGCGCTCTATGCATATTCGCCCTACCATCACGTAAAGGAGGGAACGGCATATCCGGCGATTCTCTTCCTGACCGGGGACAATGATCACCGCGTGAATCCGATGGAGTCGCGGAAGATGACGGCGCTCCTGCAGGCAGCAAACAGTTCCGATCATCCCATTCTCTTGCGCACCACGTCGAGCGCAGGCCACGGCATCGGCACAGCTCTCGATGAGAGAATTGAGCAGGGCGCCGACTTTTTCAGTTTTTCTGTTCGATCAGTTGGGGATTAAGTACACGCCGCCGGCAAATTGAGAAATCTGTTGAAGAAAGCGCTTGGCTGGTAAATTATGGACGCCAACGCGCTGCCGGTGTGACTATCTCTTTCCGGTTACCGCGTGCAGGCACTTGCCGTACAACTCGAGCAGGTGCGCAGCATAGTCCTCTGGCTTCGCAGCGGCGCCTGTCCCTTGAAAGCCCACTCCCGTTGAACTGGTGCGGCCATAGCCTGTAGTCATGGCGACGAACTTCATGAGATCGAGCGCGATGTCTTCGTTCCGGCGCATGCCAGCGCCAGCAGAATGGGATTCGTCCATAAGTGACTCCGTGACAGCTTAAAATTCGATGATAGCAAATTGAGAGACAGGGAACTTGGGGGCGGCCGTCCCCGGATTGGTCAGGCCCTCTGCGCCAGGGGTCAGTCTTCTCGGCGAATTAGGATCAATATAGGGAAAACCGAGATGCAGAGGACGCGAACCGACCAACCTCACGTTCTGGTTTTCAGGAGCAACTAAAAATCCGCCAGAGCGCGCTGAACATCCTCTCACTAAGCTCTTCCCTTCGGCAATCAAGAATCAACCATTTTTACTTCGGCACTTCGCTCATCAGCGCCAGCAGGTTGCCCTCGGTGTCGTGGAAAAACGTCATCCACAAATCGTGGTTGGGCATTCTGGCGATGAGGTGGGGCTCATCTTGGAAACGCACGCCGCTTGCCAACATCCGGCCGTATGCTGCTTTGATGTCAGGCACGTTGAAATAGAGAATTGAACCGGGATGGTCGAACTCTGGTTTTTCTGGTGGCGTCAGCATCAGGCGCACGCCAGCACAATCGAAGAACGCCAGGTTCCCTGCGGTGAATAGCAGCGGCAAACCCAGGACGTCGCGGTAGAATTCGGTGGCACGTCCGCTATCGTGCGCGTTAACGGCAATTTGGCCCAGGCGGGAAATGCCAATTCCGGTTGCAGTCTCGTTCATGGGTGTTGACCTCCGTCTTCAAATTAGTTAGCATAGCTAACTATATTCCATGCCTAAAGTCAAGCCCGCGAGTCAGCCTCGTTCGGCGGTAGATGCGGTTGCCGACCGGCTGCATTCCGCCGCCATTCACTTGCTCCGGCGGGTCCGGAATCAGGATACGGTTACCGGTGAGGGTCCAGCTCGGCTGTCGGCGCTCTCGCTGCTGGTTTTCAGTGGTTCCAAAACGCTCGGCGAACTGGCTGCCGCCGAGCAGGTGAAGCCCCCCACCATGAGCCGCGTAGTGGCCGGCCTGAAGCGCAGCCGGCTGGTGGAAATAACAGCTGATGCTCACGATGCCCGGCGCAGGCAAATTCATGCCACCTCGAAAGGCGTCGCTTTGCTCCGCGCGGGGCGCAAGCGCCGGGTTAGCTACCTTGCGGATTGCCTTACTTGCCTATCAAAACAAGAACTGGCGAGGTTGTGCGAGGCCTTGGATCTGCTGGAGGGAATTTTGCGCGACGGGGACGACAGATAAATAGCGCGTAATGTGATGATTCCGCGCTCTTCGGAGGGACGAGGCGCGAGCCGTCACGGCCTTTTTGCTAGGTTTCGATGCCCACGTGACAGACGCGCCCGATCAGGTGATCGCCAAGAGACTTGCCCTCTTCCACGGCCATTACCTCGATGGGGTAGGACTGATTATGCGGACGTAGAATGATGTGGTTGGCGGCGACTTCCACGTACTTCACGGTGCAGGTTCCGTCCTTTAGGACAGCGTACATATTGAACTCGCCCTTGCGATAAGGCTTCAGCGAGTTGTAGTGCCGGTCGAGCAGGAGGGTAGCCCCGGGCATCAGTCGCGGATACATGCTCATACCCTCGTGGCCATCCACCCTGATCAGCACAAAGCGCTGCCACTGCTCGCGGTTCCCTTCCGTTTCTGCTTTCAGCTTCTTCAGGAAACCCTTCTTGAATTTGAGGATTTCTTTTACATACATGCTGGCTATCGAAGGCTGGGTGGCGGCCACGGCGCCGTCGGTTAGCAGCACATTATCGAATTCGCCGTCGCTGGGGGGCATTATGGAGGCGCGCTTGTTGACCTCGCCGGGATCGAGCAGGTCCAGCACCGAAAGATGCTGCACGACAAGGACTTTGTCCATTCCTTCGAGGCTCAAGCCGCGCTTGCGATTAAGGAAGTTGGAGATATATGCGCCTGCCTGAAGCCGGTTTGCTGAGCCAACCGAAGACCGGTGAGACCGCCCTCGTCGATCCGCTCCCAAAGGGTCTTGCGAAGGTTGTCTTGCAGCACTCGGAATTTCATAGATTGGCGAGTATACCACTGGAGCTATAGCCATCCGCTATTCGCCTGGGCATGAGATTTCCACAACCGCGGGTTACACTCTTGGGAAAATTAGGGAGCTATACGATCACCCCAACGTATGATTCAGATTCAAGTTTCAGGGCGGAGTAGGTATCGATCAACTCCAACGAAGAAACATCGTGGAATTTCGACGTTAAAGTTCGTGCGGCCGAGATTCTTTCAGCGGCGGCGGCGCGGCGGTTGATGGGGTTTCGTTTCCCAGGGCGGGTAGTGTGGTTGTGCAAAACGGGCGCGTGCTCAAGTCCGGGTATGAACCAAGCGACTTCCGCCATCGCGGAGAGTGTTATCCGTTAGATTGCGGGAGGAAACAATACCGTAAAATGAAGCGGTAGAAGGTGCGCAAAGAAATTCGCCGGCAACCAGCGCTGGCGATTTCGCCACGCGCGGCAACGTTTTCCGGTCGCGCGAAGTTATCGGCGGATGTGCTGGCATTGAGGCGGGCGGCAGAGCCCGCCCGATACAGGATCGGGATGGACATGACGTGGCTCACTGACCGCATTGCGGTTGGGGGCGGGATTTGGACGGCTGACAACATGGCGGCGGTGGCGCGGGCGGGAGTGACGCACATCATCGACATGCAGGTTGAGTTCGACGACACAGCGCTGGCGACGCCGCACGGCATCGATGTCCTTTGGAATCCGACGGATGATGACTTTGAGCCCAAACCCGCAGAGTTGTTTGAGCGGGGGGTGAAATTCGCCCTGGCGGCCCTGGACGAACCCGGGGCGAAACTGTTCATCCACTGCGCTGCAGGCGTGCATAGGGCGCCGATGATGGCACTGGCGCTTTTGGGCGCGATGGGTTGGAAGCCGGGCGAGGCTGCAGAAATGATTGGGAAGCGGCGTCCAGTGGTGGATTTTGCGGATGTGTATCTGGAGAGCGTTGTAGGGTTTTTGGAATCGTACCGGGAGTAGCATTCTAACTTTCGGCGGCGGCCGAGCGGGTTGCGGTCGTTGGCTTGTCCCCAGCCGTACTCGTGATCTCGCCCTTCGCTCACTGTCGTCAGCGGCGGCCCGCCCGGTGGCGGCGGCGCAGCGAAATTACCCGACAACGAGGACGGTGTCGAACCCCCACCATAGCTTTTAGTAGCCGCGAGGGAGGAATCAATGTTCGACGCGACCGCCCGAAAGGGCGGCTTATCTGCTTGATGGTGGCGGTGGTGACCGCGATCGGGCTTCGAGGGTTAAGCTTCGGGGCTTCCGGCTTTATCTCATTACTTGGCAAGCACGGGGGCGTGATTGCTGCGACCTGCGCAGCGCGGGATGCCACTGGATAACTCAACGGCTGGCGACAATTATCCGACTTCCTCACTCCAACTCTCCAACGTCTTTTTCACTAGCGCCATGAACTGATCGGCGACCGCGCCGTCGATGAGGCGGTGGTCGTAGCCGAGGGTGAGATGGACGACGGAGCGGATCGCGATGGAGTCGTTGCCTTCTTTATCGGTGACCACCAAGGGCTGTTTGGTAATCCCACCCACGCCCATGATGGCGGAGTTGGGTTGATTGATGATGGGGAGACCGAAGACGGCTCCGAACTGGCCGGGATTGGTGACGGTGAAAGTCGAGCCTTCAACATCTTCGGGCTTGAGCTTCTTATTTCTGGCGCGCTCACCGAGATCGGTGATTCCGCGCTGCAGGCCTAGGAAGTTAAGGTCACCGGCGTTTTTGAGGACAGGAACGATCAGCCCCCAGTCGAGAGCCACTGCGATGCCGACGTTGATATTGCGATGGTAGTGGATGTTGTCGCCTTCGAGCGAAGCGTTGATGATCGGCCATTGCTGTAGTGCGATGATGGCGGCCCGCACGAAGAACGGCATGAACGTGAGACGGACACCGTGGCGCTGCTCGAAGCCCGCTTTTTGCTTGTTGCGCAGGCTGACGATGCGGCTGAAGTCCACCTCGTACATGCAATGGACGTGGGCACTGGTGCGGCGCGACTCGATCATGCGCTGGGCGATAATCTTGCGCATATTCGTCACGGGCACGAGATCGCCAGGATACGCAGCGGGGGATGAAGGAGCAGGGGGCCGAGCTTCAGCTGAAGCGGAAGCCGTCGAGTTTGCTGCTGAGCCGGAAGTGGCGGGTGCGGACGACTGGCGCTCGATGAAGGACGTGATGTCCTGCTTGGTGATGCGGCCACCCAGTCCTGTCCCGGAAATCTGAGAAAGACTCACGTTGTGCTCGCGAGCGATCTTGCGAACCAGCGGCGAAGATCGGGTTTCTTCTTCCTCATCCCGACGTGCGGCTGGCTGAGGTGCGGCGGGTGCTGGGGTTGAAGAAGGAGATGGACGGCCAGCCTGGGCTTCTTTTTTGTCCTCTTTCTTTTCCTCCAGTTTTGCGGCGGCGGGGGCGGCAGCAGGGGCAGCCTTGGTTGGCGTGGCAGAAACTTCGCCGTCAGTCGCAATCGTACCGACGACTGTGTTTACTCCCACCGTCGTCCCTTCGGAAACCTTGATCTCACGCAGTACACCCGAAGCCGGAGCGGGAATCTCGGCATCGACTTTGTCAGTCGAGATTTCGAAGAGCGGTTCGTCGCGCTGAACCTTGTCGCCTGGCTTCTTGAGCCATTTGGTAATGGTGCCCTCAACGATCGATTCGCCCATCTGGGGCATGATGATGTCAGTTGGCATGATTTCCTTCCCCACGAGCCCACAGGTCGAAGCGCGGGCTGGGCGCAAAACAGTTCATTATATATAAGCGGGAGCTAGAGGCGCGGGTACAAGGGGAGGGCATCCGGTCGTTGGGAATGGCCCCCGACAAACGCGAGATAGGAGTTTGCCGGCAACTCTCAGGCCAGGGCCTAGGGGCAGAGATCGGTTGCGGGCATCTAGTCCTTGTCGTGCTTCATTCCCTCGCCTTCTTTTTTTTCGTCACCCGACGGTGGGGCGGCACCAAAGCTGGTTTTCCAATATTCCTGCACAGCCGGCGGAAGTTTATTGAGATGCGAGAGCAAGGCAGTAACCTTCCATATGTCTTGTTGGCTTAAAGTCTTCTCCCACGCAGGCATACCCGTGTATCGAATACCCGTGCGAATGGCGTAGAAAATATGCCACTCCGGATCGTCGGGTGGATCAGAGATGAGATTTGGAGGGGGCGGGTAGAGAGCTATTGCCAGAGACGCAGGCTGACGATTGAATCCGCCGTGGCAAAGAGCGCAGTTCACGGTGTAGATCTTCATGCCGTCGATAAGATTCTGATCAGTGGGGGGTACAGGATTCGTTACGCGAGCAGCATGACGCTCCATCGATGCGTCGAGGGCTGCATTGGCTATCCGCTGCTCGAGCCTGGGCGGGGAAACATTTGCGGGAGTGGGGAAGAAGCCGAGCATGGCGAAGCCCAGCCCGCCAAGTATTAGCACCAGCAGAGTGAGAACAACACCGAGAATGAGTTTCCCCATGATTCCTCCGGAAGCGACATTTTGGCAGATACACGAGATTTGTGCCAACAACTCCTGCCACGCGTGAGAATACACTGTTTCAACGTGCGCTCGACTCGGCACGCGGGTCTGCTGTTTGCGACCAGGTCAGTAACCCTTCAGATGTCGCGCTTCGCGCACCACGTCGCTTACTTTGGGTAGGTAGTGCTCTTCCTGCGGCGGCGAGAACGGGATCGCCGAGTCGAGGCCTGCGATACGGACGATGGGGCCGTCGAGATCGTCGAAAGCTTCTTCGTTGATAATGGCGGCGATTTCGCCGGCAAGGCCTCCGGTGCGCGAGTGCTCGTGCAGGATGATAACTTTATTCGTCTTCTTCACGGTCTGCGTGATGGCTTCGCGGTCGAGCGGCGAGACGGTTCGCAGGTCAAGGATCTCGAGGTCGATTCCTTCCTGGCTCAGGACTTCGCCGGCTTCCAGTGCGGAATGAACCATCGCCGCGTAGGTGATGACGCTGATATCGCGGCCTTCGCGGGCGATGGTCGCCTTTCCGATGGGAACCACGTAATCTTCCGCGGGGACCTCGCCTTTGATGCGTCGGTAAAGATATTTGTGTTCGAAGAAGATGCACGGGTTGTTGTCGCGGATGGCAGCCTTAATGAGTCCTTTGGCGTCGTAGGGAGTGGCCGGGCAGATGACTTTGAGTCCGGGATTGTGGACGAACCACATTTCGGGATTCTGCGAGTGGAAGGGGCCGCCATGGACGTATCCGCCGCTGGGTCCGCGCAACACGAGCGGAGCGGGCGCTCCCCACAGGTAGTGCGTCTTCGCGACCATGTTGCTGATTTGGTTGAAGGCGCAGCCGATGAAATCCATGAACTGAAATTCGGCCACGGGGCGCATGCCGGTAAGCGACGCTCCGAAGGCCGCGCCCACGATGGCGGACTCGGCGATGGGCGTGTCGATGACGCGCTCGGGGCCGAAGCGGTCGATGAGACCGTCCGTGACTTTGAACGCGCCGCCGTAAATGCCGATGTCTTCGCCGAGGCAGAAGACGGAGGGGTCGCGGTCCATTTCTTCCCAGATTCCCTGGCGGATGGCTTCGAGGTAGGTTAGTTGCATACGTTATTAAATTCCCTTGCCCCGCCGGGTCGTGCCGATCATGTGCGGGCACATTTCCCGCGTACAGCCAGCATAGCGGGGAACCGCAACATTTCTGTTGATTATCGCCCGCCGCCCCATGCTGTGGATCTCGTCCAGGATTGGCAATCCGCGCATAGCCATCGGCGCCCCGCTATCGTAGGTGCACGGCGGCTTCGGTCTGCTTTGGCCCAGAACCGGTCCCCCTCTTCACTTTCGGCACGCCGTATTTCGGTTTGATTTCGTGGCAGCCATCTTCACAGAAGACGCCGCCTTCAGCGGATTCGGGCGTGGGCATCGGGGAGTTCACGGCGATTTCTCTCTCTTCTTCGATGATCCGCTCAACTTCGGCGATTAATTCTGCATTCTCTTTCGGTATCAGCCACTTCTTTTCTTTCACCAGATAATTCTCGAAGCGAGCGATCGGGTCGCGCTTCTTCCAGAAATCGAGCATCGGCTTAGGCACGTATGCGGCGGCGTCGTGGATGGCGTGGCCTTTCATGCGCATCATTTTCGCTTCGATCAGAGTTGGGCCTTCGCCGCGATGGGCGCGCTCTACGGCGTCACGGGCGGCATCGTAGACTTGGCAGGCGTCGGTGCCGTCGACGATCACGCCGGGAATTCCGTATCCGATGGCGCGTTCGGCGAGGTCTTTGCAGCGGTACTGCATTTCCGAGGGCGTCGAGTAGGCCCAGAGATTGCTTTCGATGAAGAGCACCAGACCGAGGTTCTGCACGGCGGCGAAATTGATGCCCTCGTAGGTGACGCCGGTGGACTGGCCTCCGTCGCCGATGTAGGTCATGACGGCGAGGTTGCGTCCTTGCAGGCGCGCCCCGAGCGCCACGCCCGAGAGCACTGGAATGAGATCGCCGAGCATGGAGATGGGCGATACCATGTTGCGCTTTTCGATGTCGCCGAAGTGCGAGGTGCCGTCGCGACCGCGTGTGGGCGAATCGGCTTTCGCCATGTACTGCATCATCGTGTCGCTGGCGCGAAAGCCGCGGACCAGCGGCGATCCCTGGTTGCGGATCATGGGCGCGAACCAGTCGTCCTGGTCGAGCGCGTAGGCGGAGGCACAGGAGCAAGCTTCCTGGCCGAGTCCGAAATAAACTCCGCCGACGACCTTGCCCTGCTTGTAGAGGTTTTCGAGCGCGACCTCCATTTTGCGGTTGAGCAGCATGTAGCGGTAGATCTCGATGCACTGCTTTTTGTCGAGATACTTGGAGTCGCGAATGGGCGGGACGGGGGCGTTGAGATTGCCTTCAACTTCATAGCGGACGTGCTCCGCGCCGTCTTTGTCTTTCTCGATCGCTTGGCGGACGGTGAGGTCGGGATGCTCGAGGCGGAGGTCGGGGATGGAGTAGGCGCGCCGGTCCGTGGTGTTCAGCTTCGACCGAAAAGCCCCGTTGCGCGAACGGTTCCCATTGGAGCTTTGCTTAGACTTCGTTTTTTTGGCCCCCATGTGACAGCGCCGCTGCAGGCCCGCTGTATTGATGGTATCGCGAGAGTGGGGGAGAGGGCTAGCGAGGGGTCTGAACCATTCGCTCTAAGCAATTGAGAATCGCTTAGCGAGCCAGCGCGCCCGCTCGATAAGTGCCCAGAACCAAGATGCCCAGCACCGGCAGTCCTTGAAACACCCTCATGATCCCCCCGACCTGCGCACTCATCAAGGGTGCTAGGCCCAGGTTGTGTCGTCTTCCCTGTGGAGCCGGCGGAGTGCCGTGGGGCGCTGCATAGGAACGCCGACGGTGTGACCGAGCACGGCGTCGAGGGTTTCGACCCAGAGCATCTGGCTCGAGAACACTGTGCCAAAGTTGCGGGAGATCGATTCAGCGACCGAGTTGAGATCCAGCGGATGCCCCAGTTCTTGCTGCATCGAGGTGACCGGCTTCGTGATGCCGCAGGGGATGATCAGGTTGAAGTAGCTAAGGTCGGGGTTCACGTTGAGGGCGAAGCCGTGCGAGGTGACGAAGCGGGAAATGTGGACGCCGATGGCGGCGATTTTTGATTCATCGGTGTGAGCGGGCTTCGCTTCCCTCAGCTGGACAGCCGAGGCGGCTGATCCCGCGCGAGCATCGTTGTTCGTAACCCCGGTCCAGACCCCGGTGAGGCCTGCAACACATTTGGTCGGGATGGCAAAATCCGCGCAAGTGCGGATCAGGATTTCTTCCAGGCGACGGACGAATTCGACGGCGCCCAGCGTTTTGCGTTTGCCGTCGGGCGTGGCAAATCCCCGCAGGTCGAAGATGGGATAGCCGACGATCTGGCCGGGGCCGTGGAAGGTTACGTCGCCTCCGCGGTCGCATTCGAAAAGCTCCACTCCGCGCCGGGCGAGGAGTTCAGGCAAAGCGATTATGTTAGCGGCTTTCGCGTTGCGGCCCAGGGTGATGACAGGCGAGTGTTCGAGCAGGAGCAGGACGTCGCCGATCTTCTCTTCTTTTCGTAGTGCGACTAGTTGCTGCTGCAGGCGCAGGCCTGTGGCGTAATCGACGGTACCGAGTTGGACGACGGAGATCAAATTCGTTTCGCCACGGAATTGCCCAGATCAAGATCACAGCCTCTCAGCGTACAGCACCCAGAGAAAATACATGGGTCCTTGGCTTCGCTCAGGATGACAAACGGTTTGTGAGAATGCATTCTTTTCACGCGTTAATGGCTATCCCATATACGCTGTTCGACGCGTCCAGCATGGCCTCGGCCAAGGTTGGATGCGCGTGGATGGTCCACATCAAATCTTCGACCGTGGCTTCGAGTTCCATGGCGGCGACGGCTTCGGCAATCAACTCCGTCGCCTGCGGTCCGATGATGTGCACGCCGAGAATCTCCCCGTAGTCGGCGTCGGAGACGATCTTGATGAACCCTTCATGCTGGCCAACGATGGACGCGCGCGAGTTGGCAGCGAACGGGAACTTCCCCAGCTTCACGTTGTATCCGGCCTCGCGGGCTTTCGTTTCGGTGAGGCCAACGCTGCCGATTTCAGGATGGCAATAGGTCGCGCCCGGAATGTGCTCTGGATTGATCGGCTTGCCGGGCTTGCCTGCAATTTTGGCGACGGCCACGATCGCTTCCATCGCGCCTACATGCGCCAGTTGCGGCGCGCCCAGCACGATGTCGCCCACAGCATAGACGCCGGGCTCGGAGGTTTGCATCCAGGAGTCGGTCTTGATAAATTCGCGTTCAGGTTTGATCTTGGTGCGCTCGAGGCCAATATTTTCGGTACGCGGCTTGCGGCCCACCGCGATCAGTATCTTCTCGGCTTCGATCTTCTGCTGTTTGCCTTCGGCGGTGATGGTGACTGCCATTCCGGGCTTCGTCTTCTCAACCTTGTCAACCTTGGCGCTGGTGTGAAACTTAATACCACGTTTGCGGAAGACGCGGGCAAGTTCTTTAGACACTTCTTCGTCTTCGACAGGGACCAGGCGGGGAAGCATTTCGACAATCGTGACTTCACAATCGAACGAGCGGTAGATGGAAGCGAACTCCACACCGACCGCGCCCGCGCCGACGATCACTAACGATTTCGGAATATCCTTCAAGCTGAGGATTTCAATGTTCGTTAGGACGCGATCATTGGCTTCAAGGCCAGGCAACATGCGAGCTTCAGAACCGGTGGCCAAAATAACGCTCTGCGCTTTGAGCGGGCTGGCTTTGTTGTCGTTCACCACTTCGACGGTGAATACGCCGTTCTGAGCCCCTCCCGTCAGCTTGCCGTAACCCTTCACTGTTTCGACTTTGTTTTTCTTCATCAGAAATTCAAGGCCCTTGGCATGCTTGGCGACGATTTTTCCTTTGCGCTCCTGGATCGCGGCCCAGTTCAGGGTGCGCGCATCGACTCCCTCAATGCCGAATTCCTTGGCGTTTTTCAAATGATCCCAGAGCTCAGCGTTGAACAGCAGCGCCTTTGTAGGGATACATCCCACATGCAGACAAGTGCCGCCGAGAAACCCGTCCTTTTCGATGAGTGCGGTCTTGAGGCCCCATTGGCCGGCGCGAATGGCGGCGGTGTACCCGGCAGGACCGCTGCCGATGATGGCTACGTCATAAATAGTTTCAGGCAAAGTGGCGCTCCTCAGTAGGAACAGATGATGAAAGGCAAACGAATGATTCTAGAACAGGGTGGCGGATGGGACAAAACCGGGAGGGCCGTGACAAGCAAACTGGGCAACGTGGCGGAAACTCCCTTTGATGCTCTGCGTGGCGGACGCGGAGAGAGATCCCTTCATCCGCGCAGCAGCTTCGCATCGGCGCACCTGCTCGTGCGCTCCGGATGACAGATTAACAGGAGGATGCCGCTTAGTTATTCTCGTTGCTGGAGCGCTTCCAGGAAATAAGCTCGCCAATAGTCGAACTGGTACTCGACACCGGCTGCTTATAGGCCTCGACCTCCGAGCGCGAAGCCTCTTCGCCCACGGCGCGGATGCTGAGCCCAACCTTCTTCTCTTCCGGAGTCATCTTGATGATCTTGAATTCGTGCTCCGCTCCCGGCTCTAGGTGCAGCGGCTGGCCATTTCCGTCCACTGCCTCGGACTTGTGGCAAAGCCCTTCGACGCCTTCCGCAATCTCCACAAACGCGCCAAACGCCGCCACCCTCAGCACTTTGCCGTGGACCACATCGCCCACATGGTGCGCTTGGAAGAAGGATTCCCAAACGTCGGGCTGGAGCTGCTTCACGCCTAGCGACAAGCGCCGCTTGTCCGGTTCAATCGCCAAAATGATAGCCTTGACGCGATCGCCCTTCTTCAATACTTCAGAAGGATGTTTTACACGCTTGGTCCAGCTCAAGTTGCTGACGTGGACCAACCCGTCAATGCCCTCTTCGATCTCGATGAAGGCTCCGAAGTCCGTCAAATTGCGGACCCGTCCTTCGACCGTCATACCCACGGGGAATTTCTCATGCAGCGAATCCCAAGGGTTGGTTGCCAGTTGCCGCATGCCCAAAGAAATGCGGCGCTCCGCTGGGTTCACATTGAGCACGACACAGTCCACCTGATCTCCAACGTTGACCAACTTCGAGGGATGCTTCATGCGCTTCGACCAGGTCATCTCGCTGACGTGGACCAAGCCCTCGATGCCCTGCTCAAGTTCGACGAATGCGCCGTAATCGGTGACGCTGATCACGCGCCCGCTCACATGGGCCCCCACGGGATAGCGGTGCTCGGCATCGAGCCACGGGTCGGGCGTCAGCTGCTTGAACCCTAAGGAAACTCGCTGCTTTTCCTTGTCGTACTTGAGAACTTTCACCTGAATCTGGTCGCCCACGTTCACCAGATCTCGCGGGTGCGTAAGTCTGCCCCAAGACATGTCTGTGACGTGCAGCAAGCCATCAAGCCCGCCAAGGTCGACGAACGCGCCGTACTCGGTGAGATTCTTGACCACTCCAGTGAGGATCGTGCCTTCTTCCAAATGCTCCAGCGTCTTAGCACGCTTTTCCTGCTGCGCACCCTCGAGCAGTTCCTTGCGGGAAACAACAATGTTGCCGCGCTTTTTATTGAGCTTGATGATGGAGACTTCGATCGTCTGTCCCTTCATGCCGTCGAGGTTGCGAATCGGGCGCAGGTCCACCTGAGAGCCGGGCAAAAAAGCGTGCGTGCCCATAATGTCCACGGTCAAGCCGCCCTTGATTCGATCGATCACCACGCCCTTAATCGGCTTCTTCTCGTTATGAGCTTTTTCGATCTCATCCCAGGCATGAATGCGCTGCGCCTTCTGATGAGAAAGGTTAACGTAACCTTCCTCAGTCTGGCCCTTCTCGCGCATTACGTCGATTTCATCGCCGGGTTGGACTTTCGCCTTGCCCTCATGGTCGAGCACTTCCGAAAGCGGCAACATGCCTTCCGACTTCGCGCCAATGTCCACAACCACGTGCGTAGCGGTGAGCTTCAGTACCGTACCCTTAATGACGCGGTCGTCTCCGGCGGCCTCTTCGGTTTCAGTAGTGAAGGTCTCTAGCGCCGATGCGAAGTCTTCGCTCGCATTCGCCGCTGGCTTCTCATCATGACCGACCGCAGCATGCTCCGCTTCCTCAGAAGAGGCGGCGGTTGCGACCGGTGAAGGGTTGTGATTGTCCGTGACGGGTTCGGCCTCGGAAACGATTGTCGTGGTGGAGTCGGAGTTGTGAGCGGTGGTGTCGTCGAACAAGGTCATGCCTCTCTGCTGAAACCTCGCACTCGGTGCGGGGGGATGCGGGAACTGCCTGGCGGACTGCTGGAATGAGTCGTTATGGTTATGGTGGGCTCATCCTGGCGAATGAGCTTTGACAATACCAGCTGTCGGACGTTTTACAGAGAACCCGCCTCCAATGGGAACTCTTCGACTATAGCAACGCCTCTCAAACAGTGTCAAACGCAATTATCCGGGCCTCCGTTTCCCTCGCAATTTGTCATCAGGTTCATCTGAAACGGTAACAATCTGTATAAACTAAATTTGAAAAAATACGGCCTACTCTTTTCTTTAATCTGCATCATAACGAGGCGCTTTTTGTCCAAAATTGTGGCGCTCAAGGGCCCAAAATTGAACAAATCAACTCCTGAATTAACGTTAGCAGGCTTTCTAATAACCGTTCTTTCTGTTGCTGCTCTTTCTGTTGCTGCTCTTTCTGTTGCCGCCTGGGGCCAGGTGCCTTCTTCAGTTACGATGCTGTTGCCTGCGCCTGCGATTCATGGAATCGCTCTGGCTCCCAACTTTCGAGTTGCGGATTTTCGATTCGAGGCGCTGGATGACGATAGCTCCGCCGCACAGGATGCTGCACCCGACACATCGTCCTCTTCATCTAGCAAACCCCAGCCCGGTCTGGTTAAGCGAAGTGTGATACGGATCGGACAAGATCAGAAGTTTCTCTTCAAGGGACCGTTCGAGAAGCATAACTTCAAGTGGGATGCCGTAATTCTGGTGGGCACCGGCGCACTCCTCGCCGCCGACCGCCACATTGAAAACAATGTATCCCACAGCAATTTCACCGCATATCAGGCCATTTCCGATACCGCTTTGGGAGGACTGGCCGGCTCGCTGGTGGCGATATACATTTACGGCGCCAAGACCGAGCATCGCCACGCTAGAGAGACTGGCGAACTCGAACTTGAAACTCTGATCAATACGTTCTTAATCTATACCCCGATGCAGCTTATTGCCGGCCGTCAACGGCCCGATGAGGGTAACAATCACGGCGACTTCTTAAAGCATCATGCCTTGAACACGTCGTTCCCCGGCGGCCATGCCATGTTTACCTGGGCCATGGCCTCGGTGGTGGCCGACGAATACCCAAAGACGTGGGCGCGGGTGCTGAGTTACGGCGCGGCGTTCACTGTGACTTTTACTCGCTTTATGGCCCGAGATCACTGGGCCTCCGATATGTTCTTGGGAACTGGATTGGGCCTCGCCATCGCCGAGCGGACTTTCCATGCCCGCTGCAACCCGGAATTGCCCTCGCAGTGCAAGCATCATCAATGGCGGTGGAAGCCTATGAAGACGGAAGTCCAATAGCAGATCAGCATTGTGGTGGTGTTTACCCGCGCCGTCCGCCATCTGCTACCCTGCCTTCTGATGGACTACCTCTGGACCCCCTGGCGTTACGCCTACGTCTCTACCGCCGAGAAGACCACCGGTTGCGTCTTCTGCGACGCCGTGAACGCGGGCGACGACCGCAGAGTGCTCATCGTGCATCGCGGCCAGCATTGCTTCATTATCTTGAACATGTTTCCGTACACGCCCGGGCACGTAATGATCGTGCCCTACGCGCATCTGGATGAACTCCGCAAACTCCCCCCGGACGCAGCCCAGGAAATGATGGAACTCTCGCAGCGCATGGAGTCCATCCTGCGCGAACTCTATCGCCCCGACGGCATCAACCTCGGCATGAACATCGGCAAAGCCGCCGGCGCCGGCATCGCCGGCCACATCCACATGCACGTCCTCCCCCGCTGGGTCGCCGATGCGAACTTCGTTTCGGTGGTGTGCGAAACGCGGATTCTGCCGGAGGCGCTGGAGCAGACTTGGAAGCGGATGACGGCGGCTTTGGGACGTTAAGCTAGACGAGGAATGATCTGACTTATGACTGGGCAACCAACGTATCGCATCGAGTTAAACGAGCGAATTAAAACATTTGATTGTCCAGATTGCGGTCGGAAATCCATGACGGTCTGGGGGTTCGTCTCTCGGAACAACGCAGCGCACGCGATCTATTACGCTGGCTTAATGACGGGCCATGATCAAACTTCCGTCCGTCTGACGGTTAGCATCGGTGGTTGGGGCGTGGAGAACGTCGACGAGCAAAACGTGGAGTCACGGCGTTGGGTTTTCATGGAAGCTCGACCGACCAGCGACCGTTACGAATTGATGGTTCGCGAGCCAGACGAATCTTACTACTTCAACAAGACTATTCTGGGCAAACCGACGGCTCGTGCCGAAGCCCTTGCGAGCCCTCTCCTAAAGGATTTTTTCGCGGTCGCGGACTTTGTTGCGTTCAATGACCCTGCCGTGAGGTCCTACTTGAAAGGTGAGCGTGTCGGGTCGGAAAGGGATCGGTTAGCCATTGCCGTTCTTCTTAACCAACTAGCTTCCCCATCTCTTTCTCGTCGATCACCTTCACCCCCAACTCCTTCGCCTTATCCAACTTCGATCCCGCATCCCCCCCCGCCACCACATAATCCGTTTTCTTGCTGACCGAGCCAGTGACCTTTCCTCCGGCATCTTCGATCATCTTCTTGGCCTCATCGCGAGTAAAATGGGCCAGCGTACCAGTCAGCACAAAGGTCTTGCCCGCAAGCTTCGTCCCGCGCTGTTTTTTCTGGCCGGTTAACGTAAGCCCAGCTTCGTGCAATCGCTCGACCAACTTGCGATTGGCCGCGATACTGAAGAACTCCACAATGCTCTCCGCAATGCGCGGGCCGACCTCGTTTACGTCCTGCAACTCTTCCTGACTCGCATGCTCGAGTGCTTCCATCGATCCAAAATGCTCGGCGAGGAATTGCGCCGTGCGCTCTCCCACAAAGCGCATTCCCAGCCCATAGATAACCCGCTCCAGCGGCAACTTCTTCGACGTCTCGATCTCGTCAACAATGTTTTGCGCCGACTTGTCGGCAAAACGCTGCAAGCTGAGCAGATCTTTTTTCGTCAGCTTGTAAATGTCAGCAACGTCTTTCACCAGTCCCCGGTCGGTGAGCTGATTCACCAGAGCCTCGCCCATGCCGTCGATATTCATCACGCCGCGGGACGCGAAATGCAGAATGGTCTCCCGCAGCTTAGCCGGGCAATTAGCATTGACGCATCGATAATCGACTTCCCCTTCCGTCCGCACTACCTTGGTGCCGCATACCGGGCAAACCTCGGGCATGTGAAACGTCTTATGCCCGCGCGGATGTTCCTTATCCACAATCACCTTCGCAACTTTCGGAATGACGTCGCCACCACGCTCTACCAGCACCCAGTCGCCAATTGTCACGCCCAAGCGCTCGATCTCGTCCATGTTGTGCAGCGTGGCATTGCGCACGGTCGTTCCGCCAATCAAAACCGGAGCCAGCTCGGCCACCGGTGTAAGTTTTCCCGTACGCCCGACCTGCACGCGGATCTCTTCGAGCTTGGTGATCCCCGCCCGGGCCGCGTACTTGTAGGCAATCGCCCAGCGCGGAGCCTTACCCGTAAAGCCAAGTTCGTCCTGCAGCGCAACGCGATCCACTTTCACGACGATGCCGTCAATCTCGTACGGCAGTGAATCGCGCATGCCTTCCCACTGCCCAATAAAATCCCAGACCTGCTCCATGCTGTGAACAAGTTTCCGGTTCGGATTGACTTTGAGCCCAGCCGCGTTGAGTGCATCCAGAGTCTTTGAATGGCGGTCGAAATACGTCCGGCCGTGCTGCAGCAAACCGTAGGCAAAGTAGTCAAGCCGGCGTTGCGCTGTCACTTTCGACTCAAGTTGCCGCACCGTGCCCGCAGTGGCATTGCGGGGGTTGGCAAATAGTGACAAGCCTTTCATCTCTCTCTCTTCATTCATCCTCTTGAACGCAGCAAGCGGCATCAGTAACTCGCCGCGAACCTCGAAATCCACGGGTATCCCAGCCTTCTTCAACTTCTCTTTCGGAATGGACAGTGGTACCGAGCGCACGGTGCGCACATTGAGGGTGACGTCTTCGCCTACTGTCCCATCGCCGCGAGTAATGCCACGCACCAATTGGCCATCGTCATAGCCCAGCGACAGTGACATGCCGTCGAGCTTCAACTCGCACACGTAGTCCACATCCTTCCGCCCGGTAAGCTCATGCACGCGCCGCTCCCACGCCCGCAACTCTTCTTCGTTGTAAGTGTTGTCCAGAGACAACATCGGCGAAGAATGCCGCACCTTGACGAATCCCTCGCGGGGCTTGCCCCCGACTCGTTGCGTAGGAGAATCCGGAGTAATCAGCGTCGGATGTTCAGCCTCAAGCTGCTGCAGCTGCTGCATCAGCTTGTCGAACTCAGTATCGCTGATCTCGGGATTGTCGAGAACGTAATAAAGATGCTCGTGGTAGCGAATCTTTTCGCGTAGCGCTTCAATCTTTTGTTCGACGTCTTTCGCAGCTGCAGCCATCGCAGAAGATTATAGGCGGGAAAGAACCAGGTAGGGACCTTCTGCACATTCCGCGGTGGGTCCGGCCTGACGCCGCTCGCTCCCTGGCGCTCGAATGTTGTCTGCGCGACAACGATCCTACCCACTTGCTGCACACTGGCGTGATCATGCCGGATCATATGCATTTGATCTTCACTCCGGTGGACTCAGAGAATCACAAAATGTATTCATGGGCGGAAATCATGGGCGGAATCAAGTGGCGTCGGCGCAGCTTATCAGTCGCGAATTGGGTCGTAAGAGGAAGAGTGTGGCAGAGGGAATCCTTCGACCGCGTCTTGCGGTCTTCAGAAGACCTCGATGCGAAGCTGGCTTACATCCCAGACCATCCCGTTCGGGATGGTTTGGTTTACAAACGCGAGGGCTACGTGTGGACATGGAGGCGTCCGCAGCATCCATATGCCGTGGCCGAGCCGCCTCGCTGCGCTCGGCGGGACAGCCGAGGCGGCTGTCTCTACGTGAGCCTTACACGAGATCTTCCAGTTTCAGCTGCTGCGCCGCTCCGCCCTTCCACGACGCATCAAACTGCTTCTGGATAAATCCCGCATCGTAGTCACGCTTCTCCGCCTTCAAAGCCTGGTGCAGCCCGAACAGGGAACGCGGATTGCGCGGATTGCGGTCCAGATCCTCCCGAAAAACTTTCTCCGCCTCGGCCGTGTCGCCACTGATCAGCAGCGCCGCTCCCAGCGACTCGCGCACTGGAAAAAACCAGTCCGGCGGCTCGCCATACTTCAGCGTATCCTGAATAGCGACTGCTTCCCGCAGCATGACGATAGCTCCAGCATCATCTTTTTTCGCCATTGCGACTTTTGCGCCGAGCACATCTTTCGCGATCTTCATAATGTCCTTTGTTTTGTTATTGAACGGCATCGCGAAAACTACGTCCGGAGGAGTAGCCTCCTCAGCGTCGGACACAACCTTGTACTCACCTTCAGCTTCACTCACTTTGCCCGTGCTGGCCAGAGCCATACCGCGCCCGAAGTGCCAGAAAACAGTAGCGGTCTTCATAGCTGGATCGGGCTGTGGCATCCTGAGCATTTCGTTCCAATGATGAAAACGAATTTCCACCGCCACGGGAATGGTCATAAATCCCTCGAGCGGAGGCATCATTTTCACGGCAGGCCCCACGTGCTCCGCCAGCATGTCGGCATTTTTCTTGGCCTCGGGATAGTTGCCATTCGTCGCCGAACACATGGCGATGAAGTGCAGGTTGTGGCTGTAATACATCATCGGATAGATCCCCTGCGTTCCCGTTGCCTTGATGTAAGAGCGATCGATAGCCGCCGCCTGCTCGTTGGTTTTCACGGCCGCCTCGTAATCTCCCGTGCGGATGTAAATATGCGCCGGCATGTGCACGATGTGTCCCGCTCCCGGCGCCAGTGAAGCCAGCTTGTTCGCCCCCGCCAAAGCACGCTCCGGACTCGGCGAAGCTTCGACCGTGTGAATGTAGTAGTGAACCGCGCCCAGATGGTTGGGATCACGCTTCAGCACCGACTCCAGCGTCGCAACGATTTCATCCGTGCCCGCCTCAGGCGTGCCATCCGGATGCCACAAGCCCCACGGGTGCAAATTCATTCCCGACTCAGCAAACAAGGTAGCGGCATCCAAATCATCAGGAAACTGTTTCACCACCTCGCGCATCTCATCGTGATATTCCTCAGCGGCCTTTTTCAAATCCGTATTGGGGTCGGCGGGAAAGCGTTTCGCCATCGCCTGGATGTATGCCTGCTCGCTGGGAGAAGCATGGGCCGACAGATCGACCGCTTTCTGGATCGCTTCATGCGCTGCCTTGAAGCGGTCCGCACTCGCCGGATCGTTATAGTTCGGTCCTACCGCCTCGGCCACACCCCAATATGCGACGGCCAGCTTCGGATCGAGGTCCGCGGCATGCTGAAACGATCGCGCTGCCTCATCATGATTAAAGGCATAGATAAAGCGCAATCCCTGATCGAAGAACTGTTGCGCTTGAGCATTACTGGTGCTAACCGGATGATGGAGATCTCCCAGCCCCGCCACCATGGTCACAGGCCGGGTCGAAGCATGCGATGCATGATCTTGCGCCGCAACACCAAAGCACGAAAGCATTCCACAGACGACAGCTGCCAGGATTCTCATGTGGTCAATCCTCCGGGATTAAACTGTAGGAACTGAAGAAACGGCCAGGAACAAAACTCAAACCCAAAAGGCCCCTTGCAAGCCCGCCTAGCTTATGCAAAAGTTAAGATCTGCGCAACTTATTCCTCGGCCGCGTGCCGTGCGTAAACTTCGATTTCCTGGATCTCGCCATGCAGAACACGTTCGCCCCCTCACTGCCTAGGGCCCTGCTCAACGCCTTCCACACGAATAACCGGATCAAACACTATCTCATCGACCATCTTCCTGCGGCCGCTTGGAAGGCAAGCCCGCCTGAGGACAAAGGCCGTACCATTCAGGCGATCGTGGCCCATATGCACAATGTACGTGTCATGTGGCTTACGTCTGCGGCCAAGGGCAGCAAGATACTCAATCAGCTCGATCGTGCCAAGGTCACCGCGCCGCAGGCTTTGAGGGCAATGGAACAGAGCCGCGAAGCTCTCAGCGTAGTCTTGGGCCGAGCCATCACGGCCGACGGCCACGTCAAAGGTTTTCGTCCAGACGCGATCGGCTTTCTCGCTTATCTGATCGTTCATGACGCTCACCATCGCGGACAAATTACCATGCTTGCCCGCCAATTGGGGTATCCCGTTCCGCAGAAAGTCATGTTCGGTATGGGGGAATGGAATTCGCCGCTGACTGTGGGGTAGAGTCGCAGATGTTTTCTGCATGACGAAAGCTTGGAAAGCATCGCACAGGTCCGGCCGCGGGCTTTCCGAATGATCAGGTTACAATCCATCTGCGACCCAGGCGCATGCGCAAGGCTTGCTTGCTCTACAACCCGGTCTCCGGTGGCAGACGTTCACGGCGGCGGGCCGAGTTGAACGCTGCACTGTCAGTGCTGCACTCAGCTGGGGTTGAGGCTGAACTGGTGGCGATTCGTTCTCCTCAGGACGCCGCCCAGCAGGCGCGGCAGGCTATCGCTCAGGGCTGCGATACCGTGTTTGCCTGTGGCGGCGACGGAACCATACACGACATTCTGCAGGGATTGGCGGGCACGTCCGCTGCGCTCGGAGTTCTGCCCATGGGCACGGCCAATGCGCTGGCCCACGATTTGGGTATGCCCCTCAATACGGTGGGGGCAGCCCGGGCTGCACTGCACTCGATCCGTCGGCGAATTGCTCTGGGCCGCATCGCGTATCTTGATCCAGACGGCAAACCTGGTACGCACTATTTCACCGTCGCCGCGGGCGTCGGCGTTGACGCCCACTTGTTCTACAAATTAAGCCCCGCAGTAAAAGGACGCCTGGGCATGGCGGCTTACTATGTCAAAGCATGGCATCTCTGGATCCATTACCGCATGCGGCGGTTTCAAGCGCAGCACATGCAGACCGGCACCGGCGGACCTGGATCAGCGCCAGCGACAAGCAGCGCAAACGTCACCGAGTTGCTCGCGGTGCGGATCCGTAACTTCGGCGGAGTGCTGCGGGAATTGGCTCCCGGAGCTTCGCTGGAACGCAATGACCTGCGGTTAGTTCTTTGCCGAACCGCCAGCCGCACAGCTTATCTGCGTTACGTGCTTCGCGGTCTATTCGGGCGGCGGTGGACTACTCCCGGAATCGAGCTCGTATACAGCGAAAAAGTTTCTTGCCAATACCTGCCTGCTCAACCTCGCTCTGACGGCACGTTGGCGACCGACTCACCTATCCACGTCGAGGCTGATGGCGAATTTCTGGGCACTCTCCCGGCAGAGATCACCATTGTGCCCGATGCGCTGACACTGCTGGTTCCCACAAATTCTGCAACCATCGGACTGGGTTAGAGTCTAAGGGGACTTGCCACAACACTTATCGATCTGACGAAGATGCAGTAGAATCCCTGATCATTTGGAACCTGTCACTCACTTCCTGACGGGCGCATGTCTGGGGCGCGCTGGATTGAACCGCAAGACAGCCCTTGCCACGGCGACGGTCACGCTTGCCGCCGAGGCCCCGGATCTAGACATCCTGGGACGAGTCCGCGGTCGTGCATTCGCCTTCGCCCATCATCGCGGTTTCACCCATTCCTTTCTCGGATTGATCCTGGTCTCGGCAGTAGTCGTTGGGTTCGTGTACCTGATCTGGCGTCTGCGCGGACGCAAAATGAAAGATCCCAATTTGCCGCCCCGCTGGGGACTGCTGTTCGCCTACGCCTATCTCGCGGGCCTGACCCACATTCTTCTCGATTTCTCCAATAACTACGGCGTGCGCCCGTTCTGGCCGTTTTCCGAAAAGTGGTATTCCTGGGACATCGTTTTTATTTTCGAACCAGTGCTGTTTGCGTTCTTGCTTCTGGGATTGATTCTTCCAGCTCTGTTCTCGCTGATTGACACAGAAATCGGGGCGCGTCCTCGTGGTCCGCGAGGACGGCTGGCGGCGAGGACAGCGCTGGTCGGCGTCGTCATGCTCTGGGGCGTGCGCGATTACGAACATCGCCGGGCTGTCAATGCGCTTCAGGCGCGCAGTTATGAGAGCGAGGATCCCATCAGAACTTCTGCCTATCCGGACATAGTCAATCCATTCAGCTGGTATGGAGTGGTGGAGACTTCTCGGTTCTTCGCTCTTGCTCCCGTCAATGCCGCGGTCCCGGAAGTGGACCCGGAAGGCAATCTCGACATCCGGTACAAGCCCGAAGAAACCGCGGTGACGCTGGCCGCCAAACAATCCTACCTGGGCCGCGTGTATCTGGACTGGGCCCGGTATCCTATTACCGAGACCGAAAAGCTCTGGCCTCCACAAGAAGGCTACATCGTGCTTTTTCAGGATCTGCGCTTCGCCCAGCTTCCGATTCTGCCTTTTCTGCGCCGCGATAGGAACAGCCGGCCGCTCAGTGTCGGAGTTCAACTGGACAAAAACCTGCACGTCGTTGCCTACATCTTTGGCTCCGCTAAGGACCGGATTGTAGCGCCCGAACCCGGCTCAGCAAGCCGTCGCTCATCCCGCAATCCCCCCGGCAATTCAAGATAAGCCATCAAGCTTCTCGGGCCCTTTCTCGGCCCTCTCTCGGCTCTCTCTCTCTCTTGACGCGTCCCCCTTCTAGCGCCCACAATAAAGTTTCGTCTCCGAGGTGCTCATGCTGGCTTACTTGTTCGTCCTACTTACGATCGCGGTCCGCTTCCTGCCCTTCGCCGGTCGCTTGAGCGTTTTTCCTCACGCCTGGCATTTCACCCCTTTGGCCGCCTCGCTACTGTTTTTTGGAGCGCGTGGCGCGCGGCGGCAGATGTGGGTGCCGGTGGTGCTGTTGGCCGCCACCGACGTGGTTCTCACCAAATTCATCTACGCTTACCCGTTCTCCTGGGACCAGATCGTCACCTGGGGTTGGTACGCCGCGATTCTCTGGCTGGGTACCGGTTTGAGCGAGAAAGCAAGCTTCGTTCGCGTGCTAGGTGCGGCGCTCGCCAGTTCAGTTTCGTTTTTCCTGTTGAGCAACTTCACCACTTGGGCGGCTACGAATATGTATCCCAAGACATTCCGGGGAGTGCTCATGTCCTACGCAGCCGGAGTGCCGTTTTTCCGCGGAACCATCGAAAGCGATCTGTTCTTCTCCGTCGCCATGTTCGGAACCCCAGTCTTCCTCCATGCGCTTTCCGGGTGGCTGAATGGATCCAGTGACGATCACATTGCCGCGTAAGGCCTGTTGGCTCAGCCTTCAATGATCGGGCCAGCCCGTCTTCGAATATGAGTCACGAGGGTGCCCACGCTTGTCTCTCCGGTTTTGGAGAAACAGGGCGGGGATTTTGATCTGAATGAGGGCGGAACAGAGTGCCTGGATGGAAAACCGGGCGCTTCAACCTTGTTGTCTCCGGCCTTGCCTCCGCAGCAACCACACCAACACTCCCGCCACGACCACCACCGCCAGCACCCAGTAGAAATGCCTGCGAAACAGCTCCCCCACCAGCCCCACGATCTGTGGCCCGAATGCCAGGGCCAGCAGAGACCAGAATGTGAAGCGCACCAGGCGTCCCGCAAAAATTGCGGTCAGGAAGTAGCTGAAACGCATCTCGAACACCGCTGCTCCCAGCACGAACAACTTGAACGGGGTGGGCGGGGGAAGCGTGCCCGGAAGCATCAGCGCCAGGAACTCATGCTTCTCAAACGACCGGTGGATTTTATTGAATCGCGCCGCCGAAATCCGCTTGCGCAAAACCTCTTCGCCGCCGAGATAGCCGATCAGATACAGCGGAATGCTACCCAGCGCCGAGCCGAGGGCGGCCATCACCACAAAGAAGACGAAGCGCTTGCGGTCGTTGTACACATATCCAACCACAACCGCATCTATCGGCATTCCCAGCACTGCCGAATCGACAGCCGCAATGGCAAACACGCCCCAGATTCCCAGGGGCTTAAGCACGGCCGCAATCCAAGCGGCATACTGCGCCAAAATGTGCTTGATGGTTTTCAACTGGAAATTCAGTCTACGTGAAACGACAGGATCTTTTCAGACCGCCTGGGGACGGCCGCCTCGGCGGTCTACCGAGCGTAGCGAGGAAGTTTGGGAAACAGGAAACGCGCTACGTATGTGCCGTATTTCCCTGAAGCAAATTCAACGCGTGGGGAATCAAGTCAATCACAGCCTCCAGAGATTCCACCGCACCCCTGGGATTTCCCGGCAGATTCAAGATCAGCGATTGGCCTCGAGTGCCACAGACGCCGCGGCTGAGGGCAGCAAATCGCGTTTTCTTGGTACCTTCCCATCGTATCCGTTCGGCCAGTCCCTCGATCACGCGGTCGCAGATCGCACGCGTAGCCTCCGGAGTGACGTCGCGGGCTGCGATTCCCGTCCCTCCAGTGGTCGCGATGAATCGCACCTCCGTTGCCAGACGAATAAGTAAGTTTTGGATTTTGATTTGATCGTCAGAAACTACTTGGCGAGTAATTACATGAAAGCCGTGTTTTTTCAGAATATCCGCGACGGAGGGCCCAGAAACATCCTCGCGCTCCCCGCGGGCGCAAGAATCACTGACAGTGATGACAGCGGCGGTGAAATCTTCCGACGCCCGTGCCTCAACTATCGAGGAGGACATCTTCCTCTTCTTCCCTTCCGCCGCGTGCGCCGCCGGAGCTCGCCGTGATGCCGCCTTCACTGGCCTCGGCGCCGCTTTCACGCTGCGATTCGTCGAGTAGACGCAGGCCTTCCATCAGCAGGCCCTGAGTGTTGAGCTGCGTCGTCGTCTTGTCTGTCTTGCCTTCAAAATTCAACTCGAAATTTCCGCCCGTCCACCGTAGCACTTTGAACACAGCCTCATCGCCTAGCAGCGATCCATAAGTTGCGTGCTTGACTTGGCCTTCAGCAAAAAACACTTCGCACTTTTCTCCGTCTTTGGTCATCGTCAGTTGACAGCTCTTGCGCCCCATCTCCAGCGACTGCATAAGGTCGATAACGTTCATCTGCGAGAGATTGCCACGCACCACCCCATCAGAAGGTGCAGTCTTAGCCATCTTCTCCAGCGCAATGCGGTCGATCATGCGTTTGATGCGGCGCGTAGCGTCCTTCAGAAAAAACGGCTTCTCTAGGTAGTCGTCGGCAGCATCCTGTGGCGAGAGCTTCTCAGCAATGTCCGCCTTGCTGGCCATCAGTACTGTGGGAAAATTCGCGGTCGCGGGACGGCTCTTCAGTCTTTCGACAAGTTGTCGCCCGTCCATGCCGGGCATGCGGTAGTCGCAGACCAGTAAATCCGGGGGCTCGTCGACAGCTTTCAGCAGAGCGTCGGCCGCTTCGTTCGCAGCCGTCACTTCGGCGAGCGAGCCCAGTGCCTGCTGCAACATCCCGAGCACCATCGGGTTGTCGTCGACCAGCAACAATTTGACGTTGTTCGCCATGAGTCAGTCAGCTTAGAAACCAGTCAGGTAGAAAGAAGACTCTCCTTCGAACGCCGATAGTCGCCACTCTTCCCGCCACTTTTGCGTTGCAAAACGATCTCGCGAATCTCAATCCCTTTATCAAGCGCCTTGCACATATCGTAGAGCGTGAGCGCGGCTACGCTTGCAGCCACGAGAGCTTCCATTTCCACTCCGGTTTCCGCGGTGGTCGCGACCTTCGAAGTAATAGTGACGCCATTCTCGCACAGCGTCACATCGACATCAACGAGCGCGAGCGGCAGCGGATGGCACATCGGAATTAACTCTGAGGTGCGTTTTGCCGCCATGATTCCCGCGATCCGCGCCACTTCCAGCGGGTTGCCTTTGGGATTCTGCGGCAGCGCCGCCAGCAGGGCGGAGGTCATGGCGACGAAGGCGCTGGCCTCCGCTTCGCGGCGGGTTGGCGCTTTCGCAGAAACATCTACCATGCGAGCACGACCCGCGCCATCGTAATGGGACAACTTCTTGACCATGCGAAGCTCTATCTTACATGGCAGACAGCCTGGCGCAGGCCCGCAGCTTGTTGCGTCTTGCGGGGGTGGAGGCCAAACAAGCGCGGTGTCTGCGAAGACAAAAAGCGGCGATCACTCTCCACTTCACCGCATCAACACCGCCACCCAATCGCCTGCGGGAATATTCTCACGGTCTGGCGGGATGACAATATAGCAATTCGCGCTCGCCGTCGCTGCAATGTCGCCCGAACCCTGCCAGCGCACCAACTCTACCTTCGCATTCTCAAGCTCGCCTGAAAGAATGGCGGGCAGGAAGCGTTTCAATCCTGTCTTGCTGCGAATCTCGGACTTGAGCTGTGCGTGTAAAAAGCTTAGCTGGCGCGGCAACATTCCCGCGAGCGCCTCCAGCATTGGCCGCGCGAAGAGTTCGAATGTAACCATGGTTGAAACCGGGTTTCCAGGCAGCCCGAAAAAATAGGTGGGCGAGAGCGGACTCGTTTTTCGCCCCTCCGGGGCTTGCTTTTTCTGGGCCTCTGACCCACGGCGCACGCCGTGGGCCGCGTGCTTTCGCCCCTCCGCGGCGGATTGCGATTCGCTTGCCGCACTGAGATTGTCGTCTTTTGAGGCACCCCCGCGTCCGAAGACGACTGGGCGTCCGGGTTGAATCTTTGCTCCTGTAAAGAAGAACTCCGCCTTCATTTCGGCGAGCACCGGTTCGACTAAGTCGTAGCGTCCCATGGAGACACCGCCAGTCATCAGCAGCAGCTCTGAGCGCAACCCTTCTTCGATCAGCTCCCGCAGACGTTTCGGTTCATCGGGAGCGATCGGAAGAAGCACGGGCTCGCCGCCGGCTTGCTGAATCTGTACAGCCAGCGAATAGCTGTTGGAGTTTCGAATCTGCGTAGGTCCGGGCTCGGTATCAAGATCAACGATCTCGTCTCCGGTGGTCAGCACTGCGACTCGCGGGCGCACAAAGATTTTGAGCCGCGACTTGCCCACCGATGCCGCCAGTGCAATGGCCGCATCGTTCAACCGGCAGCTTGCAGTCAGCAATTGGCTGCCGGATTTAGCCTCGGCACCGCGTGCCACAATGTTTTCTCCGGGTGCGACGCTTCTACTTATTTCGACCCGTGCGATTGCCGCGGGCTTGTCTTGACGCGAGGTGTATTCCACCATGACGATGGCATCCGCGCCCGCTGGGACTGGCGCTCCTGTCATGATGGCGACGGCTTGCCCGCTTTTCACTGGACACGGAATTTCGCCAGGCTGGGCACCCGCTTTGATCTCAGCAACGACGTCGAGCGTGGCTGGGAGCTTTGCCAGATCTGCGGAGCGCACTGCGTATCCGTCGCGGGTGGCGCGGGGAAAAGGCGGAATGTCGCGATCCGCGGCTACGGACTCCGCAAGCACGCGCCCGGCGGCGGAGACTAGGTCTAGGGTCTCGGTATTCTGCGTGTGAGCATCCTTGAAGCATGCTGCGCGAATCTCGGCGGCGTGTTCTTCGACCACGCGGCGTGCATCTTCAAAGGACAACACGATTGACGGACTTGAAGACGCAGACATGTCACGATGATAGTTGCCGAAAGAGAACTTCCGTCTGTGAATTGCAGCGGTAAATAGATTTTGCCGGAGGCTCGATGGGAAACACTTTTTGGTGGCTCCAAGCCCACAATTGCGCTGTACCCCTTCCCCCTGGCCGTCGAAATCGACTGTATTCATGGGGGGTGAGCGCGACTTGATGTGCACGATTGCGCGCAAGATTAAGATTTAAAAGAGCTTACAAGTAAAAATCTAGCCAACAAAGGGCTTGAGGGTGGCGTCCAGCGGCTGAATCCGCCGGCACCTGCGGCTTTCGGCACGACTGAAGTCGTGCCTTTCCCGCGAGCCACTAAATCAGCGGGCGAGTTCCTGACCCATCACGTTGGGATCACTGGCGAATGAGAGTCCGGTTTCGAGATCGACTACGCCCTCGCGGACTAGGCGGGCGATCTCTCCATCGAAGTGTTGCATGCCTTCGGATGATGCGGCCTTCATGGCGTCGAGCAGAGTTTTGTCTTCGCGTTCGCCCTTTTCGACACATTCGCGGGTGCGGGCATTGGCTTTGAGAATTTCCACCACAGGAACGCGGCCGTTGCCATCAGCCCTCGGGACCAGCCGCTGGCAGATGATGTAGCGGAACGATTTGGCGAAGCGCTCTCGCACCGCTTGCTGCTCTGCGGGCGTGAAGCAACTGACCATACGCTCGACTGTCTTGGCTGCATCCATGGTGTTCAGGCTAGAGAAAACCAGGTGTCCGGTCTCGGCGGCTTCGAGTACGATCTCCATGGTTTCGCGATCGCGCATTTCGCCCAGCATGATGACTTTCGGGGCTTGCCGCATGGCCGCGCGCAAAGCATGGGCAAAGCTTGGAGTGTCGCTGTGCAGCTCCCGCTGGTGAATGGTTGAGCACTTGTGATTGTGCAGGAACTCGATGGGGTCCTCGATGGTAATGATGTGGTAATACTTCTCCCGGTTGATGAAGTCCAGGAGCACGGCCAGGGTGGAAGATTTGCCCGAGCCGGGCGCACCAGCCACGAGCACGATACCGTCACGCAGCTTGGTCACGTCGGTGAGTTGTTCAGGTAGTCGAAGGGTGGCGAAGTCTGGAATGGCAGTCGGGATGGCGCGCAGGACCACGGCACAACTGCCACGCTGGATGAAGATGTTGGCGCGGAAACGAGCCAGGCCGGGAATAGCATAGGAAATGTCGCACGCCCCATGTTCACGCAGCGTAGTGATGGCCTGTTTGTTGTCGCCGATCAAGTCCGCGGCGATGTGGCGCGTGTCGTCAGCAGTAAATACGCTCATCCCGGGCACTTGGACTGGGATGAGCCGCCCATACACTTGCACCTGTGGCGGACGGCCGGGAGAAAAGATGAGGTCGCTGATCTTATCGGCAGCGCGCAGCATCGCCGCCAGCAGGGCCGGTGTGGCTACCTTGCCGGCTGCGGACGAGCCTTCCAGCGAAACTAGTAATGGAGCAATGCCCGGTGCTGCCATTCATCCTCAACAAATGGAATTCGCTCGCGCGCCACAGAGAAAGAGGAGGCGGTTCGACCTATAAACTGTACCGCGCCGCCGGCAGGAAGCGAAGGACAGCAAGTACATAGCCCTTGGTAACGTTACGCGGCCAGAAAGCAAGTAAGGCGGCTGACCTCAGCCGCCTTGAAGTTTCTGTCGAGCCTTGTACTTTCAGACAAGCACTCTGTTAATTGATGCAATTTCTGGGAAACGCGACCTATTTCTTGACCGGCTTCTTTCTCGTCCCATAGCTGGTTTCTACGGAAGCTCCGATGCTGGCCAGCATGCCCTTGGCCCCGTCGGCGTAGGTGCCTGTGGGCTGCAGTTCCAGATATTTCTGAAACGCTTCTGCCGTGCCAGGAGGAGCGATTACCTTGTTGTCCTTGTCCATGGTTTCCTTGGCGATCAGGTTTACGCCCTTCCAATAGTAGGCGTCCGCGCGGTTGGGATCAGCCGCAATCACTTTGTTGAAGGCCGCGATTGCGTCGTCGGCTTTACCAGAGTTGGTAAGCACGGCGCCTTCATTGAAGTAGTACTGTGCCGCAGCGCTAGGATCGGTCTGGGCTGCCTGCTCATAGGTTTTAATGGCGTCGTCGGTCTTGCCGGCCTTGGCATAGGCCTCTGCCAGGTTGTTGTAATAGGCCGCAAGTTTTTTCGCCGCGTCGGGATCCTTGTCATTGGTAACGGCTTGCTTCAACTGCACGGCCTTCTGATAAGCGGCAACGGACGCGTCCAGCCGCTTCTGCTTTTCCGCCAGATCGGTTTGCTTGTTGGCCGACAAACGGTAGGCATCTCCCAACTTGAACCAGATCAGGTCCCGGCTGGGATCCGTCTGGTTGGCCTCGTTCAAGGCGTTGATGGCAGTGTCATAATCTCCGCCCTGCAGCGCGGTAGTGGCAGCTGACAGTTTTTCGTTCAGAGCTTTGACCGTGTTGCCTTCTTTTTCTTGTTTGGCCTTCGCCTCTTGCATCTGCTTGATCTGTTCGGGAGTGAGACCCTGGCCCTGGGCTGTCTTCTCCTGCTCCTTCTTCAAATCGAAATCCAGTGTGTTCTCATCCAACTGGACCTGAAATCCGTTGACGTGGAAGAGTTCTTTGTTAGCTTTGGCATCTTCGGCGGTCTTGTACAGCGTGACGAGGTACTTGCCAGGTGCAACTCCCAGAGAGAAATACTCCCCCTTCTTGTTGGTCTTGAGAGAATATTTCTGCCCGTTGTCCTGGTTGGCGAAGAGCACGACTCCGTCGACGATGGGATTGCCTTGGACATCCTTGGCGACACCTTTGACCGTTCCTGAGGCTTGCCCGAACAGCGAAGTGGCGCACAGTCCCAGGATTAAGACAACAAAAACCAACATTGCGAAATGTTTTCTCATCGTGGCCTCCCGGCCTGAGTTCAATGGTTGAATTTTGATTGTTGATTGTTGATTGGATAACCGACTTCAAGCGCATTCGCTTGTTTTGCTTCGGCAGTCAGCATTCAGAAATCAACATTCAACAATTTGTCTTTCTGCATACGGAATCGGATCTTTCGTGCCAGCGGCCCGGAACGCCCGCAACCGCAGTACGCAACTATCGCAGACACCACAAGCCTGATCCTGGCCACCATAACAGGACCAAGTTAAATCGAAGGGTGCGCCCAGTTCAAGGCCAAGCCGTACAATCTCCGCCTTGCGCATGGCGATGAGCGGCGTGACAATTTCAATTCGGCCTTCCCTGGTTCCTGCTCTCACCACCCGGTTGAACGCTTCATAATACGCTGGCCGGCAATCCGGATACCCGGAACTGTCCTGTTCCACGGCGCCAATGTACACCTTCCCCCCGCCCAGCACCTCGGCCCAACTGACCGCCACTGCCAGAAAGTGCGCATTGCGAAAAGGGACATAGGTCACCGGGATATCCTGCCCGATGGCGTGCCACTCGGGCACGGCAATATTGCTGTCCGTGAGAGCCGAGCCGCCAATGGCCCGCAACGCTTCATTTCGGACAATCAGCCTGTCGTGAATGCCCAGCCGTTCGCAAATCGCCAGGAAAGACTTCCGCTCGCGTGCTTCCGTACGTTGCCCATAACTGATGTGGACGGCGGCGGCGTCTCCGTCTCGCGCTGCCAGCGCGGCGCACACGCAGGAGTCCATGCCGCCACTGAGCAGCACCACCACTCTCGGTTTGCCTTCGCTCGTCAAGTCAGATTTCCTCGTCACGCTGCAAGCTGTTCTCTTGGCGTGGCCCGTGCTAGGGAGTGGCCGATGTCGCGGGCCCAGACATAGTTGCCCGGAGGCGTGATCAGCGAGCGGACGCTCGATATATTCCTTTTCCGCCTCGGTCCGGTGTTTGTCGATGTCCGTCTGCGGTGGGTTAAATTTCACCTGGCGGGCAAGATTCATGTAGTAGGGCTCTCCCAGGTGTTCGCAGCCAAAGTTCTTCGGTGGAACGTAGGTGATGATGTCGCAACAGTCCGCGTACCTGGGTTCGAGACGGCAACAGGCTTGCCGCGATAGCTCCGCGCATAGCGCTGCATCCGACTTCGGGCGGCCTGCGGGAAACAAGACGGCGTGCTTCGCGGAATAGTACAGGTCGTCCTTTTCTGCGCTGTAGGGGATACTCATAACAAACTCGCTCGGCGGCACGGTGGCTAGACTCCTTTTAGCGCCGGGTCCCAAATGAACTTGTGCAACTGCAGCCCTAGACGAGCCGGAACACTGTCCGCCACCATCCAGTCCGCCAGTTCCTGCGGATCGAGCAGGCAATGCGAGCTGTCACGGGCGCCAGTAGCTTCCTTGCGGAATGCTGGAGAAAACAGCACCGCATTCACCCGCTTCGCGAGGTTGTGCCGCTGGGTAAAATCGCGGGCGAATTCGTAGTCAGCGCGGTCGCTCAGTACAAACTTGATCTCATCACGATCGCTGAGCGTTTCGAGGTTCTCCATTCGGAAAGTATCGGGCTCACCCGAGTTGGGACATTTCACGTCGACAATCTTGATTACTCCTGCTGGCACTCTGTCGAGCGGGCGCTCGCCGCTGGTTTCAAGCAGGACTTGGTAGCCGCCCTCCACGAGCTGCCTCATCAGGGGCACGACCTCGCGCTCTTGCAGCATAGGCTCTCCGCCCGTGATCTCGACCAGGCCTCCATTTGGGCTTAGTTGCTCGACTGCGGCGAACACTTCCTCCGGCGTCATCTTTCGCCCGCCATAGAATGCGTATTCGCTGTCGCACCAGGAACAGCGCAGGTTGCAACCCGTAAGCCGGACGAACAGGCATGGCAGGCCCGCGTGCGTGGACTCCCCTTGCAGCGATTTGTAGATCTCCGTGATCTGCATTACAGATTGCCGGGTGTTGGCCTCGCGGAACAGCAGTTTCCCTGCGGAGACGCTATGATTCCGAATAGGTGGCGGTCGTTGTATCGGTCTCGTACACTGTTACATTCTTCACGCGCACCCGGCCGCCGGTGACGCGCTGCAGCCGCGAGTTGGACTCGTCATAAAAATACTTGGCGAGATTCTCAGCCGAAGGGTTCAACGTCGTGAAAGGTTCAATATCGTTCATCATTTGATGGTCGAGCCGGTCAATGACGTTCCGCATCACCTCGCGGAGGTCCTTGAAGTCAAGCAGCAGACCGGCTTTGTCGAGCTCGGCTCCGGCCAGCGTCACCCTCACCTTGTAGTTGTGCCCATGCGGATTCTCGCACTTTCCCTTGTAATTCCGCAGGTAATGGCCCGCGGCAAACGTATCGTCAACCGTGACTTCGAACATGCAGCCCTCGCCAGGCTCCTTCCCCCACAGGCAGGTCAAGTTCCTTGGCCTAACCCGATATTCTACAGCCAGACGAGGCACAAAATCCGAACAAGCTCCTCATGCTTTCGCATGCAGGACTGCGCTACAATCCCTTCATCCGCGGGGCCGAAGCTGGTCGTTTCCGCTCCCGCGGACCAGAGACCGCGACGCAGAGGACTGCCCTCATGAACGTCCTATTGCTTTCGATGCCGGATTCTTTCGAGCACATGCCTCCTGTAGCCATCCGTATATCGACCCGCATCATCGCGTGGCCGTCGCCGATCTGATTCTGGTACAACGGCGAGTTCGTGAAACCGTCACCCGGCTTGTGCGCAAACTTGATCCGGAAATTGTTGGCCTCTCGGTAATGACGTTCCAGCGGCGCACTGCGGGGCGCATTGTCGAACTGGTGCGCGCCCTGAAACCGGGAGTGAAGATCGCAGTTGGCGGCTACGATCCCAGCTTGGCCTCGGAAGCCTACGAGGAATTAAACGTCGATTACGTTGTGCGCGGCGAGGGGGAAGTTACTTTTCGGGAGCTGTTGCGTGCCCTCGAGCGGGGAGATGGCTTGGATCGGATTTTCGGCCTCTCCTACCGCGGCGAAAACGGCTGGGCACACAATTCTGCCCGGCCCGTTCACCAGCTCGATGGCGAGGAAATCCGGCTGCCCAATCGTGATGCGCGCGTGCTTAAAGGCTATACACTGCTTGGACGTCAGGTGGATGTCATCGAGACTTCGCGCGGATGTACCTATGACTGCAGTTTCTGCTCGATCATCGAAATGCGCGGCCGCAACTTCCACACCTATTCGTTCGAGCACGTAATTGCCGACATTTGCGACGCGCGCGACCACGGCGCCCGCACCATCTTCCTGGTTGACGACAATATCATGCTCAACGTGCATCGTTTCGAGGCGCTGTGCGAAGCCATCATTGCGGCTGGTCTCAACAAGCTCGACTATTTCGTACAAGCAATGACCTCTAGTATCGCGAACCACGGAAAAACGCTGGCTCCGCTCATGCGTCGGGCCGGGTTCCGCTATGTTTTTCTCGGGATCGAAAACATTCTGCAGGGAGACCTGGAGTTCTTGCGAGCCTCTGCTAAAAATACCGCTCGCGAGGATGGCCACAATGCGGGCAACGCCACATTAAAAGCCATCGATTATCTTCACCGCAACCAGATGTATGTGGTAGGAGGATTAATTGTCGGCAATCCCACGGATACACGCGAATCCGTCGAAGCCAACCTCGAATTTGCCCGCCGCTACGTTGACTGGCCCTACATCCAGCACCCAACACCTTATCCGCGAACGCCCATGACCAAAGACTTCCGCGATCAAGGACTGATCGAGAATGAGCGGCTCGAGGAATACGACGGCACTACTGCCGTGATCCGCACCGAGCACCTTCCCGCAGAAGAAATTGAATTCATGCGCTGGAAGGCCGAGCGCTGGATGAAGACCCACCACATTCCCGCAGTCTTTCGCCATGACCCCTGGTTTGTCTTGACTCACTCACCCAAGATGCTGGCCCACACGTTTAGAGGAAGCTCGGTCCGTTCTGCATTGGGATTGGAGGACGAGAGGAAGGCTTTCCAGCGCTACCGGGCAATTCGGCGGGCGGAGCGGGAATATGTATGAGCACGGGATGGGGTCCAGCCGGAACTTGCCCTTCGGGGGCTTGATTTACGATTTATTCCTTACCGCAATGTAAGGAATATTGAGAGCAGAAAGGACTGGATCTTGGCGGTGCCCACGGTAACCTCAAAAGGGCAAGTCACCATCCCAAGTACGCGGGCGCGCCGCGCTCGGGGTCGACGATGGAGATCGCATTGAATTCGTGGAAGTGGAAAAGGGGCAATTCGTCATCGTCGCCGCCACTCGCTCAGTGCAGGAGCTGAAAGGGCTGTTTCGAGGCAAGCGAACCAAGCCAGTGTCGAGTGCAGAGATGAACGCCGCCATCGCGAGGCGCGCGCATCCGGATCCCGATGATTGAGCAGCTATGATCGGCCTCGATACGAACATTGTCGTCCGCTATCTTACTCACGACGATCCCAGCCAAGCGACCGCAGCGGTGACAGTGACGGACTCACCGTCCTCGGATTCACCCGGGTTCCTTTCCCTGATGGTCATCGCGCAACTGGTTTGGGTGTTGGAGGCCTCGTACCGTTTCAAGAAGAAAGAAATCGAGCAGGTTCTGGAGACCCTGTTGCGGAGCAAGGAACTGGTTCTTGGGCGAGCGGAAATTGTGTCGCAAGCATTGCGGAAGTTCAGCGCCAGCCGCACCGACTTCGGCGATTGCCTGATCGAGCGTTGCGGCCACGCGGCGGAATGCAAACACACCGTCCCCTTCGACCGGAATGCCGCGACAGGTGCTGGCATGCGCCTGCTGGGCTGATCGGCCTCTTGGTTCAGCGGAACGACTGACACTCTGCGGCGTCGATCGAACCCGTCGACCCGCCGAACCAGCTCTCCACCACCTGCATCTCCGTCGTCTTCTTGTAATTCGGCAGGCTCTCCATAAACACGCGTCCGTACTGCTTCTTCAGAATGCGGTTGTCGAGTAGCACCAGCAGGCCGCGATCCTGCAGCGACCGGATCAGCCTTCCGAAGCCTTGTTTCAGCGTGATGACTGCAGAGGGCACCTGATATTGAAAGAATGCGTTGCCTCCGTTGGCGTCAATCGCCTTCACCCGCGCGGCCACCACCGGATCGCCGGGCACCGCGAACGGCAGGCGGTCAATAATCACGCAACTGAGTTGCTCGCCCTGCACGTCCACGCCCTGCCAGAATGACGACGTGGCGCACAGAACGGCGTTTGGCGTCAGGCGGAACTCCTCGAGCAGCGCGCTTTTCGGGGCGTCTCCCTGCTTGAGCAGAGGAAATTCCAACACCCCCAGCAGGCGCTGGTAAATTTCGTTCATCTGCGCGTAGCTGGTGAACAGAACGAAGGCGCGTCCGCGGGTGATCTCAAGCAGCTTGCGTACGCGTTCCGCCGCCAGGGTGACAAACTGCGGCGTGCGGGGATCGGGCAGGTCCGGCGGAACGTAGAAAAGCGCCTGCGTTTCATAATCGAAGTGCGAAGGCAGCACCGACTCACGTGCATGCTCAATTCCTAGACGCTGCCGGATATATTCAAAGCCCCCGCCAACAGCCAGCGTCGCGGAAGCGAGTACGGCACAATCGAGTTTCGACCACAGGCACTCCCGCAGGATGGGGGCTACGTCAATCGGCGTGGCTTGAACAAAGACATTGGTTCGGCCCCGAGCGGCGCCCTCGGACCGTAAAACCCCATTGCCGGAGTGCTTGCTGTCGCCACGGCTGACGCCGTTGCCTTCGCGACCGACTCCCCCGCCTCCCCTCCGGCGCTCGATCCAGAAGACGGTGTTGCGATCGTCGGATTCCATCGCGAAGCCGAGTTGCACTTGAATTTCCTGAGCCCGGCGCGCAAAATTGAACACTTCTTCAGGTTTCTGCGGCAAATTCTCCAGTTCGCCCGCGAGCCGGGTCAGCGCCCGGTTGAAAGCTAGAAATTCGTCGCCATTTTCCTCCAGGAATTCGCGGCGCGTGTCGAAGGCAAATCGTCCTTCTCCCGTCGGCAACAGCGAAAAGAAAAATTGCGAGCGCTCGCGCAAACTGCCCAGCGCTCCGGATAGCGACGCCGAAAGCATTCGGTGGTGCTGGAGCGAAGCCTCGACGTCTCGAGCCAGCTCCTCGACTCGCAGGTTGCTGACGGATATGCCAAAGTAATTCCCCGCCACGACTTCCAACTCGTGCGCCTCATCAAAAATTACCGCTCCCACCTCGGGCAGGATACCCGCCTCGGGCGCGCCGTCCGCAGCCTGCTTGATGGCGAGATCAGCGAAAAATAAGTGATGGTTGACGATGATGATGTCGCTCTCCATCGCCCGTCGACGCATTTCGGTGATGAAGCACCGTCCCCACTGGCTGCAATTCCGACCAATGCAGGCGTCGGAACGCGCGTCCAGTTTATGCCAGAGGGCGCTTGCTTCGGGAAGGTCCGCCAGTTCGGCTCGGTCTCCCGTTTGCGTGGTTTTTTCCCATGCAGCGATGGCGCTGTATTGCTCAATTTCTTGCAGACCGCTGAGCACAGGCTGGGCGGTGAGGTCGTAGAGTTTCTTGCGGCATAGATAATTGTTCCGGCCCTTCATATAGCACACCGAAAGTTTGCGCGCCTTGTCTCCTTCCACCGGAACCCCAAACAGCGTGTGCTCGAGAAATGGGATGTCTTTGTTGAAGAGCTGTTCCTGCAGATTCTTGGTGCCGGTGGAGATGATCACTCGCTTGCCCGAGCGAATCACGGGCAGCAGATAGGCCAGCGTTTTTCCCGTCCCGGTGCCAGCTTCCACAATCAAGTGACGCCTTTCTTCGAGCGCCTGCTCGACGGCTTGCGCCATCTGCAACTGTCCGCGGCGGAATTCATACGCCGGATGCGTGCGCGCGAGCACTCCGCCCGGGGCGAAAAACTGGTAGAGCGATGCTTGTTGACCACCGGGCGCGGCCGGGCTCGCGGTTGCGGGAGACGCGGGCTGGGAACTCAAAGCCATAGGAGTCTCTATAATACGAGTTCCGGACCGCATGCATCGGCAATGTTCGTGCAAACACTCGTTGGATCTTCGACCCAGCCGGACAGCCGAGACTGTCCCTAGGTGATCGCTTTGACCCGACCCACTTACCACTCGACCAGCACTCTGGCAGCAACAGAGACCGGCCTTCCGACCCTGGCTATCGTAGGGCGGCCCAATGTGGGCAAGTCCACGCTGTTCAATCGCATCGTTGGCTCCCGTCGCGCCATTGTGGGTGACGAGCCCGGCATTACGCGTGACCGTTTGTACGGCGAGGCGGAATGGCGCGGGCGGCGGCTGCGCATCGTTGATACCGGCGGCATTATCCCGGAAGACAGAGAATTCATTCCTTCGGAGATTTACCGGCAGGCGCGGGTTGCGCTCGAGGAAGCCGCTGCCATCGTCATGGTTGTGGACGGCCGCAGCGAACCCGCGGCGCCTGATCTGGAACTCGCACGGCTCATGCGCAAGACTGGCCGCCCGCTGTTTCTCGCAGTCAACAAAGTGGATACGGCCAAGCAAGCATCATTGCCCGATGAATTTCATGGCTTGGGAATCCGGGATATGTTCCCGGTTTCGGCAGAGCATGGACGGGGCGTGGATGATCTGCTGGACGCGATCCTTGAAGTCGTGCCCGAGGCCAAAGAACAGACCACAGAGGACACAGAGGTCACGGAGGAAGCGACGGGCCCTGGCATTGGTGAGGGCGAAGACGCGGCGGATTCAGAAGTTGCTGCGCCTCACGAGACTAAAGTCGCGATCATCGGCCATCCCAACGTTGGCAAGTCCACGCTGCTGAATGCGCTTACTTCGTCCGACCGCGCGATTGTTTCGCCTATTCCCGGCACAACCCGCGACGCAGTGGATGAGATTGTCGAGCGCAACGGACGGCAGTTTCGCTTCATTGATACCGCCGGCATTCGGCGCAAGGGCAAGACTCACCTGATGGCGGAAAAGCTATCTGTGGTAATGGCGCGCAAACATCTGGAAGGCGCTGACATCGCTCTGCTGGTGATTGACGCGACCGAGGGTGTCAACCAGCTGGACGCTGCCATCGCCGGCTACGCCCACGAGAGTGGGCGCTCCATCATCATCGTCGTCAACAAGTGGGATTTGGTGACCAACGGCGAGCAAAAAACCGGCCGCCCATCGAAGGCTTCGCGGATCCGGGAAAGCAAGCACCCTGGCGACCGTGCTGCCTATGAAGAGCGCCTGCGCTACGACCTCAAGTTTCTGAGCTACGCGCCGGTGGTCTTCGTCGCGGCAAATACTGGCAAGGGGGTCGAGAAAATCTTCTCACTGATCGAGGAAGTCGCCACCGAACGCCGCAAACGTGTCACTACTTCACAGATGAATCGCTTCATCGAGCGTGTGGACTTCGAGCGTGCTTCAGTCCCCATGCGACAGCGCGTGAAGATTCTCTACATGACGCAAGCCTCAGTCGCGCCGCCTACGTTCGTTCTCTTCACCAATCGCGCCGTAAAGCTGCATTTTTCCTACCAGCGATTTCTGGAAAACCAGATTCGGCAGGTCTTCGGGTTTGTAGGCACGCCGATTTGGATCAAGAACAGAGCAAGAAACTAGATCCCGCTCTCGGTTTCCCTATCTCCAAAGCTTGTGGGCTTCTATCCCCCGACCAAATCTCTCTCCCTTTGTCAGCAGGCCTACCCGCTGCACGCCGGCGTGGCGCGCCACGTCAATCACATCGGCCACGTCCTGGAAATCAACGTCGTCGTCTCCACGCACGAACACGACTTTCTCGGCTCGCTTTAGGAAGATCTCAGCCAGTCGCGCTTCTAAGTCATCCCTCTTAACCTGCTCTCCATTGATTTTCAGCGCGGGAGGCTGACCTTCGCGGTCCACACCAGTTGGTCACGATGGTCCGCGATTGCTTTTGCTCCGGAGTCTGCGGTGTCTGCGGTTGAGGAATCTGCACCCTTTCTCCCTTGTCCTGCTCCATCGCCACCACACCATTTTGGCTACGGCTTCTTGCTATCCGTGTTGCGCCGTCCGCCACTTGCCATGCATGATGGAGGACGGTCGCGCCGGTGGAACACTGCGGCCCGGTAAAACAGCTGCCGATGAATCGTCCTTCGCGAATACTACTCTGCGCTCTCTTCGCCTCATGGTTTTTCGTTTATGGCCTATCCTCCAGCGCGCGCGCCCAGGATAACTACGAAATTCAGGTTTATGGCTACGATACCGTCGCCCCCCGCTCCACCATGGTGGAGATTCACTCTAACTTCACCGCCGAAGGCAGCAAGACGGTACAGGATGGCGTGCTGCCGTCGAACCACGCCGAACATGAGACGCTGGAAATCACGCAAGGAATCAACGATTGGGCGGAGTTGGGCTTTTACCTCTTCAGCAGCATTCAGCCCGATGGCGGCTGGCAGTGGGTGGGAGATCACATCCGACCGCGGGTGCGAGTGCCCCACTCCTGGCATTGGCCGGTGGGCGTGAGCTTGTCGAATGAAATTGGCTACCAGCGGCGAGCGTTCTCTCCCGACACGTGGACTTGGGAAATACGGCCGATCATCGACAAGAAAATTGGACGTTGGTATCTGTCGTTCAATCCCGCGCTCGACCGTTCATTTCACGGTCCGGGCGTGAATCAAGGAGTGACATTCTCACCCAACGCGAAGTTTAGCTACGATTTCACGAAGAAGATTGCAGGCGGATTGGAGTACTACGCGGCTTACGGCTCACTCGCCGGATTCGATGCCTTGAAAGACCAGCAGCAACAGTTTTTCCCCAACATTGACGTCGATTTCGGGCCGCAGTGGGAGTTCAACTTCGGTGTCGGTGTGGGCACCACGCGCTCGACCGACCATCTCATCGTCAAATGCATTGTCGGACGGCGTTTTTCCTGGCCTCACGGCCCTGACGCGAAACTGAAAACCCCACATGACTAAAAGGTTCCGGTCTCGCTGATGCATGGCTTCGCCGGAATGCACTAGCTCTAACTGATTGGCTCAGCGGAGGGTGGTAAGGGAGGCATTTCCGGAGGATTCGCCGGAGTCGGTGGAATCTCCGGTGCGGGCCGGGCCGGATACATCACCGCGCGGAGCGCGGGATAGCGGCCGGCAAAGAAATAAATCGAATACGCCGGAAAGAATACAATTGCAGGCACGGAAAGCAGCGCGATCACATAAAAGAAGAAAGCCAGCACAACGCATCCGGCTACCACGGCCAGCGTAATGGTTTGAACGTTCCAGATGAGGCCTGCCGTCTTGCCCGTCACAACTGCGGCCAGGCCGAGCGCTCCCACCGGAATACCTACCACCACGAGCAGAATTATCGATGCGATGCCAATCACGATTGCGGCCCCAATTGCCATCACAATTTTCATGCCGATGTAACCGGCATAGCCGCCCTTTTCCGCCTTAATCATGGGCCAAAGCCTTCGCCATCCCTCGATCGCATTAATATTCTCAAAAGCAAGTTGCGGCACCACGAAATCCTTGGTCAGGACATAGATCACTGTCGTGGCGAGAATGAATAGCAGCAATACGAACAAAAGAACGGTGCCTCCCAGCACCAACGGCAAGATGTGATGACTGGGGTCTCTCAGCCATCCAACGGCGAAGCCGAAGCCGAGAGGAATCCCCAGCAGCACAACCATCCCCATAATCATGGCCAGCATGTACAGAAGCTTCCACCAAAAGTACTTGATGCCAGGCTCCTGGCGGCGAACCCAAGCCTGGCGGATGCGACATTCCTTCGCGATGACGCTGTCGAATAGGACGAAGCGCATCACACTGCTTACGTATAACAAAACGATTCCCAGCACCAAGCCGCTTACCACCAGCACAGCAACAAGCGCTGCCAGCACTGCAGGATCCACTGCCGGGAATCCGGCATGCGTGAAATGCTGTTGAGGGGTCGGACGCGGGAAATTTTGGGGAACGTGGAAGTTGCATCCTCCGCCGGAGCCGAGCTCACCGGCGAGCAGTCCAACAAACGCGAGCCTCGTCCATTGACCGAAGCGAAAGGGCTTAAACAGTTGCTGCTTGGCGTGTTCGAAGGCGGGCGAAATCGCATCCACGGCAGAAATGGGCAAGCTCTCACCTCTCAACCAAGTGACTTGGCAGCAAGGTACTGCGAAGCGTGCGCTGGGTCAAATGAATTCTAACGAATTCTAAGTGCTAACTCGACACCGCCGATTACTCGTAGCCCAGCGCCTCGACTGGATCCAGCTTCGACGCACGCATCGCGGAACCAGCCCGCTGATCACGCCAACCATCAAAAGCGCCATCGTCGAGAGCAGCATGGTCGCCATCAAGATTCGCAGGCGAATATCGCCCTGGCTTTATCGGGCTGCCGAAACCAACTCGGTCTTCTCGGCCCAAATTTCAAACTCCCGCAACGCGAGCTCGCACTGCAGCCGGTGCCGCTGTTTTCGGTCGCGAATCTTCGCTTCGAGCGCGGGCAGCAAATCAAACGTGATATTCGCGGGCTGAAAGTTCTTGGCATCGGCGTGAGTCACGTAGTGGGTCAACGATCCCAAAGCCGTGGCCCGCGGCGGAGCCACAGGCGCACCTCCTGAAGCCAGCGCAGCGGCGTGCATGCCGGCAATCAACCCGGTCGCAATCGATTCCACATATCCTTCGACCCCGCAAATCTGCCCGGCGAACAGCACATGCGGATGCTCTTTCATCTGCAGCGTCTCCCGCAGCAGAGTCGGCGAATTGATATAAGTGTTGCGATGTATCTGCCCGTAGCGCAGAAAGCGCGCATTCTCCAGCCCCGGAATCAGCCGCAGCACGCGCGCCTGCTCGCCGAATTTCAAGTGATTCTGGAAGCCGACCAGATTGTAGGAATCCGCTCGCAGATTTTCCTGCCGTAACTGCACCACGGCATAGGGCATTCGGCCCGTCCGCGGATCCTTCAGTCCCACCGGCTTCATAGGTCCAAACCGCAACGTGTCGCGACCACGCCGCGCAATTTCCTCGATGGGCAGACAACTTTCAAAATAATTAAGCTTTTCCCAATCGCGCTCTTCAACTGACTGAGCCGCCAGCAGCGCATCGTAAAAGCGGTCGTACTCTTCCTTGGTCATGGGACAATTGATATAGTCCGCTGATCCCTTGTCATAACGAGCCGCCATGTACACGCGTGACCGGTCAATCGAATCTGCTTCCGCTATCGGACTGATCGAATCGTAGAAGTACAAATTGCGCGGAGCGGATATTCCCCTCTGATCGTTTGATGGCGAAGGTGGCTGGCTCAGTCGGAGAATTTCCTGCGCCAACGCATCCGAGGTCAGCGGCCCAGTGGCGATGATCGTAATAGCGTCTTCCTGAATGTTCGTTGCTTCTTCGCGCCGAATTACAATGCGTGGCTCGTGCGAAATTGCTTCCGTCACTTTCGCGGCAAACACTATGCGATCCACCGCCAAGGCATGCCCTGCTGGAACCGCGCACGACCGTGCAATCTCCATCAGCAACGAGCCCGCTCGCCGCATTTCTTCTTTAAGCAACCAGGGCGCAGCATTATCCCTGTCGGATTTGAGCGAATTCGAGCACACCAGCTCGGCAAAATCGGCCGTTTGGTGCGCAGGAGTGGAGCGCACCGGCCGCATCTCGCATAACTCGACCTCTACTCCCCGCCGCGCGCACTGCCACGCCGCTTCTGAACCAGCCAATCCCGCCCCGATGATTTTGATGGGTCGCATCTTTCTAACTTACTTTCTCGAGCGCTTCGGTCTGCCGGACTCCTGAATCTTCTCATTCCGTTCGAGCATTTCAACGACACTCTCGAATCTTCCGGGCGCGTGTCTCAGCTTTCTTCACGGTTTGGATTCGGAAAAGAACCGTATACCGGTTCTGCCTGTCGAGTCCCTCAAAGAAGGCCTTCGCTCCCGGATTTGCATCCAGTGCTGCCTGCAAATCACTCGGCACGCGAGCGCGACTTGGCGAATCCTAGGCGTTTCGCCAGCACCCGTCTTCCTTGGCACGCTCAACCGCTTCCAGCCCCGCTGGCCGCATGATCCCGCTTTCGATCAGCGTCAGAGCCTTCCCCCGGTTGATCCTCGACCAGATGCTCTGGTGCGAACGCGGACAAAACTGCTGCATCCACGTCTGATCCGTGTCGCTATTTTCCTGTCCGTCAATCCATCCGTAACACAGAGCCACTGCGAGTGCTTGTCCGTGAGTCACCGATTGCACTGCGGAAGCCTTCTTCGCCAGCCGCAACCACAAGCCATCGGACTTGCGATGATTCTTCTCCAGCCACGCAGCCCAGTCCGCCCTTGTCCGCCAACTGACGCAACGCTTCATCCTTCAGTAACACCGACCTCCAGTGATCGAGAAACGTCCCTCCCATCGATTGATAAAGCTCGATTGCGGGCTGATTCCAGTCTAAAACCTCCCAGCGGATGCCATAGCAGTTCTGCTGCTGCGCAAGGCGCGCAACCGACGCCAGCAGTGCCTTTCCGATTCCCCGGCAGCGAAACTGCGGTCGCACGAAAAGATCCTCCAGAAACAATCCCGGCCGTCCCTCCCACGTCGAGTAAAAACCGAAGAACAAGGCGTATCCGGCCGATTGATCATCCCACTCCGCGATCAACGCACGAAACTTGGGATGCGCGCCGAAGCCATCTCGTAGCAGGTCAGCTTCCGAGACTGCCACAAACTCCAGTTCCCGCTCGTATTCCGCCAGTTCGCGGATCAAGGTTCGCAGCAGAGGGACATCGCTCTCGGTTGCGGCACGGATAGTAAGCATTGGATAGGACAGCCATTCAACGGCTCATCAGAGTGTACTGACTGGCTACGAACACCCACGTCCCGTTCTGATGAATGCACGTATCAGTGAATCGGCCCGGCGCTGGTATGACTTGCCCTGGTCCACCCCGCTTACACGGTAGACTCCGGTCCCGACCGCGGTGTCGCCGCAGACGTGTGCGTTCATTGACTCCGTGACCTGCGGTTCGGGCCTATGTCCGGCAGCTTTCACACTGGCCAGAAAATCAGCATCCGCGATTTACCGCCGTTGTAGACAATATAGAACAGGAGCAAACGCCGCGGGAAAATAGCAGTCTTCACGGTTGCAGCAGTGTTGCCTGGGCGGCAACGCAAACCCAGGTCTTGTTCTGGAAGATCCAGGTATCGATGAAGCGCCCAACGCCGGTGGTACTGATTATTGGCACGGACGCCTCTCCCGCGGTAGATCCCTGCGACGCCGTGGTCCCCAGCCTGCGCTGTCATCCCTTCCCTCGTCACCTGCTCGGGGTTTCCCCTGGAATTCTTCACAGTGGTCAGGTATTCCGCCTCGGCCATGACGCTGCCGGTATGCTCTACGTAAATCAGGATGTTGTCGAAAATTGCGTCTAAGCCTTCGTGTCCCCGCTCTCCACTGCTTGGGTCCATGCCCTTTCCAGAGCGAGGATCTTGGGCGCGGTGTCAGAATCGGGATGCCCTGCGCAGACCCCGAGCCCTTACCGGCACAAACTAACACTACGACGCATAATATCGCCCTCATGGAATCCTCGCTTAGTCCTGCAGAAAGCGGGCTAATCTGCGATGATGGTAAAAAAAACTAACGCCTGGAGATGAAGAGGATCCAATGGCTCGCATCAGCTTGATCGCTCCTGAGACCGCAGCCCCCGAAGTGAAGGAAATCTACGAAAAGACTCTGCGTGGTAAGCCGGGCAACGCGCAGAAAGCGCTAGCGCACCGTCCCGAGATGCTCAAGACCTTTCTTAGCTTCTACGCCAGTGTGGGCCGCTCCCTCGACCGCAAACTGTACGAACTGATCTACATTCGGGTCTCGCTCATCAACGATTGCCGCTACTGCACGCAACATCATGTCGCATCGTCCAAGCGATTGGCACTTACGCCCGACGATTGGACCGTGTTGAGAACCGGCGATTATGCCCGGTACAGCGACAAAGAAGAAGCCGCGCTGAACTACGTGGAAAAGTTAACCCGCACCTCGCACGACATTACGGATGGCGATTTCGCTGCCTTGAAGAAACATTTCTCCGACCCCGAGATCGTGGACATTCACCTGCTAACGGGACTCGCCAACCTTACCAACCGTTTCACTGACCCGCTGGGCCTGGAACTGGAATTTCCGGAAGAGAAGATCTGAACCAGATATGACATTGAGTAATTGTGCAAGCGGGTAATATGGCCATTGACGGTCGCTACTCGATTACCCGATTACTCAATCCTCAGAGAATTTCGCGCGCATCCCCCACACGTTTTGTCACCCGCTCCCGATCTAAGTATTCCAGCAACGGGATGGCATATTTCCGGCTGACCCCGGTCATTTCCTTGAATTGCGCCACGTCGATCTTTGCTGAGTTCGCGCGGTAGGCCGCCATCTGGCGCCGCAACTGCTCCAGCGCACCGCGATGAAAAACCAGTTCTTCCGAGATCTTGATGAGGGTTTTGTCCCGCAGCAGGAGCGTCACGATCTTCTGAGCCCTTACTTTGTCTACCTTCAACCCCGCCATCACCTCTCGCAGAGCCGGAACCTTCAAGCCGGCCGCCGCGAACGCGTCTTCAATGATCTTCTTAGACTCCGCTTCCTCATCCTTCATGGCCACGCCGCGCCCTGCTAGACGCACCGAGTCACCGGCAATTTCCATTTTCTTCTCTCGAACCAAGGCCGCTGCCACCGCCGCAAACACTTCTGCGGAGGCCTTGAGTTGCTCACGCAGCTCCTCTCGACCGATTCCGCCCACTAACGGATTCTTCTCGTGAAACTGCTCAAGCCTGCGTTGCAAGTGCAGTTTGAGATCTTCGATTGCTCGAGTTTCTGCAAACCGGTCCCCGATCCGAAGCACCTGCTGGTCACGTACTGCCGGAGACAACTTTGCTTCGATCACGTTTCTGTTCCAGCCCGTTTCCGCAGTGAGCCGCGACAAGGAAATCCCTTCGTGTTGCCGGCGTGCAATCCGCGCTCGCAGCATCAATGCCGGATCTTCACCAGCCATAGTCTCCAAGAAAGTGTCGCGTGCCGCCGCTCTCGGAATTGGCGCAGCGTCCAGCACTATCCCGCCTCCGATGGTCGTCACCGGTGAGAACTGCCGCATGATGAAGCGGTCTCCGGGCAACAGCAACGCCGCTGCAGGCAGGCGCAACTGCGCGAAACCTTCGTCGCCCGGCGCAATCTGCGTCGCGTTGTAGAGGACAACCTGAGCGACCGTCTCCATCGTGTGGGCGTGGAAGTGTAACCGTGCCCGGTCCTGCAATGGCCGGGGAGCTGAAGGCAGCAAACGCAACTTCACATCGATGCGCCGCGTAGACACAAACGCTGCCGGTGGTGCCAACGTCATGCCCCGCGATAGATCTTCCGTGGATGCTCCTGCAAGGTTCAGCGCTGTGCGCTCTCCAGCCACCGCCGCATCCGCCGGCTTGCCATATACCTGCACGCCGCGTACCCGCACGCGACGCCCGCTCGGGAAAGCCTCAAGTTCTTCTTCTTTGCCGATCGTTCCCCCCACCAGCGTGCCGGTTACGACAGTGCCAAAACCTTTCATGGTGAACACCCGGTCAATCGGCAAGCGGGCCAAAGCCTGAGCATCCCTGGCGGATGCCGCACCTACGGCATAAATTAGGGCCTGCTTCAGCTTATCCAGCCCCTCTCCAGTTAGCGAACTGACCGCGATGATGGAAGAGCTCGGACCACCGAGAAACGTTCCCCGTAGAAACTCCTCCACTTCGAGGCGCACTACGTCGAGTGTGTCACGATCGACTGCATCCGATTTGGTAAGCACCGTGATGCCGCGTTGCAATCCGAGCAGTTGCAAAATGTCGAGATGCTCGCGGGTCTGCGGCTTGATGGATTCATCCGCCGCGATCACCAGCAAGACCACGTCAATGCCGCCCACTCCCGCCAGCATGTTGCGAACAAAGCGCTCGTGCCCCGGCACGTCCACAAAGCCCAGCCGCAGCATCTCTCCGCCGGGGCCGGGCAATTCCATGTGCGCGAATCCCAGATCAATGGTGATGCCGCGCCGCTTTTCGTCTTCCAGGCGGTCAGCGTCGATCCCGGTCAGTGCCTTCACGAGCGCGGTCTTGCCATGATCAATATGGCCGGCTGTGCCTACGATAACGGATCTCATTCGGATGAAATCATACTAGGCGGTCGCGCCGCTCGACTCCAGCGGTAACAACACGGTCACTGTCGGGCAAGATTTCGCCCACGGCCACCTTGCAAATTGCAGGCTGGCCCTGCCTGACGGGCTCGTCGCGAGTAGGTTCGCGGCGGTCGGTTTTACCGCTTGATTTCACGATCGCCTGCGCGCGGCTTGCCGTTGTAATACTCTCTATCCTCCTGAGCGCTGAAATGCGACAATGGATTTACCTGCCCATGACCACGTCCCCGACACTTGCATTTACCCCGGAGACCCTCCGGCAGCACGGCCTCACGCTCGATGAGTACGAAAAGATCAAGCAACTTCTCGGCGGACGCGAGCCAACGCTTACCGAGCTTGGCATCTTCAGCGTGATGTGGAGCGAGCACTGCTCCTACAAATCATCGCGCGTGCACCTGAAACGCTTGCCCACGCGCAGCCGCCGTGTGCTGCAGGGGCCCGGTGAGAACGCCGGCATTATCGACATCGGTGATGGCTGGGCCTGCGCTTTCAAGATCGAGTCGCATAATCATCCGTCATTCATCGAGCCTTTTCAGGGAGCGACCACAGGCGTGGGCGGGATCCTGCGCGATATTTTCACCATGGGCGCACGCCCGGTCGCAGTCATGGATTCATTGCGCTTCGGCCCCATCACCGCCGCGAAAGCCACTCCGAAGAGCGAACTCCACAAGAACCACTCGATCATGGAAGGAGTGGTCGGCGGCGTCGCTTCCTACGGCAACTGCTTTGGTGTGCCTAATCTTGGCGGAGAAATTAAATTTGAGCCTTGCTACTCGGGCAATCCGCTGGTAAATGCATTTGCCATGGGTCTGGTGCGGAAAGATCAGATCTTCTACGCGCGCGCCGCCGGCGAAGGTAATCCTATGATGTACGTCGGCGCAAAGACTGGACGTGACGGCATTCATGGCGCCACCATGGCCAGCGAAGAATTCAGCGAAGGGTCGGAAGCAAAACGCCCGAACGTGCAGGTCGGCGATCCGTTCCTCGAAAAGCTCCTGCTGGAAGCCTGCCTCGAGGCCATGCAGACCGGAGCCATCGTCGGGATCCAAGACATGGGAGCGGCGGGACTCACCTGTTCCACCTGCGAAATGGGCGGGCGTGGCCACGTAGGCATCGAAGTCGAACTCGACCGCGTGCCGCAGCGCGAAACCGGGATGACTCCGTACGAGATTATGCTGAGCGAATCGCAGGAGCGCATGCTTCTGGTGGCGCAGAAGGGACGCGAACAGGAAGTCTTCCGCGTCTTCGAAAAGTGGGGACTGGATGCGGTGGAAGTGGGTCGCGTCACCACCGATGATAAGTTGCGCGTGCTTGAACATGGCAAGGTTGTCGCCGAGATTCCAAATCAGGCGCTAACCGACGACGCGCCGGTGTACACGCGCCCGCTGGCGCGCTGGGAGCCGCCGGTTTCCCGCGAAATGCCGCAGCACATCAGGCTGAATCAGACCGGCGACCTTACGGACAGCCTGAAGCGTCTTCTGGCCAGCCCGAACATTTGCAGCAAGCGCTGGGTATGGCAGCAGTATGACCACATGGTGCAGACCAATACGGTCGAGGCACCAGGAGCGGGCGATGCCGGAGTGATTCGCATCAAGGGATCACAGCGGGGGCTATCGATGGCGTTGGATGGAAACGGCCGCTGGTGCTATCTCGACCCGCGCTTGGGCGCGATGCATGCAGTGGCCGAAGCGGCACGAAAGGTGGCGTGTTCGGGCGCGACTCCCGTGGGCGCAACCAATTGTCTGAACTTCGGCAACCCGGAAAAGCCGCCCATCATGTGGCAGTTTTCCCAAACCGTCGACGGCATCACCAAGGCGTGCGAAGAGCTCGATGTTCCCATCACCGGGGGCAACGTCAGTTTTTACAACGAGACTCTGGGCGAAGGCATTTATCCTACGCCCGTACTCGGAGTTGTAGGAATTCTCGAAGATGTGCACAAGGCTGCAAAGATGCGGTTCGCCGCAAGCGGAAAAGCCATCATTCTGTTGCGCGCCGCTGCAGCTGGGGATCTGGCAGACGTTGAATCTGAATTCGGATCTTCCGAATACGCCAAACAGATTCTGGGGGCCCTTTGGGGATATCCCCCGGAGCTCGAGTTGGAGAGGGAAGCGGCGCTGCAACACGCCGTCATCGAATTGATTCAGCAACGCTTGGTCGACTCGGTACATGATTGCTCGGATGGTGGCTTGGCGGTAGCATTAGCAGAAAAGGCGCTCCCGAACGGTGTTGGTGCGCGAGTGAATTTTGCCTCGGACGGCCTTCCGGCAGAATTTGCGCTGTTCGGTGAAGACGCGAGCCGCATCGTGCTTTCCTGCGACCCGGATAAGGTCGAGCGAATCCAACTGTTGGCGGGGGAACACGGCGTCTCAGCGGACGTTTTGGGCGAGACAATTTCTGAACGGCTGGAAATCAGTTTGGATGGCAGGGTGGTGGTGTCGGCGGCGGTTTCCGAGTTGAGCGAGGCTTACGAGGAGGCCCTGGAGGCCGCACTCCGGGCTGAACCAGAGACCGTTGCGGCGGATGCAAGTCATGGTTGATTTTGATTGTTGAGTGACAAATCGTAAGTCGCAGAGTTCGCCGAGAAATGCCGCAGAGGACGCGGGAGGGGGGTTTGGCTGCGTGCTGACTGCTGAGTGCCGAATGCTAAGAACTGACAAATTTCATGACGAATGCGGCGTGGTGGCAATCTTCGCTCACCCAGAGGCGGAGAAGCTCGCCTACCTCGGACTACATGCTCTTCAGCATCGCGGGCAGGAGTCGGCCGGCATTGTGACCTCCGATGGACTGAATTTGAAGCCGCACAAAGCCATGGGACTGGTCGCCGACATCTTTACCGAAGATGTGCTGGCGAAGATGCGGGGCAGGTTGGCGATCGGGCACACCAGGTATTCGACCGCCGGCGATTCGGCGCTGCTTAACGCTCAGCCCATTCTTGTGCAGTCGAATAAAGGTGCCATGGCAGTCGCGCACAATGGCAACCTGACAAACGCGGCGGACGTGCGTCAGCGGCTCGAACGCCAGGGCTCGATTTTTCAGACCAACAGCGATACCGAAGTCATTGTTCACCTGATTGCGATGTCCAAAGAGCACACGCTGCCGGGAGCCATGGCAGACGCTTTGCGGCGTGTGGAGGGGGCATTCTCGCTGGTCATGATGAGTCCAGACCGCATCTTCGCAGCGCGCGATCCACGTGCCTTTCGCCCTCTGGCTATGGGACGTATTCCTGCGCTCGAAGGACAGAAGCGGGACACGATTGTCTTCGCCTCCGAAACCTGCGCTTTCGATCTGATCGGCGCCACTTACGAGCGCGACGTTAAGCCCGGTGAATTGGTTGTGGTTGGGCCTGAAGGAATCACGTCGCGCGTGTATGCGGCGGAGGCGCCGCAGTCGAGTTGCATCTTCGAACACGTATACTTCTCCCGTCCTGACAGCATGGTGTTTGGCCGCCCGGTGCAGACCAGCCGGGAGGAATTGGGGCGTCAATTAGCGCGGGAAGCCCCGGTCGAGGCGGACATTGTAGTTCCCGTGCCCGACTCGGGCGTCACTGCAGCCGTGGGCTATGCCGCCGAGAGCGGCATTCCATTCCGTTTCGGGCTGATCCGGAACCATTATGTAGGACGTACCTTCATCGAACCGAGCCAGAGTGTGCGCGATTTTGGAGTGAAGTTGAAACTAAACCCGGTGCGGGCGCTACTCGAAGGCAAACGCGTGGTGCTGATTGATGACTCCATCGTGCGCGGCACCACCAGCCGCAAAATCGTGCGCATGATCCGCAGCGCGGGCGCGAAGGAAGTGCACATGCGGATTTCCTGTCCGCCCACGATCTCTCCCTGCTTCTACGGTGTGGATACCCCTTCCAAGAACCAGCTCATCGCTGCCAACAAGTCGGTGGAGGAAATCCGGGAATACATCGGCGCCGACTCACTTTCGTATCTCTCTCTTGAAGGACTCAAGAAAGCATGCGGTGAGGGCGAAAAGACTTCCTACTGCTCGGCCTGCTACACCGGAAGCTATCCGACCACCATCGTGGATGTGGAAGAGATTCTGCCGGCTAGCGCTGCCAGGCGCTGAGGATAGGCCGAAAAGAAGTCATCTTGGAGCGCTGTTTTCAGAACTCTTCAGTTGGGATTGGGAGAACTGCTCCCGTCACTGGGACGGTGCATCTCGTCCATGAGTTTCGCCAACAATTTCTCTCGCTGCTCAGTGCTCAACTCGCGTTGTAATTCTTCCAGGGCCAAAGCGACGATGTGGTAATGATGGGCACCTGCGTACTTGGGATCTGAAGTAATGTTGAGCCAAAGGCGATGCATCAGTTCAACATCCTGAGGTCGCAATCGAGGGGTATGCGGCCCGAGGGCGTATTCGCGAACGCTGCCGTCAGGAGCATAAACGTCCAAGATGAGGCGGGGGCGGGGTTCAGGCAGACGCTCCCAGGCATCGCCGGTAAGCTTGGCCTGTTCGTCAGCACTGAGCTTGTTGGAGAGACCGCAGACGATCCGGCTGGACCCCAGCCTCTGCGCCGTCACTATAATAGCTTCGAACACATCGGTGGCAGGCACGACGAGAAGATGAATAGGCTTGCCTTCTTTTTCCGCCACGGCCACTGCCGCCGTGAACAATTCCTGCTCGTAGTGATCAAAGACCTGGCTCGCTTCAAAAACTGCGCTGCCGCTAAAACTGTGCTCGCGATGGTAGAGGCGGGCACTCATTACGACCACATCCTGGCGGTTTGTGTCGGTGTGGGCCAGCATCTGCCGGAGATAGTAAAGATTGCGCGGGTCGCGTATCGCGGCCAGAATGTTACCCGGCCGCACGCCCATGGCGCCGCTACCCAATTCTTGGTTGCCATAAACCCGGAACTGGTCGAGCTGCTCCGTCTTGCCGTGACGTTCGCGGGCGGTGTGCCGCTCAGAATACGTAAAGAGGACGAAAAGGACAGCGCTGAAGCCGACGCCGGAGATGGTGGCTTCGTACTTGGTGAATAGGTTTACGACTGCTGTGGTGAAAAGAATCAGGAAAATAACAATCACACCGAGCGGGATTTCCTTGCCGGCAATGCGCAGGTTCCCGGGGACCTTCCACTGCCGATGCTCGGGTTCGGTATACCGCAGCACCAGCACCGCCAGAGCATTCAAGGTGAAACTCCAGATCACGCCGAAGGCATATAGTCCGGCCAATACGAAAACGTTTCCCTTGCTCAAAGTGATGGTTGCGAGCTGCAACAAGACGATCAAGTTGATCAGGCGATAGCTGGTGCCGAAGCGATGATGCGGGCGCTGAAACCACGCGGTCAAAACGCCATCTTCGGCCAGCCGATTGAGCACGCCATTCGCCCCCACGATCGAGGTGTTTTGCGCTCCCGCCAGGATCAGCACTCCGACCAGCACGACAAAACCGTGGAAGATTAGCCTGGCCCACAAAGGACCCCACAAGTACATCGCGATGCCGCCGATCAGATTGGCGAAGAAATTCGGCCTCACGCTGTCGGGAATGATCATCGCCGCGAAGAACGAAACCAGCCCCGTAAACAGCAGGCTGTAGATGAAAATAACCATTCCGGTCTTCTGCAGGTTTTTCAGCTTGGGGTGTTCGATCTCGCGGTTCACCTGCGCCAGGGTCTCTTCGCCGCTCATTGCCAGCACGGAGTGGCCGAAGCCGACGAAGAGAATCACCAATGTGAGCTGGCTGATCCCAGTCCCATAGAGCCAGCCCAGCGACTCCTTGGTGAGTGCCACCACTCCTGGGTGCAGGGGATTCGGAGGCAGCTGTATCACCGGCGCACGGAGGATGGTAATCGTGCACCACAGAATCAGAATCACCACCATCACCGTGGTGACGGCCATGATTTGCAAGGCCTTGCTGCTGGATTCGTGAATACCCTGCGTATTCTTCCACCAGAAATAGGCCACTACCACGATGGCTAATCCGGCGGCAAAGTGGTTGTCGGAAAAGTCCAGCGGACGATGCAGCTGTATCCCGATGTCCTTGATGAACCCCGCCAGGTATTGCCCGGCGGAAACCGCGCTGATAGGCCCGGTTAGGACATAGTCGAAAAGCAGGGCCGAGACGGAAAATTTGGCGAGGCCGCCGCCCATCGCCTCCTTGACAACGCGATAGACGCCGCCGCGCACGAACATGGCGCTCGACTCGATATAAAGCGCGCGCACCGCATAGCTGAACAGCATCACCGCGAGGATGAACCAGGGCGCGCTCTTGCCAATTACTTTCTCAGCGTCGCCGCCAGCGTAATAAGCTGACGAGGCTAGATCGGAGAGCACGATCGCGGCCGCGCGCCAGAACGAAATGAAGGTCAACATCACCGTGGTAGCGACGAAGACCCTTACGGCCGGTTTGGAACTGTCTACGGATATTGCCATGCCGGGTATGGATGTCCGAACTGCGGATATGCGCTGCAGCTAGTATGACAAATCTATTGAAGATATCACAGGGCGAGGCGGTCGACGGGCCTTCCGCTGACTCACTAACGCCAAACTCTCTTCGGAGCGAGGTAGGTGTGGGTGATTCGGTCGTGCCAGCAGAGGGAGTCTTCGTCGAGAAAAACCCAGGCGTAGCCCATACCGAGAGATGCGGTAGAGAGAAAAGATGCCAATACGCGCCAGCGCCGGATGCGTCGGGTGGTGGTCTTGCCGTCGAAATTGGTGAGCTCGAGGCGCGCAAGCCGGAGCCCGGGCGTGCTAGCCGAGTAGACGATAAGAAGGTATTGGTAGACCGCCCAGAGCAGACAGGGCACTCCTGCGGCAAGTTCCACAAGCTGAAGCACAGGAGGGCGGACAGCAGAGACCTTCGAGAAGATGAGGCCGCACAGGGCAGAAGCCGCGGCGATCACTATTCCGTCAATCATGGCCGCAAAGATGCGCCTCCCGAGGGGAGCACTTTGCAGCGGGATGTCGATTCCCGGGCGTTTTTCAGCTTCTTTACGCTCGGGCGCTTCAATGGTGATTCCACCGAGCGCGGGGAGCGGCGGCGCAATTGCCGGGGCATCCAGGATGCGCGGGCGATCCGTGACCGGCTCGGCGAGTTCATCCAGCGGAACTGGAGGCACGGCACACGAGCGCGGGAACTCGATGATCTTTCCGCTGGCAGAATGGCCGGACGAGGGGCCGGGAACCCTTGGGCTGGCAGGCGACGAAGCTGCTGCCTCCCCTTGTTGCCGAAGGATTCTCCCCATGTCTGGCGGACTTGGCAGATCCTCGTCGAGAGCGACCGCCTGGCAGGAAACGGATGGCAAAACAGAGTCATGGGGAGCATAATCAAGCGGCCCAAGGCTCGCCGGGCGCGAGGAAGGCTCCTCGAACCGCAGCTGCAATGAGGGATATCGCGGCGCCCGCGGCTTACGGCGCTCACGGTAGCGATCGAGTCGCGCCGCCAACTCCTCGCGCCATGCCGACGGATCTCCCTCCGTCTGGCGATCTCCGTCGTTTGACGAGCCAGCCACTTCTGCACAATTTCGATTTCCCTCATCCCTGCCCGGCTGGGGAACTTCCTTTGCGGCATCCGCAGTTGGCGAAGTCGCAGTCTCTTCTTCCCTACGGGACAAGAACTGCTGCTCGGTCTTATCTGGCGGTTCAGGGGTGATGTGGCGAGCCCGGGGCGCAGGGCTATTCACCTAAGCCTCCGGAGGCGGGATGTGACGCCGTTCCTCGAGAATGGGATAGATCTCGTCCCAAAGCGTCGATCCATCTCGAAACACAACCGCGGCCTCGGCTGCATAACCGAGAAGCCATGCGCCAAGTCCGGTGAGAACCGCCAGGAGTCAGAATGAACCAACTCAGCGCGGAGACCATGGCAGGATTTTAAAGTCCGTACCCTCAACAATCGTCCACAACAGCTTCCTTATGACGGCAACATTCCCTTGTCACCTGATTCCGCCTCTCGGGTTAGTGACCACACGGTTGCTGCCGCCGCTCGGCGCTTCTGCATCTATTCTTGGTGCTTGCCCCTGCTAACATAGTTCCCATGGTACGCGCGGAGAAGAAGCTTCACGAGAAGAGTTCCTTGCTAGGGACCAACTTGAGCACTCTGGGGCGAACTTTAGTTGCCTACTCCGGGGGGGTGGATTCCGCTTACCTCGCATGGGCAACTCACGAGGCTGTCGGAAGCAACATGCTGGCGGTCATTGCCGACTCGCCGAGCTTGGCTCGCACCCAACTGGCCGACGGCATTGCCTTTGCCAAAGAGCAAGGCATCCCTCTCGAGGTGATCTCGACATCTGAACTGGATCGCCCTGAATATGCGCGCAACGATGCGCAGCGCTGCTTTCACTGCAAAGATGAACTTTTCATGGCCATGGAAGAACTTCGAGTGGCGCGTGGCTTCGACACCATCGCCTATGGCGTGAACCGCGACGATCAAGGTGACTTCCGCCCTGGCCAGAAGGCGGCCGCCCTGCATCATGTGGCCGCGCCACTACTCGAAGCTGGGCTCACGAAACCAGAGATTCGCGAGCTGGCGCGGCAGGCTGGCCTGCGCATCTGGGACAAGCCGGCATCGGCCTGTCTCTCTTCTCGCATTGAATACGGCCGTCCCGTTACCCGCGAGGCGTTAACCGTGGTGGAAAAGGGTGAAGACGCCATCCGCGCTCTTGGTTTCCGGCAATTTCGCGTGCGGCATCATGGCGAGATGGTTCGGATCGAGATCGCCCGCGATGAACTGCCTCGCGCTCTCAACCCGGCGATGACGGATGAGTTCACCCGCGTCTTCAAAGCGCTGGGATTTAAGTTTGTGACATTGGACTTGGAAGGGTTCCGATCGGGCTCGATGAACTCTCTGCTGCCCGCAGAACAGATCTCCCGTCGCGCGGGTTAAAAGACAGGCGCGCCAAGCACGGCACGAGTCTCGCGCCGCCTGCTCCAACCGCACCGCCGCCCGCCTCTGTCGACCCGTTGCTGTGAGATAATCAACGTTTAATCTAGCCATGTTTAGGCGGTTCTTGGTGATTCTAATTCGACGTTCTTTCCTCGTACTCCTTCTGATTTGCATGGGCTGCGTAGCCCAATCCAGTTCTCCCGATCTCGAAAGGAAGATCGAACGACAAGTTCGCTCCGTTTACAGCATCCCTCCTGAGATACACATTTTGGTTTCAGCCCCCGCGCCCAGCAGCGAGTGGCCAGGGTACGATTCTGTCTCCGTGACGATTGGTAACGATGACGGAAAGAAGCAGGATTTGCAGTTCCTGGTCTCCAAGGACCGCACCTCGATGATGCGCCTGGTAAAGTTTGACCTGACGAAGGATCCTTACAACGAGTTGATGAAGAAAATTGACGTCACCGGGCGGCCAACTCGAGGCGCCAAGGCATCGAAAGTACTCGCCGTGAATTTCGACGATTTTGAGTGTCCCTACTGCTCGCGCATGCACCAGACGTTGTTTCCAGAAATCTTCAAGGAATATGGCGATCGGGTCACTTTCATTTACAAGGATTATCCTCTGGCGGAGATTCACCCCTGGGCAATTCATGCCGCCGTCGATGCTAACTGTTTGGGCGCGCAGAACTCCGACGCCTATTGGGATTTCGCAGATTACATTCATGCCAACCAGCGCGAAGTGAGCAATGAAAAAACTCCCGACGCAAGGTTTGCCGCACTCGACCGGCTGACTATGCTGCAAGGGCAAAAGCATAATCTTGATACCGTGAAATTGCAGTCTTGCGTGAAGGCGCAGGACGAAGGCGCGGTCAAGGCTTCCATGAAGCAAGGTGACGCGATTGGGGTCAGTGCCACGCCCACGCTGTTCATTAACGGCGAGAAGATCGACGGCGCCGTACCCATCAGCGAAGTCCGCGCTGCATTGGATCGCGCGCTGAGGGACAACGGGCTGCCCGTTCCAGTTCACGCGGCAACGGCCTCGGCGCCAGTTTCCAAGTGATTTCTGTGGATTGCGTTAGGCGTTCATCGTGTGAGGTGACAACCTGCGGTCGCCACGTAGTGCTAAAAGAATCAGTGTGGGAGAATCTCTTTGAAAAGAAACTCGCACTCTGTCCACGCCCTGGCGGCGTTGACGGCTGCCCTTCTGCTGGCGGCCCTGGCCGGCTGCAAGTCACAAGTGGGTCGCGACGTGATGGCCAGCGTGGACGGCCGGAAAATCTATGCTTCTGACGTGCAGAAGTATTTCGAGAACCAAACCTCATCTGCCGAGAATGCACCCACGGGAGAACAATCCACCACGCTCCGCCTCAATATTCTGCATGAACTGATCGACGACGAAATCCTTATGCGGCGTGCTGAGAAGCTTGGCCTGCTGGCCACGGATGAGGAAGTGGACCGCAAGTACGGTGAGATCAGATCTCCATACACGCAGGAGGAGTTCGACAAGCGATTGAAAGAAAAGAAGCTCACCGCGTCCGACTTCAAGCACGACTTGCGCCGTTCGCTGACGGTCGAAAAGGTGATCAACAAGGAAGTCACCTCTAAAATCAACGTGAGCGACCAGGACATCACCGACTACTACAACGCGCACAAGGCGGAGTTCAACCTGATTGAGCCGCAGTATCATTTGGCGCAAATCTTCGTGACGCCAACGCCTAATCCGCAGGCTCACAATCAGAACAACAAGGCGCAGAACGAACCCGATGCACGCAAGAAAATCCAGATGATCGCCAACCACCTCGAGAGTGGTGAAGACTTCGCTACCCTGGCCATGAACTACTCCGAGGACGCCGAAACCTCCGGCAACGGCGGCGACTTGGGGTTCACTCCAGAATCGTCTTTGCGGAATACGGATCCCTCCACTCGCGACATCGTGATGAAACTGAAGCCCGGGCAGTACAGCTCAGTCATTGCGATAGTGAATCCTGCAAGCAAGCAACTGATGGGCTTTCGGATCGTCAAGTTGTTGGCCAAGGAGCCCGCCGGACAGCGCGAATTAGCCGATCCGAGGGTGCAGCAAGCTGTCCGCTCACAGCTACGCGACCGCCGCGAGCAATTACTCAAAGCCGCCTACTACGAGATCTTGCGAAACTCCGCCAGAGTCGAAAACTATTACGCCAAGAAAGTGCTCGACGGCAATGGAATGGTGAAATAACAAGCCCCGTCAATGCTGAGGGTGGAGTGCTGCGGCTCATGACTCGGGAACCGCAGGGAGTTTCGGCGGGAATGAGCTGGCTTTATTCAACGATTGCCAGCACGTCTCCGGCATTTACCGCCGTCCCCTCATTGACCAGAATCTTCTGGACCGTCCCTTTCTTCGGCGACTTAATCTCGTTTTGCATCTTCATTGCCTCAACCACAACCACGCCAGCGCCCGCGTCCACTTCAGATCCCTCGCGGATCAGCACGCGCACAATCTTCCCGGACATAGGAGCCGTTAACTTCCTCGGTCCGTGGTCGTCTGCGGCGCGGGTGCGTGCCCGCAGTGAGCGAGGATCGCGGACTTCAGCCGCATAGCACTCGCCGCGGAACCAGACCTGGACGTGGTCGGCCTTACGCTCGCACTTGACCTCGTAGATCTCGTGGCCAACCCGAAGCGATAACACACCGGGCCGCACGGGGATCGCGTCAACATCGACCTCGAGTCCGTCAAGATGGCATGACCATCGCGAGGCATCGCGGCCAAGTTCGAGCTGGTAATGGTTGCCGCCGATACTGACGTCGTATTTCATGAAAATAACGGCAGGTGGTTAGTAGCTGGTGGTGCCTAGCATTCAACTGCATAGCAATCCGCAATCAGAACGTTCGCGCAAAAGCGATTCGCTGCTTCCGCTATGAGTGACTGCCAATATTTGTTCTTAGGGCTTCGATGCGGCCTGCGCCTTTCCAACCGGACGCGGCTTTGCCGGAATTGTTTTTCGAGCCACTGGCTGCATTTGCCGGATCGCTTGCGGACACGGTTGCTCCCATTGCGACAAACATTCCTGCGGCGATGACCGCTGCCTCGGACAGTTTTGTACCCGCTTGCCCGCTGTTCTGCTTCTTCAGCATTCTGTCGAGGAATCCAGTATCCACTTTGCCCGCGCGAAAATCCGGATGATGCAGGATGCGGCGGAACAGGGAGATATTGTTCTTGATTCCGCCCACGAAATACTCGCCTAAAGCGCGCCTCAGTCGCCCGATTGCCTGGACCCGATCGGAGCCATAGCCAATCAGCTTGGCTAGCAGCGGATCGTAGTCCATCGGCACGTTCCAGCCTTCATACACGCCGCTATCAAGCCGGATTCCGGGGCCCGAGGGTTCCATGAGCAGGTTGATCATCCCCGGGCTGGGAAAATAATTGTTGTCGGGATCTTCCGCATAGATGCGGCACTCGATGGCATGCCCGCGAATCTGAACATCGTTCTGGACAAAAGGCAGCTTTTCACCCGCCGCAATGCGGATCTGCAAGTGGACGAGATCAATTCCAGTAACCAACTCCGTCACCGGGTGTTCCACTTGCAAGCGCGTGTTCATTTCCAGGAAAAAGAAGTTCTCTTGCTCGTCCATGAGGAATTCGACTGTGCCTGCATTGCTATAGCCTGCGGCTTTAGCGACGCGAACGGCAGCGTCACCCATTTTTCGGCGTATTTCTGAATCTACGATTGGTGCGGGAGATTCCTCCAGCACTTTCTGATGGCGGCGCTGGATGGAGCACTCGCGCTCGCCGAGGTAGATCGCGTTTCCGTGTTCGTCGGCGACCACCTGCATCTCGATGTGCCGTGGATTGATGATCGCCTTCTCCATGTAGACTTCGGCATCGCCGAAAGCACGCTCCGCCTCGCTGCGAGCCGACTCCAGCGCCGAGGTGAGTTCTTTCGGAGTGCGCACCAAACGCATGCCTTTGCCGCCGCCGCCGGCCGCGGCCTTTAACATCACCGGATAGCCGACCCTGGCCGCCATCTGTTCTGCTTGCTCGAACGATTCAAGTCCGCTTGCTGCGCCCGGAACCAGTGGAATGCCTGCCCTTTCCATTGCCTGCCGGGCGCGGGTCTTCGATCCCATCATTTCCATGGCCGCGGCGGAAGGACCGATGAACTTTACACCGGCATGGACGCAGGCCTGGGCGAATCTCGCGTTCTCTGAGAGGAAACCGTAACCGGGATGAATGGCATCGACTCCTGAGCGCTTCGCAGCATCGAGAATCTTGGGGACGTTCAGATACGACTCGGAAGCTGTCGCGGCACCGATCGGACATGCTTCGTCGGCGTGCCGCACGTGAAGTGCAGCACGATCCACTTCGGAGTAGACTGCGACCGCGGCAATGCCCATCTCATGGCAGGCTCGGATGACGCGCACCGCAATCTCGCCACGGTTAGCGATGAGAATTTTCTTGAACATGCCTTAGATGAGCGGAAAGCTCGAGTGCGTTACCGCGGCAGTCACGCTTTCGATTCTACCGGAGCCGCGAGCTTGCGGGTACGATCCTTAGCTTGCGACAGCAGAAATACCGCCAGGATCACTAACTCCGGCTCAATCGGATGCCGGTAGCGGGCGTGGGGATAGACGACATAGTAAACCGCGGGATAGGTTACGATGAGTCCCGCGAAAAGCCAAGCCCCGCACCGCTTTTGACGCAGAGCGAGAATCAATCCCCAGATTGCGAGCACCGACGACGCCAGGAACAGCGAACTGCGAAAGTCCCAGAAAGCAGTGCTGTCAGTCGGCTTGGGCACACCGTTCCAGTAATAGAAAACGCGCTTCAGGCTGATTACCAAGAAGCGTCGGGGATGAGCGCGGACCCAATCAAACGCCGATCTCTTGCAGTCAGCCGCGTAGGCGAGCTCTCCCCTGCGCTGGAATTTTTCGAATTCCAGCTTGTTCAGATTCGGCTGCAAATAGACTCTCGACATTCCGTCGGCGCCGTCTCCGTTGCCGAGGCGAAACTGAAGTCCGAAGTCGTCCCGCAGAAATACGAAACGGCCGAAGACCTCATAATTCCTCACCAGCCACGGCGTCACTACCAGAAAAAATATGGCGGACGAGACGGCAATGCCGGACAACGATGACAGGCCCCGACGGTGTCTTTGGCGCCATATCCACAAGCCGCAGAACGGCAGGAAGGCCAGCGTCGTGGGATTCGCCAGGGCTCCTACGCCCGAGAGCAGGCCGAAGATCAGCCAGTTGCGCCACTCGCGCGACTGTTCCAGCTCCAGCGAGACCAGCAAGACGAGCGACAGGATCAGGGGGGTAAACGTTGTGTCCCAAATCCAGTGAACTGACCAGTACCAAATGTATGGAAGGAAGGCCCACGTCCGTGCCGACCACTGTGCAACGCGCTCGCCGAAAGTTTGGCTGGCAATCAGATAAATCGGAATGCTGGTCAATGCCGATAGCAGGCTGTTGATGGTCAGCAACGCCCAGGCGGACGCGTAAGTGTAAACCCCAAACACCTTGAAGACCGCAGCCATCAAATAGGGGTACAGTGGCGGTTCCCAGGCGGTGGGGCCGGTGCTGTCTCCGTAGGGACTGCCGTAGCCGTGTCCTTGGGCGATGGAGCGGGCGATGCGGCCCATCTCCCATCCAAAACCGAAGTGATCGTCGGGAGTGCGGGTGCGGTATTGGCGGAAGACTCCGATGGTCGCCACTTGAAGAGCAAACGACAGCAGCACGAGCCACAACACAGACTTGGGGATGGGGGCGCGCGAGGATCTCTCCATCGGAGGGAAGTTTATCAGCTTCCTGCATCAGCGATGGCTCAGCACTTAGGAGCCAGTGGTCAGTGGATAGCAAAAAAGCTCGGCGCGACTGTTTGCTGGGCACGGACCCTGAACCCTGTTTGGCGCAGGCTGTGAATCTCCACCTAAAATAATTCTGTCGAGAGAAAATTCTCAGGCAAAATCTTGAGGCGCAATCACTTGCGGGCAAAATATAGAGAACATGGGAGTTAAGCCTGTCGTGGTTCCGCGCTGGCTGCACCGCCTCCGCCTTGACTTTCTGGTGAGACCTTTCGCCGGCAGCGCAAAGGTCAGATGTCACACCAGGCTGTTGATTTTTTTGCAGGATGATACCCCGCTGCGGTCGCACATCAAAGATCAAAACGCCCTATCTCTCCCCAGAACGGAGAGACAACGGTGGGGCGCCCCCTAAGGGTGAATGGCGAAGGCGCCCGTCACGGATTTAGGCGGATCGACTCGTTACCAGCGGCGGCACTATCTGCTTGCCAAGCTGAACGGCCAGGGTTGTGGTATGGCCAACAGCATGGGCAGCGCTCCCACGAGCGCCGTGTTTTTCAGGAAGTTGATCATGTCGGCCTGCTTCATCTGCGGGTCGGACACCGCCCAGACTTTGTGCATGAGGAAGGTGGTGCCGAGCATGAATCAGTGTTGAAAGTCGTTTCCCATCGTATCCCGGTTCAGTAAGTCAACACCCCAATGTGGAATTCTGCTGCGGAATCCAGCTCTGACCAAACTGGACTTGCCGGGGTCAGCGCTTGCGCTCCTTTTCTGCCAGGCGCGCTTTCACCATCTTCTTCACAAGAGCTGCTGGCAGAGGCTTGTCCTGAGGGAAGCGGATCGTGCCTTTGGATGTCTCGAAGCCCTTCAGTTCATTCTTGAACGTTTTGATCACGGCCATACTCGTCGGAAACAAACTGCAATGCTTTGAAAATGCGGCGTATCCGAGGAACGGTCCTTTGTATTTGAACATCGGAATGCCGTAGCTGATGGCCTCGGTTGCCTCCTCTGGCACGACGGACCGAATCGCTGCACGAACTTTGTTCAATGTGCCGCGAGCGGGTTGGGGAACACGGGCGAGGTATTCGTCGACGCTCTTGGCAGTGGTCAGTGGTTTTTTGGAAGATGCTTTTTTCATAGATCCTCTTTCTTAAGATCAACAACACAAGTAGGCCCTCTCGCAATGGATGCGAGAAACGGGTGCCATCAAGAATAGCGCGGTCGTGAAAGGCTGACCCGGTCCTCGGCTCATTGCGGTTACGGCGCAGTCACTCCCAGGTGGGCACCGACGAGCACTACTTTTTCTGGATGGACCGCTCCCTCAATTTCTCCGACAATGTTCTCCGATGGCACAAGGTCCAGCAGAAAAACTATTTTCCACGTCGATGTCGATGCTCACCGCGCGGTTCTGCAGCAATAGCCGCTCGATCAGCCTCTAATGTTCAACCGGAAGATCGACAGACGGGATCAGGCTGGTGTCAATGGTCTCGGGCAGCGCTACTGCCACCGGTTCCGAGTGAACGATCCCGTCGCCGGGCCGTGTATCGTGTCGAAGTACCACGACGGCGTGCGCCGCGGTGGCCGCTTGCAGCAGCGGCAAAAGCTTCGAGTAGGCGCGCATCGGCTGGTCAGCATCGGAACCCATGAGTAGTGCTTTGCCGCTCCAGCTTGAAGCCTGCGACTGAACCAGTGAATCAAGGTGCTCCGCCACATCATTCGCACGCAAAAGTACCACTTGCACTGGCCCACTGTGCGCCGGCGTCGATCCAGTCCAACCGTATGCCGCAATCGGAATAGGTATCCGGAAGGGTGTGACCAGCCAAGCCACCGCGGGTCCACGCAGCCAACCTCGCGGCAATGTCCAGCCCTCGGTGTGCACCTGTTGCAGACCAGCCTTGCGCATGTATTCGACCACCTGGCGCTCCGCCGCTTGCGCAGCGACACTGCCGGTGAGACGGGGACCGATTTCATCACAGAGCTGCTCCAACTCAAGCGTGGGATCGGTTTGCTCCGCGGCGCGGTGAACCCGATCCACACGGAGCGCCATGGGCGATATAGGAGCAGACGCAGGGGCCGCTTGACCCAAGGCACAGCCAGAGATCAAGAGTCCTTACACACAGGAGTTTGGCGAGCGGTCTCATGCTCAACAGCCTACATACCGATGCAGCCTCACATCCAGTACGCAGCCTCAATAGCACTGCCCGAGTCACGGCAACCCGGAGGCAATTTAACGCTTATGGGCGAGATCCCCCCGCTGGCAAAGCAAAATTGACGGAAGCCGAGATCAAGGGCTGAGTCTGGGGCGGGAGCTGAGAGTCGGCAGATTTTGTGCCCGGGAACCGCCGATGTCAAGGGCGATTCGAGATGGGGAGCACGGTCAACGTCACAAGCGGCGGACAGGAGTGTCCGCCCCACAGGGACAGCGGTATCGACGGGGCATTCCAGCCCTTGTCTACCACAATTGTGCAAACAATTGCCGAGTTTGCTGATGCGTATACGGTGAGGATTTTGGGGGACGCGCCGCTGTGAGCCGTGCCGAGGGTAATGCCGCGAAATGCTAGATTTAGCCGCTTTCGCCGGCTCCGCCGGAGGGACAAGGTCGAGTCTTTGGTCCCGGGATTGCCTCTAACCTATGTGGATTTCGCTCCAGCGAAAACCGGGGAG